>Ga0209381_1000033_pt1 | contig 434624 bp, 419 predicted proteins | sample DewCreD2012metaG_FD_184111 | JGI IMG/M metagenome (GOLD analysis project Ga0209381, IMG submission 184111) | Hot spring sediment bacterial and archeal communities from British Columbia, Canada, to study Microbial Dark Matter (Phase II) - Dewar... ...
CCGACCCGACCCGAGAACGGTGCGACCCGCTCGGCCGGATGCCCAGACGGCCAGGCCGCTCCCACGGCCGCCGCCCGCACATCCCTACCCACATACCACGATGTCCAAAGGGCCTCCGGCGAAAACTCGACCCCGCTCCGAGAGGAGCCCGGGATCCAGCTCTGCCGGCTTGTCCGCCACCGCAGCGGCGGAGTGCCCTTCTAGCCGTGTCCCGCCGGCCGATCAAGGGGGAACCGAGCCCGCCGCACGCGGCTCCGCGCGGCGGCCTGTCGCAGGCTTGTCGTCGCGCCGTCACGGTGGCTCACTAGGAGCGCTGCCACGCGCCCCACTCGGGAGGATGCCATGCCCTCGACCCGCCGGAGCCTCGTCGGGCTCGCGACCGGCGTGCTCGCGCTCGCCGCCGCGACGGCCGCCCGCGCCGCGACCGAGCTCACCGTCTACACCGCCCTCGAGGCCGACCAGCTCAAGGCCTACCAGACCGCCTTCGAGAAGGCCCATCCCGACGTCAAGATCCGCTGGGTCCGCGATTCGACCGGTATCGTCACGGCCAAGCTCCTGGCCGAGAAGGCCAACCCCCAGGCCGACCTGGTCATGGGCCTGGCCGCCACCTCGCTCATGCTGCTCGACAAGGAGGGCCTCCTGCTGCCCTACGCGCCCAAGGGCCTCGAGAAGGTCAACCCCAAGCTGCGCGATCCGGCCGACCCGCCGAAATGGGTCGGCATGGACGTCTACGCCTCCGCCCTCTGCGTCAACACGGTCGAGGCCGGCAAGCGCGGGCTCAAGACACCCGCGCGCTGGGCCGATCTCACCGATCCGGCCTACAAGGGCCAGATCGTGATGCCCAACCCCGCCTCCTCCGGCACCGGCTTCCTCATGGTGTCGGCCTGGTTGCAGATGATGGGCGAGGAGAAGGGTTGGGCCTTCATGGACGCCCTGCACCAGAACATCGCCGCCTACACCCACTCGGGCTCGAAGCCCTGCCGGCAAGCCGGCGCCGGCGAGTACACGATCGGCCTGTCCTTCGAATATCGCGCCAACAAGACCAAGAAGGACGGCGCCCCGATCGAGATCGTCCTGCCCCAGGAAGGCCTCGGTTGGGAGATGGAAGCCACCGGTATCCTCAAGACGACGAAAAAGCTCGAGGCGGCCAAGAAGCTCGCCGACTGGGCGGTCTCCGAGGAGGCGAACCGACTCTACGCCCAGAACTTCGCGATCGTGGCCCTGCCCGGAATCGCCTCCAGGCTCGAGCACGTCAAGGGCGACGTCGAATCGATGCTCATCCGGAACGATTTCGCCTGGGCGGCCGCCAACCGCGAGCGGATCCTGGCCGAGTGGAGCAAGCGCTACGACGGCAAGAGCGAGCCCCGCAGCTGAGAAGCGCTCACCGGGCCGCGCCTTCGCGGGGGCGGCCCGGTCCGACCGAATGGAGCGCATGAGCCTCGCCGTGGACCGAGCCGCCGCTGCGCGCGAGGGCGAGCCCTACTTGCGGATCCGCGGGCTCACCAAGCGCTTCGGCGCCTTCACCGCCCTCGAGGGCATCGATCTCGACGTCTATCCGGGCGAGCTCGTCTCCTTCCTCGGTCCCTCGGGCTGCGGCAAGACCACGCTCCTGCGGGCGATCGCCGGGCTCGACCCGCAGAGCTTCGGGACGATCGAGCAGGCCGGCCGCGACGTCTCGAGCCTTCCGGTCGCCGAGCGCGACTTCGGCATCGTCTTCCAGTCCTACGCGCTCTTCCCCAACCTCACGGTGCGCGCCAACGTCGCCTACGGCCTGATCGCCGCTCGGCGGCCGCGGGCCGAGACAGCCGCCCGGGTGGGCGAGCTCCTCGAGCTCGTGGGGCTCGCCGATCAGGCCGACAAATACCCGGCCCAGCTCTCGGGCGGCCAGCAGCAGCGGGTAGCGCTCGCCCGCGCGCTCGCTCTCCGCCCGGGGCTCCTCCTCCTGGACGAGCCGCTCTCGGCGCTGGATGCCAGGGTACGGGCTCGGCTGCGCGGCGAGATCCGCGATCTCCAGCGCCGGCTCGGGATCACCACGATCATGGTGACCCACGATCAGGAAGAAGCGCTCACCATGGCCGATCGGATCGTGGTCATGAACCGCGGCCGCATCGAACAGGTGGGCACGCCGGACGAGGTCTACGGCCGCCCGGCCACCGTCTTCGTCGCCGACTTCATCGGCAAGATGAACTTCTTCGCGGGCCGGCTGGTCGGTCCCGACCGCGCTTCGGTCGCGGGGGCGGAGCTCGTCTTCGATCCGCCGCTCGGGCTCGCAGCCGGCGCACCGATCACCGTGTGTCTCAGGCCCGAGGACGTGGTGGTGCGCGAGGTCGAGCGCCATCCGGCCAACCGGCTCGAGGCCGAGGTGGGCGCGATGGAGTTCATCGGCAACCATTTCCAGACCACGCTCCACGTCCCCGGCACCACTCTCGACATCTCTGCCGACCTCTCGATCAACGCCGTGCGCGATCTCGGCATAAGGCCGGGCCGCACGCTCCCCGTCTGTCTGCCGCCCGACCGGCTCCGGGTCTTCCCCGGGCCGCCGAAGTCGGATTGAGCCGTCCGATGGCGACCGCCGCCGGCCCGATCGCGGCGAGCCCCGCGGCGACGGCGTCGCCGCGGCCGGTCCGCCAGGCCCTCTCGCGCGACGATCTCGTCATGCGCGCGGGCCTGCTGCTCGTCGCGGGCTGGCTCGCGCTCAGCGTCGTGCTGCCGCTCTGGGCCCTGCTCGCGAAGGCCTTCGAGGGACCGGAAGGCGAGTTCGTCGGTTTCGACAATTTCGCGGCCTACGCCGCCACCCCGGCGCTTTCGACCTCGCTCGCGAACTCGCTCTTCGTCGCGGCGCTGAGTACCCTGATCTGCGTTGGCCTCGCCTTCGGCTATGCCTGGGCGCTCACTCGTAGCCGGATGCCGGGCAAAGCGCTCTTCAAGGCGATCGCCGCGATCCCGATCCTCGCCCCCTCGCTCCTCCCGGCGATCGCCCTCGTCTATCTGTTCGGCAATCAGGGCCTCGCCCGCTGGGCGCTGCTCGGCCATTCGGTCTACGGCCCGATCGGCATCGTGATCGGCGAGGTGTTCTGGACCTTCCCGCACGCGCTGATCATCCTCCTGGCCGCGCTCGCGACGGCGGATGCCCGGCTCTACGAGGCGGCCGCCTCCTTGAAGGCCTCGCGGGCGCGGATCTTCTGGACCGTCACCCTGCCCGGTGCGCGCTACGGGCTGGTCTCGGCGACCTTCGTCGTCTTCACCCTCGTGATCACCGATTTCGGTGTGCCCAAGGTGATCGGCGGCTCGTTCAACGTGCTGGCGGTCGACGTCTACAAGCAGGTCGTGGGCCAACAGAACTTCCGCATGGGCGCGGTCGTGGGGCTCGTGCTCCTGATCCCGGCCCTTCTCTCCTTCGCGGTCGACCGGCTCGTCCAGCGCCGCCAGGCGGCCCTCCTCTCCGCCCGCGCGGTGCCCTACGAGCCCAAGCCCGACCCGCTCGTCGACCGGCTGGCGTTCGGCTTCTGCCTCATCGTCGCAGCCGCGATCCTCGTGGTCCTCGGCACCGCGATCTTCGCCTCGCTCGCGACCTACTGGCCCTACGACCTCGCCCCGTCCCTCAAGAACTACGATTTCGACAACACGGACGGGGGCGGCTGGGAGAGCTACCGCAACTCGCTCGAGATGGCCGGGCTCACCGCGCTCTTCGGCACCGCGATCGTCTTCGGCGGCGCCTGGCTGGTCGAGAAGACCCGCCGGTTCGAGGCGGTGCGCGGGATCGTCCAGCTCCTCGCCCTCCTGCCGCTCGCCATCCCGGGTCTGGTGATGGGCCTCGGCTACATCTTCTTCTTCGTCGAGCCGGGCAATCCCTTCCACTTCCTCTACGGAACGATGGCGATCCTGGTGATCTGCACGATCGCGCATTTCTATTCGGTGGCGCATCTGACCGCGCTCACTGCGCTCAAACAGCTCGACCCCGAGTTCGAATCGGTCTCCGCCTCCCTCAAGGTCCCGCTCTGGCGGACCTTCTTCAAGGTGACGGTGCCGGTCTGCCTACCGGCGATCCTCGACATCGCGCTCTATCTCTTCGTCAACGCGATGACGACCGTCTCGGCCGTCGTCTTCCTCTATTCCCCGCGCACGCAATTGGCCTCGATCGCCGTGCTCAACATGGACGATGCCGGCGACATCGCCCCGGCCGCGGCCATGGCCGTCATGATCTTCCTCACGAGCGCGCTCGTGCGCGGCCTCTACGGCGTCCTGACGCGCGGCGTCCTGGCCCGCACCCAGGCCTGGCGCCGCCGCTGAGCCCCTCCCTTGGCGCCGCCCGAGCGGACCCCCGCCCTCAGCCCGTGTAGCCGAACCGCCGCGGCAGCCAGAGCACGAGGTCGGGGAACAGGATGAGCAGGAGAAGCGCCGCGATCAAGGCCGAGAGGAACGGCAGCAGATAGCGCAAGGTCTCCTGGATCGAGGTGCCGGTGAGTGCTCCGATCACGAACAGGAGCATGCCGTAGGGCGGGGTGACGAGACCGATCATGCAGTTCACGACGGCGACGACACCGAAATGGACGAGGTCGATCCCGAGTGCCCGACAGGTCGGCAGAAAGAGCGGCAGGATCACGAGGATGATGGTGGTCGCATCGAGCACGCAACCCAGGAGAAGCAGCACCAGATTGACGAGGAGGAGGAAGGCGAGAGGCGGCAGCTCGATCCCGGCGAGAAGGCCCGAGAGCGCCTCGGGGATCCGCTCGGAAGCGACGATGTAGTTGAAGATGAGCGCGCAACCGATGACGATCCCGACCGTGGCCGACTGCCGGGCACTCAGCACGAACTGATCCCAGAGTGCGCGCCAGCTCAAGGCCCGGTAGAGTAGAGCCGCGATCAAGAGCGCGTAGAGTGCGGCGATCGAGGCCGCCTCGGTGGGCGTGGTCGCACCGCCGTAGATGCCGCCCAGCAGGATCACGGGCATCAGGAGCGCGGGAAACGCCTCGAGCGTGCGGCGCGGCAGTTCGGCGAGGGGCACCGGGTCCTCGCGGGCGACGCCCAGCCGGCTCGCCATCGCGCGGTTCATCAGCATGAGGAGGAGGGCCACGAGCAGGCCCGGCACCACCCCGCCCAGGAACAGGAAGCCGATCGACTGGTCGGAGACGAGGGCGTACATGACCATCGGGATCGAAGGCGGGATGATCGGCCCGATGGTGGCCGAGGCGATGGTGAGGGCGGCGGCGTAGCCCTTCGGATAGCGGCCGTCCCGGGTCATCATGTCCATGACGAGCTTGCCGACGCCCGCGGCATCGGCCACCGCCGAGCCCGACATGCCCGCGAAGATCACGGAGGACACGATGTTCACGTGGCCGAGCCCGCCTCGGAACCGGCCGACCGCCGCGGTGCAGAAGGCCAACAGCCGTTCGCTCACCGTGCCGGCGTTCATGATGTTGGCGGCCGCGATGAAGAGCGGCACCGCCAAGAGCACGTAGCCGTCGTAGAGCGACTGGACGAGCTGCTCGGTCGCGAGCGCCAGATCCGACCCCTGGACCGCGAGATAGACCACGGCCGAGACGAAGAGAGCCCAGGCGACCGGCGCGCCGAGTGCGGCGAGCGCCACGACCGTGCCGAGGCAGAGCGCGAAGGCGAAACTCATCGCCCGGCCTCCGGCTTCGCCGGAATTTCGTCCGGGAGCGCCGGAGGAACGGTCGGTGCCCGCAGCAGCCGGACGATCGTCCAGGTCTGGCGCAGCACGAGAGCGACGGCGAAGAGGAGGAAGACCGAGAAGACCCAGGACAAGGGGATCCGCAGCGTCGCGCTGCGCTTGATCCGGTAGAAGCTCACGTAATCGAAGCTCGGGCCGAGCACGGCGAGGAAGCCCGCGAGCAGGGCCGAAGCCACGATCAGCCCCGCGATCCGCCGGGCGCGCGGCGACAGGCGCTGCTCGAGCAGGTCGAAGCGGACATGCTCGTGGTCCGGCACGCAGAAGGCGGCGCCCGAGAGGACGAGCCAGAGCCAGAGCGTCAGGCAAACCTCGACCGTCCAGCCCACGGGCCAGTTCAAGAGGTAACGAAAGGCGATCTGGAGGACGAAGACGGCGAAGAGGGCGGCGAGCAACGCGCCCGCGAGCGCGTCCGCCGCCCCCCGCAGGACGAGGGCGAGCCTGTGCAAGCGCCGCTCAGAGCGCGTTGATCTTCTCGAGCAAGCCCTTGGGCCAGGCCTTGGCGTAGTCGGATTCGAGATAGGCCTTCTGCACCCGGGCCCGGAAGGCGGCGACGTCCGGCTCGTAGACCTCGAGGCCCTTGTCCTTGAAGAACTGCACGAGCTCCGCTTCGAGGGCCAGCTGGCGCTGCCGACCGAGCTCGGCCGCGTCGTCGGCCGCCTTCTGGGTGATCTTCTGCTGCTCGGGGGTCAGTTTGTCCCAGACCTTCTTCGAGAAGGCCAGGTAGTTGAGGTCGACGAGATGGGAGGTGAGCACGATCTGCTTGGTCACCTCGAAAAACTTGGAATCCCGGACCGTCGGCAGCGGGTTGTCCTGGCCGTCGATCGCCCCGGTCTGGAGTGCCGTGTAGAGCTCGGTGAAGGCCATCGGCACCGGGTTGGCACCGAGCGCCTTGCCGAGGAACTGCCAGGCGTCGGTCGGCGGCATCCGGAGCTTGATCCCGGCCAGGTCCTCGGGCGTGCGGATCTTCTTGTCGGTCCGCAGGTTGAGCTGGCGGCGGCCGAGATACATGACCGTCAGGAGCTTAACGCCGAGCTCCTTCTCGGCCTTCTCCTTGAAGGGCTGCATCAGGGGGTCGTTGAAGACCCGCACCTGATGCGCCGCGTCCCGATGCACGTAGCCGGCGGTGAAGATCGAGAACTCGGGGAAGAAGGTGGCGAGCTCCTGGGCCGAGGTGATCGCCATCTCGAGATTGCCGCGGGCGATCGCCTCAAGTTCGGTCGCCTGTTTGAAGAGCGTGCCGTTGTAGTGCGGCTCGTAGACCGCGAACTCGGCCACCGCAGGCCCGAACTTCTCCTCGAGCGCCCGCGAGCGCTGGTCGGTGGGTGTCGCGACCGTCGACATCCGCAGCTTGATCTTCTCGGCGGCACGGCCGCGACCGGCGACGAGCGCCGAAGCCGCGAGCGAGGCCGTTCCGACGAGCACCCGACGACGCGAGCTGGAAAAGGCCATTCGATCGCCTCCCCCGAGTTGGTACCGGCCGCTTCCGGCCCCGGCGGCGTCCGACCTTAGTCGAGCGCGGCGGCCTGTCCAGAGCGCGCTCGCGTACGGTTCACCCGTGCACGGCCGCGACCGCGCCGACCACGGTGAGAAGGCTCGCCGCGAGGAGGAGCCGGTGGAACCGGCGGGCGAGAGCGAGCGCCCGGGCCGGTTCGCGGGCCGAGAAGCGCTCGAACCAGGCGTGGAGGAAGAGTGGCTCGGCCAGGAAGAGCGCGAGTGCGAAGAGGAGCCACACCCCGACCATCGCGTGCATCCACCAGAAGCCCGGCTCGGCGAAGCGCCACCAGAGATCGAGCCCTCGCACGAGCCAGAGGCCCGAGGCGCCGGCCAAAAGCACGGCGATCCGGGCCTGCGGAGCGAACCGGCGTTCGGCCGAAAGGAAGCGGGCGAGGATCGCCTCGGGCGGCTCGCGACCCGCGAGGACGACCAGGGTGACGAAGCTCAGTCCGCCGATCCAGTGCAGGACGGCCAGGACGTGGAGTGCCCGGGCGAGGGCCAGATCGCCGGTCACCGGTGCGCCCCGACCCGCGCCGCACGACACGCGAGGGGCGGCCGCTCGCGCTCGTGCGAGCCGAGCCGCCACCGCAAACCGTCCGGAGAGCGGCACGGACGCAGCGAGCGACCGCGCCGGAGGCGCGTCCCGTCGACGCCGCGGTCCGCCGGGTGACCATGCGGGTCGAGCGGCGGGACGGGCGCTGTCCGGAACGGCCCGTGCCGCTCCGCGATCCGATCGCCGCCGCGCGCGGCGGCGCGATCCGCCGAGCCCGTCCTCTGCCCGGCGTTCGCGGCACCTCTCACCCCCTCCCGCCTCCTCACCGCCGCCCGCCGCCGAACAGCTCCTCGAGCCCGCGGCGCAGCGCATCCACCCCCGGCCGCACCGATCCGCCGCCCGGCGGAGGCGCTTCGGCGGGCGCCGGCTCGGCGGCGATGCAGGGATTGCCGGCCGCCCCGAGATCGACGAACGCCGCGATTGCCGCCGGCGGGAAGGCGAGCGCGCCCAAAAGGCCGAGGGCCGCACGGCGGGCCGCCTCGCGCCGGTCGAGAGCGATCTCGGGCTCGGCGAGCGTGCCGCGCAGCCGAACCGGCACGGCGAGGTTCAAGGTCGCACCGCGCGATCTCGGCACGAGGGTGAGGTCGAGCCGCTCGCCGGCGAGATCGAGCCGGCCCTCGGCCGTGACGCGAGCCCGCGCGGTCTCGGCCACCGCGACCCGGAGCTCGGCCACGCCCAGCCGTACCGGGACGTCGAAGGCGGCACAATGCAGCTCGACCCAGCCCTCGCCGCCCTGGCTCAGGAGCGCCCGGCCGAGCTCGCGCACCCCGCCGGCGATCCGGTCGAGGGCGAGCGCGCGGATCCGCCCGCCGCCGACCGCCGCGGTGAGCTCGCCCTCGGCGACAGCGAGGACGGCCGAAAGGGTCGCGCCCCGGCCGCCGAGCTCGAGGTCGAGATCGAGCGGGGCCTCGACCGTGGGCTCCTGGCCGAGCTCGCGCTGCAACGCCGCGATCGCCACACCGCGCGCCTCGAGCGCGAGTGCGACCGCGGGCTGCGGTCGGCCGCCGTCGGCCTCGATCCGCCCGGCGAGCCGGCCCCCGGCGAGGCCCGCCCCGATCGGCCCGAGGACGAGCCGGCCGTTGCCGAGCTCGACCGGCAGGACGACCTCCCGCAACACCGGTCCGCCGGTCGCGAGTTCGCCCGCCCGGAGCTCGATGCGGGCCTCGACCCGGCGCAGGCCGGAAAGATCGATCGCGAGGTCGGGGATCACCCGCCCCGACCCGCCTCTGCCACGGCCGTCGCCGCCTCGGCCGGCGGCGCTCGCCTCGCCCTCCCCGCCGAGAAGCGCCGCGAGGCCCGGAAGATCGAGCCGGCGGCTCGCGAGGCTCCCTTCGAGCCGCGGTCGCGGCCCGCCCGGATCGAAGGTCAGCGCACCCGCCAGATCGCTCGAGGCGAGCTCGAGCGCGAGCGGTTCGACCCGAACCGGGCGGCCCTCGAGGAACGCCCGCGGCGAATCGAGGACGAGAGCCCCGCGGATCGGCCGGCCCCCGATCGCCCCCTCGCCCTCGAGCCGCAGCGCCCCCTCGGGATCGGGGAAGGCGGCGTCGAGCCGAGCCAGGAGAAGCGTGTGCGCCGGCCTTCCGGCGGCAGCCGCGAGCCGCACCTCGATCCGCTCGAGGCGCACATCGCGGGCGGCGGGCAGCGGCGCCGGCGCCTCCGAACCGGTCGCGGCGGCGCCCGGTCCGGTCCGCCGGTCCTCCTCCCCTTCGCCTGCGGGCAGGGCGAGGACGGCATCGGCCAGGAGCAGGCGGTCGAGCTCGATCCGGCCGGCGAGCAGCGGCAGGAGCGCCGGCCGCAGCTCGAGCCGGCCGATCCGCCCGAGCTCCGCGGCCTCGCCCGGCCGGGCACCCAATACGAGCCCTTCGACCCGGATCGTGGGGCGGGGCGACCAGGCGAGGGTGAGCGGCCCCGTGATCCGCACCGGCCGATCGAGGGCAGCCGCGGCACGCCGCTCGATCCAGGGCCGCAGGCGATCGACCCCGAAGAGTGCCAGCCCGCCGAGCCCCAGGAGCGGCAGGAGAACGAGGAGACCGAGAAGCCCCACGAGGCCCTTGCGCATCGCGCAGCGCTCCCGACCGGGCGCGGTTCGTCGGGACCCGCGCCGCGTCAACCGGATCTTAACCATCGAGGTGCGATCTGGGCAGCGGCCGCCGACAAGGGCCGGCGAGGCGGTCTCGGCGCGGCGCGTGGTGGCGGGCCGGCGGAGGACGGATGGAGACGACGGCGATCGACCTCGAGCGGAGTCTCGCCCGGGTGCTGACCGAGAGCGCCGGCGCCCGCCGGCGGCTCGTCACGCGCGAGCTCGTGCGGGTCGTCGGCGCGCGCTGCGCGGCGGGGCCCTTCCGCGGCATGGTCCTGCCCGAGGCGAGCAGCTGGGGCGACGGCGATCTCGCCCCCAAGATCCTCGGCGCTTACGAATGCGAACTGCATCCGGCGCTCGAGCGGGCCTTCGCCCGGGCGCCCGAGCTCGTCGTCAATGTCGGCTGTGCGGAAGGCTATTACGCGGTCGGCGCGGCGCTGCGCCTGCCCGGCTGCACCGTCCACGCCTTCGACCTCGACGAGGCGGCGCTCGGGGTCTGTGCCGCGGCCGCCCGGCTGAACGGGGTGGCGGAGCGGATCCGGCTCGAGCGGCGGTGCGAGCCGGGTCGGCTCGTCGAACTCCTGGGCACGCGCCCGAATGCCCTCGTCCTCCTCGACTGCGAGGGGTACGAGCGCGAGCTGATCACCGAGCGGACGCTGCCGGCACTCGCCGCCGCCGACCTGATCGTCGAATGCCACGACTTCGTCGACCCCGGCGTCACCGACCGCCTGGCCGCCCTCCTGCGGCCGACGCACGAGGTCGAGATCCTGCGCGAAGGCGGCCGCGACCCGGCAGCCTGGCCGGTCCTCCACGCCCTGGGCTCGCTCGACCGCTGGCTCGTCGTGTGCGAATTCCGGCCGAGCCTGATGCGCTGGATCGTGGCCCGCCCCCGAGCCGACCGACGGGCCGCCTCGACGCCCGGCGACACGGCCCGTTGACCGGAGCTCGCGGCCCTTCTAGAGAAGCGGGCCTCGCGGCGCCGGTCGGCGCCGCGCCGGATTGGTGCGTGCCGACCCCTCGGGGCGGCCGCGAGCGGGAACCCACCGATGGCCGTTCCGAAGAAAAAGATCTCGAAGTCGCGCCGCGACATGCGGCGCTCGCACCTGGCGCTCACGGCTCCCACTTGGGTCGAGGACAAGGAGAGCGGCGAGTTCCGTCGACCGCACCACATCGACCTCGAGACCGGCCGTTACCGCGGCCGCCAAGTGCTCGTACCGAAAGAGAAGCCGGCCGAGGAAGCCTCGGAGTAGGCCCACCATCGTCGCGTCCGCGACCGGCGCTCGGCGGTCGCGGCACGACGCGCTTTCCTCGGCCGGCCGTCGCCCGGCAGGGCGGGTGTTCGGGCCGTCCCGCGGCCGCCGGGTCCCCTCTGCAATGGTTCCTTTCCCCGGCCGGCGACCGCGGGAAGAAACTTCGACCGGTGCGACGGGGCGGTTCCCGTCCCTCGCGCGGCTCCGCACGGCCCGCGAGCGGCTCCGGCTGTCGCGGCCGCCCCGGGCGGAGGACGGCTTCCGGTCGGGGCTGCGGCCTTTCTCTTTCACGGCACGAAGCTCCGGCGCGGCCGCTCTCCCGGATCGAGGCGAGGAAGGGCAGCGCGTCCCTCCCGACGCGGCCGGCTCGCCGCTCGGCCGATCGCCCCCGGCCCGCTCGACACCTCGGCGGGGCCAGCCGCGACCGGCCCGCCGCCTCGGGTTCGACCGCGAGGCGACGGGGCGCTCGGCCCCGGCTCGCGCGCGTCGCTCCTCGCTTCCCGGCGGGGAGGGCGCGTGCGGCCGGAGGGGACACGCCGCTTCGTCCACGAGGGCCGGGTGGTGGCCGCGCCGGGCGAGACTCGCCCCGCGCGCCCCGACCGCAGACCTCGCTTCGGTCCCGGAACCGCCCGGCGGTGGACGGGATCGGGCCGGAACGCGGGCCCGCCTCGATCGACGGGTCGTCTGCCGAACCCGTGCTTCGCGCTGCGCGTCGGAGCCGCCGGCGGGGGGAGGTCTCCCCGCCCGCCGGCGCGGGTCGCAGCGGCTTTCTCGACCCTCGCCGCGCGCCTCCCGGACGCGTTCTTCGAGCCCGACACCGCGATCCGACCCATCCGACCGATCGCGAGCCCGCGGGCGGCATCGTCGACCGTCGCGATGCCGGGCCGGACCGCGACCCGTTCGCCCCGCGAGACAAAGCGCGCAAGGCGATCGCCTCCGGGACCGACCCGATCCTCGCGCCGCCGGGTCCCGGCAGCGGGCGACCCGCTCGGGATCACCGCGGCCTCGAGCCCGAACGGTCCTCGGCGGCTCGGGCCCGGCCGGCGGGGGGCCCGGCGAACGAGCCGGCCTCCGCGCTCCACCGACCGACGGCATCGTACCGCTCGAGAGAGGATATCGGCACGAGGTTCATCGCCCCCTGCGGCGAGGGTCCTCGCGCCAACCGGCAGAGGGAGCCGGATCGCCGCTCTCGGCCTCCTCGGCGGCCGAACCGTCCGCGGACGGGGCGATCCGACCGTGCCGGGCCCCGCCTGCCGGTTCCTCTGCTCGCCGGTGCCCGGACGGGGGCCACGAAACCGCATCGACCACGCGACCCGCCGGCGGCCGACCTCCTGGCCGGCCCGCCGGATCCTTTCGACGTCGAGCACCTCTGGGCGACGGGGCGCTCGGCCCCGGCTCGCGCGCGTCGCTCCCCGCCCGCCGAATCGGTTCGGCACGCACCCCGGGAGAAAAACGGGAGCTCGGCCGAGGAGGCCTCGATGGTGTCCGCGCGGACCGAGGTTCGGCGCACGCACGCCGGGAAGGGCTGCCCGAGCGGGCCGGCCTGCTCGCCGGCGATCCGTTCGCCGCGCGGGTGCGGGATCGAGGCACCGGCGCGTCCGGGGACCGCGCCGGCCGGCCCGTAGGGTGCGGACACGCGCGGGAAGCCCCGCGATCGCCTCGTCCGGTCGTCGGTTCGCGCGGTTCGGCACGCGCTGCCGAGCGCCAGGAGCCCTCCGCCTTCGCGGACGCGCGAGCAGCGGGCGGCACGCCACCCGGGGGCCGGCGGCCCCGATTCGGGTCGGGGGCCGGTCCGCCGGAGCCCCCGATCGTGGTCGCACCGCGGACGCCGCCACCCGACGACGACTCCCCTAGCCGCCGGTGCTGCGGGTGCCGACGGCACCCGCCGCGGTGCCCCCGGCGGTACCACCGTATCGGTGCGCCCCGGGTCGGGATCGGCGTCCGCCGGCGCGGACCGCCGGGCGGGCGATCGAGGCGGCCCTCGCGGCACCACCGCCCCGGGGCCCCGCTCTCCAGGCGCTCGCCCCTGCCCGACCGACGAGGCCCGACCGGCGAGGTCGCCGGCCGGCCCGGTCGGGTCCCCCCGGTGCGGCTCCGGCCGGGCCGCCCGTGCCTCAGCCGAAGCGGCGAAACCGCATCGCCCGTTCGATGCGCTCGCGGGCGAGCGCCTCGGCCGCAGCCCGGGGAGGGGCCCTGTCCGCACTTGCGCGCTCGAGCACGAGTTCGGTGTTGGCGCGGATCTTCTCGGCGATCACCTCGAGCGCCCGGCCTTCGCTGCCACCGGCGAGCTCGACCGCCGCACAGATCACGCCACCGGCGTTGGCGACGAAGTCGGGCACCACGAGGACACCGCGCTCGTACAGCCGTCGCTCGGCCGCCGCGGTGATCGGGATGTTGGCGCCGCTCACGACGATCCGGGCGCGCAAACGGTCGACATTGCCCTCGTGGATCACGTCCGGTCGGGCGGCCGGGATCCAGATCTCGCAGTCGATCCCGACGATCGCCTCGGCCGGCGCCTCACGACCGCCCGGGAAGGTCGCGACCGGCTCGCCGCGGGCCTTGTGGGCGAGGAGCGCGGCGATATCGAGGCCGCGCTCGTTCACGAGCGTGCCGCGGCTGTCGCTCACCGCCACGATCCGGGCACCGCGCTCGGCCAGCCGGCGGGCGGCGTGCCGGCCGACCGCGCCGAAGCCCTGGATCGCCACCCGCGCCCCCTCGAGCGGCAGCCCGGCGTGCCGGCCGGCGACCTCGCAGGCGACCGCGAGGCCGTGCCCGGTGGCACCGATCTCGTCGAGCGGGATGCCGCCGAGCTCGCGGGGCAGGCCGACCGCGCGGCCGATCTCGTCGCGCACCCAGGCCATGGCCACTTCGTCGGTGCCCATGTCCGGCCCCGGCACATAGGCCTCGAGGTCCTCGATCGCCCGAGCGAAGCCGCGCAAGAGCCGCTCCTTGGCCTCGAGCGGCATCGCCGGGTCGGCGCGGACGACCGCCTTGCCGCCTCCGTGCGGCAGGCCGGCGGCGGCGTTCTTGAAGGTCATCGCCCGCGCGAGCCGGAAGCACTCCTCGAGACCGACGTCGGGGGCCATCCGCACCCCGCCGATCGCCCGCCCGCAGGCGGTGTTGTCGACCACGACGATCCCCTCGAGACCGAGACCCGGGTGCCGGAGATGCACGACCCGCTCGGGGCCGAGCTCGTCCTCGAAGCCGAACCATCCCCTTCGCATCGCTCCCTCCCCTCCCGGTAGGCGGGCCCGCCGCCCCGTCGCCCCCCAGTGCCGTTCAGTCGGCGAGTTCGAGATCGCCGATCACCGCCTGCAGGAAGCGGGCGGCCTCGCCACCGGTCACCGCGCGGTGGTCGAAGGTCAAGGAGAGCGGCAGGAAGCGGGTGAGGCGGAGCGCCCCCGCGGCCACCCGCACGCCCTCCCGGATCCGCCCCGCACCCAGGATCGCCACCTGCGGCGGCACCACCACGAGCTCGGCGAAGCGGCCGCCGAGCATGCCGAAATTGGAGAGCGTGATCGTCGCCCCCTTGAGCTCGGCGAGCGGAATGGTGCGCGCCCGCACGTCGCGGGCGAGCCGATCGAGCCCGGCCCGCAGATCGGCCGGCGTGCGGTTGGCGACGTCGCGCAGAACCGGCACGACCAGCCCGTCCGGCAGATCGACGGCGATGCCGAGGTCGATCCGTTGCTCGAGCACCCGCCCTTCGGCCTCGGAGAGGAAGCGGGCATTGAGGGCCGGCTCGGCGCGGCAGCCGGCGACGATCGCGCGCACCAGGCGCAGGGTGACGTCGGTGCCCTCGGGCCAGCGGCCGACATCGGCCTCGTCGACCACGGTCGCCGGCACCACCTCGGCATGGGCGCGGGCCATCGTCCGAGCCATCGCTCGTCGCACGCCCCGAAGCGGCAGGAGTTCGCCGCCCACCGGTCCACCGACCGCGGCCGCACCGCCCGCCGCTCGGGCGGCCGCCGCGGCCTCGAGGTCGGCCATGGTCACCGTGCCCTCGGGTCCGCTCGCGGGCACGGCCGCGAGATCGAGGCCGAGCTCGGCCGCCCGTCTGCGCACCGCCGGTGCCGCCTTGACCGCGGCCGCCCCGGCCGATGCTCCGGCTGCGGCGGCGAGCCGCTCGCCGCGGGGCAACTCGCCCACCACCGCCCCGGCATCCTCGCCGGCCGCTTCCTCGATCTCGACGAGCGGTTCTCCGACCTTGACGATCGTGCCGGGTGCACCGTGCAGGGCGACGATCCGCCCGGCGCGCGGCGCCGGCACCTCGACCACCGCTTTGTCGGTCTCGACCGAAAGGAGCGGCTGGTCGGCCACCACGTGGTCGCCCACGGCGACGTGCCAGGCGACGATCTCGGCCTCCTCGAGGCCCTCGCCGAGGTCGGGCAGGCGGAAGGTGATCATCGGTGCGCGAGCAGCCTCCGGGCGGCTTCCAGGATGTCGGCGACGTTCGGCAGGAACACGCCCTCGAGCCGCGGCAGCGGCGTGGGCAGGTCGAAGGCGGTGACCCGGGCGACCGGTGCCAAGAGCGAGAACAGCCCCTCGGCCGCGAGCAGGGCCGCGATCTCCGCACCCGGACCGTGGCTCGGCGGTGCCTCGTGCACGATCAGGCAGCGGCCGGTCCGGGCGACCGCGGCGAGAATCGTCTCGGCATCGAGGGGTGCGAGCGTGGCCGGGTCGAGGACCTCCGCGCTCACGCCCTCTTCGGCGAGCCGCTCGGCGGCTTGGAGCGCTTCCCGGACGAGTGCCCCCCAGGCGACGATCGTGAGGTCGCGGCCCTCGCGCAGAACGAAGGCGCGGTCGAGCGGCAGAGCGACACCGTCGTCCACCACCTCTTCGCGGAAGGCTCGGTAGATCCGCTTGGGCTCGAGGAACACCACGGGGTCGGGGTCTCTGATCGCCGCCAGGAGCAGGCCGTAGGCCTTGGCCGGGGAGGAGGGGATCACGGTGCGCACGCCCGGGATCGCGGCGAACAGCGCTTCCGGGCTCTCGGAATGGTGCTCGGGGGCGCGGATCCCCGCACCGTAGGGGGCCCGCAGCACGATCGGACAGGAGAGCCGGCCGCGGGTGCGGGCCCGAAGTCGCCCGGCATGGTTCACGAGCTGGTCGATCGCCGGGTACATGAAGCCGTCGAACTGGAACTCGACCACGGGCCGGAAGCCCTGCGCGCCGAGGCCCACGGCGAGACCGGTGAAGAGCGCCTCGGAGAGCGGGGTATCGAGCACCCGCTCCGGCCCGAACCGCTCGAAGAGCCCCTCGGTGGCGCGGAAGACGCCGCCGTCCCGCCCCACGTCCTCGCCGAGCACGAGCACGCGCGGGTCCTCCTCCATGGCCCGGGCGAGGGCCGTGCGGACCGCCTCGACCAGGGTGAGCGCACTCATCGGCCGGCGGCCTCCGCGGCCCGGGCACGCGCCCGCCGCTCGATCTCGGCCCGCTGTCGGGCGAGCGGCGCCGGCAGGCGGGCGAAGACGCTGTCGATCATGTCGGTCGCGGGCGCGGGCGGCCGGGCGAGATAGACCGCGACCGCCTCGTCGACCGCACGCGCGCAATCGGCGAGCAGCGCCTCCTCGCGCGCCTTGTCCCAGAGGCCGCGAGCGAGCAGGAAGGCGCGCAGCCGGCCGATCGGCTCCTCCTTCCAGCGCGTGCTCACTTCCGCGTCGTCGCGGTAGCGGCGGGCGTCGTCGGCGGTGGTGTGGTCGGAGAGCCGGTACGTCGTGGCCTCGACCAGCGTCGGGCCCTCGCCCGCGCGTGCCCGCTCGATCGCCCGCGCGACCACCGCCCGCACCGCGATCACGTCGTTGCCGTCGACCTGGATGCCGGGAATGCCGGCGGCGATCGCCTTCTGGGCGAGCGTGGCGGCCGCGGTCTGGGCTTCGACGGGGACCGAGATCGCCCAGCGATTGTTGTTGACGACCGTGACCATCGGCAGCCGCCAGACCCCGGCGAGGTTCAAGGCCTCGTAGACCTCGCCCTTCGAAGTCGCACCGTCGCCGAGCACGCAGACCGCCACCCGCGGCTCGCGGCGGAGCTTGAAGGCGGTCGCGACCCCGGCGGCGTGCGGGGCGTGGGTGCCGACCGGAATGCAGACCGGGAAGTCCTCGCGCGGGCCCGCGAAGTCCGAGCCGCGCTCGTCGCCGCCCCAGAAGGTCAAGAGCTCCTCGATCCGCACCCCGCGCCAGAGCATCGCCCCCTGCTCGCGGAACGAGGGAAGGAGCACGTCCTCCGGCCGCATCGCCGCGGCGGTGCCCACCGCCACGGCCTCCTGGCCGAGCGAGGACGCCACCGTGCCGAGCCGGCCGGTGCGCTGCAGGGCCACCGCCTTCGTGTCGTAGGTTCGGGTGAGCACCATCGCCCGGTAGAGCTTCACGAGCTCGTCCGGATCCTCGGCGAAGGCCGGCAGCGGGCCTGCGAGCGTGCCGTCCGGCCGCAGGATCTCGACCCGCTCGATCACGAAGCGTGCGATCTCGCCCATGCCCGCACCCGCGCCTTCCGGTCGAACGGAAGGATAGCACCGCGCCTATGCGGACTGTCGAGCCTCGAGGTTGATTTTTCGTGAAGCGTTCGCGCGAGCCGACGGGACGCGCCGGCCGATGGTAGCGGAGGAGGGATTCGAACCCCCGACCAAGGGATTATGATTCCCCTGCTCTACCGCTGAGCTACTCCGCCACCGTGCCCGCGGGTCGCCACGATCTATGGAGCGGCGGCCGGCGCGTCAAGGCGCAGGGCGGGCAAGGATGCGAGCCGTTCGGTCGAGGCGATCCAGCCGCCACCCAGAAGCCGCGTCCCGCGCCAGGCGACGCAGGCCTGGCCGGGTGCCACCCCGACCTGCGGCTCGAGGAACCGGACACGCGCCCGCCCGCCCGCGAGAGGCTCGATCCGCGCGGCGACCGCCGGCTCGTTGTAGCGGTGCCGCACCTCGAGCACCTCTTCCGGATCGGGCGGCACGAGCCAGGAGCAACCCTCGAGCGCACAGCCCGCCACGAGAGCCGCCCGCCGCGGACCGACCTCGATCCGCCGGCTCGCGGCGTCGATCGCGGTGACGTAGAGCGGCTCGCCCGCCGCCAGGCCGAGGCCCTTCCTCTGGCCCACGGTGAACCGGGCGATCCCGCCGTGCCGGCCGATCACCCGCCCGTCCACGTGGACGATCGCGCCCGGCTCGGTCGCGTCGGGCCGCAGCGCCTCGACCAGCCGCGCATGCGCCCCCTTCGCCACGAAGCAGAGGTCCTGGCTGTCCGGCTTGTCGGCGACCGGCAGCCCGCGCGCGGCGGCGAACGCCCGCACCCGCTCCTTCTCGAGCCCTCCCAGGGGAAAGCGCAGGAAGGCGAGCTGCTCCGCGCTCGTCGTGAACAGGAAGTAGCTCTGGTCGCGGCGCGGATCGACGGCCCGGTGCAGCTCGGGCCCGCTCGCCCCCGCGACCCGGCGGGCGTAATGGCCGGTGGCGAGCGCCCGAGCACCCAGATCGCGGGCGAGCTCGAGGAGGTCCACGAACTTGACCCGCTCGTTGCAGCGCACGCAGGGCACGGGGGTGCGGCCGGCTGCATAGGACGCGGCGAAATCCTCGATCACCGCCTCCCGAAAGCGGGCCTCGCGGTCGATCACGTAGTGCGGGATGCCGAGCCGGGCGGCCACTGCCCGCGCGTCCTCGACGTCGCGGCCGGCGCAGCAGCCGCGCCCGTCCGCCCGCATCGAGCGCCGATCGTGCAGCTGCAGGGTGACGCCCACCACCTCGCACCCGGCCTCCGCCAAGAGCGCGGCCGCGACCGAGCTGTCGACCCCGCCCGACATGGCGACCACGACCCGAGCGCCGGCCGGGAGGTCGAGATCGGCGGCCGGGCTCTCAGGCGTCATCGGAGAGCAGACTCGAGGCGGGAACGCGGACGGTGAGGCCGTCGAGCTCCGGGCCGACCCGCACCTGGCACCCCAGGCGCGAAGTCGGGCCCCACTCGGCCGCCAGATCGAGCATGTCCTCCTCCTCCGCCGAAGCGGGCTCGAGCCGGCCGAACCAGTCCTCCTCGACCCGGACGTGGCAGGTCGCGCAGGCCATCGAGCCGCCGCAGGCGCCCTCGATGTCGACCCGGGCGATGCGCGCCGCCTCGAGCAGGCTCGCGCCCGCCGGCACCGCGACCCGCACCGTGCGGCCGCGCGGCAGGATGAAGACGACCTCCGGCAACGGCCCCGGCTCAGACCTTGAAGCTCTCGCCGCAGCCGCAGCGCGCCTTCTCGTTCGGGTTCTTGAACACGAACTGGGCGCCGAGCCGGTCTTCCACCCAGTCGACCTCGGTGCCGGCCACGAGCGGCACCGCCTCGGGGTCGACCACCACGGTGACGCCTTCGCACTCGACGACCCGGTCCTCGGGGCCGATCGCGCGGGCGAAGTCGAGCCGGTAGGAGAAGCCCGAGCAGCCGGTCGGCTTGACCGCGACGCGCAGGCCACGAGCACCCTCGCCGCGGGTCGCGAGCAAATGACGGACCCGGCTCACGGCCGCCGGGGTCAGGGTCAAGATGGGCTCCGACATCTGGTCCCTCCGTGTCGAGCCGAACGGCCCGCCAGCGTCCAGATTGCCCCGCGCGAGGCCTTTGACAAGACCGACGCGCCTCGGCGCAGAGGCCGCGTGGTCCTGCTCAGGCCGCGCGGCGGGCGCGGAAGCGGCGATACAGCGCCCCCCAGGCCTCGACCAGCCGGTCGATCTCTGTCGCACCGGTCGACCAACCGAGGCTCACCCGGATCGCCGCACGGGCTTCGGCCTCGGCGAAGCCCATCGCCAGCAGCACGTGCGAGGGCGCGAGCTTGCCCGAGCTGCAGGCCGCCCCGGCCCCGACCGCCACACCGTCGAGGTCGAGGGCCAGGACCTGGGTCTCGGCCGGCAGACCGGGGGTTAGGAGGCAGGCGATCGTCGGCAGTCGCGGCGCGCCCGCGGCGACCACTCGGAGCTCCGGGGCGACCGCCGCGAGTGCCACCTCGAGCCGCTTGCGGAGCCCCTCGACCGGACGCCAGTCGAGGGCCGACAGGAGCTCGACCGCGGCCGCGAAGCCGGCCGCCCCCGGCAGGTTCGGCGTGCCCGCCCGGCGGCCGAGCTCCTGGCCGCCGCCCGGCTGGCGCGGCCGCAGCCCGAGACCCGGTCGGAGCAGGAGCGCGCCCACGCCCATGGGACCGCCGAGCTTGTGGGCGGAGACCGCGACCGTGTCGGCGCCGAGCAGCTCGGGTGCACAGGCGAGCTTGCCGGCCGCCTGGACCGCGTCGACGTGAAGCTGCGCCCCGATCCGTCGGACGATCCGGGCGAGCTCGCACACGGGCTGGATCGCTCCGGTCTCGTTGTTGGCGAGCTGGCAGGCGACGAGCGCCGGGCGATGCTCGGCGAGGAGCCGCTCGACCGCCTCGAGGTCGAGCACACCCTCGGCCGTCACCGGTAGTCGGATCGCCTCGGGGACCGCCTCGAGGATCGAAGCGTGCTCGACGGCACTGACGGCGACCGTGCCCCGGGCCTGGTGGAGGGCGAGCTGGTTGGCCTCGGTCCCGCCGCTCGTCAACACGAGACCCTCGGCCTCGAGGCCGAAGGCGCGGGCGATCCGCCGGCGGGCGTCGTCGAGCAACGCCCGGGCGCGCCGGCCCGGGCCGTGGACCGAGGCGGGATTGCCGACCAGCTTCGCCGCCTCGGCCATCGCCGCGACCGCCTCGGGGCGGACCGGCGCGGTCGCCGCCCAGTCGAGATAAGCGAGCGGCCTGCCCATGCCCCTTCAAGAGCCCACGCGGCGCAGGGGCTGGGCGGTCTCGGCCTCGCGCCGCTCGAGCTCCTCGACCCGCGCCTGGAGCGCCTCGAGCTGCAGGCAGACCCGCTCGAGGGCACGGCTCACGGGGTCGGCCGCCACGCCGGGCCAGGTGCCGTAGGCCGGGAAGGCCCGCTCGCCCTCCGCCACCGGCTGCGGCCCCACGGGCCTGGCCGGGATGCCGACCACCGTCACGCCGGGCGGAACCTCCTTGACCACGACCGCATTGGAGCCGATCCGGGCTCCCTTGCCGACGGTGAAAGGTCCGAGCACCGCGGCGCCGGCGCCGATCACCACGCCGTCCTCGATCGTCGGATGGCGCTTGCCCTTGTCGAGGCTCACCCCGCCGAGGGTGACGCCCTGGTAGATGGTCACGTCGTCGCCGATCTCGGCGGTCTCGCCGATGACCACGCCCATGCCGTGGTCGATGAAGAAGCGGCGGCCGATCTTCGCTCCGGGGTGGATCTCGATGCCGGTCAGGAAGCGGTTGACGTTCGAGAGGAAGCGGGCGGCGAGACACCACCCGCGCCGCCAGAGGGCGTGCGCGAGCCGGTGCAGGGCGACGGCGTGCACGCCCGGGTAGCAGAGCAGGACCTCGATCTTCGAGCGCGCCGCCGGGTCGCGCTCGAAGACCGCCTGAATGTCCTCCATCAACGCCTTGAACATCGCACCGCGCCTCGGCTATAGGTCCGGCCCCGCCGCCGGACGGCCGGCGGAGCGGGCCTTTTGTCGCGCGCGGAGGAAGTGGGCACGGACGGGCCCTGCATCTCGCCACGCCCGAGCCCATATAGGTCGAGGCGAAGTGCGGTGCAACCGACCGCCGGGGAGCGGCGTCCCCGGCGGCCCTCTCGTGGGGAGTCGAGGTAGAACGCGATGCCGGAAGTGATCTTCAACGGCTCGGACGGACGTCTCGAAGGTCGCTACATGCCGGGGCACGGGGCGGCGCCGCCGCTCGCGATCGTGCTGCATCCCCACCCGCTGCACGGTGGGACGATGAACAACCGTCTCGTGCACATGATGTTCCATGTCTTCGCCCGGCGCGGCTTCGCCACCCTGCGCTACAACAGCCGCGGCGTGGGTCGCTCGCAGGGCGTGTTCGACCACGGCCAGGGCGAGCTCCGGGACGCCGCCGCGGCGCTCGACTGGATGCAGCTCCATCACCCCAACAGCACTTCCTGCTGGGTGGCGGGCTTCTCCTTCGGCGCCTGGATCGCCATGCAGCTCCTGATGCGCCGGCCGGAGATCCAGGGCTTCATGTGCCTGAGCCTGCCGGCCAACATGTACGATTTCTCCTTCCTCGCCCCCTGCCCCGCCTCGGGGCTCATCGTGCACGGCGAGAAGGACGTCGTGACCCCGACCGATTCGGTCACCCGGCTCGTGAACAAGCTCAGCCAGCAGCGCGGAATCACGATCGATTTCCACGAGATCGAGGGGGCCGACCACCACTTCTCCGGCAAGGTCGAGCAGGTCGAGGCGATCTGCGAGGCCTATCTCGACCGTCGGCTCAAGCCGGCCGGCGAGAGCCTGGCACTCGCCCGCTGAGCCGTCCGCACCCGCGACGACCCGCGCCCGCCGCGGCGGGCCCAAGCCTCGGGAGCGCCCATGCACCGGTTCCGCTCCGACTTCCTCGCCGAGCTCGACCGCCGCGGCTACATCCACCAGGTGAGCGAGCCCGAGGCGCTCGACGAGCTCCTCGCCCGCGAGCGGGTCACGGCCTATATCGGCTTCGACTGCACGGCCGACAGCCTGCACGTCGGCCATCTCGTCTCGATCATGATGCTGCGCATCCTCGAGCGCACCGGCCACCGGCCCATCGCGCTCGTGGGCGGCGGCACCACCAAGGTCGGCGACCCCTCGGGCCGCGACGAGAGCCGCCAGCTCCTCGGCGACGAACAGATCGAGCGCAACAAGGCGGGCATCCGCCGCTGCCTCTCCCGCTTCCTCGACTTCGACAAGGGCTCGGTACTGCTGCTCGACAATGCCGAGTGGCTCGACGAGCTGCGCTACATCCCCTTCCTGCGGGAGGTCGGCACCCATTTCACCGTCAACCGGATGCTGAGCTTCGATTCCGTGCGCCTGCGACTCGAGCGCGAGCAGCCGCTCACCTTCCTCGAGTTCAACTACATGATCATGCAGGCCTACGACTTCCTGGAGCTGTCCCGCCGCTACGACTGCCGGCTGCAGATGGGCGGCTCCGACCAGTGGGGCAACATCGTCAACGGCATCGAGCTCGCCCGGCGGATCGACGGTCGCCAGCTCTTCGCGCTCACCACCCCGCTCATCACCACCGCCTCCGGACAGAAGATGGGCAAGACCGCGGCCGGTGCGGTCTGGCTCGACCCCAATCGGCTGCCGCCCTTCGACTATTACCAGTTCTGGCGCAACACCGAGGACGGCGACGTCGGCCGGTTCCTGCGGTTGTTCACCGAGCTGCCGCTCGCCGAGATCGAACGCCTCGAACGGCTCCGCGGTGCGGAGCTCAACGAGGCCAAGAAGATCCTCGCCTTCGAGGCGACCCGGCTCGCCCACGGGGTCGAGGAGGCCGAGAAGGCCGCCGCCGCCGCCCGCGCCCTCTTCGAGCAGGGCAGCGCGCCGCGCGAGGGACTGCCCGTCGTCGAGCTCGACCGCGATCGCCTGGCCGAGGGTCTACCGGTGATCGAGCTCTTCCAGCTGGCCGGGCTGGTGCCGTCCAACTCCGAGGCCCGGCGCCTCGTGCGCGCGCGGGGGGCCCGGATCAACAACCGCCTGGTCGAGGACGAGACCATGACGGTCGACCTGAGTGCCCTCGAGGACGGCGCGCTCGAGCTCTCGGCCGGCAAGAAGCGGCACGTCCTGGTCCGCCCGGTCTGAGCGCCGAGAACCGATTCAATCGCGCGGCCCGGGTTCCGCCGGCTCGGCCCGCTGGGCCAGGAGTGCGGCGAGATCGCGCAAGAAGCCCGGCACGACCAGCGTGAGCGGGTTGACGACGACCTCGGGCTCGGCCGCCGTGCCGCGCGCCGACCAGCTCGCGGCGAAGGCCCCGACCCCGGCCTCGCCGCGCAGGAGCCGGCCCACCACCGGCAGCCGACCCACGAACCGGTTGAGCGTGTAGACCGGCACGATCGTGCCGGAGAGGTCGAGCGCACCGGTCGCGAGCACGATCCTCCCTTCGGCCGTGACGCCGATCTCGGCACCACTCGCCCGCCCTTCCCGCACCAGGAGCACGCCCCGGGCGAGCTCGAGCTCGGCGTTCGCCCGATCGATCCGCAACCCCCGGCCGCGCAGCAGGTCGAGCACCCCGCCGAGCGAGGCGAGCGTGAGGATGCGGGCCAGGATCGGCGCGCGCCGCAGGACCACCTCGCGGACCTCGAGCCGGCCGCGGAAATCGGGTTCGCCCGGTGCGGCCGCGAGCTCGCCCTCGAGCCGCAGCCGGCCGCCCTCGCCGAGATCGGCTGCCGGGTCGAAGGCCTCGAGCAGGCTGCCCGCATCCTCGCTCAGGAGGACGAGGCGCGGCCGCGGCGTCTCGGGGGAGAGCCCCAACCGGAAGGGCGCGCCGTCGCCGTGGCGGGCCGTGAGCTCGACCGCGCGGGGGCCCCCGGCGTCGGTCTCGACCCTGCCGGCGAGCCCGCGCAGGACGAGCCCGCGCGCCCGGAGCTCCTCGACCGCGATCTCGAGGGCGAGCGGCGGCAGCCTCGCCGGAGCCGGTTCCGAGCCCGGCTCGAGCCACGGGTCGAGCCGCAGGAGCGCCCCCCCGAGCCGGCCCTCGAAGCCGGAGCCGCGCCGCTCGAGCCGGAGCGCGAGCTCGCTCCCGGCGATCCGCAGCCGGTCGAGCTCGAGCCGCTCGGGGGCGAGCTCGGGCCAGGAGAGCCGGGCCCTTCCCTCGGCACGGAACCCCGGCCAGCTCAGCGCGAGCTCGGCGAGCTCGAGCCGGCCGCCGCGCAACGCCCCCGAGAGTGCGAGCGCCCCGGGCCGCTCGGGCTCCTTGCGCAGCGCCGGCGCGCGCTCCGCCACGCCGAGCCCGACGAGGTCGGAATCGAGTGTGAAGGCCACCGCTCCGTCGCGTTCGATGCGGAGCGCGAGCTCGGCCGGCGCCGCACCCGAGAGCCCGCCCTCGAGCGCGGGAACGAGGCGGGCGAGTGCCGCGGCATCCGGCCGCGACCGCAGCCGGAGCCGGGTGGGCGCCCCCCCTCGCGCCACGAAGCCGTGCCGCAGCTCGACGAGTTCGAGCGCCAGGCCGTCGAGCCGGAGGCCGCCGCGCGCCTCGATACCGGTCGCATCGAGCGCGAGCGCGAGCGCGGGCGCCTCGACCACCCGGCCCGGCACGAGCTCGACCAGCCGCACGCCCTCCGCACGGCCCTCGAAGCGGAACGAAACCGCCCCTCCCCCGTCGGGACGTTCGAGCACGACCGTGCCCTCGGCCCGGCCCGCCGCGACGTGCCGAGCGAGCCAGCGGCGCCCCTCGCCCGCCCGATCCTCGGGCCAGAGCGCCAGGAGCCGCTCGCGATCGAGGCCGCCGATCGTTCCCTCGAGCCGGCCGGCACCGGTCCGGGGCTCGAGCCGGCCTCGCCCGTCGAGCCGCGCGCCCTGGGCCTCGACGGCGAGGCGCTCGACCTCGAGCCGCGCGAGCGTGCGATCGAGCCTGCCCGCGAGCGCGATGCGGTCGAGCCGCACCGTCGGCAGGCCCGGGTCGAGCGTCGCGGGCACGAGGCCCGCGAGCTCGCCCGCGAGGGCGAAGCCGTCGCTCGAGCGGGCGAGCAGGAGCGCGAGGCGCGCCGGCTCTCCGGCTTGCGCGAGCTCGGCCGAGAGAAAGGCGCGTCCGGCCGCGGGCTCGATCTCGACCCTACCGCCCCGTCCGACGAGCGGCCGCCTGTCGGGTCCGAGCTCGACGACGAGCGAGGCGTCTTCCGCCGCGAGGATCGCGGCCGCCCCCGGCGGCCCGAGCGCGGCCGCCGCGGCCTCGGGCCCGGCCAGGAGCGCCGCGAGGTCCGAGGTCTCGAACCCGAGGGCCGCCCCCTCTCGCCCCGCTCGGTCCAGGCGGAGCTCCGGGCCCACGAGGGTGAACCGGGCGACGACCGGCCGCCCCAGGGCGAGCGAGGCCGGCAGATCCGGCGAGAGCCGCGCGCGCGGTGCCTCGAGGAGGGCCGCGCCCGCCGGATCCCGCAGCGAGAGCGAGCGGAGTTCGAGCTCGAGCGGCCCGCCCGGAGCGCGCGGTCGCAGCGCCGCACCCTCGAGCTCGAGCCGCAGCGGTGCCGCGGCCTCGACCAGCGCCCGCCGCAGCGGGGCTTCGAGGGGACCGAGGCCCACGGGCCCGCCCGCGAGCGCCAGGACCAGAAGCGGCAGCGCCGTCGCGAGCCCGCTCGCGAGCTCGCCCGCGAGGACGAAGAGGAGCCTCAGGCGCCGGACCCGCATCGCCCGCTCGGCCCGGCGGCCGCGCGCCCGGCCCGCGCCGCCGGGTACCCGGTGCTTGACCAGGGCGGGCGCGGCCGACACTGTCGCGGCCCCGGCGATCGCTGCACCATCGGGCTCCCGGCTTGAGCCTCGCTCCGCTCGATCCTCCCCTGCCGACCGACGCCGCGGCCGTCGAAGCCGGCCTGCGTCGGCTCGCCCAGATCGCCCGGGCGAGCGGCGATCCGGCCCTGCAGAGCTTCCTGGACGCCGCCCCCGCCCTTCCCGAGCTCGGCCCGGTGCTGCGCGGGATCCTCGCGGGCAGCCCCTTCCTGACCGAGTGCCTCCTGGCCGAGCCCGATCTCCTCCGTCGGTTCCACGAGGCCGGGCCCGATGCCGCCCTCGGCGAGCTCCTGGCCGCGGTCGCCGGCCTCGATCCGGGCGAGCGCACCCGGGTCGCGGCCCAGCTCCGCCGGTTCCGCCGGCGCGCGGCCCTGCTCGTCGCTCTGGCCGATCTGGCCGGCCTCTGGCCGCTCGAGCGGGTGAGCGAGGCGCTCACCGCCTTCGCCGACCGAGCGATCGAGCGGGCGCTCGCCCACCTGCTGCTCGATGCAGCCCGGCGCGGCGAGCTCGCCCCGCGCGATGCCGCCGATCCGGCCGGCGCGAGCGGCCTGATCGTGCTCGGCATGGGCAAGTACGGCGCCCGCGAGCTCAACTACTCCTCGGACGTCGATCTGGTCGTCCTGTTCGACGAGGCGATCCTTCCCTGCCGCGCCGCCGACGGGCCCATGGCGCTCGCCGCCCGCCTCACCCGCTCGCTCGTGCACCTGCTCGAGCATCCCTCGCGCGACGGCTACGTGTTCCGCGTCGATCTTCGCCTGCGGCCGCATCTGCCGGGCCATCCGCTCGTCATCTCCGCCGAGGCGGCCGAACTCTATTACGAGCGGCACGGCCAGAACTGGGAGCGGGCGGCCTTCATCAAGGCCCGCGCCGCGGCCGGCGATCGTGTCGCCGGCGAGCGCTTCCTCGCCACCCTGCAGCCCTATGTCTGGCGGCGCAGCCTCGACTACGCGGCGATCCGCGACATCCACTCGATCAAACGCCAGATCAACGCCCATCGCGGCTTCGGCAGCATCCGCGTCCACGGCCACGACATCAAGGTCGGCCGGGGCGGCATCCGCGAGATCGAGTTCTTCGCCCAGACCCAACAGCTCATCCTGGGCGGCCGCGAGCGCAGTCTGCGGAGCCCCCGGACCTGCGAGACGCTCGCGGCGCTCGCCCGCGGCCGCTGGATCGAGGCGCGCACGGCCGAGGAGCTGACCGCCGCCTACCGCTTCCTGCGCTCGCTCGAGCACCGGCTGCAGATGGTGGCCGACAAGCAGACCCAGACCCTGCCGGCGCGCGAACAGGAGCTCGCCCGCTTCGCCGCCTTCGCGGGCTTCGCCTCGAGCGAGGCGCTGGTCGAGCGGGTGCTCGCCACGCTCCAGACGGTGGAGCGGCACTATGCCGCCCTCTTCGAGCGCGAGCCCGACCTCGGCGCCGGTGGCAATCTGGTCTTCACCGGCACGGGCGACGATCCCGAGACGCTCGAGACCCTGCGGGGCATGGGCTTCAGGGAGCCGCAGGCGGTGGCGGCGCGGATCCGCGCCTGGCACCACGGCCACATCCGCGCCACCCGCAGCACCCGGGCCCGCGAGCTGTTGACCGAGCTCACCCCGAAGCTCCTCTCGCTCCTCACCGCGCAGGCCGACCCCGACCACGCCTTCCGCCTGTTCGACGAGTTCGTGAGCGCGCTGCCGGCGGGCGTCCAGCTCTTCTCGCTCCTGCGCGCGAACCCCAAGCTCCTCGACCTTCTGGCCGATCTGATGGGCGCGGCTCCCCGCCTCGCCCGCCATCTGGCGAGCCAGAGCGACCTCTTCGAGCAGCTCATCCAGCCCGACTTCTTCGAGCCCCTGCCCGAGCCCGAGCGGCTCGCGGCCGAGCTCGCGGCCCGGCTCGGCGACGCCCGCGACCTCCAGGACACGCTCGATCTCGCCGCCCGCTGGGCCCGCGGCCGCCAGTTCCAGGCCGGCGTGCAGGTGCTCCTGGCGCTCGCCGGGGCCGAAGAGGCGGCTTGTGCCCTCACGGCGATCGCCGAGACCGTGCTGCGCGCGCTCCTGCCCCGGGCCGAGGCCTGGCTCGAGCCGCAGCACGGCCGGGTCCCGGGCGGTGCCTTCGTCGTGCTCGGCCTCGGCAAGCTCGGCTCGCGCGAGCTCACCGTCGGCTCCGACCTCGACCTCGTCTTCGTCTACGACGCGCCGGAAGGCGCCCGCTCCGACGGCCCCAAGCCGCTCGATGCGGCCTCCTGGTACGGCAGACTCGGCAACCGGCTGGTCGCCGCGATCACCGCGCGGACCGCCGGCGGTCAGCTCTACGAGATCGACACCCGGCTCCGCCCCTCCGGCAATGTCGGTCCGCCGGCCTGCGCGCTCGCGAGCTTCGCCCGCTACCAGCTCGAGACCGCCGAGGTCTGGGAGCAGCAGGCCCTGACCCGCGCCCGGGTGGTGGCGGGCGATCCGGACCTCGCCCGAAGGGTCGAGGCGGCGATCGAAGCGGCGGTCCGCCGCCCGCGCGAGCCGCGGGCCCTCGCCGCCGCGGTGCGGGCGATGCGCGAGCGGATCTGGCGCGAGCACGGCAAGGCGGACCCCTGGGCGCTCAAGCACGCTCGGGGCGGCCTCGTCGACCTCGAGTTCTCCGCCCAATATCTCGTGCTCGCTCACGCCCACGCGGTGCCGGCGCTGCACCGGACCTCGACGCTGGCCGTATTCGAGGCGGCGGGCGAGGCGGGGCTCCTCGAACCGGGCCGAGCGCGCGAAGCGACCGCCGCGCTGCGGCTCCTGCACGCGCTGCAGGCGGTGCTGCGCCTCTCGACGAGCGACCGCTTCGACCCCGCCGCGGCACCGGCGGGCCTGCGCCAGGCCCTGCTCGCGGCCGCCCGCCGCGCCCTGCCCGACGAGCCCCTGCCCGACTTCGCCGCCCTCGAGCGGCGCCTCGTTGAAAGCGAGGAGCAGGCGCGCCAGCTCTTCGAAGAACTCTGTCCGCCCGGAGCGGTGCGCGAACCCTCGAGGAGTGCCTCATGAGCGTCAAGGAAGGAGACCCCGCCCCGGCTTTCGAGTTGCCGACCGACGACGGCGGTCGGATCGATTCGAAGAGCCTCCTGGGCAAGCCCTACGTGATCTATTTCTACCCCAAGGACGACACGCCCGGCTGCACCAAGGAGGCGATCGCCTTCTCCTGCCTCGAGGCCGAGTTCGAAAAGCTGGGTGTGCCGGTGATCGGGGTCTCCAAAGACGACATCGCGAGCCACCAGAAGTTCCGCAAGAAGCACAATCTCGAGATCGCGCTCGCTTCCGACCCCGAGGGCAAGGTCGTCGAGGCGTTCGGCGCCTGGGTCGAGAAGTCGATGTACGGCAAGAAGTACATGGGGATCGACCGCTCGACCTTCCTGGTCGGCAAGGACGGGCGGATCCTCAAGGCCTGGCGCAACGTCAAGGTCCCGGGGCACGCCGAGGCGGTGCTCGAGGCGGCCAGGGCGGCGGTCGCCGGCTGAGCCGCGGCGCGCGGGCGGCCGCCCGGCTCAGCGCCAGGGCCGGCCGTCGAGCGCGAGCCAGAGGCCGCGACCGGCGCGCCAGAGCACCCAGAGCCAGAGAACCGCCCAGATCAGCCAGCCGATCCCCAGGATCGAGAGGACCCACCCCAGGACCCCGAAGACGAGCGAGACCCAGAACACCCTCACCTGGTTGTCGAGGTGGCTCTCGTAGACCGTGCCGAGGGCCACGGGGCGCTTGAGGAGCGCCGCGATCCCGCCGAGAACGAGCGGGAGTGCCGTGAAGAGGGCGGCGAGATAGAGCCCGTAGATCAGGAGCGTCCAGCTCCGCGCCGCCCCCGTCCGGTCGATCGTCGAGGCCATCAGAGACAACCGAGCTCGGCGAAGGAGAGCCAGCCCACCGGCTCCCCGGGTTCGACCCGCGTCCGCTCGGCCTCGATCAGCGCGAGCCCCTCGCCCTCGACGAGCGAGGTCAAGATACCCGAGCCCTCGCGCGGGATCCGCTCGACGAGGAGCCTTCCGCTCGCATCCGCCACGAGGCGCGCGCGCAGGAGCTCGGTGCGGCCCGGCCGCTTGGTGAAAGCGAACGCGGCCGGCAGCGGCAGCGGCCGCGGCCAGCGCAGCGGCGCGCCGGCGAGTGCCAGAAGGAAGGGCCGGGCGAGCAGGAGGAAGCAGACCGTGGCGGCCACCGGATTGCCGGGCAGTCCTATATGGGCCGCTCGACCGAGCCGGCCGACCGCGAAGGGCCGGCCGGGCTTCAAGGCGATCTGCCAGAAGTCGAGCTCGCCTTCGCGCGCCACCGTGCCGGTCAGATGGTCGGCCGCCCCCTTGGAGGCCCCGGCCGAGCTCAAGACGACGTCGTGATCCGCGGCCGCGGCGGTGAGCCAGGCGCGCACTCGGCCGGCCTCGTCCGGCAGGATCCCGTGATCGTCGACCCGGCAGGGCAGGCTCGCGAGCAGGGCCGAAAGGATCGTCCGGTTGGCGTCGTAGACGCGCCCGGGTGCGAAGGGGGCGCCCGGCTCGAGCAGCTCGTCGCCCGAAGAGACGAGCGCTACCTCGAGCGGCCGGTGGACCGGCAGGCGGTCGAGGCCGAGCTCGGCCGCCACGCCCAGATGCTGCGGCCCGAGCCGGGTCCCGGCGTCGAGCACCGTCGCCCCCGCGCGCACGTCCTCCCCCGCCCGCCGGCGATTGGCACCGGCACGGAATCCGGCCGGCACGAGGACGGTCCCGTCCTCGACCCGGCACTCCTCCCACATCGCGACCGTGTCGCAGCCCGCCGGCATCGGCGCACCGGTCAGGGCCTCGAGGGCGTGGCCGGGCGGCACGGTTCCCGCGAAGGGATGGCCGGCCGCCGCCCGACCCGGCAGAATCGAAAGGCGGCTCGGCCCCTCCCGTGCGAGCGAAGCACCGGCGAACGCCCAGCCGTCGACCGCCACATTGTCGAAGGCCGGCACGTCCCGCGGGCTCACGACCGGCTCGGCCAGGATCCGCCCTCTCGCGTGCGCGAGGGGCACGGTCTCGACCGCGGGCCGCGGGGCGCGTGCGGCCGCCGCCTCGAGCCGTGCGCGGACCTCGGCCAGGGGAAGGAGTCCGGCCTCGGGGTCGAAGCAGCGCTCGCCCGCCTCTTCCATCCGCTTCAGCCCGGGGCCGCCCGCTCGAGGGCGAATGCCGCGATCGCTTCGACATCGTCGAGGTCGAAGACCGGCACGGGGCAGTCCGGCAAGGGCTCGTCGGAGGCGACCGCCACGATCGTCCGGTCCTCGCGGGCGAGAAGGGGCGTGCCCCGGTCGCGCCGGTGGACCTCGATCTTGGGCTGGGCGAAGCGCTTGAAGCCCTCGACGATCACGAGGTCGGCCGGGGCGAGCCTCTCGAGGATCGCCTCGAGCGGCGGCTCGGGCTCGTCTTTGAGCTCGTGGATCAGCGCCCAGCGCCGGGCGGTCGCGAGTACCACCTCGCTCGCCCCGGCCTCGCGGTGCCGCCAGCTGTCCTTGCCCGGCTGGTCGATGTCGACGCTGTGGTGCGCGTGCTTGACCGTCGAGACCCTGAGACCCTTGGCCACCAGATGAGCGACGAGCCGGCAGACGAGCGTGGTCTTGCCGTTGTTCTTCCAGCCCACGATGCCGATGACCCGCCGACCCGCCCGTGCCCCGTCCATGTCGCCCGCCTTCCCGACCCGCCGCCCGGCCGATAGCATGATGCGGGTCGTTTGGCAGCGGGTGAGCGAGGATGGGTGCGGACCCCTCGGGCGACGAGCAAGCGACGGGCGGCGGACAGGCGCGGGTGGATCAGCGGCTCGACGCCCGCGGCCTCAACTGCCCCCTGCCCGTCCTCAAGGCCAGGAAGCGCCTCGCTGCCATGGCGCCCGGCGAGCGGCTCGAAGTGCTCGCCACCGACCCCAAAGCGCCGGCCGACATGGCCGAGCTCTGCGCCGCCACCGGCCACCGGTTGCTGCTCGCGGAGAGCCGGGCGGGCGAGCACCGCTTCCTGATCGAGCGGGTCGGCTGAGCCCGCCCTGTGCAAAGCGGGGATTGCCGCTCGAAGTGGACTTGTACATACAGACCAATACCGTAAGTTGAGGCCCGTGCGGCGCGACGCCCGGAAGCGCGGCGTCGCGCCGCAGACGCGGAGGGCGACCGCCCGGGGTGGCGCTCCGCCCGCCGGAGGCCGTCGCGAGCGGTGGCATCGGTCGGAACCACGGGGACGAGAAGGATGACGGCCGAGGAGGCGGTCGCGTCGCCGGGAGCCGGTATGCCGGGCTTCTTCCGCCTTCTGGAGCGGGTTCGGCGGCTCGCCCTGGGCCTTCGGCCGGTGGGCGAGCCGCCGCTCGGGCCGGGCCGGCTCGCCGACTTCCTGCGGGCCGCGGCCGACTTTCTCTGGGAGAGCGACCGCGAGCTCCGGCTCGTCTGGCTGTGCGAGACCGCGTCCTCGGTCCTCGCCCGCCCCATCCGCGAGCTCATCGGCCGGCGCTGGGCCGAGCTCGCCTTCGAGCCCGCCAACGCCGCGGTCGAGCCGGCCGACCCCGTGCCGCCGCTCGGTGCCGAGTGCTTCGTCCCGGGCCGTCCGTTCCGCGACCGCCGGGTGAGCCTGCTCGGCGGCGACGGTCGGTTGCGCATCCTCGAGACCAGCGCCGTGCCGCTGGTCGATCGCGCCGGCCGCTTCGTGGGATATCGCGGGATCGCGCGCGAGGTCGGCGAGCGGGTGCGGGCCGAGCAGCGACTGCGTTTCCTCGCGGCGCACGACCCCCTCACCGGAGCCGCCAACCGGCTCTCGCTCGCGAGCGCGCTCGCCCGAGCCGTCGAGCGGGCGGCCCGTGGTGGCCACCGGGTCGGCCTCGTGATCGTCGATCTCGACGGCTTCAAGCAGGTCAACGACGCACTCGGCCACGGTGCCGGCGACAGCGTGCTGCGCACCGTCGTCCACCGGCTGCGCGAGGGCCTCGCCGCGGGCGACCTGGTCGCCCGGCTCGGCGGCGACGAGTTCGCCCTGCTGATGGCCGAGGCCGGCCGGAGCGAGGATCTCGCGGCCCGCCTCGAGGCGCTCGAGCGCCGGCTCACCGAACCGATCTCGGTAGCCGGTGCCGCGGTGGCACTCGGAGCGAGCTGCGGCCTCGCTCTCTGGCCCGACCACGGCCAGGGCCTCGAGGAGCTCCTGGCCCGCGCCGACCAGCAGATGTACCGGGTCAAGCGGGCGCGGCGCGCGGGGTCCGGCGCACCCGACCGCGAGCGCGAGGGAGCCCCGGCCGTCGGGTGAGCCGAAGCGACGGGAGCGGTGCAGGCCGGCTCGCCGGATCGGCTCTTTGCCGATCGAAGAGCCTCGCCTAAAGGGCGAGAACTCGAACGAAAGGCCTGCTCATGCGCGCGATCCGCCCCGAGATCCTCGCCCTCGAACCCTCCGGCATCGGCAAGGTGGCGGCCGACCATCTCGACGACCCGGAGATCATCCCCTTGTGGTTCGGCGAGAGCGATCTCGTCACCCCGGCCTTCGTCCGCGACGCCGCCAAGGCCGCGCTCGATGCCGGCAAGACCTTCTACGGGCCGACCCGTGGCCACGTCCCGGTGCGCGAGGCGCTCGAGCGCTATCTGCACCGGATCTACGGCCTCTCGATCCACCCCGACCGGATCACGCTGCCCGGCTCGACCATGCTCACGGTGATGCTGACCTGCCAGTGCATCGTCACCCCCGGCAGCGAGGTGATCCTGATCTCGCCCTACTGGCCCAACATCCGCACCGTGGTCGAGGTCCTGGGCGGGGTACCGGTCGATGTCCGGCTCGAGGAGGGTCCGGAGCGCTGGCACCTCGATCTCGACCGGGTCGCGGCGGCGATCGGCCCGAAGAGCAAGGCGATCTACGTCAACAGCCCCTCCAACCCCACGGGCTGGATCATGCAGCCGCACGAGCAACGGGCGCTCCTGGAGCTCTGCCGGAGGCACGGCCTCGCGCTGATCGCCGACGAGGTCTATCACCGCAACGTCTTCGAGGGGCCCGATCCGGCCCCCTCCTTCCTCGCCCTCGCCGAGGAGGACGAGCCGGTCTTCGTCTTGAACGGCTTCTCCAAGGCCTGGGCGATGACGGGCTGGCGGCTCGGCTGGATGGTGCACCCCAAGCGTCTCGAAACGCCCCTTCGGGTGCTCTCCGAGGTCAACAACACCGGTGCCACCGCCTTCGTCCAGTACGGCGGCATCGCCGCCCTCGAGCAGGGCGAGGCGTTCGTGGCCGAGTTCCGCGAGCGCACCCGGCTCAACCGCGACCTCGTGATGCGCATCCTGGGCACCCATCCGAGGGTCCGCCTCCTGCGCCCCGAGGGGGCCTTCTACGCCTTCCCGAAGATCGAGGGGCTCGCCGACAGTCTCGCCTTCTGTCGGCGGCTCGTCGCCGAGTGCAAGGTCGGGACGGCCGCCGGCTACACCTTCGGCGCGGGCAACGAGAGCCACATCCGGCTCTGCTTCGCGATCCACCCCGAGCGCCTCGAGATCGCCCTCGAGCGGATCCGCGGCGTGCTCGACCGGACGAACTGAAGCGGTCGGCCGGACCGCCCGAGCCGGCCGATCGAAGCCGCGGCCCGGCCGATCCTGCGCCTGGAGCTCGCCCCCTAGAGGGCCGCGGCACCCGCCTCGGGCGCCGGCGGCGCGAGGCTCTCGGGCTCGACGACCTCTTGGAGCGTACCGAGGTCGACCCAGCCCTCGCCGCTCTCGAGCGCGCGCGCGAGCACCCTGCCCTCGCGGTCGTACGCGACCAGGACCGGGCCCGTCTCCGCGCTCCCGCCGATCCCGAGGAGCTCTTCGACCTCCCCGTCGACGCACCGGATCGCGCCGGCCTCGACCGGGCCGGCGAGCACGCGACCCGAGCGGTCGCGGCAGGCGGCCCAGATCAGACCCCTGCCGTCGGCGCCGAGGACCGGATCGTCCTCGATCCCCTCGGCCAGCATCCGCGGCTCGCCGTCGGGCTCTACCGTCGCGAGGAGGAGCCGCCCGCGCGGATCGCGCAGCGCCACGAAGAGCCTCTCGCCCGCCTCGGCGACCGCCGGTGCGCGCCGTGCCTTCTCCGTCTGGACGAGACCGGTCGCCCGCCAGAGCGGTGGCTCGGGCAGTGGCCGCTCGAGGACCGCTACGTGCAAGCGTCCCTCGCGGTCCACGCTCAGCAGCAGGGGCGGCGCCTCCGGCCGGACCACGAATCGGAGATGGTCGAGCGGCGGACCGGGCAGCTCGCGCCAGCCGGTCGCCCGAGCCCCCTGCTCGCGCCAGAGCAGCTCGCCCGCCTCGCCGAGGGTCAGGAGGAGCGAGCCCGACTCGGTCTTCTGCCCGCCGATGCGGCCCGGAGCGACGAGTGCGGAGGCCCGCAGCTTGTCGAACGAAACCCGGGCCGGCTGGCCGAGCACGTCGCGCACGGAGCAGTCGATCCGACCCAGAACCTCGAAGGCGAGGGCGGCGATCGGCGTCGCGCCGGAAAGCCGCACCTCGTGCCGTCCTACGGTGACCGGGAGCGTCGCCACCATCTCGAGGTCGTTGCTGTCCCGGAGCCGATCCGAATGGGGCCCGAAGAGCGGCGGCCGGCGGAAGGGCGGCTGTCGCCCTCTGATGGCGAGCCCTTCCCACGGTGCCACGAGGAAGCTCACGAAGCCGTTCTCGTCGTCGTCCGTGCCCCAGACGTGGACGGCCACCCGGTCCGGGGCCCGGCCGAGGTCGAGCACCTTGCCGAAGGGGGCGCGCACGCGCCCGCCGCTCTCGACCGTGTGCTCGCCCGAGAGCGCGAAATCGAGGCGTGCGTCGCCGCGTGCCGCATCGTAGGCGGCGACCTCGAACGAGAGATCGCCGGCGCTCTCGCTGTCGCTGTCGCTCAGGAGTTTGACGAAGTCGATCCCGCAGGTCGCCGTGCGCCGGAAGGTCGAGAACCAGCCGCGGTGGCGGATCTTCTTCTGGCCGAGTGCGGTGCCCGGCCCCTCGCCCGGCACCGAGATGCGGAACCAGAACCGCCGCTCCTGCGGCAGATCGAAGAACCGCACCCGATGCCGGAGCCGGGCGTCACCGAACAGCTCGACCTCGATCCGCTCGCGGTTCGCTTTCTCGATGTCCAGATCGACCTTTCCGGTGACCATCCGGAACAGCTCGACCGTCGCCCAGCAGGGCAGCACGGTGTCGAAGGCGACGGTCGCCCCCTCCGGCTCGGGTGTCACGGCGACCGAGTGGATCGCCTGTCTCGCGGTCTCGTCGAACAGCAGCGGCGCGACCGTCTCGCGCGCGGCCACCCGAAGGTCACGGATCGTCGGCATCGCGTTCCTCCCTGCCGACGCTCCCGTCGGACCGTACGAGAGGACGCCGCTTCGCTACCGAGCGCAAGCCTCCGGCGCGTCTTCCGCCTCGGTTCACCCAAAGGCCGAGGGCGCTTCCCGGGCTGCCGGCGACCACGCGTCCTCCGCTCGCGCCCCGTGGCACGCCCCTCCCGGCTCCCTCCAGCGGACCCGGTCCTGGCCCTCTCGCTCGTCTTCGGCGGCTGCACTCGCGAAAGGTGCCGAGCGAGCCCGCTCCCCTGCTCGAGGCGGCGAAGCCCGGCGAGACGGTCCGCTTCGCCCTGCGCGACGGCACGGTGCGCGAGCTCCGGGTCGACGCGGTCGTGCCCGCGCCGTTGCCCGCCGGTCGCCGAACCCTTCCGCTCTCCGAGTGTCGCCGCCGGCCCGCTCGCCGCTCGGGCCGGTCTTCGCTCTCAAGGCGCGAGCAGGAAGGCGAGCCGCCGCCGATCGGCCGTCACGTCGGCGAGCGTCGTGCGATCGAGCACGGCGAGAAAGGCCTCGAGCGCCTCCTGCAGTACGAGCCGCAGCCCGCAACCGGCCTCGAGCCGGCAGAGCCCGCTCGAGGGGTGGAAGCACTCGACCAGGCGGAAATCCGTCTCGGTCGCCCGCAGGACCCGCCCGACGACGATCCGGTCCCGCGGTGCCGCGAGCCGGTAGCCGCCCGAGCGGCCGCGCACCGAGGCGAGGAAACCGTGCCGCACCAGAAGATGCGTGATCTTGCGCACATGGCCCTCGGGGATCGCGTAAGTCCGGGCGATCTCGGCCACCGTGATCAGGTCCGGATCGCGGACCGCGGCCAAGACGAGGGTCCGTAGCGCGTAATCGGAGAGCTTGGAGAGCTGCACGTCGCCCCGGCCGCGATCCTCGCGCGCCCTTCGGCCCCGCCCCTCGGCGCGCGCTCGCGACCTTAGCAGCCCGCACGATCCGCGGGCAGACCCGAAAAGGGCCGGGCGCGAGGGTCGCACCCGGCCCGCTCTCGAGGGCGCCGCTCAGCCGAAGAGCAGGCGCGGCAGCCAGAGGGCCACTTGCGGGAAGAAGAAGACGATGGCGAGACCGACCACCTGGAGCAGCATGAAGTCGACCATGCCGCGATAGATCCAGGCGAGCTCCCATTTGGGCGCCACCGCCTTGAGGTAATAGGCGGCCATCGCCACCGGTGGCGAGAGGAAGGCGGTCTGCAGGTTGACCGCGACCAGCGTCGAGAACCACAGAAGATCGATCTTCATCTCCTCGACCACCGGCAGGAAGATCGGCAGGAAGATGAAGATGATCGCCGGCCATTCGAGCGGCCAGCCGAGGACGAAGATCACGACCATGAGGAGCATGATGAGGGCCGTCGGACCGAGCCCGAGGCCCAAGAGCCAGTCGGCCAGCATCGTGCTGGTACCGAGCCGGGTGAACACCGCGCCGTAGATGTTGGAGGCGACAGCGAGGAACAGCACGAGGCTCGAGGTCTCGAGGGTGTTGAAGCAGGCGTCCCGCACCTTGCGGACGTCGAAGCGGCCGTAGGCGACCATGAGCAGGACCGCGCCGAAGGCGCCCATGGCGGCGGCTTCGGTGGGCGTGGCGATGCCGAACAGGATCGAGCCCAGCGCGGCGAAGATCACGACCGCGAGCGGCACCACCCCCGTGAAGAACTCCTTGAGGATCTGGCCGTAGGAGGTCGCCCGCTCCTCGGGCGGCAGGGGCGGCCCGAGCGAGGGGTCGAGCTGGCAGCGGATCATCGTGTAGGCGATGTAGAGGCCCGAGAGAATGAGGCCCGGGACGAGCGCCGCCGCGAACAGCTTGATGATCGAGACGCCGACGATCGGCCCCATCACGACGAGCATCACCGAGGGCGGAATGAGGATGCCGAGGGTGCCGCCCGCGGCGATGGCACCGGCACTGAGTTTCGGGTCGTAGCCCGCCTTGATCATCGCCGGGGCGGCCATCATGCCCATGACCGTCACCGAGGCGCCGATGATGCCGGTGGCGGTGGCGAAGATCGTGGCCGTCAAGAGCACGCCCAGGAAGAGAGAGCCCTTCACCGGAGCGAGGATGAGTTGGAAGGAGCGGAACAGGCGCTCCATGAGCCCCGCCTGCTCCATGATGTGCCCCATGAAAATGAAGAGCGGCACGGCGGCCAGCGTCTCCTCCTTCATGAGCCCGATGGTCTGGAAGACCATCAGATAGAAGACGGTATCGCCGAAGCCGATCAGGCCGAAGACGATCGACAGGATGATCAGCGTGAAGGCGATCGGAAATCCCAAGAAGATCCCGGTGAGCAGTCCGCCCAGCAGGACCAGGCCGAGGATCTCTTGGCTCACAGCACGCGTCCCGTCACCGCCGCGTAGGCACTCTTGAGGAATTCGGAAACGCCCTGGACGAAGAGCAGGGCGAGCGAGACCGGCATCACCATCTTGAAGGGCCAGATCACCGGCCGCCAGGGGCTCGCGTCCGACACCTCCCAGATGTCGAGCGAGTGCAGAGCCTCCTGCAAGCTCATCCAGAAGAAGAGCGCGATACCGGGAAAAAAGAACAGCACGTAGAGGGTGGCGTCCATGATGCCCTTGGTCCGCGGACTCCACCCCTGATAGAAGACGTCGGTACGGATATGCCCGCCCCGGTACAAGGTATAAGCAGCCCCGAGCATGAAATGGCTGCCGTAGAGCATGTAAGTGACGTCGTAGGCCCAGATCGTGGGCCGGTGGAAGAAGTACCGGGCGAAGACCTCCCAGACCATCGCTCCGACGAGCGGTACGATGAGCCAGCAGAACACACCACCCGTGGCGAGGGTGAGTCGGTCGATCGTTCGCACGGCGCGGAGGAGTGCCGGCGGCGGCGGACCGCCGGCCGGGGCGGTTGCGGGAGTCACGGTGCGGACCTCGATGGACGTCGGGCGGAGCGGGTGACGGCGTGGCGGGGCGGACGACGCACGGTCCGCCCCGCTCGCCCCGGAGGACTCAGTCCTTCTTCACGTAGACTTTGTCCTTCCAGTAGAAATTGCCGGCGAACTCGTAAGGTGGATAGAAGCTCAGCCGGAACGGCACGATCTTGGAGGCGTAGGCCTTCTGGCTCTCGATGACCTTCTTGTAGAACGGATCCTTGGCGGCGTACTCGGCCTGGATCTTCTCCCACTCGGTGAGGAACTGGGTGAGGATGTCGTCCGGCGTGCGGTGAATGGTGATACCTTCCTTCAAGAGCGCCTCGCAACCCTCGGCCGCCTCGCGTGCGAAGATGAAGTTGCGCTTCAACGTCGCGTCGTTGAGCGCGACCTTCATGATCTCCTGCACGTCGGGGGAGAGCTTGTTCCAGACGTTCTTGTTGACGAACAACTGGCCGCCGGTGATCGGCTCGTGCATGCCCGGCGTGTAGAAGTGCTTGGCGACGTTGTTGAGGCCGAGCTTCCTGTCCTCGGAGCAGTTGATCCACTCGGCGCCCTCGATGACGCCGCGCTCCATGGCCGGTACGATCTCGCCGCCGGGCAGTGTCACCACCGACACGCCGAGCCGGCCATAGGTCTCGGCACCGATCCCGTAGATCCGGTACTTGATGCCCTTGAGATCCTCGAGGCTCTTGATCGGCCGCTTGAACCAGCCGAGCCCCTGCGGATAGTCGGTCGGCGCCGGGAAGCCCACGAGATTGAGCTTGATGACGTCGCGGTAGAACTCCTCGAGGAGCTCCATCCCGCCGCCGTCGTGGTACCAGCCCCAGTAGTCGAAGGCGTCCATTCCGAACAGCGGGCCGTGCGAGAGCGGAATGCCGGCCAGACTCTTGCCCAGGATGTAGCCGAAGGGTGCCATGCCGACGTCGAGCACGCCCCGCGAGGCGGCGTCGAAAACCTCGAAAGCGGGCACGATGGCACCGGCCGGCAGGGCCTCGATCTTCACCTTGCCGGCCGTCATCTTCTCGACGTTCTCGGCCCAGAGCTTGAAGAGCAGGTGCAGATTGGCCGAGGCGGGGTGCGAAGACTGGCCCTTGAGACGCAGGGTCTGTGCCTCGGCACCGGGCCCCCAAGCGACGAGCGCACCGAGCGCTGCGCCCGCGAGGAGCGCAAGGAACTTCTTCATTCTGTGGACCTCCCCGTACGGGCCGCGTGCGCGACCACCGGGGCGAGCTAAGCTTGTGCTCCCCCCGCGTGTCAATCGGACGCACCCCGGCCGATGGCCCTCTCGCCGAAGCCGCCGATCAGGCCGGCGCGGGTACCGGGCGGACGGCTGCCGGGGCCGCCCGCTCGCGGGCGAGCGCGGCGGTCCGGGCCCGCTCCTCGCGCCGGCGCAGGAAAGCGTAGCCGACGGCCGCCAGGACGGTCGCCCCGATGAACAGCACGCCGATCGCGTTGACCGCCGGCGTGAGGCCGAGCCGCACCCGGGTCGCGATGTTGATCGTGAGCGTGTCCTCCGCCCCGATCACGAACAGCGTCGTGTTGTAGTTCTCGAAGCTCTGCAGGAAGGCGATCAGACAGGCCGAGAGGATCGCCGGCCGCAGATAGGGCAACAGGATCCGGCGGATCACCTGGAGGTGGCGGGCACCCAGATCGAACGCCGCCTCCTCGAGCGTGCGGTCGAACCGCTCGAGCCGAGCCATGAAGAGCAGCATGCAATAGGAAGCGATGAAGGTCGACTGGCCCACGACCACGAGGAACAGGCCGCCGCCCAGGTCGAACGCCCGCTGCCAGAAGATCAGGGTCGAGATCCCGAGGATCACGCCCGGGGTCAGGATCGGCGAGACCAGGACCGCGTAGAGCAGCCCCTTGAGCCGGCTCCGCAGGCTCGAGAGCAACAGCGCACCGGCGAGCCCGAGCGGCACGGAGAGCAGGATCACGCCCGCGCCGATGATCAGCGAGTTGAGGAGTGCGCGCCCCATCCGGGCGTCCTGGAACAGGCCGGTCGGCCGGCCGCGGGCGTCGAACCCCCAGAACCACTGGAGCGTGAACCCCTCCCAGGGCAGCATGGTCGGCAAGCGGCTCGCGTTGAAAGCGGCCGCCACCATGAAGACGAGGGGCAGGAAGAGGTAGGCGAAGAAGAGCGCCAGATAGAGCCCGAGGAACAGACGGAGGAGCCCGCGCGCGTTCATCTCGCGATGTCCCGCAAGCCCACCTTGAAGACCCGCAGCGCCGCGCCGACGAAGAGCATGCACAGGATCAGGAGCGCGAAGGCGTAGGCCGAGCCCCGGTTCCAGTCGCCGCCGTCGAAGAAGTAGGAATAGACGATCTGGGTGAACCAGCGGGCGTTGGTGCCGCCCGGCAGCGACTGCATGATCTGCGGCACGGCGAAGGTGCCGGCCGCCAGCATGAAGGTCATCACGCAACCCACGGCGATCCCGGGCTTGGCGTGCGGCAGCACGATCCGCCGGTGGATCCGCCAGGTCGAGGCGCCGAGATCGCGGGCCGCCTCGATCTGGTTGCGATCGAGGTTCTCGAGCGCGTTGTAGAGCGGGAAGATCATGAACAGCACATAGGCGTAGACCATGCCGACCACGACCGCGCCCGTACCACCGAGCGCGAGCGGCTCGCCGATCAGCCCGAGGGCGAGCAGGACCTGGTTGACGAGGCCGTTCCTCGCGAGGATCAAGAACCAGGAAAAAGTCCGCAGGATCTCGTTGACCCAGAACGGGATCACGAGCCCGGTCACGAGCAGGAGCGCGGTCGTTCCCCTGGCTTCGTGAGCGAGGTGGAAGGCCACCGGATAGCAGACCAGGAAAGCGAGGAGCGTGACCAGGAGCGAAGACCAGACGGTCTGCCAGAAGATCGTCCGGTGCAGGGAATTGGTCCAGAGTGCCGCGTAATTGGCGAGCGTCCAGACGTCCTCGGGCCCACCGCGCTGCGCGAGCGGCAGGTTCGGCCGGAAGGAGAGCTCGACCATCGCGAGCTGCGGCAGGACGATCAAAAGGAGCGCCCAGAGCAGCACGGTCGCGAGGATCAGCCCGGTGACGGGCCGACCGAAGCGGCGGACGAGCTCAGCCACGGGCGAGCGGGCCCTCGGGCAGGGCGAGTGCGGCTTCGACCGGAAAACTCACCGTGACCGGTGCTTCGGGTGCGAGCTCCGCGAGCCGCCCGTCGTTGGCGAGCTGGACGAAAAGGGCGGGGCCGGCAGAGGTCGCCACCACGAGATTGGCGAACGCTCCCTCGAAGTCGATCCGCTCGACCCGCCCCTCGACCCGGTTGACACCATGGCCGCCCGCCAGCGCCCCGTCGAGCCGGCAGCGCTCGGGCCGCACGATCAGGATCGCGGCACGGCCCGGGGCGAGGCCCACGGGATCGCGCGCCCGCAACGGTCCGAGCACGGTCTCGACCACCACCTCGCCCGCCGCACGCTCCCGCACTCGGCCGGGCAGGGGATTGCTCTCGCCCACGAAGCTCGCGACGAAGGCGGTGGCGGGCGCATCGTAGATCTGGGCGGGTGTGCCCACCTGCTCGATCCGGCCCTGGCTCATGACCGCCACCCGGTCGGACATGGTCAAGGCTTCGCCCTGATCGTGGGTGATGTAGAGAAAGGTCACCCCGGTCCGCCGCTGGATCGCCTTGAGCTCGGCCCGCATGTGCTGGCGGAGTTTGAGGTCGAGGGCGGAGAGCGGCTCGTCGAGCAGCAGCACCTGGGGCTCGACCGCCAGCGCCCGGGCGATCGCCACCCGCTGGCGCTGGCCGCCCGAGAGCTCGTCGATCCGCTTGTCGGCGAAGCCGGGCAGAGCCACGAGCTCGAGCAGCTCCTCCGCCCGCTTGCGGCGCGCCGCCTTGGCCACGCCGCGCACCTCGAGGCCGAAGGCCACGTTCTCCCAGACCCGCATCAAGGGGAAGAGGGCCAGGTTCTGGAAGACGAGCGCGGTCGGCCGGGCGGCGGGCCCCACGCCCCGCACGTCCCGGCCGGCGATCCGGATCTCCCCCTCGCTCGGCTCGACGAAACCCGAGAGCAGGCGCAGGATCGTCGTCTTGCCGCAACCCGAGGGGCCGAGGAGCGAGAAGAACTCGCCCGGGCGGATCGCCAGGTCGATCCCGCGGACCGCCCAGAAGCCGCCGAAGGCGAGGCCGACGCCACGCAGCTCGACCTCGGCGCCCTGCACGAGCTCGACCCCTTCCGGCCGGTTCCCGGCTCAGGCCGAGAGGAAGCGGTCGCGGAATTCGTTGCGGACCGCGATGAACCAGGGCGGCTCGGGCGGGTACCACCAGAGTTTCTCGATCGCATCGCCCGGATAGGCCGCCTTGAAATTGGCGGCGTACTCCGCACCGGCGAGTTCGGCCGCCCCTCGGGTCACGGCGTTGTAGCCCGAGAGCTTGACGTGGATCGCGGCGTTCTCGGGCGTGTAGTACCAGTTCATCCAGGCATAGGCCTGCTCGATGTTCTCCGCACCGATCGGGATGCTCATCCCGTCCATCCAGGTGAGCGCCCCCTCCTTCGGCGCGAGATACGTATAACGGCCCTTGCTGTCCGAGCGCAGCCGCATCGCCGGCCCGTCCCAGGTCTGGCCGATCACCGCACCGTTCTGCAGGAAAGCGGCCTCGGTCTCCTGCGCGTTCGACCAGAACTGCACGATGTTCTTCTTGCGCTCGATCGCGAAGGCGAGGCACTGCTCGTAGACCTCGCGCATGCGCTTCTCGTCCACGTAGGTGTCGCGCATGGCGTTCGACGGCACCTTGCCGATCGCATCGAGATAGAGCCCGATGCCCAAGAGCGCCGAGTGCGCCCGCACCGTCGCCTTGCCCCGGAACTCGGGCTGCCAGAGCGTCCCGTAGGAGATCTCGCCGTAGACCGGCTTCACGGCCCGCGTGTCGAGGCAGATCGCCTCGGTGCCCCAGTTGAAGGGTGCTGTGTAGCGCTTGCCGCCCGAGACCGCCCCGAGCTCGGCCGACGACTTCCACATCGACGGGATCACGCCCGAGACCTTGATCTTGCTCTCGTCGAGCGGCCGCAGGAGGCCTTGGGCGAGCCAGGCCGGCGTGTAGGTCACCGACGGCATCACGAGGTCGAAGCCCTTGCCGCCCGAGGCGCGCAGCTTGTTCAGGACCTCGTCGTTCGAGCCGTAGGTGGCGAGATTGAGCTTGATCCCGGTCTGCTTGGTGAAGGACTCCACCATCTCCGGGTAGACGTAGTCCGACCAGGTGTAGAGGTTGAGCTCGCCCGAGGAGGAGAGCGCCCGCCGGCTCACGATCGCCGGGGCCGCGAGTGCCGCGCCCGTCGCCGCCCCCAACTCGAGCACTCGGCGGCGGTCGAGCCCGCGCCGGTCCGTTCCGCCCGTCTTCGCCATCGCCCTCTCCCCGCGACAGTCGGCGGCCCGCGGCACCCGATCCGGCCGCGGGCCGAACGCCCCCCGCGCTTAGGGAAGCATCTCGGCGGTTTCGTGACAACCGCCGGCGGGCCGCGACCGGTGCCGGCGCGGCCGCCGACCGGCTCGGGTCGGCGGGCTCTGTCAACCTTCCGTTAAGGGATCAGGCGGTAAAGGAAGCCGGCGACGGAGCAGAGAGGACGGCGGTCGTGACGGAGCGGCGCACGGCGATGCTCGGGTCCATGCCCGGCCGATATCGAGGTCGGCCGCAGCGGCGGTGGGGCTTCGGCCGCCTCGGATCCGGCCGTTGCGGCCGCGCCGCGCTCGGTTCGAACGACGGCGCGGGTGCCGTCGAGTTCGCGCTCCTCGTCCCGGTCTTCGTGGTGCTCGTGATGGGGGCGCTGCAGTTCGGCTGGATCCTGTTCGTCCGCCACGAGCTCTACGCGGCGGCACAACAGGTCTGTCGCCAGCTCGCACTCGGGGCCGACGATGCGAACAGCGCGACCGCCGCGCTGCAGGACGAGATGCAGCGGCTCGGGGCGCAGGGGACGATCCGGGTCGTCGCGCCGACACCCGCGGTCGACGCCCTCGTCGAGATCCGGGTGCCGATGGCGCGGCTCGTCTGGACCGAGCTGTTCCGCCCGATGGTCGGCACCCAAGAGATCCAGGTGCGCGTGGTCTACCGGAGCGCGAGCCGGACGAGCGCGGCCGCCCGTCCGGTCTTCCCCGCGGGTCCGCTCGTGGCACGGGGCCGAGGCCCGGTGCGCGAACCGGGCGGAGGGTCCAGAGTCCAGCCAGGAGGAGCCGTATCGTGAACATCGCCCGAGGGAGCGGCGTGCACCGGGCCGGGCTGCTGCGGGACCGAAGAGGCGGCATCGCCGTGCTCACGGCGTTGAGCGCGCCGATCCTCGCGGGCTTCGCCGCGCTCGCGATCGACGTCGGCCGTGCCTACATGGTCCGCACCGAACTCCAGAGCACCGCCGACGCGGCGGCGCTCGCCGCCGCTGCGAAGCTTCCGAACGGCAGCGCGGCCCTCGCCGAGGCGCGCGCGATCGTGGCCCAGAACCTCGCCTCTTCCGAGCACGGCGACGTGCTCGCCGACGGCGACCTCGTGATCGGCACCTGGGAGCCGGGCAGCCGTGCCTTCACCCCGGGCGGCGCCTCGCCGAACGCGGTCCAGGTGACGCTCCGGCGCAGCGCCGCCAACGGCAATCCCCTGCCGACCTTCTTCGCGCGCCTCTTGGGTACCGAGGTTTTCGACCTCCACGCGCGATCGATCGCCGGGCCGGTGCGCGAGCCGATCTGTCTGATGGCCATGCATCCGACGCGCAAGCACACCTTCCTCGTCAACGGACCGGTCCGCATCACCGCGCCCGATTGCAACATCTTCGCGAATTCCAACCATCCCGACGACGTCGTCGACCCGAAGCACCAACAAGCCTTCGTCACCGCCAGATCCGTCCAGGCCATCGGTTACGGGCATCATTACCTCGAGAACGTGAAGCCGCCGCTCGAATACGCTCCCTATCCTATTCCCGACCCGCTCGGGACCATGACTCTGCCGCCGGCCGGCGGTTGCGCGGCGAACGGCCTCAGGCTCAGCGGTGGCAATCACACACTCTCGCCCGGCACCTATTGCGGCGGGTTGCAGATCACGAGCGGTGCGACCGTCACCTTGCGGGCGGGCGAGTACCATGTCCGCGGCGGCCCGCTCGTGGTCGACCGGTCGTCGCTCGAAGGCAAGGACGTCGTCTTCTTCCTCGCCGACAGGACGGCCGAACTCGACTTCACGAACGCCACGGTACGGCTCTCCGGTCGGCGCGCCGGTCCCTATGCCGGGATCGTGATCGCGGCGGTGCGCGAGGCGATGCAGCACGTCTTCGAAAACTCCCGCCTCGACCTCGAGGGCGTGGTCTATCTACTCCGTGGCGACGTGACCTGGATCCACGCCGGCACGCCGCCGAACGATGCCGAATGGACGGCGATGATCGTCGACGGTTTCACCTTCGAGGGCAGCGGGGAGCTTCGGATCAACTTCCGGCCGTACCTGAGTTCGGTCCCCTATCCCGATCGGCTCAAGGTGATCCCGCGCCGCGGCTTCGCGCTCCTCCAATGAACCGACCCGGCCGCTCGCCGATTACCGTGATCGGCCGCTCGAGGGCCGCCCCGGTGGCGGAGCCGCGCGGGCGCCCGCTCTCCGCCGAAGGCGGCCGAAGGCCAGGTCTTCCTCGCAACCCCGATCGGAGATCCGACCGATGCTTCGCATCCTGCCGTCGACGATCGCCCTCGTGACGATCGGCACGCTCGCCGGCCCCGCACAGGCGCAGTGTTACACCCTCGTGCGCCACGAACAGCTGCTCGGACGCTACGTCCCGGTGGGCGATCACTGCGCCGAGGATCCGATCGAGGCGCGCCGCCGGTGCCGGGCCGAGGCCAGGCGGCGCAACCGCGACCTGCCGTCGAGCGAGCCGTTGCGGTTCCTCTGCCGCGCCGCCGAGTGATCTCGGCGGGGCGGCCCGCCGGCCGGTTCGCGGGAGCTCACCGTGCTTCGGGGCGGTGCGGTCACAGCCGGATACGGCCGGTCTTCCGCGGCCTCGGCGCGCGGGTTGATCTCGACGGCACGAAAGCGGATCTTCCAGCCGTGGCGTGCCCCGCGGTGCGCCACCGCCTCGTGTTGGGCAGGAGACGCCATTGGTCGAGTCACGCATGCCGGCGCCCGCCGGGGCTCTTCGCCCGGGCTCGCTCGCAGCGCCGACCACGGCCGTCGGCGCGCCGCCGGAGGCGGTGCTGCGGCGGCTGTTCGAGGCGCTGCGCCGCAACCTCCACCTCGTGCTCGGCACCGTGCTCCTGATCGACCTCGCGGTGGCGGGCTGGCTGCTCGTCCGCCCGGTCGAGTGGACCGCCACGGCCGAGCTCCTGATCGAGCCCGACGATCGCGGTTTCGGCAATCTGCGCGAGGAGATCGATCTCAGGGTCGACCGGCTGCAGCCGGCCGACGTCGAGAGCGAGGCCAAGCTCCTGGCCTCGCGCCGGGTGGCTCTCGCGGTGATCGAGCGCGAGCGGCTCGCCGAAGCCGTCGAGCCCGAGCCGCTCGGCCGCCGCCTGCGGCAGCTCCTGGCCGGTGCCGGTGAATGGCTGCTCGACTGGGTGGCGGGCGTGCGCTCGAGCTTCGCCGGCTACCCGACCGCTCTCGCCGCCCGCGGCCTCGACGAGCCCGAGGTCGCCACCCCCGACCCCGAAGCGGTCCTCGAGCTCTTCTACGAGGGCCTCACGGTGCGCCGCGACCCGCTCGCCCGGGTGCTCACCGTCGCCTACCGGGCGAGCGAGCGGGAGCGGGCGGTCCGGGTGGTGGACACGCTCACGCGCGTCTACCTCGAGGAGCGGGTGGCGGCCCAGCGCGAGGCGCTCGAGCAGACCGCCCGCTATCTCGAGGAGCGGCTCGCGGTGGTCGCCCGCGAGCTCGAGGAGGCGGAGCGGCGGGTCAAGGAGTTCCAGAGCCGGACCGGGCTCTTCAGCGTCGACGGAGTCTCCGCCCTCGAGCGGCGCTGGAGCGAGCTCGGCCGCGAGCTGACCCAGGCGACCGTCCAGCTCGCCGAAGCCGAGGCGCGGCTCGCCCAGCTCGAGGGGGCGCGCGGCACGGGCGGCCTCGCCGGCCTGCGCGAGGTGGCGGGCTCGCCCGTGATCGGCGAGCTGCGCCGCCAGGAGGCCGAGCTCGCGCGGCGCATCGCCGATCTCGCGACCCAGTACGGGCCGCGCCATCCCCTCATGCAGAACGCGCGGGCCGAGCTCGCCGACATTCGTCGCTCGATCGGCCTCGAGATCGACCGGATCGCGGCCTCCCTCGCCCACGATCGCGAGCTCGCCCGCGAGCGGGTCGCCCGCCTGCAGACGGAGTTCGCCGAGGCCGAGCGCCGCCTCGCGACCGCCGGCTCGAGCCAAGTCGAGCTCGAGGAGCTCGGCCGGCGCGCCGAGGGCGCCCGCAAGCTCTACGAGACCATGCTCGATCGCTACCGGCGGGCGAGCGAGCAAGCGAAGCTGATCCGTGCCTCGGCCCGGGTGATCTCGCCGCCGACCCCGCCCGCCCGGCCGAGCAACGCCCCCAAGCTGGTGGTCCTGGCCTTCACGACCGCGGCCGGCCTCGGCTTGGGCTGCGGCCTCGCCTTCCTGCGCGAGCTCCGCCGGCGCGGTTTCGCGACGAGCGAAGAGCTCGAGCGGGAGCTCGGCCTGCCGGTCCTCGCGGTGCTGCCGCGGTTGGCCGAAGCCGACCTCGGGCCGGCCCTCGGCGAGCAGGCGGAGGGCGGCGAGGCCGGGGCCGAGCCGCCGCTCGCCGCGGCCTATCGCGAGGCCGTCCAGCGGATCGTCTCGCGGCTCCTGCTCGACCCAGCCGAGCGGGCCGTCCGGCGCGGCCGAGTCGTGGCCGTCACCTCGGCCTTCCCGGGCGACGGCAAGACCACGCTCGCCTTGGCCCTCGCCCGCCAATGCGCCCGAAGCGGCCGCCGCACGCTGCTGATCGACGCCGATCTGCGGCGCCGCTCGCTCGACCGGCTCTTGGCCGTGCCGGCCGACCAGCCCGGCCTGGTCCAGATCCTGAGCGGCGAATGTCGCTCGATCGACCGGGCGATGCTGAGCGAGGCCGCGAGCGGGCTCAAGATCCTGCCGGCCGGTGGCTCGCCCGAGAGCCCGCAGGACCTCTTGGCATCGCCCAAGGCCCGGGTGCTGCTCGGCGCCCTGCGCGAGGTGTGCGATCTCGTGGTCGTCGATCTGCCGCCCGTGCTCGCGGTGAGCGACGCGCTCGCGCTCGCCCCGGCGTTCGACGAGGCGCTCCTCGTGGTCCGCTGGGAGGGCACACCGCGGGATGCCGTCCAGGCCGCTTCGCGCGAGCTCGCCTCGGTCGGCGTGCCGGTCGCCGGCGTCGCCCTGAACGCGGTCGACCTGCGGACCTATGCCCGCTACGGCAGCGCCGATCCTCTGCGCTACACGGGCGAGTACGCGCGCTATTACGCCGGCCGCGGCTAGGCGGAGGCGGGCACGGGATGCGGGTCGTCTGCCTCCAGACCGGACCCCTCGACTACGCCGTCGAGTTCGCTGCCGGCCTCGCCGAGCGGGCCGAGGTGCTCCTGATCGGCCCCGCGTCCGAGCTCGTCCCGATCCGCGACCAGCTGCCCGACGCCCTCGCCCTCGCCCCGCTCCCCTGGCCGCGCCACAGGAGCCTCGCCAATCTCCGCCTCGTGCCCTCGGTGCTCGCCCGGATCCGCGATCATCGCCCCGATCTCGTCCATTTCCTCGGCGATTCGACGCTCTGGCTGAACCTGGCCCTGCCCTTCCTGCGTCATCTGCCCAAGATCGTGACGATCCACGACGTCCACCTCCATCCGGGTGACGTCCAGTCCCGACGGGTGCCGCGCCTCACGGTCCACCGGCTCCGCCGCGCCGCCACGCTCCTGATCGTCCACGGGCCGGACCAGCGCCGCCAGGCGATCGCCCAGCTCGGCCGCCCGCAGGACGAGGTGCGGGTGCTGCCGCATCCCGCGCTCCGTCGCTACGTCCGGCTCGCCGCCGCCCGGGGTCTGCGCCGACGGCCGGAAGGTCCACCGCGCGTCCTCTTCTTCGGCCGGCTCATGCGCTACAAGGGCCTGCCCCATCTGCTCGAGGCCTGGCCCGCGGTGGTCGCGGCCCTGCCCGGGGCCGAGCTCCTTCTCGCCGGCAGCGGGCCCGATGCCGCCTGGCTCGCCCGCGCCGTTTCGGGCCTCCCCGGTGTGCTTCTGATCGACCGGCGGCTCGACGACGTCGCGACCGCCCGGGCCTTCCTGGATGCCGATCTGATCGTACTGCCCTATGTCGAGGCCTCGCAGAGCGGAGTGCTGGCGCTCGCCGCCGCCTTCGGCCGACCGGTGGTGGCGAGCGCGGTGGGCGATCTCGCCACCACCGTACGCGAGACCGGCATGGGCCGGCTCGTCCCGCCGGCCGATCCGCCGGCTCTGGCGGCGGCGCTCCGGGCCGTCCTCGGCGATCCCGAGGAGCGGGCCCGGCTCGCCCGGGCCAGTGCCGCCGCGGCGGCGGGCCCGCTCGCGCCGGAGCGGGTGGCGGCCCTCGCCACGGAGCTCTACGCCGATGCCCTCGCCCGCCGTGCCGTCCGGCTCGCCGCCTGAGCGCCGGCCGCCCGGCCGAGAGGTCTCAGCCGGGGATCTCGCGGCCGTCCGCCGGTCCGGCCGATGCCAGCGCCCGCGCATAGAGCGCCGCGAGCCGTTCGGCGTAGCGGTCGATCGCGAAGCCCTCGAGGAAGCGGGCGCGGGCCGCGGCCCCGAGCCGGAGGCGGAGCGCCGGATCGTCGATCAGCCGCAGGAGCGCCCCTTCGAGCGGCTCGACCGCACCCGGCGGCACGAGCAGCGCCTCGACCCCGTCCGCGACCGCCTCGCCGTTGGCCCCGACCGCCGTGGCGACGATCGCGAGGCCGTGCGCCATCGCCTCGAGCAGCGCCATCGCCTGGCCCTCCGCCCGCGACGGCAGGACGAGGATGTCGGCCGCGCGCAGGAGGGCCGCCGCGGCTTCGGGTGCGATCCAGCCGTGGAAGCGGCAGCGATCGGAAAGACCGAGCCGTTCCGCCCGGACGCGGAACCGTTCGACCTCGCCGGCGCCCGCCAGATCGAGCCGCCAGGCGCGCGCCCGAAGCGCCTCCCCGGCCAGCGCCTCGAGGAGCTCGCCCGTTCCCTTGCGCTCGCTCAAATGGCCGAGGAACAGGAGCCGCACCGGCCCCGCCCGGCCGGCGCGCCCGGGCGGCGGGCCGGGGTCGGGCACCGCATTGTGCAGCACGACCGCCCGCTCCGGCGCGACGCCGAGTTCCTCGATCAGCAACCGACGGTCGCGTTCGCCGAGCGCGATGCAGAGCCGGGCCCGGCCGAACAGCCGGCGCACGAGCCGACGCTGCCAGTCGGGCCGCCGCGCGAGATCGGCCGCGTAGTCGAAGTCGTGCAGATGAACGACCGTCGGCAGGCCGAGCCGCTCGGCCCAGAGGCCCAGCATCACCTTGCGGACGGTGCTGCCGCGGCCGGCCACGTTCAGATGCAGGAGATCGAGCCGGCCGGCCCGCCGCTCGCGCGCCAGGAGCGCGAGACTGCGCAGGAGGTGAAAGGGCGAGCGCAGGAGGGAACCCTCCCCGCGCGCATCCACGAGGAACCAGGCGGGGCCGCGGCCCGAGGCGTCCCACGCCCGGGTCAGATAGAGCATCATCCGGCCGATCCCGCCGAGCTCGAAGCCACCGGGCACGGCGATCCCGACCCGAAACCGCTGCCCCGGCGGCCCGCCGCCGCCGTCCGCCCCCTGTCCTCGATCGGCCATCGGCTCGGATCCGGCCCCCGCTCGGCCGGGCGGAAAGCCCCGCGCGGCCCTTCAACTCTCGGTCGATCCTGGCAGCGCCTCGACCCGGCCGGCAAGAGCGCGGCCGGACCGCGCGGAGCGTTCGGCGGAGCCTTCGGATGAGCGGCGGACGGGGTGCCTCGGTCGCGAGCTCGGTCGTCTGGGCGGGCCTCGAGAGCGGGCTCTCGCTCGCCGTCTCGGTGGGCTCGGTGCTCGTGATCGCGCGCCTTCTGGGTGCCGCCGAGTTCGGCCTCGGCGCGCTCGCGCTCGGCCTCGTCCAGATCCCGCTCGTGCTCGTGGGCTCGCTCGTCCACGACGCGCTCGTCCAGCGCGCCGAGCTCGACGAGGCCCATTGGCGGGCGGGCTGGACCGCCTCGCTCGCGGCCGGCGCGGCCCTGACCCTCGCCGCCGTGGCGAGCGGGCCGTTTCTGGCGACCCTCTTCGACGAGCCGCGCCTCGCCCCGCTCGTGGGTGCGATGGCCCCGCTCCTCCTGCTCGAGGCGGTGAGCGCGCCCCTTCTCGCCCGCCGCCGCCGCGCCCTCGATTTCGCGGGCGTCGCCCGCCGGCTGCTCTTCGGCCGCGGCCTGGGCGCGCTCACGGGCGTGGCGGTCGCCGCCCTGGGCGGGCGGGCCTGGGCGATCGTCGCCCAGCAGCTCGCCGCCGCCGGCACGATCGCCCTCCTCCTCTCCCGGGGCGCCCCGGCCCACCGGCTCGGTCCGGTAGACCGGGCCGCTCTTCTCGAGCTGCTCCGCTTCTGCCGCCCCATCGTCCTCACCCAGCTCTTGATCCAGGGTAGCGAGCGGCTCTTCCTCGCCTATGTCGGCCATCAGCTGAGCCTGGCCGCGGCCGGCTATTGGAGTCTCGCGAGCCGGCTGGTCGAGAACGTCGCGGGCGTGGTGAGCACCGCCCTCTACCATGTGGGCCTCGCTTTCCTGAGCCGGCTGCAGGCCGAGCGGGCGACGCTCGCGGCCGCTCTCGACCGGGCCCTGCGGCTGCTCATGCTCGCGGTCGTCCCGGCGGTGGCCGCGCTCCTCGTCGCGGCCGACCTGCTGATCGAGGTCGCGGTCGGCCCCGATTGGCGACCGGCCGCCCCGGCCGTGCAGATCCTGGCGGGAGGCGCCCTTCTCCTCTTCCGCCGGCTCTTGCCGACCGTGGCACTGACCGCGGCCGGCCGGCCGCGCGCCGGCCTCGACGCCTATCTGGCCGAGAACGGCCTCACCCTGCCCCTCCTCTTCCTCCTGGGCCCGGTCGCCCTGCCGCCGATCGCGGCCCTGCGCGCCGCCCGCACCGCGATCGGTTGGCTCGTGGTCACGCGTGCCGCCGCCCGCGGGCTCGGTCGGGCCTGGCGAGGCGAGCTCCTGGGGCTCGCGGTCGACCTCGTGGCGCTCGCGGCCGGCCTGGCGAGCGGGCTCCTCGCGCGCGGGCTCCTCGAAGCCCTGGCCACTTCCCCCGCCCTCCTCCTTCCGGCGAGTGCCGGTGTCGCCGCCGCCGCGGCGGGGCTCGCCGCCCTCGCCCTGCGGCCCGCCCTCGCTCGCGAGCTCGCCTTCCGCTTGCCCGACCTCCTCCGTCGCCGTGGCGCCCCGTCACCCGTGGAGCCGGCCCGATGACCGCTCTGCCGCTGCCGGGCTCCCCTGCGACCGGCTCGCGGCCGGCCGGGCGGGCGTTGCGGCTCCCGATCGAGCTCTATCTCGCCTGGGTGCTGGTGATCTCGACCGGGGCGGTGCTCCCGCTTCTCGCCATGGGCCCCGGCGACGCGCTGGCGCCCGAGGATACGGCGCTCTTGCGCCTCACGCTCCTGCCGGTCCTGGCCTTCGTGCCGGTCCTCGTGCTGCTGCACGGCGGGGCCGTGGCCGCGGCGCTCTCGCGCGTCCCCGTCCTGCCGGCGCTCGTTCTCCTCGCGCTGGCCTCGACCGCCTGGTCGGTCGAGCCGGGCGTGACGCTGCGGCGGGCGGTGGCCTTCGCCGCCTATGCCCTGCTCGGGGTCGTCATGGGCGTGCGCTGGAGCGGCCGCGAGCTCGTCGAGCGGCTCCTCTGGCTGGCGCTTCTGATTCTCGCCTCGAGCCTCCTCTTCCAACTCGCGCTGCCCGGCCTCGCCGTCATGGCCGACGGCGCCTGGCGCGGCGCCTTCGCCCACAAGAACGTGCTCGGCCAGATGGCGAGCTTCTCGATCCTGATCCTCCTCCTCGGCTGGCGGCACCGGCTGCTCGCTCGCGCACTTCTCGGCCCGGCGTTGGTGGTCGCCCTCCTCTTCCTCCTCTTTTCGCGGTCGGCGACCTCCCTGGTCGTCACCCTGATCGCCGCTCTGGGCCTTCTCCTGCTCGGTCGTGGCGGCCCGAGTCCGCTCGCCAAGGCCGCTCTTCTCGCCTTCGCCGGGGCCGCTCTCGCGCTCGCCGGGCTCTGGGCGATCCTCGAGCCCGAGCAGGCGGTGGCGCTGCTCGGTCGCGACCTCACCCTCACGGGTCGCCTCCCGCTCTGGGACCTCGTCCTCGGCCGGGTCGCCGAACGGCCCTGGCTCGGCTTCGGCTACCAGGCCCTCTTCGCCGTCCCGGCCTTCGCCGATTACGTCCTGTTGACCCTGGGTTGGGACGCGCCCAACGCCCATTCGGGCTATCTCGAGGTGGCGCTCGGCCTGGGCTGGGTCGGCCTCGCGCTCGCTCTCCTGCTGTTGGCCCAGGCGGGGCTGCGGGCGCTCTCGGCCCTCGCCCGCGGCGAGATCGTCCTCGGCCAGGCGGCGCTTCTTCTGCTTTTCGCCCATCTGTTGCGGAACCTCGTGGAATCGGAGCTCTTGCAGCAGACCAACCTCTCCTGGCTCTTGCTCGTGGCCTTCCTCGTGCGGACCGGGCCCGCCCCGGCCGGCCGGCCGTGAGCAGCGGTGCGGGCGATCGCCGGTCGGCGGTCCTTCTCGCCCTGGCGCTCGCCTTCGCCCCCGCCCCGGCGTACGCCGAAGCGCCCGGCTGCACGCCCGCCGACGAGGCCGCGCGCCGCGTCCTCCGCCTTTCGGCTCCGGCCGACGGCTCGCCGCGGCCCCTCGAGGCGGCGCTCGAGCGCGCCCGGGAAGCTCCGGGCCGGACGGTGCTCGAACTCGAGGGCACCTGGTTCCTCGACCGGACGCTCGAGCTCGGCCCGGCCCATGCCGGGCTCGTCCTGCGCGCGGGGCCGCGCGGTGCCCGCCTCCTGGGCGGGGTCGACCTCTCGCGCGCCACCTGGCGGAGGGCCTCGGACGGCGCTCTCGAGACGCGTCTCGACCCCACCCTCCTGCCGGAAGGCCCGCTCGATCTGCACCTCGACGGTGTCCGCCTCGAGCCCGCCCGCCAGCCGAACGCAGCGCCGGGCGATCTGCGCGCGGGCTGGCTGCTGACCGCCCCGGGAACCGAGGGTAGCCGTGCCTTCCGGGCCCGGCCGGCCGACCTCGGCGGCATCGCGCCGGCATCCGGGCTTTCGGTGCTGATCTACGACGCGCATCAATGGTCGACCAACCTCGCTCGCGTCGCCCGGCTCGATCCCGCCCGGGGTCTGGTCGAGCTCGCCGACAACGTCGACTGGCACCGGCTCGGCCCCGGCACGCCCTATCACTGGCTCGGCAGCCGCCGCTTCCTCGACCGGCCGGGCGAGTGGCACTTCGACCCCTCGAGCCGCATCCTGGCGCTCCGCCCGCCCGACGGCCGCGGCCTCGAGGGCCGCCGGCTGGTCGGTGCCGCTCTCGACACGCTCCTGCGGATCGACCGGAGCGAGGGGATCGTCGTGCGCGGCCTCGAGCTCGCCGAGGGCTCGCCGCACGGCAGCGACCGGGCGCTGCCCTGGAACCAGATCGGCGGCGGAGCGATCCGGGTCGACGCCTCCCGCGCGATCGCGCTCTGCGGCAACCGCATCCGCGACGTCGGCGTGGGCATCGCGCTCCATTCGGTGGAGGAGGTCCTCGTCGCCGGCAACCGGATCGGGGGCACCGCCGGCAACGGCGTCTATGTCGGCATGCCCTGGGGCGGTCGGCCGTCGCGCCGGGTGCGGATCGAGGACAATGCGATCGCCGAGATCGGCCACCGCTTCGCCGATTCGGCGGGCGTGCTCCTGCAGGGCGCGACGGAGGTGCGGGTGGCCGGCAACCGCATCGAGCGGACCGCCCAGTTCGGCGTCTACGCCATGCAGTCGCGGCCGAACGGCGAGGACGCGATCCGCCGGGTCACGATCGAGGCCAACCGGATCCGCGAGGCCAATCGGCGCACGGCCGACGGCGGCGGGATCAAGTTCTTCGCCGCGGTCCAGGACGAGCCCATGGAGGCGGAGGTCCGGGCCAACTGGATCGAGGGCACGACCCACCTCATGGTCGGCCCGAACGGCCGCTTCTTCGCCCCCGACGATTTCGACGGCCGGCGCTGGCCACAGCCGATCGCCTGGGCGATCTACCTCGACTGGTACGCCCGCGGCGTGACCGTCGAGGGCAACCTCTCGATGCGCGACTACGGGGGTATCGCGATCGTCAACGGCTCCGACAACCGGATCCGCGGCAACCTCCTCCTCGGCGTCGTCGGGCCGGCGTTCGGGGTCGACGACAAGACCCCGCGAACGCCCGGCCGACCGGCCATGGCCGGCAACCGCTTCGAGGCCAACATCGTCCGGCTCGAGCGGCCGGGCTCGCTCGCCGTCCACATCTGGGACCTCGCCGAGCGGCCCGGGGCGGTCTTCGCGGGCAATCTCTACGGCGGCCCGGCCCTCGGCCTCGCCTCCTTCCGGGCCGGGCCCGACCGGCTGCCCGGCGGACGGAGTGCCGGCGATCTGGCGCTCTGGGCCGGCTCGCGCTACGTGGCCGGCCCCGAACATGCGGGCGAGGCCGGCTTCCGCGACCCCGCGGCCCTCGATCTGCGGCTCGAGCCCGACTCGCTCGCCCGCCGCCTCGGTCTCCCGCCGCTCGAGCCTCGACTCCTCGAGCTCCTCGCTCGGGGCCGCTGAGGCGGGGGCGGCGAGCCCGTGCGGGCGACCGGGCGTCACGAGCCGGCCGTGGCGATCGGCGGCACGGCGGCGGCCCCGGCCGCCGGAGGCGAGGGGGTGGCCGAGGCGGGCGGCGGCGAGGCGGCGGGATCGGCGGGTGGGGCGATCTTCGCTCTCGTTTCGGAGAGCCGGGCCTGCGCCCTTCTCCTCTCCGCCCTCGTGCTCCTCGCGGCGGCGCTGCTCCTCTGGCGCGGCGGGACGGTGGCCTTCCCGGACGAGCGGGACTATCTGGCCCTCGCCCGCAACCTGATCGAGAGCGGCACCTTCGGCCTCGAGGGGACCACCGCGACGGCCTATCGGCTGCCGGCCTACCCGGCCTTCCTGGCGGCGATCCTGGCGCTGCGGGACAGCGTGGCGCTCGTCCAGGCGGTCCAGCTCGCGCTTTGGCTTCTGACCGGGCTGATCCTGCGGGCGACCGCCCGGGCCCGGGCCGGGCCCCTGGCCGGCCTTCTGGCCCTCCTTCTCTGGGGCGCCTATCCGCAAGGCCTGTTCCTCGCCACGACCCTCTACCCGCAAGCCCTCCTGGCCCCTCTCCTCGCGAGCTCGCTGGCGCTCGCCCTCGGTCGGGCGAGCCCGGGCCGGGCGGCACTCGCCGGCCTTCTGGGCGGGTCGGCGACGCTTCTGGTGGCCAACGCGTTCCCGGCCGTCGCGGTCCATCTCCTGGTCCAGGCGCTCCGGCTCGGGGGCGGGCGCCGGACCGCGGCCCTGGTTCTGGGCGGCGCGCTCCTCGCCCTGCCGGCCGCGCTCTGGACCGCCCGCAATCTGGCCGTTCTCGGAGCACCGGTCCTGACCACCAACAGCGGCGTCAACCTCCTGCTCGGCAATGCCCCCGGTGTGACCCCCGAGACCGGCCCGAGCCTCGATCTGACGCCCTACGAGCCCCTGACCCGCGGACTCTCCGAACTCGAGGCCGACCGGCTGTTCCGGGCGATCGCCCTCGACTGGATCCGCGCCCATCCGGCCGAGGCCGGGCTGCTCTATCTCGGCAAGCTCGGCCATTGGTGGGCGGCGAGCGACCGCCTCGCGACCACGGGCGAGGCCGGGAGCGGCCGCGCGCTCCTGGCCGCGGTCGGCTGGTACGGCCTTCTCGCGGCGGCCCTCGCGGGCACGCTCCTGGCCGCCCGGGCCGGCCGGCTCGACCGCGGGCTCTTGGCCGCCTCCTGGGCCGCCTGGCTCGCCACCGCCCTCGCCTACGCCCTCTTCTTCACGCGGGTGCGCTTCCGCATCCCCTTCGATGCCCTGCTCGTGCCGGTCGCCGCGATCGGCCTCGCCGCCGGACCGGGCGGCCGGCTCGGCCGGTGCCGGCGGGGGCCCGGATCGGCTCAGTAGGCGTTGCGGCAGCGCAGTGCGCGCAGCACGGTGAGGACGAGGATCTCGAGGTCGAGCCAGAGCGACCAGTTCTCGACATAGTAGAGGTCGTGCTCGAGCCGGGCGCGGGCCTTCTCGAGCGTGTCGACCTCGCCCCTGAGCCCGTGCACCTGGGCCCAGCCGGTGATGCCCGGGCGGACCCGGTGGCGGGCGAAATAGCCTTCGACCACCTCGTGATAGTAACGGTCGCCGACCTTCATCTCGATCGGATGGGCCCGCGGCCCGACGATCGACATGTCGCCCTTGAGCACGTTCCAGAGCTGGGGCAGCTCGTCGATGCTCGAACGCCGCAGGAAGCGGCCGACCCGGGTGACGCGCGGATCGTCGCGCACCGTGCGGCGGGCCCCGCTCGGATCGCACTCCGTCGTCCGCATGGTGCGGAACTTGAGCATGGTGAAGACGCGGTTGTTGAAGCCGAAGCGTTCCTGGCGGAAGAAGACGGGCCCGGGGCTGTCGAGTTTGACGGCGATCGCGGCGAGCAACAGGAGCGGTGCGGTCAGCACGAGGGCGGTCGCGGCCAGGACGAGATCGGCCGCCCGCTTGACCCGCTGCTCGGCCATGCTGAGCGGCTGCGGCCAGACCAGGAGCGCCGGGAGTGGCCCGAAGGTGGTGGCACCGATCCGGGCGAGGCGCGGCTCGACCACCGGACAATAGAAGATATCGACCGGCAGTTCGCGGAGCTGGTCGAGGACCCGCATCTGCGGCTCGCTGCGGGCGCTCAGCGGCAGCACGAGGACCCCTTCCACGCCCTCCCGGCGCAGGCTCCGGCGCAGGGCGGCGAGCGACTGCGCGAGACCCGGACCGCCGCGCTCGACCTCGGCCGGGTCGAGCGGGTGGCGGGTCAGCCGCAGATGCGGCAGGGCCGGGGCGAGCAGGGCCTCGGCCACCGCGAGATGCGGCTCGGGGCCGACCAGGGCGACGCCCCGGCGGGCGATCCGGCCGGCCTCGGCGAGCCGGCGAAGGAGCCTCGGAAAGCCGAGCCGGAGGAGCAGGAGGGCGACCAGCCCGGTCGCGTACCAGCCGAGGAACCAGCCGCGGGAGAGCTCGCCGGCGGCGTGCAGCAGGAAGATCGCACCGAGCAGGAGCCCGACCGCGAGGGTCCAGGAGGTGAAGGCGAGCCGGGCCTGGGCCTCGAGGTCGAGCAGCCGGCGGCAGGAATAGGCCCCGACCGACCAGAGCCGTTGGACCAGGAGAAGGCCGCCCAGGACACCGTAACCGGCGTAGGTGAGCGCCAGGCCGCTGTCGGCGTAGCGGGCCTCGTAGAAGCCGAAGAAGACCAGGAGGGCCGCGCCGAGCGCAACGAGCGCGTCGGCCGCCGCCAGGAGGGCGCCCAGGAACTCCGCCGAGACCATCCGGCGGGAGGGGGCGAGCGCCGGCCCGCCGACCGCCTCGAGGGCCGCCGGCGTCGGCGCGACGGTGGGCGAGAGTTCGCGGGCCGCCGACTCCACCCGAAGCTCGCCGGCCTCCGGGACGAGCAGCGCGGACGCCGAATCGCTCACCGCCGAAGTTCCTTTCGAACTTCTTGGATATACCTACGGTAGATTATACTCCGACTGTCGTGTCCCATACACCTTTTCGCCTTCGAAGCGCAATCGAGCAGTCCAGCCGCTGCCCTCCTGTGTGCAGATCTTGCAGCGGCACATTGACCCGTTCAGCCGTCATCCACATGCTGCGACACCGGGGTGCCGCCCGGTCGGCACCCCCACGGATGCACGAGGAAACGCCCTTGCCGACCATCCTGGGGACCCGGGTCGACGCCGTGGGGCTGGCCGAGGCCGCCGAGCGCATCCTCGGCTGGGCCGAGGCGGGCGAACGTCGCAAGGTGGCGGCCGCCAACGTCCACATGCTGGTCGAGGCCCGCGACGACCCGGCCCTGGCCGCGGCCCTCGCCGGCTTCGACCTCGTCACCCCCGACGGCATGCCGCTCGTCTGGCGGCTGCGCCGGCTCGGCCATCGCGGTCAGGAGCGGGTCTACGGGCCCGACCTCGTGCTCGAGGTCTGCGCCCGGGCGGCCGCCCGTGGCGTGCCGGTGGGGCTCTTCGGCGGCAGCCCGGCGGCCCTCGAGGGCAGCCGGCGCGAACTCCTGCGCCGGTTCCCGAACCTCGCGATCGTCTGGGCCTCGAGCCCGCCGATCCGTCCGGCCCGGGTCGAGGACGAGGAGACGCTCGCCGCGATCCGCGCGTCGGGGGCACGGATCCTCTTCGTGGCGCTGGGATGCCCGAAGCAGGAGCACTGGCTGGCGCTCAACGCCCCGTACCTGCCGATGGTGCTGATCGCGGTCGGCGCCGCGATCGACTTCCTCGCCGGGCGGGTTCCCCAGGCCCCGCCCTGGCTGCAGCGGGTGGGGCTCGAATGGGCCTTCCGCCTGCTCGTCGACCCGCGCCGGCTCTGGCGGCGCTACGCCTACACCAACACGCGCTTCCTCTCGGAGCTGCTGCTCGGTCGGCTGTGAACCGCCCGCCGCCCGGCGCTCTTCTCGCCCGCGCGCGAGCGCGGCAGAACGGCGACGGGCAGTGTCGAGGGGGTGGCGATGGCCGGCAGGCTCGAAGGCAGGGTGGCGCTCGTCATGGGGGCCGGGTCGTCCGGCCCGGGCTGGGGCAACGGCAAGGCGACCGCGGTCCTGATGGCCCGCGAGGGCGCCACCGTGGTGGCGGTCGACAACCGGCCCGAGGCGGCCGAGGAGACGGCGGCGATCATCCGAAGCGAGGGCCGTCGCGGCGAGGCGGCGGTCTGCGACGTGACACAGGGGGCCCAGATCGCCCGCCTGGTCGAGGAGGTCACGGCCCGCCACGGCCGGATCGACGTGCTGCACAACAATGTCGGGATCGCCGTGATGGGCGGGCCCGTCGAGCTCGACGAGGCCGAGTGGCAACGCGTCTTGGACGTCAATCTCAAGAGCGTCTTCCTCGCCTGCAAGCACGTCATCCCGGTCATGCTGCGGCAGGGCAAGGGAGCGATCGTCAACGTGAGTTCGTTGGCGGCGATCCGCTACATGTATCCTTATGCGAGCTATTACGCCTCCAAGGCGGCGATCAACCAGATGAGCGCGGGTCTGGCGCTGCAATACGCCCGCCACGGGATCCGAGTGAACGTGATCATGCCGGGTCTCATGGACACGCCCATGATCTACGGCCAGATCTCGGTGCGCTACCGGAGCAAGGAAGAGATGGTGGCGGCGCGCAACGCCATCTGCCCGACCGGGCGGATGGGCACGGCCTGGGACGTCGCCAAGGCCGCGGTGTTCCTGGCCTCCGACGACGCGGCCTACATCACGGGCCACTGCCTGCCGGTGGACGGCGGCCTCTCCCTGCAGGTCGCCCCGGAGCTCTGAGCGCCGCCCCCGACCCGCCCGGCCTCAGAACGGCGGCGCCGCACCGGCCAGCAGACGGCCGCGGAACGAGCCCGCCCGCGTGGGGAACGGCCCGAGCGGGTCGGCCGAGCCCGGTCCCCGCGCCGGTGGGTCGATCGGCGACCTGGAGCCGCGCGGGAACGACGTGGCCGGGCGGCCGTCGGCGCTCCGCACCGACGCCGGTTGGCAGCGCACGGCCCGCGCGCCGGCCTCGGGTTCCGCCTGCCGCCGCGGCGCTTCTTCGCGTCGGGGCTCGACGGCGCCTTCGGGAGCCCGGCCCGTACGCTCGGGAGCCGTCTGCCGGGCCGACGCGGCCTCGGCCCGGGTTCGCTCGCGGCGGAGTTTGGCCGCGAGCCACTCGAGCCGCTCCGGATTGAGGTCGGGGCGATCGATCGGCTGCGGGCGGAGCCGGTAGAGCTGGCGCAGGTCGCGCTCGGCGGCCGTGCGCTCCTTCTCGAGCCGAGCCCGCAGACGGCAGAGCACGGCCAGCGCGCGCACCGTCGCCGCACTCGGTCCCTCGGCGAGAAGGTCGCGCAACAGACGCTCCTCCACGGCGGCGAGCGCGCCCTGACGCCAGAGCGCGACGACGAGGCCATCGACGGCGGTGCGTTCCGGCTCGTCACAGGGCTCGAGGCGGGCGTGCCAGCCGTGGCGCAGGCGGGCGAGGGCGGCGCGGTCGGCCGCCTCGAGGCGGCCCTCGAGGAGGGCGAGGGCGGGGCTCGCGGGGGTCTCGGGGAACGGGTCGAGGAAGGCGGCGCGCTCGCCGACGCGTTCGGCGAGGGTAGCGGCGAGCCGGTCGACCGGGGTCGTGGCGGTGACGGACATGGCGGCTCCTTTGTCCTCAGTCCCTGATAAGGAACATAGACCTAACATTCCCTCGGGTCAAGGAACGCCGCGAAGGCGGCGGGACGGCGCGGCACCGCCCGGCCGGCAGCGACCGATCGGCGGCGGCTTCACAAGGCGGATGCGAGCGGCTAGCCGAGGTCGAGGAAGGGGGTCGGCCACCGGTGCGCTTCTCGCTGTTCAACTTCGTCCGCCAGGGACTGCGCGGCCACGCCGGCTGGCCCGAACATTGGCGCAAGGCCGAGCCCGCCCGGAGCTACGACGTCGTGGTCGTGGGGGGCGGCGGGCACGGGCTCGCCACCGCCTACTATCTCGCCCGCCGGCACGGGATCCGGCGGGTGGCGGTGCTCGAGAAGGGCCCGATCGGGCTCGGCAACACCGGCCGCAACACCACGATCTGCCGCTCGAACTATCTGCGGCCCGAGAGCATCGCGCTCTACGACCACGCGCTGTGCCTGTGGGAGACGCTCTCGGCCGAGCTCGACTTCAACGTCATGTTCAGCCCGCGCGGCGTGCTCATGCTCGCCCACACCCGGCACGAGGTCGAGGTGCTCGAGCGGCACGTCCACGCCGACCGGCTCGCGGGCGTCGACAATGTCTGGCTGAGCCCCCGCGAGGCCAAGGCGGTCTGCCCGCCGCTCGAGCTCCGCTCGCTGCGCTTTCCGGTGCTCGGCGCCGCGCTGCAGCGTCGTGGCGGCACGGCCCGCCACGACGCGGTGGCCTGGGGCTATGCGCGGGCGGCCTCGGCCCTGGGCGTCGACATCTGCGAGGGCTGCGAGGTCGGCGGGATCCGGGTCGAGGCGGGCCGGCTCGTCGGTCTCGAGACGAGCAAGGGGCCGATCGCCACCGAGACCGCGGCGCTCGTCGCGGCCGGCCACAGCTCGGTGCTCGCCGCCACGGCCGGGCTCGAGCTGCCGATCACCAGCTATCCCCTCCAAGCGCTCGTGAGCGAGCCCTTGAAGCCCTGCTTTCCCTGTGTGGCCATGTCCGGGACCATCCACGCCTATGTGAGCCAGTCCGACAAGGGCGAGCTCGTGATCGGCGCCGGGACCGACCGCTATCCCTCCTACGGCCAGAAGGGCTCGCCGCCGGTGATCGAGGACGCGCTCGAGGCGGTCTGCGAGCTCTTCCCGGTGTTCCGCCGGGTCCGGATGCTGCGGCAGTGGGCCGGTATCGTCGACGTGACGCCGGACCGCTCGCCGATCATCGGGGAGAGCCCGGTCAAGGGCCTCTGGCTGAACTGCGGCTGGGGCACGGGCGGGTTCAAGGCCACACCGGGCTCCGGCCAGCTGTTCGCCTGGTCGATCGCCCACGGCCGGCCGCATCCGATCGTCGCCGCCTTCGGCCTCGAGCGTTTCGCCGCCGGACGGCTGATCGACGAGGCGGCGGCCGCGGCGGTGGAGCATTGATGGCGGGCCGGGCGACACTCCTCCTGCTCGCTCGGGCGGCCGCGGCCGAGCCGGGGCCCGCGGAGCTTTCGGCACGCGGGCTCGTTCCGGTCGCGCGACGGGCGGTCGCCGATCCTTACGCCGGGATCGCCCGCGCGGAGCTCGTCTTGGAGGGCGGTGCGGAGCGGTGGCGCCGCCCGCGCCGGACGCGCGGGACCGTGCGCTGGGTGTGCGAGGCCGGGCCGGAGGGCCGCCGATGCTCCTGATCCCCTGCCCCTGGTGCGGGCCGCGCGAAGAGGTGGAGATGGCCTGTGGCGGCGAGGCCGGGCCGCCGCGACCGGCCGATCCGCGGGCGCTCGACGACGCCGCCTGGGCCGCCCGGCTCTGGGGCAGGACCAACCGCAAGGGCCCGCAGATCGAGACCTGGTGGCACCAGGCGGGCTGCGGCCGCTGGTTCCTCCTGGCGCGCGACACGCGCGACGATCGGGTGCTCGCTTCCTGGCCGATCGGCGTGGCGCCGCCGGAAGGGCTCGACCTCGGCGGGAGCGGCCGATGAGGCAGCCCTTGCGCCTCGCGACGGGCGGCCGCCTCGACCGAGCGCGACCGATCACCTTCGGGTTCGACGGCCGGAGGCTCGACGGGTTCGCGGGCGACACGCTCGCTTCCGCGCTCCTCGCCCACGGCATCCGGCTGGTCGGCCGCAGCTTCAAGCGGCACCGGCCGCGCGGGATCCTCTCGGCCGGGCCCGAGGAGCCGAACGCGCTCTTGCGGATCGAGCGCGGGCCCGGCCGGGTCGAACCGAACGCCCGGGCCACGATGGTCGAGCTCGTACCCGGGCTTTCGGCCTCGACCCAGAACGCCTGGCCGTCCGTCCGCCGGGATTTCGGCGCGCTCGCCGACCGGCTCGCGGCCTTTCTGCCGGCGGGCTTCTACTACAAGACCTTCTTCCGCCCGCAGGGGGCCTGGGAGCGGCTGTTCGAGCCGGCGATCCGGCGGATGGCCGGGCTCGGCCGGGCGCCGGACGCGCCGGATCCGGACCGCTACCTGCACCGCCACGCCCATTGCGATCTGCTCGTGGTGGGCGGCGGGCCCGTGGGCCTCTGGGCCGCGCGGCTCGCGGCGCGTGCCGGGGCGCGGGTGATGCTCGTCGACGAGCGGGCGGCCCCGGGCGGCGGGCTCGCCGACGCCGGAACGCTCGCGCCGCGGATCGCGGGCGGGCCGGCCGCGGTCTGGCTCGACCGGCTCCTCCAGGCCCTCGACGCGATCGACGGGCTCACCCGACTCGCCCGGACCACGTGCCTGGCGCTCCACCCCTCGGGCCACGCGCTGCTGCTGGAGCGGGTGGCCGATCACCGGCTCGAGCCCGACCCGCGCCTGCCGCGCGAGCGGCTCTGGAAGATCCGGCCGCGTGCGGTCCTGCTCGCCACCGGGCGGATCGAGCGGCCGCTGGTCTTTCCCGACAACGATCGGCCGGGGATCCTGCTCGCCCAGGCGGCGCGCGCCCATCTCGCCCGCCAGGCGGTGCTCCCGGGCCGCGAGCTCGTGGTCGCGGCCCACGACGATTCGGCCTACGCCGCCGCGCTCGAGCTGGCCCATGCGGGGGCCCGGCTGCTCGCGATCGTCGATCCCAGGCGGGAGCCCGGACCGCTCGCGGCGCGCGCGGCGGAGGCCGGGCTCCCGGTCCTCGCCGGCTGGGCCGTGATCGGCAGCGAGGGTCGGCCGGGGCTCGCCGCGGCCCGGCTCGCCCCGCTCGATGCGGCCGGCCGGCCGCGGGCCCGGGCCGAGCGGACGGTCGCCTGCGACGGCCTGCTCGTGGCGGGCGGCTTCACGCCGTCGGTCCAGCTCTGGAGCCAGGCCGGCGGTGCGCTCGCCTGGGACGAGGAGGCGGCGGCGTTTCTGCCCACGAGCGGACCCTCCTGGCTCGCGATCGCGGGTGCCGCGGCCGGTGCCGCGACGCTCGCGGAAGGGCTCGGCCAGGCCGACGCCGCCGTCCGCCGGCTGCTCGGAGCGCTCGGTCTTCCCGCCCCGGGCGAGGCGCTGCCCGCGGTCGAGGAGGCGGCCCCGGCGCCGGCCTCGCCGCCCTGGGCGCTCGAGGCGATCTGGCGGGCCGATCCGAAGGCGAGCTTCGTCGATTTCCAGAACGACGTCACCGTGGCCGATCTCGAGCTCGCGGTGCGCGAGGGTTACGCCGCGATCGAGCACGGCAAGCGCTGGACGACGGCCGGGATGGCGACGGATCAGGGCAAGACCTCGGCCACGACCGCGCTCGCCCTCTCGGCCGCTTTCTCGGGCCGGCCGATCGCGGCCCTCGCTCCCACGACGATGCGGCCGCCCTGGACGCCCGCGAGCTTCGGGGCGATCGCCGGGGTCCATCGCGGCGACCTCTTCCGGCCGATCCGCCGCACGCCCTTGCACGCCTGGGCCGAGGCCCGAGGTGCCCGCTTCGAGGACGTGGGCTCCTGGAAGCGGCCGACCGCCTTTCCCCGCCGCGGCGAGAGCCTCGAGGCGGCGGTCGAGCGCGAATGCCGGGCGGTGCGCACGGGGGTCGGCCTCGCGGATGCGAGCACGCTCGGAGCGATCGACGTGCAGGGGAAGGACGCGGCCACCTTCCTCGAGCGGATCTGGACGATCGAGGTCCGTGGCCTGCCGATCGGCCGCTGCCGCTACGGGCTCGTGCTGAAGGACGACGGCACGGTCCTCGACGACGGGGTCGTCTGTCGACTGGGGCCGAACCGGTTCCTGCTGTCGACCACCACGGGCGGGGCGGCCCGTCTCCATGCCTGGCTCGAGCGCTGGGCGCAGACCGAGTGGCCGGAGCTCGAGGTCTGGATCACGCCCGTGGCCGAAGGCCGCGCGGTGATCGCCGTCCAGGGGCCGAAGTCGCGCCTGTTGCTGTGCCGCGCGGCGAGCGGGGTCGACCTCTCGCCCGAGGCCTTCCCGCACATGACCTGGCGCGCGGGGCGGATCGGCACGGTGCCGGTCCGGATCCTGCGGGTGAGCTTCACGGGCGAGCTCGGCTACGAGCTGCACGTGCCGGCGAGCCGGGCGCTCGAGGTGGTCGAGACCCTGGAGCGGCTCGGCCCCGACCTCGAGCCCACGGCTTACGGCCTCGAGGCAGCGCACACGCTCCGCCTCGAGAAGGGCTACATCCTCGTGGGCCACGAGACCGACGGCACGATCACCCCGCGCGATCTCGGCCTCGAGCGGCTCTTGCGGGCGGAGGGGGACTTCCTCGGCCGCCGCTCGCTCGAGCTCCCCGAGCACCGCCGGCCCGATCGCCCGCGGCTCGTGGGCCTCGTGCCGGTCGATCCGCACGCCCTGCCGGCCGTGGGTGGCCAGCTCGTCGAGAGCGAGGGGCCCGGGACGGTTCCGCTCGGCCACGTGACCTCGGCCGCCCGCTCGCCGACCCTCGGCCGGACGATCGCCCTCGGCCTCCTGCGCGGCGATCTCGCGCGGCCGGGCCGGCGGCTCCTCGTGTGGGCCGCCGATCGGCCGAGTGTGGAAGTGGCGGTCGGCGCCCCCTGCTTCCTCGACCGCGAAGGAACGCGGCTGCGTGGCTAGGACACCCGCCCTCGCGCTGCTCGATCCCGGGCCGCTCGAAAGCCCGGGCGCCGATCCGCTCCTGCTCGCCGAGAGGCCGTTTCGCGCCCGCCTCCTGCTGCGCGGCCGGGCCCCTGCGCTCGCCGCGGCGCTCGCCGCGGTCGACCTCGCGGGCGCGGAGCGGGTGGGCGAGGTGGCGCGGGCGGGCGGGCGGCGGGCGCTCCGGCTCGGGCCCGACCGGCTCGCACTGCTCGATGCACCCGGCGCGGAGACGGCGCTGCTCGCCGCGCTCGAGCCGGTCCTCGGCGCACGCGGCGGGGCGGTGGTCGACCTCGGCGAGGCGATGACCACCCTCGCCCTCGAGGGGCCGGAGGCCGCGGTCCGGGCCACGCTCGCCGAGGGCTGCCCGCTCGATCTCGACGCTCGGGCCTTCCCGCCCGGGCGCTGCGCCGCCTCGCTCTACGGCAAGGTCGCGGTCTGGCTCGAAGCGGTCGAAGCGGAGGTCGGCCGGCTGCGCGTCGAACTCCAGGTCGACCGCTCGCTCGCCGAGCATCTCGCGCGGCATCTGGCCCTCGCCGGGCGCGAGCACGGATTCCGCCTCGAGCGCCGAGCGGACGCCGCGTGACCCCCACGGTCTGCGAAGCAACGTTGCCCGGTTGCATCACTCGCCGGCTCCTTTCGCCTTAACGTTGCGGCGTCTTTCGGTTTATCGTCCTCCACGTGAGGATCGGCAGCCGTTGGGGGCGGGGATGAGCGAGCCGAAGGCGGATCCCCAGAGGGCCTTCCGAGCGGGGCTCGGCGCGCCGGAGGTGGAGGGCGTGGCGAGCGGGTTCGGGCTTTCCCCCGCAAGCGGACCCGGCCTCGGGGAAGCGCCGGCACCCTGGGGCGAAGCGCCGGCACCCCGCGATGTCGGGCCCAACGAGGCTCTCGTGCTGGCCATGCGGCGGGTGCCCGGGCTGGTCGAGCCCAGGGCGGCCTTCGAGACCGGCCGGGCGCTCAGGATCATCGCCCGGCTCTTGGACGAGGCCGGGGCGCCGGCGCGGGTCGGCGAGCAGTTCCGCGACAATCTCGTGGCGGCGGTGATCGCCCACGCCGCCCGGCGCGAACAGCGGCCCTGGAACGCCGAGGACACGGTGGCGATGTTCGTCGAGCTCTACCGGCGCGGGCTCGGCGGCGGGGCGGTCGAGCCCGAGCGGCTCGAGGCGACGCTCCTGCGATGGACCCGTCAGGAACTCCGGCCCCTGCCCGGTACCCGGCCGCGCAGCGGACCCCGCCGCCCCCGCTCGCTCGACCTCGCGGCCTGAGGAGCGGCCGGTCCCGGCACCCGAACCCGCCGCACCGGCTCGGCGCCGTTCGGACCTACGGACGGGTTCGGGGCTTCGGGTCCGCGCGTCCGCTCAGAAGCGGGCGAGCGCCTCGCGCAGCCCGGCGCTGCCGGGATTGGTGACGGTGCGCTCCTCGAGCACCGCCTTGGCGCTCACCGGCTGGCCGTAATAGGCCTTGATCCAGTCGGGCTTGAGCAGGATCGCCGAGCCTTCGGCGCTCAGGCCCCCGTAGAGGCCCTTCGAGCGGCTGAAGACGTAGATGTCCTCGCCGAACTGGACGGTGGTGGCGGCCCCCACGCCCACGCCCACGGGCCCGGCCGCGACACTCGCGTCGGTGCCGAGCTTGAAGTTGGAGGTGAGGAGCTTCTGCAGCGCGGTCGGGTTCATGATCGTGAAGATCACATCGGAGGTCTTGCCGCCGAGCTGCAGGCCGATCGAGCCGCCGTAGAGGTCGACGAAGATCGGATCGCTCCAGGCACCGCTGCGGATGTCGCGGGCGAGCAGCACGCCCACGCCGTACTCGGCGCCGAGGAAGAAGCCACCCTTCAAGAGATCGGGTACGATCAACACGGCGTAGGCGTTCTGGACGTAGACCCGCATCCTCTGGAAGTTCGGGTCGGCGAGGAACTCCTCGACCACGATGCGGGCGCGGTCGACCAGACGCTGTTGCTCGCCCTCCGCGCGTGCCCCCCCGGCCGGCGCGAGCGCGGCGAGCGTGGTGGCCAGGAGGAGGCGTCGAGAGAGCGCGGGCATGGTCTCGGTCCTTCGTCTCGTCCGGCACGGCGGGCAGGCTCCGCGCCGACTGCACGCTCGGTCGAGCACGCACCCTAGGCGATCGCCCCGGACGGTCAAGCCGAGCCGGGTCGCGGATCGGTCTCGCGCGGGTCGAGGAAGCGGCGCGGCCTGAGCCCGTTCTGGAACCAGCCGACGAATCCCACCATGTCGAACACCGGCCGACCCGTGTGCTCGGCGATCGCCCGCGCGTAGGGACACATGTTGGTGCATTCGAGGAGGATCGCCCCGACCTCGGGATGGCGGGCGCACAAGCGCTCGGCCGCCTCGAGGAGATCGGCCTCGGCGGCGGCCGGGTCGAGCTCCGGCCGATCGCCCAGGATCGCGCGGGTGAACTCGCGGCCGCCCTCGGTGCCCATCACGGGGGTGCCCTCGGGCACGCGCGCGGCGTGCAGATGCTCGCTCGTGAGGCTCTCGGCCGAGATCGTGAGGATGCCGACCCTGCGGCCGGGTGGCAGGAGCGCCTCGATCGCGGCGGCTTGCATCAGCGAGGAGGTCGCCACCGGCACACCGACGGCGGCCGCGATCTCCTTCTGAAAGATCGCGAGGAAGCCGCAATTCGTGGTGATCCCGTCGCAGCCGATCGCGACGAGCTCGCGGGCGGCCTCGAGGAACGCCGGCAGGAGCCCTTCGGCGCGGCGACGGACCACCCGCTCGGGCGAGGCTCCGCGCACCACCCGGTAGTGGACCGGAAAGGGCCAAGTGAGTGCGTTGCCCATGTCGCCGGGGATGCGCGGGAAGCGCGCCTCGAGCATCAAGATGCCGACGGCGGCCCCGTAGACCGCGCGGCCGCCGCGGATCCGCCCCTCGCCCCTCGTCATTTCCACCCGCTCCCGCTCGATCGTCGCCACAGCGTCGACAATCCGGTGCCGGTCCGCGACCTTCGTCGGCGCCGTCCCGCTCCCTAACTGGGGCGGAGCGTGCGACGAAGGAGCGGAGCATGGCGATCAAGGTCCTGGTTCTGTATTACAGCAGCTACGGCCACGTCGAGACCATGGCCGAGGCGGTGGCGGCGGGGGCCGGCTCGGTCGAGGGTGCGGAGGTGGTGATCAAGCGTGTGCCGGAGACGGTGCCCGAAGAGATCGCCCGTCAGTTCCACTTCAAGCTCGACCAGAAGGCTCCGGTCGCGAGCCCGCAGGAGCTCGCCGAGTACGATGCGATCATCGTCGGCTGCCCGACCCGCTACGGGGGCATGGCCTCGCAGATGCGGGCTTTCTGGGACCAGACCGGCGGTCTCTGGGCCAAGGGCGCCCTGATCGGCAGGGTCGCCTCGATGTTCACCTCGAGTGCCACCCAGCACGGCGGCAACGAGACCACGATCGTCACCTCCCTGCCGCTCTTCCTGCACCACGGCATGGTCTATGTGGGCCTGCCCTATTCCTGCGCCGAACAGATGACCCTCGAGGAGATCGCCGGCGGTTCGCCCTACGGGGCCACGACGATCGCCGGCGGCCAGGGTCAGCGTCGGCCCTCGGCGAAGGAGCTCGCCATGGCTCGCTTCCAGGGCCGCCACGTGGCCGAGATAACACGCAAGCTCCGGGGCTGACGTACCGGGGAACGGACGGACCTCCGGGCCCCTCGCCTCGCCGCAGCGGTTCTGCGAGGATGGCGGGCCGTGGGGGCCGCGGCGGCGCGCGGCACGCCGCGGGCGGTGAGGGATGGCTGCGAGGAGCGGCGAAGTCGCGCGGCTCGGTCTGGTCGGCACCGGGTTCGTCGGCCGACATCTGGCGCTCGAGCTGCGGCGGCGGCCGGATTGGCGACTGGGCGCGGTGCTCACCCGGCGGGCGGGGCCGGTGCCGGGCTTCGCCGAGGAGGAGCTGGTCCACGAGATCGACCGGTTGATCGAGCGCGCCGACATCGTCCTCGAATGCACGGGCGACGTGGCCTGGGCGACCCTCGTGGTCGAACGGGCGCTCGAGGCCGGCCGGCCGGTCGTGACCTACGACCCCGAGCTGCACGTCACGACCGGCTCGGCGCTCCTCGGCCGCGGGCTCCTGACCGAGGCCGAGGGCGACCAGCCCGGCTCCTTGGCAGCGCTCGCCGAGGAGGCCCGCGACATGGGCTTCGAGCCGCTCGTCTACGGCAATCTCAAGGGCTTTCTCGACCGAGACCCGAGTCCCGAAGCGATGGCCCATTGGGCCGAGCGGCAAGGGTTGTCGCTGTCGATGGTGACGGCCTTCACCGACGGGACCAAGCTGCAGGTCGAGCAGTGCCTGGTCGGCAACGGGCTCGGCGCCGACATCGTGCAGGAGGAGCTCCTGGGCCCGGCCGAGGCGGATCTCGACCGCGGGGCCCGCATCTTGGCCGAGGCGGCGGAACGGCTCGGCCGGCCGATCACCGACTATCTGTTGGGCCGCGGCTTCCCGCACGGGGTCTTCCTCGTCGCTCGCCACAGCGAGGATCAGCGGGCGGCACTGCGCTACCTCAAGATGGGCGACGGGCCCTTCTACACGCTGCTTCGACCGCAGGTCCTGGTCCATCTCGAGGCCTTCAAGACGCTCGCCCGCATCCGCGAGGGTCGCGGGCCCCTGCTCGACAACTCGCCCTGCCCGCGCCTGTCGGTGGCGGCGGTCGCCAAGCGCCGGCTCGAGCCGGGCAGGCGAATAGCCCGGGGCGCCGGCAGCTTCGAACTCCGGGGGATCTGCGTGCGGATCGCCGAGCGGCCCGACCATCTGCCGATCGGGCTCGCCCGCGAGCTCGTGATCCGCCGCCGGGTCGAGCCCGGGCAGATCGTGACCTTCGACGATGTCGAGCTCGCCCCGTCGCGGGCGCTCGAGCTCTGGGCGGTGGTGCGCGGTCGGGCGCTGGCCGCCGCGGCGCACGGGAGAACACCGTGGAGCTGAGCGCGACCGCGATCCCCGAGGTGCGCCTCGTTCGCCCGGTGCGGCACGGCGATGCCCGCGGCTGGTTCTGCGAGCTCTGGAACCGCCGGCGCTTCGCCGAGCTGGGCCTCGACCTCGACTTCGTGCAGGACAATCTCGCCCGCTCGGAGCGGGCCTTCACCCTTCGCGGCCTGCATTTCCAGCGGCCGCCCTCGGCCCAGAGCAAGCTCGTGCGCGTGCTGCGCGGCCGCGTCTTCGACGTCGCGGTGGACTTGCGGCGGGGCTCGCCGAGCTTCGCCCGCCACGTCGCGGTCGAGCTCTCGGCCGAGGACGGCGCCTGGCTCTTCGTCCCGGCGGGCTTCGCGCACGGCTATCTCACCCTCGAGGACGGCAGCGAGGTGCTCTACAAGGTCGATGCCCCCTACGATCCCGAGTGCGACGGCGGGATCGCCTTCGACGATCCGGAGCTCGCCATCCCTTGGCCCCTGCCGCCCGAGGGCCCGATCCTCTCGGAGAAGGACCGGCGGCTGCCGCGCCTCGCGGCGCTCGACCCGCCACCCTTCCGTTACCCGGGAGCGGCAGCGTGAAGGTCCTGGTGACCGGCGGCTGCGGCTTCGTCGGCTCGGCGGTGGTCCGCCGCATCCTGCGCACCACCGACTGGTCGGTCGTGACGCTCGACAAGCTCGGCTACGCGGCCGAGCCCCGGGCGCTCGAGGAGGCCCGGGACCACCCGCGCCATCGGCTCGTGGTGGGCGACGTCGCCGATGGCGAGCTGCTGCGGCGGGTCTTCGCCGAGCATCGGCCGCAGGCGGTGCTCCATCTGGCGGCCGAGAGCCACGTCGACCGCTCGATCGACGGGCCCGAGGCGTTCCTTTCGACCAACGTGGTCGGCACGTTCCGCCTGCTCGAGGCGGCGCTCGACCATTGGCGGCGGCTCGGCGAGCCCGAGCGGGGGCGGTTCCGCTTCCACCACGTCTCGACCGACGAGGTGTTCGGAGCCCTCGGCCTCGACGACCCGCCCTTCCGCGAGACCAGCCCCTACGATCCGCGCTCGCCTTATGCCGCGAGCAAGGCGGCTTCCGACCATCTCGTGCGCGCCTGGGGCCACACCTACGGCCTGCCCGTCCTGGTCTCCAACGCCTCGAACAATTACGGGCCCTGGCAGTTCCCCGAGAAGCTGATCCCGCTCGCGCTCGCGAAGGCGCTGTCGGGCGAGCCGATCCCGCTCTACGGCCGAGGCGACCAGGTGCGCGACTGGCTCCACGTCGAGGACCATGCGGCCGCTCTCCTCGAGATCCTCCGCCGCGGCCGGCCGGGTGCCACCTATCTCGTGGGCGCGCGGGCCGAGCGGACCAACCTCGAGCTCGTCCGCACCCTCTGTGCGATCCTCGACGAGCTCGTGCCGGTGTCGCCCCACCGGCCACACGCGCGCCTGGTGACCTTCGTGGCGGACCGGCCGGGCCACGACCGGCGCTACGCGATCGACCCCTCGAGGCTCGAGGGCGAGCTCGGCTGGCGGCCCTCCCGCACGCTCGAAGAGGGACTGCGCGAGACGGTGCGCTGGTATCTCGACCATCGCGCCTGGCTCGCCGAACTGCGTGCCCGCTACGACGGCCGGCGGCTCGGCCTCGGAAGGGGCGCGGAGGGAGGGCCATGAGCCTGCGCTGGAAGGGGATTCTGCTCGCGGGCGGGAGCGGTACGCGGCTCTATCCGGTGACGCGCGCGGTCTGCAAGCAGCTGATCCCGGTCTACGACAAGCCGCTCGTGTACTACCCCTTGAGCACGCTCATGCTGGCCGGGATCCGCGAGATCCTGGTGATCACCACGCCCGACGATCGGCCCGCCTTCGAGCGGCTGTTGGCCGACGGCCGCCAGTGGGGGATCGAGCTCTCTTACGCCGTCCAGTCCCGGCCGGAGGGCCTCGCCCAGGCGCTCTTGATCGGCGAGCGGTTCTTGGACGGCGCCCATTGCTGCCTGATCCTCGGCGACAACATCTTCTTCGGCCATTATCTGCGGGTGGCGCTGCGGCTCGCCACCGCCCGCCGCGAGGGGGCCACCGTGTTCGGCTACCGGGTCGCCGACCCCGAGCGCTACGGGGTCGTCGTCCTCGACCCCGAGGGCCGGCCGCTCTCGATCGAGGAGAAGCCGGCCCGACCGCGCTCGAACTACGCCGTGACCGGGCTCTATTTCTACGACCCCGAGGCGCCTGCGATCGCCCGCGGCTTGCGCCCCTCGGCACGCGGCGAGCTCGAGATCACCGACGTCAACCGGGCCTATCTCGAGGCCGGCCGGCTCACGGTCGAACGGCTCGGCCGCGGCTACGCCTGGTTCGATGCCGGCACCCACGACAGCCTGTTGCAGGCGGCCGAGTTCGTCCGTACGCTCCAGGACCGGCAGGGGTTCCAGATCGCCTGCCCGGAAGAGATCGCCTTCCTGCAGGGCTGGATCGGTGCCGAGGAGGTCGAGGCGCTCGCTCGGCCGCTCGCCAAGACGGCCTACGGCCGCTACCTGCAGGAACTCGTGCAGGGGCGCGAGCCCTGGCGGGCGGGCGACATCGAGCCCTTCCTCGAGCTCGATCCGCGCGCCCGGCGCTGATCGTCCCCCTGCTGGACCGGACGGCCGGTCCGTACGAGGTGAAGGGCGAACGAGCGGGGAGGAAGGCCCATGACGATCGAGCGGCGTCCGTTCGGCCGGACGGGCCATGCGAGTTCGGCCGTGATCTTCGGCGCGGCGGCCCTCAGGGACTGCGACCAGGCGACCGCCGACCGGACGCTCGAGCTGTTGTTGGCGCACGGCGTCAACCACATCGACACGGCACCGCGCTACGGCGAATCGGAGCTCCGGATCGGCGTCTGGATGGAGCGCCACCGCGATCGCTTCTTCCTGGCGAGCAAGACCGACCGGCGCGACCGCGACGGTGCCCGGGAACAGCTGCAGCGCTCGCTCGAACGGCTGCGCACCGACCGGCTCGATCTCTGGCAGCTTCACGCGCTCACCCACCCCGACGAGTGGGAGCGGGCGCTCGGGCCGGGCGGGGCGATCGAGGCGATGGTCGAGGCGCGCGAGCGCGGATTCGTGCGCTTCCTGGGTGTCACCGGACACGGCTGGCAGATCGCCGCGCTACACCGACGGGCGCTCGAACGCTTCCCGTTCGATTCGATCCTCCTGCCGTGGAACTGGCTGTGCGCCCAGCATCCGACCTATGCGGCCGACTTCGCTCGGGTCCGCGCGCTTGCCCGCGAACGCGGCGTGGCGGTCCAGACCATCAAGGCGCTCGCCCGCGGGCCCTGGGCGGCCGGCGCGGTGCGCGACCGTGGCACCTGGTACCAGCCGCTCGAGCGGCCGGAGGACATCCGCCTCGCGGTCCGCTGGGTGCTGGCCGAACCCGACCTCTTCTTGAACTCGACCGGCGATCTCGGGCTCCTGCCGCTCCTGCTCGAGGCGGCCGAGACTGCGGGCCCGCGGCCCGACGACGGGGAGATGGCCGGGCTCGCCGAACGGGCCGGCCTGACTTCGATCTTCGGCCTCGCTTGAGGTCTTCGGATCGACCCGACCCGGCTCAGCCGCCGGCACCGGCGAGCCACGCGGCGAGCGACTCGCTCGAAAGCTCGCCCGAGAGTGCTGCCGCGATCCGCTCGCCCAAGAGCGCCCCGAACTTGAAACCGTGGCCCGAGCAGGCACTCACCGCCAGCATCCGGCCCTCGGCGACCGCCACGAAGCGCTCGTCCGGGCTCACCGTGTAGTAGCAGATGCGCGGCTCGAGGAGCCGGTAGGAGTCGGCCTCGGCCAAGGTGCCGCGGGCGAGAGCGCGGATGGCGGCGATCTCGACCTCCTGCGCCGTCCGCTCCTCGTCGGGATCGCCCTCGGCGGTGAAGCGATGGTCGCCGAGCTTGGCCGGGGCCCCGCCAACCGCCGGCAGAGCGTAGAACAGGATGCCGCGGCGGGCGTCCTTGTGGGTCAGGAGCGGCCCGTCGCGCCAGGCCGGCTCGAGCGCCGCGGGCGGGCGCACATAGAGGACGCACTGGCGGGACGGGAGGAGCCGTGCCGCCAGGCCCGGCACGAGGCGCGGCAGCCAAGCGCCGGCGGCGACCAGCAGCGCGTCGCCCTGCTCGCTGCCGCCGTCGGCCAGCCGGACCCGGGCCCGCTCGGGGTCGAGACCCACCACTCGCCGGCCTTCGAGCAACGGAACGCCGCGTTCGCGCAAGAAGCGGGCGAGGCCGAGCAGGATCCGGTCGGCGAGCAGGGCCCCGGCGCGCGGCACGAAGAAGGCACCTTCCTCGCCGGGCTCGGGGCGCAGATGCGGGAAGCGGCGGACGAGCTCGGCCGGGCCGAGCCGCTCGAAGGGCAACCCGAGCGCCTCGAGATCGGCGAGCGAACCCGCGATCCAAGGATCCTCGGGGGGACCCAGGACCACCTGGCCGGTGTCGACGAGATGGCGGCTGCCGAGGTCGGCGAAGAGGCGCTCCCAGGCGGCGAACGCTTCGAGCGCCATGCGGGCGTAGCCGCGCTCGCCGCCATAGGTGACGCGGATCGCTCGGTGGCGGTCGAAGGAGGCGGCGAGCGGGCTCGGGATCGGGCCCTGGTCGAGGACCACCGGCCGGTGGCCCGCGGCGAGGAGGGCGCGGGCGGTGGCCAGGCCGACGATGCCGCCGCCCACGACCAGGACCCGGAGCGAGCCGCTGGACGGCATGCGGGCCGGTCCGTATCGCCGGTCGGCTCAGCCGGCGGCGGCCGGGGCGAGCGCGCGCTGGCCCGATTCCGAACGGCGTTCGGCGCGCTCGGCCGCCGCCGCGTCGAGCCGGGCCTGCTCGCGCGCCTCGAGGGCGGCGAGCCGCCGCCGGGCGAGCCGGCCCTCGCGACGGGTACGCCAGCCGGCGAGCCAGGAGGCGATACCCCCGAGCAGAGCGCCACCCAGGAGGCCCGCGAGGAAGAGGCTGTAGGCCGGGAGCGGGACGGGCTCGGGCAGAAGGAGGAGATCGACCGGCACCGCGCCACGGTTGGCGAGCGCGAACATGGTGACGAGAACGACGCCCACGATGCCGAGCAGTGTACGGATCAACTTGAGCATCGGCTCCTTGTCTCCTTCTCCGCGGCGCCGGCCGCGCTCCCTCGCCCGGCCCCCGGATTCCCGCCGCCGGCCGCTCCGCGCGCCCTCAGCCGGCGCCGTTGAGCCGCTCGCGCAGCTCCTTCCCGGTCTTGAAGTAGGGGGCGAGCTTCTCGGGCACGGCGACCTCGCGGCCGGTTCGCGGGTTGCGCCCGACGCGCGCCTCGCGGGTGCGGACCGAGAAGGCGCCGAACCCCCTGAGCTCGACCCGGTCGCCCCGCTCGAGGGCCGCCGCGATCTGCTCGAACACGGTACTCACGATCCGCTCGACGTCGCGCTGGAAGAGGTGCGGATTGGCGGCGGCGAGGCGTTTGACGAGGTCGGATTTCGTCATCGCTTCTTCCCCTGCGACCGCCGGCGCGGGGACCGATCGGGCGGCAGGCGGCGAATCTCCCTTCATGACCGTGCCAGAGCCGCGGAGCTCGCGTCAAGGCGCGGCCGGGCGCGGCGCCGGAGCGAACCGACGCCGCACCCGCTCGTCCGCGCTCACTCCTTGCGGCCCTGCTCCTCCGCCTGCTTCTGACGGAAGGCGGCGCCGAGGATCTCGCCCAGGGAGGCACCGCTGTCGGTCGAGCCGAACTCGGCCATGGCCTGCTTCTCGTCCTCGATCTCGAGGGCCTTGATCGAGAGCGAGAGCCGGCGGTTCAGGGCGTCGACGTTCATCACTTTCGCGTCGACCTTCTCGCCGACCGCGAAGCGGTCGGGCCGCTGCTCGTCGCGGTCGCGCGAGAGGTCGGCCTTGCGGATGAAGCCGCGGGCACCGGTCGTGGTCTCGACCTCGATGCCCATGGGCGTGATCTCCTTGACCGTGCAGGTCACCCGGTCGCCCTTCTTGAGGCCGGCGATCGCTTCCTTGAACGGGTCGCCGGTGAGCTGCTTGATGCCGAGGCTGACGCGCTCCTTCTCGACGTCGACGTCCAGCACCACGGCCTTGACGACATCGCCCTTCTTGTAGGCCTTGATCGCCTCCTCGCCCGGCTGGTCCCAGGAGAGATCGGAGAGGTGGACCATCCCGTCGATGTCGTTCTCGAGGCCGATGAACAGGCCGAACTCGGTGATGTTCTTGATCTCGCCCTCGACCACCGAGCCGATCGGGTGCAGCTCGAGGAACTTTTCCCACGGGTTCGGCAGGCACTGCTTGAGGCCGAGGGAGATCCGCCGTTTCTCGGGATCGACCTCGAGGACCATCACCTCGACCTCCTGGGAGGTCGAGACGATCTTGCCCGGGTGAACGTTCTTCTTGGTCCAGCTCATCTCGGAGACGTGGACGAGGCCCTCCACCCCGGGCTCGAGTTCCACGAAGGCGCCGTAATCGGTGATGTTGGTGACCCGACCCTTGAACTTGGTGTTGACCGGATATTTGAGCTCGATGCCCTCCCACGGATCGGCCTCGAGCTGCTTCATGCCGAGGCTGATGCGCTGGGTCTCGCGGTTGAAGCGGATGACCTGGACCTTGACGGTCTGACCGACCTGGAGGACGTCCGCCGGGTGGTTGACCCGCCGCCAGGAGATGTCGGTGACGTGCAACAGGCCGTCGAGCCCGCCGAGATCGACGAAGGCGCCGTAGTCGGTGATGTTCTTGACCACGCCTTCGAGGATCTGGCCCTCCTTGAGGTTGGCGAGGAGTTCGTTGCGCTGTTCGGCCCGGCTCTCCTCGAGGACGGCGCGGCGGGAGACCACGATGTTGCCGCGCCTTCTGTCCATCTTGAGGATCAGGAAGGGCTCGGGCTTGTTGAGGAGGTGGCCGATGTCGCGCACCGGCCGGATGTCGACCTGGCTGCCCGGCAGGAAGGCGACGGCGCCGCCGAGGTCGACCGCGAAGCCGCCCTTGACCCGGCCGAAGATGTGGCCCTCGACCTTGCTGCCCTCGTTGAAGGCCCGCTCGAGCCGGTTCCAGCTCTCCTCGCGGCGCGCCTTCTCGCGCGAGAGCACGATCTCGCCGCTGCGGTTCTCGTAGCGCTCGACATAGACCTCGACCACGTCGCCGACCTTGACCTCCGGGGTCTGGCCGGGCGGGGCGAACTCCTTCAGGGGAATGCGGCCCTCGGACTTGAGGCCGACGTCGACCAGGGCCTCCTCGCCGTCGATCGCCACGACCGTACCGCGGACGACGGTTCCTTCGAGACGGGAGGAAGAGCCGAACTGCTCGTCGAGGAGGGCCGCGAACTCGTCGCGCGCGGGTTTGAGGTCGAGGGAGGCCGAGGCGTCGGTCATTTAGGCTCCGAAAGCCCGGTCGGCCGCGCGGCCGCCCGGGGTCAGGGGTTGGCGTCGCGTCCCGCCGGGCCGGCCGCCGCGCGCCGGCCCAACACCCCTTGCGCCCGCCGGAGCGCGGCCGCGAAGGCGGCCTCGGCGTCGAGCTCGGTGGTGTCCAGCACCCAGGCGTCGTCGGCAACGCGAAGCGGCGCGACCGCACGCTCCATATCACGGCGATCGCGCTCGCGCAGCTCGTCGAGGACGGCGGCGAGCATAGGCGCCTGCCCCCGCCGCCGCAACTCCTCGAAGCGTCGCCGCGCCCGCTCCTCGGGTGCGGCCGTCACGAAGATCTTGAGGTCGGCATCCGGGCAGACGACGGTGCCGACGTCGCGCCCGGCGAGGACCGCCCCGGGCGGGGTGCGGGCGAAGCGCCGCTGCCAGGGCAGGAGTGCCTCGCGCACCGCGGGGATCGCCGCGACCTTGGAGGCGGCCTCGCCGATTCGCTCGCCGGCGAGCCGGTCGGCGTCGACCTCCTCGGGGCGGAGTGCCGCGACCGCCGCGAGGGCCGCCGCCTCGTCCGTGGGATCGCGGCCGGCATCGAGCAGCCGCTTGCCGACCGCGCGGTAGAGCAGGCCCGTATCGAGGAAGGCGAGGCCCAGGGCGGCGGCGAGCCTTCGGGCGAGCGTGCTCTTGCCGGAGGCGGCCGGGCCGTCGACCGCGATCACGACCGTACCGCTCACCCCCGGCTCTCCTCCGGCAGGGTCCCGATCCGGGCGCCGAGCGCGTTCATGAGCGCGGCGAAACCGGGGAAGCTCGTGGCGATGGTCTCGGCCCCCGCGACCCGCACGCCCTCTCGCGCGAGCCCGCCGAGCACGAGGAAGCTCATCGCGATGCGGTGGTCGAGGCGGGCGTCGATGCGGGCCCCGCCGGCCGGCCGGCCGCCGCCCTCGACCCAGAAGTCTTCGCCCTCGATGCCGCAGCGCACGCCACAGGCGGCGAGGCCCTCGGCCATCACGGCGAGCCGGTCGCTCTCCTTGACGCGGAGCTCGCCCAGGCCGCGGAAGCGGCTCCGCCCGCGGGCACGTGCCGCCGCCACGAACAGGACGGGATATTCGTCGATCATCGAAGGCGCCCGCTCGGCCGGCACGTCGACCGCGGCGAGCTCCGCTCCCTCGATCAGGAGCGTGCCGACCTCCTCCCCGCCGGCGAGCCCGCGCTCGAGGATCTCGATCCGGGCGCCCATCTCGGCGAGCGTGGTGTAGGCCCCGGTCCGCGAGGGGTTGAGGCCGACGCCCACGAGGCGGATGCGGGAACCCGGCAGGGCGGCGGCGGCGACCGCCGGGAACGCGGCCGAGGAGGGATCGGCCGGCACCGTGAAGCTCTGCGGCAGGAGCTCGACCTGGCCCGCCACGGTGACCGCCACCCCGCCGCCCTCGGCCGGGGCGGTCCGCACGACCGCTCCCATGGCGGCCAGCATCCGCTCGGTGTGGTCGCGCGAGGCCAAGGGTTCGATCACCGTGGTCTCGCCCGGGGCGTGCAGGCCGGCCAGGAGGATCGCCGACTTGACCTGGGCGGAGGCGACCTTCGAGCGCCAGGTGATCGGCAGGAGCCGGCTCGTGCCGGTGATCGCGGCCGGCAGCCGGTCGCCCGAGCGGGCGAGGATCGCCGCCCCCATGGCCCGCAAGGGCTCGGCCACCCGGGCCATCGGCCGGCGGCGGAGCGAGGCGTCGCCCGAAAGGAAGCTCGTGAAGGGGTGGCCCGCGAGGATGCCCATGAGCAGCCGGGCGCCGGTCCCGGCATTGCCCAGATCGAGCACGGTGTCGGGCTCGGCGAGGCCGCCCGCGCCCACGCCGTGGACGGTCCAGGCGCCGGGGCCGCGCCGCTCGAGCGGGACGCCGAGCGCCTCGAGCGCACCCGCGGTCGCGAGCACGTCCTCGCCCTCGAGCAGGCCCTCGATCCGGTTCTCGCCGACCGCGAGAGCGGCGAGCATGAGGGCGCGATGCGAGATCGACTTGTCGCCGGGCGGGCGGGCCTCGCCCTCGAGCGGGCCGTGCGGAAGGGCTTGCATCTCCATGCGCGGGACGGCTCCGGAAGGGGCTGGGGACGGGCGGGCTCCGGGCTCTGCCGGGCGCGCGACGGAATTTGCTTTTGACAGGCCCGGGGCGGCATGGCAATTGCCGCCGCACTCTGCGACCCCCTTCCCTTTCCCGTCTGGAGACGCGGCCGTGGCCAAGCCCGAGTGGGGCACCAAACGGACCTGCCTTTCGTGCGGCGCCAAGTTCTACGATCTGTTGCGCTCGCCGATCCTCTGCCCGGCCTGCGGGGCGGAGTTCGACGTCGAGGCGGCGGGCCGGGCCCGGCGGGCGCGGCCGGCCGGCCGAGCGGGCGTGCCCGAGCCCGAGGTGGCCGTTCCGGCCGAGGTCGACGAGGTCGTCGACGAGGGGGCCGTCGAGCTCGACGAGCTCGAGGCGGAGCCCGAGATCGAGGAGGCCGAGGAGGTCGTCGAGGAGGTCGTCGAGGAGGAGGACGTCATCCTCGAGGACGCGGGCGATCTCGGCGAGGACGAGACCGTGGGCACGGTGCTCGACGAGGGGATCGAGCCGGACGACGAGCGGCGCTGACATTTCCCTTGCGCGCGCGCAGGCGACGCCTTACCTGTGCGCGCGCCGACCGTGTGGGGCCGTAGCTCAGTTGGGAGAGCGCCTGAATGGCATTCAGGAGGTCGGCGGTTCGACTCCGCTCGGCTCCACCATCATCCTCGCGGTTCGTGCCCTGCGCCGGCTCGCATCGTCCCTAGGCGGCGACGCCTCGCCGGCCGGGCGGCCGGCGGGCCAGCAGGACGACGAGGACGAGGGCGAGGTTGACGAGGTTCCAGGCGATCCCGTGTAGGAGCGCGGGGGCGTAGCTCCCCGTCGCATCGTAGAGCGCACCGGCGGCCCAGCCGCCGACCGCCATCCCGACGATCGTCGCCATCAAGACGAGGCTGACCCGCGCGCCCGCCTGGCCGGCGGGAAAATGGTCGCGCACGACGAGCGCGTAGGACGGCACGATGCCGCCCTGGGCGAAGCCCGGCATGGTCGCGGTCCAGGGCAGCGAGGCGCCCGCCGGGTCGAAGGCGAAGGCCTCCCGGATCGCCGGCAGGACCACGGGCGTCGACCAGAGCCCGACCCCGCCCAGGGTCGCGATGAGAAGAGAGAGAATCGGCCTTCGCCGGGCATAGGCGCCGTCGGTTTCGTGCGGATTTCGCATGCGGCTCCTGTCGGGCGTCGGCGCGCGCCAGTCGAGCAGAGCGGGAGCCTCGGGCGAAGCCACGGGCGCGCGCGGCAGCTTCCCGCGGGCGACCGGCGGGTCGTTGCCGTCGCTTGACCCGCTCGGCCCGTCGCTTCGAGATAACGGAACGAAGGCGAGGGGGCGGGAGTGGGGTGTCGTGCGGCGGGGCGTGGTGCGGAGCGGTCGGGAGGCGGCCAGGGGCGGGCGGGTCTTCGCGGCGGGGCTGCTGCTCCTGGCGACGGGGGCCGAGGCGACGGCGCAGGGCGAGCTCTCGAGCGCCCTATGCGGCCTGCCGTACCTGGCGGAGCGCTACGCGGAGGCTGTGAAGCCCTGCCGCGAGGCCGCCGAGGCGGGGGACGCGGTGGCGATGTTCAACCTCGGCGTCATGTACCACAAAGGCCGGGGCGTGCCGCAGGACTACGCCCAGGCGCTCTTTTGGTTCCGCAAGGCCGCCGAGAAGGGCGTGCCCGCGGCGATGAACAATCTCGGCGTCATGTACGATAACGGCCAGGGCGTGGCGCAGGACTACGCCCAGGCGCTCCATTGGTACCGCAAGGCCGCCGAGGCGGGGAGCGCGGACGCGATGTTCAACCTCGGCTTGATGTACCTCGACGGCCGGGGCGTGCCGCAGAACGACGCCCAGGCGCTCCATTGGTACCGCAAGGCCGCCGAGGCCGGGGACGCGGGCGCGATGTTCAACCTCGGCGTCATGTACCACGAGGGCCGGGGCGTGCCGCAGGACGACGCCCAGGCGCTCTTTTGGTTCCGCAAGGCCGCCGAGAAGGGCGTGCCCGCGGCGATGAACAATCTCGGCTTCATGTACGACAACGGCCGGGGCGTGCCGCAGGACTATGCCCAGGCGCTCCATTGGTACCGCAAGGCCGCCGAGGCGGGGCACGCGGGCGCGATGAACAATCTCGGGGTGATGTACGAGTTCGGCCAAGGCGTGCGGCGTGATCTCGTCCAGGCCCATCTGTGGTACAATCTGGCAGCGGCCCGCGAGACCGACCGGGAAGGGCGTGAGGGGGCAGTGCGCAACCGCGATCGGGTCGCGGCCCGGCTCGGCCCGGAGGAGCTGGCACGCGCCCAACGGCTCGCGCGCGATTGGCGACCGGGAACGGCGACCGCGGCGCTGCCGCCCGGGCCTTCGCTGCCGATGCCCGCACCGGTCGAGCCCGAACCTTCGCCCGCGCTCGTCCAGGAGGTGCAGCGGCGGCTCGCCGCGCTGGGCTACGATCCCGGCCCAGCCGACGGGGTGGCGGGTGCGCGCACTCGTGCGGCCGTGCGGGCCTTCGAGCGCGCGCGCGGGCTCCCCGAGAGCGGCCGGATCGACGGCGCGCTCCTCGATCGGCTGCGGGCCGCCGCGGGGGCCGCACCCGGACCCGCCCCGACGGTGCCGGCACCCGCCGGCCGGTCGGGCAGCGGGATCTTCGTGAGCGCGGACGGGGTGGTGCTCACCAACGCGCACGTGGTGCGCGGCTGCCGGCGCCTCGAGGTCGAGCCGGCCGAGGGAGCGCCGCGCCGGGCCCGGCTTCTGGGCGAGGCCCGGGGCGCCGATCTCGCGCTTCTCGCCACCGACGCGCCGGCGCCGGCCGTGGCGGCTTTCCGCACCACGCCGCCGCTTCGCCCGGGCGAGGCCGTGACGGTCTTCGGCTGGCCGCTCTCGGGACTGCTCGCGAGCCGGGGCGTGGTTGCGACCGGGACGGTGGCGGCCCTCGCCGGGCCCGGCGACGATCCCAGCCTCTTCCAGATCCAGGCCCCCGTCCAGCCGGGCAACAGCGGTGGGCCGGTGGTGGACGCGCAGGGACGCGTTCTGGGCGTGGTCGTGGCCAAGCTCGATGCCTTGAAGGTGGCGCAGGCGATCGGCGACATCCCGCAGAACGTCAACTTCGCGATCAAAGGCTCGATCGCGACGAGCTTCCTCGAATCGCGCGGGGTCCTCTGGCAGGGTGCCGAAGCGGGTGGCGGGGAGCCGGCCGCGGTCGCCCGCGTGATCGCCGCCCGGGTCGTCTGCACCCCCTAGCGGCGGGAGGGGCCGGGAGGTGCCGCCCGTGCGATGCGGCGTGCTTGCGCCCGGGCGCGCCCTCGGCCCCGGCCGGCCCCGGGTCAGATCTTGAGGTAGGCGAAGCCTTCGCGCTGCTGCAGCCGGGCGACCTCGAAGACACCCGAGGGCACGAGGTCGGCCTCCTCGGCGTCGTAGAGTTCGGACAAGGGGATGTTGCCGCGCTTCAAGGTGATGGCGCAGATCCGGAACTGCACGCCCGCGGCCTTGAGATCGTCGATCGTGGCGGCGATCTGCTTGTCGGCCGGAGCCGCCCGCCGCAGCAGGTTGACGCCCGCGCCGTGCATCACGACCCGAATCTCGAGGCCCTCGGGCGGGGCGATGCTCAGATGGTTCTGGATGTTGGTGAGCATCTGCTTGTAGTAGGCGAAATCCTCGCCACCCGGCTGGTTCAGGTGGTAGACGACCTTGTAGGGTCCGGCCGCCGCCCCGGCGGTAGCCGCGGGAAGAGCGGCGGCACCGGCGAGCGCCGGCACGGCCAGACGACGCGAGAGCTTGCGAGCCACGGGTGAACCTCCCCTGTCGACCGCGTCCCGGGTGCGGTCTCTTGCAACAGCTTTCGCTGATGGAGGGAGGAGGTCAACCCGTTCGAAGGTTGGCTGGGGGACTAGGGATCGAACCTAGGACCTCCTGATCCAGAGTCAGGCGTGCTACCAGCTGCACCATCCCCCAACGCCGGCGGCAGATAGGGAGCCCCCTCCCCCCTTGTCAACCCGCCGAGGGCCGCAGCTCGGCCTCGGCGGCGAGGAGAGCGTCGAGACGGGCGAGACAGGCGGCCCGATCGGGCCGGAATCCCTCGGCCTCCCACCAGGCCCGGACCGCCTCGAGGAGCCGGCCGAGGCGCGGGCCCTGGGGCACGCCCCGGGCCAAAAGATCGGCGCCGCCGAGCGGGAAGACGGGCGGGCGAAAGCCCGCCATCGCTTCGATCGCGCCGACGAGCGCCTCGCCGTCGAGGCCGCGCTCGGCGGCGGAAAGCCGCAAAAGGTCGCGCCAGAGGGGAAAGCCCAGCCGGTAGATCGCCCGCTCCTGTTCGGCCCGGGAGGCCGAGGGGTCGGGCAACGGCAGGGTGGCGAGTGCCGCGAGCCGGTCGCGCTCGGCGTTCGACAGGCGCAGCCGTACGGCGAGTGCGAACAGGCCGTCGTGGTCGAGCCTGCCGCGCACCAGGGCGGCGAGGCGCAGGAGCCAGTCGGCGCCGCGGGCGATCGCGGCGAGCCGCTCGAGCCGATCGAGGTCGAGCGGCACCGGGACGATGTGGGCGCGCACGCCGGTCTCCTCGACGAGGCGGAGCGCCGGCACGGCGCCCGGGGCGGGCAGGAGCCGCTCGAGCTCGGCTCGGATCCGTTCGCCCGAGAGTCGATCGAGCCCGGCCGCGAGTGCGGCACAGGCGGCCAGTGCGGCGGGGTCGGCCGGTGGCCGGCCGAAGCGGGCCCAGAAGCGGAAGAAGCGGAGGATCCGCAGATAGTCCTCGCGGATCCGCTGCTCCGGATCGCCCACGAACCGGACCCGGCCGGCCAGGAGGTCGGCGCGGCCGCCGAAATAGTCGAAGAGGCGCCCCTCGCGATCGCAGCTCATGGCGTTGATCGTGAAGTCCCGGCGGGCGGCGTCTTCTTCGAAGTCGTCGGAGAACTCGACTTCGGCGTGGCGCCCGAAGCAGGCGACGTCGCGCCGGAGCGTGGTGACCTCGAAATGCCGATGTTCGACGATCACGGTGACCGTGCCGTGCTTCAACCCGGTCGGCACGACGTGGAAGCCCATGCCCGGCAATCGCGCGATCAGCCGCTCGGGCGTCTCTTGGGTGGCGATGTCGAGGTCCTGCGGGTCGAGGGTCGGATCCAGAAGCGTGTCGCGTACGCAGCCGCCCACGAACCGGGCCTCCCTGCCCTCGGCCTCGAGCGCGTCGAGGAGCCGACGGCTCTCGGGGGCCACGAGCCAGCGGGCCCCGGCCAGTGGACGCTCGTCGGTCGGCTCGCCGGCACCGGACGGTAGTGCCGAGCCGTCAGGGCGCACGGCGGAACTCGCCGGGCACGAGCCGGCCGTCCTCGAGGCGCGGCGGGACGTAGGCGGCCCCGGGGGGGGCCGCGGGCTCGACCAGCACGAGGAGGAGGAAGCCCGCGCAGACGAGGAGGAGTCCCGCCACGGTGAGGGCGAACCAGGGCGTGCTCTCGAGCAGCCTGCCGGCGCGGGTCACGAGGAGCCGCCAGGCCGCCCAGGCCGCGAAGGGCAGGAGGAAGGCCAGGAGCTCGAGGAAGGCGATCCGGGCCAAGCGCTCAGCTCCCGACCAGCCGGGCGAGGTTGACGAGGATGCCGGCCGTCGCCCCCCAGATGTAGCGGTCGCCGTAGGGCACCACCCAGAACTCGCGCCGCCTCCCCTCGCGCTCGTGACTGTCGCGGCGATGGTTGGCGGGGTCGAGGGCGAAGGCCAGGGGGAGTTCGAAGATCTCGGCGACCTCGAACGGATCGGGCTTCAGGGAGGCCGGCGGCTCGATCCAGCCCACCACGGGATGGATGAGGAAGCCCGTGCGGGTGCGGTACCGGGCGATCTCGCCGAGGACCTCGACCCGGGCGGGCTCGAGGCCGATCTCCTCCTGCGCCTCGCGCAGCGCGGCCGCCACCGGGTCGGGGTCGAAGGGCTCGATACGGCCGCCCGGGAAACTGATCTGGCCGGCGTGGTGTTCGAGATGCGCGGTCCGCCGGGTGAGCAGAATACGGGGCCCGTCGGGCGAAGGCAGAAGGCCGACCAGCACGGCCGCGGGGATGGGCGGGCCGCGGATCTCCTCGGGCTCGGCCTGATCGCCCGGAAAGGGTGCGGGACGGCCGCGACAGGCGGACAGGCGCTCGCGCAGCCAGGCGCGGTCGAACCGATCGGGCAGCGTCGGGCGGCGGTCGGGCGGCAGGATCAAGGGGCGAGCTCCGCCTCGGGCTCGAGGGGGAAGAAGAGGCCCGCGCTCCAGACCCCGAGCCGGCCATCCTCGGGGCCGGGCTCGGCGAGCTCCGCGAGCTCGTAATAGACGCTCGGCAGAAGCCGCGCCTCGAGGCCGTCGCGGACCCGGAGATAGGGCACGGGACCGGGGGCGATCCGCAGCGGATGGTCGCGGTCGAGCGGGACCCACTCGTCGAGATTGGTGCGAAAGCGCAGGCCGCGCTCGCGGCCGGTGCCCCGGTTCTCGAGCTCGACCGCCAGGAAGGGGACGTCGGCGACCTCCACCCGGCCCCGCTCGACCGGGGTGATCAGCCAGTACGAACCGTCGGCGTCGCGATGGAGCACGCTCGCGAAGAGCCGGACGAGCTCGAGGCGGCGGATCGGCTCGCCCCGATGCCGCCAGGTGCCGTCGCGGTCGATCGTGATCGCGAGGTCGTCGACCGGCAGCTCGCCGCGCGACACCGCCTCGAGCGCCGCCCGCGGATCGAAGGGCTGCCGCACCCGTCCACCTCCCGTTGATCGCCGGGCATGTCGATTGCATCCGCGCCCTCTATGTAAGAAGATCGTAGGACGGTTCCAGGCGGAACCGGCGGGCCTGTGGAGCGGCGATGAGCGTGGCGACGACGGGTGTCGCGGCCGAGACGGCCGTGGTCGAGGAAGCCGAGCGGGCGATCGAGCGGCTCGCCCGGGTGCGGGCCGAGGTCGGCCGGGTGATCCTGGGCCAGGAGCGGGTGATCGAGGAGACCTTGATCACCATTCTCTCGGGTGGGCACGCGCTCCTCGTCGGCGTGCCCGGTCTCGCCAAGACCCGGCTCGCCGAAACCCTGGGGGTGGTCCTGGGCCTCGCCCAGAAGCGGGTCCAGTTCACCCCCGACCTCATGCCGGCCGACATCTTGGGCTCGGAAGTGCTGGAGGACACGGGCCACGGCCGGCAGGGTTTCCGCTTCATCCCCGGGCCGGTCTTCACCCAGCTCTTGATGGCGGACGAGATCAACCGGGCGAGTCCGCGCACCCAGGCCGCACTCCTCCAGGCGATGCAGGAGCGCAAGGTGACGGTGGCGGGCCACGACCACCCGCTGCCGCACCCCTTCCACGTGCTCGCGACCCAGAACCCGATCGAGCAGGAGGGCACCTACCCCCTGCCCGAGGCGCAGCTGGACCGGTTCCTGCTCCAGGTCGACGTGGCCTACCCCTCGGCCGAGGCCGAGCGGCGCATGATGATCGCCACCACCACCGACAGCGAGGCGGTGGCGCACCGGGTGCTGGACGCGGCCGAGCTGATCCGCCTGCAGGCGCTCGTGCGCAAGCTGCCGGTCGGCGAGAAGGTGGTCGACACGATCCTCACCCTCGTGCGCGCCGGGCGGCCGGAGACCGGTGCCATCGAGAAGCTCGGCGAGCTCGTGGCCTGGGGTCCGGGCCCGCGGGCGAGCCAGGCGCTGATGCTCGCGGTGCGGGTGCGGGCGCTGTTCGACGGCCGGCTCGCCCCCTCGGTCGACGACGTACTGGCGCTCGCCGGGCCGGTCCTGCGGCACCGCATGGCGGTGACCTTCGCGGCGCGCGCGGAAGGGATCGGGGTGGACGAGATCATCGCCCGGCTGTGTCGGCATGTCGCCTGAGGCGGCGGCCGCTCCGGCGGCCGATCTGACCGCTCTCCGGCGGGCCGCCGAGAACCTCGCCGCTCGGCTCCCCGGGCTCCTGGTCGAGGCCGAGCGGGTGGCGGCCACCGTCGCCCAGGGCGTGCACGGCCGCAGGCGCACGGGCATCGGCGAGACCTTCTGGCAGTTCCGCCCCTACCAGCCCGGTGACGACCGCACCGACATCGACTGGCGGCAGTCGGCCCGCTCGCGCCATCTCTTCATCCGCCAGCAGGAGTGGGAGGCGGCGCAGAGTGTCTGGATCTGGTGCGATCTCTCGCCTTCCATGCGCTTCCGCTCCGACCGCGGGCTGCCGTCCAAGGCCGATCGGGCCGCGCTGCTCGCGCTCGCCCTCTCGGCCCTTCTCGTGCGCGGCGGCGAGCGGGTGGCGCTCCTGGGCTCCGGCGAGCGGCCGCGCTCCGGCCGGGCCGGGCTCGAGGGGATGATGCGGGCGCTCGCCGCCGCGAGCGGGCGGCGCGAGCGGCTGCCGCCGGCCGCCGAGCTGCCGCGCTTCGCCACCCTCGTGCTGCTCTCCGACTTCCTCGAGCCGGTCGAGGAGTTGGCCGGTCGGATCGGGCCCTGGGTCGGGGCCGGCGTGCGCGGCTGCATCGTCCAGATCGCCGACCCGGCCGAGGAGCTGCTGCCCTATGGCGGGCGGGTGCTGTTCGAGGGCCTCGAGAACGACGGCCGGGTGCTGGTCGGCAATGTCGGCCACGTCCGTACCCGTTGGCGGGAGATCTGGTCGGCGCATCGCGAGGAGGTCGAGCGGCTGGCCGGCCGCCAGGGCTGGCGGGCGCTCCGCCACCGCACCGATACGAGCGCCCAGACGGCGCTCCTCGCCCTCTACCAGGCCATGGCTCCCGACGCGGTCCGCTGAGCATGCTCGATCTCGGCCTGTTGGCCTTCACCCAACCCTGGCTCCTCGCCGCCCTCGCCGCCCTGCCGGCTATCTGGCTCCTCTTGCGGGTCACCCCGCCGGCGCCGCGGCACGAGCCCTTCCCGCCGCTCCGCCTGTTGCTGCGGCTCGAGCGGCAGGAGGAGACGCCGGCCCGCACGCCCTGGTGGCTCCTCCTCCTGCGCACCCTGCTCGCCGGGCTGATCGTGCTCGCCCTCGCGGGCCCGGTGCTGCAGCCGGCCGCCCGGCTCGGCGGCGAGGGTCCGGTGCTCGTGGCGGTCGACGACGGTTGGGCCGCAGCACCCGACTGGAAGGAGCGGCTCGCCACGCTCGACGGCATCCTCGAGCAGGCCGAGCGCGAGGGCCGCGAGACGATCCTGTTGCGCACCGCCCCGGGCTCCGGCCCACCCGCCCTCGAGCGGGGCTTCGCGGCCGAGCTGAGGAAGCGCGCGGCGGAGTGGGAGCCGCGGCCCTGGCCGGTCGACCGCGCCGCGGCCCGGACGGCACTCGCCGGCCTCGGCGGCCCGCTTTTCTCGGTCTTCTGGTTGAGCGACGGGCTCGCCGCCGAGCCGGCCGGGCAGGGTGCCGCTGCGGCCTTCGCCGAGGCGCTGCGCGGGCTCGGATCGCTCACCGTGCTCGCCCCGCCGGCCGACCGGCTGCCGCCCCTTCTCCTGCCACCCGAGCTCACGGGCGAGGGGCTCGAGGTGGCGGCACTCAGGGCCGCACCCGGCGAAGCCGAGCGCCGGACGGTCCGGGCGCTCGGCCCCGAGGGCGAAGTGTTCGCGCTCGGCGAGCTCGCCTTCGCCGAGGGCGAACGGCGGGCGCATTCGCGCCTGCCGCTGCCGCCCGATCTGCGCAACCGGGTGGCACGGCTCGAGATCCCGGGTGCGGGGATCGGCGGGGTCGTGTTGCTCGACGAGCGCTGGCGGCGCCGCAGCGTCGGCATCGTGGGTGCGCCCGTGGGTGCGGTCGACCAGCCGCTCTTGTCCGACGTCTATTTCCTCGAACGGGCGCTCCTCCCCTTCGCCGAGGTCCGCCGAGGCCCGCTCGGCGAGCTCCTCGAGGGCGAGCTCTCGCTCCTGATCCTGCCCGACGTCGGCAAGCTCGCCGATCCCGACCGCGAGCGGCTCGCGGGGTGGATCGAGAAGGGCGGGGTGGTGTTGCGCTTCGCCGGCCCGAAGCTCGCCGCGGGCGGCGATTCCCTCCTCCCGGTGCCGCTTCGGGCGGGCGATCGCGAGCTCGGCGGGGCGCTCTCCTGGTCCGAGCCTCTGCCGATCGCCCCCTTCCCGCCCGACAGCCCCTTCGCCGGCCTCGTGCCCACGGCCGAGACGGTGGTCCGCCGCCAGGTGCTGGCCGAGCCCGGCCCGCAGCTCGGCCGTGCCACCCTCGCGGCCCTGGTCGACGGGACGCCGATCGTCACCGGCCGCCGGCTGGGCGCCGGCTGGCTCCTCCTGGTTCACACCACGGCGAACACGAGCTGGAGCAACCTGCCGCTCTCCGGCTTGTTCGTCGACATGCTGCGCCGCACCCTGGCGCTCGCCCCGGGCGCCGGCCTGGTCCAGAAAGGGCCGCTCGAGCTGCACCGGGCGCTCTCCGCCCATGGTGCCCTCGGGGCCCCGCCCGCCGATCTCTTGCCGATCGACGCCGCCGCCTTCCGCGAGGCGCGCGCGAGCCCGCGCACCCCGCCCGGGCTCTGGGCGCCGGTGGCCGCCGCCGGGGCGGCCGAGGCCGAGCCCGCCCGGGTGGCGCTCAACCTGCAGTCGGCCGTGCCCGACCTCCTGCGGCTCGGGGCGAACGAGCTCGGCGAGGCGGTTCGCGGCTACGGCCGGGCCCGCGAGCTCGATCTCGGCCCCTGGCTCCTGCTGGCCGCTCTGCTCCTCGCGCTCGTCGATCTCGTGATCGGCTGGGCGCTGCGCGGCCTCTTGCCGCTGCCCGCGCTGCGGCCACTGCCGCGGGCGGCGGCGCTCGGCCTCGGGCTCCTCGCCGGCACGGCCGCGGCGGCCTTCGCCCAGAGCACGGCCGAGGATCCCCGCTGGGCCGCGGCCTGGGAGACCCGGCTCGCCTATGTGTTGACCGGCCGGCCGGACGTCGACGAGGTGACCGAGGCGGGCCTGCGCGGGCTCGGCCGGGTGCTGATCGAGCGCACCAGCGTGGAGGTCGGCGATCCCGTGCCGGTCGATCCGGTGCGCGACGATCTGGCGCTCTACCCGCTCCTCTACTGGGCCGTGCCGCCCGACCATCGCGACCTGCCGGTCGAGGCTCTGCAGCGGGTCCAGCGCTACCTCGAGAGCGGCGGGATGATCCTGTTCGACACCCGCGACGCCGGCGCCCTCCTGCCCGGCCAGGAGGGTGGCGGGCCGGGCGAACGGCGCCTCGCGAGCCTCCTGGCCGGCCTCGATCTGCCGCCGCTCGTGCGGGTGCCGCCCGACCACGTGATCGGCCGCTCCTTCTACCTCCTGCAGGACTTCCCGGGCCGCTTCACCGGCCAGCCGCTGTGGGTCGACCAGGCCTCGCCCGCGATCAACGACGGTGTGTCGAGCCTCGTGATCGGCGCCAACGACTGGGCCGCCGCCTGGGCCGAGGACGAGCGGGGCCGCACGCTCTTCCCGGTCGTGCCGGGGGGCGAGTTGCAGCGCGAGATGGCCCGCCGCTTCGGGGTCAACCTCGTGATGTACGCCTTGACCGGCAACTACAAGACCGACCAGGTCCACATTCCCGCGCTGCTCGAGCGGCTCGGGCAGTGAGGAAGCGCCCCGGCCGATGACCGCCACCGTCGCCCTCGCCTTCGAACCGCATTTGCCCTGGCCCTTGCTCGCGGCCCTCGCGGTCCTGGCCGCCGCCCTGATCGGCTACGGGCTCTTCCGCCGGGCGCGCGGCACGCTGCTCCGCCTCCTGCTCGCGGCCATCCTCCTCCTCGCTCTCGCCAACCCGGTGCTGCGGCGCGAGGAGCGGGCCCCGCTCGACGACGTCGTGGTGCTCGCCCTCGACCGCTCGCCGAGCATGCGGCTCGCCGATCGGACCGCCCGCCTCGAGGAGGCGGCGGCCACCCTGCGCGAGCGGCTCGCCGCCCTGGGCGGGCTCGAGGTCAAGGAGATCGAGCTTCCGGGTGGGCCCGAGGGCACCCGTCTCGCCGCACCGCTCGACGAGGCGCTCGGCCAACTCGACCGCGCCCGGCTCGGGGCGGTCATCGTGGTGACCGACGGGGTGATCCACGACGCGCCCACCGATCCCGAGCGGGCGCGGGCGATCGGGGCGCCCGTACACGCGCTCCTGGTCGGCCGGCCGGACGAGGTCGACCGCCGTCTCGTGGTCGAGCAGGCGCCGAGCTTCGCCATGGTGGGCGAGCCGCAACGGCTCACCCTCGGCTTCGACGATCTGCCGGCCGGCCGGGGCGGGCCCGCCCGGATCACGGTACGGCGCGACGGCCGCGTGCTGGCCGAGCTCGACGCGCTGCCGGGCGAACGAGCCGAGGTCCCCTTCACTCTCGATCGAGCCGGCCGGAGCGTGCTCGAGGTCGAGGTGGCGACGCGGGAGGGCGAGCTCACCACCCTCAACAACCGCACCGCCGTGACGATCAACGGGGTACGCGACCGGCTGCGGGTGCTCTTGGTCTCGGGTCAGCCCTATCCGGGCCTTCGCGTCTGGCGCAACCTCCTCAAGGCGGATGCCGCGGTCGACCTCGTCCACTTCACGATCCTCAGGCCGCCCGAGAAGCAGGACGGCACACCGATCCGCGAGCTCGCGCTCATCGCCTTCCCCTCGCGCGAGCTGTTCGAGGTCAAGCTGCACGAGTTCGACCTCGTCATCTTCGACCGCTACAACCGGCGGGGCCTCCTGCCCCTGCCCTATCTCGAGAACGTCGCCCGCTACGTCGAGCGGGGCGGAGCGCTGCTCGAGGCGGCCGGGCCGGAGTTCGCGACACCCACGGGCCTCTACCGGACGCCGCTCGCCCGGGTGCTGCCCGGCCGGCCCTCGGGCGAGGTGATCGAGCGGCCCTTCCAGCCGCGGCTCACCGACACCGGCCGGCGGCATCCGGTGACGAGCGGCCTCGCCGCCGACCCGACCGAGCCCGGCTGGGGCCGCTGGCTGCGGCAGATCGACGTCGACCCGGGCGACGCCACGGTGCTCATGAGCGGGGCCGGCGAGCGGCCGCTCCTCCTGCTCAAGCGGGTGGGCGAGGGCCGCGTCGCCCAGCTCCTCTCCGACCATCACTGGCTCTGGCAACGCGGCTTCGAGGGCGGCGGGCCGCAGGCCCAGCTGCTGCGCCGGCTCGTGCACTGGCTCATGAAGGAGCCGGAACTCGAGGAGGAGACGCTCGAGGCGGCACCCCACGAGGAGGGGATCGAGATCGTCCGTCGCTCGCTCGAGCCGAAGCCGGTCGAGGTCGTGGTCACCGCGCCCTCCGGGGCCCGGACCCGAGCGACTTTGAGCCCCGACGCCGACGGCATCGCCCGGCTGCGGCTGCCGGCCGAGGAGGACGGGCTCTGGCGGGTCGAGGACGGGACGCGGGTGGCGCACGTGATGCCGCGCCTTCTGGCGGCGGCCGAGCTCGCCGAGCTGCGAGCGAGCGCCGAGCGGCTGCGAGCGCTCGTGGAGGCGACGGGCGGAGCGGCCCTCTGGCTCGCTCGGGAGGGCGTGCCGGAGCTGCGGCGGGTGGCGGAGGAGCGGCGCACCGCCGGGCGCGGTTGGCTCGGGATCGTCGCCCACGAGGCTTACACGGTGACCGGGGCGAGCCGCACGGCACTCCTGCCGCCCTGGCTCGCGCTCGTGCTCCTGCTCGCGGTCGCGGCGGCCGCCTGGTGGCGCGAGGGCCGCGGCTGAGAGGAGGGGCCAGCGGCGGCGGCGCGTTGTGCGCTGCGCGATGCGCCTCTATATCGAGGGCGGTCCGGCCGCAGCGCAAGCCGGTCGGCGTCGGTTGCGGCGCCCTCTTCCGCGCACGAGGCTCATCCGACATGGCCCGACGCAGGCAGGTCTACGAGGGCAAGGCGAAGATCCTCTACGAGGGGCCCGAGCCCGGCACGCTCATTCAGTACTTCAAGGACGACGCCACCGCCTTCAACAACAAGAAGCACGCCGTCATCACGGGCAAGGGCGTGCTCAACAACCGGATCTCCGAGTATCTGATGATCAAGCTCGGGGAGATCGGTATCCCGACGCATTTTTTGCGCCGGCTCAACATGCGCGAGCAGCTCATCAAAGAGGTCGAGATCATCCCGCTCGAGGTCGTGGTCCGCAACGTCGCCGCCGGCAGCCTGGCCCAGCGCTTCGCCCTCGAGGAGGGTTCGCCGCTGCCGCGCTCGATCGTCGAGTACTACTACAAGAACGATCAGCTCGGCGATCCGATGGTCACCGAGGAGCACATCACCGCCTTCGGCTGGGCGACCTACCAGGAGCTCGACGAGATCCTCAACCTGTCGCTGCGCATCAACGACTATCTGCTCGGCCTGTTCACCGGCGCCGGTCTCAGGCTGGTCGATCTCAAGCTCGAGTTCGGCCGGCTCTGGGAAGACGAGGACATGCGCATCGTCGTGGCCGACGAGCTGAGCCCCGACAATATGCGGCTCTGGGACGCCCGCACCAACGAGCGGCTCGACAAGGACCGGTTCCGCCGCGATCTCGGCAACGTCCAGGAGGGCTATGCCGAGATCGCCCGCCGCCTCGGCATCCTACCGGAGGCCGGACCGCGCGACCTCAAGGGCCCCGAGGCCGTCCAGTAGCGGCGATCCGGGCCCGCTCCGCCCGGCCGTTCATCGCCCGGGCCGCGAGCCAGCCGGGCACCGCCTCGGCCGGCAGCGGCGTGGCCCAGAGCGCCCCCTGCCCTTCGCTGCAGCCGAGCGCGCGCACCGCCTCGAGGGTGGCCCGATCGTCGATCCCCTCGGCCGCGACCACGAGGCCGAGCTCGCGGGCGACCGCGACCACGATCCGTGCCACCACCGCCCCTTCGGAACCGGCCCCGCCCTCCCGCTCGGCCAGGAGCGCCCTTACCCGGCCGGCGCAGAGCCGGACCGCGTCGACCGGCCGCCGCGAGAGATCGATCAGCGCCGCCCGACAGATCGAGAGATCTTCGAGCTGGACCGTGGCACCGGCCCCGCGCAGCCGCCGCAACGCCGCGCCGGCCGCCTCGGCGTGCCGGCCGAGGAGCGCCGTTTCCCCGATCGCGAACGCGAGACTCTCCGCTCCGAGGCCACGAGCCGCGAGCGCATCCAAGAGCCCCTTCTCCCAGCCCTCGGTGGCGAGGAGCGGAGGCGGTGCCCGCAGCAGGAGCCGGCCGAACGGCACGCCCTGGGCCCGCCAGACGGTCATCTGTTCGAGCGCCAGCGCGACGGTCCGGCGTGCCAGATCGAGGCCGAGCGCGGGATCCTCGGCCTGCCCGGCGAAGGCCTCCTCGTCGAGCGGACCGAGCCGGGGGTGGTTCCAGAGCAGGCGCGCCTGGAGCCCGACCGGTCGCTCGCAGCCGAGCTCGAGGCGCGGCTCGAAGCGCAACTCGAGCGCGTCGCCGGCGAGGGCGGCGCGCAGCTCGGCGACCAGGCGCCGGCTCTCCTCGATCTCGAGGTGCATGCTCCGGTCGAGGAAGACGAGGCTGCCGGGGCCGCGCGCCTTGGCCCGGTAGAGGGCGAGGTCGGCGTTCTTGAGGAGTGCGTCGGGGCGGTCGCCGTCGCGCGGGAAGAGGGTGGCGCCGAGGCTGGCGGCGGCCTGGAGAGAGCGTCCCCGATATTCGATCGGCTCGCGCAGGGCGCGCAGGATCCGCCGCCCCACTTTCTCGACCGCGGCCGGACCGTCGACCGGGTAGAGGACGAGGGCGAACTCGTCGCCCGCCAGCCGGGCCACCGTGTCGATCCGGCGCACCTCGGCCTGGAGCCGTCGGGCGATCTCGACCAGGAGCGCGTCGCCGGCATCGTGGCCGTGACTGTCGTTGATCAGCTTGAAGCCGTCGAGGTCGAGCAGGAGGAGGGCGCCGGAGCGGCCGTGGCGGCGGGCGCGGTGCAGGGCCTGCCCGAGCCGGTCGAAGAACAGGAGCCGGTTGGGCAGGCCGGTCAGCGGGTCGTGATGGGCGAGCCGGCGCAGCTCGGCTTCCAAGGCCTTGCGCTCGGTGACGTCGCGCCACACTCCGAGCAGCATGCGCCGCCCGTTGCGGATCACGAGCGAGCCCTTGGCCTCGATCTCGACGCGAGCGCCGTCGGGGCGGACGATCTCGAGCTCGAGGGGCGGCAGGACTTCGCCCCCCCGCAACGCGGTCACGTGGCGCGCCCGGACGGTGGCGTGGAGCTCCTCGGGCAGGAACTCGAAGATCGAGCGGCCGATCAGCTCGCCGGCATCGGCCAGCCCGAACAATCGTGCCGCGGGCTCGCTCGCGAAGACGAACCGGCCGTCCTCGACCAGGATGACCGGGTCGGGGTTGAGCTCGACCAGCGCGCGATAGAGCGCCTCCCCCTCGCGGCGCGCCCGTTCTGCCCGTTTGCGCTCGGAGATGTCGCGGATCGCGACCTGGATCGCCGGTTTCCCGTCGAACGGGATCGCCGCCCCGCTCGTCTCGACGTCGCGGATCTCGCCGTCGAGCCGCCGGATGCGAACCTCGAGCGGCGGTACGGTACCGCCCTCCGCGAAGAGCTGCGCGGCACGCGCCTCGATCGCGGGCACGTCGTCCTCGACGTAGAGGTCGCGGGGCCGCTTGCCGACGATCGCCGTGGTGTCCTCCGCGCCGAGAAACTCGAGGGCGCGGCGGTTGGCGAAGACGTAGCGGCCGTCCTGCAGGACGAGCAACGCGTCGGGGGAGAGCTCGACCAGCGTGCGGTAGCGCTCCTCCGCCTCGCGCCGCGCCTTCTCCGCCCGCTCGCGCTCGCTCACGTCGCTCTGGACCACGAGGACGCGCGGCTCGCCTTCTTCCTCGAACTGGATGGCGGCCGCTTCGACGTGGCGCTCGGAACCGTCGGCTCGCAGGATGCGCAGGTGCGTGGGGGCGACGACGCCACCCTCCTCGAGAAGTCGGTGCGTCCGCTCGTGGGCGAGCCCACGATCCTCAGGCGCCAGGAAGTCGAGGCTCTTGCGGCCGATCAGATCCTCGACGCTCGCGACGCCGAAGATCGCGACGGCGGCACGGTTGGCGTACAGGATGCGGTGTTCGGCGTCTTTGACGAAGAGACCGTCCGGCGAGAGCTCGAAGAGCGTGCGGTAGCGCTTCTCCGCAGCCTGCAAGAGGGCCTCGAGCCGTTTGCGCTCGGAGACGTCGCGGATCACGACCTGGGCGGCGGGCCGCCCGTCCTCGACCACGGCCACGCCGCGGGTCTCGACGTCGATCCAGCGACCGTCGAGCCGGCGGATGCGGAACTCGAACGGCTCCAGCACGGTCCCGGGCTCGGCGAGCCGCCGGATCCGCTCGGCGATGACGGGCCGAACCGCGGGGTCGCACAGATCCACGGTCGAGACGCCGAGCACGTCCTCGAGCCGGCTGCCGCCCAGGATCTCGATCGCCTTGGCGTTGGCGAACAGGAGCCGCCCCTCGCGGTGGACGACGACCCCGTCGGGCGACTGCTCGACCAGCCGCCGATAGCGCTCCTCGGCCGCACGCCGGGCGGCCTCCACGCGCCTGAGCTCGGTCACGTCGCGGCCGGTGCCGCGATAGCCGCGGAACCGGCCCGCTGCGTCGAAGATCGGTTTGCCGGAGATCCGGAGCCAGTGATCGCCGGCCGGGCTGCGCCGGCAATATTCGATGTCGCGGAACGGCTCGCGGCGCAACATCAGCTCCTGGATCCGCTGCGCCACCGCTCGATCGGCCTCGGTGGCGGCGATCTCGAGCCGGGTCTTGCCGTAGTGCCATGCGGGGTCGAACCCGAAGCGGGTGCGCACGGAATCGGACAGCCAGGAGAAGCGGAGATCCGCGTCCATCTCCCACAACCAGTCCGAAGCGGTCTCGGCGAAATCCGCGAACCGCCGCTCGCTCTCCGCGAGCGCAGCCGCCAGGCGCCGATGTTCCTCGACTTCGCGCGCGAGGAGCAGCTGATCGGCGACGAGGTCGGCGAGGCAGCGCAGGATGGCGATCGCGGCCTCGTCGAGCTCGCGCGGCACGAAGTCGCCCACGCAGAGGGTGCCGACCAGCCCGCCGTCCGGCCCGCGGACCGGAATGCCGGCGTAGAAACGGACGGGGCGTCCGTCGATCACGGGGGCCTCGACGGGTGACCCCGGCTCGGCGAGGTCGGGGTAAACGACGAACTCGCCGCTCGCCAGCGTGCAGCCCGGCAACGAACCTTCGAGCGGCAGCTCCGCGAACGGGCAGCCGATCGACGCGACGACCCGGAAGTGATCCCCCTCGACCACCACCACGGCCGCGATGGGGACGGCGAAGCTGCGGCTCGCCAGCTCGAGGAGCCGTTCGAGCCCGGCGCACCCGATCTCGCCCGCTCGGCCGGACCGGCCCGCGGCCCACTCGGTCGACCGGCCCACTTCGACCTCCCGTCCAATCGTCGCCCGGGGTTTCTCCCCCGGATAAAATCACAGGTGCCTTGCGGTTTTCTTAACGTGTCGTCTTGCCCGTGCAACCGGCGCGCGTAAGTTGGTCGGGGACGGACACGGAGTCGTGATGCGGGCGATCGTCACGGTAGGCTTCAAGGACGGCGTGCTCGACCCCGAGGCCGCGGCAATCGGTCGCGCCCTCGAGGGCCTGGGCTTCGCCGAAGTGAGGGCGGTCCGCCGGCGCAAGGTGATCGAGCTCGAGCTCTCGGGCGAGGATCGCGCGGCGGCACGGCAGCGGGTCGAGGCGATGTGCGAGCAGCTCCTCGCCAACCCGGTGATCGAGCGCTGGACGGTCGAGATCGTCGACGAGGCCTGAGCGGCGGGCGGCCGAGGACCCGGCCGCCGGGAGCCGCGACGCCCCCGACGGCCGGCCTTCGCGAGCTCGGTCGAGCGCGGCCGCGGCGAGCTCGGCCCGGGCGGCGGCGGCCAGCGCCCCGGCATCGCCGGGGCGCACCCGGGCGGGCCGAGGGATGGAGCGGCTTCAGCGCGCCCGCCCTCGCCGCCTTCCCCGGCCTCGGCACGGGCGAGCCGGACGAGCAGGCTCGGATCCCGCTCCTCGAGCACGCCGAGGCCGGGCAGTAGCACGGCGGCGCCCACGCCCAGCCAGATCCTTCTCCAAAGCATTCCGGTTCTCCCTCTCGACGATCCTCGTATCTACTCGCACAGAACGACAGTCGTACATCAACACGACCGTCGAGATCTGAGGCATGCCAGCGACGATCATTTGCATTTGAGAAGTTCTGGCTACACGCGATCCGTTCGAAATCTGCAGATGCTTGGAGCGGATCCGGTTCGTCGACAGCAGAGCGAGGGCGGGCCGGGCGGCGCGCGCGGTCGAGGACAATCTCCGGGCGGCGGCGGACGATCCGCTCGCCGAGGCGATCCTCGCCCGCGCACGGCGACGGCTCGAGAGCCATCCGGTGCTCGCCATGGCGGCCCGGCCGCACCGCTTCGGCCCCCTGCCCCTGGTCCGCCACGAGCCCGGCATGGGCTACGGCCGGCACGTCGACGACGCGATCATGGGCGGGATCCGCTCGGACTGCTCCTTCACCCTGTTCCCGGCCGACCCGGCCACCTACGAGGGTGGCGAGCTCGTGATCGAGAGCACGGCCGGCGAGCAGGGCTTCGAGCTCGCACCCGGCCACCTCGTCCTCTACCCCTCGACCACGCGGCACCGGGTCGAGCCCGTGACGCGCGCGATCCGGCTCGCGCTGGTCGGCCGGCTGCAGAGCCGGGTGCGCGAGGCGGACCGCCGCGAGCTCCTGTTCGAGCTCGACACCGCCAGGCGCCGGCTGTTCGACGAGCGCGGCAAGGACGCGGTCTTCGATCTGATCGACAAGAGCTTCCGCAATCTGTTGCGGATGTGGGTCGAGCTCCGAGCCGGTCTGCCGCTTGCGGCGGCGGGAGCCCGCGGCTATCGAGCGGCTGCCCCGCCCGTTCGGAGCGCCCGGTCTTGCGCGCCGCCGTGATCACCTTTCCCGGCTCGAACTGCGACCGCGACCTCGCGGTGGCTATGGAGGCCTGCTTCGGCCGACCCGTCGCGCGCGTCTGGCACGCCGACAGCGAGCTCCCGCCGGTCGATCTCGTGGGCCTGCCCGGCGGCTTCTCCTGGGGCGATTATCTGCGCTGCGGGGCGATCGCCGCGCGTGCCCCGATCATGGCCGCGGTCCGCCGCCACGCGATGCGCGGCGGCTACGTCCTCGGCATCTGCAACGGCTTCCAGATCCTGACCGAAGCCGGCCTCCTGCCCGGGGCGCTGATCCGCAACACGGGGCTGCGCTTCGTCTGCCGGCCGGTGCGCCTTTCGGTCGTCAACCGCAACACGCCGTTTACCGCCGCCTACGGAAGCGCGCCGATCACGATCCCGGTGGCGCATCACGACGGCAACTACGTGATCGACGCCGAAGGGCTCGCCCGGCTCGAGGGCGAGGGGCGGATCGCCTTTCGCTATCTCGACAATCCGAACGGCTCGACGGCCGACATCGCGGGCGTGCTCGATGCCCGCGGCCGGGTTCTGGGCCTGATGCCGCATCCCGAGCGGGCGGTCGACCCGCTTCTGGGCAGCGTGGACGGGAGGCCCCTCTTCGCCTCGCTCCTGGCCGCGGTCGGCGGATGAGGGGGCGGCGATGACGATCGCGATCACCGACGAGCTCCTGGCCCGTCACAAGCTCAGCCGTGCCGAATATGCCGAGATCGAGCGGATTCTCGGCCGGGCGCCCAATCTCGTCGAGCTCGGCATCTTCTCGGTCATGTGGTCGGAGCACTGCTCCTACAAGTCCTCGAAGATCCATCTCAAGAAGTTCCCGACCGAGGCCCCGTGGGTGGTCTGCGGGCCGGGCGAGAACGCGGGCGTGGTCGACATCGGCGACGGGCTCGTGGCCGTCTTCAAGATGGAGAGCCACAACCACCCCTCCTTCATCGAGCCCTACCAGGGCGCGGCGACGGGGGTGGGCGGGATCCTCAGGGACGTCTTCACCATGGGCGCACGGCCCGTGGCGCTCCTCGATGCCCTCCGCTTCGGCGATCCGAACGCACCGCGCATGCGCCATCTCGTGTCGGGCGTGGTCGCCGGGATCGGCGGCTACGGCAATTGCGTGGGCGTCCCGACGGTGGGGGGCGAGTGCACCTTCCACCCGGCCTACGACGGCAACATCCTGGTCAACGTCATGTGTGTCGGCGTGGCCCGGGCCGATCGGGTCTTCTACGCCCGTGCCGCCGGGATCGGGAACCCGGTCGTCTACATGGGCGCCAAGACCGGCCGCGACGGGATCCACGGCGCCACCATGGCCTCCGCCGAATTCTCGCAGGCCGACAGCTCGTTGCGGCCGACCGTCCAGGTCGGCGACCCCTTCACCGAGAAGCTGTTGATCGAGGCCTGCCTCGAGCTCATGGAGACGGGCTGCATCGTCGCCATCCAGGACATGGGGGCGGCGGGCCTCACCTCCTCCTCCTTCGAGATGGCGGCCCGCGGCGGTACCGGCATCGAGCTCGACCTCGATGCCGTGCCGCTGCGCGAGACCGGCATGACCCCTTACGAGATCATGCTCTCGGAGAGCCAGGAGCGGATGCTGCTCGTGCTCGAGCGCGGCCGCGAGGCCGAGGCCGAGGCGATCGTCCGCAAATGGGGCCTCGACGTCGCGGTCGTCGGCCGGGTCACGGACAGCGGGCGGATGGTGATCCGGCATCGGGGCGAGGTCGTGGCGGATCTGCCGGTGGCCCCGGTGAGCGGCGCCTCGCCGGTCTACGAGCGGCCCTTCGAGCGTACGGCGCGGCCGCTGCCGCTCGTGGCCGAGGCCCAGGGCGGCCCCATCGATGCGCGCAGCGCGCTCCTGCGCCTGTTGGGCTCGCCCGATCTCTCGAGCAAGCGCTGGATCTTCGAGCAGTACGACTGGCTCGTCGGCTGCGACACGATCCTGCCGCCGGGGCTCGGTGCCGCCGTGGTCCGCGTCCACGGCACGAAGAAGGCGCTGGCACTCACCACCGACTGTACACCGCGCTACTGCCGGGCCGATCCGCGCGAGGGCGGCCGCCAGGCGGTGGCCGAAGCCTGGCGCAATCTCGTAGCGGTGGGGGCGCGCCCGCTCGCGATCACCGACTGCCTCAATTTCGGCAACCCCGAACGGCCGGCGATCATGGGCCAGCTCGTCGGCTGCATCGAGGGGATGGCCGAGGCCTGCCGGGCGCTCGACTTCCCCGTCGTCTCGGGCAACGTCTCGCTCTACAACGAAACCGACGGGCGGGCGATCCTGCCGACCCCGCAGGTGGGAGGCCTCGGTCTGATCGAGGACGTGGCCCGGCTGGTGCGGCCCGATGCGGCGCGGGCCGGCGATCGCCTCCTGCTGTTGGGCGAGAGCACGGGCTGGCTCGGCGCTTCCCTCTATCTGCGCGAGGTCCTGGGCCGCGAGGACGGCGCCCCGCCGCCCGTCGATCTCGCCGTCGAGCGGCGCAACGGCGAGCTCGTCGCGCGGTTCCTGGCAGCGGGTGCGGTGCGTGCCTGCCACGATCTCGCGGACGGCGGGCTCGCCGTGGCGGTGGCCGAGCTCTGCCTCGCGGCGAAGGTGGGGGCCGTCCTCGAGCCCGCGCCCGCGGGTGCGAGCGAGGCCGGCTGGCTCTTCGGCGAGGACCAGGGCCGCTGGCTCCTGGCGGTGCCGGCCGAACGGGTCGAAGGGCTGCTCGCCGAGGCCGCGACTTCGGGCGTGCTCGCCCGCCCGGTCGGCACGCTCGGCGGCGACGCGTTGACGCTGGGTCGCCATCCGCCCATATCGCTCGAGGAGTTGCGGTCCGTCCGGGAGGGCTGGTTGCCCACCTGGATGGCTGGTGGGGCCTGAGAAACGAGGGATTCGAACGCATGCCGATGCCGGCCGAGGCGATCGAACGGCTCATCCGCACGGCCCTGCCCGACGCGCGGGTCGAGATCCAGGATCTCGCCGGCGACGGCGACCATTACCGGGCCGTCGTCACGAGCGAGGCGTTCCGCGGCAAGACGCGGCTGCAGCAGCACCAGCTCGTCTACGAGGCGCTGGGCGAGGCGATGGGCGGGGCGCTGCACGCGCTCGCCCTCGAGACACGGGTGCCGAGCCGAGGGCCGGGGAGCGGCCCGTGAAGGCCGGGACTCCCCGGGGGAACGGAGCCGCGGCCGGTCGGGCCGGACCGAGCGGCGAGGGAGACGAAGGATGAGCGAGGCGGTGTTCGAGCGGATCCGCGAGCAGCTCGCGGCCGACGAGGTGGTGCTCTACATGAAGGGCACGCCGGTCTTTCCGATGTGCGGCTTCTCGGCGCGGGTCGTGCAGATCCTCACGAACGCAGGGGTCCGCTTCCAGTCCTACAACGTCCTCGAGGACCCCGAGCTGCGCCAGGGCCTCAAGGAGTTCGCGAACTGGCCGACCTTCCCCCAGCTCTACGTCAAGGGCGAGCTCGTGGGCGGGTGCGACATCGTCACCGAGATGGCGCAGAGCGGCGAGCTCGAGCAGCTCTTCGCCGAGAAGGGTGTGGCGACCGCCGCCTGAGCGGCGCTCAGCCGCCCGGGACCGGGCAGGCCTCCTGCCGGCAATCGCGCTCGAGTTCGATCACCGGCCCGGTCCGCCGGCTCGGCACGTCGATCCGGAGGGGCAAGAGGCTGCCATCGGCCCGCACGAGGACCCGCAAGGGGTCCGGCCGCTCGCCGTTCGGCAGCTCGACGAAGCCGTCGTCCTCGTCGAAGCCGAAGAGGCCGATCAGCCGGACGGCGAGCTCGTGCACGGGCTCGCCCTCGCCGTTCGTGGCGCGGCCGACATAGCGGGCCTCGAGGTCGAGCCGCTTGCGGCCGTCGAAGATCGGCACCGTGATCAGCCCGGGCGCCTGCCCCTCGGCCGCCCGGGGCAACCAGACGCGCAGCCGCTCGAGAGCGGTCAGGGGATCGACCGTGCCGAGGCGCAGCGCCGGGGGCACCTCGCTCTCGCGCGGCCGGCCGCGGCTTCGGATCTCGATCCCCGCGATCGCCCCCCCGGCATCGTAGCGCAAGCTGACGGCCCGCTCGCGGTCGCGCTTGCTGAGCCGCGCTTCGAAGCGCTGCGGCACGGGCTCGCCCGCACCGTCGCGGCGGATCGCCGCCAGGAGCTCGGAGCGGGCGCCGTTCCAGGCGGCCGCGAGGCCGACCGACTCGAGGGCCAGCCGGGCGCGGGTGAGGCCCGCCTCCGGCAGGAGGGTGAGCGCGAGCTCGGCGATGCGGATGCCCGCGACGCTCACCCCGTAGCGGGCATCGAGGCCGTCCTCGCGGGCGGGTGCGGGGGCGGCCAGGAGGAGCGCCGCCGCCAGCAGCGAAGTCGCCGCGACCGGCCGAAGCGACCGGGCGGAGGAGGGCGGTGCGGGGCGAGCCATGCGGCCTAAGCTAGCTTCCGCCGGCCGGCTGTCCAGGCGGACCGGCGTCGGACTCCCGCTCCTGCTGGCAGCGGCCCTCGCGGGCTGCACCGTCTCGTCCCCCGCCTCCTCGCCCGACGCCGGGGGAGGCCCGCGCCTCGTCCGCCGGCCGGGGCTCGTGCTGGTCGATCCGGTGGCGCGACGGGCCGAGCTCCGGGCGGCGGGTCCCGGGGCGCTTTCCCTCTGCGCCGCCGAGGATCTCCGGCTCCGCACCTGGCCGGCTCCGGGCCCCCTCGAGCCCACCCGTGGCAACGCCACCGACACGCGGCTCAACCCCGTGGCCTGGCTCCTCATGCGGGCGGCGGGCGCGGTCCTGGCCGACGACCAGCCCGAGACCCGCGCCACCCTCGTCGGAGCACTCGATCGCTGGGCGAGGGCCGGCGCGCTCGAGGCGCCGGCTTCGGCGGACGCCAATACCCGGTTCGCCATCAACCGTTTCCTGTTGCCGGCGGTGGTGGCCTGGGCACTGGTCCGCGACGCCCCCGAAGCGAGCCCGGCGCTGCGCCGGCGGGTCGAGGCCTGGCTCGGCCGGCTCGCGGCCGCCGCCCGCGGCCGGCTCGAGGGTCAGCGGCCGGAGGAGCCGAGTGCCACCAACAACCACGCCTATCTGGCGGCGAGTGCGGTCATGGCCGTGGGCGCGCTCACCGGCGACGACGGTGCCTTCGCGCTCGGCCTTTCCACCTTTCGGCAGGCGCTCGCCCGGATGCGGCCGGACGGCAGCCTGCCGGCCGAGACGGCGCGCGGTGCGCGGGCGCTCTGGTACCAGCGCCAGGCGATCGCCTCGCTCGTCGCGATCGCCGAGCTCGCGGCGATGCAGGGCTACGATCTCTGGAGTCTCGAGGTCGAGGGCAGGAGCCTGCACGCCGCGATCCGCTTCCTGCTCGATGCGATCGACGATCCCGCCCGGGTCCTGGCCTATGCCGCCGAGAACCGGAGCCCCGGGCCGTCGGCCGACTGGCGGCGGCAGGATCTCTCCTTCCTGGAGCGGCGCGGCCACGGCCGGCACTACATGGCCTGGGTCGAGGCCTATCGGGCCCGCTTCCCGACCCGGCCCGAGACCGCGCGGCTCGAGGCCCTCTTGTTCCGAGGGGGCGATCCCCGGCCGCTCGTCGACGAGTTCGCGGGCGGCAATCTCAGCTGCCTTCGCGGGCCGCTCGCTCCGCCGCCCCTGGCTGCGGCCCGGGATCGAGGGCATGGCCCGAGGCCGGGCCGCGGAAGGGTTGGGTGAGCATCCGGTCGAGCCAGAGCTCCCGCAGGCTGCGGAAGAGCTCGATACCGATCGTCATCCCCTCGTGGCCCGCGGCCGGCTGCGGCCGGTAGGTGCCCAACAAACGGTCCCACCAGGAGAGGTTGAAGCCGTAGTTGGAGTTGGTCTCGGCCGGGACGACCGAATGGTGGACCCGGTGCATGTCGGGGGTCACGAGGACGAGGCGCAGGAGCCGGTCGACCCGCTCCGGGAGCTTCACGTTGGCGTGGTTGAACATGGCCATGCCGTTCAAGATCACCTCGAACAGGAGCACGGCCACGGGCGGGGCGCCGAGAGCCGCCACCGCGGCGAGCTTGATCAGCATCGAGAGCAGGATCTCGAGCGGGTGGAAGCGCAGGCCGGTGGTGACGTCGATCTCGAGGTCGGCATGGTGGACCCGGTGAAGCCGCCAGAGGCCCGGCACGGCGTGGAACAGCACGTGTTGGAGGTAGACGACGAGGTCGAGGAGCACGACCGAGGCGAGAATCGCGAGCCAGGGCGGCGGCTCGACCATGTTGAAGAGGCCGAAGCCGTGGCGCTGCGCGATACCGGCGAATCCGACCGCGAGGACGGGGAAGACGAGGCGCAGGATCGCCGTGTCGAGGGCGACGAGCGCCAGATTGTTGGTCCAGCGGAGAACGCGCGGGATCTCGCGGCGTCGGCGTGGCGAGACGAGTTCGGCCGCGGCCATGGCGGCGAGGACCAGGAAGAAGGCCGTCGCGCGGACGAGCGGCTCGTGGCTCAGGAAGAGCGCGTCCATGACGATCCAGATCGGTCGCGACGCGCTCTCGTCGAGCGGGGGGCACCGCGACCGGGTGCCGCGCCCGGCCGGCGCAGCGAGGGATCGGCGCGATCGGAGCGCCGGTCGCTCAGCGCGAGTAGAACTCGATCACGAGGTTGGGCTCCATCTGCACGGGGTAGGGCACGTCGCCCATCTTCGGCACGCGCAGATACTTGCCCTTGAGGTTGCGGGCATCGAGCTCGAGATAGTCCGGGACGTCGCGCTCCGGCCGCTGCTGGGTCTCGAGGACCATGGGCATGGTCTTGGCGCGCTCGGAGAGTTCGATCACGTCGCCCTCCTCGACCAGGTAGGAGGGGATGTTGACCCGCTTGCCGTTGACCTTGACGTGGCCGTGGTTGACGAGCTGGCGAGCGGCGAAGATGGTCGGCACGAAATTGAGCCGGTAGCAGACCATGTCGAGCCGGCGTTCCAGGAGGCCGATCAGGTTTTCGGCCGTGTCGCCGCGCATCCGCGTGGCGAGCTCGTACATCCGGCGGAACTGCCGCTCGCCGACGTCGCCGTAATAGCCCTTGAGCTTCTGCTTGGCCATGAGCTGGGTGGCGAAGCCCGAGAGCTTCTTGCGCTTCTGGCCGTGCTGGCCGGGACCGTAGTTGCGCCGGGCGAGCGGGTCCTTGCTGCGACCCCAGAGATTGACCCCCAGACGGCGGCAGATCTTGGTCTTGGCGGCGGCGCGCTTGCTCATCGGGCCTCGGGACGATGGGGACGAACGGGCTCCTGCGCTCCCTCGGAGCGCGAGCGCGCCGCTTATAACCGAGACGCCGCGCCTGTCAAACCCCGCTGGACGCCCGCCGCGCGCCGCCGGCCGCGAGTTCCTTGACGATGCCACGCAGGAGATGGACCTCGGAACGGGTCAGCCCGCGGCGCGTGAGCATCACTTCGATGGCCGGGCCGAGGCTGCGCCGCCGGTCCGGGCTCTTGAAGAAGTCGACCGCATCGAGAGCCGCGAGCAGCTGGTCGAGCAGGCCCTCGAGCTCGGCTTTCGTGGCCTGCGGCTCGCCCGCCACCGGATCGAGCACGGCCGGCCGCCCGTCGCCCGCCTTGTGCCATTCGTAGGCGAGCAGCAGCACGGCCTGGGCGAGGTTCAAAGAAGCGAAATCGGGTGCGGTCGGAATGGTGACGAGGGCATCGGCGAGCCGCAGGTCCTCGTTCTCGAGACCGGTCCGCTCGGGGCCGAACAGGAACCCCACCCGCCGACCGGCGGCGCAGAGCCGGCGCGCCTCGGCGGCCGCCGCCTCGGCCGTGAGCACCGGCAAGTCGAGCCCGCGGCCGCGCGCCGTGGTGGCGAACAGATGCTCGAGGTCGGCCACCGCCGCCGCCGTATCGCGGTGGAGCGTGGCGGCGCCCAGGACCTCGTGCGCGCCCGAGGCCGCTACCACCGCCTTGGCCGAGGGCCAGCCGCATTCGGGCGCCACGAGCCGGAGCGCGGTCAGGCCGAAATTGCGCATCGCCCGGGCGGCGGTGCCGATGTTCTCGCCGAGCTGCGGGCGGACGAGCACGACGAACGGGGCCGGGGCCGCCCCGCTCACGGGGCCGGGCCCGCACCGTCCGCCGGTCGGGCGCCGTCGACCACGAGCTTCCAGGTGATCGCGTCGTGCAGCGCCATGTAGGAGGCGTCGATGATGTTGCCGGACACCCCGACCGTCTGCCAGATCCGGCCCTCGTCGTCGCCGCTCTCGATCAAGACGCGGGTGACGGCGGCGGTGCCGCGCTCGGGAGCGAGGATGCGGACCCGGTAATCGAGGAGGCGCATCCGGCCGAGCGAGGGATAGGCCGGGGCGAGGGCCTGGCGCAGCGCGGCATCGAGCGCGTTCACCGGGCCGTTGCCCTCGGCCACGGTGAAGAAGCGCCGCTCGCCGATCCTGACCTTGGTCGTGGCCTCGGAGAGCGTCACGAGCTCGCCCTTGGCGTTACGCCGGCGCTCGTCGATCACCCGGAAAGAGAGGAGCTCGAAATAATCGGGCACGCGGTGGAACTGGCGGCGGACCAGGAGCTCGAAGGAGGCCGCCGCCCCCTCGTAGGCGAATCCCTGGGCTTCGCGCGCCTTGAGCTCGGAAAGAAGCGCCGCGGTCCGGTCCGGATCGGGCTCGACCGGCAGGCCGAGCTCGCGCAGCCGGGCCAAAAGATTGGCGCGGCCGGCCTGGTCGGAGACCAGGATGTCGCGCTCGTTGCCGACCGCGGCCGGGTCGATGTGCTCGTAGAAGGAGGGATCGCGCAGCACGGCCGAGGCGTGCAGCCCGGCTTTGTGGGCGAAGGCGGCGGCGCCCACATAGGGTCGATGGCGGTTCGGCGTACGGTTCAAGGCCTCGTCGAAGGTCCGCGAGAGCTGGGTGAGACCCTCGAGCGCATCGGCCGAGACCCCGGTCTCGAAGCCCAGCTTCAAGACGAGGGTGGGCAGGAGCGTGACGAGATCGGCGTTGCCGCAGCGCTCGCCGAGGCCGTTCAAGGTGCCCTGCACCTGGCGGACACCGGCCAGCACCGCCGCCAGGCTGTTGGCGACCGCGTTGCCGGTGTCGTCGTGGGCGTGGATGCCGAGCCGCTCGCCCGGGAAGCGGGCGAGCACCCGCTCGCAGATGCGGGCCACCTCGTGCGGCAGGGTGCCGCCGTTGGTGTCGCACAGCACGAGCCAGTCGGCCCCCGCTTCCGCGGCCGCCTCGAGGGCGGCCATGGCGTAGCCCGGATCCTCCTTGAAGCCGTCGAAGAAATGCTCGGCATCGAGCATGACCTCGGCCGCCCGGTCGCGGGCCGCGCGGATCGAATCGGCGATCATCGCGAGGTTCTCCTCGCGGGTCACACCGAGTGCTCCTTCGGCCTGGCGGGCCGAGGCCTTGCCCACGAGGGTGACGGTCGGGGCACCGGCACCCAGCACGGCCGCGAGGCTCGGATCGTTGGCGGCGCTGCGGCCGGCCCTTCGGGTCATACCGAAGGCCGCGAGCCGGGCGCGGGCGAGCCCGGGGGGCGCGGCGAAGAAGCGCTCGTCGGTCGGGTTGGCCCCCGGCCAGCCGCCCTCGATCCAGTCGATCCCGAGCCGGTCGAGCTGGAGCGCGATCCGCCGCTTGTCGGCGAGCGAGAAGTCGACGCCCTGGGTCTGGGCGCCGTCGCGGAGCGTGGTGTCGTAGAGCCGGATCCGCTCGCCCGCCATCGCCCGCTCCCGGCTCAGCGCCGCTCCCAGTCGGTCCGACCGTCCGGCCGGTCCTTGAGGACGATGCCGGCCGCCTCGAGCTCGGCCCGGATCGAATCGGCGGTCGCGAAGTCGCGCGCCTCGCGGGCCCGCCGCCGCCGTACGAGCCGCTCCTCGACCTCGGCGTCGCCGAGCGTGCCGGCGGGGGCGGCGTGCTTGAGCCAGGCGGTCGGATCGGCGCCGAGCAGGCCCAGCAGCGCCGCCTCGCCCTTGAGGGCACGCGCCGCCTCTTCCCGCTCGCCCGCGCTCTCGGCCTTGTTGGCGCGGGTGGCGAGCCCGTGGAGTGCGGCGATCGCCGAAGGTGTCGCGAGATCGTCGCAGAGGGCGTCTTCGACCCGGCCCTCGCTCGTGCCGGGATCCTCGGCCGCGATCCGGTTGTCGGCCAACACCCGGTACCAGCGGCGCAAGGCGTCGCGCGCCTCGCCGAGCGCCGCCTCCGTGCAGTCGAGCGGCTGACGGTAATGCGCCGAGAGCAGCCAGAGCCGGACCGCCTCGCCCGGGTAGCGCTCGAGGACCTCGGCCACCCGGACGACGTTGCCGAGCGATTTCGCCATCTTCTCGCCGGCCATCTGGACGAAGCCGTTGTGCAGCCAGAAGCGGGCCATGAGCTCCTGGCCGCGGGCGCAGCAGGACTGGGCGATCTCGTTCTCGTGGTGGGGGAAGATCAGGTCCTGGCCGCCCGCGTGGATGTCGAACGGCAGAGGCCCGAGATAGCGCTCGGCCATGGCCGAGCATTCGATGTGCCAGCCCGGACGGCCACGGCCCCAGGGGCTCGGCCAGCCCGGCTCGTCCGCTGCGGCGGGCTTCCAGAGGACGAAGTCGGCCGGGTCCTTCTTGTAAGGCGCCACCTCGACCCGGGCACCGGCGACCAGCTCCTCGCGGTCGCGGCCCGAGAGCCGCCCGTAGGTCGGCATGGACGGCACGTGGAAGAGGACGTGGCCCTCCGCCACATAGGCGTGCCCCCCGGCGAGGAGGGTTTCGATCAACGCGATCATCTCGCCGATGTGCTCGGTGGCTCGCGGCTCGACTGTCGGCTCGAGGCAGCCGAGGGCGGCGGCATCGGCCCGGAAGTCGCGGATCGTCCGCTCGGTCAAGGCCTCGATCGGCTCGCCGTTCTTGCGTGCCTGGTCGATGATCTTGTCGTCGATGTCGGTGATGTTGCGGACGTAGACGACGCGCTCGGCCCCGTAGCGCCGGCGCAGGAGCCGGAAGAGGACGTCGAAGACGACGAGCGGGCGGGCGTTGCCGACGTGGATCCGCTGGTAGACGGTCGGTCCGCACACGTACATCCGCACGCGCGCCGGGTCGAGCGGGACGAACGGCGTCTTGCGGCGGGAGAGCGTGTCGAACAGGCGTAGGCCGCGGGTCAACCGGCTGGCTCCCTGGTGCGATGCGGCAGCGGTTAGCAGAGCCCCGGGGCTCGGTCCACCGGCCCCGCGCGCCGGCCGCGGCTCAGTCCTTGGCGCGCTCGAGGTAGGAGCCGTCCTCGGTCGAGACGACGATCCGGGTGCCGACCTGGATGTGCGGCGGCACCATCGTGCGGACGCCGTTCGCGAGCTTGGCCGGCTTGTAGGAGGAGGCGGCCGTCTGGCCCTTGGTGACGGGCTCGGTCTCGACCACCTCGAGCACCACGCGGGGCGGCAGGGTGACGGCGAGCGGCACGCCGTTGTGGGTGGCGATCGTCACCGTCATGCCGTCGGTGAGGTAGACCGCCTGCTCGCCGATCACGTCCTTCGGCACCGTGATCTGCTCGTAGTTCTCGGGGTTGAGGAAGTGGCAGCCCTCGCCGTCCTCGTAGAGGAAGGTATACTCCCGCTCGTCGAGGAAGGCTCGTTCGACCATCTCGGTCGTGCGGTAGCGCTCCGAGATCTTGACCCCGTCGGTGATCCGCCGGAGCTCGAGCTGGGTGACGGGCGTGCCCTTGCCGGGGTGGATGTTCTGCGCGGTCAGGACCACGTAGAGCTTGCCGTCGATCTCGACGGCGTTGCCCTTCCTGAGCGAGCTCGCGATGACCTTGGGCATGAGGCTCCTTCGCCGCGCCGCGGCATTCCGGGCCGGGCTCTTACCCGCTGGCGGCCGCCCGGTCCAGAGCGGGCGGTACCGCCGATGAGCGCCGCGGCACGGCCCTGGTGGCACCCCGACCGGCACGCCGACCGGCGGCCTTTCCTGCTCGCCCGGGCGCGGATCCTCAAGGCCCTGCGCCGCTTCTTCGAGGAGCGGGGCTTCCTCGAGGTGGAGCCCTCTTGCCTGCAGACCTCGCCCGGCAACGAGCCGCACCTGCACGGCTTCCGCACCACGCTCCGGGACACCGCCGGACGGCCGGTCCGGCCGCTCTTCCTGCACACCTCGCCCGAGTTCGCCTGCAAGAAGCTCCTGGCGGCGGGCGAGCGGCGGATCGTCGCGATCGGCCCCGTCTTCCGCGACCGCGAGGCCGGCCCGCTCCACCACCCCGAATTCACGATGGTCGAATGGTACCGGGCGGAGGAACCCTACACGGCGCTCATGGCCGACTGCGGCGAGCTGCTCGCGACGGTGGCCGAGGCCGCCGGCAGCCGGCGGCTCGTCTTCCGCGGGGTCGAGGTCGATCCTTTCCAGCCGCCCGAGCGGCTCGCCGTGGCCGAGGCCTTCGAGCGCTTCGCCGGCATCGATCTGTTGGCCACGGTGGCGGCCGATGGAACCACCGACCGCGAGGCGCTCGCGCGCCAGGTAGCAGCGGCGGGCCTCAGGGTGGCCCCCGACGACAGCTGGTCCGACCTCTTCGCCCGAGTGCTGACCGCCCGGATCGAGCCCGCTCTGGGGTGCGGCCGGGCGACGATCCTGGACGCCTACCCGATCCCGGAAGCCGCGCTCGCCCGCAGGAGCCCGGCCGAGCCGCGCACCGCCGAGCGGTTCGAGCTCTACGCCTGCGGGGTCGAGCTCGCCAACGCCTTCGGCGAGCTCACCGACCCGGTCGAGCAGCGAGCCCGCTTCGAGGCCGCCATGGATCTCAAGGAGCGGCTCTACGGCGAGCGTCACCCGATCGACGAGGAGCTGCTCGAGGCGCTCGCCCTGGTTCCCGAGAGCTGCGGCATCGCCCTCGGGCTCGAGCGGCTCGTGATGCTGGCGAGCGGGGCCGAGCGGATCGAGCAGGTGCTCTGGGCACCGGTGCCGCTCGATCCGCCCTGAGCCCCGAGCCGTCCCGGGTCAACCCTTCTCCAGGTTCCAGGCCACGAACAGGAGAGCGTTCGGCACGTTCTTGACGGTCTTCCGCCAGGCGACTGGTGTGACGAACTGCCCCGTGTTGATGTAGGGGAAGGTCTCGTAATAGCGCTTCTGCAGCGCATCGACGATCTTCATCTGCTCTTCTTTGGTCGATGCTTCGAGGAACTTGGCGCGCAGCTCCTCGATCACGTCGTCTTTGGGCCAGCCGAACCAGGCGGTCTTGGGATCGCCGGTGGCGACGAGGGGGGCGTTGGTGATCGGGCTCGACATCGGCACGCCCGTCCACCAGGTCGGGAAGATGTGCCAGCCGACCTTGGGATCCTTGTTCGGATCCTCCATCTTGGTCCGCCTCGAAGTGAGCGTCGACCAGTCCATCGACTGGGCGTCGACGTTCACCCCGATCTCCTTGAGGAGGCCGATCATCACGAGCACGTTGTTCATGATGATCTGCTGATCGGTCGGCACGAGCACGACGATCGGCGACTTGAAGTCGTAGCCGGCCTCGGCGAGGAGCTGCTTGGCCTTCGCCTTGTCCTGTTTCATCCAGGGTTCGGCATGGGCGAGCGTCGTGTAGGGCGCGTCGCACATGAAGACGGCGTAGCAGACCTTCTCGTACTTCGGGTTGCCGACCTGGGCCGCGAGGAACTCGCGCTGGTCGACGAGGAGCTGGAGCGCCGCCCGCGCCTTCGGGTCGTTGAAGGGCGGGTGCAGATTGTTGGGCCGGATGTGGCCCATCTTGCCGAGCGGGTCGAGGACCTTGACCACGATGTTCGGGTCGGCCTCGAGCATCGGCAAGAGATCCATGGGCGGGATCTCGTAGACGTCGACCTCGCCCGCGATCAGCGCCTGGGTGGCGGTGTTGGTGTCGGGGATGTATTTCCACTCGACCCGCTCGACCCGGACGACCTTGCCGCCGGCGAAGCCCGAGGAGGGCTCGTTGCGCGGCTTGTACTTGTCGAAGCGCTTGTAGACGACCGTGTCGCCCGGCTTCCACTCCTCCTTGACGAACACGAAGGGGCCCGAGCCCACCGTCTCCGTCACCTGGGTGTTCGGGTCGGTGAGCGCGTCCTTCTCGCGCATCACGAAGGTCGGGAGCGAGGGATCGGCGAGCACCGTGAGGAGCGGACCGAACTTGGCCTTGAGCTTGATCTCGAAGGTCCGGGCGTCCTTGGCGGTGATCGATTCGGCGCGCGCGGCGAGGGCTTGGCCGCCGGCCCGCTTGACGTTCCAGCGCTTCAAGGACGCCACCGCGTCCTTGGCCTCCACGGGCGTGCCGTCGTGGAAGAGCAGGCCCTCGCGCAGCGTGAAGGTCCAGGTGAGCCCGTCGTCGCTCACCGTGTGCTTCTCGATCATCTGCGGCCGCGGCTCGAGCTTCTCGTCGAGCGCGTAGAGCGTGTCGTAGATCATGAGGCCGTGATTCTGGGTGATCGCGGCCGTGGTCCAGATCGGATCGAGGTTCTTGAGGTCGGCCTGCGGCACGACCTTGAGTGTCTGCGCCCCTGCGAGGCCGGTTCCGGCGAGCAGCGCCGCGCCGAGCGCGAGCCCGCCCAGGCCCATGCCTGCCTTGCTCATGGCCACCTCCCTTTCCCTCTGACGCGGCGACGCTAGCCCCCGCCGACGGGGGTCGCAAGCGTGCCGCCAGGCTTGGACGGTCACGATCCGGCTGCTAGAGGCGCCGCCATGGCCGGAGCCGAGAGCGCAGCCCCCTCCCCCGCCCCGCGCGGTCTCCTCCTGGTCCTGCCGGCGCTGGTCGCCTTCCAGGCCATCTCGACCGACCTCTATCTGCCGGCCTTGCCGGCGATCGGCGCCGCCCTCGGGGCCAGTGTCGAGCGGGTTCAGCTCACCCTCTCGCTTTTCCTGGTGGGCTTCGGGGTGGCGCAGCTCGCCTGGGGGCCCGTCTCCGATCGGATCGGCCGCCGCCCGCCGCTCCTTCTCGGCACCGGGCTCTACGTGCTCGCGAGCCTCGCCTGCATGGCCGCGCCCACGATCGAGGCGCTCGTGGGCGCCCGCTTCGTCCAGGCGGTGGCGGCCTGCTCGGGTGTGGTGCTCGGCCGGGCCGTGGTCCGCGACCTGTTCCCGCCCGCCGAAGCGGCCCGCGTGCTGGCCTTTCTCGGGACCGCCATGGCTCTCGCGCCGATCCTGGGCCCGGTGCTGGGCGGCTGGCTCACGCTCCTGCTCGGCTGGCGATCGACCTTCGCCGCCCTCGCGCTGTTCGGCGCGATCGCGTTCACGGGCGTGCTCCTGGCCGTGCCGGAGACCAACCGGCGCAAGGACCCGACGGCCACCCGACCGGCGGTGCTCGCCGCCAACTACGCGGGGCTCCTGCGCGATCGGCTCTACCTCGCCCGGGTCGCGGTCGCGGCCCTCGGCTATGCCGGAATCTTCAGCTTCATCTCGGGCAGCCCGCACGTCCTGATCGACGCCGTGGGGCTGAGCCCCGACCGCTACGGGCTCTGCTTCGCCGCCGGTGTGGCGGGCTGGATGGCCGGCACCTTCGCCGCCGGCAAGCTCAATCGCCGGCTCGGCCTCTCGGGGCTCCTGCGGCTCGGCAGCCGGCTCGCCGCGGCGGGCGGGCTTTCGGGCCTCGCCCTCGCGCTCGCCGCCCCGCCCTCCTGGCCCGCGGTCGTGGGGCCGATGTTCGTCTTCATGGCCGGGGCCGGCTTCACGCTGCCGACCGCGATGGCGCTCGCGATCGGCCCCTACCCGGAGAAGGCCGGCCTCGCCTCGGCGCTCCTGGGCTTCCTCCAGCTCCTCTTCGCGGCGCTGGTGGGCTTCGCGGTGAGCGCCCTTTACGACCGCACCGCGGTGCCGATGATGATCGCGCTCGTGCTGGTCACCGGGGGTGTGCTACTCTTGGTCCGACCGGCGCTCGGCCGCCACGGCGGAGACCAGGCTTGAGCGAGGCCTGCGGCTTCACCCTCGCGATCGACAACGTCTTCGCGGTGGTCGCCGGCTGGCCGCTCTCCTGGTACGGCGCGACCTACAGCCTCGGCTTCGCCGGGCTCGCCCTCTGGCTCCTGATGTCGCGCCGCGGCGGCTGGTCGGCGCGCGAGGCGCTCGGCTTCGCGATCCTGGCGGCGGCGCTGATCCTCCTCGGCGGCCGAACGGTCGAGGTGACGGTCTACGAATGGGCCTTCTACCGCGAGCGCCCGCAGCTGATCCCGGCCGTCTGGCTCGGCGGGATGGCGACCCACGGGCTGCTGCTGGGCGGCGTCGCCGCCTGCCTCGTGCACGCCCGGCGGAGCCGACGCCGGCTGCTCGAAGTGACCGACACCCTCGCCCCGGCGGCCGCGCTCTTCCTCGGCATCGGCCGGATCGGCAACTTCCTCGAGGGCGGCGTGGTCGGCACCGAGACCACGGTACCCTGGTCGGTGCGGCTGCCCTCGATCACCGGCTGCCGGCACCCGGTGGCGCTCTACGACGGGCTCAAGAATCTGCTCCTGGTGCCGACGCTCGCCGGCCTCCTGCGCCGCCGGCCGGCCGGCACGGGGACCGCGACGGGCGCGTTCCTGCTGCTCTATGGCGGGTTGCGCTTCGCGATCGACCAGTTGCGCGACTACGAGTCGGTGCTCTGGGGCCTCGGGCCCGGCCAGTGGCTCAACCTCGCGACCGCCGCCCTCGGCCTCGTCGTCCTGGTCGGCTGGCGCGACGCCGCGCCGGCGCCGCCACGCATCGCCCGGCCCGCTCCGATCGGTTTCGTCCGGCCGGTCGTCCTGCTGCTCCTGGTGCTGCTGCCGCTGCTGATCCCGACCAGCTGGACCCAGGTCCATCTGCGCGAGCTCAGAGAGCAGCGGGGCGTCGCGCCGCCCGCGCCGGGCTGAGCCCGCTCAGCGGGTGGGGCCGCTCATCGCGGTCACGATCGGGCCGTCGGGACCGCGCAGGATCGAGAAGGTCCGCTGCCCCTCGCCCTTGCAGCGCGGCCCGCCGGCCGTGGCCGGGGGTGCTTCCCATTCGTAGACGATCAGGGCCCGAGCGGGGGCCGCGAAGGCGGCGTCGCTCGCGACCCGGCCGCTCCGAATACGGGTCATGAAGGGCTCGCCGCAGGCTTCGCCCTCGCGTGCGTGCGCATCGTAGTGGGTGCGGATCGCCCGCAGCACCTGCGGATCCGCGAGGAGCCGGCCGCCGGTCGCCGGGCCGCAGCCCGACAGGCCCGCGAGCAGCAGGATGCCGAGGGCAAAGGAGCCCGCCGTCGCCCGGTCGATCCGCCGTCGCATCGCCACACCACCTCCTTCAGCGGCGCGCGGACCCTAGACAGGCCGGCCGCGAGCGCGCAAGCGCGGCGGGCGACCGGAGAGACCCCTTTTGGACCCGCTCTGGCTCGGCCTGATCGGCAGTACCATCGCCGGCCTTCTGACCGGCGTCGGTGCGCTTCCCGTGTTGTTCGCGGTCCGGGTCGAGCACGACCTCGAGAACCTGCTGCTCGGCTTCGGTGCCGGGGTGATGCTCGCGGCGACCGCCTTCTCGCTCATCCTGCCGGGCCTCGAGGCGGCCGAACGGCTCGGCAACGGCCGGCTCGGCGCCGCCCTCGTGATGGCGGCCGGCATCCTTCTGGGCGGGATCGCGCTCGCCCGGCTCGGCCGCTGGCTCGAGCGGCACCAACTGGGCTCCGGGCCCTATGCCGAAGACGTCGCCGGCCGGGCGCGGGTGCTCCTCTTCATCCTCGCCATCACGCTGCACAATTTCCCGGAGGGCCTCGCCGTGGGCGTGGGCTTCGGCTCGGGCGACATCGCCGACGGCACGACGCTCGCGATCGCCATCGGCCTCCAGAACATGCCCGAGGGGCTCGCCGTGGCACTCGCCGCCCGAGCGGCGGGCGATCCGCCCGGCCGGGCCTTCCGGGTGGGCCTCTTGTCGGGCGTGGTCGAGCCGGTGGGCGGCCTGCTCGGCGCCGGGCTCGTCGCCGTCTCGCAACCCTTCCTGCCCTGGTCCATGGCCTTCGCCGCCGGGGCCATGCTGTTCGTGATCAGCGAGGAGGTGATCCCGGAGATCAACCGGAACGGCCCGCCGGCGGTCAACAGCCTGGGCCTGCTCGCGGGCTTCGTCACGATGATGCTGCTCGACACGGTCCTGGGCTGAGCGCTCAGCCGGCCTTGCGGAGGGCGCGTCGGCGCGGCCGGCGGCGAGCGGCGAGGAGCACCCGGCGCAGCGACGCCAAGAGCTGGAGCTCGAGCGCCGGCACGACCCAGCCCGCCCAGAAGGCCGGCCAGTCGGCCGGGTCGGGGACGTAGACGGCGAGCTGGCAGGCGGTGGCATCGACGATCTCGACATAGCGGCCGCCCTCGGGGGTGAGCCAGCACCAGACGGCGAGATCGCTGCGCGTCTCGGGTTCGATCGGCAGCACCCGCGGCTCGCTGCAGCCGGTGGCATCGGTCACCGCCTGCGGCCAGGGCACACCGCGCCGGTCGGCGGCCTCGACCGCGACGGCGTACCAGGAAGGCGGTGCGGCGCTCGCGAAGCGGCCGGCGGCGAAGGTCACCACCTCCTCCTCGCCCGGCCGGGCCCGCTCGAGCGGCAGGCCGGCCGGCTCGTCCGGCTCACCCATCGCGCAGGCTGCAGAGGATCGGCGTGTGGTCGGAAGCCTTGGGCCGGCCGCGCGGCTCCTTGTCGATCCAACATCGCTCGAGCCGGTCGGCGGCCTGCGGCGAGAGGAGAAGATGGTCGATGCGGATCCCGTGATCGAGCTGGAAGGCTCCGCCCTGATAGTCCCAGAAGGTGTAGGCGCCCCGCTCGCCGGGGTGGAGGGCGCGGAAGGCGTCGGTCCAGCCCTGGTGAAGGAGAGCCCGGAAGGCCCGCCGGCTCTCCGGTCGGAACAGCGCGTCCTCGGCCCAGGCGGCCGGGTCGTGGCAGTCGATCGGCTCCGGGATGACGTTGAAGTCGCCGGCCAGGACCACCGGTTCCTCGAGCTCGAGGAGCCGGCCGGCGTGCGCGCGCAGCCGCTCGAGCCAGGCGAGCTTGTAGGCGAACTTCTCGCTGCCCACGGGATTGCCGTTGGGGGCGTAGATCGAGGCGACCCGCAGCCCGCCCGTAAAGACCTCGAGGTAGCGCGCCTGGCCGTCCTCGGGATCGCCCGGAAGGCCGAGGAGCGGATCCTCGATCGGGAAGCGGGAGAGGATCGCCACCCCGTTGTAGCTCTTCTGGCCGAAGGTCGCGAGGTTGTAGCCGAGCTCCTCGATCGGCTCGCGCGGGAAGGCCGCGTCGAGGCACTTGGTCTCCTGCAGGCAGGCCACGTCCGGCCGCACCGCGCGGAGCCAGGCCGAAAGGTTCGGCAGACGCGCGTTGATCGAGTTGACGTTGAAGCTCGCGATGGTCGGCACGGGCGGTTACTCGGAAAGCACGGAGCGGCGCCGGAGCCGCTCGGCGAGCGGGCCGGGTTCGGCGCCTTCGAAGCTCGCGACGAAGATGCGGCGGATCTCGCCCGTGCGGTAGAGGCGGGCGAGCCCGCGGCCGACCGGGAGCCCAAAGGCGTCGTCGGCCTCGGCCACGGGCAGCCCGCAGAGCTCGACCGAGAGGCCGGGGTCGGAAAGCCGCGGCGGCTCGCGCGCGGGGCTCCGCAGCCGATGATCGAGGGGGATCGCGTCCTCGCCGAACCGGGCGTCGCGCTCGCCCGAGGCGGGCCGGCGCAGGCCTTCCTCGACGAGGTGCGAGAAGGGCGCGGCGTCGCTGCGCACGCCGACCGTCGTCCGTCCGGTCGCGTGCACCGGGTCGAGCAGCCCGGCCGCGGCCGGATCCGCGAGGAGGAGCCCGGCGAACACGGTGCGGAGCAGGCCCCACCGCACGATCCCTGCCCGCGCTCCGCGGGCACTCGGCGCGCGCCTCACGGGCTCAGCCGAAGGTGATGAGCACCTGGTCGGCTGCGACCGTGTCGCGCGGCCGCACCCGGACCTCCTCGACCCGACCGTCCTGCTCGGCCTTGAGCACGTTCTCCATCTTCATGGCCTCGAGGATGCAGAGGTCCTGGCCGGCCTTGACCTCGTCGCCGGGCCGCACGGCGACCGAGACGATCAGCCCCGGCATGGGCGAACGCAGGGTCTTGCCGGAATCCGCCCGCACCTTCTCCGGGATCCGGGCGGCGAGCTCGGCCGCCCGCTTCGAGCGGACGAGCGTCTCGAGCTCGGCGCCGCCGTGGCGGATCACCCAGCCCTCGGGCAAGGGATCGGCCTGGAGGGTGAAGGTCGAGCCGGTGACCTGCGCGCGCACGACCGGATCGCCCGGCCGCCAGTCCACCGCCACCTCGAGGTGGCGGTCGACGACGTGGAGCACGCTCCGCTCCTCCTCGTCGGCGAGCACCGTGACGGGGAAACAGACGCCGCCGAGCTGGACCACCCAGTCGCGCTCGGGCCGGTAGCGCCAGCCGGGCAGCTTGCCGCCGGCGCGGGCGTCGCGGCGGGCCCGCTCGAGCCGCAGCCGCACCGCCACCGCGGCGATCTCCTCGAGGCGGGCGAGCGGGAGCTCGCCGCCGCGGAAACGCTCGCCGAACTCCTCGGCGATGAAGCCGGTCGAGAGCCGCCCCTCCTGGAAGCGGGGATGGGCGAGGAGCGCGGACAAGAAGCCGATATTGTGGACCGGCCCGCGGATCAGGAAGGCATCGAGGGCCTCGCGGGCGGCGGCGATCGCCGCCCGCCGGTCGTGGCCGCGGGCGCAGAGCTTGGCGATCATCGGGTCGTAGTGGATCGAGACCTCGCCGCCCTCGTAGACCCCGCTGTCGACGCGGATCTCCTTGCCGACGGGCTCGCGGTAGCGGACCAGGCGGCCGACCGAGGGCAAAAAGCCGCGGGAGGGGTCCTCGGCGTAGACGCGGGCTTCGATCGCCCAGCCCTCGAGCCGGACGTCCTCTTGGCGGAAGGGCAGCGGCTCGCCGGCGGCCACCCGGATCATGAGCTCGACCAGATCGAGGCCGGTGACGAGCTCGGTCACCGGGTGCTCGACCTGGAGCCGGGTGTTCATCTCGAGGAAGTAGAAGTTGCGGTGGCGGTCGACGATGAACTCGACCGTGCCGGCGCTGTAGTAGCCGACCGCCCGGGCGAGGGCCACCGCCTGCTCGCCCATGGCCCGGCGGGTCGCCTTGTCGAGGAAGGGTGAAGGCGCCTCCTCGATCACCTTCTGATGGCGGCGTTGGATCGAGCATTCGCGCTCGCCCAGATGGACGATGGTGCCGTGCCGGTCGCCCAGGACCTGGATCTCGATGTGGCGGGGCTCCTCGACGAACTTCTCGAGGAAAACCCGCTCGTCGCCGAAGGCCGAGCGGGCCTCGGAGCGGGCACGGGCGAGCCCTTCGAGGAGTTCGCGCTCGTCGCGGGCGATCCGCATCCCCTTGCCACCGCCGCCCGCGGAGGCCTTGACCATGACCGGATAGCCGATCTCGCGGGCGATCCGGCGGGCCTCGTCGGGATCGGTGATCGCATCGAGCGTGCCGGGGACGGTCGAGACCCCGGCGGCGCGGGCCAGGCGCTTGCTTTCGATCTTGTCGCCCATGGCCTCGATGGCGCCCACGGGAGGGCCGACGAAGGTGATGCCGGCGGCCTCGAGCGCCCGCGCGAAGGCCGCGCGTTCGGAGAGGAAGCCGTAGCCCGGGTGGACCGCCCGGGCGCCGGTCCGCCGGCAGGCGTCGAGGATGGCCTCGATCGAGAGATAGCTCTCGGCGGCGGGCGGCGGGCCGATGCGGACGGCCTCGTCGGCCATCGCCACGTGGAGCGCGTCGGCATCGGCGTCGGAGTAGACGGCGACCGTGCGGATGCCGAGCCTTCGGCAGGTCCTGATGACGCGGCAGGCGATCTCGCCGCGGTTGGCGATGAGGATCGTCTCGAACATCGACGGGCCCCGGAGCGAAGGACGCGGCTGGCCTAGCATCTCGCGCTCGCGAGAGCCAGAAGGAGCGGGGCCGCGCGCTCGCTCTTCGATGCCGCGCCGCAGCGCTCGCGCCGGGGATGTCCGGGGATGCGTCGTTCTCGCGCGAATTCCGCGAGACCGGAGGTCGCTCCGCGGTTAAGGTCCAGGTGGGCCTCGAGGCCGGGGAGGAAACGGTGGCGACCGTCGGCGCGGTGGTCGTGACCCACGACGGCGGCGAGCGTGTGCTCGCTTGCCTGGCCGCCCTCGCCCGCCAAACCGTCCGACCCGTCGAGATCCTGGTCGTCGACAACGGCTCGAAGGACGGCACGCCTCGTCGGGTGCGGGCCGCCTTCCCGGCCGTGCGGGTCCTCGAGCTGCCCGTCAATCTCGGTCCCGGCGCGGCGCGCAATCTCGGGCTCGCCGCGGTCCGGGGCGAGCTCGTCCTCTGGGTCGACCACGACATCTACCTCGAACCCGATGCGCTCGAGCGGATGCTCGCGGCCCGTGTTCGGATGCCGGCGGAAGTGGTGCTGCCGCGGATCCGCCTGCATCCCGAGCGCGACGTGGTGCAGTGCGACGGCGGTGCGCCGCACGTCGTCGGTACCCTGCTCCTGCGCCACGGCTTCACCCCGCTCGGCGCGATCGGCGAGCACGGGGCCGCTTATGTCGATGCCGCACCCTCGGGGTGCATGCTGGTCGAACGGCGGGTGATCGAAGCCGTGGGCGGGTTCGACGAGAGCTTTTTCTTCTATCTCGAGGATCTCGAACTTTCGCTGCGATTGCGACTGATGGGCTACCGCATCCTCTGCGAGCCCGCGGCGGTGGCTTTCCACGACCGGGGGCGCGGCAGCGCGCTCGCCTTCCGCGGCGAGGGCCCCTACCCGCGCGAGCGCGCCTTTCTGCTCATGCGCAACCGGTTGCGGATCGTCGCGACGCACTTCGCCACCGGCACGATCCTCGCTCTTCTCCCGACGCTCCTCGCCTACGAGGCGGCGAGCCTCGTCCTCTCTCTCCTGCACGGCTGGGGACGAGACTGGTGGGCGGCCTGGACCTCGTTGTTCGCCCACCGGCGCGCCCTCGCCGCCCGCCGCCGCTGGATCCAGGCCCGCAGGCGGCTGCCGGACCGGGCGCTCTTGGTGGACGGCCCGCTGCCGATCGCCCCGGGCCTTTTGAGGAGCACCCTGCAGCGCCGACTGGTCGAGGTCTTGGGCTTGTTCGCGGCCGGCAATTGGTGGGTCGCTCGAAGGCTCGTTTGAGCCCCTTCGCGCCGCGCACGGCCCGCCCGGTCCGTCGGCCGGGGCCCTTCAGAGCGGGATGTTGCCGTGCTTCTTCCAGGGATTGGCGAGCTTCTTGTTGGCCAGCCAGCGCAGCGACTGGGCGATCCGCCGCCGGGTGCCGCGCGGCATGATGACGTCGTCGATGAAGCCGCGATGGGCGGCCACGAAAGGGTTGGCGAAGCGCTCGCGATAGTCCTGGGTGCGCTGCTCGATCTTGGCGGGATCACCCATGTCGCTTCGGAAGATGATCTCGACCGCCCCCTTGGGGCCCATCACCGCGATCTCGGCCGTGGGCCAGGCATAGTTGACGTCGCCGCGCAGATGCTTGGAGGACATGACGTCGTAGGCTCCGCCATAGGCCTTGCGCGTGATCACCGTGACCTTGGGCACGGTCGCCTCGGCGAAGGCGTAGAGTAGCTTGGCGCCGTGCTTGATGATCCCCCCGTATTCCTGGGCCGTCCCGGGCAGGAAGCCGGGGACGTCGACGAAGGTCAGGATCGGGATCTCGAAACAGTCGCAGAAGCGCACGAAGCGGGCGGCCTTGCGCGAGCTGTCGATGTCGAGGCAGCCGGCCAGCACCATGGGCTGGTTGGCGACGATGCCGACCGGTGCGCCCTCGATCCGGGCGAAGCCCGTGATGATGTTCTTCGCGAAATCGGGGGCGATCTCGAAGAACTCGGCCTCGTCCACGACCTTGAGGATGAGCTCCTTCATGTCGTAGGGCCGGTTCGGATTGTCCGGCACGAGCGTATCGAGCGAGGGCTCCTCGCGGTCGGCCGGATCGTCGGTGGGCCGCACGGGCGGCTTCTCCCGGTTGGAGGAGGGCAGAAAGCCCAGGAGCCGGCGGACTTCGGAGAGCGCCTCGACGTCGTTCTCGAAGGCGAGATCGGCCACACCGGAGCGCTGGGTGTGGGTCGTCGCCCCGCCGAGCTCCTCGGCCGTGACGATCTCGTTGGTGACCGTCTTCACCACGTCGGGGCCGGTCACGAACATGTAGGAGCTGTCTTTCACCATGCAGATGAAGTCGGTCATGGCCGGGCTGTAGACCGCCCCGCCGGCGCAGGGGCCCATGATCACCGAGATCTGCGGGATCACGCCCGAAGCGAGCACGTTGCGCTGGAAGACCTCGGCATAGCCGGCGAGCGAGGCGACCCCTTCCTGGATGCGGGCGCCGCCCGAATCGTTGAGGCCGATCACGGGTGCGCCCACCTTCATAGCCCGGTCCATGATCTTGCAGATCTTCTCGGCGTGCGCTTCGGAGAGCGAGCCGCCGAAGACCGTGAAGTCCTGGGCGAAGACGAAGACGAGCCGGCCGTCGATCGTGCCCTGGCCGGTCACCACCCCGTCGCCCGGGATGTGCTGCTCGGCCATGCCGAAATCGGTGCAGCGATGCTCGACGAACATGTCGGTCTCCTCGAAGGAGCCGGGGTCGAGCAGGAGCTCGATCCGCTCCCGCGCGGTGAGCTTGCCGCGAGCGTGCTGGGCTTCGATCCGCCGCTTGCCGCCGCCGAGCCTCGCCCCCTCGCGCTTCGCCTCGAGCTTCGCCAGGATCTCCTGCACCGTCCGCCCCTCCGCCCAGAGCGCCGCCGACCGACCGCGACCGTTCCGTGCGCGCCCGGCTAGCAGCTCGCGGCGCCGCGGCAAAGACGGCACCCTCGGCCGAGCCGGAGGCCGCGGCGACGCGACCGGTGCCGGCGGGCTGCAGCCGGGACCGTCGATCCCCATATCGCCGCTGCGAAGGCGGAGGAGAGCATGGCCGAGATCCTGGCCGCGGTGTTCGAGGGGGCCGCGACCGCTGCCCGGGTGCTGGAGCGGCTGCGGGCCGAAGCCCGGGAGCTCGGCCTCGAGGAAGCCTGCGCGCTGCGCCGCGAGGCCGACGGTCGGCTGCACCTCGAGGAGGCGGTGGATCCGCCGCGCCGCCGGCGCCTGCCGCACGGTTTCTGGCAGCGCCTCGCGGGCCACCTCTTCGCGCGCACCCAGGACGGGGCCGAGGGCGCCGCCCGTTGTTTCGGCCGTCCCTTCTGCGAGGCGGTGGCCGAGGCGGTGGGGCCCGACCGCTCGGCGATCTTCGTCCATCTCGAGGGGGCGGCGAGCGAGGCGCTCCTGCGCGCCCTGGAGACCCGGGGGGCGCGGATCCTCCGCGCGCCGGCGGCGGCCGCGGCGGGCGAGCTCGTCGAGCGGCTCGAGGCGGCGCTCGTCGAGGTCCCGCCGGCCGAAGCCCTCGCCCGAACGGCCGAGGCGGTCGAGACCGAGCGGCTCCTCGAGGCGCACGCCCGAAGGCGCGCCGAGGAGGAGGCTCGCCGGCAGGAGCTCGAGCGGCTGCGGGCCGAGACCCTGCCGGCGGCCGAGATCGACGCGATCCTGCGCCGCTGCGCCGAGGCCGCCCGACGCGGCGCCCGCCGGGCGACGGTCCTCACCTTCCCGGCCGAACTCCTGGACGACCGCGGCCGCCGCATCCTCCAGGGCGAGCCCGACTGGCCCGCGACGCTCGAAGGCCGGCCGCGCGCTTTCCACCGGTTCTTCGTCGAGCGCCTGGCGCCGCTCGGCTATCGGCTCGAAGCCGAAGTCTCGGCCTTCGAGGACGGGGTGCCCGCCCGCTTCGCCCTCGTCCTCGACTGGTCAGGGGCCGGCGGACGAGCCGGCTCCCAACAGGCGCAGGAAACGGGTGGCGGCGGCCAGATCGCGCCGCAGCACGGCTAGCCGGCGCCGTTGCTCGCGCTCCTCGCCCCAGCGCTCGATCTCGAAGAGCTCCTCGAGCTGCGCGAGCGCGAAGGCCTCCTCGGCCTCGAGCGCACCCTCGAGCAGGGCGAGCCCCAGGATCAGAGAGCCGGTCGCCCGGGTGGCGGCGTGCAGGCCCACGAGCGGCCAGTCGGCGACCCGCGCGACCACCGCCTCGAGCGCGGCGAGGCTCGCCGCCGGCTGCGGCGTCGGGTCGAGCGCGCGGGTCACCTCGAGCCGTGCACCGAAGGTGGCAGCCGCCCAGTCGAGCCAGGGTTGCCAACGGGCGTGCTGGCGGGCGGCGAGATCGGCCGGGCTCGCCGCGCGGTAACAGAGCAGGTCGGTGGCGGCGTAGGCCACGACCTCGGCCAGCGCGTCCGCCCGGCGCGCCGGCATGAGATCGGTGGCGGTGGTGGCGAGGCGCGTGAGCGGCATGCCGTGCGGGTCGACGGTCTCGCCCTGGGCGGCCCACTCCTCGGCCACCGCGAGGGCGAGCGGTCGGGTCGGCAAGCGCAAGGGCAGGCGCGCCGGTGTGCGCAGCGGCTTGCCGTCGAGCAGGACGGCGACCGGCCCCTCCCCTTCCTCGACCCCGACGCTCGTATAGACCCGCTTCATGCCGCCCGTGCCGGCAGGCCCTTGCGCGCCTCGACTTCGCGCACGAGCCGCAGCGTGCGCAGGAGCACGTCGGGCGTGACGCTGATCGATTCGATGCCGCAGTCGACCAGGAAGGCCGCGACTTCGGGATGGTCGGAGGGCGCTTGGCCGCAGATCCCGACATGGCGGCCGGCGGCGCGGGCGCCCTCGACGGCTCGGCGCAGGAACTCGAGCACCGCGGGATCGCGCTCGTCGAACGAGGCCGCCACGAGCGCACTGTCGCGATCGACGCCGAGAACGAGCTGAGTGAGGTCGTTCGAGCCGATCGAAAAGCCGTCGAACCGCTGGGCGAAGGCCTCGAGGTTGATCACGTTGCTCGGGATCTCGCACATCACGTAGACCTCGAGCCCGTCCCGACCGCGCACGAGCCCCTCTTCCGCCATGACCGCGAGCACCGCATCGGCCTCCTGCACGCGGCGGCAGAAGGGGATCATGAGGACGAGATTGTCGAGCCCCATGACCTCGCGCACGCGCCGCATGGCCCGGCATTCGAGGGCGAAGCCTTCGCGATAGGCCGGATGCGCGTAGCGCGCCGCCCCGCGCCAACCGAGCATCGGGTTCTCCTCGACCGGCTCGAAGGCGCGACCGCCCGGGAGCCGGGCGTATTCGTTGCTCTTGAAGTCGGACATCCGCACGATCACGGGCCGCGGCCAGAAGGCGGCGCAGATCGTGCCCACGGCCTCGGCGAGCCGGACGACGAAATAATCGGCGCCCGAGGGCCAGCCCTCGGTGAGGGCCGCGAGTGCCGCGCGCTCGGCCGGGTCCTGCACCCGCTCGGGGTGGAGGAGCGCCATGGGATGGGCGCGGATCTCCTCGGCGATCGCGAACTCGATCCGGGCGAGCCCCACCCCGTCGGCCGGCAGGCCCGAAAGCGCGAAGGCACGATCGGGATTGCCGAGATTGATCATGACCCGGGTCTGCGGCCGTTCGATCGCCGAAGGCTCGATCCGCTCGACGGTGAAGGGAACGGCGCCGGCATAGACCGTGCCGACCTCGCCCTCGGCGCAGGAGACGGTGACGGTGGCAGCGGGCGCGATCGCCCGCGTCGCCCCCTCCGCCCCCACCACCGCCGGGATGCCGAGCTCGCGGGCGACGATCGCGGCGTGACAGGTGCGCCCACCGCGGTTGGTGACGATCGCCGCCGCCCGCTTCATGACGGGCTCCCAGTCGGGCGTGGTGGTGTCGGCCACCAGCACCTCGCCGTCGCGGAAGGAGGCGAGGTCGCGCGGGTCGGCGACGATCCGAGCCGGGCCGGTGGCGATCTTCGTCCCGACCGCACGGCCGCGCACCAGGACCTCGCCGGTACCGGCGAGGCGCCAGGTCTCGAGGCCACCACCGCGGCGCTGCGAGGCCACCGTCTCGGGCCGCGCCTGGACGAGGTAGAGCCGGCCGTCGAGCCCGTCGAGCGCCCATTCCATGTCCATGGGGACGGGCCTGCCGGCCCGTGCCGAATAGTGCTTCTCGATCGCGATCGCCCAGCCCGCGAGCTCGAGCACCTGCTCGTCGTTCAGACAGAAGCGGCGGCGCTCCTCGGGCGCGGTCGGCCGGTTGACCACCGCCTCGCGCGTGCGGCCCGAGGCGTAGACCATCTTGACCTTCTTGGCACCGAGCCGGCGGCGAAGGACCGCCCGCTTGCCGCGCTCGAAGCTCGGCTTGTGGACGTACCACTCGTCGACGTCGACCGCACCCTGGACGACGTTCTCGCCGAGCCCGAAGGCGCCGGTGACGAAGACGACGTCCGGAAAGCCCGTCTCGGTGTCGATCGAGAACATCACCCCGGCGGCCGCGAGGTCGGCCCGCACCATCTTCTGCACACCGACCGAAAGGGCCACCGCGAAGTGGTCGAAGCCCTTGTCGATCCGGTAGGAGATCGCCCGGTCGGTGAACAGCGAGGCCATGCAGCGGCGGACCGCATCGAGCAGCATCGGCCCGCCGCGCACGTTGAGGTAGGTGTCGTGCTGGCCCGCGAAACTCGCGGTCGGCAGATCCTCGGCGGTGGCGGAGGAGCGGACGGCGAGCGAGAGCTCGGGCCCGTACTGCGCGACGAGCCGCTCGTGGGCTTCCAGGATCTCGGCCTCGATCTCGGCGGGCAACCCGGCGCCGTAGACGAGCTCGCGACAGCGCGCACCGGCGCGGGCGAGGGCCGCGGTGTCGGACTTGTCGAGACCTTCGAGCGCGGCGCGCAGCTCGGGTTCGATCCGGGCGCGCTCGACCACCGCCCGGAACGCCTCGGCGGTGACGGCGAAGCCGTCCGGGATGCGTACACCCAGAGGCCGAAGTTCGCGGACGAGCTCACCGAGCGAGGCGTTCTTGCCGCCCACGAGCGACACGTCGGCCATCCCGAGATCGGCGAACCACCGGATCCAGCGTGCGCCGGCCACCGTCCTCTCCTCTCCCTGCGGCCCCTGCGGGCCCCTGCGACGCCGATTCCCGGGCACCCGCTCGCGACCGTCACACGGCGAGCGAAGCGGCGCTCCGGGCGCCCACATGCTCGAGCAGCTCCTCGAAGCGCGCGAGGATCCGCTCGGCTCCGGCCGCCTCGAGCTCGCGGGTCGAATGGTTGCCCCAGGCTACCCCGATCGGCGCCACGCCCGCGGCCCTGGCCATCAGAATGTCGAAGGTCGTGTCGCCCACCATGAGCGCGTGCTCGGGCCGGCAGCCGGTCTCGGCGAGGGCTGCCTCGATCATCGCCGGATGCGGCTTGGAGGGGTGCCGATCGGAAGTCTGGAGGGTCGCGAAGCGGCCCTCGAGGCCGTGCCGCTCGAGCACCGCGCGCAGCCCGCGCATCGCCTTGCCGGTCGCCACGCCCAAAAGCCAGCCCTCGGCCGCGAGCACCTCCAGCACTTCCCGCGCGCCCGGGAACAGGGGCTCCTCGAAGTCGGGCCGGGCGCGGGCGGCGAAGAAAGCCTCCTTGTAGCGCTCGGCGAGCCGCTCGGCGCGGATCGGGTCGGGCTCGCCCAGGAGCTCGGCCGTAGCGAGCGGGAGGGTGAGGCCGACGATCCGCCGGACCGCCTCGGGCGTGGGCTCGGGCAGGCCCTCCGCGGCGAACGCCGCCTGCATGCAGGCCACGATCGTCGCCTGGCTGTCGACGAGCGTGCCGTCGACGTCGAAGATGGCGAGGCGCAGCGTCATGCGGGGCGGTCCGTCCGGTTCCGCCTCCGAGATCGGCGCGCGTGTCGGCGGCGACAAGGGGAGTGCGCGCGCATGGGGCGTCACCACACCGTGCCCTTCGGGCCCGAGACCATGGTCATGGGCTATTTCGACGCGGCCCTGCCGCCGGTCCTCGAGGTCGATTCGGGCGACACGGTGACGCTCGCCGCCTGGCACGCGGGCGGGCCCGCCCGGCTGCCGCCCGATCCGGCACGGATCGACCCGGCGCACCGCGCCTGCCTCGAGGCCATCCCGCCGGGCCCCGCGACGCATCTGATCACGGGGCCGATCGCGGTTCGCGGTGCGGAGCCCGGGGACGTGCTGCAGATCGACATCCTCGCGGTCGAGCCGATCTCCGATTGGGGCTTCGTGCTCGTGGCACCTCTTCTGGGCACGCTGCCCGAGCAGGACGAGTATGCGATCCTCCACCCGAGGATCGACCGGACGCGGGGGGTGTGCGTCCTGCCCTGGGGGACCGAGATCCCCTTGCGGCCGTTCTTCGGGGTGATGGCGACCCAGCCGCCGCGCCATTGGGGCCGGGTGCCCTCCCCACCACCGCGGATCTTCGGCGGCAACATGGACAACAAGGAGCTGGTCGCCGGCACCACGCTCTATCTGCCGGTCTTCGTGCCCGGTGCGGGCTTCTGCGCCGGAGACGGGCACGGCGTGCAGGGTGACGGCGAGGTCTCGATCACCGCCCTCGAGACGGCACTCTCGGGCACCTTCCGGCTCACTGTGCGGAAGGACCTCGACTATCGCCGACCCTTCGCCGAGAGCCCGACGCATCTGATCGCCATCGGCCTCGACGAGGATCTGGACGATGCCGCGGTCCAGGCCACGCGCGAGATGGTCGAGCATCTCTGCCGGCGTACCACGCTCTCGCGCAACGAGGCCTACATGCTCTGCTCGCTCGTGGGCGATCTGCGGGTCACGCAGACGGTGGACGGGGTGAAGGGCTGCCACATGATGCTCGCCAAGGAGCATCTGCGGCCGGTGCTGCGCGCGGGGGCCGGCTAGTCGGCCTCGGCCCAATCGGCGAGGGTGGCACCGGGGAGCTCGGGCCGGCCGAGACCGAGCCAGGCGAGTGCCGCGCGGAAGGCCGCGGGCGGCTCGGCCGTGATCCGCAGGGGTCGGCCCTTCGCGCTCGGCAGCTCGAGCTCGCGGGCGTGCAGCATGAGGCCCTCGGGCGCACCCTTGGGATGTGCCGCCCGGCCACCGTACTTGCCGTCGCCCAGGATCGGTGCCCCGATCGCCGCACAATGGGCGCGGAGCTGATGGGTCCTCCCGGTCAGCGGCTGGAGGGCCACCCAGGCCGCCACCTTGCCGGCCCGCGCGAGCACCTTGAAGGCGGTGCGGGCCGGCCGACCCCGCTCCTCCCCCGCCTCCTCCGCGTCCCGGGCTGCGGGCTGCACCCGCTCGCGGCCCGGCGCGCCGCTCTTGGCGAGCGGCAGGTCGATCAGGCCCTCGTTGCGCTCCGGCCCGCCCAGGAGGATCGCCCAGTAGAGTTTGCGGATACGGTGTTGCTGGAAGGCGAAGCCGAGCTCGCGCGCCGCCTCGACGGTGCGCGCCACGACCAGCACGCCCGAGGTGTCGCGGTCGAGCCGGTGGACGAGCCGTGGCTTCTCGCCGCCCCGGGCGAGGCCCTCGAGCAAGGCGTCGAGGTGGCGGGTCGTGCTCGTCCCGCCCTGGACGGCGAGGCCGGGCGGCTTGTTCAGGGCGATCAGCCGCTCGTCCTCCCAGATCACGAGGGAGCGGACGAAGGCCCGGTCCTCGGCCGAGAGCGGTCGCCGGCCGGCGGCCGCGGGCGGGGCCTCGCGGGCCCCCTCGGGCAGTGGCGGGATCCGCACCCGCTGGCCCGCGAGGAGCCGCTGACTGGCCTCGGGGCGCCGGCCGTCGACCCGGAACTGGCCGGTACGCAACAGTTTCTGCAACCGCGCGAAGGGCAGGCCCGGGAAATGCGTCTTGACCCAACGATCGAGCCGCCAGCCGGCCTCCTCGGGAGCCACGGTGCGCTCCTCGACCCCGCTCACGACCCTTCTCCGCGTGCCCGCTGTGCGCGCAGCCGGTCGAGCTCGGCGAGTCGCTCCTGGAGGCGCGCCTCGTACCCCTCCCCGGTCGGCTCGTAATAGCGCTCGCGGGCCATGCCGTCCGGGAAGTAGTTCTGGCCCGAGAAGCGGTCGGGCGCGTCGTGGTCGTAAGTGTAGCCGCTGCCGTAGCCCAGGCGACGCATCAGCGCCGTGGGCGCGTTCAGGATGTGCAGAGGCGGGGGCAGCGAGCCGTGCTCGCGGGCGGCGCGCATCGCCGCACCATAGGCTCGGTAGACCGCGTTCGACTTGGGAGCGAGGGCCAGATGGACGACCGCCTGGGCGAGGGCGAGCTCGCCCTCGGGGCTGCCGAGCCGCTCGTAGGCCTCCGCGGCGGCGAGCGCGAGGCCGAGCGCGGACGGGTCGGCGAGGCCCACGTCCTCGCTCGCCATCCGCACGAGGCGCCGGGCCAGATAGCGCGGATCCTCGCCACCCGCGAGCATCCGGCAGAGCCAGTAGAGGGCGGCGTCGGGATCCGAGCCGCGCACCGATTTGTGGAGCGCGCTGATCAGGTTGTAGTGCGCCTCCTGCTGCCTGTCGTAGATCGGCAGCCGCCGCTGCAGCACTTCGCCCAGGGCTTCGACCCCGAGGGTGGGCTCGGGCGGCAGATCGCCGATCGCCTCGACCATGTTCAAGAGATAGCGCGCGTCGCCGTCGGCGAGCTCGCAGAGCCTGGCCCGGGCCACCGGGTCGAGCGGCAGCGCGTGGCCGAGATGCGCCTCGGCCCGCTCGAGGAGTTTCGCGAGGGCCGCCTCCGAGAGCCGCTCGAGGACCACCACGTGGCAGCGCGAGAGGAGCGCCGCGTTCAAGGCGAAGGACGGGTTTTCGGTGGTCGCCCCGATCAGCGTGACGGTGCCGTCCTCGACCTCGTGCAGCATCCCGTCCTGCTGGGCGCGGTTGAAGCGATGGATCTCGTCGATGAAGAGGATCGGGTGGCGGCCGCGGTTCCGCAGCCTGCGCGCCTCCTCGAAGGCCTTTCGGAGATCGGCCACCCCGGCCATGACCGCGGAGAGGGAGAGGAGCGGCTCGCCCACGGCCTTGGCGAGGAGGCGGGCGAGCGTCGTCTTGCCCGAGCCCGGCGGGCCCCAGAGGATCGAGGAGGCGAGCCGCTTGCGGGCGAGCATGCGGCCGAGCGGGCCCTCGGGGTCGAGCGCCTTCTCCTGGCCCAAGAGGTCCTCGAGACGGGTCGGCCGCAGCCGCTCGGCCAAGGGCGCGTCGCGCGGCGGCCGCTCCTCGGCGGGTGCCTCGAAGAGCTCGCCCGTCGTGTTCAGCCCACGCTCAAGAGCAGCTGCTGGTCGCCGCGGCGCACGCCGATCTGCCATCTGCCCCGAGCTCCCTGCCGCACCGCCTCCTGGAGCTCGCGGACCGAGCCCACCCGCCTGCCGTTGACGCTCTCGATCACGTCGCCGCGCCTGAGGCCCAGCCGGACGGCGAAGCGGCCCGCCTCGGCACCCAGGACGACGACGCCCCGCTCGAGATCGCCGAGCTCGAGCTCCTCGGCGAGGCCGGGCGTGAGCTCGCCCACCACCAGCCCGTCGAGCGGATGGCGGCCCTCGAGGGTAGCGACGTTCCGCGGCCTCCGATCGGCCGGCTCGATCGGCAAGGCCAGGATCCGCTCCTGGCCGCGTCGCCAGACGACCAGTCGGGCCCGGTCGCCCATGGGCTTCAAGGAGAGACGATAGCCGAGGCTCGGCGGGTCGTCGACCGGCACCCCGTCGACACTCAGGACCACGTCGCCGGGCTGGAGGCCGGCGCGGGCGGCGGGCGAATCGGCGATCACCCGACGGACCACCACACCGCGCGGCCGGTCGAGCCCGAGACCCTTGGCGACCTCGTTGTCCACCGGTTGCAGCTCGGCGCCGAGCCAAGGCCGGACGAGCTCGCCCTTGCCGCCCTCGAGGGCGGCGAGGCGGGCGGCCACGAGGTTGGCGGGGACCGCGAAGCCGATGCCGATCGAGCCGCCCGAGCGGGTGAAGATCGCGGTGTTGATCCCGATCAACCGGCCGTCGAGGGTGACCAGCGCACCACCCGAATTGCCGGGGTTGATGGCGGCGTCGGTCTGGATGAAGGAGACGTCCTTCTCGAGCGAGGGGTGCGTGCGGCTCTTGGCCGAGACGATGCCCGAGGTGACGGTCTGGCCGATGCCGAAGGGGTTGCCGATCGCGAGGACGAGATCGCCCACCTCGATGGCGTCGGAATCGCCGAGGGGGAGGGTGGGCAGCCGCTCGCCGCGGGTGTCCAGTCGCAGGAAGGCCAGATCGCTCGAGCGGTCGGAACCGACCGGTCGGGCGGCGAAGGTCCGCCGGTCGGCGAGCACGACCTCGATCTCCTCCGCCCCCTCGACGACGTGGTGGTTGGTCACGACGAGGCCGTCGGGCCGCAGGATGACGCCGGAGCCGAGCGAAGTCTCGACCCGCGGCCGCTGTCGGCCGAGGCCGCCGAAGTCGCGGAAGAAGAAGTCGAAGAAGGGATCGGCGAAGAGCGGGCCGCGCTCGATCGTGACCTTGCGGCTGGTGATGCTGACGACCGCCGGGGCCACCTTGCGGACCACCGGCGCGAAGGACAGCCGGGCGGTCGCGACGTCGCTCGGCACGACCCGCTCGACCGGCTGCGCATCGCCCGTGGCGCAGCCCGCCAAGAGCGCGAAGCCGAGGGCGAGCGCGCTCGCCAGCCGGAGAACGATCGGGCGGCGCACGGGGCCGCCCCGCCTCAGGCCGCCTGGGCCGGCTCCGCTTCGCCGCTCGCCTGCGGCCGCGGGCCCGAGTCCCTGCCCTTGGCCGAGACGTCGCGGTCGACGAGCTCGATCACCGCGATCGGCGCATCGTCGCCCTGGCGGTAGCCGGCCTTGAGGATGCGGCAATAGCCGCCCGGCCGCTCCTTGTAGCGCGGGCCGAGCACCTCGATGATCTTGGCGGCGGTGGCCTCGGAGCGGGTCCGCGCGATCAGGAGCCGGCGGGCGTGCAGATCGCCCCGCTTGCCGAGGGTGATGAGCTTCTCGACCACCGGCCGCAGCTCCTTGGCCTTGGGCAGGGTGGTCGTGATCTGCTCGTGTTTGACCAGCGCCTGCGCCAGGTTGGCCAAGAGCGCCTTGCGATGCTCGGTGGTCCGGCTCAGCCGCCGGCCGTGCTTCCTGTGCCGCATCGTCTCGCTTCCCCGTGCTCAGAGTCCCTCGAGGGCGGCTTCCCGCCCGAGCCGGCTCAGAACGGCTCCTCGACCTTGCGGGCCAGCTCCTCGATGTTCTCCGGCGGCCAGCCCGGCACCTCCATGCCCAGATGGAGCCCCATCTGGGCCAGCACCTCCTTGATTTCGTTCAAGGACTTGCGGCCGAAGTTCGGCGTCCGCAGCATCTCGGCCTCGGTCTTCTGCACGAGATCGCCGATGTAGACGATGTTGTCGTTCTTGAGGCAGTTCGCCGAGCGGACCGAGAGCTCGAGCTCGTCCACCTTGCGCAAGAGGTTCGGATTGAAGGGCAGCTCCGGCCGCCGCTCGCTCGGCATCGCGAGGTGCGGCTCCTCGAAGTTGATGAAGAGCTGGAGCTGGTCCTGCAGGATCCGCGCGGCGTAGGCGACCGCGTCCTCGGGCGCCACCGACCCGTCGGTCTCTACCTGCATGATCAGCTTGTCGTAGTCGGTCTGCTGGCCGACCCGGGCATTGTCGACCCGATAGGCCACCTTGCGAACCGGGCTGTAGATCGCGTCGATGGCGATCAGTCCGATCGGCGCGTCCTCGCTCTTGTTGAGGTGCGCCGGGACGTAGCCCTTGCCGGTGTTGACGGTGAGCTCCATCGAGAGCTTGCCGCCCTGGTCGACGTGGCAGATGACGTGGTCGGGATCCATGATCTCGAGGTCGTGGCCGGCCTCGATCATGCCGGCGGTGACGACCTTCGGCCCCTCGACCCGCAGATGGAAGCGCTTCGGCCCCTCGCTGTGCAGCCGCAACCCGAGCTGCTTGAGGTTGAGGACGATGTCGGTGACGTCCTCGCGCACGCCCGGGATCGTCGAGAACTCGTGCAGCACGCCGTCGATGTGGATGGCGGTGACCGCCGAGCCCTGCAGCGAAGACAAGAGGACGCGCCGGAGTGCGTTGCCGAGCGTGATGCCGAATCCGCGCTCGAGCGGCTCGACGACGATGATCGCCTCGCGATCCGGCCGCCGCCCGTGCTGAACATCGAGCTTCTGGGGCTTGATCAGCTCCTGCCAGTTCCTCTGGATCAGCGGATTGGTTCGGGTCTGCACGGCTGCCATGCCCAATGGGTCCGGGCCCGCGGACCGGTCGGCCGGCCCGGGGCGGGTTGCGCGAAGGGTCGACACCGACGGCTCAGACTCGGCGGCGCTTGCGCGGCCGACAGCCATTGTGCGGGATCGGCGTGACGTCGCGGATGGATGTGATGGTGAAGCCGACCGCCTGCAAGGCACGCAGCGCCGATTCCCGGCCGGAGCCGGGCCCGCGCACCTGCACTTCCAGGGTCCGCATGCCGTGCTCCATCGCCTTGCGGCCGGCCGCCTCGGCCGCCACCTGGGCGGCGAACGGGGTCGACTTCCGCGAGCCCTTGAAGCCCTGCGAGCCGGCCGACGCCCAAGCGATGGCGTTGCCCTGCGCGTCGGTGATCGTGATCATCGTGTTGTTGAAGGTCGCGGCGACGTGCGCCACGCCCGAGGTGATGTTCTTGCGTTCGCGGCGGCGAACGCGGCCGGTGCTCTCGGTCGCCATGGCTTACTTCTTGGTCGCCTTCTTCTTGCCCGCGATCGGCCGGGCGGGCCCTTTGCGCGTGCGCGCGTTGGTGTGGGTGCGCTGACCGCGCACGGGCAGGCCCCGGCGATGCCGGAGGCCGCGATAGCAGCCGAGGTCCATCAACCGTTTGATGTTCATCGCGACCTCGCGACGGAGATCGCCCTCGACCTTGTATTCGCGGTCGATGACCTCGCGGATGCGGGCGAGCTCGGCATCGGTGAGCTCGTGGGTGCGCCGCTGATGGGCGATACCGCAGCGGTCGAGGATCACCTTCGAGTTGCTCGGGCCGATCCCGTAGATGTAGGTCAGCGCGACCCAGATCGGCTTTTGGCTCGGGATGTTGACGCCGGCGATGCGGGCCACCTCAGGATCTCCTGGGAACGATCGAACGAGCGACGCGCGCGACCGTCCCTTCCGGCGTCGCGCCCGAAAAGCGCACGGAGTATAGGGGCCGACGGGCGCTCGTCAACCGCCGATCCCCTCGAGCACGCGACCGATCGCCGCGGTCACTTCCGCGATCGGCAGCATGCCGTCCACGGTCCGCAACAGCCCTCGCTCGCGATAATAGGGGAGCAGGGGTGCGGTCTGAGCCTCGTAGGCCTCGAGGCGGGTGCGCACCGCCTCCGCATTGTCGTCCTTGCGGCGGACGAACTCGGTGCCGCCGCACAGGTCGCATACCCCCTCGACCTTCGGCCGCTTGAACCGGTCGTGATAGCCGGCGCCGCATTTGGCACAGGCGAAGCGCCCGGCGATCCGTTCGACCAGGGCCTCGCGCTCGACCCGGATCTCGATCACCGCGTCGAGCTTCTCGCCGCGCGCCGCGAGCATCGAATCCAGGGCTTCCGCCTGGGCGATCGTTCGCGGGAAGCCGTCGAGCACGAAGCCTCTCGCGCAGTCGGCCCGGCCGATCCGCTCGGCGACGATGGCGTTGATGATCGCATCGGAGACGAGCTCGCCCCGCTCCATCACCGCCTTCGCCTGGCGTCCGACCTCGGTGCCCCGCGCGACCGCCTCGCGCAGCATGTCGCCGGTCGAAAGCTGCGGGATCCCGTAGCGCTCGACGAGCCACTTCGCCTGGGTCCCTTTGCCCGCACCCGGCGGACCCAGGAGTACGAGCCTCATCCTCTCCTCCCCCGCAGCCGCGCCTTCTTGATCAGCCCCTCGTACTGGTGGGCGATCAGGTGCGACTGGATCTGCCCCACCGTGTCCATCGTCACCGAGACCACGATCAGGAGCGAGGTGCCGCCGAAATAGAAGGGCACCGCGTATTGCGAGATCAGGATCTCGGGCAGGACGCAGACCGCGGCGAGATAGAGGGCACCCACCGCGGTGAGCCGGGTCAGCACATAGTCGAGATATTCGGCCGTGCGCTGGCCGGGCCGGATGCCGGGGATGAAGCCGCCGTGCTTCTTGAGGTTCTCGGCCGTCTCTTGCGGATTGAAGACGATCGAGGTGTAGAAGAAGGCGAAGAACACGATCAGCCCGACGTAGATCGCGATGTGCAGCGGCCGGCCGTAGCCGAGCGCGCTCGTGATCACGATCAGCCATTCGGGCCCGCCCTGGCCGGTGAAGCTGCCGATCGTCGCGGGCAGGAGCAGGAGCGAGCTCGCGAAGATCGCCGGGATGACGCCCGAGGTGTTGAGCTTCAAGGGCAGATGCGAGCTCTCCCCGCCGAAGATCCGGTTCCCGCCCACCATCCGCTTGGGATACTGGACGATCAGCCGCCGCTGCGCCCGCTCGACGAAGACGATGAACGTGATCACCGCCGCAGCGAGCACGAACAGCAACAGGATGAAGAGCGTGGACATGGCGCCGGTACGGCCGAGCTCGAGCAAGGCCGCGAGCGCGGAGGGCAGCGCCGCGATGATGCCCACGAAGATGATCAGCGAGATACCGTTGCCGATACCCCGCGCGGTGATCTGCTCACCGAGCCACATCAAGAAAACGGTGCCGCCCACGATCGTGATCACCGTCGTGATGCGGAAGAACCAGCCCGGGTCGATCACCGCCGAGCCGTTGGGGCCCGAGGTCGCCTCGAGACCGATCGCCATGCCCCAGGCCTGGAAGGCGGCCAGCACCACGGTCAGGTAGCGGGTGTACTGGTTGATCTTCTTGCGCCCGGTCTCGCCCTCCTTCTTGAGCTGCTCGAGGGTGGGCGACACCGCGGTCATCAATTGCAGGATGATCGAGGCCGAGATGTAGGGCAGAATACCGAGGGCGAAGATCGACATCCGTTCGAGGGCGCCACCCGCGAACATGTTGAACATGCCGAGGATGCCGCCCCGCTGCTGGGCGAAGATCTGCGCCATGATCGCCGGGTCGATGCCCGGCAGCGGCACGTAGGTGCCGAGGCGATAGACGACGAGACAGCCGAGCGTGAACCAGATGCGCTTCTTGAGCTCGGTGGCCTTGGCGAAGGCCCCGAAATTGATCGCACTCGCGAGCTGCTCGGCCGCCGAGGCCATCGCCGTTCCTCTCAGCCGCCCGCGGCTTGGGCCGCCGCCGGCAGCACCACCTTGCCACCCACCCGCTCGACCGCCTCGATCGCCTTCTTCGAGGCGTGCGCGACCTCGAGCGTCAGCGGCACCGCGAGCTCGCCGCGCGCCAGGAGGCGCACGCCGTCGCGCGCCCGCCGCAGCACCCCGGCCTCGACCAGGGCGGCCGCATCGAGTCGCGCGCCCGCCGCGATCTTGCCGGCTTCGACGGCCGCCTGCAGCGTGTCGAGGTTGAGCACCACGAACTCGCCGCGCGTCGGGTTCTTGAAGCCGCGCTTCGGCAACCGGCGGTAGACCGGCATCTGGCCGCCCTCGAACCAGGGCGGCTTGGGGTTGCTCGTGCGCGCCTTGGCACCCTTGTGGCCCTTGCCCGCGGTCTTGCCGAGGCCCGAACCGATGCCGCGGCCGAGCCGCTTCCTCGCCGAGCGGGCGCCCGGATTGTCGTGGAGCTCGTTGAGCTTCATCCTCGCTCCCTCAGGCCGTCTCGACCGGCTCCACGCGGAGCAGGTGGCGGACCTTGGCGATCCGCCCGCGATTCGCCGGCGTGTCCTCGACGATCCGCGTGCGGTGCAGTTTGTTGAGACCCAGGCAGATCAGCGTCGCCCGCTGGTCGGCCGGCCGGCCGATCGGGCTGCCGATCTGGGTGATCTTGAGCTTGGCGTTGGCCATCGGCGTGCTCCCGGGCGATCTCACTCGGCCCGCGCCCCTTCGACGCCCTCGCGCCGGCCGACGAGATCGCTCACCTTCTTGCCGCGTTTGGCGGCGATCGTACGCGGCGAGCAGACCTGCTGGAGGGCCGCGAAGGTCGCCTTGACCATGTTGTGCGGGTTGCTCGAGCCCAGCGACTTGGCCACGACGTCGCCGATCCCGAGGGCTTCGAACACCGCCCGCATCGGGCCGCCGGCGATGATGCCGGTGCCCGGCGGGGCCGCCCGCAGCACCACGGCACCGGCCCCGAACCGGCCTTGGACGTCGTGGTGCAGCGTCCGGCCCTGCCGCAGCGGCACCCGGATCATGGCGCGCTTGGCCTGCTCGGTGGCCTTGCGCACGGCCTCCGGCACCTCGCGCGCCTTGCCCGAGCCGTAGCCCACCCGGCCCTTGCCGTCGCCCACCACCACCAGCGCGGAGAAGCCGAACCGCCGGCCGCCCTTCACCACCTTGGCGACCCGGTTCACGCTCACGAGCCGATCGATCAGCTCGCTCTCGCCGCGCTCCTCGCCGGACGTCCGCTCGCGACCTCGTGCCATGCCCTTCCCGCCCTCAGAAGACGAGCCCGCCCTCGCGGGCGCCCTCGGCCAGGGCCTGCACCCGGCCATGATATTTGTAGCCGCCGCGGTCGAAGACCACGGCCTCGATCCCGGCCGCCTTGGCGCGCTCGGCGAGCAGGAGGCCCACTCGCTTGGCCGCCGCCTTGTCGGCGCCGGTCCTGAGCTCGCCCCTGAGCTCCCGGTCGAGCGTCGAGGCGGCGGCGAGCGTGCGGCCTCCCGCGTCGTCGACGATCTGGCCGTAGATGTGCCGGCTCGAGCGAAACACGGTGAGCCGCGGCCGGCCGCCCGATTCGACGCGGATCCGGTAGCGGACCCGCCGCGCCCGTCGCTCGAACCGCTCCTCTGCCCTGAGCATGGTCACTTCTTCTTGCCTTCCTTGCGGAGGATCACCTCCTCCGCGTACTTGATCCCCTTGCCCTTGTAGGGTTCGGGCTTGCGGAAACTCCTGATCTCGGCCGCGATCTGGCCGACCTTCTGCCGGTCGGCGCCACTGATCGTGATCTGCGTCGGGCTCTCGCAGGTGATCTTGATGTCGGGTGGGATGGCGTACTTGATGTCGTGGCTGTAGCCGAGCTGGAGGGTCAGGATCTTGCCGTCCGCCGCGGCACGGTAGCCCACCCCGTTGATCTCGAGCTTGCGGGTGAAGCCCTCGGCCACGCCCTTGACCAGATTGGCCACGAGCGAGCGGGAGAGGCCCCACATGGCGCGCGCTCGCTGCTCGCTCGAGCGCGGCTTGACCACGATCTTCCCTCCCTCGAGCGCCACCGTCACCTCGGGCGGCAGCACTTGCGCGAGCTCGCCGAGCTTGCCCTTGGCGCGGACCGTGTTGCCCTCGACGGCGACGGTGACACCGGCCGGTACGGGAACGGGATGTTTGCCGATGCGCGACATGGCTCAGAACACCGTGCAGAGGATCTCGCCGCCGACCTTGAGCTCGCGCGCCTCGGCGTCGGAGATCACGCCCTTTGGCGTCGAGATGATGGCGATGCCGAGCCCGTTGTAGACCCGCGGCAGGTCCTTGACCCCCGCATAGATCCGCCGGCCCGGCTTGGAGACCCGCTTGAGCTCGCGGATCACCGGCTCGCCGTTGTGGTATTTGAGCTCGATCGACAGCTCCTTGATGCCGGGCCGCACGTCGATCGTCTCGTAATTGCGGATGTAGCCCTCGCGCTTGAGGACGTCGAGGACCCGTGCCCGCAGCTTGGAGGCCGGCGAGCGAACCGTGCTCTTCTGCGCGCGCTGCCCGTTCCGGATGCGCGTCAGCATGTCGCCGAGCGGATCAGAGCCAACCATCACCGTTCCCCGCCCTCACCAGCTCGCCTTGACGCAGCCCGGCACCTGGCCCTGGCTCGCCAGTTCGCGCAACGCGATGCGCGACAGCCCGAACTTCCGATAATAACCCCGCGGCCGCCCGGTCAGCGTGCATCGATTGCGCACCCGCACCGCCGCCCCGTTGCGCGGCAGGGCCGCCAGGGCGAGGGTCGCCTCGAAGCGCTCCTCGGGATCGCGGCTCTTGTCCATCACGATCTTCTTGAGCTCCGCGCGCTTGGCCTCGAACTTCGCGACCAGGCGACGGCGACGCTCGTTCTTCTCGATCGCGCTCTTCTTGGCCATGGCTCACTTCCGGAACGGCATGTTGAACCCGGCGAGGAGCGCCTTCGCCTCCTCGTTCGTCTTGGCGGTGGTGCAGATGATGATGTCCATGCCCCGCACCTCGTCCACCTCGTCGAAGTTGATCTCCGGGAAGATGATCTGCTCCTTGATGCCGAACGCGTAGTTGCCTCGGCCGTCGAACGCCTTCTCCGGCACGCCCCGGAAGTCGCGCACCCGCGGCAGCGCGATGTTGATGAGGCGGTCGAGGAACTCGTACATCCGCTCGCGCCGCAAGGTGACCTTGCAGCCGATCGGCATGCCCTTGCGGACCTTGAAGTTGGCGACCGATTTCCGGGCCCGGCACGGTACCGGCTTCTGGCCCGCGATCTGCGCCATGTCGCGCATCGCGTTCTCGAGCTTCTTGCGGTCGGCGACCGCCTCGCCCACGCCCATGTTCAAGACGATCTTCTCGAGGCGCGGCACCTCGAACGGGTTCTTGTACCCGAACCGCTCGACCAGCTGCGGGCGGACCGTGCTCTCGTAATACTCCTTGAGCCTCGCCATGGCGCGTCCCTCAGCGGTCGATCAGCTCGCCGGAGCGCTTGGCGTAGCGCACCTTGCGGCCGTCCTCGAGAAAGCGGAACCCGACCCGCGTCGGCTTGCCGTCCTTGGGGTCGAGATGGGCGAGGTTGGCGATGCTGATCGGTGCCTCCTTGGTCACGATCCCGCCCTGCGGGTTCTTGGCCGAGGGCTTGGTGTGTCGCTTGACGAGCCGCACGCCCTGCACGATGGCCCGCCCCTCGTCGGGGAAGACCTTGAGCACCTCGCCCTGCTTGCCCTTGTCGCGACCGGTCGTCACCACGACCTTGTCGCCCTTCTTGATCTTGGCCGCCATCAGAGCACCTCGGGCGCCAGCGAGATGATCTTCATGAACTTCTTGGCCCGCAGTTCGCGCGTCACGGGCCCGAAGATCCGCGTACCGATCGGCTCGCCCTGGTTGTTGATCAGCACCGCCGCGTTCTTGTCGAAGCGGATCGAGCTGCCGTCCGGCCGGTGGATCTCCTTCGCGGTCCGCACGATCACCGCCTTGGCCACCTCGCCCTTCTTCACCTTGCCGCGCGGGATCGCCTCCTTGATGGCGACCACGATCACGTCGCCCACCGTGCCCCACTTGCGGTGCGAGCCGCCGAGCACACGGATGCACTCCACCCGGCGCGCGCCCGAATTGTCGGCCACCTCGAGATCGGTCTCCGGCATGATCATGGCTGGATCCTCACCCCTGGGCCCCGCTCTCGCCGCCCTCGACCAGCACCTCCCAGCGCTTCCTCGCCGAGAGCGGTCGGCACTCGCGGATCTTGACGATGTCGCCGACCTTGAACCGGTTCTCCGGGTCGTGCGCCATGTACTTCTTCGAGCGCTTGACCGTCTTGCCGTAGATCGGATGCATGACGCGCCGATCGACGCGCACGACGATCGTCTTGTCGGCCTTGTCGCTGACCACCGTGCCCTGCAGCACCCGCCTCGGCATCGCCCTCGTCCCTCAAGCCTTCGCCGCGGCCGCTCGGCGCCGCTCGTTCATCACCGTCAGCACCCGCGCGATCTCCCGGCGCACCTCGCGCACCCGACGGGTGTTCTCGAGCTGGCCCGTCGCCTTCTGGAAGCGCAGGTTGAACTGCTCCTTCTTGAGGTCCAACAGCCTCGCCCCGAGCTGGTCGTCGGTCTGCGCCCGCAGCTCCGCCGCCGTCATCGCCTCACGCCCCTTCCTGCACGCGCGTCACGAACTTGGTGCGGATCGGCAACTTGGCCGCACCCCGCTCGATCGCCTCGGCCGCGAGCTCGGCCGGCACGCCGTCGATCTCGAACAGGATCCGCCCGGGCTTGACCCGGCACACCCAGTACTCGACCGAGCCCTTGCCCTTGCCCATCCGGACCTCGGCCGGCTTCTTGCTCACCGGCACGTCCGGGAAGACGCGGATCCAGACCCGCCCGGCGCGTTTGAGATGGCGCGTGATCGCCCGCCGCGCCGCCTCGATCTGCCGCGCCGTGACCCGCTCGGGCTCCAGCGCCTTCATCCCGTAGGTGCCGAAGGTCAAGCTGTAGCCGCCCTTGGCCAGACCGTGGATCCGGCCCTTGTGCGCCTTGCGGAACTTGGTGCGATTGGGCTGCAGCATCAGGCCTCGCTCCCGCGCCGGCTCTCCGACCGCTGGCTCGGGCCGGTCTCGACCAGCCTACGGTCGTAGGCCATCGGATCGTGCTCGAGGATCTCGCCGCGATAGACCCAGACCTTGACCCCGCACGTGCCGTAGGGCGTCTTGGCGGTCGCGCGGCCGAAATCGATGTTGGCCCGCAACGTGTGCAGCGGCACCCGGCCCTCGCGATACCACTCGCTCCGCGCGATCTCGGCCCCGCCCAGCCGGCCGCCGCAGGTCACCTTGATGCCCTGGGCCCCGAGCCGCATGGCCGACTGCACCGCGCGCTTCATGGCCCGCCGGAAGGTCACCCGCTTCTCGAGCTGCTGGGCGATGTTCTCGGCCACGAGTTTGGCATCGAGCTCGGGCTTCCTGACCTCGACGATGTTGAGGGTGACGTCGCCCGAGCAGCGCTGCGCGAGCTCGCGCCGCAGCGTCTCGATCTCCTGCCCCTTCTTGCCGATCACCACGCCCGGCCGGGCGGTGTGGATCGTCACCCGCGCCTTCTTGGCCGGCCGCTCGACGATCACCCGGCTCACGCCCGCCTGGGCCAGTCGCTTCTCGAGGAAGGCTCGGATCTTGAGATCCTCGGCCAGGAGCTTGGCGTAGTCGGCATCGGCGTACCAGCGCGAATCCCAGGTACGATGGATGCCGAGCCTGAGCCCGACCGGGTTGACCTTCTGGCCCATCAGGCGGCCTCCTCGATTTGCCGCACGACGATCCTGAGCCGGCTCCAATATTTGTGGATCCGGCCGGCCCGCCCGCGCGCCCGCGCGTGCATTCGCTTCATGACGAGCTGCTTGCCGACGCTCGCCTCGGCCACCACGAGCCGGTCGACATCGAGCCCGTGATTGTTCTCGGCGTTGGCGATCGCGCTCTCGAGCACCTTCTTGACCGTCGCCGCCGCCCGCTTGCGGGTGAAGGCGAGCGTGGTGACGGCCTTGCCGGCCGGCAGCCCGCGGATGAGCCCGGCCACCAGATCGAGCTTCCTCGGGCTCACCCGGAGCATCAGTCCCTGCGCCAGGGCCTCCTGCTCGGACAGCCGCCGCTCCTGCTTGGGCTTGCCCATCCTACTTCCTCTTGACCTTCTTGTCGGCGCCGTGGCCGTGGAACGTGCGGGTCGGCGCGAACTCGCCGAGCTTGTGGCCGACCATGTTCTCCGTCACGTAGACCGGCACGAACTTCTTGCCGTTGTGCACGGCGAAGGTGAGGCCCACGAAATCGGGCACGATGGTCGACCGCCGCGACCAGGTCTTGATGATGTCGTTGCGCCCCGAGGCGCGCACCTTCTCGACCTTGTCGAACAGGTAGCCGTCGACGAACGGACCCTTCCAGACCGACCGCGGCATGGCTCAGCCACCCCTCTTCTTGGCCAGATGCCGGCTGCGCACGATCATCCCGGTGGTCCGCTTGTTGCGCCTCGTCTTGTGTCCCTTGGTCGGCTGGCCCCACGGGCTCACCGGATGGCGCCCGCCCGAGGTCCGCCCCTCGCCGCCGCCGTGCGGATGGTCGATCGGATTCATCGACACGCCGCGATTGTGCGGCCGCCGACCCTTCCAGCGCATCCGCCCGGCCTTGCCCCAGTTGACGTTCTGGTGGTCGGGGTTGGAGACCGCCCCGACCGTCGCCATGCAGTTCTGGTGCACCAGCCGGATCTCGCCCGACATGAGCCGGATCTGCGCGTAGTCGCCGTCGCGACCGATCAGCTGGGCGAAGGTTCCCGCCGAACGGGCGAGCTGCCCGCCCTTGCCGATCTTGAGCTCGACGTTGTGGACGATCGTGCCGACCGGGATGTTCTTGAGCGGCGCGGCGTTGCCCGGCTTGATGTCGACCTTCTCGCCGGCGACCACCGTATCGCCCGGTGCCAGACGCTGTGGCGCCAGAATGTAGGACTGCTCGCCGTCGGCGTAGCGCAGGAGCGCGATGAAGCCGGTCCGGTTCGGATCGTACTCGAGCCGCTCCACGGTGGCCGGCACGTCCCACTTCCGCCGCCGGAAGTCGATCGTGCGATAGGACCGCTTGTGGCCGCCGCCGCGGAAGCGGACGGTGATGTGGCCGTGATTGTTACGGCCTCCGGTGGACGGCTTGCCTCGGGTCAACGCCTTGACCGGCTTGCCCTTGTGCAGCTCCGAGCGGTCGACGAGGACCAGCTGCCGGCGGCCCGGGCTCGTGGGCTTGTAGCTCTTGAGCGCCATCGCCTCAGATCCCCGTCGTCACGTCGATCCGCGCGCCCTCGGCGAGCGTCACGATCGCCTTCTTGATGTCCGGCCGCTTACCGGGCCGGCCGCGGAACCGCTTGACCTTGCCCTTGACGTTCATCGTGTTGACGGCCGTGACCTTGACGTTGAACAGGGCCTCGACCGCCGCCTTGATCTGCGGCTTGGTCGCATCCGGCCGCACCTTGAAGACGACCTGGTTCTTCTCGGAAAGCAGCGTCGCCTTCTCGGTGATCACCGGGGCCAGGATGATGTCGTAGGTCGAGGGCCGGATCATGCGAGCCGCTCCACGAGGCCCTGCACCGCCTCCTTGGTGAGCACGAGCACATCGCGCCGCAGGATGTCGTAGACGTTCGCACCCTGGACCGGCAGCAGGCCGACCTCCGGCAGGTTGCGTGCGCCGAGCGCGAAGTTGCGGTCGATCTCCTTGCCACCCACCAGCAGCACGGAGCCGAGCCCGAGCCGCTCGAGCGCCGCCCGCACCCGCTTGGTCTTGGGCTCGTCGAGCCGCAGATCGTCGACCACGACGAGCTTGCCCTCCTTGGCCTTGGCCGATAGCGCGCATTTGAGGCCCAGCGCCCGGACCTTCTTCGGCAGATCGATCGCGTGACTGCGCACGACCGGACCGAAGGCCACGCCGCCGCCGCGGAAGATGTTGACCCGCCGCGAGCCGTGCCGCGCACGGCCGGTGCCCTTCTGTTTGTAGATCTTGGCGCCGGACCGATTGACCTCGCCCCGGGTCTTGACCTTGTGGGTACCGGCCCGCCGCCTGGCGAGCTGCCACACGACCACCCGCTGGAGGATGTCGGGGCGAACCTCGACGCCGAAGATCGCGTCGTCGAGCTCGATGGTCCCGACCTCCTGCGCCTCGAGGTTCTTCACCGGGAGCTGCATGCTCACGCCTCCGGCTCCTCGTGGACGATCGCCTGGGCCTCTTCGCCGGCCTTGACGAGCGCGGCCGGGTACGGCGCCTCCTTCGGCAGAGCCCGCTTGACCGCGTCCCGCACCTCGACCCAGGCGCCCTTGGGCCCGGGCACGCCGCCCTTGACCAGGATCACGCCGGTCGCCGGGTCGACGCCGAAGACCTCGAGGTTCTGCACCGTCACCCGCCGGGCCCCCATGTGGCCCGCCATCTTCTTGCCCTTGAAGACCTTGCCGGGGTCCTGCCGGTTGCCGGTCGAGCCGTGCGAGCGGTGCGAGATCGACACGCCGTGGCTCGCTCGAAGGCCGCCGAAATTGTGCCGCTTCATGGCACCGGCGAAGCCCTTGCCGATCGAGATCGCCGAGACGTCGACATGCTGCCCGGCCACGAAGTGACCCACGTGCACCTCGCTGCCGACCTCGAGCAGCGCGTCGGGCGAGACCCGGAACTCGACCAGCTTCGCCTTGGGCTCGACCTTGGCCTTGGCGAAATGGCCCCGCATGGGCTTGGTGACGTTCTTCGTCTTGGCCCTGCCCACCCCGATCTGGACGGCGCAGTAGCCGTCCTTTTCGGGCGTGCGCACCGCCACCACCTCGGCCTTGTCCACCTTGAGCACGGTGACCGGCACGTGACTTCCGTCGACGCCGAACAGTCGCGTCATGCCGACTTTGCGGGCGAGCAGCCCCGTTCGCATCGCCGTTCCCTCAGAGCTTGATCTCGACGTCGACGCCGGCCGCCAGATCGAGCTTCATGAGCGCGTCCACGGTCTGCGGCGTCGGGTCGACGATGTCGAGGAGCCGCTTGTGGGTCCGGATCTCGAACTGCTCGCGGCTCTTCTTGTCGACGTGCGGCGAGCGGTTGACCGTGAACCGCTCGATCCGGTTCGGGAGCGGGATCGGACCGCGCACCCGGGCGCCGGTCCGCTTCGCCGTGCCGACGATCTCGCGCACCGACTGGTCGAGCACGCGGTGATCGAAGGCCTTGAGGCGGATGCGGATGTTCTGGGTTTCCATGGCGCGCGATCCGTGTCCCGAGAGCTCACTCGATGATCGAGGCCACCACGCCCGCACCCACCGTGCGGCCGCCCTCGCGGATCGCGAAGCGGAGCCCCTGCTCCATCGCGATCGGCGAGATGAGCTCGACCTCCATCGTCACGTTGTCGCCCGGCATCACCATCTCGGTGCCCTCGGGCAGCTTGATCGAGCCGGTGACGTCGGTGGTGCGGAAGTAGAACTGCGGCCGGTAGTTCGAGAAGAACGGCGTGTGCCGGCCGCCCTCCTCCTTGGTCAGCACGTAGGTCTCGGCGGTGAACCGCTTGTGCGGGGTGATCGAGCCCGGCTTGCAGAGCACCTGGCCGCGCTCGACCTCGTCGCGCTTGGTGCCGCGCAAGAGGATGCCCACGTTGTCGCCCGGCTCGCCCTGGTCGAGCAGCTTGCGGAACATCTCGACACCGGTGCAGACGGTCTTCTGGGTCGGCCGGATGCCGACGATCTCGACCTCGTCGCCGACCTTGATCACGCCGCGCTCGATCCGTCCCGTGACCACCGTGCCGCGGCCCGAGATCGAGAACACGTCCTCCACCGGCATCAGGAAGGGCTTGTCCTTCTCGCGCACCGGCTGCGGCACGTACTCGTCGACCGCCTTCATGAGCTCGAGGATGCTGTTCTTGCCGATCGCGTCGTCACGCCCCTCGAGCGCCGCCAGCGCGGAGCCCTTGACGATCGGCACCTCGTCGCCGGGGAAGCCGTACTTGGAGAGCAGCTCGCGCACCTCGAGCTCGACGAGCTCCAGGAGCTCCGGGTCGTCGACCATGTCGACCTTGTTCAGGTAGACGACGATCGCCGGCACGCCCACCTGGCGGGCGAGCAGGATGTGCTCGCGGGTCTGCGGCATCGGCCCGTCGGCGGCGGAGACCACGAGGATGGCGCCGTCCATCTGCGCCGCCCCGGTGATCATGTTCTTCACGTAGTCGGCATGGCCCGGGCAGTCGACGTGCGCATAGTGGCGCTTGTCGGTCTCGTACTCGACGTGCGCCGTGTTGATGGTGATGCCGCGCGCCTTCTCCTCGGGCGCCTTGTCGATCTGGTCGTAGGCGGTGAACTGGGCCTTGCCCTGCTCGGCGAGAACCTTGGTGATGGCCGCCGTCAACGTCGTCTTGCCGTGGTCGACGTGGCCGATGGTCCCGATGTTGCAGTGCGGCTTGGTCCGCTCGAACTTTGCCTTGGCCATCCTGGGTCCTCCGCTCGAAACCGCCAGCTGTGCGCCCGTCAGGCGTACTTCGCCCGAATTTCCTCGGCCACCATCTGCGGCACGGGCTCGTAGTGGTCGAAGTGCATGGTGAACTGCGCCCGCCCCTGGCTCAGCGAGCGCAAGGTGTTGACGTAGCCGAACATGGTGGCGAGCGGAACCATCGCGCTCACCACCTGGCCGTTGCCGCGCGGCTCCATCCCGGTGATCTGGCCGCGCCGGCTGTTCAGATCACCGATGATGTCGCCCATGTACTCCTCGGGGGTGACGACTTCCACCCGCATGACGGGCTCGAGGAGCTGCGGGCCGGCCTTGGCGGCGCCCTCCTTGAAGGCGGCCCGGGCCGCGATCTCGAAGGCGAGCGCCGAGCTGTCCACCTCGTGGTAGGCGCCGTCGACCAGCGACACCTTGACGTCGATCATCGGGAAGCCGGCGAGCACGCCGGTGCTCATCGCCGATTCGAGCCCCTTCTGCACGCCCGGCACGTACTCCTTGGGGACGGCGCCACCCACGACCTTGTTCTCGAAGACGAAACCCGAACCCTTCTCGCCCGGCTCGAGCACCAACTTCACCCGGGCGAACTGGCCCGAGCCGCCCGTCTGCTTCTTGTGCGTGTAGTCGACCTCCGCACGCCGGGTGATGGTCTCGCGGTAGGCGACCTGCGGCGCGCCCACGTTCGCCTCGACCTTGTACTCCCGCTTCATGCGGTCGACGATGATCTCGAGGTGGAGCTCCCCCATCCCCTTGATCACCGTCTGGCCCGATTCGGGATCGGTCGCGACCCGGAAGGAGGGATCCTCGGCCGCCAGCCGAGCCAGAGCCACGCCGAGCTTCTCCTGATCGGCCTTGGATTTGGGCTCGACCGCGACCTCGATGACGGGCTCCGGGAACTCGATCCGCTCGAGCACGATCGGCTTCTGCGGATCGCACAGCGTGTCGCCCGTCGTCGTGTTCTTGAGGCCCACGAGCGCCACGATGTCGCCCGCATGCGCCTCCTTGATCTCCTCGCGCTGGTTGGCGTGCATGAGCAGGATCCGGCCGATCCGCTCGCGCTGATCCTTGACCGTGTTGAGGAGATAGGAGCCGCTCTCGAGCCGACCCGAATAGAGCCGCACGAAGGTGAGGGTGCCGACGAACGGGTCGGACATGATCTTGAACGCCAGCGCCGCCATCGGCTCGTCGTCGCTCGGCCGGCGGATCACCTTCTCCTCGGTCTTCGGGTGGGTGCCCTCGACCGGCGGCAGATCCACGGGCGAGGGCAGGAAGTCGACCACCGCGTCGAGCAGCGGCTGCACGCCTTTGTTCTTGAAGGCGGCGCCGCACAGGACCGGAACGATCTTGAACTCGACCGTGCCCTTGCGCAGGCAGCGGATCAGCGTCGCCTCGTCCGGCTCCTCGCCGCCGAGATAGGCCTCGAGCACCGAATCGTCCATCTCGGCCGCCGCCTCGATGAGCTTGGTCCGGTACTCCGCGGCCTTCTCCTGGAGATGGGCGGGGATCGGCCGGTCCTCGAACTTCGCGCCGAGCGTCTCCTCGAGCCAGACGACGCACTTGTTGCGCAGCACGTCGACCACGCCCGTGAACTCGGCCTCGTGCGCGATCGGAAAGTTGACGACGACCGCATTCGCGCCGAGCCGCTCCTTGATCATGTCGAGGCAGCGCCAGAAGGAGGCGCCGGTGCGGTCCATCTTGTTGACGAAGCAGATGCGCGGCACGCGGTACTTGTCCGCCTGCCGCCAGACCGTCTCGGTCTGCGGCTCGACGCCGGCCACCCCGTCGAACACCGCGACCGCCCCGTCGAGCACGCGCAAGCTGCGCTCGACCTCGATCGTGAAGTCGACGTGGCCCGGCGTGTCGATGATGTTGATCCGATGGTCGCGCCAGAAGGTCGTGGTCGCGGCCGACGTGATCGTGATCCCGCGCTCCTGCTCCTGCTCCATCCAGTCCATCGTCGCGGTGCCTTCGTGCACCTCGCCGATCTTGTAGGAGCGACCGGTATAATAGAGGATGCGCTCGGTCGTCGTGGTCTTGCCGGCATCGATGTGGGCCATGATGCCGATGTTGCGGTACCGCTCGATGGGTACGGTGCGCGCCATGATCGTCGCCTCGGCCCGTGCCTGCGTCACCAGCGATAATGCGAGAAGGCGCGGTTGGCCTCGGCCATCCGGAGCGTGTCCTCGCGCTTCTTGAAGGCGGCGCCGCGGCCGTTGGCGGCGTCCAGGAGCTCGCCCGCCAGCCGCTCGATCATGGTCTTCTCCGAGCGCGCCTGGGCGGTCTGGATCAGCCAGCGGATGGCGAGAGCCTGCCGCCGCTCCGGCCGCACCTCGACCGGCACCTGGTAGGTGGCACCACCGACCCGCCGCGAGCGGACCTCGAGCGCCGGCTTCACGTTCTCGAGGGCGTCGTGGAACAGCTGCAGCGGATCCTTGCCGGTGCGCTTGGCGATCCGGTCGAAGGCGCCGTACACGATCTTCTCGGCGACCGACTTCTTCCCCTCGCGCATCACGCAGTTGATGAACTTGGCGACGACCTGGTCTCCGAACTTCGGGTCGGGCAGGACCTCGCGCTTCTCGGCGGCACGGCGACGCATCTCAGGCCCTCCTCACTTCGGCCGCTTGACGCCGTACTTGGAGCGCCCCTGCTTGCGCCCCTGCACGCCCTGGGTGTCGAGCGTGCCGCGGATGATGTGGTAACGCACGCCCGGCAGGTCCTTGACGCGACCGCCACGGATCAGCACGACCGAGTGCTCCTGCAGATTGTGCCCCTCGCCGGGGATGTAGGAGGTCACCTCGTAGCCGTTGGTCAGCCGCACGCGGGCCACCTTGCGCAGCGCCGAGTTCGGCTTCTTGGGCGTGGTCGTGTAGACGCGCGTACAGACCCCCCGCTTCTGCGGGCAGGCCTGCATCGCCGGCACCTTGTTGCGCTCCGGCTTGGGCTGCCGCCCCTTGCGCACGAGCTGGTTGATCGTCGGCATGCCTGACCGTCCTCGACCGTCGCCCGACCAAGCGCCCCGAGGGGGCGCGCCTTCCGACGAAAAACGACCGTCAGCCGGCCGCCCGGCCCCGGTCGTCTCCCGTCTCGAACCTTGCCGCCTGTGTTCGGTGCAGCGTCTGATCCGCGAGGGTCACCGCCTGCACCCAAGACAATGGCGGCCCGCCTTCTAGGCCTGCGGGCGGAGCCCGTCAAGCCCGAAGTCGTCGCGGCGGGGCCGGCGGATCGCGCCGCCGGCCCCCTGCCCTCATTCGCCCGCCGGCAGCTCGAGCTCGGGGATCCGCAGGTCCCCGCTCTCGCGCGGCCGCCCGAGGGCCGGCTCGCTCTTGGCCTTCTTGAGCCGCGCCAGCACCCCGCCCGTGCCGGCCGGGATCAGCCGGCCGACGATCACGTTCTCCTTGAGCCCCGTGAGCTTGTCGACCTTGCCGGCGAACGCCGCCTCGGTCAGCACCCGGGTGGTCTCCTGGAACGAGGCCGCCGAGATGAAGGACTGGGTCTGCAGGCTCGCCTTCGTGATGCCCTGCAGCACCGGGTGGCACTGCGCCGGCCGCCGCCCTTCCGCCAGCATCCGGTCGTTCACCTTGTGGAACTCGATCGCGTCGACCTGCTCGCCCACGAGGTACGTGGTGTCGCCGGGATCGGTGATCTCGACCTTCTGCAGCATCTGGCGGACGATCACCTCGACGTGCTTGTCGTTGATCTTCACGCCCTGCAGCCGGTAGACGTCCTGGATCTCGTTGACCAGGAACTGGGCGAGCGCCTCCACGCCGAGCACCCGGAGGATGTCGTGCGGCACCGGGTTGCCCTCGACGATGAGGTCGCCCGGCTTCACGAGATCACCCTCCTGGACGACCACGTGGCGCCCCTTCGGGATCAGGTACTCGACCGGGTCGAGATCGGCGTCGGCCGGGATGATCCTCAGCCGCCGCTTGTTCTTGTAGTCCTTGCCGAACTCGACCTTGCCCTCGACCTCGGCGATGATCGCCGGATCCTTCGGCCTGCGGGCCTCGAAGAGCTCCGCCACCCGCGGCAGACCGCCCGTGATGTCGCGCGTCTTGGACGCCTCCTTGGGCAGCCTGGCCAGCACGTCGCCGGCACTCACCCGGCTGCCGTTCTCGACGCTCAAGATGGCGCTCACCGGCAGGAGATAGCGGGCCTCGGCCCCGGAGGGCAGGATGATCGGGTCACCCTTCTCGTCCTGGATCAGAATCGCGGGCCTGAGGTTGGCGGTCCGAGCGCTCTGCCGCCAGTCGATGACCTCCTTGAAGGCGGTGCCGGTGCTCTCCTCGACCACCTCGCGGTAGGAGACGCCTTCGATCATGTCGACGAAGACGATCCGCCCCGAGACCTCGCTGATCACCGGCACGGTGTGCGGATCCCACTCGGCCAAGAGCTGACCGGCCTCCACGAGGCTGTCGGGCTCGACCAACAGGCGCGTGCCCGAGCCGAGCTTCTGCCGCAACTTCTCCCGGCCGACCTCGTCGTAGACGACGAGCTCGGTGTTGCGGCCGAGGACGATCAACCGCTCGCTGCTGTCCTTCAAGAGGCGCGGATTGACGAGCTTGACCTGGCCCTTGCAGGGGCTCTCGATCTGCGACTGCTCGACGGCGCCCTGCGCCGCCCCGCCGATGTGGAAGGTGCGCATGGTGAGCTGGGTGCCCGGCTCGCCGATCGACTGGGCGGCGATGACGCCCACCGCCTCGCCGAGATTGACCGGCGTGCCGCGCGCCAGATCGCGCCCGTAGCACTTGGCGCAGACCCCGCCCACGCTCTCGCAGGTGAGGACCGAGCGCACGGCCACCCGATCGACGCCCGCCTTGTCGATCCGCCGCACCGTCTCTTCGACGAGCAGCGTACCGGCCTCGGCCAGCACTTCGCCCGTGCCGGGATCGAGGATGTCGGTGGCGGCGGTGCGGCCCAGGATCCGCTCGGCGAAGTCGTCGCCGGCCGACGCCGCCGTGATCGTGAGATGCCGACGGGTGCCGCAATCCTCCTCGACGACGATGCAGTCCTGCGCCACGTCCACGAGCCGGCGGGTGAGATAGCCCGAGTTCGCCGTCTTGAGCGCGGTGTCGGCCAGCCCCTTGCGGGCGCCGTGCGTCGAGTTGAAGTACTCGAGCACGGTCAGGCCTTCCTTGAAGTTCGAGACGATCGGGTTCTCGATGATCTCGCCCGAGGGCTTGGCCATGAGACCGCGCATGCCGGCCAGCTGCTTGATCTGCGCCGCCGAGCCGCGCGCCCCGGAATGCGCCATCATCCAGATCGAGTTCGGCTGCCGGCGCTCGCCGTTCTTGCCGACCCGCAGGCGCACGTTCTGGATCTCGGCCATCATCTCCTGGCCGACGAGCTCCGAGCACTTGTTCCAGGCGTCGACCAGCTTGTTGTACTTCTCGCCGCGGGTGATCAGGCCGTCGGCGTATTGCTGCTCGTACTGGCGCGCCAGCTCCTGCGTGCGGCGGACATGCTCCCATTTGCTCTTGGGGATGATCATGTCGTCCTTGCCGAAGGAGATCCCCGCCCGACACGCGTGCGTGAAGCCCAGGTTCATGAGCCGGTCGGCGAAGATCACGGTCTCCTTCTGACCGCAGTGGCGGTAGACCTCGTCGATGACCTGGCCGACCTCCTTCTTGGTCAGCACCCGATTGATCAGCCGCTCGAAGCTGATCGAGGGGTGCTGCGGCAGGATCTCGTAGATCAGCATGCGGCCGGGCGTGGTGGCGACCAGCCGCGAGGCGAGCTCGCCGTCGGGCCCGACCTCCTGGATCCGCGCCTTGATCTTGCTGTGCAGCGAGACCGTGCCGGCGGCGAGCGCGTGCTGGACCTCGTCGAGGCCGCAGAAGATCGAGCCCTCGCCCGGCTCGCCGTCCTGCTCGAGCGAGAGATAGTAGAGCCCGAGCACGATGTCCTGGGTCGGCACGATGATCGGCTTGCCGTTCGCCGGCGAGAGGATGTTGTTGGTCGACATCATCAAGACGCGCGCCTCGAGCTGCGCCTCGAGCGACAGCGGCACGTGCACCGCCATCTGGTCGCCGTCGAAGTCGGCGTTGAAGGCCGTGCAGACCAGGGGATGCAGCTGGATCGCCTTGCCCTCGATCAAGACCGGCTCGAACGCCTGGATGCCCAGACGATGCAGCGTCGGCGCCCGGTTCAAGAGCACCGGATGCTCGCGGATCACCTGCTCGAGGATGTCCCAGACCTCGGGACGCTCCTTCTCGACCATCCGCTTGGCGGCCTTGATGGTCTGCGCCTTGCCGTAGAGCTCGAGCTTGGAATAGACGAACGGCTTGAACAGCTCGAGCGCCATCTTCTTCGGCAGGCCGCACTGGTGGAGCTTGAGCTCCGGGCCCACCACGATGACCGAGCGACCGGAATAGTCGACCCGCTTGCCGAGCAGGTTCTGGCGGAACCGACCCTGCTTGCCCTTGAGCATGTCGGACAGCGACTTCAAGGGCCGCTTGTTGGCACCGGTGATGACCCGGCCGCGCCGGCCGTTGTCGAACAGCGCGTCGACCGCCTCCTGCAGCATCCGCTTCTCGTTGCGGACGATGATGTCGGGTGCCCTGAGCTCGATCAGCCGCTTGAGCCGGTTGTTGCGGTTGATGACGCGGCGGTAGAGGTCGTTGAGGTCGGAGGTCGCGAAACGGCCGCCGTCGAGCGGCACGAGCGGCCGCAGCTCGGGCGGGATCACCGGGATGACCTCGAGGACCATCCATTCGGGCCGGTTGCCCGATTCGAGGAAGGTCTCGACCATCTTGAGCCGCTTGACGAGCTTCTTGCGCTTGGCCTCCGAGCTCGTCTCGAGAAGATCGGCGCGCATCTGCTCGCGCTCGCGGGCGAGATCGAGCCGCTTGAGCATCTCGCGCACGGCCTCGGCGCCGATGCCGACGGTGAAGGAGTCCTCGCCGAACTCGTCGCGATAGCGTTGGACCTGCTCCTCGCTCAGCAACTCGTGCTGCTTGAGCGGCGTCAGGCCCGGCTCGATCACCACCCAGTTCTCGAAATAGAGGACCCGCTCGAGGTCGCGCAGCGTCATGTCGAGCAGGACGCCGATGCGCGACGGCACCGACTTGAGGAACCAGATGTGGGCGACCGGTGCCGCGAGCTCGATGTGGCCCATCCGCTCGCGGCGGACCTTCGACTGGATGACCTCGACGCCGCACTTTTCGCAGACGATGCCCTTGTATTTCATGCGCTTGTACTTGCCGCACAAGCACTCGTAATCCTTGATCGGGCCGAAAATCTTGGCGCAGAACAGCCCGTCCCGTTCCGGCTTGAAGGTCCGGTAGTTGATGGTCTCCGGCTTCTTGACCTCGCCGTAGGACCATTCCCGGATCTGGTCCGGGCTGGCGATGCTGATCCGAATCTGGTCGAACCTCTGGGTGCCGACCGGCTGCCCGAAGAGGTACATGAGATCGTTCATCGCTGTCCGCCCGCTCGCTTCCGTTCCGCCCGCCGACCGAGAAACCGCCCGCTCACTCGCCGGTCATCTCCTGCTGCAGCTCGACGTTGAGCGCCAAGGCCTGCAGCTCCTTGACCAGGACGTTGAAGCTCTCCGGGATCCCGGCCTCGAACGTGTCCTCGCCGCGCACGATCGCCTCGTAGATCTTGGTACGACCCGACACGTCGTCGGATTTCACCGTCAACATCTCCTGCAGCGTGTAGGCGGCGCCGTAGGCCTGCAGCGCCCAGCACTCCATCTCGCCGAAGCGCTGACCACCGAACTGCGCCTTGCCGCCGAGCGGCTGTTGGGTGACGAGACTGTAGGGCCCGACCGAGCGAGCGTGGATCTTGTCGTCGACCAGGTGGCCGAGCTTCAGCATGTAGATGTAGCCGACCGTCACCGGCCGCTCGAAGGGCTCGCCCGTCCGCCCGTCGTAGAGCGTGACCTGGCCCGAGGGGTCGCAGCCCGCTTCCTCGAGCAAGCGGACGATGTCCGCTTCGTGCGCGCCGTCGAACACCGGGGTGGCGATCGGCACGCCCACCCGCAGGTTCTCGCCGAGCTCCAGGAGCTCGTCGACCGCGTAGGTCCGGACCTCCTGCTCGACCTCCGCCCCGAAGATCCGCCCGAGCTTGGCCTCGAGCTCGCGCCGGGCGCCGTCGAGCGCACCGTCGCCGCCCGCCTCGGCCTTGGCCCGGAGATCGGCCAGCCGGTCGACCAGCTGGCCGATCTGCTTGCCGAGATTGGCGCAGGCCCAACCCAGATGCGTCTCGAGGATCTGGCCCACGTTCATCCGGGAGGGCACGCCCAGGGGATTGAGGACCAGATCGACCGGCGTGCCGTCCTCGAGGTAGGGCATGTCCTCGATCGCCGCGATGCGCGAGATCACGCCCTTGTTGCCGTGCCGGCCGGCCATCTTGTCGCCCGGCTGCAGCTTGCGCTTCACCGCGACGAAGACCTTGACCATCTTGAGCACGCCGGGCGGCAACTCGTCGCCGCGCTGCAGCTTCTCGACCTTGTTCTGGAAACGGTCCTCGAGAGCCTTGAGGCCGTCGTCGAGCTGCCGCTTGAGGCCCTGGATCTCGGTCATGAGATCGGCGTCCTCGATGCCGATCTCCCACCAGCTCCGCTTGGCCTGGGCGTCGAGGAGTTCGGCCGTGATCACCGTCCCGGCGCGGATCCCGCGGGTTCCCGAGGTGGCCTTGCGGCCGACCAGGATCTCCTTGAGCCGGCCGTAGACGTTGCGCTCGAGGATGGCCCGCTCGTCGTCGCGGTCCTTGGCGAGGCGCTCGATCTCGGCCCGCTCGATCGCGATCGCCCGCTCGTCCTTGTCGACGCCGCGCCGGTTGAAGACTCGGACCTCGACCACCGTGCCCTGGACGCCGGGCGGCACCTTCAAGGAGGTGTCGCGGACGTCGGCCGCCTTCTCGCCGAAGATCGCCCGCAACAGCTTCTCCTCGGGGGTCATCGGCGTCTCGCCCTTGGGCGTGACCTTGCCCACGAGGATGTCGCCCGCCTTCACCTCGGCGCCGATGTAGACGATGCCGGCCTCGTCGAGGTTCCGGAGCGCCTCCTCCGACACGTTCGGGATGTCGCGGGTGATGCTCTCCGGGCCGAGTTTGGTGTCGCGCGCCATCACCTCGAACTCCTCGATGTGGATCGAGGTGAAGACGTCGTCGCGCACGATCCGCTCGGAGATCAGGATCGAGTCCTCGAAATTGTAGCCGTTCCACGGCATGAAGGCGCACAGCACGTTGCGCCCGAGCGCCAGCTCGCCGAGCTGGGTCGAGGGCCCGTCGGCGATGATGTCACCCGCCTGCACCACGTCGCCGACCTTCACGAGCGGGCGCTGGTTGATGCAGGTGTTCTGGTTGGAGCGCTGGAACTTCTTGAGCCGGTAGATGTCGACGACGCGGTCGGCACGCGCCGTGTCGTCGGTCACCCGGATGACGATGCGCGAGCCGTCGACCTGGTCGACCACCCCCGACCGCTTGGCCGCGATCGCCGCACCCGAATCCCGGGCGACCACGTCCTCCATGCCGGTGCCGACGAAGGGTGCGTCCGCCTGCAGGAGGGGTACCGCCTGGCGCTGCATGTTGGAGCCCATGAGCGCCCGGTTGGCGTCGTCGTTCTCGAGGAACGGGATGAGCGCCGCCGCGACGGAGACGAGCTGCTTGGGCGAAACGTCGATGAAGTCGACCTGCTCGGGCTTGGCCAGCACGAACTCGCCGTTCTGCCGGCAGGAGACGAGCTCGCCCTTGAGCCGCCGGTTCTCGTCGAGCTCCGAGTTCGCCTGGGCGATCGTGTAGCGCCCCTCTTCCATGGCCGTGAGGTAGACCACTTCGTCGGTCACCCGGCCCTCGACCACCCGCCGATAGGGGCTCTCGATGAAGCCGTACTTGTTGATGCGGGCGTAGGTCGCGAGGCTGTTGATGAGGCCGATGTTCGGCCCCTCGGGGGTCTCGATCGGGCAGATCCGGCCGTAATGCGTCGGGTGCACGTCGCGCACCTCGAAGCCGGCCCGCTCGCGGGTGAGACCGCCCGGGCCGAGGGCCGAGAGGCGCCGCTTGTGGGTGATCTCCGAGAGCGGGTTGGTCTGGTCCATGAACTGGCTGAGCTGGGAACTCCCGAAGAACTCGCGCACCGCCGCCGCCACCGGCTTGGCGTTGATGAGGTCGTGCGGCATGGCGGCGTCGATCTCGACCGAGCTCATCCGTTCGCGGACCGCCCGCTCCATGCGCAGGAGCCCGAGGCGGAACTGGTTCTCCATGAGCTCGCCGACCGAGCGGACCCGGCGGTTGCCGAGATGGTCGATGTCGTCGATCTCGCCGCGGCCGTCCTTGATCTCGACGAGCATCTTGACGACGGCGAGGATGTCCTCGGTCCGCAGCGTGCGCACGCTGTCGTCGGTCTCGAGACCGAGCCGCATGTTCATCTTGACGCGGCCGACCGGCGACAGGTCGTAGCGCTCGATGTCGAAGAACAGACCGTTGAAGAGCGCCTCCGCGGTCTCCATGGTCGGCGGCTCGCCCGGCCGCAGCACGCGGTAGATGTCGAGGAGCGCGTCCTCGCGGCTCTGGCAGCGGTCGAGGACCAGCGTGTTGCGGATGTAGGGCCCGATCGAGAGATGGTCGATGTCGAGGACCGGGATCTCCTCGATCCCCGCCTCGACCAGCTTGCGCAGGCTCTCGGCGGTGAGCTCGTCGCCCGCCTCGACGTGGACGAGGCCGGTCCGCTCGTCGATCACGTCGCGGGCGACGAAGCGGCCGACGAGCTCCTCGCTCGACACGTAGACCGTCTCGACCCCGCGCTCCTGCAGCCGCTGGACGATACGCGGGGTCATCTTCGTGCCCGCCTCGGCGAGCGTCTCGCCGGTCCGGCCGTCGATGAGGTCGGCGGTCAGCTTCTGGCCCTTGAGCCGCTCGGGCCGGAAGGGCAGCTGCCAGCCCTGGCCGGAGCGGCGATAGGTAACCTCGCCGTAGAAGGTGTGCAGGATCGCCTCGGCATCGAGCCCGAGCGCCATCAAGAGGGTCGTCACCGGCAGCTTGCGGCGCCGGTCGATGCGCACGTAGACGAGGTCCTTGGCGTCGAACTCGAAGTCGAGCCAGCTGCCGCGATAGGGGATGATCCGGGCCGAGTAGAGGAACTTGCCGGAGCTGTGCGTCTTGCCGCGGTCGTGGTCGAAGAACACGCCGGGCGAGCGGTGCATCTGGCTCACGATGACCCGCTCGGTGCCGTTCACGACGAAGGTACCGTTCTCCGTCATGAGCGGCAGGTCGCCCATGTAGACGTCCTGCTCCTTGATGTCGCGCACACTGCGCGAGCCGGTCTCCTCGTCGACGTCCCAGACGATGAGCCGGAGCGTGACCCGAAGCGGCGCGGCGTAGGTCATACCGCGCTGGTGGCACTCTTCGACGTCGTACTTCGGCTCCTCGAGCTCGTACTTGACGAAGTCGAGCGCGGCCCGGTCGGCGAAGTCCTTGATCGGGAAGACCGAGCGGAACACCTCCTCGAGCCCGGCGAGCTTGCGCTCGTTGGGCGCCAGGTGCCGTTGCAGGAAGGCCTCGTAGGACTGGCGCTGAACCTCGATGAGGTTCGGCATCTCCGTGACCTCGGGGATGCGCCCGAAGTTCTTGCGGATGCGCTTGCGCGCCCTCGGCTGCTCGCCCATCGCTCGCCCTCGTTCTTGCCAGAAGAGACCCCGCCGGCTCGCCCGCCCGGCGGGGCGCTCAACGCGGACGGGCCGTGGAACCGCTGTTCCACGGCCGGACCACCGTCCGCCCAGAATTCCCGTGACGGTCCCCGGGCGGGCCAGCCCCGCGGTCCCCTTCGACCGGGAGGCCGCCCCGCCGGGGCGGAACGCGGCGCAAGCGCCGCCTTACTTGACCTCGACGGTCGCGCCGGCGGCCTCGAGCTGGGCCTTGATCTTGGCCGCCTCCTCCTTGGAGACGCCCTCCTTGACCGGCTTCGGTGCGGCCTCGACCAGGTCCTTGGCCTCCTTGAGACCGAGCCCGGTGATCGCCCGCACCTCCTTGATCACGTTGATCTTGTTGGCACCGGCCGAGGCGAGGATGACGTCGAACTCGGTCTTCTCCTCGACCGGGGCCGCGGCGGCCGGCGCAGCCGCACCCGCGACGGCCGCCACCGCCACCGGCGCGGCCGCCGAAACGCCCCACTTCTCCTCGAGCATCTTCGAGAGCTGCGCCGCCTCGAGCACGGTCAGCTTCGACAGATCCTCGACGAGCTGCTCAAGATTCGCCATCACACCCTCTCCCGCACGAACCCCGCTGCCGCGCCGGTCGGCCGCCCGGCGCCCGAATTCCCGCCCGGCCCGGCCTCAGGCCGCCTGCTTCTCCGAATGGGCCTTGAGCACCCGCGCGAGTTGCCCGCCCGGCGCCTGCAGGAGCGCCACGAGCCGCGACGCCGGCGCCTGCAGCAGGCCCACGAGCCGGGCTCGCAGCACATCGAGCGACGGCAGCTCGGCGAGCGCCTTGACGGCGGCCGCATCGAGCACCGCGCCCTTGAGCCCGCCGCCGACGATCACGAGCTTCTCGTTCTTGCGGGCGAACTCGACCAGCGCCTTCGGCACCGCCACCGGCTCGCGGGCGACCGCGATGGCGGTCGGCCCCTTGAGCATGTCGCTCACACCGGTGAACGGCGTGCCGTCGAGCGCCCGCTTCGCGAGCCGGTTCTTGGTCACCTTGAGCGTCCCGCCGACCGCCCGCAGCTGGCCCCTGAGCTCGCCGAGCTCGGCCACCGTGAGCCCCTTGTAGTGGGTCACGACGACCACCTCGGCGCCCGCCAGTGTCGCGTGCAGCCGGTCGACGACCTGAGATTTCTCGGCGCGCAGCACCCTCGCCTCCGCCCCTCACCCGGATCCCGTCGTGCGAGCCGCCCGACCGCCCCGGGCTACCGCAGGTCGTGCCCGGCGCAGGGCGCAGAACGGCCGCCGCCGGCGCTCCTCGGCACCCGCGGCCGACCCCCTCGGTCTCTGCACCCGAGGGCCGCCACCATACAGCCTCGCCATCGAAGCGCAAGCCCCTTCGAGCGGCCGCGCTCTCAGCTCACGAGGCTCGCGATCTCGAGCCGGATACCCGGCCCCATCGTCGAGGAGAGATGCGCCCGCTTGAGGTAGGTGCCCTTGGCACCCGACGGCTTGGCCCGGTTGACCGCGTCGACGAGCGCCTTGACGTTGGCGACGAGCTTCTCCTCCGGAAAGCTCGCCTTGCCCACACCGGCGTGCACGATCCCCGCCTTCTCGACCCGGAACTGGATCTGGCCGCCCTTGGCCGCCTCCACCGCCTCCCGGACATTGGCGGTCACCGTGCCGAGCTTGGGGTTCGGCATGAGCCCGCGCGGACCCAGGATGCGGCCGAGCCGACCGACGAGCGGCATCATGTCCGGGGTGGCGATGCAGCGCTCGAAGTCGATCTGGCCGGCCTGGATCTTCTCGGCCAGATCCTCCGCACCCACGAGATCGGCCCCCGCCGCCTTCGCCTCCTCGGCCCGCTCGCCGCGGGCGAACACCGCCACCCGCACCGTCTTGCCGGTGCCGTGCGGCAGCGTCACCGTGCCGCGCACCATCTGATCGGCGTGCCGCGGGTCGACGCCGAGCGCCAGCGCCAGCTCGATCGTCTCGTCGAACTTGGCCTTCGCGGTCTGCTTGACGAGCTTGACCGCCTCCGGCAGCGGCAGGGCCTTGGTCCGGTCGACCAGGGCGAGCGCCGCCTTCATCCGCTTGCCGATGCGCGCCATGGCCTCACTCCACCACCTGCAGGCCCATCGAGCGCGCCGAGCCCTTGATCATCTCGACCGCGCCCTCGAGATCGACCGCGTTCAGGTCCTTCATCTTGGCCTGGGCGATCTCGCGGATCTGCGCCATCGTGACCTTGCCCACCGGTGCCGCCTTGCCCGGCTGCTGGCTGCCCTTCTCGAGCCCCGCCGCCTTCTTGAGATAGTAGGAGGCGGGCGGCGTGCGGGTCGTGAAGCTGAAGGTCCGATCGGCATAGGCCGTGATCACGACCGGGATCGGCATGCCGGGCTCGAGGCCCTGGGTGGCGGCGTTGAACTCCTTGCAGAACTGCATGATGTTGAGGCCGCGCTGACCCAGCGCCGGCCCGATGGGCGGCGACGGGTTGGCCTTGCCGGCCGGCACCTGCAGCTTGATGTAGCCCACGATCTTCTTGGCCATTCGGCCTTCTCCTCCTGCGCGGTCCGTGCGCGCCCGAGCCGGGCGCTCCCGCTACGAGCGAGCGGCGTCAGGTCCGCTCCACCTGTGAATATTCGAGCTCGACCGGCGTCGCCCGGCCGAAGATCGAGACCAGCACCTTGAGCCGTCCCTTCGCCTCGTCGACCTCCTCGACCGTGCCGCTGAAGGAGGCGAACGGCCCCTCGGCGACCCGCACCTGGTCGCCCGGCACGAAGCTGATCGTGGGCTTGGGGTGCTCCTTGACCTCGGCCACCTGGTGGATGATCCGCTCGGCCTCCGCGTCGGGGATCGGCGCGGGCTTGCCGCCCGGGCCCAGGAAGCCCGTCACCTTGCCGGTGTTGCGCACGAGCGACCAGGTCTCGTCGTTGAGCTCCATCTTCACGAGCACGTAGCCCGGGAAGAATTTGCGCTCGGTCGGCACCTTCTTGCCGCGGCGGACCTCGACCACCTCCTCCATCGGCACGAGGATCTCGTCGAAATAGTGGGCGAGGCCCTTCTGCTGGGCCTGCTCGCGCAGCGAGTCGCGGACCTTCTTCTCGAAGCCCGAATAGACGTGGATGATGTACCAGCGCTTGGCCATCAGCGACCGATCCCGAGCGCGAGCTGCACGAACCAGGCGAGCACCTGGTCGACCAAGAAGAAGAAGAGCGCCGCCAGGGCCGACATCGCCACCACGCTCAAGGTGGTGGCGACCAGCTCCTTGCGGGAGGGCCAGGTGACCTTCTGCAGCTCCTGGCGCACCTCGCGAACGAACTGCGCCGGCGACGTCTTCGCCATCGTCCTTCGACCCGAGCTCGGGCGGAGATCGCTTCCTAGCTGGCGTGCCGGGTTCCGGTCCGGGTGGCAGGAGTGGAGGGGCTCGAACCCCCAACCCCCGGTTTTGGAGACCGGTGCTCTGCCAGTTGAGCTACACTCCTCTACCCGGCGCGTCCGGACGCAGTCGAACGGCAGCGTGCCGCGGACCCTCGTCCACCGCCCGGAACGCCTCCTTAGGCCAGACCCGTCGGCTGCGCAAGGGCTCTTCGACGGTGTGGAGCGGGTGACGGGAATCGAACCCGCACCGCCAGCTTGGAAGGCTGGAGCTCTACCATTGAGCTACACCCGCTCGGCCGTGGTGGAGGGGGTAGGATTCGAACCTACGTAGACGTTCGTCGGCAGATTTACAGTCTGCTGCCTTTGACCGCTCGGCCACCCCTCCAGCGGTCCCCGGCTCGAGGCGCGGCGAGATATGGGCTTTCCCTCGGCCTTGTCAATCGCTATGCCCGCCCCGCCCCCTGCCCGAGGTCAGCTTGGACGACCCGCCCGCCGTTCCCCCGGACCGCCGCCCGGCCGCGCCCGACGGCACCTGGTTCTACGGTCACCACGCGGTCGCCGCGGCCCTCGACAACCCCTTGCGTCCCTGCCGGAGGCTGCTCGCCACCGGCCCTGCGCTCGAGCGGTTGGGCCGGCTCGCCGAGCGCCCCGGGCTCCTCGTCGAGCGGGTCGCCCCGGCCGAGCTCGCCCGACTCCTGCCGCCGGACGTGGTCCACCAGGGCTGCGCGCTCTTGGTCGGTCCGCTGCCGGACCGCTCGCTCGAGTCGTTCCTGGCCGGCCTCGGCGCCGAGGCCCTGGTCCTCGTCCTCGACCAGATCCAGGACCCGCGCAATCTCGGGGCGATCCTCAGGAGTGCCGCCGCCCTCGACGTGGCCGGCGCGATCATCCCCGAGCGCCGCTCCGCACCTCTGGGTGCCGCCTGCGCCAAAGCGGCCTGCGGCGCGCTCGACATGGTCCCGATCGTCGAGGTCACCAACCTCGTCCAGGCGCTCGAGGCGCTGAAGCGCGCCGGCTTCTGGGTCGTCGGGCTCGACGCCCGGGCCGAACCGCCGCTCGAGGCCCTGCCTTTCCGGCCACGCCGGGCGCTCGTGCTGGGCTCGGAGGAGAAGGGCCTGCGCCGGCTCGTGGCCGAGCATTGCGACCTCATGGCGCGGCTGGCCACCAGCCCGCGCATGGCGAGCCTCAACGTCGCGGTCGCCGCCGGCATCGCCCTCTATCTCCTTGCCCGGGGCCTGCCCCGTCCCTAGGCTCGGCGGCGGCCGGCGTAGCTCAGCGGTAGAGCATCCGCCTTGTAAGCGGGAGGTCGGGGGTTCGATCCCCTCCGCCGGCACCAGACCGGCGGGAGGACGGCGGCGATGGCGGGCGACGCGCCGGGGCGGCGGCTCGAGGACGGGCGGCTGCTCGAAGGTCGGGGCCGCTTCACCGACGACACCGCCCCGAAGGGCGCGCTCGTCGCCCGTTTCCTGCGCGCCCAGCACGCCCATGCCCGGATCCGCGCGATCGACACGGTCGCCGCCCGCGCCCTGCCCGGGGTGGCGCTGGTCGCGACCGCGGCCGAGCTCGACGCGGCGGGGCTCGGCCCCCTCCCGGCCGAGGCGCGGCTCGTCGATGCCGAGGGCCGGCCCCTGCGCGAGCCGCCGCGGCCGCTTCTGGCCCGCGACCGGGTCCGCCACGCGGGCGAGGCCCTGGCCCTGGTGGTGGCCGAGAGCGACGCGCTCGCCCGCGACGCGCTCGAGGCGATCGCGGTCGAGCTCGAGCCGCTCCCCGCGGTCGTCGAGCCGCGCGCGGCCCTCGCCCCGGGGGCGATCGAGCTCCACCCCGAGGTGCCGGGCAACCTCGCGATCGACTGGCGGCAGGGCGATCCGGTCGCGGTCGAGGCGGCCTTCGCACGCGCCGCGCGGATCGTGCGGGTCGAGAGCCGAACCGCCGGCCTGGCCGCCATGTACCTCGAGCCGCGCGCCGCCTGGGCCGTGCACGACCCGGCGGACGGCCGCACCACGCTCGCGGTGACGAGCCAGGGCCCGCATCTGCAGAAGAAACTCCTGCTCGCCGCCCTCGGCTGGGAGCCCTCGAGCCTTCGGGTGATCACCGAGGACGTGGGCGGCGGCTTCGGCCCCAAATTCCCGGCCTATCCCGAGACCGCGCTCGTCGCCTGGGCGGCCCGCCGGCTCGGCCGGCCGGTCCGCTGGACCGCCGAGCGGGCCGAGCATTTCCTGGCCGATGCCCGGGCCCGCGACCTCGACGCCGCGCTCGAGCTCGCCCTCGACGGCGAGGGCCGTTTCCTGGCGCTGCGGGTCGATGCGGTAGCGGGCCTCGGCGCCTGGCTCTCGAGCCTCGCCGCGATCGTACCGACGACCGGTCTCGCCCGGGTGATCTCGGGCCTCTACCGGATCCCGGCCGCCGCCGTCCGGATCCGCTGCGCCTACACCAACACCACGCCGGTCGATGCGATCCGGGGTGCGGGCAAGCCCGAGGCGCTCGCCTTGCTCGAGGCGGCGGTCGACCGGGCCGCCTTCGCCCTCGGCCTCGATCCGGCGGCACTCCGCAGGCGCAACCTCCTGCGTCCCCAGGATTTTCCCTGGACCACCCCGCTCGGCCACGAGTACGAACCGTTCGACGCCCCGGCCCTCCTCGACGCGGCCCTCGCTCTGGCCGACCGGCAGGGGCACGCCGGCCGGCGGGCCGCGGCCGCGGCCCGCGGCAAGCTGCTCGGCCTCGGCATCGCCTGCCATCTGCACCCGACCGGGGCGCTCCCGGGCGAGTGCGCCCGGCTCGAGCTCCTGGGGGACGGCACCGTCGAGGCCCGGACCGGGACGCAGAGTTCGGGCCAGGGTCATGCCACGGTGCTCGCCCGGATCGTCGCCGGCCCGCTCGGCCTCGAGCCCGAGCGGGTGCGGATCCGCCAGGGCGACACCGCCCTCCTGCCGAGCGGGCCCGGCAGCGGCGGCTCCTCCTCGATGGTGGTGAGCGGCGGGAGCCTTTCCCGAGGCGCCACGGCCCTCGCCGGGCGGATCCGGGCGCTGGCGGCCGAGCTGCTCGAGGCGGCAGCGGCCGATCTCCACCTCGAGGGCGGCGCCGCCGTGGTCGCCGGCACCGACCGGCGGATCGGCTTCGCCGAGCTCGCTCGGCGGGCGGCGGCCGCCGGCAGTCCCCTCTGCGTCGAGCAGCCGGCGGTCGACCCGGTCCAGACCTGGCCCGCCGGTGTGACCGTGGCCGAGGTCGAGGTCGACCCCGAGACGGGGCTCGTCCGGGTGGTGCGGATCGCCACCGCCCTCGACATCGGTCGGGTGCTCGACCCGGTGCTCGCGGCGGGCCAGGTCCAGGGCGGGGTGGCGGCCGGGATCGGCGAGGCGCTCTTCGAGCGGATCGTCCACGACCGCGAGAGCGGCCAGCTGCTGACGGGATCGCTCCTCGACTACGCGATCCCGCGAGCGGCCGACGTGCCGGCCGTCGACCTCGCCTTTCTGGGCGCGCCCTCGAGCCGCAATCCGCTCGGCGTGAAGGGTCTGGGCGAGCTTGCGAGCAACGGGGCCCCGGCCGCGGTCCTGGCCGCGGTGCGCGACGCGCTGCGGCCCGTGGGCGTCGACCGGCTCGACCCGCCGCTCGGCCCGGAGCGGGTCTGGCGGGCGATCCGCGAGGCGTGCGGCGGAGCGGGGCCCGGCCGGTCTTCGCCTTAGACCGGCCGGCTCGGGGCCGATCGCCGCGGGGGCGCGGGCCGCGCGCCCGGCATCCGCCGCGCCGCGTTCGGCGGGGCGGACGAGCGGGCGGCGGCGGTCCGCGGGATCGCGCGCGGGGCCCGGAACGGGAGCGCGGCCGCAGGGTCGTCCCGCGAGCACCGGGCGCGAGAGCGTGACGCCACGACACGGAGCGGGGGTCGAAGAGCGCTGACCGGGGGGCGGGGGATGGTCGCCGGCCGACGAACGCGCTCCAATGGCTCGGCCGGGTCGGGGAGCCCGCGGCAGGAGGAACGGCGATGAACCCCGAGAGCCTCGCCTGGAACGAGAAGCTCGTGGGCGTGCCGGGCGGAGCACTCCGGCTCGACACCCCCGCCCTGGTCCTCGATCTCGACGCCTTCGAGGCCAATCTCGCCGCCATGGCGGCCTTCGCCCGGGCGCATCGGGTGAAGCTGCGGCCGCACGCCAAGACCCACAAGAGCGTGACGGTGGCGCGCCGACAACTCGAGGCGGGCGAGGTCGTGGGCTTCTGCTGCGCCAAGCTCGGCGAGGCCGAGGCGCTCGCCCGCGGCGGTATCGACGGCCTCCTCCTCACCGCCCCGGTGACGGGCGAGAGCAAGCTCGGCCGTCTGCTCGCGCTCCACGCTCGGCTGCGCGAGCTCCTGCTCGTGGTCGACGACCCGGACAATGTCCGCGAGCTCGGCGCCGCCGCGGCCGCAGCCGGGATCGTGCTCCGCGTGCTCGTCGTGGTCGACGTGGGCTCGCACCGCTTCGGCGCGCCGTCGCTCGAGGAGGCCCTCGCGCTCGGCCGCCTCGTCGCTTCCCTCCCCTCCCTCGAGCTCGTCGGCATCCAGGGTTATGCCGGGCGCATCCAGCACATCCGCGACTATCGCCAGCGCGAGGCGGCGACCCGGTCGGTCAACGCGCAGCTCGCCCGGATCCGCGACGCGTTCGCCGGGGCCGGCCTCCCCTGCCGGATCGTCACCGGCTCCGGCACCGGCACACACGATCCGGACGGGCGGCTCGGTGTGTTCACCGAGCTGCAGGTCGGCTCCTACCCGTTCATGGACGTGGACTATCTCGCCTGCGACCTGACCGGCGACGGGGTCGAGCGCTTCCGGCCCGCCCTCTTCGTCTGGACGCGGGTGCTGAGCAACCGGCACGTCGGGTTCGTCACGACCGATGCCGGCTCGAAATGCTTCGCCACCGACGGGCCGGCGCCCGCCCCGGCCGCGGGCGCCCCGCCCGGCTCGAGCTACGCGATGTTCGGCGACCAGTTCGGCCGGATCGAGCTGCCGCCGGGCGAGGAGCGCCTGCCCGTCGGCACGCTCGTGCGCTGTATCGCGCCGCATTGCGACCCGACGGTGAACTTGTGGGACCAACTGGTGTGCGTCCGCGGCGACACCATCGAGGCGATCTGGCCCATCGAGGGTCGAGGTGCGGTCGCCTGACCCCACCACTCGGACTCGCCCCGACCGGCGCCGGGCGCTCGGCAGGCTGTCCCGCTGGCGCGGTTCGAGCCGCCGACCGTCGCCGACGTACCGGAGCGCGTCGGACGCGGTGGCGGAGGCCGCCGGTCAGACCGAACTGCCGACCGCCGCCACGACCGCGATCCAGAGCAGGAAGGTCGCCACGAGCACGGGCCCGAGGGCACCGAACACTTCGGGCTCGGGTGCCACCTCGCTCGGACGGGCGCCACTCTCGGGGGGCGAAGGCAGATCGACGGACGGCATGGGCACGCAGGCTCCGATGGTCGCCGGGGCAAGCAGACGGGCGACCTTTTTCCCGTTCGTAGATCGAATGGCCGGCACGAGTAAAGGATCGGCCACGCTCGGTGGCCGGCGGAGCCCCCGACGTGGCACGCGCACCACGGGATACGGCGCGATTCGCCGGACCCGCATGCCGGGGCCGGCGGCGCCGGTGGTTGCCGGGCATCCACGGCCCGCCTACGAGCCCTTTCGGGATCGAGCGGGGGAGGCGGAGCCGTGCGGATCACCGAGGTCGAAGCACTCTATCTGCGGCTGCCGCAGATCCAGGCGCGGACCGATTCGAGTCAGGACGCGCTCCTCGTGCGCGTCGCCACCGATGCCGGCATCCTCGGCTGGGGCGAGGTCGATTCCTGCCCCTGGGCGGTCAAGGCGGCGATCGAGGCGCCGGTCTCGCACACCATCGCAGGCGGCCTGCGCCAGCTCCTGATCGGCGAGAACCCGCTCGAGATCGGTCGGCTGTGGAAGAAGATGTACGAGGCGACGCTCTATTGTGGGCGCGACGGCCTGTTCGTCCACGCCATGGCCGGCATCGACCTCGCGCTCTGGGACATCAAGGGCAAGGCCCTCGGGCGACCGGTCTGGGATCTCGCCGGTGGCCGCTACCGCGACAAAATCAGGGTCTATGCTTCCAACATGTTCCGCTTCACGCCCGAGGCCACCGCCGATCGGGTGAAGTGGTGCAAGGACCAGGGTTTCGGCGCCGCCAAGTTCGGCTGGGAGCCGTTCGGCCGCTCCGACCTCGCCTTCGATCTGCGGATGCTCGAGGCGATGCGGAAGGCGGCCGGGCCCGACTTCGACCTCATGCTGGACGTGGGCCTGGTGTGGGACGCCACGACCACGATCCAGCGGGCGCGGGCCTTCGAACCGTTCGATCTCTTCTGGATCGAGGAGCCCCTCCATCCGGACGATCTCGAGGGCTACGGCCGGGTGGCGGCCCGCATCCACCAGCGCCTCGCCGCGGGCGAGGAAGAGTGCACGCTCAGAGGCTTCAAGCGGTTGATCGAGGAGGGCGGGATCGGCCTCGCCCAGATCGATCTCACCCGCTGCGGCATGACCCAGGCGCTCGCGATCGCGGCCTATGCGGCATCCAAGGGCATCCCGGTCGCCAACCACAATTTCACGACCGACATCAACACCGCGGCCTCGCTCCATTTCCTGGCGGCGGTCCCGAACGCGCTGATCCTCGAATATTGCGTCGAGCCTTCCGAGATCAGCCGAGCGCTCGCCAAGAACCCCTTCCGGCTCGAGGACGGTTGCTTCCGCGTCCCCGATGCCCCGGGCCTCGGCGTCGAGCCCGACCCGGCGCTGATCGAGAAATATCTCGTCCGCAGCCTCTGAGACGCTCCCTTCGAGCCGGCGCCTCGACCCTCGGGGTCGCGCAGGCAGGACGAGCCGGTCGCGGCCGACCGGGAGAGGAAACCGGCCGTCGGCGGCGCGCAGGGGTCCGTCCTCGCACCTCCGCTCGATCGTCCGCGGTCCCTCCCCCCGAAGCCGGCCCCCGGCGCCCACGAGCGGCGAAGGCTCGAGCGGGCGGCTCGCACTTCCTCGAGGCGGCCCGTTCCGGATCGGACCCGGACAGGCTCTCGGCGGAGGCGGCCGCACGGCTACCGGTGGAGCACTGCACCCGTGGTTCGATCGCCCCGCGCGGCGCACCGACCGACGCGCCGAGGCCAGGGTCGGCGAAGAGCGGAGAGGCGAGCCCGCCCGCTCGCCCGACCGGTCCCGCCCCGGGCGCAGAGCTGCCGCCACGGCGACGCGGCTGCCGAGGCGCGGCCGGCCGGGCTAGGCTCGGCGCGCAGCAACCACGGAAGGCCCGGCCATGAGTGCCACCGACCTCTGCTGGCTCCCGGCCGTCGACGTTCTGGCACTCGTGCGCCGGCGCGAGGTCTCGCCGGTCGAGCTCGTCGAGGTGGCGATCGCCCGGGCGGAGGCCCTCGAGCCGAGGCTCAACGCCTTCGTCACGCGGACCTTCGAGCAGGCGTGCGAGCGGGCGAAGGCGCTCGAGACCGAGCTCGCCCGGGGCGGGCCCGTCCGGCCCCTCCACGGCTTGCCCGTGACCTTGAAGGACCTCCTGTTCACCAAAGGGATCCCGACCAAGGCGGGATCCTGGCTGTTCGCCGACCGGGTGCCCGACGTGGATGCGCCCGTGGTCGAGCGGCTGCGGGCGGCGGGTGCGGTCTTCCTCGGCAAGACGACGGTGCCGGAGCTCGGGTGGAAGGGCTGCGGCGACAGCCCGTTGACCGGGATCTCCCACAATCCCTGGAAGCACGGCTACAATGCCGGCGGCTCCTCGACGGGGGCGGCGATCTGCGCGGCTGCCGGCATCGGCTGGCTGCACCAGGGCTCGGACGGCGCGGGCTCGATCCGTATGCCGGCCGCTTTCTGCGGCGTGTTCGGCTTGAAGCCGAGCTTCGGCCGCGTGCCCTATTGGCCCGTGCCGAACAACGACTTGATCTCGCACATCGGCCCGATCACCCGGACGGTGGCCGACGCCGCGCTCATGATGGAGGTGATGGCGGGGCCCGACGATCGCGACCAGACGAGCCTCGAGGCCGCACCCGAGCCCTACCTCGCCCGCCTCGAGGCGGACATGAAGGGCAAGCGGATCGCCTGGAGCGCCGATCTCGGCTATCTCCGGGTCGATCCCGAGATCCGCGCGATCTGCGAGCGGGCCGCCCTCGCCTTCGAAGAGCTGGGCGCGGTGGTCGAGCCACTGGAAGAGGCCCCCTGGCCCGATCCCTGGCCCATGGAGCGCTGCTTCTACAGCGCCAACTACGCCGGTAACATCGGCCCGCTCCTGGACCGCTGGGCGGATCGGATGGATCCGGGGCTCGTGGCGCTCACCCGCGACGGGATGCGCTATAGGGCGGCCGACTGGGTGCGCGCGCGCCAACAGCGGGCCGAGCTCTACGACCGGGTGCGGGCCCTCTTCGAGCGCTACGATCTCCTGCTCACCCCCACCCTCTCCGTCGCCGCCTTCCCGGCCGGCCGGCTGATCCCCGAGCACTGGGAGCAGCATCCGTGGGAGTGGCACCGCTGGGCGGGGTTCTCCTACCCCTTCAACCTGACCTGGGTCCCGGCTGCGACCTGTCCCTGCGGCTTCACGGCCGAAGGCCTGCCCGTGGGGTTGCAGATCGTGGCCGGCCGCCACCGCGATCTCCTCGTGCTGCAGGCAGCGCGTGCCTTCGAGCGAGCGCGCCCGTGGGCGCAGCATCGGCCGAAGCTCGCGGCCGGCTGAACCGATCCGACGACCGGGGTCGCCGGCCGTCCGGCCGCGGCGCGGCTCAGAAGGCGGCCCGCCCCTCGTTCAGCTCGCGGTCCAGTGCCGTGGCGCGCGCGAGGAACGTCGCGGCGTCGACGCGCTCGGCCGGACCGAAGTTCAGATGTCGGCCGTCGCGCTCGAGCACGCAGAGCATCTGCGTACCGAAGAGGGAACGCTCGAGGCGGATCAATCGCTTGGGCAGACCGTCCGGGCCCAAGACGAGCACGACCTGCAAGTAGCGCATCACCGGGGCAATGCCCAAGCGCAGCGCGGCGATGGTCTCGACGTCCTCGAAATAGAGGTAGCGGACCCCGTCCACCTCGGCGTGCGCGCGGCAGTGCTCGCGCTCCGGGTCGGGGCAGTCGGCGAAGAACAGCCGCGTGCCGGTATCGGGGTCGGCCTCGCCGATGAAGCGGTGGTGCGAGCTCATGGCGTCCTCCGAGACGAGAGCGCTCCAGTATAGCACATCCCGGACCGCTCCCCGGCGGAGCGGGTCCGACCGTTGCCGGCTTGCCACGGCCGGCGCGAGCCGCCTAAGGTCCGCCGCCGCGAGAGAGGGGGAGGATCCGATGCAGCTCGCCGCCGGCATGGCCCGTCTCGGCACCGAGAGCGCCTTCGAGGTGCTGGCGCGCGCCACCCGCCTCAAGGAGGCCGGCCGCGACATCGTCAATCTCGGCATCGGCCAGCCCGACTTCCCGACCCCGCCCAACATCGTCGAGGCGGCGGTCAAGGCGCTGCGCGACGGCCACCACGGCTACACGCCCGCCAACGGCATCCGGCCGCTGCGCGAAGCGGTGGCCGAGGACATGTGGAACCGGCGGGGGGTCCAGGTCGATCCGGACCGGATCGTCATCGTCCCCGGCGGCAAGGTCACGATGTTCATGGCGATCGCCATGTTCGGCGAGCCGGGGGCAGAGATCATGTACCCCGACCCGGGCTTCCCGATCTACCGCTCGCTGATCGAGTGGACCGGGGCCAAGCCCGTGCCGATCGCGCTGCACGAATCCGAAGGCTACGCGTTTTCGGCCGAGGAGGTGCTGGCCCAGATCACCCCGCGCACCCGGCTCCTGATCGTCAACAGCCCGGCCAATCCGACGGGCGGGGTCGTGCCGCGGGAGGAGCTCGACCGGCTGGTCGACGGGCTGCGGGCCCACCCCCAGGTGGCGGTGCTCTCCGACGAGATCTACGCGCGGATCACCTACGACGGCGTGCCGCACGCCTCGATGACCGCCTATCCCGAACTCGAGGACCGGCTCATCTTGCTCGACGGCTGGTCCAAGACCTACGCCATGACCGGCTGGCGGCTCGGCTGGGGAGTGTGGCCGAAGCGGCTCGTCGAGCACGCCACGCGTCTCGCGGTCAACGTCCATTCCTGCGTCAACGCCGCCACGCAATATGCCGGCATCGAGGCGCTCAAAGGCCCGCAGGACGCGGTGGAGGCGATGGTTCGGGCCTTCGACCGGCGGCGCAAGGTGATCGTCGAGGAGCTCAACGCGATTCCCGGCTTTCGCTGCCCGATGCCGGGCGGAGCCTTCTACGCCTTTCCGAACATCACCGGTACCGGCCGCGATTCGCGGACGTTGCAGGACGAACTCTTGGAGAAGGTCGGGGTGGCGGTGGTGAGCGGTACGAGCTTCGGCCTGTTCGGCGAGGGCTATCTCCGCTTCTCCTACGCCGCCTCGACCGAGCAGATCCAGGAGGCCTGCGCCCGGATCCGCGCCCATCTCGGCCGCGGCGCTTGAGGCGGCGGTCCTTGGAACCGCGGCTCTCGCTCGTCACGCTCGGGGTAGCCGACATCGCCCGCGCCCGCGCCTTCTACGAGGCCATGGGCTTCCGGCCGAGCGGGGCGAGCAAGGCCGACGTCGTCTTCTTCCGCGCGGGCGGGGTTGTGCTCGCGCTCTGGAGCCGGGCCGCGCTCGCGGCCGATGCCGGGCTCGAAGACGGCACGGGCTTCGGCGGTATCACCCTCGCCCACAATGTCCGCGGGCGCGCGGAGGTGGCAGCGGTGGTCGAGGCCTGGGTCGCGGCCGGCGGAACGGTCCTGAAGCCGCCCGCCGACACCTTCTGGGGCGGCCACGCCGCCTACGTGGCCGATCCCGACGGCCACGTCTTCGAGATCGTCTGGAACCCGCGCTGGCCGCTCGCCGCCGACGGCGGGCTCGAACTGCCCGCCTGAGCGGCCTTCCGCACCTCCGCTTCTCGATCGTACTCGTCATCCTCTTGTCGCGCGGCGGCCCTAGCACCATTCCTCGAACGGACTGTCGAGGAAGCCCGAGCGTCCGTCACGGGAGGAGCGATGCCGCTCGAGAGCCTGGCGTCCGGCGCCTGCACCATCGGCGCAGTCGCGCATCTGGCGAGCACCGCCCTCGTCGCCTGGCGCGCCGCCCGCGACCGCCGCCGGCCGGCCCGACCGGCCGAGCGACCACCGGTCACGATCCTCCGGCCGGTCCGCGGGCTCGAGAACCATCTCGAGGAAGCGCTCGCCTCGAGCTTCGCCCTCGACTGGCCCGAGTACGAGATCTTGTTCTGCGTCAAGGACGCGGACGATCCCGTGGTGCCCCTGGTCGAGCGGCTGATCGCCGCCCACCCGCGGATCCCGGCGCGTCTGTTGATCGGCGACGATCCGATCAGCATCAACCCGAAGCTCAACAACACGGTCAAGGGCTGGCGCGTCGCCCGCTTCGACCACGTCGCCATGGTCGACAGCAACGTGATCCTGCCGCGCGATTTCCTGGCCCGGCTCCTGGCCGAGTGGAAGCCGGGCACCGGGCTCGTCTGCGCGCCGCCGATCGGTGCCCGGGTCGAGGGCTTCTGGGCCGAGCTCGAGGTGGCCTTCCTCAACACCTACCAGACCCGCTGGCAGCTCCTGGCCGACATGGCGGGCCGGGGCTTCGCCCAGGGCAAGGTGATGCTCTACCGCCGCTCGATCCTCGAGCCCCTGGGCGGGATCGAAGCGCTGGCCAGCGAGCCGGCCGAGGACGCCGCCACGACCAAGCTCCTCCGTGCCGCGGGCTATCGCATCCGGCTCGTGCCGCGACCCTTCGAGCAGGCGCTCGGCCGCCGCACCCTCGCCGAGGTCTGGAACCGCCAGGTGCGCTGGGCGCGGCTGCGGCGCGAGACCTTCCCGCACTTCTACACGGCCGAGATCGGCTCGGGCAGCGTCGCCCCTGCCCTCGCCTGCGGGCTCTGGGCCTGGGCCGCCGGAATGCCGATCCTGCCGGCGCTCGCCCTCCTCCTCGCCTTCTGGTACGCCGCCGAAGCGGCGCTCGCCCGCAGCGTGGGCTGGCATCTCGGTCGCTGGACGGTGCCCGCCATGCTCCTGCGCGACCTCCTGATCCCCGTCCTCTGGATCCAGGGCTGGGTCGGCAAGGGCTTCGTCTGGCGCGGCAACGCCATGCGGCTCGCCGAGCCGGCGAGCGGCGCGACCGCGGGCGGTGGGTGAGCCGTCCCGTGCCGGCCGTCCCGCCCGCCACTGTTCCGGTCGGAGCCAATCTGGTGGCCGCCGCCGGGGTCGTGGCCGCGAGCCTCTGGCTCCTGTTCGGCCTACCCCTCCTTCTGCCGACGGCCGGTGCCGTGGCGCTGCTCGGGGCACTGCCGGCGGTGCTCGCGATCGTGCCGCACTGGGGGCTGATCCACGAGGCGATCCACGGCCATCTCCTGCCGGACCGGCGCGCGTCGGACCGGCTCGGCCGGCTGCTCGCGGTGCTGTTCGGCGCGCCCTATGCCTGCCTGCGCTTCGGCCATCTCTCGCACCACGCGCTCAATGCCCGGGCCAGCGAGCGGCCCGAGCTCTACGACCCGGCCCGCCGCTCCCGCCTTCTGGCCCTGTTGCTCTACTATCCGCGCCTGCTCTTCGGCCTCTACGCCTTCGAGGTCGCGAGCGGGCTGCTCAGCCTCCTGCCGCGCCGTCTCCTGCGGCCGCTCGTCCGGCGGGTCTTCTACGGGGAGGCGGCGGATGCCGGCGGCATGGCCGAGCGGGCCGAACGGGTCCTGCTCGAGCCGCGCACGCTCGCCGGCATCCGGCTCGAGGCGCTCGCGGTGCTGGCCCTCCTCGGCGGCTCGGTCCTGCTCTACGGCGAGCATTGGCCCCTGCTCGCCGCGGTGCTGGCGGGCCGCGCCTTCCTCGTCTCCTTTCTCGACAACGCCCCGCACTATGGCGGCCCGCTCGCCGATGCCGGCCAGGGTTACGATCTCGCGGCACCGGCGCCGGTGCGGACCTTCGTACTCAACGCCAATCTGCACGGCACCCACCATCGCCACCCGGGCCTGCCCTGGTCGGCCCTGCCGGCGGCCTTCGAAGCGGACGGCCGCGGTTTCGACGGCCACTATCTCCGGTGGCCCTGGCGCCAGCTGCGCGGGCCGCTCCCGCTGCCCTCGGCCGGGAGCCGGCCGTGACCGCCGCGACCGAACGGCCGGCCGAGGTCGAGTCCCAGGTTCGGGAGGTGCTGCGCGCCTACGAGCGCATCGCCCCGGTCTACGACCTCCTGGACGGGCTCTACGAGTGGAGCTGGAAGCGGCGGCTGCGGGCCGAGCTCTTCGCCCATGCGTTGCCCGGCCGGCTGCTCGACGTCGGCATCGGGACCGGCTGCAACCTGCCCTTCTACCCGAAGGATGCCCGCGTCGTCGGGATCGACGCGAGCCCGGCCATGCTCGCGCGGGCGCGGGCGCGGGCCACCCGGCTCGGCTTCGCGCTCGAGCTCCGGCGGATGAACCTGCTCGAGCTCGGCTTCCCGGACGGGTCGTTCGACACGGTGGCCGCGACCTTCGTCCTCCTGTGCCTGCCCGACGAGCTGCAGCTGCCGGCCCTGCGGGAGCTCGCCCGGGTGACCCGGCCGGGCGGGCGGATCCTGTTGCTGGACTATCACCGCTCCTCGCGCACCGCCGTGCGCTGGTGGACGCGGCTGCTCTCGGGCTGGCTGCGCTGGGCCTTCGCCGCCCGCTTCGACCCCACGACCGAGCGACACCTGGCCGAGGCGGGCCTGCGCACGCTCCTGCATGCCCATCGGATGGGCGACGCGGTGACGCTGCTCGTCCTCGAGCCCGGGGCCGGATAGCGGAACGGCGGCCCGAAGGCCGCCGTCCCTCGTCCTCGAGCCCGTGCGGCGGGGCGCTCAGGTGATGTGGGCGCCGCGGGTTTCGACGAAGACCGAGTAGAGCGACTGCGAGGCGGCCATGAAGAGTTGGTTGCGCTTGGTGCCGCCGAAGCAGAGATTGCCGCAGATCTCGGGAAGCCGGATCAGGCCGATCCGGGTGCCGTCCGGCGCGAAAATCTGGACACCGTCGTAGCCGTCGCCGACCCAACCGGTGGCGGCCCACACGTTGCCGTCCTCGTCGCAGCGGATGCCGTCGGCGAAGCCGACCTTGCCGTCCATCTCCATCGAGCAGAACGTGCGTGGATTCTTGAGCTTCTCGCCGTCGACGTCGTACTGCCAGATGATCGACTTCGCCCCCTTGTCGGCATAATGCGAGAGACCGGTATCGGCCACGTAGACCTTCTTGTAGTCGTTGCTGAAGCACATGCCGTTGGGCTTGAAGGGCTCGTCGGCGACCTTGGTGATCTTGCCCGTCTTGGCGTCGATCCGATAGATCGCCTCCTTGCGGAAGGGCCGCGGATCCCGGTTGTAGCGCTTGCCCTCGTAGTTCATCAGCGCCCCGTAGCCCGGATCGGTGAACCAGATCGAGCCGTCGTCGGGGTGCACCATGCCGTCGTTGGGGGCGTTGAACCGCTCGCCCTCGAAGGTCTCGGCGAGCACGGTGATCGAGCCGTCGTGCTCGTAACGGATCACCGAGGCGGGCTCGTGGCAGAAGCTGATCTGCCGGCCCTGATAGTCGAAGGTGTTGCCGTTGGAATGGCGCGAGAAGGGCCGGAATCGGCGGGAGACGTGCTCGTCCTCCTCGAGCCAGCGCAGGTTCTCGGCCCGCGGGATGTCGGACCACACCACGTAGCGCGAGGAGCCGTTCCAAGCGCAGCCCTCGGCCCAGAGCGTGCCCTTGTAGTGCCGCCGGATCGGCGTGTTGCCGAGCTTGTAACGGAACCGTTTGTCGAGCACGACGACGTCGGGCTCGGGGTAGCGGACGGGCTCCGCGTTCGGATCGAAATTGCGGGCGAAGGCCTCGCTGGACATGCCGGTCAAGGCGGCCACACCGGCCGCCGCCTTGAGGAAGGCGCGCCGGGCCGGCGAATCGGGATCGTCCTTGCGAACGACCGGCTCGGCGAGATCGATGAAGCGATGCAGTTGCACGCGAGCCATGGACGGCTGCTCCCTGACGTTAGCCTCGGTCGAGGGAGCACGCCTCCTCTCGGCCGGTGGTCCGGCCGTTCGACGTCGCCTCCCTCGAGCCGCGTGATCCTAGACCGCCCCGCCGGCGACGCAATCACCGGTGTGTGACGGCGTCGCATGCACCACCGCGAGCGTGACTCGGCTACTCGGCCGCCCGTAGCACCGTCTCCCCCGTCCGCCAGCGCTCCAGGAGCCGGCGCCAGTGCTCGCGCACCCGGGCGAGATTGGCCTCCTTGACGTGGCCGAAGCCGCGGATGCCCTCGGGCAGCCTCGCGAGCTCGACCGCGAGCGGCAGCCGCTCGGCCGAGAGCCCGGCCAGGAGCTCCTCGACCAGCGCCTCGTACTCGGCGATCAACGCCCGCTCGGTGCGCCGCTCGGCGGTCCAGCCGAACGGATCGAAGGGCGTGCCGCGCAGCCGCCGCGCCTCGGCGAGCCAGCGGAAGGCGGTCATCGCCCAGGGCCCGTAGCGCTTCTTGCGGAGATGGCCGCTCAGCGGGTCCCGCTCGGCCAGAAGCGGCGGAGCCAGGTGGAACTCGAGCCGGTCGAAGCGCTCGAAGGTGCGGGCGAGCTGGTCGCGGAAGGCGGCCCCGGTCATCAACCGGGCGACCTCGTACTCGTCCTTGTAGGCCATGAGTTTGAAGAGGTTCCGGGCGACCGCGAGCGACAGCGCTTCGCTGCCCGGGGCGATCCGCGCCTCGGCTGTCCGGACCCTCTCGACCGTCCGGCGGTAACGCTCGGCCCAGGCCTCGTCCTGATAGTCGGTCAGGAAGCGGACCCGATCGGCGATCGTCTCCTCGAGCCCGAGCGGCCGCCGTGGCTCGCCGAGGCCGGCGATCCGCCGCACCGCCTCGAGGTCGAAGGCGGCCCGCCGGCCCCACAGGAAGGCCCGCCGGTTGAAGTCGACGGCCACACCGTTGAGCTCGATCGCTCGCGAGATCGCGGCCTCGGAGAGCGGGAGGAGGCCGCGCTGGAAGGCCCAGCCGACGAGGAACAGATTGGCCGCGATCGCATCGCCCAGGAGGGCCGTCGCGAGCCGGCTCGCGTCCACGATCTCGACGCGGCCCGGCCCCGCCGCCTCCTCGAGGGTCCGCCGCAGCCGCTCGGCCGGGAAGGCGAGGTCGGGATCGCGGGTGAAAGCGCCGGTGAGCACCTCTTCGCCGTTCGCGATCACCCGGGTCGTGCCGCGGCCGATCGTCGGCAGCGCTGTCCGGCCGGCCGCCACCACGAGATCGCAGCCCAGGAGCAGTCGGGCGCCGCCGACCGGCACCCGCGGCGCGCCCACCGTCTCGGGGCTGGGCGCGATCTGGAGGTGGCTGACGACCGCCCCGCCCTTCTGGGCGAGGCCGATCATGTCGAGGGCGACGAAGCCCTTGCCCTCGAGATGCGCGGCCATGCCGAGGAGGGCCGCGATCGTCACCACGCCCGTGCCGCCGATGCCGGTGACGACGATGCCGTAGCTGCGGTCGAGGGCCGGCAACGCCGGATCGGGCAGGACCGGGAACGGCACCTCGCGCGCCCCGGCGGCGGATCGGCGGAGCACCCCGCCCTTGACGCTCACGAAGGAGGGGCAGAACCCCTCGATGCAGGAGAAGTCCTTGTTGCAGGCGGACTGGTCGATCTTCCGCTTGCGCCCGTATTCGGTCTCGAGGGGCTGGATCGCCACGCAGTTCGACTGCACCCCGCAATCGCCGCAGCCCTCGCAGACGAGCTCGTTGATCACCACTCGTTCGTCCGGGTCCGGGAACGCACCGCGCTTCCTGCGCCGCCGCTTCTCGGCGGCACAGGTCTGGTCGTAGACGATCGCGGTGACGCCTTCGATCTCCCGCATCCGCCGCTGGACCGCATCGAGCTCGTCGCGATGGTGGACGGTGACACCGGGAGCGAAGCCGCCCGGCAACGGGTACTTGTCGGGCTCGTCGGTCACCACCGCGATCGCCTTCACACCCTCCGCCTCGAGCAGGCGGGTGATCTGCGGCACGGTCAGATTGGCGGTCTCCATCTTCTGGCCGCCGGTCATGGCGACCGCGTCGTTGTAGAGGATCTTGAAGGTGATGTTGGCACCCGAGGCGACCGCGGCGCGCACCGCGAGCGAGCCCGAATGGTAGAAGGTGCCGTCGCCGATGTTCTGGAAGACGTGGTTGCGGGTCGAGAAGGGCGCCTGGCCGAGCCAGGAGGCCCCCTCGCCGCCCATCTGGGTCCACCCGAGCGTGTCGCGGCCCATCCAGGTGACCATGAAATGGCAGCCGATGCCGGCCACCGCGCGCGAGCCCTCCGGGACCTTGGTGCTCCGGTTGTGCGGGCAGCCCGGGCAGAACCAGGGCAACCGGACGAGCCCCGCGCCGGCCTGCGGCATGGCCGCCCGCCGCCGACGGAGCTCCTCGACCCGGGCGGCGAGCTCGGCGTCGCCGGTCCGAGCCAGGAGCCGCTCGCCGATCGCGATCGCGATCTGGAGCGGCTCGAGCTGGCCCCAGGAGGGGAAGAGGGTCTCGCCCCGCTCGTCGGTCTTGCCGAGGATCGTCGGGCGATCGCCGCGGTGGTAGAGGATCTCCTTGGCCTGGCTTTCGATCAGGCCGCGCTTCTCCTCGACGACCAGGAGGAGCTCGCTGCCGCGCACCGCCTCGACGAGCCCTTCGGGCTCGAGCGGGAAGGCGAGCCCGACCTTGTAGACGGCGAGGCCGAGGGCGCGGGCGCGGGCCGCGTCGATTCCGAGCTCGTCGAGGGCGGCGACCACGTCCTGCCAGGATTTGCCGGTGGTGGCGACGACGAGGCGGGCACCCGGCTCGCCGAGCACGATCCGGTCGAGCCGGTTGGTGCGGGCGAAGAGCTCGGCCGCCTGCATGCGCACCGTGTGCAGCCGCCGTTCGACCTCGAGCGCCATGGGCGGCCAGGGCGTTTCGGGCGGGATCTCGATGTGGCGGCGGATCGGCGGGAGGAGCGCTTCGTCGGGCATCACGATCGTCGGTCGGTCGGGGGCGACCGTGATCGAGGCCGTGCTCTCGACGGTGTCGTGGATGCACTTCAAGGCGACCCAGGCGCCCGAGAAACGCGAGAGCGCGATGCCGTAGAGCCCGTACTCGAGGATCTCCTGCACGCCCGACGGGTTCAGGGTCGGCACCATGGCGTCGACCATGGCGTATTCGGACTGGTGGGCGGTCGTGCTCGATTCGCAGATGTGGTCGTCGCCCAGGAGGAGGAGCACGCCGCCTTTGGGGTCGGTGCCGAAGAGATTGCCGTGGCGGATCGCGTCGCCCGAGCGGTCGACCCCGGGTCCCTTGCCGTACCAGACGGCGAAGACACCGTCGAAGCGGCTCTCGCCCGCGAGGCTCACCTGCTGGGTGCCCTGGCAGGCGGTGGCGGCGAGGTCCTCGTTCACGGCCGGGCGATGGACGATGTCGTGGGCGTCGAGGAGCGCTCGGGCGGCCGCGAGCTGCTGGTCGTAGGCGCCGAGCGGCGAGCCGCGATAGCCCGTGACGAGGCCCGCCGTGTTCAAGCCGGCGCGGCGATCGCGGCGCTTCTGCTCGATCGGCAGCCGGACCAGTGCCTGGATGCCGGTCAGATAGATCCGGCCCTGCTCCAGCCGGTACTTGTCGTCGAGCGAGACGGAGAGGAGCTGCGTCACTTGGGCCTCGATGCCTGATCCGCGGTCGAACTAGCACGAGATGGGGCGCGGGTCAGGCGGCGGCGAGCGGAGCCGGGCGTGCGCCGCGGCGCGCTTTCTGCATGGCCGGACTGTTGCTCTCGTGCTACAGAGACTGCGACACGGAGGTGGCACGTGACCGGTGGACACGTCCTCGACCTCCGCCCGCTCGACGAGCAGGTGCGACGGCTCCTCCCGAAGGTCGACCCGATGGCGGACCAGCTCCGGCTCTCGGCCACCGAGCACGGCCGCTTCCGCCGGTCGCTCAACGTCCAGTTCCCGAGCGTCGAGATCGCGCTCGATCAGATCCGCGTCCAGACCCGCCCGGTCGACGCCCGGCTCGCGACCCGAGCGCGCATCCTCGACGAGCTCCTCGCCCGCCACCACCGGGTCGAGGAACGGCTGGACGGGGTCGAGGAGCGCCCGACCGGGGTCGTTCAGCGGCTCGATGGCACGGAACAAGGGCTGGACAGGGTCGAGCGCGGACTCGACGGGATCGGGTGCGAGCTCGGCGGGCTGTGCGCGCTGCTCGTGGCCCGGCTCGGCGCCTGAGAGCGCGCGGCGCCGGTCCGATGCCGCGAGGGCCGTGGAGCGTGCCGGCACCGACCGGCGAGGCTCCGTCGGCTTCGGCCGAGGGCGGGTCTCGTGGCCCTTCTGCACTGACCTGCCTCCTTCTGGCGCGTGGCCTGCGCGACCTCGGCGACGGGATGGTCGCGGTCCTCCTGCCGGTGCATCTGCTGGCACTCGGCCTCGGCGCTTTCGAGGTCGGCATCGTCTCGACCTCGGCCCTCCTCGGATCGGCCTGCCTGACCTTGCTGGTCGGCGTCGTCGGGGCCCGTCTCGAGCGGCGCCTGCTCCTGCTCGCTGCGGCCGGCTCGATGGTCGCGACCGGCGCCGCGCTCGTCTTCGTCGAGTCTTATCCGCTCCTCCTCGCCGTCGCCTTTCTCGGCACCGTCAATCCCTCGGCCGGAAGCGTGAGCGTCTTCGTGCCGCTCGAGCACGCAGCCCTGGGTGCGGCCGTGAGTGCCGGGGCTCGGACCCGAGCCTTCGCCAGGTACAGCTTGGTCGGCGCCCTGGCCGCTGCGCTCGGTGCCCTAGCCGCCGGTCTGCCGGATCTCCTCGCCACGGCCGGGATCGAGCGGCCCGCCGCGATCGCCGCGATGTTCGTCGGCTATGCGACGCTCGGCCTGGCGGCCGGTGCCCTCTACGCCCGCCTGCCGCGGCGGCCGAGCGGCGAGCGGTCGCCCGTGGCCTCGCCGCTCGGGCCCTCGCGCCGGGTCGTCGTGCGGCTCGCCGCGCTGTTCGGTCTCGATGCCTTCGCCGGCGGGCTGGTCGTGCAATCCCTGCTCGCCCTTTGGCTGCTGCAGCGCTTCGACCTGCCGCTGGCGGCCGCCGCCGCGTTCTTTTTCTGGAGCGGCGTGCTGTCGGCGTTCTCCTTCCCGGTCGCGGCCTGGCTCGCTGGCCGGATCGGACTGGTCGAGACGATGGTGTTCACGCACATCCCCGCGAGTGTCGCGCTGGTGCTCGCGGCGTTCGCTCCCGACCTGGCCTCGGCGCTGACGCTCCTGTCGATCCGGGCGGCGCTGTCCCAAATGGACGTTCCCACCCGCTCGTCCTACGTCATCGCGGTCGTGACCGAGCCCGAGCGCAGCGCCGCCGCGAGCCTGACCGCGGTACCGCGGACCCTTGCGGCGGCGCTCGGCCCGATACTCGGTGGGGCGCTCCTGGCGAGCCCCTTCCCGGCGGCCCCCCTGCTCCTGTGCGGGGCCCTCAAGATCACCTACGATCTCCTGCTCCTGCGCGGGTTCCGGGACGTCCGCCCACCCGAGGAGCGCTGAGGGCGCGCCGCGCGGCGGCCTCTCGGGTGCTTCGGCGACGGCGCCGCTCGCCCGCCGGCGGTGTCCGCCCGGCTCGCGCCGGCGGGGCCCGCTCAGCGCCCCGGGCGAAGGTCCGCGATCGCCCGCGCGTAGGGCGGCCGGCCGAAGACCGCCGAGCCGGCCACGAGTACGCTCGCCCCCGCCTCGACGACGAGCGGTGCGGTCTCGGGCGTGATCCCGCCGTCGACTTCGATCCGGATCGGCCGGTCGCCGATCATGGCTCGGATGCGGCGGATCTTCTCGAGCTGGGCCGGGATGAACCTCTGGCCCCCGAAGCCCGGGTTGACGGTCATGACGAGGACGAGGTCGACCCGGTCGAGCACGTAGGCGACGGCCGATTCCGGGGTCGCCGGGTTCAAGGAGACCCCGGCCTTCTTGCCGAGCGCCGCGATCGCCTGGAGGGTGCGGTCGAGATGGGTGCAGGCCTCGGCGTGGACGATGATGCGGTCCGCCCCGGCCTCGGCGAAGGCCGCGAGATAGGGATCGGCCGGCTCGATCATCAGATGGGTGTCGAAACACTTGTTCGACCAGGGCCGGATCGCCTTCACCACGTCCGGACCGAAGGTGATGTTCGGCACGAAATGGCCGTCCATCACGTCGAGATGGATCCAATCCGCTCCGGCCTCGTCGACGGCCCGGACCTCTTCGCCGAGCCGGGCGAAATCGGCCGAGAGGATCGAGGGCGCGATCAGGACCTCGCGGCTCACGCGGCTTCCTCCTGGGCGGCGGCCAGCACGCGGCTGGCCAGGATCTCCTCGGGGCCGATCGTCTGCAGATCCTCGACCGTCAAGCCCCGGCCGCGGCTCTCGAAGAGCCGGACGGCCTGGCGCAGCCGGGCGCGATCGAGGGCGTTGCGGACCGAGCGGGCGTTGGCGAAATGCGGTTGGCGCATGCGCGCCTCGAGATAGCGTTCGAAGGCGGCCCGCCCCTCGGGGCTGAAGCGGTAGTTCTGCTCGGCCAGCATGAGCTCGGCGATCGCCATGAGCTCGTCCTTGGTGTAATCGGGAAAATCGATGTGATGGGCGATGCGCGAGCGCATGCCCGGGTTGGCCTGGAAGAATCGGTCCATCCGGTCGGCGTAGCCCGCTAGGATGACGACCAGATCGTCGCGCTTGTTCTCCATGACCTGGAGAAGGATCTCGATCGCCTCTTGGCCGTAGTCGCGCTCGTTCTCCGGGCGATAGAGGTAATAGGCCTCGTCGATGAAGAGCACACCGCCCATCGCTTTCTTGAGCATCTCCTTTGTCTTGGGGGCGGTGTGGCCGATATATTGGCCCACGAGATCGTCGCGGGTGACCGAGACGAGCCGGTTCGTGCGGATGTAGCCGAGCCGATGGAGGATGTCGGCCATCCGCTGCGCGACCGTCGTCTTGCCGGTCCCGGGATTGCCCGTGAAGGACATGTGCAGGGTGGGCGGCTGGCTCGCGAGGCCCAGCTCGCGCCGCAGTTTGTCGACCAGGAGGAGGGCCGCGATCTCGCGGATCCGCCGCTTGACCGGGGCGAGCCCGACGAGCTGGCGGTCCAGCTCGTCGAGCACCTCGCCCACACCCGAGGCGTGGAACGCGGCCTCGAGGTCGACCGTTCCGGGCCTGCTCTCCGCCACGTCCGCCATCGCCGTCCTCCTCAGCTGCCGTAGCGCTCGCCGCTCGGCTTGTCGGTGGCGTAAGCGCGGGTCGTGTAGCGGATGGTCCGGCTCTGTGCCTCCTGCCGCACGAGATCGAAGCCCGGCTCCTCCTCCGGTCGGTCGGTGATGAAGGAGAGCCTGAGACTCTCCCAGCCCGGCGTGCTGTCGAAGGCCGAGATGCGGATATAGGCCCGGCCCTTGTGCACCTTGCGGCACTCGGCGAGCTCGTACATGACGGCTGCCGGATCCTGGAGATCGAACATCGGCAGCCCCCACATCTCCCAATAGGTGTTGCGGGGATGCGGGTCGTCGGTGAACTCGATGTTCACCGCCCAGCCCTTGGAGAGGCAATAGGCGACCTGCTTCCTGATCTGCTCGTCCGTCAAGGGCGGCAGGAAGCTGAAGGTTCCCTGGGTGATGTGCATGATCGGTCTCCCGTGCCCGCCGACTCAGACCGTGGTCGGCGTCGGCACGAAGTCGGGCGTGTCGGTCGAGGCGTAGTCGAAGGTGACGTCCTTCCAGGTCTCGAGCGCCTGGGCCAAGGGCTTGCACCAGCGGGCGGCCTCGGCCAGGATCTCGGGTCCTTCGGCCAGATAGTCGCGCCCCTCGTTGCGGGCGAGGATCATCGCCTCGAGGGCGACCCGGTTGGCGGTGGCGCCGGCGGCGATACCCATGGGATGGCCGATCGTGCCGCCGCCGAACTGCAGCACCACGTCCTCGCCCAGATAGTGGAGGAGCTGGTGCATCTGGCCGGCGTGGATGCCGCCCGAGGCGACCGGCATCACCTTGCGCAGCCCGGCCCAGTCCTGGTCGAAGAACAGGCCGTGCTCGAGCCGCATCGGGTTGTAGGTTTCGCGGCAGATGTCGTAGTAACCGCGTGTCGTTGCGGGATCGCCCTCGAGCTTGCCGACCACGGTACCCGCGTGGATGTGGTCGACGCCGGCGAGGCGTGCCCACTTGGCGATCACACGGAAGCTCACGCCGTGGTTCTTCTGCCGGGTGTAGGTCGAATGGCCGGCCCGGTGCAGATGCAGGATCATGTCGTTCTTGCGGGCCCACTTGGCCATCGACTGGATCGCCGTGAAGCCGATCACGAGGTCGATCATGATGATGACCGAGCCGAGCTCCTTGGCGAACTCCGCCCGCTCGTACATCTCCTCCATCGTGCCGGCGGTGACGTTGAGGTAGGTGCCCTTGACCTCGCCGGTCATCGCCTGGGCGCGGTTGACCGCCTCCATGCAGTAGAGGAAGCGGTCGCGCCAGTGCATGAAGGGCTGACTGTTGATGTTCTCGTCGTCCTTCGTGAAGTCGAGACCGCCTTTGAGGGCCTCGTAGACCACGCGGCCGTAGTTGCGGCCCGAGAGGCCGAGCTTGGGCTTGACCGTGGCACCGAGCAGCGGCCGGCCGAACTTGTCGAGCCGTTCGCGCTCGACGACGATGCCGGTGGGCGGCCCGTCGAAGGTCTTGACCAGCGCGGTGGGAATCCTGAGGTCCTCGAGCCGCAACGCCTTCAACGGCTTGAAGCCGAAGACGTTGCCGATGATCGAGGCCATGATGTTGACGACCGAGCCGGGCTCGAAGAGGTCGATGTCGTAGGCGATGTAGGCGAACCACTGGCCCGGATTGCCCGGCACCGGCTCGATCCGGTAGCACTTCGCCCGGTACTTCTCGCAAGCCGTGAGCCGGTCGGTCCAGACCACCGTCCAGGTCGCGGTCGAACTCTCGCCGGCGACCGCGGCCGCCGCCTCCTCCGGGTCGACGCCGTCCTGCGGTGTCACCCGGAAGCAGGCCAGGAGGTCGGTGTCCTTCGGCTGGTAGTCCAGGTCGAAGTAGCCCATCTCCTTGTACTTGAGCACGCCGGCATCGTACCGGCCGCGCTTCTTCGGCGTCGCGACCACGTTCATCGTCGATCTCCTGCGGAAGAGGCCGGCCGCGACCGGCCCGGACAGTGAGGGGAAGGCCTCAGGCGGCCTTGGCGCGCAGCCCGGCGATCTTCGGGTCGAGCTCGCCCGAGGCGTAGCGCCTGGCCATCGCCGAGAGCGGCAAGGGCTTGATCTTGGGCGCCTGGCCCGCGGTGCCGAACTCCTCGAAGCGCTGGGCGCAGAGTTTGGTCAAAGCCGCCATCGCCGGCTTGAGGAAATTGCGGGGGTCGAACTCCGCCTTCTTCTCCATGGCCACCCGCCGGAACTCGGCGGTCATGGCGATCCGGCAGTCGGTGTCGATGTTCACTTTGCGCACGCCGTGCTTGATGCCGAGCCGGATCTCCTCGACCGGCACGCCCCAGGTCTGGGGCATCTCGCCGCCGTACTTGTTGAAGAGGTCCTGCAGCTCCTGCGGCACCGAGCTCGAGCCGTGCATGACGAGATGCGTGTTCGGCAGCCGCTCGTGGATCGCCTTGACCACGTCCATCGCCAGGATGTCGCCGGTCGGCTTGCGCTTGAACTTGTAGGCGCCGTGGCTCGTGCCGATCGCCACCGCGAGCGCATCCACCCCGGTCGCGGCGACGAAGTCGCGCGCCTGGTCCGGATCGGTCAGGAGTTGCTTCTTGTCGAGCTTGCCGGTGGCGCCGTGGCCGTCCTCGGCCTCGCCCTCCCCGGTCTCGAGCGAACCCAGGCAGCCGAGCTCGCCCTCGACCGAGACGCCCACCCAGTGCGCCATCTCGACGACCTTCTTGGTGACGGCGAGGTTGTACTCGTAGGAGGAGGGCGTCTTGCCGTCCTCCTCGAGGCTGCCGTCCATCATCACGCTCGTGAAGCCGTGCTGGATGGCCGAGAGGCAGGTCGCGGGCTTGTCGCCGTGGTCGAGGTGCAGGCAGACGGGAATCTCGGGCCAGGTCTCGACCGCCGCCTTCACCATGGCCGCGAGGATCGTGTCGCCGGCATAGGCGCGTGCCCCGCGCGAGGCCTGGAGGATCACGGGCGAGGCGGTCTTGGCGGCCGCCTCCATGATCCCGCGCAGCTGCTCCATGTTGTTGATGTTGAAGGCCGGCACCCCGTAGCCGTGCTCGGCGGCGTGATCGAGGAGCTGGCGGAGGGTGACGAAGGCCATCGAGGTCCTCCCGGTGGTCAGGCGGCCGCGGCCGAAGCGAGCTTGCGCTCGGCCAGGGCCACGAGTGCGTCGGTGGTGATGCCGTAGTGGCGGAAGAGATCGGCGGCCGGGGCCGAGGCGCCGAAGCCGCGCACCGCGACGACGTCGTCCTCGCTCGCCACGTAACGGGTCCAGCCGAAAGGCGAGGCCGCCTCGATCGCGATCCGCGGCGCGCTGCCGAGCACCGCCCGGCGGTAGGCCGGATCCTGCGCGTCGAACAGCTCGAAGCTGGGCAGGGAGACGACGGCGGTCGGCACACCGCGCGCCTGCAACCGGCCGCGCGCCTCGAGGGCGAGATGGACCTCCGAGCCGGTCGCGAGAATGGTGAGCGCGCGCGCCCCGCCTTCGGCCTCGGCGAGCACGTAGCCGCCGCGGGCGCAGAGATTCGCCTCGCTCGGGCTCGTGCGGACGGCCGGCAGGTTCTGGCGGCTCAAGGCGAGGACCGAAGGCGTGCTGCGTTGGGCGAGCGCCACCTCCCAGCACTCGGCCGTCTCGACCGCATCGGCCGGGCGGAAGACGAGCAGGTTCGGGATCGCCCGCAGCGAAGCCAGGTGCTCGACCGGCTGGTGGGTCGGCCCGTCCTCGCCGAGGCCGATGCTGTCGTGGGTCATGACGTAGACCACCCGCAGGCCCATGAGGGCGGAGAGGCGGATGGCGTTGCGGGCGTAGTCGGAGAAGACCAGGAAGGTGCCGCCATAGGGGACGAGACCCTTGTGCAGCGCCATCCCGTTCATGACCGCCGCCATGGCGTGCTCGCGCACACCGTAATGGACGTAGCGACCGGCGAACGCGCCCGGCCGGATCGGCTTGGTGGCCTTGGTGATCGTGTTGTTCGAGTGCGTCAGATCGGCGGAGCCGCCGACCAGCTCGGGCACCGCAGCGGTCAAGGCCTCGAGCGCCATCTCCGAGGCCTTGCGGGTGGCGAGCGTGGGCTTGGCCTCGAAGAGCTTCGCCTTGTGGGCGGCGATCGCGGCTTCGACATCGGCGCGGATCTCGCCCGCGACGGCCTTCACGAAGGCGGCGCGGAGCTCGGCCGGGGCCGCCTCGAAGCGCGCCTTCCAGGCGGAGCGCGCCTCGGCACCGCGCCGCATCGCGGCCCGCCAGGCGGCGTAGATCTCGTCCGGGATCACGAAGGGCGGATGGTGCCAACCGAGTCGCTCGCGGGCGGCCGCGATCTCGGCCGCTCCGAGTGGGGCGCCGTGGGTCGATTCGCTGCCCTGCTTGTTGGGTGCGCCGTAGCCGATGATGGTCCGGCAGGCCACGAGCGAGGGGCGCGGATCGGCCTCGGCTTCGGCCAGCGCCCGAGCGACGGCTTGCGGATCGTGGCCGTCGACCGCGAGGGTGTGCCAGCCATAGGCCGCGAAGCGGGCGCGCACGTCCTCGCTGGTCGCGAGCTTGGTCGGCCCGTCGATCGAGATGCCGTTGTCGTCGAACAGCACGATCAGCCGGCCGAGCCCCAGATGACCGGCCAGTGCGGCGGCTTCGTGGCTGATGCCCTCCATGAGGCAGCCGTCGCCGGCGATCACCCAGGTGCGATGGTCGACGAGTTCCTCGCCGAAGCGGGCGGCGAGCATCCGCTCGGCGAGCGCCATGCCGACCGCATTCGCGAGGCCCTGGCCCAAAGGCCCCGTGGTCGTCTCCACGCCCGGGGTGTGGCCGTATTCGGGATGGCCGGGGGTGAGCGAATGGAGCTGCCGGAAGCGCTGGAGCTGCTCCATGTCCATCTTCGGGAAGCCCGTGAGATGGAGGAGCGCGTAGAGCAGCATCGAGCCGTGCCCGGCGGAGAGCACGAAGCGGTCGCGGTCGGGCCAGTCGGGATCGGCCGGGTCGACCAGGAGGTGGCGGGTCCAGAGCACGGTCGCCGCGTCCGCCATGCCCATGGGCATGCCCGGATGACCGCTCTTGGCCTTCTCGACCGCGTCCATGGCGAGGGCCCGGATGGCGTTGGCCATGGTGCGGAGGTCGACGGTGCCGCTCATGCGCTCTCGTCCTCGTTCGATGTCGCTCTCAGCGGGCACGCCGCGCGCGGTCGACGAGCTGCAGGATCAGCGGCGTCAGGATGAGCTGCATCGCCAGGTCCTGCTTGGGGCCGGGGATCACGATCGAGTTCGCGCGCGACATCCAGCTGCCCTGGATCATCGAGAGCAGATAGGGAAAGTCGATCCCCCGCGGGTTGCGGAAGCGGATCACCACGACCGATTCGTCGGCCGTCGGGATCCAGCGGGCGATGAAGGGGTTCGAGGTGTCGACCACCGGCACCCGTTGGAAATTGACGTCGGTCTGGGTGAACTGCGGGCAGATGTAGCGGACATAGTCCGGCATCCGCCTGAGGATCGTGTCGGTCACCGCCTCGGTCGTGTAGCCGCGCGCGGCCCGGTCGCGGTGGATCTTCTGGATCCACTCGAGATTGATGACGGGCACGACGCCGATCTTGAGATCGGCGTGCTTGGCGATGTCGAGCTTGTCGGTCACGACCGCCCCGTGCAGCCCCTCGTAGAACAGGAGGTCGGTGTCCCGAGGCAGGGGCTCCCAGTCGGTGAAGTGACCGGGCGGGACGCCGTAGAGCTCGGCCTCGCGGTCGTCGTGGACGTAGTGGCGGGTGCGGCCCGTGCCGCTCCTGCCGTATTCGGCGAAGACCGCCTCGAGCTCCTCGAGCAAGTTGGCCTCGACGCCGAAATGGCTCAGGTGGAAATTGCCGCGCTTGGCGGCCTCCGCCATCGCCTCGCGCATCTCCTGGCGGTTCCAGCGGTGGAAGGCGTCGCCTTCGATCCAGGCCGCCTTGATACCCTCGCGGCGGAAGATCTGCTCGAAGGTGTGCTTGACCGTGGTGGTCCCGGCCCCGGAGGAGCCGGTGACCGAGATGATCGGATGGCGCACCGACACGGGTTCTCTCCCCCTCTCCCGCAGCCGGCTCAGCTGCCCGACTTGAACAGGCCGCGCTGGCCGAAGAGCGGTCGCTGGCCGGCCGGCGGGACGTTGGCGTGGTGCAGCTCGACGACCCGGTCGACCTTGTCCTTGGAGCCGAAGATCAGGGGCGTGCGTTCGTGCAGGTCTTTGGGTGCGAGCTCGAGGATCGGGTGGAAGCCGTCGGTCGCGAGTCCGCCCGCCCGGTCCATGATCAGCGCGATCGGGAACGCCTCGTAGAGGAGCCGCAGCCGGCCGTGCTCGTACCCCTTTCGCGCGTCGCCCGGGTAGAGGAAGATCCCGCCCCGGACCAGAATGCGGTAGAGGTCGGCCACCACGCAGGCGACCCAGCGCATGTTGTAGTCGACCCCGCGCGGACCCGTGGCGCCGGCCACGCACTCCTCGACATAGGCCTTGATGGGCAGGGGCCAGTGTCGCGCGTTGCTGGCGTTGATCGCGTATTCGCGGCGGGCCGGAGGGACGCGCACGCCTTCCCGGTGCAAGACGAAACGCCCGGTGCGCGGATCGAGCGCGAACAGGTCGACCCGCTCGCCCAGCGTGAGGACGAGGGCGGTGAAAGAGCCGTAGACCACGACGCCGGCGGCGAGCTGGCGCTCGCCCGGGACGAGGAAGCTCGCCTCGCCGGTCGAGGCGGCCGGCAGGATCGAGAAGAGCGCCCCCATCATCGAGGCCTGCTCGATGTTGGCCGAGCCGTCGAGCGGGTCGAGGGCCACGGCGAGCGGCGCACCGGGCCGCAGCGCCAGGACCCCGTCGAGCTCCTCCGAGGCGAGCCAGGCGACCGGTGCGGCGCGCAGTGCCGTCTCGAACAGCTCCTCGGCGCGCACATCCAAAGCCTTCTGGCCGGTGCCGTCGCGGCTCTCCGCGACGACCTCGGCCATCTCGCCGGCGAGCGGCCCGAGGCGCACGAGCTCCGAGAGTTCGGCTGCGGCCTTGGCGAGTGCCGCCACCGTCGCGGCGATCGGCGCCCGATCCGGGCCACCGGCCGCCCAGCGGTCGAGATGCTCGGCGAGTGTGGTCATCGTTCCCCCGCCTCCCGCGGCGGACCGCGCGAGCGATCCGCGGCGCTTCGATCCGGCCCTTCGAGGGCGGCTCTGCGGCCGCCTCGCCCGCTTTGTGCCACCGTGGCGGCCGAAATCCGAATCTTTTAATGTTGGCCGCGATGAAAGAGAAACTTTCGCCCTTCGCGCGGCGGACCTCGCTGCGCCAGCTGCGGGCCTTCGGCGCCTATGTGCGGGCCGGCTCGATCAGCGGCGCGGCCGAGGCGCTCGGCCTCACCCCGCCGGCGGTGAGCCAGCAGCTCAAGCTGCTCGAGGAGGCGCTCGGCGGGGTGCCGCTCACGCTGCGCGACCGCGAGGGCGTGCGGCCGAGCGAGGCCGGCGAGGAGGTGCTGCTCGCGCTCGACCGGATCGAGGCCGCGCTTTCCGACTGCGCCGCCGCGGTCGGGGCACTCTCCGGGCTCGAGCGCGGCAGCGTCGCCGTGGGCGTGGTCAGTACCGCCAAATATTGGGCGCCCTTCGCACTCGCCGCCTTCCAGCGCAGCCGCCCCGGGGTCGAGCTCAAGGTCCGGGTCGGCAACCGGCAGCAGATCGTGGCGGCACTCGCCGGCCTCGAGCTCGACCTCGCGATCATGGGCTATCCGCCCGAGGACCAGCCGCTCGAGCAGGCGGCCCTCGGCGACCACCCGCACGTGATCGTGGCCCCGCCCGACCATCCGCGGGTCGGCGCGCGCGCCGTCCCGATCGCCGAGCTCGCCCACGAGCGCTTCCTCCTGCGCGAGCCCGGCTCCGGCACGCGGGCGCTTCTGCGCCGGCTGCTCGAGCGGGCCGGGATCCGGCCGGCGAGCGAGGAACTGCTCCTGCCCGGCGCGGCCGAGATCGGCTCGAACGAGACGATCAAGCAGGCGGTCATGGCGGGGATGGGGATCGCGCTCCTGTCCGCCCACACGGTCGCCGCCGAGGTCCGCGACGGCCGGCTCGCGGTGCTCGACGTCGAGGGATTGCCGATCGTGCGGACCTGGTACCTCGTCCGCCGCCGCGACCGGCGGATCCTGCCCGCCGCCCGCGCCCTCTGGGAGCATCTCGTGCGCGAGGCCGCGACCTTCCTGCCGACCCTCGGGGACCTCCCGACCGCCTGAGCGGACCGGGCTTCGCCGCCGGCCGAACAGGACAGCTTCCCTCGCTCACAAGGTCGTCCCGGCTTCGTGATCGGTTGTCACATCGTCGTGACTGGAGAGAGCGGAGTCGTTCGGCGATAAAGGGGTCGCGAGATTTCTCGCGACGCTTGGACACCGAGCGAACAGTTCGGCGATCGGTCGCCGAGAACGTCAGCTTCGACTGGAGACACCCCATGACAACTCGTCCCGTCGTCTCGGCCACGACGCTCGCCGGAGCGCTCGGCATGGCCCTGAGCCTGCTCGCGACGCCGACCCCCGGTGCCGCCGACGACGCCAAAGAGAAGTGCTACGGCATCGCGCTCAAGGGTCAGAACGACTGCGCCGCCGGTCCGGGCACGACCTGCGCCGGCACCGCCAAGGTCGACTATCAGGGCAACGCCTGGAAGTTCGTCCCCCAGGGGACCTGCGTGAACATCAAGACGCCCTACGGCCCGGGCTCGCTCGAGCCGATCAAGCGGCCGGCCTGAGCGGCGCGGCGGCGTGGTCATGGTGCGCGCGGCGGCCCTCCCGGCCCGCTCCGGCATCGGCCTCAAGCTCGCGCACGCCCGCGAGCTGCTGGCGAGCCGGCCCGATCTCGGCTTCCTCGAGGTCCATGCCGAGAACCTGATGGGTGCGGGCGGGCCGCCGTGCGCCTGGGCCGCCGCGCTGCGGCGGGAGTACCCGCTCGCTCTGCACGGCGTGGCGCTCTCGCTCGGCGCCGACGCGCCGCTCGATCCGGCCCACCTCGCGAGGCTGGTCGCCCTCTGCCGCCGCTACGACCCGGCGGCCGTCTCCGAGCACCTCGCCTGGTCGAGCCACGGGCCCTTCTACCTGAACGACTTGTTGCCGGTGGCCTACGACCGGCCGACCCTCGCCCGCGTCGCCGCCCACATCGAGCAGCTGCAGCGCGCCCTGGCTCGCCCGATCCTGCTCGAGAACCCCTCGACCTATCTGCGCTTCCAGTCGTCCTGCCTGGACGAGGTCGACTTCCTCGCCGAGCTGTCGCGCACCACCGGCTGCGGCCTTCTACTCGACGTCAACAATGTCTGGGTCTCGGCCGTCAACCACGGCTTCGATCCGTTCGCCTATCTCGAGCGCTTCCCGCTCGAGCGGGTCGAGGAGATCCACCTCGCGGGCGCCGCGCCGGATCGCGACCTCGACGGCGCCCCGCTCCTGATCGACGCCCACGACCGGCCGGTCGCCGACCCGGTCTGGGCGCTCTACGCCTTCGTGATCGCCCGGATCGGGCCCTGCCCGACCCTGATCGAGTGGGACAACGACGTGCCGCCACCGGCCCGCCTGGTCGAGGAGGCGGCGCGCGCCGAGGCGGTCGCGCGCGACGTCCTCGCCCCTTCGATCGAAAGGGCCGCCTGATGGACGCCGCCCTCGAGGCTCGCTTCGCCGCAGCGCTCCTCGACCCCTCCCTGCCGCCGCCGGAGGGGCTCGTGACCGGGCAGGGCGGCGATCCGGCGCGCCGCTTCGCGATCTACCGCAACAATGTGGTGGCCTCGCTCGTGGCGGCGCTCGAGGCCCGCTTCCCCGTGACCGCTGCGCTCCTCGGTCGCGACGCCTTCCGCGCCACCGCGCGCGCCCTCCTCGGCGCCCGACCGCCGCGCTCGCCGCTCCTGTTCACCTGGGGCGACGAGTTGCCCGGCTTCCTCGCCGGTTTTTCGCCGGTCGCGGCGTTGCCCTACCTGCCCGATCTCGCCGCCCTCGAGGCGGCCCGCAGCCGCGCCTTCCACGCCGTCGACGCCGAGCCGATCGGTGCCGACGCGCTCGCCGCCCTGGCACCCGCGGCGCTGCCCGGGCTGCGGCTGCTCCTCCACCCCTCGGTCGAGCTCGTGGTCTCGCGCTTCGCGATCGTCTCGCTCTGGAGCGCCCACCAGGAGCCCGATCCGGCGGCGGTCGAGGCGGCGCTGCGAGCCCTCGATCTCGCCCGGGCCGAGGACGCGCTCGTCTGGCGTTCGGGCGAGGACGTCGTGGTCCGCGCCCTGCCGAGGGGCGCGGCCGGGTTCTTCGCCGCACTCGGCGCCGGCGAGCCGCTCGGGGCGGCAGCGCGAGCGGCGCTTCTTTCGACCGCCGAGTTCGATCTGCCGGCGGCCCTGGCCCTCCTCTTGGGCGCGGGGCTCGTCGTTCGCCTGGAACAGGGGGAGATCCCGCGATGATGGTCGCCGGTCCTTCCCCCGGTCGCCGGCCGGCGCCGCTCGGCCGCTGGGCCGCCCTCCTGCACGCCGCGACCGCGCTGCTCGAGCGCATCCCGCACGACCTTTCGGCGCTTCTCGCCCGCCTGTCGATCGCCGGCGTGTTCTGGCGCTCCGGCCAGACCAAGGTCGAGGGGTTCGCCCTCGATCCGCTGGCCGGGCGGTTCGAACTCGGCTGGCCGCGGCTCGGCGCGTTCACGGTCGATCTGTTCAGGGACGAGTACCGACTGCCGGTGCTCCCGGCCGAGCTCGCCGCCTACCTCGCGACCACCGCCGAGCACCTGTTCCCGCCGCTTCTCGTGCTCGGGCTCGGCACCCGTTTCGCCGCCCTCGCCCTGCTCGCGATGACCCTCGTGATCCAGCTCTTCGTCTATCCCGACGCCTGGCCGACCCACGGCACCTGGGCGGTGGCGCTCCTCTACCTCGCCGCCCGCGGCCCCGGGCGGCTCGCCCTCGACCCCTGGCTCGGCCGGCACCGCACGACCGCCTGAGCCGCCTCACCCGGACCCGGTCGAGGCCGCCGCCCGGATCCGCTCGACCGCCGCCTCGAGGCGGGCGAGATCGCTCTCGCGCGAGAGCCGATGGTCGCCGTCCTCGACCACCTCGAGCGTCACCTTGGCCCGGACCAGGCGCTCGATCAGCGCGAGCGAGAGGGAGAGCGGCACGTCGCGGTCCTGTCGGCCGTGCAGGATGTGGATCGGGCAGGTGAACGGGAGGTCGCGGTCGAGGAGCTCGTGGGCCCGCGACTCCTCGACGAAGCGACGGGTGAGCGGCAGCGGCTCGCCGTAGGCCGAGGGCAGGAAGACGACCCCGTCGCGCTCGAGGGCTTCCCGCTCGGCCGGGCTCAGGGCGGGGAGGATCAGCCGGCGCGGGAAATCGGGGGCCGGGGCCACGAGCACCATGCCGGCGAGCCGATCGGGGCGGGCGAGCCCGGCGAGAAGGGCCTGCCAGCCGCCCATCGAGGAGCCGACCAGGAGGAAGGGCCCCTCGACCACCCGGTCGAGGACCAGGAGCGTGTCCGCGAGCCAATCGCCGATCGTAGCCTCCTCGAAGCGGCCCGAGGAAGCACCGTGGCCGCGATAGTCGAAGCGGGTGAAGGCCCAGCCGCGGGCGGCGGCGAGCGCGGCGAGCCGCGAGGCCTTGGTGCCCTCCATGTCGGAGCGCAGACCACACAGGAAGACGATCTCTGGACCGGACCCGGCGAGCCGCCGACAGGCGATCCGCCCGCCGGGCTCGGGCTCGAGGAAGAAAGGCTGGTCGGTCACCACCGTGCGCTCGCTTTGTACTCGCCGGCCGATCTGCTAGCAGGGCGCCGCCGCCGCGGCGAGCCGGGCCGGACCCGGCGCCGTACCCTGTCCTCGCGCGGGATCGAGGCCGATTGAGCGAGACGCGTCCGCGAGCCGGGCTCGACGAGCCCACGGCCCTCCTGGTCGCGACCGGGCTTCCGGCCGACAGCGTGAGCCGGCGCACCGTCGACTATTGCCGGAGTCTGAGGGCCGGCGGCTGGCGCCCGCTCGTGGCCGCGGCCGAAGGCCCTTGGGCGGATGCCGTACGCCGCGCCGGTGGCCGGCTGGTCGATTCGACCCTCGAGCGGGGGGCGCCCTGGCGGCGGTTCTTGGCCCGTTGGCGGCTCGATGCGCTGCTGCGCCGCGAGCGGGTGCGGATCGTACACCTGCAGCGCCCGGCCGGTGCGGCAGCGGCCGCCGCCGCGGCGCGCCGCGCGGCGTTGCCCTGGCTCGCCACGATCCATGCCCCGGTCGAGCTCTCGGCCCGGCCGGCCGGCGCGGCGGTCCTCCTCGAGGCGCCGCGGCTCGTCGCGGTCTCCGACTATGTCGCCGAGACCCTCGTCGAGACGCAGGCCGTGCCGCCCGAGCGGGTCGCGGTGATCCCCCCGGCGGTCGATCTCGCCGAGCACGATCCCGAGCGGGTGCGCGGGCCGCGGGTCGCGGCGGTGGCCGAGCGCTGGGGGCTCGATCTCGGCCGCCGGGTGGTGGTGGTGCCCGGCCCGCTCCTGCCGGCGCACGGCCATCTCGTCCTGATCGCCGCGGTGGCGCGGCTCGCCCGCGCCGACCTCGCGGTCGTGCTCGTGGGCTCGGAGGAAGCCGAGCCCGCCTATGTTCGGCGGATCGAGCGGGCGATCCGCGAGGCCGGCGTCGGCGATCGGGTCCGCTTCGGCGCACCACCCGAGGACGAGCCCGCCGCCCTTCAGCTCGCCGATGTCGTCGTGCTGCCGGCGATCGAGCCCCTGCCCTCGGCCCGGGTGATCGCCGCCGCCCAGGCCATGGGCCGGCCGGTGATCGTCTCGGGGCTGGGTGCGCTTCCCGAATGCGTCATGCCGGCCGCCACGGGCTGGATCGTCTCGGCCGGCGATCCGGCCGAGCTCGCCTGGGCGCTCGAGCGCGCGCTCGCCCTCGACGAAGAGGTGCGCGCGCGGCTCGCCGGCCGCGCCCGCGCCTTCGCCGCCGAGAGCTTCGCGCTCGGCCGGGTGGGCCCGCGGCTGGTCGAGCTCTACGCCCGGATGCTGCGCGAGGCCGCGCGCTGAGGTCTCCCGCGGTTGACACCGCGGCCGCGGCGACGGCACCCTGCGTCGGCGCGCCCGGCCGATCGCCGGGACGCGAGCGCCTCCTGTCACGAGATCGGATCCGAACCGCATGCAGACCGCCGCCGAGCCCCGCGCGATCGACGCTCGCCCGGGCGGGGTGACGATCACCCTGCCGGACGGCTCGACCCGCCGGTTCGAGCGGCCGCCGACGGGCCGCGAGGTGGCCCTCGCGATCGGCCGCCGGCTGGCCGAGGTGGCCGTGGCGGTGGCGGTCGACGGCGAACTGCGGGACCTCGACCGGCCGATCACGAAAGACGCCGCCGTGCGGATCGTGCGGGCGGAGGACCCCGAGGCGCTGCCGCTTCTGCGCCACGACTGCGCACACGTCATGGCGCAGGCGGTGCAGGAGCTGTTCCCCGGCACGCAGGTGACGATCGGCCCCGCGATCGAGACCGGCTTCTATTACGATTTCTACCGGGACGAGCCCTTCTCGAGCGACGATCTCGCCAAGATCGAGGCGCGGATGGCCGAGATCGTGAAGGCCGATGTCCCGTTCCGCCGCGAAGAGGTGAGCCGCGAGGAGGCGCGCCGCCGCTTCGAGGCCATGGGCGAGCGGTTCAAGCTCGAGCTCTTGGATGCCATCCCCGAGGGCGAGCCGGTCACGATCTATCACCAGGACGGCTGGTTCGACCTCTGCCGGGGCCCGCACGGGCCCTCCACCGGGCGGATCGGCGCCTTCAAGCTCCTCAAGGTGGCGGGCGCCTATTGGCGGGGCGATCATCGCAACCCGCAGCTCCAGCGGATCTACGGTACGGCCTTTCCCACACGAGCCGCGCTCGAGGCCTATCTCCACCAGCTCGAGGAAGCGGAGAAGCGCGACCATCGGCGGCTCGGCCGCGAGATGGACCTCTTCCACGTCCAGGAGGAGGCGCCGGGTGCGGTCTTCTGGCACCCCAAGGGCTGGGTGCTCTGGCGCACGCTCGAGAACTATGTCCGACGCCGGCTCGAGGGCGCGGGCTATGTCGAGGTCCGCACCCCCCAGCTCGTCGACCGCAGCTTGTGGGAGCGCTCGGGGCATTGGGAGAAGTTTCGCGCCAACATGTTCACCCTCGAGGCGGAGGAGCGGGCCTTCGCCTTGAAGCCGATGAACTGCCCCTGCCACGTCCAGATCTTCAACCAGGGCATCAAGAGCTATCGCGACCTGCCGCTGCGGATGGCCGAGTTCGGCTCCTGTCACCGCAACGAGCCGTCCGGGGCGCTCCACGGGATCATGCGGGTCCGCGCCTTCACCCAGGACGACGCCCACATCTTCTGCACACCGGAGCAGATCACGAGCGAGAGCGTGGCCTTCGTCGATCTGCTGCGCTCGGTCTACGCCGATCTCGGCTTCCCCTCCTTCAAAGTGAAGTTCTCCGATCGGCCGGCGGTGCGCGCCGGCACCGACGAGGTCTGGGACCATGCCGAGCAGGCCCTGCGCGAGGCCTGTGTGGCGGCCGGGGTCGAGGCCGAGCTCAACCCGGGCGAAGGCGCCTTCTACGGTCCCAAGCTCGAGTTCGTGCTCGAGGACGCGATCGGCCGCGAGTGGCAGTGCGGCACGCTCCAGGTCGACTTCGTCCTGCCCGAGCGCCTCGATGCCACCTATGTCGGCCCGGACGGCGCCAAGCACCGGCCGGTCATGCTGCACCGGGCGATTCTGGGATCGCTCGAGCGCTTCATCGGTGTCCTGATCGAACACTATGCCGGCCGGCTGCCGGTCTGGCTCGCCCCGGTGCAGGCGGTGGTCGCGACCATCACGAACGAGGCGGATTCGTACGCCCGCGAGGTGGGTGGAAGGCTCGAAGCGGCGGGCGTGCGGGTCGAGCTCGATCTCCGGCCCGACAAGATCGGCTACAAGGTACGCGAGCACAGCCTCGCCAAAGTGCCCTTCCTGCTGGCGGTGGGAGCGCGCGAAACGGCGGAGCGCACGGTGGCGCTCCGGCGGCTCGGGCAGCAGGGCCAGGAGAGCCTCGCGCTTGACGCCGCGGTCGCTTTGTGTCTTCGAGAGTCGACCCCGCCCGATCTCGCGCGGCGCACTTGAGGGCCGAACGCGGGAGAACGGGCGGACGAGTCGGGTGGCGCGGCGGCCGGCGGGCCGGCGCGCGTGTTTGTGCAAGTCGCACGGAACGCGCCCTCGGGCGCGGGTGAATCGGAGGAAGAGCGGAGTACATGGCAGCGGCGGCACGTGAGGAAGAATACCGGATCAACCGGATGATCGACGCGCCGGAGGTCCGGTTGATCGACGAGAACGGCCAGATGGTCGGGATCGTGCCGCTCAGGGAAGCCCTCGCGAGGGCGGAAGAGGCCGGGATGGACCTCGTCGAGATCTCGCCCAACGCCCGACCGCCGGTCTGCAAGATCCTCGATTACGGCAAGTTCAAATACGAGGCCCAGAAGAAGGCCGCCGCCGCGCGCAAGAAGCAGCGCGTGATCGAGATCAAGGAGATCAAGATGCGGCCGGGCATCGACGACAACGATTACGACATCAAGATGAAGAAGGTGAAGGAGTTCCTGGACGAGGGTGACAAGGTCAAGGTCACCCTTCGGTTCCGGGGGCGGGAGATGGCGTACGCACATCTGGCGACGAGCCTGCTCGAGCGGATCAAGAACGACGTGGCCGATCGTGCCAAGGTCGAGCAGATGCCGAAGCTCGAGGGCCGCCAGATGGTGATGGTGATGGCACCGCTGCGCTGAGCGCCCGCCGGCCGCGGTGGTCGGCTTCCCGGGCCTCGAGCGGCGCCCCTGTGGCCCCTCGATTTCCGACCTCGACCGGGGCACGGCACGTCGCCTCGCCTCGCGACCGGCGAGGGGGCCGGCGATCCGCCTCGGCCGGTCGCTCTTCCCCGCGCCCGACCGGTTCGGCTAAGCCCGGCCCACGAAGCCGCCCGGAGCCCGCGCATGGCCGCCCCCTTCGCCGATCGCCTCGCCCGCCTGCGCCGTGTGCTCGCCGAAGCGGGCGCCCACGGCCTCTACCTGCCGCGCACCGACGAGCAGGGCAGCGAATATCTGCCGCCCTCGGCCGAGCGCGTCGCTTGGCTCACGGGCTTCACGGGTTCGGCTGCGACCGTGATCGTCCTCGAGGACGAGGCCGCGGTCTTCAGCGACGGCCGCTACACCGTCCAGCTCGAGCGCCAGGTCGACCGCGCGCTCTTCGAGCGCCACGACACGGCCGAGACCCCGCCTTCGCGTTGGCTCGAGCGGCATCTGCGACCGGGCCGGCGGCTCGGGCTCGACCCTTTTCTCCTTCGGCGCGAGGAGTACGAGCGGCTGCGCAAGGTCGCCCGGGCCCGCGGCGCCGAGCTCGTCTTCCTCGAGCCGAACCCGGTCGATCGGATCTGGCTCGACCGGCCGGCCCCACCCGAGGGCCGCGCCTTCTCCCATCCCGAGCGCTACGCCGGCAGGAGCTCGGCGGAGAAGCGGCAGGCGATCGCGGCCGACCTCCGCCGGGCGGGCGCCGACCACCTTCTGGTGACCGCGGCCGACGCGGTCGCCTGGCTGCTCAACATCCGCGGCCGCGACGTTCCCTACAACCCTCTGTGCCTCTCCTTCGCGATCCTCGACGCCGACGGTCGCTGCCGCTGGCTCGTCGACCCGAAGAAGCTCGGTCCCGAGCTCCGGCTCGACAACGCGGTCGAGGTCGAGCCGGTCGAGCGGCTCTTGCCGGCGCTCGACGAGCTCGGGGCGGCCGGCTGCGCGGTGCTCGCCGACCCGGGGGAGGTTCATCTCGGCTTCCTCGATCGGCTCGAGCGGGCCGGCGCTCGGCTGATCGAGGCCGAGAACCCGATCCGCCTCGCCAAGGCGATCAAGAACCCGGTCGAGATCGAAGGGGCGGTGGCCGCTCAGCGCCGCGACGGTGCCGCGGTCGTCCGCTTCCTCGCCTGGCTCGACCGGGAGGGGCTGTCGGCCGGGGTCGACGAGCTCGGGGCAGCCGACCGGCTCGAGTACGAGCGGGCGAAGGACCCGCTCTTCGAGGGGCCGAGCTTCCCCACGATCTCGGCGCACGGACCCAATGCCGCGCTGCCGCACTACCGGACCACGCCCGAGACCAACCGCCGGCTCGAGCCGGGTACGGTCTATCTCGTCGATTCGGGTGGTCAGTACCGTGACGCCACCACCGACGTCACCCGCACGATCGCCCTCGGCGACGTACCGTTTCCGGTCAGGGAGCGTTTCACCCTCGTCCTCAAGGGGCACATCGCGATCGCCGAGGCGGTCTTCCCGGCCGGCACCACGGGCGGTCAGCTCGACTGCCTCGCCCGGCTCGCCCTCTGGCGGCGCGGCCTCGACTTCGACCACGGTACCGGCCACGGCGTGGGCAGCTATCTCTGCGTCCACGAGGGACCGCAGCGGATCTCCAAGGCCGGCGGCGGGGCGAAGCTCGCGCCCGGCATGATCCTCTCGAACGAGCCCGGCTACTACGCCCCGGGCGCCTACGGCATCCGCACCGAGAACCTGGTGCTGGTCGAGAGCCGTGGCCGGCCGGTGGAGGGCGAGCGCGAGCTGCTCGGATTCCGCACGCTCACGCTCTGCCCGATCGACCGCCGGCTCGTCGTCCCGGCGCTGCTCACCCCCGAGGAGCGCTGGTGGCTCGATTCCTACCACGCCCGAGTGCTGGCCGAGCTCGCCCCGCTGGTCGAGGACCCGGCCGACCGCGCGTGGCTCGAGGCCGCCTGCGCGCCCCTCTGAGCGGCCCGCGCCGACCCGGGCGGCGCTAGGGGTCGTCGCGGCGCCAGCCGGCGAGCCGTTCGAGGAGCGGGAAGACGGCCGGCGCGGCGGCCAGCACCCGGTTGCCGGCGAGGAGCCCGCCGCCCGCCAGGAAGTCGACGACCCGGCCACCCGCCTCCTCGACCAGGAGCAGGCCCGCGAGCGCGTCCCAGCTGTTCATGTGCGGCTCGAGGTAGCCGATCAGCCGGCCGCAGGCGACCCAGGCGAGGCCGAGCGCCCCCGAGCCGTGCCGGTGGTACATGCCGCCGGCGGCGAGCAGCGGGCCGAAGACCGGAGCGATCTCCTCCGGCCGCGAGCGGTGCGAGAAGCCGACCGAGACGGTGCCGTCGGCGAGTCCTCTGGCCTCGGCCACTCGGATCGGCACGCCGTCGAGGGTGGCGCCGCCGCCGGCCCGGGCCGCGAACAGCTCGCCGGCGCAGGGGTCGAACACCACGCCGAGCTCGATCCGCGGGCCGCGCACGCAGGCGAGGCTCACGCACCAGGAGCCGATCCCGTTGAGGAAGCACCAGGTGCCGTCGATCGGGTCGATCACCCAGGTGGCGGCACCGCCCGGGGCGTGGCCGCTCTCCTCGCCGAGGATCCCGTCCTCCGGGAAGAGCGCGCCGAGCCGGGCCCGGATCAGCGCCTCGACCTCGCGGTCGGCCTCGCTCACGAGGTCCTGCAAGCCCTTGCGCTCCACCGCGAGGCGGTCGCGGCCGCGGAAGCGGCGGAGCGCCAGGGCCCCGGCCTCGCGGGCGAGAGCGCAGGCGGCGGCGAGGCGGAGATCGGGATCGGTGGTCGGCAAGGCGGGCGGCTCCGGGCGGCCGGCGGGCCCCTCGTGGACCGCCGGGGAGGCGCAGCGAGCGCCGGCCTTCACGATCCGTCAACCCTTTCCCGTTAGGCTTCGGGCCGTGCCTTTCCGGAGCCCGCCCGCATGGCCGACCGCGCGCCCGAGCCGACCCCGCTCCTGCAGCGCCCGCTGGTTCAATCGCTGCTCCTCCAGGCCGCCACCCGCGATCGCGAGACCGGCTGCCTCACCACCGCCTATCTGGCGCAACGTGCGGCCGAGGAGATCGCCCGCCGGCAGCGCTACGGCGGCCGCCTCTCGCTCCTGCTCGCCGCGGTCGACGAGGCGGGCGAAGGCTCGGGCGAGGCGCCTTCGGCCCTCGTCCGCCTCGCCGGCCGGATCCGGGCGCGGGTCCGCTCGACCGACCTGGTCGGCCGTTGGGAACACCAGGAGATCCTCGCGGTCCTGCCCGGCACCGGCCTCGCCGGTGCGACGCGGCTCGCCCGGCGCATCCTCGTCGCCGGCCCGGGCGAGCCGACCGGTCCGCCGCTCCTCGCGAGCATCGGGGTCGCCACCTGGCTCGGTGCGAGCGAGGATCTGGCCCTCATGGTCGAGCGCGCCCGAAGCGGGCTGCTCGAAGCCCGCGCCCGAGGTGGTGGCTGTGTCGGGGTGAGCTGAGCCCGGGAGCGACGCGCCGAGCCGCGTGCCGCGCGGCCGCGGAGGGAAGGCCGATCGCCACGCCCGGTTTCCGCTCGCCCGCGTGTCCGCACCCCATCCGTCGTGCGAGCGCATACCGGCCGGCTGGGGTCTCGCTCGAACGCGTGCACCTGCAGGGCACCCGGGAGCGAGGACGGCACGAGCCACCGACCCGGTGCCGCGCCCCTCGCCCGCCCCGCGCGCTCGCGGCGAAGGCGGAAGAGCGGGCTACCAGTCGCCCGGCCGAAGCGCCCGCTCCGCGCTCGGGGCGAAGGCTCTTCGCGCGCCTGGCGACACCCGCGCGGCGGTGCGCCTGCCAGGCGAGGCGCCCGAAGGCTGGGCGCGCGCCCGGCGACACGGATGGAAGGGCCGCGGGCACGGAGGTGGTGACACAGAGGAGGAGGTGCCGCAGAGGAAACGGAAACCACACCGGGCGCAGCGGACGCGGCCCGACCGACGCGCCGCGGATGCTCGGGCGGGTAGCCGCACCGAGCGCCGGCTGCGGGAGATCCGTGGTGCGGCCGGCGCGAGGGCGACCCCCGGCACCCCCGGATACCTCCGCCCCGAGCGGGGGGCCCGTCGGTCGAGGAAACTCTGGCAAGCGGGTCCGCCGCGCGGGCGGGCCTCTCGACGGGCCCGGCGCCGGAATCGCGGCCGGCGGCGAACGTTTCGCCACGGCCCGGCGCCGGCGACTGCCGCGCAGAAGGGCGGCGGTGCGGCCGGCACCCCCGCATACCTCCGCCCCGGGCGGGGGCCCGTCGGTCGAGGGAACTCTGGCAAGCGGGTCCGCCGCGCGGGCGGGCCTCTCGACGGGCCCGGCGCCGGAATCGCGGCCGGCGGCGAACGTTTCGCCACGGCCCGGCGCCGGCGACTGCCGCGCAGAAGGGCGGCGGTGCGGCCGGCACTCCCGGATACCTCCGCCCCGAGCTCACGGGTCGCCCGTGCGCCCGCTCTCATGCCACGTTTCGCGGCTCGCTCCGCTCGAGGTCGGTGCCGAAGCAACGCGGGCCGGCGGTGGAGATCCGGGCGGCGGTCGTCACGGCACCGCCCTGCCCACAGAGGTCCGAAGGGCTGTCCGGAGGGCCCACCTGCCGTCCGCGCGCCCGGTGCCCCGCGGCCGTCTCGATACCTTCCGCGCGAAACGTACCGCCAGCCACGGCCGAGATGCGGCACCGCGGACCGGTTCGATTCGCGCCGAGGACCGGACCTCCGCGGGCACGACCGGTCCGTCGGTGACCGGCCCGCGCCCCGCTGCGGCACCGGTGGACCGTGGCAGGCGGGCGAGCCGGCGGATCGAGGCCGTACCGACCCGCGGAGACGACCCCTGGGGTGCGGGCCCAACCGCGGAGAGTCGCTTGCGGGCGGTGCGCGACTTCGCAGACCGGGTCCCCACCTGCGCGCCGGAACGGCTGCGCGTGCCTGGCGGTGACACCGCGCGTGGGCCGGGTTTCCACGTTCGCGCGAAAACGCCGGCACGACGCCTTCTTTTCGAACGAACCCCGGACGGGTTTCCACCCGCGCACGGGCACCCCTGCCGCGCCTGCCCTGACCCCGGGGGCGTGCCGCGGGTTTCCACCCGCGCACGGGAACCCCGTCTGCGGGATCGCGGCTCGGACCGTACTCGGACGGGTTTCCACCGGCATACGGGATCGCCGAGGAGGGAGCCGGAATGCCGCCCGGCCGAGCCGGGTTCCCGGGTCCCCGGGGGAACGGTGCACCGTTCGCGACCCGCGCAGGGACCCTCGTCGACGGCCTTCGGGCGGCCCTGGGGACGATCGGGCTCTCGCTCCGAACCGCCCGGCCCGCCTTCCGCACGGAGGCGAGGACAGCGGCCTGCGCGCCGTCCCGATCGCGGTTCGGGTGCGAGCCCGCGCGTGGCGCCGGGACCGCACCGGGAAGCCCGGTGCGCGGGTCGCTGCGTCCCGGGCTCCCACGCGCGGCGGGGGCGGCCGCTGCTCGAGGTCGACGAGGGCGTGCCGCTCGCGGCCTCCTGCATCGGCACGGACGGCCATCGCGACCTTCTGCCCGAGACGGCCGGCCCGGCCTGCTTCCACACGGGTATGGACAGCGCCGGGCGGACGGCACGCCTCCGCCAGGGCAGAAACGGCAGCAGTCGGGCCCGTGCGCGGAACGGCCCCTCCCGCTGCCGCCGAGGCCCCGGATCGGACCGGAGGGCAACGAGCGAAGCGGCTCCGGCTGCTCCGCCTCGACCCCGGGCTTCGCGCTCGGGTCGGGTCGCATCGACGCGAGAGTTCCGGCGATGGACCCGCGCGACGCCGGCCGGATCGAAGCCGGCCGCGGTCACGGTGCGACGGCGGGTGCCGGCCGGCGCATCGCTACTCCGCCTTCCTCGCCCGGCAGCCGGTGCTGCGCAGGAACGCGCCGGATCGGCGGCTTCTCGCGGACGACGGCCCGACGGAGCGGCCCTCGGACTCCGCGCCCGGGCTCTTCCGTCCGCCGCGGCCGTGCTCCCGCGCGTCTCGGCGGACGGGTCCCCACCCCCCTCCGACCGCGGGAAGAATTCAGGGAGGCCGGCCTTCGTCTCCGACTCGCCCGGGCGGGCTCCCCGCGACCGAGCTCCGCCCTCCGGACGGCCGTGCCGCTCGGCGACCGTCGACTTCCCCCGGTCGATCGGCGGGGTTGCGAACCACTGCGCCGAGGCCGAGACCCGAAACCCGCCCCGCCTCTTTCTGGCCCGTCGTTCGGGCACTCGGGTGATCGCTTCGTGGCACAGCGTCCGACGGCGCGAACCGGGACGCTCCGAGCGAGGCTTCGACCGACCGATCGGGCCCTCGCCGCCCGGCCCCGACCGCCGCCGCGCGCTCCGCCCCGTCCGCCGACGCCGGTGCACGGTTCCCGCGCTCGAGCGCTGCGCGTGCGGCACTCCTCCGTGATCGCTCATGGCGCCCGCACGTCGCGGTGCGGGCGAGCCCGGTCACCCTCGGCCCTCGATGCTCGGCCGCGGCGGCCGTGCCGAACGCCCTCCGAGGGCGCGCTCCTTCGACCGGGCACCTTCCCCCGCCGGTCCGGCCGGGCTGGCCTCGACAGGAAGTCGCGGGCATGATCGATCGGCCGGCCGGGAGGGCGCCGGGTGGGGGGCGGATGCGGATCGTGGTGATCGGCGCTGGCGTGGTCGGCACGATGGCCGCCTATTGGCTCGCCCGCGACGGCCACGCGGTCACGGTGGTCGAACGGCGCGAGGGACCGGCCCTCGAGACGAGCTTCGCCAACGGTGCCATCGTGCATCCGAGTTCGGTCGAGCCCTGGTCGGGACCCAGGGTGCCGCTGCAGATCCTGCGCTGGCTCGGCCGCGAGGACGCGCCGTTCCTTCTCCGCCCCAAGGTGCTGCCGCGGATCTGGCGTTGGGGGCTCGCCTTCCTGCGGGCCTGTACCGCCGAGCGGCACCGGGCGGCGGCGGTCCGCAACCTGGCCCTCGCGCTCGAGAGCCTCGAGGGGCTCGCCCTGATCCGCGCCGAGACCGGCATCGTTTACGATTTCCGGCCGCGGGCGGTGCTCGAGATCGCCCGTGATCCCGAGGCCCTCGAGGCGGCCGATCGGGCCCACGCGCCGCTTCGCGCCGCCGGCCTCGAGGTGGTGCGGCTCGACCGCGCGGCGCTCGTGGCGCTCGAGCCGGCGCTCGCCCCCGTTGCCGACCGGCTCGCCGGCGCGCTCCACTATCCGCAGGACGAGATCGGCGATTGCGCCGCCTTCACTCGGGGAATCGCCGCCTGGTGTGCGACGCAGGGCGTGACCTTCCACTGGGGAACGGCCGTCACCGGGTTGCGGGTCGAAGCCGGTCGGCTGCGGGCGGTGACGACGGCCGCGGGCACGCTCGGCTGCGAGGTGGCGGTGGTGGCGGCCGGCCCCTGGACGCCGGCACTGCTCGCCCCGCTCGGCCTGCGGGTGCCGATCGTGCCGGTGAAGGGTGTGTCGCTCACCGCGCCCCGGCGGCTGTGGCCGGAGGCGCCGCGGCACGCGATCCTCGACGGGGCCGCGCACTATGCCCTGGTGCCGGTGGGCGAGCGGCTGCGGCTCGCGGGCTCGGCGGAGCTCGGCGAGTTCGACGCTCGCCCGGCGCCGGGCCGCATCCGAGCGCTCGTCGAGCGGGTGAGCGAGCTCTTCCCGGCGATGCGGGCGGTGGCGGCGAGCCCCGAGGCGGTCGCCTGGGCCGGACTTCGGCCGGCGACCCCGCACGGCGAGCCGCTCCTGGGCCCGACCCGGATCGCCGGGCTCTGGCTCGATGCCGGTCACGGCCACATCGGTTGGACGTCGGCGGCCGGCAGCGGTCGCCGGCTCGCGGCACGGATCGGCGGCCGGGCGCCGGAGGGACCACCGGTCGCTTGACCTCGGCGCCGCGGCTCTGTTGGTTCGCGGCGCGAGCGTGGAGGGGTGCCGGAGCGGTCGAACGGACTGGTCTTGAAAACCAGCGAGGGGTCCTCCCCTCCGTGGGTTCGAATCCCACCCCCTCCGCCAACTCACCTGCACGAACCCACGTCATGGCCGCCCGCGCGGCCATTTTTCTTGCGGGCTCAAAGGGCTTTGCCGAAATCGGGTTTACTGGGGAGACCAGCCGGCCGTGGCCGTCGGCCCCATTTTGCCGTCTCTGTCTCTTTCCGACTTAACCGGCACTGCGCCTGTTAAGCACCGCCAACGCGTCTCTTTTCAATGGGTTCTGGAAGCGGCCGGGCTTTACGGTTGCGCTAGGCTTCCTCGCTTTCATATCGCTGCAATCCGCCGTCAATCACGCGCCTGGCGCGCAGCATGCGGGTCGGTGGAAGAGCTACGAGCGGCCGCCTCCGATAGGGGAACAACTTCGCGAAACTTGCCGCCGGGCGACTGCTGAGGCGGTTCGTCGGCATGCTCGATCGCGACGTGACCGAGATGGTGCTCGGCAAGCAGCCGGCTCAGCTCGTCATGCACCGCCTGCCACAGGCGATCAGATTCCACGTCGGGCCGCGGGCGGAGGCGTATGCGAAGGCACGCTGGTTTCGTCTGCACGACCTGAAAAAGCTCAACTTCCGGTGTGCGATCGAACAATGCGCTGAGCGCCAACGGCGCGATGCTGATTCGCCCGCCGTGTTCGGCAGGAAAAGTCAGCACGTCGGCGGTCCGGCCCTGGACACGGATCGCTGGCAGCGGGTCGCCGCAGGGGCAGGGGCCCGGCCGTTGGAGAATGCTGTCACCGAGGTCATAACGAAGAATCGGCTGCAGCCGGTTGGCGAGGTTGCTCACCAGCACCGTATGCGACTGTTCTCCGGGTCGCGTGGGCCGGTAATCGGCGTCGACCGGCTCAAACAGCACCCAGTCGCTGTTCACGTGCAGCCAGCCGTGCTCGCAACTGTAGCTGAGGAACGGACACTCGGTGGCGGCGTAGCCCTCGCGCACCTTGGCACTAAAGGCCCGGGCGATCCGATCATACTCGCCGCGCGCAAGGCCCTCGGCCGAAAGAACCACCAGAACCGGGTTGATGCGCAGGCGGCCGGCTTCCTGCTCGCTCGCAAGCAGCGCACCCATGCTCGCGTAGGGCGCCAGGATGGCCGGGCGAAACCGGTTGAGGCCGGCGACCATCTCCGGCAGTGGTGTAGACACGGGGAAGACCTGGATCGTGCCGCCGCGCCGCTTGCGGAGGCGGGTGGCGGCGACAATCGAGGCGAAGTGGCCGCCCGTCGCACAGACCATTGCGATACGTCCGCCGCCGATAATCAGTCTGATGACGTCGCCGACGGTGAGCCAGGCGCTCAACATCCGCATCGTGAGCGCGGTAGTCACCGTAAAGCTTCGGTCATCCATCAGGAAGATCCCCGGGGTTCCGGTCGTTCCCGACGTGGTGAGGACCGTGTACTTGCCCAGGAACCGCTCTCCGATCAGGTCCGGATTGTCGACGAAGGCGCGAGCTGTCTCGATCGTCACCTCCCGGTCGGTCACCCAGTCGTCGAAGCGCGCCATCAGCTTCTTCTTGTCGGTGACGGGAAGCAGCGTCGGGTCGTGCACCTCTCGTGGCGCGTCTCGATAGAGCTCTCGGTAGTACGGCGAGTTGGTGCGCGCAAAGGCCACCATTTCGGCGAGGCGCGCACGCTGCCGCTGCGCCAGCGCGGCCGGGCCTTGCTTCTTCGCTCGCCGCGCGTCCCACAGAAGGCGCAGAAGGCTTTCGCTCACAACTCGTTCTCTTCGCCGTGCTTCTGCTCAAGGTGAAGACCCATCTCAGGGTCGATCCGTCCGCGACGAGTCGGCGCGCGCAGTGGCTTCGATCGTCCTCGTCCGCGGCCAGAGGGACTCGAACAGCAGGGCAGCGACGCCACACGTGATGGCGACGTCGGCGAGATTGAACGTGGGCCAGTGATAGGTCCCGAAATGGAAATCCAGGAAATCCGTCACCGCGCCGTCGTCGAGGCGATCGACAATGTTGCTGATCGCACCACCAATGATGGCGGCCAGCGCCAGTCTCTGGATGCCGCCGCTGCTCCGTCGCAGCCATAGGACAAGCCCCGCGACGACGGCGACTCCGACGAGGGCGAGAACGTAGGGCGCGTATGGATGCCCCGAGCTCACAAGGCCGAAGCTGATGCCGCGGTTATAAACGAGCACGAGATTGAAGAACGACGTCACCGGCACAACGCGGCCCGCTTCGGCGAACGTGATCTCGAAGAACCGCTTCGTCGCCTGGTCGAGCACGATGATGCCAATTGATAATGCGATGGAAAATGCCAGTCGCATCGCTCATCAGCTCCGCAGCATGCGCAGGCCCGAGGCGATGACGAGGAACTCGCTCACCTCGTGCGCCACCACCACGACCGGCAAAGAGAAGGCGCCGGCCATCGCGCCGGCGATCAGCGCGCCAATGACGACGGCGGACAGCGCGAGGTTCTGCCTGACGACGGTTTGCGTGCGCTGCGCATGCCTCAGTGCATAGACAAGCTTCTCCAGGTCGTCCGCCATCAGCGCCACGTCCGCCGTCTCCAAGGCGACATCGGTGCCGGCGGCGCCCATGGCGACGCCGACCGTCGCTTCGGCGAGCGCCGGCGCGTCGTTGACGCCGTCGCCCACCATCGCGACGTGACCGCGCTCCTCCGCAAGGGCGCGCACCTTCGCGACCTTGTCCTCCGGCTTGAGCGCGGCGAAGACCTCGTCGATGCCCGCCTCCTTGGCGATGGCGTGGGCCGTGCGCGGGTTGTCGCCCGTCAGCATGACGACGCTGCGGATGCCGACTCCGTGCAGCGCGGCGATGGCCTGCCGGGCATTCGGCCGGAGCGTGTCGCGCAAGGCGAGCAGCCCCCAGGCGGTCCGGTCGTCGCCGACGACGATGACCGTCTTGCCGTCGTCCTGGAGCCGCGCGATCTTGCCCTCGAGGTCCCCGAGCGGAACGTTGAGCCGGTTCTCGAACAGCGCCGGGCTGCCGATATAGACGCGGCGCCCATCCACGGACGCTTCGGCGCCGGCGCCGGTCAGGGCGCGGAAGCCGGCCACCTCGGGGACGGCGAGATCGGCTTCACGAGCGCGGCGCACGATCGCGCGGGCAAGCGGGTGCTCGCTGTGGCGCTCGACGGCCGCAGCCATCGCGAGCAGCGCGTCCGTGTCCGCCGGACCCCCGTCGCGCCGGCCTGCCAACAGGATATCGGTGACCTGAGGCTCGCCGCTGGTCAGCGTCCCCGTCTTGTCGAGGGCGACGACGCTTACCTTGGCGAGCTCTTCCACGTAGACGCCGCCCTTGACGAGCACACCGTTGCGGGCCGCCGTTCCCAACGCGGCGACCATGGTGATCGGGATGGAGATCACCAGCGCGCAGGGCGCAGCGGCGACGATGAACACCGTTGCCCGCATCACCGCGTCCTGCCAGGACAGGTCGAGCGCAAGCGGGAGACCCAAGGCGGCGAGGATGCCGAGCCCGAGCACCGCCGGGCTGTACCAGGCGCCGAACCGCTCGATGAAGCGCTGGCTCCGGCCCCGCCTTTCCTGGGCTTCCTCGACCATCTGGATGATGCGGGCCAGCGTGTTGTCGGCGTGCGTCCGGGTGGCGCGGACTTCGAGGGCCGCCTCGCCGTTGATGGTGCCCGCGAACACGGGGTCGCCCGGTTCTTTCTCGACGGGCACGCTCTCGCCGGTGACCGGCGCCTCGTTCACGCTCGACGCGCCGCTGAGGATTTCTCCATCGGTCGGCATGGACTGGCCGGGCCGCGCGATGAACACGTCGCCGATGCGCAGTTCCTCCACGGGGATCTCGACCTCCCTGCCGTCGCGGCGGACAAGGGCCACCTTCGGGGCGAGCGCCATGAGCGCCCTGATCGCGGAGCGCGTCTTCTCCTCGGTGTAGCCTTCGGCCGCCTCGGAGATCGAGTAGAGGAAGACCAGCGTCGCACCTTCCGCCGGCTGCCCCATGATCGCCGCCACGACGGCGGCCACGGACATCAGCATCTCGATGCCGATCTCCCGCTCGAAGACCAGCTCCTCGATGGCCTCGCGTCCGAAGAAATAGCCGCCGACCAGAATGGCCGCGACATAGACCGGCATTGCGGCCACCTCGGTCGCCGGTGCCATGCTCGCGAGCCAGCCGGAAAGCAGGAGGAGGCCGGACGCGGCGGAGGCGAGGACCTTCGCGTTCCGCCACGGCTTCGGCAGCGCCGGCAGCTCGCGCCGCTCCTCGGCTGGGAAGCCGACCTCACCAAGCTGCTTTCGAACCTCGGCCGCCGACGTCTGCGCAGAATCGAAACGGACCCGGACCTTGGCGGCCTTGGGATAGACGTCGATCTCCGCAATCCCCGGGCGGCCCGCAAGGCCGCGCTTTAGCGCCGCCGCGTCGTGTTCGCAGTCCAGATTGGCCACGCGCCACTCAGCGCTCTCGATCGTTCCGTTCATTGTTGATCCCATCTCGAAATTAGTTCATCGTATCATTATTCGATGATACGATAAATCGCCAGAGCCGAAGCCATGCTTCTAATGGACCGCACCGAGGCCTACGGCCTCCAGGCCAAGCTGTTCCGCGGCTTCTCCGACGAGTCGCGGCTCGCGATTCTTGAGGCCTTGCGCGACGGGCCGCTGCCGGTGGGCCGCATCGTCGAGGTCGCGGGCCTCTCCCAATCCAATACCTCGAACCACCTGCGGTGCTTGAGCGAGTGCGGCCTCGTATCGGCCGAGCAGCAGGGCCGCTTCGTCTACTATCGCCTCGCCGACGCGCGCATTGAGGCCCTGCTTCGGCTCGCCGACGACCTGCTCGCGGAGGTTGGGCGCCGGATCTATGCGTGCACGAACTACCGCGGCTCGGCCAAGACCGATACTCGGGCCACCGGCACGCCCGCGCAGCGTCAGGGAAGGCGGTAATTGCGATGCGCCGTCGGCAATCCGTTCTCGCATTGCTTGTCTTGGGCGCCGGAGCGTTCGCAGCGTTCGTGCCACAAAGCGGCGACGCGGCGCAGAGAGCCGATTGCGGCCACCCGACCTTCGATGTCGTGTTCGACGATCGAGCCGAACTCGACATGGCATGTCGGGCACTGACCGACATCACGGAGTACTTCCGGGGCATGGGCTTCGAGGTGACGCCCAGGGTTTCGCTGCGTTTCGCTGATCGTCCTTCAAGCCGCTCCGCCGGCCTGTCCTCCTCGCACGGCTATTTCGACAGGGGGCGATCGCAGATCGTCGTCCATCGAGCATCGGATGTGAGCCCTTGGGGGCTGCCCTGGACGCCGCAACTAGCCGGCTCCTTTCTCCGCCACGAGCTGGCGCACATGGCGGTCTGGGAAGTCGTCGATCGCGATCGCAGCCGCTTGCGGCGGGAGTGGCACGAGTTCATCGCTTATGCGGTGCAGCTCGATCTCATGGAGCCGCGCCTCCGGGAAGGCGTTCTTGCGGCGCAGGCTCGGGTTCGGTCTTTCAAGAACCTCGCAGAAGTCAACGAGTTCACGTCCCGCATGGACCCTGACGTCTTCGCGGTGGCGGCGTACAAGACCTACATTGCCGAGGGCGGCACCGCCTTCGTCGCACAGCTCCTACGCGGTGAAATCGTTCCGCCGGCTTTCACTTATCCGTTTCCTGTACTGCCCGGCCAAGTCTCAAGTCAGTGAGGGGAAACCAATGACAACAACGTCCAGTCGCGCCGTTCGAAGGCATGATCCAGATCAATGCCATGCCCGCCCAGCCGCACAACAAAATAGAAAAGCTATAGTTGCGCCAAGAAGGAGTTCGTGGTGAGCACCACCGAAGGTACAAGGGAAGCGACCTATCACTTCTCGCGGGTCCTGCGCCTACCGTTCGAAGAGGTGGTCGAGCGTGTGACGAATGCGCTCAAGGCTGAAGGCTTCGGCATCCTGACCGACATCGACGTTCGGGACACGTTGAAGAAGAAGCTTGGGGTTGAATTCCGCAAGTACCGCATTCTGGGCGCCTGCAATCCGCCGCTTGCCCATCAGGCGCTCCAAGTGGAGGACAAGATCGGCACGATGCTGCCCTGCAATGTCGTCGTGCAGGAGCTTGAAGGTGGCGGAATCGAGGTCTCGGCTGTCGATCCGGTGGCCTCGATGCGGGCCGTCGGCAACCCGGCCCTACTGGACATCGCCCGTACCGTGCAGACCAAGCTCAAGGCTGTGATCTCGGCCCTCTAGGTCGGCCAGGATTCGCATTCGCATAGGTACACACCGAACCGCAAAGGAGCAGACGATGAGCATGAGAAATCATTTCTTGGCCGCCGCGATGATCACCGGATTGACTTTCGCATTGGCCGCCCCGGCATCCGCGCACGGTCCTGGTGGAACCGGCTATGGCTGGGGATGGGGTTACGGTGGTTGTCCCGGCATGATGATGGGCCCCGGAATGATGGGGCCGGGGATGATGGGCCAGGGCATGGGCCCAGGAATGATGATGGGGCCGGGGATGATGGGCCAAGGCATGGGCCCTGGAATGATGATGGGCCCCGGAATGATGGGCCAGGACATGATGCAGCCGTTGCGTCAGGATCTCTCGGCAGATGACGTCAAGCACATGATGGAGCACCGCTTGACCTGGCAGGGCAATCCGAATCTCAAGCTTGGCAAGGTCGAGGAGAAGGATGCGGACACGATTGTCGCCGAAATCGTGACCGGTGACGGATCGGTCGTGCAGCGTTTCCAGGTGAACCGCCACACCGGCTGGATGCAGCCGGCGCAGTGATATGAAGCAAAGGTTCGCCCGTATTTGGCTTTGGACGGCTGCCGCGCTCGCAGCACTCGGCCTGCCGGCAGCCGCCTGGGCGCAACAGAGCCCTCCGTACTACGGCCCGCATATGTGGAACGGCGGCTGGTACGGCTGGTTCTTCGGCCCGATCATGATGATCGTGTTTATCGCCGTGGCCGTCGTCGTGGTCGTCCTCCTCGTGCGCTGGCTCGGTGGTGCCGGTCATGGCAGTACGCCGCATGGTCCACTCGGCAAGACGCCCCTCGATATCCTCAAGGAGCGCTTTGCGCGCGGCGAGATCGACAAGCAGGAATACGAAGAAAGGCGGCGTGTCCTCGGCGAATAATGTTCACGCTCAGCTTCAGGGTGCGCGCTCAATCCTCGAACACCATGCCCGGCTGCTCCGCCCACGGGGCCAGCGCCGCGGCAGCCAGCCTGTCGAGCGGCAGGGCGCATGGACGGCGGTGGATCAGGAGGCGCTCCAGGACCGTCGGCGAGAGATAGGCGAGCCGGATGATGCGGCTGACGAAAGGCAGCGTCACCTGCTCGGCTTGCGCGATGTCGCTCAGCGTCGCGGCCTTGCCGCGCTCCAGCCGCCGGCGCCAGTCCCAGGCCCGAGCAATGGCGCGGAGCGTGCGCGGATCGGGCATTCGCTCGTCGGCGGCATCGAGTTCGGCCGGCGGGACGATGCGCGGTCGGCCGTTGCGGCGCTTCACCTTGAGCGGAATGACGACGCGGATGGTGGACGGGGTGGTCATGCGATGGCCTGCTCCCGTGTTTTCGCGGTTCCGGACGGCGAACCGGTGTCCACTTCGCCTGGAACCGCCGTCGGCTTCGGCGCCAGCATCTCGCGCACCACGGTGCCAAGGCCGTCCGTGCGCAGATCGACGGCGAGGCCCTCGGCAGTCACGGTCACCCGCTCCACCAGCAGCTTGACGATGCGTGCCTGCTCGGCGGGGAACAGCGCGGACCAGACCTCGCTGAACCGGTCGACGGCGGCGACCACGTCGCGCTCCTCGACGTCGGGCGCTTCCCGGCGCGCCGCGGCAACGGCCTGGGCGACGATCTCCGGCGCGCGCACGAGACGGCGGATCTCCCGCACCACAGCAGTCTCGACCACATCGGCCGGCAGGCGCAGGGGCGCCGCCGTGCCGGGCGGCTTGCGCCCACGGATCGCGTCGGTCGACACGTAGTAGCGATAGAGCCGGCTGCCCTTCCTTGTGGAGGCGGGTGTCATCGCGCGGCCGGCCTCGGTGAAGATGAGGCCCCGCAGCAGCGCGGGCGTCCTGCTGCGCGTCACCGCCGCCCGGGCATAGCCGTTGGAGGCGAGGATCGCCTGCACCTTGTCGAAGGTGTCGCGATCGATGATCGCCTGATGCTCGCCGGGATAGCTCGTGCCCTTGTGCACCGCCTCGCCGACATAGACGCGGTTGTTGATCAGCTTGTAGACGATGCCCTTGTCGAAGGGCTTGCCGCGCTTCGTGAGCCGCCCCTCGGCCTGCAGCTCGCGCACGACCAGTGTGACCGAGCCCAGTCGGATGAAGCGCTCGAAGATGTGGCGCACCAGCGCGGCCTCGGCCTCGTTGACGACGAGCTTGCGCTCCTTCACGTCGTAGCCGAGCGGCACGAATCCGCCCATCCACATGCCGCGCTTGCGCGAGGCGGCGAACTTGTCGCGGATGCGCTCGCCGATCACCTCGCGCTCGAACTGGGCGAAGGACAAGAGGATGTTGAGCGTCAGCCGCCCCATCGAGGTCGTGGTGTTGAAGGACTGGGTGACGGAGACGAAGGTGACGCCGCAGCGGTCGAATACCTCGACCAGCTTGGCGAAGTCCATGAGCGACCGGGAGAGGCGGTCGATCTTGTAGACCACCACCACATCGATCAGCCCGGCTTCGATATCGGCGAGCAGCCGCTTCAGCGCCGGCCGCTCCAGGGTGCCGCCCGAGAAGCCGCCGTCATCGTAGCGATCGCGGAGCAGCACCCAACCCTCCGCCTTCTGGCTTGCGACGTACGCCTCGCAGGCCTCGCGCTGTGCGTCGAGGCTGTTGAACTCCTGCTCCAGGCCCTCCTCCGAGGATTTGCGCGTGTAGATGGCGCAGCGCTGGCGGCGGGGCGTGGCGAGCGTCGACGAATCCCTCATCGCTCGCCCCGCTTGATCTCGCGGAGGCCGAAGAAGCGCCAGCCGTTCCAGCGCGTGCCGGCGATCGCGCGGGCGATGGCCGAGAGCGACTTGTACTTGCGCCCCTCGAACTCGAAGCCGTCGCGCAGGACGGTGACGGTGTGCTCGACGCCGTTCCACTCGCGGACCAGCCGCGTGCCGGCCACCGGCATGCGCGACTCGCGAATCATCGCTTTGCGTCCCGGCTTGCCCTGCAGCTCATCGGCAAGGGCGTCGAGCAGCCGGACCGTCTCGCGGGACGGGCCGCCGTAAACCAGCTCCTGGATCCGGTAGGCAAGCCGCAGCTCCAGGAAGGGGCGGCTGTTGTTGGGCGCGTCGGTGCCAAACAAGGCCCGCCATTCGCCCTTGAGATCGGCGACGCTCATCGTCTTCATCGCCGCCAGCCGGCCCAGAACCGTTGCATCGCGGGCCTTGTCGTCGCCGGGGCGCGGCGGCTCCGATCCCATGGCCCTTGCTGCCGAACTTCGTCCCATCGTCATGCCTTTCTCTTCATTCGAGTGTCGGCATGACGGCGTTGGCCGGGCAGGAAGTCGAGGCAACTGTCTCCGCAGCCTGCAGATATAGAAGTTGACTTGACCGCGCTGAGACGAACGAGCCCGAGGCCCAGGATGCGGCCGATTTCCGCGATGCGCTCGTCCGGCGTCATCCGTTCAGGAGCGATGGCGTTGGGGCCTGCAAGGCTCGGGTGCATGGAATGGAGACCGTCCGCAAAGCGATGTCGATCGCCGGACGGTAGGGGTGGATTTCGAGAAACAGAAGTAAATTCAATCGCTTATCGTAGACGCGCGCAAACAAAGGAAGCCGCGCGCACCCTCTCGCACGTAAGCAATTGACTCTCGCGCTTGGCGAGAACAAAAATAGAACCCGGCTTCGCCGGATGAGTAGACCGGCGTGCGAAGCTACACACCGGTTGTACCAGTCCGAGCGAAGGATGAGGGGATGAACGAACTCCCAGGGGGCGATGTTGCCGCAAGCGAGAACGATGAGGATGGCCGCCGGCCGCACCACCGCATCCTGAACCTGGAGGTGGTGGGCGGGTTTCTCGACGGCACCCGGCTCGAGTTCACCGACGGACTCAACTGCATCATCGGCGGCCGCGGCACCGGCAAGACCACGGTCCTCGAGTTCATCCGCTACATCCTGGGGATGATGCCCGATCCCGCCGACAGCCGGCCGCGTGCCAAGGCCATCGAAGGCCATGTGCGCGGCAATCTCGGCAGCGGCACGATCTACCTCGATGTCGAGACTAAGCACGGCACCCGGTATCGCGCCGAGCGGCCGTGGGGCGATGAGGTCCAGGTCCTGGACCGCGACGGCGATCCGATTCCCGTGTCGCTCGACCGCGATCTCGTGTTCAAGGCCGACATCTACAGCCAGAACGAGATCGAGGAGATTGCGACCAATCCGCGGTTCCAGCTCTCGCTGATCGACAAGTTCGCCGAGGAGGCGATCCGCGCTGCCAGCGTCGAGATTCAGAAGGCCAAGCGCGCCATCCAGCAGAGCGCCACCGATCTCCGGCATCTCGACCAGCGCATCCGCGAGCTTCAGGACGTGGTCCCGGAGATCGAGGTCGTCGGCAAGCGCCTTCAGGAAATGCAGGTGGTCGAGGGCGCGGACGCGGAGCTGATCAACGCGGCCCACGCGCACAAGGCGCTGCGGACCCGGGAGACGGAGGCTGTCGCCGATCTGCGCCGGGCGGTCGGGGCAGCCGCCGCGAGCTTCCGACGCTTCGCCGACTCGGTCGCGGAGGAGTGCGCGAACGCCATTGGCGACGGGTTCCGCGAGGGCCCGAATGGCGACCTGTTCGAGGAGATGGAGACCGCCGTCGAGGAGTTCGTCAGCGTATTCCGTGACGCCGTGCCGAAGGTCGAGAGCCGCTGCAGCGCTCTCACGTCACGCCTCGACGACGTGGCGCGCCGGCTTGCTGCCGCGCATGCCCGGCAGGAGCAGCAGTATCGCGAGATCATCGCCCGCTCGGCGCAGGAGAAGCAGCGGGCGGCCGAGCGGGCGAAGCTGCAGCAGCGGCATCTGGAACTGACCAAGGCGCGGCACGAGCTCGATGGCCTGCGCCAGAAGCGGAAGGCGCTGGAGACTAGCCATCGCCAGATGAACACGAAGCTGTCAGAGCTGCGCGACCGGCGCTTCGGGCTGCGGAAGGAAGTGGCCGAACGGCTCTCCGCCGCGCTCGGGCCAACCATCCGGGTTTCCATCACCCAGTCCGGCGACCGTTCCGGCTACGAGGCCCTGCTCAAGGACATGCTCAAGGGGAGCGGGCTTCAGTACAACCGCATCGTCGCGCGCATCGTCGAGAGCGTATCGCCGGAAGAGCTGTCTCGGATCGTCCGCAAGGGCGATGCCGCACGGCTTGCCGAAGATGGCGGAATCGCCGAGGACCAGGCGCTCCGCGTCGTCACCCACCTGCAGGATGGCGACGATACCGCCAGGCTGGAGACGATCGATCTGGAGGACGAGCCGCTGATCGCGCTCAAGGACGGCGCCGACTACAAGAACTCGGCGGACCTGTCCACGGGCCAGCGCTGCACCGTCATCCTGCCGATCCTGCTGCTCGAAAGCGAGCGGCCGCTGCTGATCGATCAGCCCGAGGACAATCTCGACAACGCCTTCGTCTACCACGCCATCGTCAAGAGCCTGCGCGAGGTGAAGGCCAGCCGGCAGCTCATCTTCGTGACCCACAACCCGAACATCCCCGTCCTCGGCGAGGCGGAAAGGGTGTTCGTCTTCACCTCCGACGGCCGGCGCGGCGCCGTCTCCCACGTGGGAACGGTGGATGCCGTGAAGGAGCAGATCGAACATCTGCTCGAAGGCGGCAAGGAAGCCTTCGTCCTCCGCATGCAGAAATACGGCCACTAAGGCGGCCGCCATGACGGAGGAGGAAGAGCAGACCCTGCTCGGGGATCTCGACGCGGACGACTGGGGCAAGGTCCGGGAAGCCATCGAGCAGGCGGGAGACTGGCTGCGCACACAGCATGTCGACGACCTCCTGAGGTCGGAACTCGCGTCCCGCCTCCTGCGCCTGTCGTCCCATCCCAAGTGGGAGGTCCGCAAGGCCGTCGCCCACGCCGTGCTCTTCCTCCGTCACGACGCCTTTCCCGCGGTGATCGCCCGGATCATCGAGGATGAGAACGCCTGGGTCCGGGAGGCGGCGCGGAAGACCCTGCAGCGGCGCAGCGAGCTAAGCCGCGCCGACATTCATGGCGACAGCCGCGGCGACACGATCCTTGGCCTCCTCTCCGCCCTGGAGGCCCGCTACGGGCTGCGCGCGCGGCGGGCGGCCCTCAATGTCGCCGACCATCTGCACCACCGCTTCGTGCGCGAGGCATACCACGAGATCGTCCGGATCATCTCGCCGCTCGATGCCTCGCTCCTCAACCTGGAAAAGGAGATCCAGGGCATACCGGGTGTCCCCGACCACACGCTTCTGCATGCGCGCCGGGCCCAGGCGCGCGTGCGGCTGATCACTGAATTCCTGGACAACCTCCGGGCGTTCACGACCGAAGCTCCGGCCGAGTTTGCCTTGGAGGCCCTGGTCCCCATCGTGAAGGAGGCCGCCGAGCTTGCCCTCAGCCACATCGAGCTTCCCACCGCCGGCATCGACGTGCGCCAGGAGGTCGACGGCTCGTTGAACCTGGAAGCAAACCGCTCGCGGCTGCTCCAGGCCCTCATCAACATCATCGTGAACGCCGTCGAGGCCTGCTCAAACCAGCCGCGCCGCGGCGTCCTGACCATCTCCGCCACCCCGCAGGCGGATACGCATATCAAGATCACGGTCGCCGACAACGGCTGCGGCATGAGCGAGGAGGCGCTGCGCGACTGCGTTCTGCTCTACAGCTCGGGCAAGGCCAACGGGATGGGCTTCGGCCTTCCACTGGCAAAGAAGATCATCGAGATCGACCATCAGGGAACGCTGTCGATCGAGAGCCGCGACGGCGTGGGCACCACTGTGACGGTGGTCCTGCCCGTAGAGCAGGCGCGTTCGGAGGACTGACTCCGATGGCCGGTCGTCACATCGCTCTCATTGTGGAGGATGAACCGGAGATGGCCGCCGAGCTCGCCGATCTCCTGCGGTCCTTCGGGCACGATCACCTGCATGCCGAAACCCTGGCCGACGCCAGGGCGTGTCTCGATGAAGGCGGCTTCTGCTACGTGCTGCTCGATCTGCAGATCAAGGCGGACGGTCAGTCGATCAAGCCGAGGGTAGAATCGGGCATGTCGCTTCTGCGCGAGATACGCAAGCGCTTCCCCCATCGCAGCGCCAACGACATGCATCTGATGCCGGTGCTCGTGATCAGCGGGCACGGCAAAGAACCGAAGAACATCATCAGCGCGTTCAAGGACGGCATCAACGACTTCATCATGAAGCCGCTGAGCGTCGACGGCCAGGACGTCGGCGCCAAGATCCGCCGCTGCCTGGAACTCGCCGGCCGGAGCGACCACGAGGCTTGCGAGGCCCGCACCCATGCGGCCGCGGCCGGTCGGGTCGACGAACTGCACAATGGTGCTGTCTTCTGGCACGCGCCCGACTACTCGGAGATCCGGCTGCGCGGTGAGCCTTTCTATTTCACGGGCGAAGTCAATCGAGCGGTCATCCGCCTTCTCTATGAGGCGGCCGTGGCGGGACAACCGTGGCAATCGGGAAAGGCTACCCTGGCGGAGGCCGGTTCTCACGACGCCGAAGGGAAGATGAGCAACCTGTTCGGTGACCACCCGTGCTGGGGAAAGCTGCTGGTGTCCAACAAGCGCGGAAAGTACCGTCTAAAAACCGAGTAGTTCCGCGCAAACTGATCCCCCGCCCATCCCCCGCTAAGCCCCCGCCGGTCCGCTGACAAGCCCACGGCGGTCCCGACGACAGCGGCCCTCCCGCAAGTACACCCTCTCCGCAGGTTTTCGTTGAAGGCCGAAGGAGAGGAGCGTGACCGTCCGACATCTCACCCAGATTGAACTTGCGCAGCGCTGGCGGATCAGCCCGCGCACGCTGGAGCGATGGCGCTGGCTCGGCCAGGGGCCGCGATATCTCAAGATCGGCGGGCGCGTTGTCTATCGCCTCGAAGATGTCGAGGCCTTCGAAGACGAAAAGCGGCAGGAGGCCGGCCGATGACGGCAGGTGTTCAGAGCCGCGCTTTCGCAGAAGCCCGCATGGATAATTTTGTTTTCTCTCCGGTTCGCGGGCGAAACCGCGCGAAATCATTCGAATTTGTGCCCGCAGCGCGAGCCGGTATTTCAATGGGGATGAAGATCCCCGAGCCCATCCGCACCATCGTCACCAGCGAAGCCGCGCTGTTCGGCTGGTTCGAGACGGCCCGGCCCGGCGAGCGCTTCACCTATCACATCGGCCACCTGGCAGTGGATCGCGCGCGGGAGACCTCGGGCCTGGCCGCAGGCGCGCGCGAGGCACTCGGCCGCGTCGCCGATCGCGTCATGGCGCTGGCCGGGCAGGAGATGCTGATCGCCGTGCAGCAGCGGCTCGACGATGGCCGCATGGCCTATCTCGCGATCAAGGCGGGCATGCGCGCCGCCAGGACGTGTGCGCGATGACGGCCCGACCGGCACTCGACGACGTCCGGCACATGCCGGTGGGCGACCTGATCGCTCTGCCGGCGGAGCAGCTGGCTCGGCTCCGCCGCGAAGCCCGCATCGCCCGCGAAGCAGCTGCCCGCGTCGAGCAGTGGCTCGGCGGCATCGCCCGGATCCAGGGAGGAGCATGATGGCACTCAAGATCGTCACGGCCGACGAGCGTCTGGCCGAAGCCAACAACAAGACCACCCTCGCGATCTTCGGGCCGAGCGGTGTCGGCAAGACCTCGCTGCTGAAGACGCTGCCCGCGCGAGAGACGCTCTGCATCGATCTCGAAGCGGGCATGAAGTCGGTCCAGGACTGGCCCGGCGACAGCATCCCGGTGCGCACCTTCGCCGACGCGATCGACATCGGCTGCCTCGTCGGCGGCGTCGATCCCGCGGTGCCGCCGGACGGGTTCTTCTCGGATGCCCACTACCAGCACCTGGCGGCGACCAATCCGGATCTGGTCCGCCTGATCGCCTCGAAGCGGATCATCTTCGTCGACAGCATCACCGACCTGACGCGCCAGGCGATGGCATGGGCGCGGATGCGGCCGGAGGCCTTCTCGGAGAAGACCGGCAAGCCCGATACCCGCGGCGCCTACGGGCTGCTCGCGCGCGAGGTCATCGGGCTCCTGAAGCACCTGCAGCACGCGCAGGCGAAGACCGTAATCTTCGTCGGCATACTGGAGAAGGTTACCGACGAGTTCAGCCGCGCCGTCTGGCAGCCGCAGATGGAGGGCGGCAAGGCCGGCCGCGAGCTGCCGGGCATCGTCGACCAGGTCATCAGCATGAGCTTCTTCAGTGCCGACGGCGACGGCTGGCGTCACGAGCCGGAGCGCGGCGAGACCCGGCGCCTGGTCTGCCGCGCTGGCAACCCGTTCGGCCTTCCCGCCAAGGACCGCTCCGGCCGCCTCGATGTGACCGAGCCGCCCGACCTCGGCGCCCTCCTCTCCAAGATCAACGCGACCACGAAAGGATGAATCCCATGACCTTCGACATGAACGACGCCGAGCCGCAGAAGACCGGCGAGCTCATCCCGGACGGCACCTTCGCCAAGGTGGCGATGGCGATCCGCAAGGGCGGCACGGACGGCCAAGCCGAGATCGATCGCGGCCTGCTCAAGGCCTCGAATTCGCCCGGCAGCGACGTGCTCATGCTCGACTGCGAGTTCACCGTGACCGAGGGGCCGCATGCCCGGCGAAAGTTCTGGCAGATGTTCACCGTCCAGGGCGGCAAGGTGGACGAGCATGGTGTTTCGATCGGCTGGAAGATCTCCAAGAGCACCTTCCGCGCCATGATCGACTCGGCACTCGGCCTCGATCCCGCCGACATGAGCGAGGCGGCGAAGGCGAAGCGCATCCTGCGCGGTCTCGCCGACTTGGGCGGCATCACCTTCGTCGCCAAGATCAGGATCGAGCCCTCCGAGGATCCCCGCTATGGCGACAGCAACAAGCTCGACCGCGTGGTCCTGCCGAGCGAGCCGGAATGGCGCAAGGTGATGGACGGCGAGGCCGTGCCTGCGAGCCCGAGCACCCGCGCCCGCCCGAAGTCTCCTGCGCCGGCGGCGCAGCCGGCCTGGAACCAGGCGGCTTCCGCGCAGCCGCCGGCGCAGGCCGCCGCCCCGGCCTGGGCCAACGCAGGTGCGTCCACGCCGCCGCAGCCCGCCGGCAAACCCACCGGGCCCGCCTGGCTCAACAGCTGACCGCCATGACCGATGACGAGTGGCAGGCGCACGTGACGCGCGAAGCGGCAAAGGAGGTCGGCAAATGGCTCGAAGGGCGCGGAAGGCTCAGTCAGCCCATCGCCGCCCTCACCATGGCCGACCTCGAGGCCATGGCCTCGAATGCGATCTCCCGCTTCATCGTCCTGGCCTCGCAGCGGATCAAGGAGCAGCCCGCCGGCAACGAGGACCTGACCCGGCTCTTGCTCGGGTGAGTCTCTGCGCCCTGTGCGGGCGTCAGGCGCGCGGCTTCGGCTACGTCCACCGGCTGCAGTGGGACCGATTTCCGCACCACCGCTTCTGCTCGATGCGCTGCCTCGACGCCGGTTCGGCCCTCGCGAACAGGAACAACGGAATGATCGACAAGACTGAGATGGAGATCCGCGCGATCAAGGATGCCCGCCGCTTCCTGGCCGAGGCGCTGACCGAGCTCGGCCTGATGGCGCCCTTTCATGACCGCAGCGCGGCCGAGATCGACCGCATCATCGAGGCCTGCATCGATGGGTTCCAGGAGTCGATGCAGCGCCAGGCGGCCGAGAAGCGGACCCGCGATGACGATTTGAACGACCCTTTGCCCTTCTAGACGACGAAGCAGACCGATGATGTCTGGAGAGATTTGGCGCGTGGTCCCGAGCCTGCCTGACGTGCTCGTCAGCAGCGAGGGGCGCGTCATGATGATTCCCTACCGCGGGTCGATGCCGAAGGGCGGCGATCGTCCCTATGGCGGAAAGCCGACCTTCGGTGTTTGGAACAAGGCCGACGGCCGCTTCATCGTCACCATTCGTGGCCACACCTACAAGGTCGCCCGCCTGGTGGCGGAGGCATTCCATGGCCCCGCACCGTCTGAAGATGCCGTCGTGATGCATCTCGATGAGAATGCCGCAAACAATCGCGCCGACAATCTCCGTTGGGGTACGCAGAAGGAGAATCTCAACGCCCCGGGCTTTCTGAACTACTGCCGCTCACGCACCGGCGATGACAGCCCGATCATCAAGGGACGCCGCAGGAGGGGTTCCGGATGATCGACTTCAACCACGGCTCCGGCTTCGTCTACGGCGGTTTCGCCATTGAGCATGTCGCGACCCGCATCAATGCACTCATCGACGGCGCCCTCGTCGAGCGCCATCGCCGGCAGGCGCCGCGCGACTATCTCGGCGGAAGCCGCATCGGCGAGCCCTGTGCGCGACGGCTCGTCTATGAGATCGGCCATGTACCGCCGGACGAGGGCCGCGCGTTCGACGGCACCATTTTGCGCATCTTCGAGGCCGGTCATCGCTTCGAGACGCTGTCGATCGGCTGGCTGCGCGCCGCGGGCTTCGATCTCCGGACAGAGCGCCGCGACGGCGGCCAGTTCGGCTTCTCGGCTGCCGGTGGCCGGCTGCGCGGCCATATCGACGGCGTCATCGTCGACGGGCCCGATGTCGGCATCGCCTGGCCGGCTCTTTGGGAGCACAAGGCGCTCAACGCCAAATCCTGGAACGACCTGGTCAAGCGGGGGCTCAAGGTCTCGAAGCCGGTCTATTTCGCGCAGGTCCAGCTCTACATGGCCTACATGGAGCTCGCGGTCGCCCTCTTCACGGCGATCAACAAGGACACCCAGGCGCTCTATCACGAAGCCGTCGCCTTCGATCCGGCCGAGGCCCAGGGGCTCTCCGACAAGGCGGTCGAGATCATTCGCGCCGCGGAAGCCGGGGAGCTGCCGCCGCGCATCGCCTCAGCGTCCGACTTCTATCTCTGCCGCCTCTGTCCTTATCAGCGACGCTGCTGGGAGGGCGCGCCATGACCTTCACGCCCTCCGCGCTCCAGGCGAAGGCCATCGAAGCCATCAAGGACTGGTTCACGAACCGCACGGCGGAGAACCAGGTATTCCGGGTCTTCGGCTATGCGGGGACCGGAAAGACGACCATCACGAAGCACGCCATTGCCGAGCTGGGACTGGACGAGGGCATCCTCTACGCCGCCTTCACCGGCAAGGCGGCGCTGGTCATGACCCGCAAGGGCACGCCGGCTTCGACCATCCATTCGCTGATCTACCGCGTCTCGGAGGCGACCCCGGCCGAGATCGAGCGGATCAAGCAGGAGATCGCCGACCTCAAGGCGAAGCTGCCCACCATGGGCACCGCCGAGCGCCTGTTTGCCGACACGCAGCTGCGCTCGCTCGAGCTCCGCCTTGCCGACATCCACAAGCCGCGCTTCGTGCTGAACGAGCAGTCGGCCCTGCGCGACGCCAAGCTCCTCGTGCTCGACGAGGTGTCGATGGTCGGCGACGACATGGCGCGCGACCTCCTCGCCTTCGGCAAGCCCATCCTGGTGCTGGGTGACCCCGGCCAGCTCCCGCCGGTCAAGGGTGAAGGCGCCTTCACCAAGGACGCGCCCGACGTCCTCCTCACCGAGGTGCACCGGCAGGCCGGCGACAGCGCCATCATCCGCCTGGCCACGCTCGCGCGCGAAGGCAGGCCGATCCCCTACGGCGAGCACGATGCCTTCGTGTGGAAGATGCGCAGGCACGATGTTGCGCCCGAGCAGATGCTGCGCGGCGGCCAGGTCATCTGTGGCAGAAACGCGACCCGCATCCAGCTCAACCTTGCCATGAAGCGCGCGGCCGGCTTCGAGGGCGTCTATCCCATCGGGCGCGGCGAGAAGATCATCTGCCTCAAGAACCGCAACGATCTCGGCCTCGTCAACGGCATGTTCCTCGACCTCACCGAGATCGAGGACGAGGACGAACTCTCCTTCACCGCGGTCATCGACACCGAGGATGGCGAGAAGATCGGCGGCGCCAACGGAACACGCGAGCGTTTCCGCATCTATAAGGGGCATTTCGACGAGCACGTCGCGCCCGACCGCGAGCGTGAGCGGCGCGATCACTGGAAGAAGAAGACGCTGATCGAGGCGGTGTGGGGCTGGGCCATCACCTGCCACAAGTCGCAGGGCTCGCAATGGGAGAACGTGATCGTCTTCGACGACGGTCTCGCGCGTGACCCCGAGGACCGCGCCCGCTGGCTCTACACCGCCATCACCCGCGCCGAGCGCGGCCTCGTGATCCTCGACTGAGGCGCGCGCATGATCGATCTCAACGACGCGAGCGCCCCTCCGCCCCGCTTCGATCTCGACGCGATCGCCGCGCGCCTGCGCGACACTGCGGCGGTCTGGGTGCCGCAGCATTTCCCGAACGGGAGGCGGGAAGGCGACGAATGGCGGCTCGCCAACATCCGTGGCGATGCCCCGCGCAAGAACGGCTCCTGCGTCATCGCGCTCAAGGGCGAGCGCGCCGGCGACTGGATCGACTTCGACGGCGGCAGTGGCGGCGGGCCGCTCAGCACGCTTGCAGAGGCGACCGGCTATGCCGGGCACCAGCTGTTCGCCTATGCGGCCGAGCTGGCGGGCGAAGCCCCATTTGCGGCACGCCCGAGAAAGAAGGCTCCGCGCCAATCATCCGACGACGTGGCGCGCGAGATCGCCTTCATCCTGTCGGGCACGCGCCCGATCGCGGGCACCCATGCGGAGCGCTATCTCACCGCCCGCGGCCTCATGCCGCTGTCATCGCCCGATCTCCTCTTCCATGACGATCTCACCCATTGGGAGGCGAAGCGCGGCTATCCCGGCATGGTCGCGATCGTGCGCGATGCCGGCGGCGCGCAGATCGCGCTCCATCGCACCTATCTCGACCCCGAGAAGCCCGCCAAGGTCGACGTCGCGCCTGCGCGCAAGACGCTCGGACCGGTCGGCGGCGGCGCGGTGCGGCTGGCCGAACCGCGCGACGGCCTCATCGCCCTCGCGGAAGGCATCGAGACGGCGCTCGCGGTGATGACCGCATGCTCGGACCTGCCCGCCTGGGCAACGCTGTCCGCACCCGGGTTGGAAAGCGTCGCTCTGCCGCCCGGGATCACGCAGGTGCTGCTGCTCGCCGACCATGACAAGGCAGGACGCCGCGCCGCCGAGACAGCCGCCGCGAAGCTTGCGATGGAGGGCCGCGAGGTCTGCATCGCGCTGCCGCCTCGCGAAGGCGACGACTTCAATGACCTGCTCCTGCGCGAAGGCCCAGAAGCGGTCAGGGCTGCCATAGACGCCGCCGTGGCCTGGGGTGGAGACGATGCGGTGCCGGCCGGCGACGAGGGCGCCCAACAGCTCGAGATGGATCCCGTCATCGGCGCCACGGCGCCGGAACCCGACGAGGTGGCGCGCACGGCCGCTACCTATCCGCTGCCCTTCATCGAGGGCGTTGAGCTTCGCTACTTCCGCACGCGCAAGGGAGACGTCCTCGTCCACCGCAATGCCGGCAAGGACAAGGACGGCCATACCATCTGGCGCGTGGTCGCGAGCCCCTTCGGCATCCCCGCCCGGCTGCGCTATCTCGACCAGGAGGGGACCTATGGCCTGCGCCTGCTCGTGCGCGACATGCAGGGCGGGCCGCGCGCCGTCGACTTGCCGCGCGCCGGCCTCGCCCGCCAGGGTGCGCAGGAGATCCGCTCCGCCCTCTTCGCCGCGGGCCTGCGCAGCTATGGCGATGGCGACCAGGTCGCGCTGGCGGTCCTCAAGGCGGCCGATCCGCGAGACGAGATCCTGGTCGTCAGCCGGCCCGGCTGGCACCGGCTCGATGGCTGCGACCACCCTGTCTTCGTGACGCCGGCCGGCCGCGCGATCGGCGATGCGCCGGCTTCCACGCTGGAGCTTGTCGCCAACGCCCGATACGACACCGTGCGCGGCAGCCTCGACGGCTGGAAGGCCGCGGCGGCCGCCGCCGCATCCGTGAAGGGCTGTCCGCATTTCCTCCTCGGCGTGCTCGCCGGATTCTGCGGTGTCGTGCAGTCGCTCGCCGGCCTCGACAGCTGCGGCATCAATCTCTCCGGCCTCTCGTCGAGCGGCAAGACCACCGCCCAGCGCCTCGCCGTGTCCGCCTGGACCTCGACAGCCATCGGTGCCGGACTGCTCCAGTCGATGCGCTCGACCGAGAACGCCATCGAGGTCTTCGCCCAGGCGGCGAGCGGCACCGTCCTTGCCCTCGACGAGCTCGCCCATGCCGACGGCCGGGCAATCGCCAAGCTCATCTACGCCATCGCCGGCGGCCAGGGGAAGGCGCGCATGACGGCCGGTGCCATCCTTAAGCAGCGCTATGCCTGGTCCACCTATGCGCTGCTCTCCAGCGAGTGCTCCCTGGAGGAGAAGGTGCGCGCCGACGGCGCGTCCTGGATCGCCGGCATGGCGGTGCGCATCCTCGACGTCGACGTGACGGAAGTGGACCGCTCGGTGCCGGTGGCGAGGCTCAAGGCGATCGCCGACGCCGAGAGCCACTGCGGCCATGCCGGCCCCGCCTTCGTCGAGCGGCTGGTCGCGGCCAGGCTGCACCATGCGCCCGACGCGCTGCGCGACCGCATTCTCGAACAGGCGCGCGAGCTTGCCGGCGATCGTGCCGATTCCGCACGGCTCCGGGCCGCGACCTGCCTTGCTCTCCCGCTCGTCGCCGGCAGGCTCGCCCAGGACTTCGATCTCCTGCCCTGGTCGATCGACATCGAAGCGCCGGTCCGCTGGGCCTGGGAGCGCTTCGAGAAATCCTCCGATGCCGAGGCGCTCACCCCCGACGAGCAGGCGATCGCGAGCCTGCGCGCCTGGATCGCGGAACGCTGGGACGTCACCATCAAATCCGTCGACATCGGCGTCGAGAGCTTCGACCGCAAGCTCAACAATCGCGAAGCCGTCGCCTGGTATGACGACGCGGCCATCTACGTGCCCGCCCAGCGACTGCGCGAAGCGGCGGGCGAGACGCTGAAGGCCCAGCAGATCGTCAAGGCGCTCGCCGACCGGGACCTGCTGGCGGCGCGCCAGGATCAGCGGCGGGCCACCGTGCGATGGGTCCCGAAGATCGGCCGCATCGACGCCTACGCGCTCAAGCGCTCCGAGTTCGGCCGCCGCTCGGCGTGGGCCGATCACGGAATGCAGGAGGACGAGGCATGACGGGGCGCGCCCATCCGCGCACGCGCGCTGTGGCAACCGTGGCCAGTGTGGCCACGCCTAAGCGTGTGGCCATTGTGGCACCTGTGGCCAGTGCCGCCGCACTCGGCCATGTGGCCACTGTGGCACCTGTGGCCACTCCGCCCGCGTCGGCCGCCGCAGCAGGCATTCCAGTGGCCACACTTGCCACACGGCAAATCGCTGTGGCCACTGTTAACGCATTGATGAACAAGGGCAGTTGCCACACTTTCCACCGTGGCCACAGCTGGGGGACAGATATAGGGGAAGAGAGGCTCTTCCGTTCTTGCGGGAAGGTGCGGAGGGGTCGCGCGTCAATTTTATCTCTAGGAAGTGGAAAGTGTGGCAAGTGTGGCCACTCGCCTTTGTCTTCAAAGGCTTATCAGTGGCCACATGAAATTCCGATGTGGCAACTGTGGCCACTGGCGAAGATCGCCCGCCCTTCCACACATCTCCGCCGTCGCCGGTCATCGACGCTGCCCCTTGTGGCGACGAGCGCGCCGCCACGGCAAAGAGTCCGCGATCCTCCTGCCGATCGGTGATCCCGAGCCAAGCGGACGACGACGGCCAGCTCCGCCAAGAACCAGACCGTCGCCGTCCTGACCACAACAATCCCGATCACGGAGACCATCATGGCTTCGACGACTCTGACCGCGGCGTGTGCGGATGCAAGCCTGCCGGCGGTCGGCCTGGCGCCGCCGCTCAGCGCCATCCTCTCTCTCGACCTCGGCACCACCATGGGATGGGCCGTGCGCATGGCCGACGGAGCCATTCACAGTGGCGCTGTCTCCTTCCGCCCGAGCCGCTATGACGGCGGCGGCATGCGCTACCTGCGCTTCCGCAGCTGGCTCGACGGCCTTGCCGCCGATGCCGGTGGTCCCGACGCGGTCTACTTCGAGGAAGTCCGGCGGCATGCCGGCACCGATGCGGCGCATCTCTACGGCGGCTTTCTGGCGACACTGACCGCCTGGTGCGAACAGCGCGGCCTCGCTTACGAGGGTGTGCCTGTCGGGACCATCAAGCGCCACGTCACCGGCAAGGGCAACGCGGACAAGGCGGCGGTGCTGGCTGCGATCCGTGCACGCGGCTTTGCGCCCACCGACGACAACGAGGCCGACGCCATCGCCATCCTGCTCTGGGCGATCGAGACGGGCGGAGGCGTGCGATGACCGCCGAGATGCTGCTGAAGCACGCGGCCGCGGTGGTCGCCAATCGGCGTGAGACCTACGGCTGTCCCCGCACCAGCATGGAAGCGATCGCGAAGCGCTGGTCGCTCACTCTCGGGCACACGGTGACGCCGGCGCAGGTGGCGCTCTGCCTCATCGACATGAAGCTCGCGCGCCTCGCTCACGATCCGGCGCACCTCGACAGCATGGTCGATGTCGCCGGCTATGCCGCCGTCCTGCGAGAGGTGGCGCGGTGAGGTGGTTCCCGAAGGGCTATGGCGGCGAGCGCCGATCCGCCGAGGAGATCAAGCGCGCGGGCTGGCGCGAGCAAGGCCTGCTGGTGGTGAGCGCCGAGGACCAGCGACTCACCTGGCCCGAGCGCGAGCTCATCCGCCAGCTCGGCGAGAAGCTCTATGGCCGGCGCGCATCCCAGGAGGCGCGCCATGGCTGAGACGCACTGGACGCCCTCGCTGGTCGAGGAGCGGCTCACCGAGGCGGCAAGCGTGTTGAAGCGGCTGCCCGAGCCGAAGCTGCAGGGCTACTACAATCTCTGGCCACGGATCATTTACGAGTTCAGTGATCTGGTGGGACAGGAGCCCAGGCCGATGCGTGTGCTGCCGTCGCCCGCAGCGATCAGCCGCATGGAGGAAACGCTGGACTGGACGATCGGCCTCGACCCGGCCGACGCCAGGATCGTCTGGCTCCGCGCTGCGGGCGAACGCTGGAAAACGATCTGCTGGAAGGTGGGACTGCAGCGCTCCGCCGCCCATGAGCACTGGCTCTATGCGCTCTGCGTGATCGCGTGGCGGCTCAATGGGCGGCGGCTCAATCGCAATCATTCGCGGCGCAGAGTGATCGAGATGACCGGAGCGGCGAAGTCTTGAGAAGCAAAGAGAAAGGTGTCCGGCGGACACTTTTCGCTCGGACAAAATCGGTCGGTTCCGATAGGGTGACCAAGCATCCTGGATCATTGCGTCACGCGCTGGTCTGCCCCGTCCGGGGGGACGAGGACGGCTCCTCTGTGTCAAGGATTGATGCCAAAGGACCGGGTTCGACTGATCCAGCCAGAGCAGAACACCGTGCCGCGCAAGCATCGGGGCGCTCACGCCGAGATGATCGCGGCGTGCTGGCTGATGGAGCATGGCTGGGATGTCTTCCGGAACCTTTCACCTCACGGGCCGGTCGACCTGGTTGCGATCAAGGGAGATCAGGTGCGCCTCTTCGACGTGAAGCTGTGCAATTTCCGGCCACGGGAAACTGGCGGCTGGCAGGTTGCTGGCCCGGTCCTCAAGTGGAGCCAGGCGGCCCTTGGTGTCGAGCCGATCTTCGTGACGCCTGACGGGCTGTGCGCGTTCGACCGGCGAGCGTTCGAGGCTCTGTGCGAGGGCCTCCTCGATTAGGTTGTGATTGGACTGAGGCGAACCGAGCGCGAGCTTCGACCTCTTTCAGGGGCGCTGAGGCATGTGATGAAACGGCTGTCATCAGCCGCACGTACAGCCGTTTCATGACATCGCTCGTCAGACCTTCCCCATGGACGCAAAGCGATCGATGACGAGCTTGGTCTCGCGGTCGATGACGTCGACCACCCGGGCGATGACCGGTCGATCCTTGCCTTCGGCAGCAAACCGTCGTTGCACATCGCGCGCGGCTTGAGGCAGAGCTCGCGCAAGATCGAGCAGCCGGCGGCGGACCTGCGGAAAGGCGAGTCCCGCCTCCTTGGCGAAGTGCTCCCAGTGGCGGGGGTAGATCGCGCCTGTTTCGTCTTTGCCGCCGATCTTCATGGCGAGCCGCGGTGAGAGGCCAGGGTATACGTCCGTCGAGAGGACGTCATAGAGCGGCGCGAGCTGCACGCCGTCGTCGGTGAACAGCAGGGAGTAGTTCTTGCCGTGCGCGTCGCGGTTGCCGACGAAGAGATTGAACAGCACGGCGTCGAGGAGACGGGCCAGGTCCACGACGGGACGCGCGGCGGCGTTCCGCACGAGCTCGAAGCATTGGCGTAAGCTTGGGCCGCCTTCGGACTGGTACTTCAGCTCAGGCACGATGCCGAGGGCCTGGCAGAAATCCTCCTGGTGCAGCCGGCGGACGGCGCCGTCTCTTCCCCGAATCCGGTCATAGCGGGCGACAAGCAGAAAGGGACGGTCGCCGACCGCGCGAATCTCCGCCGCGGCGACGTCGAGCCCGATGGCCTTGGCGAGCGCGAGGCAGAACCCCTCGTTGAAGACCGTATCCTCGAAGCGCCGGATCGGAGGCTTCAGAATGTGCGTGCTCGGCGCGCCATGGAGCGGCAGGGCGATCCGTCCGTCGACGACGAGAACGGGCAGCTTGTCCTGCGCGCCGGCGAGGCTGAGGCGCACGCCTTCTTCACCGGCGAGCAGAGGCCGATCGGGAAGCACATCGAGAATGCGCCTTGATTCGCCGTCATCGAGAAGCCTGTAGTCGGCCTCCTTGGAAACAGGCGGCGGCGTCTCACCGGCATGAAGAAGCGTGATGGCGCCGGCGCATTCGCCGCCGATCCGGTCGAGCAGTGCGAAGTCGTTGCGATCCGAGACGCCGAGCGCGCGCGCCACGAGCTCACGCTTCTCGGCCTCCGGCAGGAGGCCCGCGAAGAAAGGGCGCGTTTCCCGGTGATTGAAGGGCTCTGATCTGAGCGGGAGAGACCACGAGATGGGAACGCTTGCCGGGTCGGCCAGCCAGGCCTCGTGATAGGTGAAGCGAAGCTGACCGGACTCGTCCTGCACCAGCGTGCCCACGAGCCGCTGCTCGAAATAGACCTCAAGCTCTCGGGCCATGGGCGCGGTCCTTGTCCTTCAGTGTGGGTGGCATCGTCAGTTCGAGGGAGCAGCCGAGCGTTCGGAGCACCTGGAGCACCTTGCCGATCTGGGCGGTGGACTTGCCCTGCTCCAGCTCGATGATGAAACGGCGGTTCGTGCCGGAGGTGAGGGCGAGCTGGTCCTGCGTGACGCCGAGCGCGCGGCGTGCTTCGCGCACGACGTTGCCCAAGCTTTTGCTGTCCGTGATCTTCATGGTCATGTTCCCGACCGGGAACATCTGGCTGAGATCGACCCTCGTCCTTGCCGAATGTTCCCGCTCGGGCACATTATCCCATGGCTGCCGCGTCATCAAGCAGAATGTTACCGTTCGGGAACATCCAATTCGACACCCGAATGCACCCAAATCGGCCTAACCCTTTGAAATCACGGGTCCCCCCTGGCCGAGATCGTATGCTGGCGGCAATGGCCCGGAAGTTTGCTACCGCCAGCGGCAAAATCTGAGTTACCAGTTACCACTGAGCCCGCGGCTCGTCGCACGCATTAAGGCCGTGTTCGCGCGGGCTTGGCGCGTCTCCCGAATGGGAGCCCGCCCCGGTAACCGTCCGCGGCGGTTACCACTCTCCGGTTACCACCCCGTCCATCCGGATTCCGAGGTCCATGTCGCCACGGCTGCCCGACGCGGTTGGGTGATGACCGGGCTCGTCCTGCGGACCCCTTGCCTTGTTCCCCGGCGGCCACCGGGGATGAGACGCGACCATGTGCGATCCGAGCTTCATCGGGTCCGGTGGTCGCATTCGTGTGACCCCCTGACTCGCGTCCGGGGCGTGGCCGCGCCGGACCCGATGGAGACCAACATGGCAGCAGTCAAGGAAACGACCCAGATCGAGCTTCCGCCGCTCAACCTGGAAATCATCGAAGTTACCCTTGTCGGCGACACCCCGCTGATCTCGCACGCCTGGTCGGAGAAGGCCAAGCGCGAGATGCTGGGCAAGCAGATGAAGCTGGCCAAGCCGGCTAAGGAGGCGAAGGACCCGCGCGAGGACTTTCAGCAGAGCCTCTATCGGATCGAAGGCGGCGGCTATGGCTTCCCGTCGGTCGCATTCAAGGCGGCAGCCGTCACCGCCTGCACTTCGGTTGCCGGCATCACCAAGGTGGCGGCGCGCCAGGCGTTCCATGTGGTGGGCGCGCAATCGGCAGTGCGCGGCGCCTTCAACGGCGCGCTGATGCGCATGGACCTGGTGCGCATTCTGGGATCGGAGCCGGAGATGCGCGAGGACATGGTGCGGATCGCCATGGGCACTGCCGACATCCGCTACCGCGGGCAGTTCTGGCCCTGGCATGCCACGGTGCGGGTGCGCTTCAACGCCAATGTGCTGAGCGCGGCGCAGATCGTGAACCTGTTCAACACGGCGGGGTTCGGTGTGGGCATCGGCGAGTGGCGTCCCGAGAAGGACGGCCAGTTCGGCATGTTCCATGTGGCGACCGCCGATGAGCTGCAGCGCCTCGTTGCGGAGGCCGCGTGATGGATAGGCTCGAATATGCCTGGCGTGACGGTGCGCGACTGCAGAAGGGCGCACGGGTGGCGGCGCAAGTGGTGGGCGCGCGGCTGGAACAATTGCGCATTGCAGGAGACGGTGAACTGACGCCGGAGGTTGTCATAGCGGATGCTCGTCATTCGGCTTCGCCGCTGCATTCGCTGTTCGAATGGGACGACACGGAGGCCGCCCGTCAATATCGCCTGGTGCAGGCGCGCGCTCTGATCCGCTCGGTGGTCGTGCGCTACCGGGCCGCTCCCGGCGATGGCGCGCGCAGCGTCGTCGCCTTCGTGAATGTGAAAGACGGCGACCGCCAGTACTACACCGCGACCGCCCTTGCATTGTCGGATCCCGAGCGGCGGGCCATCGTGTTGCGCCAGGCCTGGGAGGATTTCCAGATGCTGCGCAAGCGCTACGCGCAACTGACCGAGTTCGCCCAACTGTTCGCGGCGCTCGATGAGATCGAGCGGGCATTGCCGCCGCTGGCGGCGTGACTTCTCAATGGCGTGGCTAGGCTAGGTCTGGCACCGTCGGCGGGGCGCAGCAAGGCCTGGGTCGGGCATGGCTGGCGGTGTTTGGCATGATCGGGCTGGTCCAGGCGTGGTGAGGCTTGGCACGGCAGGCGCCGCATGGCTGGTTCTGGTCCGGAAGGGCCGGGCAAGCCTGGGCGGGGCAAGTCATGGCCGGCATGGCGTGTCGAGGTTGGCGGGGCTGCGCACGGCAAGGCGGCTTGCCACGGACTGATCCAAACAACCATGCGTGATCTTCGCTTTCAGGCCTCGGCCATCGAGCAGTGGCCGATCGAGAAGCTTGTGGCCTATGCGGCAAACGCCAGGACCCACGACGAGCGCCAGATCGGCCTCCTGGCGGGAAGCCTGGTGGAATATGGCTGGCTGGTGCCCTGCTTGGTTGACGACGAGGGCACGCTGATCGCGGGGCATGGCCGCGTGCTGGCGGCGCAGCGTCTCGGCCTTAAGAGCGTGCCGGTGATCCGGATCTCGCATCTCACGCCGGCTCAGCGCCGCGCCTATCGCCTTGCCGACAACAAGCTCACCGAGCTCGGCGGCTGGAACGAGGACCTGCTCGCGGCGGAACTGCATGCGCTGAACGGCGAGGGCTTCGATCTCGACGGCCTCGGCTTCGACGAGGCCGAGCTCGACCGGCTGATGGCGCCGCTCGACGACACGGATGCAATGTCGCCGGACGGCGACTCCGGCGAAAACGATGACGCCGCTGACGAAGCGCCCGAGCCGCCGCGCAACCCGGTCAGCCGGCCGGGCGATCTCTGGCGGCTCGGCGATCATCGCCTGCTCTGCGGCGACAGCACGGACGCGAAGTCTGTTGCCCGGATCATGGACGGCGAGCGCGCGTCGCTGCTGTTCACGAGCCCACCCTACGGCAACCAGCGGAACTACACCACCGGTGGGATCGGCGATTGGGACGCCCTGATGCGCGGCGTCTTCGACAACCTCGACGAGGTGATAGCCGAGGATGGCCAGGTGCTCGTCAACCTCGGCCTCGTCCACCGCGACAACGAGTGGCAGCCCTATTGGGAATCCTGGCTCGACTGGATGCGAGCTCAGGGCTGGCGGCGCTTCGGCCTTTACGTCTGGGACCAGGGGCCCGGACTTCCCGGCGACTGGAACGGGCGTCTGGCGCCCGCATTCGAGTTCGTGTTCCACTTCAATCGCAAGCCGCGCAAGCCGAACAAGATCGTGCCCTGCAAATGGGCCGGCCACATCAACGACGCCCATGGCGGCATGCGGGGCAAGGACGGGACGGTGGGCGCGTGGACCCATGCCGGCCAGGGCGTCCAGGAGACGCGCATCCCCGACAACGTCATCCGCATCATGCGACACAAGGCGCGTGGGCTAGAGACCGAGCACCCGGCGGTGTTCCCGGTGGCGCTGCCCGAGTTCGGGATGCACGCCTACAGCAATGAAGGCGATATCGTCTACGAGCCGTTCGCGGGCTCGGGCACCAGCATCATCGCCGGCGAGCGGACCGGCCGGCAGGTGAGAGCGATCGAGCTTGCCCCGGAATATGTGGACGTCGCGCTTCTGCGGTGGCGGCAGCTCTTCCCCGATCAGCCAGCGATCCTCGATGGCGGGACCGAAGACTTCGAAGCGGTCGCAAGGCAGCGCGGCGTTGGGCTTGCGCCGATCTCTTGAGGGGCAGGCAATCCGGAGCGGCGCCGGCGCGGCCGGCATGGCGCGTCGAGGCTTGGCGGGGTTTGGCAAGGCATCGCCCGGCTGTCCTGGTCGTCCGCCTGTGAGCCCATCATGAAAGACCTTCGCTTCCAGTCCTCGGCGATCGAGCTTTGGCCAGTCGACCGGCTCATCCCCTATGCGGGCAACGCGCGTGTGCACGGCGAGGATCAGGTGGCAAGGCTTGCCGAAAGCCTCGTGCGCTTCGGCTGGACCGCACCCTGCCTTGTCGATGAACGCGGTGTGCTGGTCGCCGGTCACGGCCGGCTGCTTGCGGCCCGGAAGATCGGGCTCAGGGAAGTGCCGGTCATCCGCCTCGACCACTTGAGCGACGCGGAGGCGCGTGCCTACCGCATCGCCGACAACAAGCTGACCGAGCTTGCCGGCTGGGATGACGCGATGCTCGCAGCTGAGCTAGGGCGGCTCAAGGAGGACGGGATCGACCTCGATCTCCTCGGCTTTGGCGAGGACGAGCTCGACCGCCTGCTCGACGACCTGAACGGGCCCAATGGCGGCACGGACGGTGAGGACGTCGTCCCGGAGCCGCCGGCGGATCCCGTCACACGCCCGGGCGACCTCTGGCTGCTTGGCAAGCATCGGCTGCTCTGCGGCGACGCCACGAGCGCCGCCGATGTCGAGCGACTGCTCGCGGGTGCGGTCCCGCACCTGATGGTGACGGACCCGCCCTACGGGGTCGAGTACGACCCGGCTTGGCGCAACGAAGCGGGCGTATCCGCCACCGCGCGCACGGGCCGGGTCTCGAACGATGACCGCGCCGACTGGCGCGAGGCCTGGGCGCTGTTCCCCGGCGACGTGGCCTACGTGTGGCATGCGGGCGTCCATGCCCGCACCGTGGCGGAGAGCCTGGAAGCGAGTGGGCTGATGATCCGCTCGCAGATCATCTGGGCGAAGCCGCGCTTCGTGCTCGGCCGCGGCGACTATCACTGGCAGCACGAGCCGTGCTTCTACGCGGTCCGCAAGGGCGCGAACGGGCACTGGCAGGGCGCGCGCGACCAGTCGACGCTGTGGACGATCCCCTGGTCAAGCCAGGGGACCAGCGGCGGCGACGAGGACGAAGCAACCACACACGGCACGCAGAAGCCGGTCGAGTGCATGCGCCGGCCGATCGTCAACAACAGCAGGCGCGGCGATCTCGTCTACGAGCCCTTCGCCGGCAGCGGCTCGACGATCATCGCAGCGGAGAGCACGGGGCGATCCTGCCTCGCGCTGGAGATCGATCCGCGCTACTGCGACGTCATCGTCGAGCGCTGGCAGGCGTTCACGGGATCGGCCGCGATCCTCGACGGCAGCGATCGAACCTTTGCGGACATGAAGGCCGAGCGGACGGCAGCGTGAAGCAGTCACGCATCATGTCGCTGGCCGAGGCGATCGCCAACGTGGCCGTCGGTTTCGGCGTGGCGGTGCTGGCCCAGATCGCGGTGTTCCCCCTGTTCGGGCTCGAAGTGTCCTTCTCGGACAACTTGACCATAGGCGCGATCTTCACGGGCGTGTCGATCGTGCGCTCCTACGCGCTGCGCCGGCTGTTCGAAGCGATCCGTATCCGGCGCAGTGAGACGACCACCGCCGGGCGATAAACCCGGCGGTGGGTTGTGGCAGAGCGGCTCAGCTCAGCGGCTGGCCGCGGTAGCGGTGGATGAGCCGCTGGACGGTGTCCTCATCGCTCTCGCCGGGAAGGCGATGCGCCTCGAGCCGCTCGTAGGTGTCGTCCTCGATCGGCACCAGCCAGGTGCCGTCCGGCTGCCGCGTCGCCGTCGAGCGGAAGGGCAGGAGGGCGAGCGCGGCAATGGCGCGGTAGGTGGCGTCGCTGACGCGGATGGTGCGCATGGGCGGACCTCACGCTTCGCCCAGGAACCGCGCGCGGAGGGCCGCCGCGACCGGCCGACTCTCGGCCACGGTGCGGCCGGCGTGCAGGGCGCCGGCCTTGCCGATGTAGTAGAAGCCGGCTTTGCCGGCCTCGCGGGTGACCACCGCGTACTTGGTGGTGCGGGCGTCCTCGACGATGCGCTCGCCGCGGGCGGTGAGCGCCGCGACGAGACGGTCATGAATGGTCCTGGCTTGCGTCGTCACCGCGTTCGCCTTTTCGAGGTCGCGCTGGACCTCGTCGAGGCTGCGCAGCGGCCGCAGGAGATAGGGGCTGACGCTCGAAGGATGCTTGTCGCTCATGGGATCGATCCTCCGCTTCCTGCGGCGTCTCACGCCTGGATCCGGTAGACGCGGCCGCGTCCGTCGACCTTTTCCGAGGTCACGTCGAGCCCGAGCTTCTTCTTGAGCGCGCCGGCGATGGCACCGCGCACGGTGTGAGCCTGCCAGCCGAAGGCGGCGACGATCTCCTCGATGCTGGCGCCCTCCGGGCGCTTCAGCATGCCGATTAGCTGCGCCTGCTTGCTGCCCTCGCGGGTCTTGCGCGCCGTCGCGCCCGTGGGCGCCACGGGCGCGGGCTCCGCAGGCTCCGTGGCCTCGGCGGCGGCTGTCTCGTCCGTGCCCGCCGTGTCGCCCGTAAGCGTGTCGTCGGGCTCGATGCCGAGGGCTTCGAAGGCGGTGCGGGTCGCGCGCAGGGTCAGGGGCGCACCCTCGTCGTCGTAGCGCCAGATGGTGTCGTCGGCCCGCCCCGGAATCTCTTCGAGGAGCCCCCTGGTGAGGAGGCTCTTGAGCACATTGCCGATGGCATTGCCCTTGAGCTTGAGGGTGACGGGAAAGACGAACGCGTCCGGCCGCTGGCAGGCGGTCGAAAGGACGACGAGCTGAGAATCGGAAAGCTTCGGAGTCATGGGGCAGTCCTTCTACTGAAGGGGGCCGGGACCATCCTGGCCCTCCTACTGCCCCGAGCCCCGCCGGCTCCGCCGGTCGGGGCGCCTTGGGGACGGCGATCGGCTACTCGGCGGCTTCGGCCATGATCTCGAAGTGCGTGACGAAGCCGGTCAGATAAGGAAGCCCGCGCGGGATCCCGGTCTCGCGCGATGTCCGGCGGTCGATCCGCCATGCCAGCCAGCGGGCAACCGCAGCCTCGATCGCGGCTTCGAGTGCCTGTCCGGTGGACAGGCCATTCGCGACATCGTCGGCGAAGTGGCGTCCGTGGCGGCTGTCGAGGAAATCGCGGACCGCCCAATCGGGACAGCCCGTGGCGGTGCGCACCGTCTTCGTCGCGAGCGCCCAGGCCTCCTCCTGCCGGGCGTGATGGCGGATGGTCCCGAAGAAGCCCCAGTCGGGGTTGGCGGTCGGAAGGATGGTGGTCATGGCGGTCTCCATCGCGTGATCGTGCCGTCATAGAGGCGCTGCTTCGACCCGGAGCCAAGCGGATAAGTGCATTATTTGATTGCTTTTTCCGGGCCAGAGCGATCATCGGACCAAGGTGATGGGGATCTCGATCCGCGCCTATGCGAGGGCCCGCGGCGTCAGCCACGTGGCGGTGCTCAAGGCCGCCAAGGCCGGCCGCATTCCGGTGGAGCCGGACGGCACCATCGATTCCGCCAAGGCCGATGCCGCCTGGGTGCGATCGACGGAACCCGGACGGTCGCGTGCAAAGCCCGAGAAGCTGAAGCCCGTCGCCGAAGCGGCGGTCGGGTCGGTGCGGGAGACGCTCAAGGAGCAGGGCCTGCCCGCGAGCGGCAGCGTGACCTTCGTGCAGGCGCGCACCGCCCACGAGATCGCCAAGGCGCATCTCGCGCGGCTCCGGCTGCAGGAACGCAAGGGCGAACTCGTCGACCGGGCACGGGCGACGGCGCTCGTGTTCCGGCTCGCCCGCGAGGAGCGGGACGCCTGGGCGAACTGGCCGGCGCGCGTCGCTGCTCTGATGGCAGCCGAGCTCGGTGTCGAGGCGCACCCGATGCAGAAGCTTCTGGAGACGCATGTCCGTTCACACCTCGCCGAGCTCGCCGAGGTCCGGCCGGAGTTTCGCTAGCGCGGACCCGCGGTTCGATGACCTGCTCGCCTTCGAGGGTGCGGAGGAGCTTTGGCAGTCGTGGCGCGACGGCCTCACGCCGGACCCGCTGCTCGACGTCTCGGAATGGGCGGATCGCCACCGCTTCCTGAGCCCGCGGGCGTCGGCCGAGCCGGGGCGCTATCGCACCGATCGCACGCCTTATATGCGCGCGATCGTGGATGCACTGTCGCCGTCGCATCCCGCACGGCGCGTCGTCTTCATGAAGGCGGCACAGGTGGGTGCGACCGAGGCCGGCAACAACTGGATCGGCTACGTCATCCACCATGCGCCGGGGCCGATGCTCAGCGTCCAGCCGACGGTCGAGCTCGCCAAGCGCTTCTCGCGCCAGCGCATCGACCCGCTGATCGCCGAGAGCCCGTCCCTGCGGGAGCGGGTGAAGCCGGCGCGCTCGCGCGATGCCGGCAATACGGTGCTGTCGAAGGAGTTCCCGGCCGGGCTTCTGGTCATCACCGGCGCCAACTCGGCGGTCGGCCTGCGCTCGATGCCGGCGCGCTACCTGTTCCTCGACGAGGTCGACGCCTATCCGCCCTCGGCCGACGAGGAAGGCGATCCGGTCGCGCTCGCCGAGGCACGCACACGCACCTTCTCCTGGCGGAGCAAGGTGTTCATGACCTCGACGCCGACGATCCACGGGATCTCGCGCATCGAGCGCGAGTACGAGGCGTCCGACCAGCGCCGCTTCTTCGTGCCATGCCCCCATTGCGGCCATCGCCAGTGGCTCAGGTTCGAGCGGCTGAAGTGGGACAAGGGCAAGCCGGAGACGGCGCACTACCTGTGCGAGGCCTGCGACGGCGCGATCGAAGAGCACCACAAGACGGCGATGCTGATCGCCGGCGAGTGGCGGCCGACGGCCGAGCCTTCCGATCCGGCGACGATCGGCTTCCACCTCTCGGCGCTCTACTCGCCGGTCGGCTGGCTCTCCTGGGAGGCGATCGCGCGCATGTGGGAGGCGGCCACCACCGACGAGGCCAGGCGCAGCTTCAAGAACGGCGTGCTCGGCGAGACCTGGATCGAGACCGGCGAGGCGCCCGACTGGCAGCGGCTCTACGAGAGGCGCGAGGACTTCGCCGTCGGCACGGTGCCGGCCGGCGGGCTGTTCCTGACCGCCGGCGCCGATGTCCAGAAGGACCGGATCGAGGTCTCGATATGGGCCTGGGGCCGGGGCCTCACCAGCTGGCTCGTCGACCACATCGTGATCGACGGCGGCCCGGAACACGCTTCAGCCTGGGCGGAGCTCTCCGTACTGCTCGACCGCACTTGGCCGCACGCACACGGGCAGCGGCTCGGCCTCGCCAAGCTCGGCATCGACACCGGCTACGAGGCGCCGGCGGTCTATGCCTGGGCGCGCCAGACCGGCTTCGCGCAGGTGGCGCCCGTGAAGGGGGTCGAGGGATTCAACCGCGCCGCGCCGGTGGTCGGGCCGAGCTATGTCGACGTGACGACGAGCGGCCGCAAGCTTCGCCGCGGCGCGCGGCTATGGACGGTGGCCGTCGCCACCTTCAAGAGCGAGACCTACCGGTTCCTGCGGCTCGGCCGGCCGACGGAGGACGAGCTCGCCGAAGGAGCGCAGTATCCCGCCGGCTACGTCCACCTGCCGAAGGGGACGGAGGCCGAGTGGGTCAAGCAGCTCGTCGCCGAGCAGCTGGTCACAGTGAAGACAAAGCGCGGCTTCCAGCGCCTCGAATGGCAGAAGCTGCGCGAGCGCAACGAGGTCCTGGACTGCCGTGTCTACGCGCGCGCCGCCGCCTGGATCGCCGGGATCGACCGCTGGAGCGAAGCGATCTGGCGCGACCTCGAGGCGCAGGTCACGGCAAAGGCTTGCCCCGAACCCCGATCCGGGGATGGCGAGAAGGGAGCGCCGCCCGTGGCGGATGATCCGTCTACGGAGGAAGGCTCCACCGAGGCGCCTTCGGCAGGACTCCTGCGCCGTGAGCGGCGGACGCGCGGCCGGCGCGTGTTCACCCCGAGCTACTTGAGCTGAACCCGAGACCCATGACGCTCGAAGAGATGATCGCGCGGCGCGATGCGCTGCTCGCCGCCCGCTTTCGTGGCGTGCGCACCGTCGAGGTCGAAGGCCGGCGCATCACCTATGCGACCGATGCCGAGATGGCCGCCGCGCTCGCCGACCTCGAGCGTCGCATCGCCGAGACCAAGGCGGGCGCCCGCCGACGCATCGTGCGCACCGCGGCGAGCAAGGGGCTGTGAGCGGCATGTTCGGTACGATGCGGCGCTGGCGCCGGCAGGTCGGCGCCTTCATCGGCGGCTTCGAGGCGGGCGAGGCGAGCCGGCGGCTCCGGCATTTTCAGCCGAGCCGGGCGCATCTCAACACGCTGATCGCCGCCGCCGGCGCCGACATCACCGCGCGCGCCCGCTGGCTCGTGCGCAACAACGGCTATGCGGCGAATGCGATCGAGAGCTGGGCCGGCAATGTCGTCGGCGATGGGATCAAGCCGTCGTCGCTGATCGCCGATGCCGATCTCAAGGCGCGCGTCCAGCGGCTCTGGCTCGACTGGACCGACGACAGCGACGCCGAAGGCTTCACCGATTTCTACCGCCAGCAGCGCCGCGCCGCGCGCGAGGTGTTCATCGCCGGCGAGGTGTTCCTCCGCTTCCGCCCGCGCCGGCCCGAAGACGGGCTCGTCGTGCCGCTGCAGCTGCAGATGATCCCCTCCGAGATGCTGCCGCTCTCGCGCAATGAGCAGGTGGCGGGCGGCAATGTCGTCCGCCAGGGCATCGAGTTCGACCGCATCGGCAGGCGCGTCGCCTACCACTTCCTGCGCCGCCATCCCGGCGACGTGACCGATCCGGGCCTCTCCGGCGAGACGGTGCGGGTGCCAGCCTCGGAGGTCATCCACGTCATCGACCCGGTCGATGCCGGACAGCTGCGGGGGATTTCTCGCTTCGCGCCGGGCATCGTGAAGCTGTTCCTGCTCGACCAATACGACGATGCCGAGCTCGACCGGAAGAAGGTCGCGGCGATGCACGCGCTGTTCATCACGACTCCGGCGCCGGCCGAGCCGTTCGATGTCGCCGAGAGCGACGAGGCGGGCGAGCGCACCATGGACCTGCAGCCCGGCCAGATCGTGATGCTGGAGCCTGGCGAGGAGGTGCAGATCTCGGCGCCGGCCGATGTCGGACAGACCTACGAGCCGTTCCAGTACCGCACGCTCCTGCAGGTCTCGGCCGCGCTCGGTCTGCCTTACGCGTATCTCTCGAACGACATGCTGAAGGCGAACTACTCGAACTCGCGGCTGGCACTCCTGGAGTTCCGCCGCCGCGTCGAGGCCTACCAGCATGCCGTCATGGTCTGGCAGATCTGCCGGCGCGTCTGGGCGCGCTGGATGGATACGGCCGTCATGGCCGGCGCTCTCGACCTTCCCGATTACGAGGCGCGCCGCCGCGACTACATCGCCTGCTCGTGGCTGCCGCCGAAGTGGGACTGGGTCGATCCGCTGAAGGATGCCCGCGCCGAGATCGAGCAGATCGAGGCAGGGCTCAAGAGCCGCACCCAGGCGCTCGCGGAGCGCGGCTACGACGCCGACCAGGTCGACGCCGAGATCGCCGCCGACCGCGAGCGGGAGCGTCGGCTCGGGCTTTCGTTCACCGGGGCGCGCGCCGATCCGATCCCGGCTGATCCGGAGCAGCCGGCATCCGCACCCGCCGCCGATTGAGGCCTCGATGACATCACATCCCGTAATGCTCCGGCTCTCGGGCCGGCCGCTGGCGATCGCGCCGCGCGCGCTCGACGCGCTGCTTGTGGCTGGACGCTCGATCGAAGCTCGGCCGGCCATGCTGCCTGTCCGAGAGAGCGAACCGGCTGCGTGCGGCTACATAGTGACTGACAGCGGCGTCGCCGTAGTTCCGATCGTCGGCCCGATGGTCGCGCGCGGCGACTGGCTGACGGAGTTCTTCGGCTTCAGGAGCTATGGCGATGTGGCGGAAGCCGCCGAGGCTGCATTCGCCGATCCCGCCGCGCGCGCCGTGCTGCTCGAGCTGGACTCGCCCGGCGGCGAGGTGGGCGGGCTGTTCGATCTGGTCGACCGTCTCGCCGCCATGCGCGACGAAGCAAGCAAGCCGCTCTGGGCGGTGGCGCACGAGAGCGCGCTGTCGGCCGCCTTCGCCATCGCGAGCGCCGCGGACCGGCTCTACGTGACCCGCACCGCGGAGGTTGGCTCGGTGGGCGTCGTCGCGATCCATGTCGACGAGAGCGCCGCCGACGCGATGGCCGGGCTCAAGTGGACGCTGATCCACGCCGGCGCGAAGAAGGTCGACGGCAATCCCCACGAGCCGCTGTCGGTCGAGGCCTTCGCCGACATCCAGGCCGATGTCGACGCGCTGCATGAGGAACTCGTCGCGCTCATCGCACGCAATCGCGGGATGAACCCAGACGCGGTCCGCGTAACAGAGGCCGCCATCTATCGCGGCCAGCGCGCAATCGACATTGGCTTCGCTGACCGCGTCGGCAGCTTGGACCAGGCGCTCGCCGACCTCGCCGACAGCCTCGTCCCCTCGCGTCCTCGTCTGGCCCAGCCGCGCGGCAGTGGCGCCGCGTCCCCACAACTGCCAAGGAGAACATCCACCATGACCACCGACACGACCACGAACGTGCCTCCCGATCCTGATCCGGTGGAGGCGCCCGAGACGCCTGAAACCGATCCGGTTGCGCCCGCGCATCCGGCCCCTGCAGTCCAGCCGGCCCAACCGGAACGGCCCGCCGCGTCGGCTCCTTCGGCTGACACGGCTGAGCGCCTGCGCGCCGAGTACGCCGAGATCGCGGCGATCGCGGCGCAGGCGGGCCGTCTCGGCGTCGCCATCGACGCGGCCGAGGCCATGGCCAAAGGGATTAGGCCCGACGCGCTGCGCCGCTCGGTGCTCGACGCGCTGAGCCAGCGCGCCGAGGCGAACGCCGTGGTCGCCGCGGCACCGCAGATGCCAGCCGCTGGTGACAGCCCCATCGTCCGCCGCGCCCGAGAGCGCGCCGCAACCTCAAACCGCAACGCATGAGGAGGTGACCCATGCCTGTGCTGACCATGCCGCCCACGCTGGGCGATCTTCTCAAGTACGAGCTCAACGCCAGCTACTGCCGCGAGACCGTGACGCTCAAGGCTGGAACGAGCTACGCGCTCGGCTCCGTCCTCGGCCGGATCACTGCGTCGGGCAAGTACCGGCTTTCGCCGGCCGCCCAGGTCGTGGGCGACGAGGGCGCGGAGGTCGCGACGGCTGTCCTGATCGAAGCGGTCGATGCGACCGCCAGTGACAGGACCGGCCTCGTCGTTGCCCGCGGGCCCGCGATCGTCTCCAAGGCGGCGCTCGTCTTCGACGCGTCGGTCGATGACGCGACCAAGACGGCCGCCAAGCACGCCGAGCTCAGCGCCGCTGGCATCGTGCCGCGCGACACCGCCTGATCCTCGCTCGTCAGGTCCAATCCGTCACCGGCTCCGAGGCTTCCGCCTCGGGGCTTTTTTCATGCCCGTTCCAGCCCAAGGAGACCCGACCCCATGGTCGCCATGATCAACCCGTTCGACGCGGGCGGCTACTCGCTCGCCGAGATGACCCAGGCCATCAACATCCTGCCCAACGTCTACACCCGGCTCGGGCAGATGGGCCTGTTCCGCTTCGAGGGCGTGACCCAGCGCTCCGTCGTCATCGAGCAGGCGGAAGGAGTCTTGAACCTCCTGCCCACCGTGCCGCTCGGTGGCCCGGCCACCGTCGCCAACCGCGACACGCGCTCCATGCGCTCCTTCACGGTGCCGTGGATCCCGCACGACGACGTGATCACGCCGCAGGACATCCAGGGCGTGCGCGGCTTCGGCGTGGCCGACGCCGCCGATCCGCTCGCCACCGTCATGGAGCGCAAGCTCACCCGCATGCGGGTGAAGCACGCCCAGACGCGCGAGTACATGGAGGTCAATGCGCTCCGCGGCATCGTCAAGGACGGCGCCGGCACCACGCTCTACAACTACTTCACCGAGTTCGGACTGGCCCAGCTCGAAACGGACTTCGTGCTCGGCACTGCCGGCACCCAGGTCCAGGGCAAGGTGCGCGACGTGCTGCGCAAGGTCGAGACCGAGCTCAAGGGCGAGACCATGACCGGCGTGCTCGCTCTTGTCAGCCCCGAGTTCTTCGACAAGCTGATCGGCCACGCCAAGGTCGAGGAAGCCTACAAGTACTACTCCTCGACGGGCGCCCAGCCGCTGCGCGAGGACACGCGCCGGCGCTTCCCCTTCGCCGGCATCATGTTCGAGGAGTACAACGCCACCGTCACGCTCTCGACCGGCGCCACCGAGACGCTGATCCCGGCCGGCGAAGGCATCGCGTTTCCCTTGGGCACGCTCGACACCTTCGTAACCTACGGCGCGCCGGCCAACCTGATCGAAACGGTCAACACGATGGGCCTGCCGATCTACGCCCGCCAGATCGCGCGCCCCGACGGCAGCGCCATCGAGGTCAAGACCGAGGCCTCGATCCTGCCCATCAACAAGCGTCCGCGTCTCGCGGTGCGCATCTTCTCCAGCAACTGATCCCGCTTCGCCAAGGATACTGAGGACAGGCCATGAGCGTGTTCGCCGAGGCGATCGGCGATCTCTTCGCCGACCGCAACCTAGCGCGGGACGCCCTGTGGCGTGCGGGCGGCACGGGCTCACCGCTGCTGGTGCGGATCATCCTTCGACAGCCGGACCGCGTCGGGAGCTTCGGCGAGACGCGCCTGCTCGCCGCCACCACCGTGGTCGAGGTGCGCACGGCAGAAGTACCTACGCTTGCGGAAGGCGATGCCTTCGAGATCGACGGCGAGATCTTCGTGGTGCAGGGCGAGCCTGTGCGCGACAGCGAACGCCTCGTCTGGACGGCAGAGCTGCGGAAGGCGTCATGAGGCTCGCGGCCGCACTGACCGGCGACCTGCGCCGGATGATGGCCGAGGAGGTCAAGGCTGCGGAACGGGCCGTCACGAGTGGTGCCCGCGAGGCGACCGATGGGCTCAAGGCGGAGCTGCGCGGGCAGATCACGGGCGCAGGCCTCGGCGAGCGTCTCGCCCGCACCTGGCGCGGGGAGGTCTACCCCAAGGGGCAGGCGAGCATCGCGGCCGCCGGCTTCGTCTGGTCCAAGGCGCCCGGCGTCGTCCGCATCTACGAGGACGGCGCCGTCATCCGCTCGACCCGTGGCTTCTTTCTCGCGATCCCGACCGAGGCGGCCGGCCGCTACGGCGACGGCGGGGCCAAGATCACGCCGGGCGGCTGGGAGCGGCGGACGGGGCAGCGCTTGCGGTTCGTCTATCGCCGCGGCGCGCCCTCGCTGCTGGTCGCCGACAACCTGCGCGCGCGCCGGGGCAAGCGGGGCGGCTTCGCGCGGGCGAGCGCGACGGCGCTGCGGACGGGCCGGGGCCTCGTCACCGTGCCGATCTTCATCCTGGTGCCGCAGGTCACCGTCAAGAAGCGCCTCGACGTCGCGGGCGCCGCGCGCCGCTGGCAGGCCCGGCTGCCCGAGCTGGTGCTGCGCCACTGGCGCGCGGCTTCGCGGGACGACGGATGATGTCGAAGCGCGAAACCATTCTCGCTGCGCTCACCGGGGCGCTGCGTACTGGCCTCTCGGCGAATGTGCGTCGCAACGAGGTCCTGCCCGAGAAGGTGCCGGCGGAGGGGCTCGTCATCCTGCGCGACGGCGATCCCGGCGAGCCGGACGTGACGCTCAATCCGCGCAGAGAGTTCTACAGCCACCGCGTCGAGATCGAGGCCTATGTGCCGCGCGATCCGGAAGGCGGCGGAGAAGCTGTGCTCGATATGCTCCTCAGTGGCATCGGCGCGGCGCTCAGGGTCGATCCGTCGCTCGGTGGCCTCGCCGAGAACCTGATGCCGTCCGCGCCCGAGACCGGCGCGCTCGCGATCGAGGGTGGCGCCCCTGTCCTCAACGCCCGGCTCGTCGTCACGGTCGAGTACCTGGTGAGCGACCCGCTCGCCGATTGACCCCGATAATAAGGAGTCCCCCATGCCCAAGGTGCGCGCCTACGGCGCGGACGCCACGCTCAAGGCTGCCCGCGAGGCCAGCTATGGCGTGGCGCCGCTGTCCGGCTATCGAAGCCTCGACTTCAAATCGACCGACCTCTCTTCGGCCCAGCCGCTCGGCGACGATCCGCTGCTGGGGCGCGGGCGCAATGCTCAGGACCCTTATCGGGGGCTCATCACCGACGAGGGCCAGATCGAGATCCCGCTCGATCTCCGGGGGACGGGTTTCTGGCTCACCGGCCTCTTCGGCGATCCGGTGACGACCGCGGTCAAGGCGAGCGGCTCGATCGCCTTCGCGGCCAACCCGTCACCCGGCGACACGATCACGCTGAACGGCGCGGTGTGGACCTTCGTCTCGGGCCCGGCCTCGGGCAATGAGACGGAGATCCAGGGGACGGTGACGCAGACCGTCGACCAGCTGGTCGCCGACCTCAACGCCTCGGCCGATGCGGAGGTGTCGAAGTGCACCTATTCGCGACCGACCGGTACGCAGACGCTGGCGATCGAGCTCGACATGGCCGGGCCCACGGGGAACGGCTTCACCATCGCCGCCTCGGTCGCGAGCGTCTCGGGGCCCACTCTCACCGGCGGCGGCTACTCGCATGTCTGGGAGAGCGGCGCCGATGACATCCCGAGCTACACGATCGAGATCGGCCACCCGAAGCTGGTGACGCCGGTCTTCTTCCGCCACCTCGGCACGGTGATGGAGAGCCTCGCCTTCGAGATGGGCCAGGAGGGCCCCGCCAACGCCCGCCTCCAGCTTGTGGCCCGGGGCGAAGAGCGATATGCCGCCACCGTCGATGCGGCGCCGGACAGCTACACGCTCCGGCGCTTCAGCCAGGGGCGCGGCTTCATCCGGCGCGGCGGCTCGGCCCTCGCTGGCGTCACCGGCGGCAGCCTCACCTTCTCGAACAACCTGGAGCGGGTACGGGTGATCCGTGAGGACGGCAAGATCGAGGCGGCCGATCCGACCTTCGCCTCGGCGCAGGGTGCGATGTCGGTGCGCTTCGACGGCGCGACGCTGGTGGCCGAGGCCACCGACGGCGATCCGGTCGCCCTCGAATACGGCTTCACCTTCCCCGAGGGGTATGCGCTGCGCTTCGAGCTGCCGCGCGTCTTCCTCCCCAAGCCCAAATACGCCGTCTCCGGCCCCGGCGGGGTCGAGGCGAGCTTCGACTGGCGCGCCGCCTTCGATGACGCGGAAGGCACCATGCTGCGCGCGCACCTCCTCAACGACGTCACCAGCTACAGCTGAGGTTTTCCATGATCCGTCTCGACTTGAAGCGCGAACCCTACTGGCTCGATCTCGGCCATGGCGTGCGCGTCCATGTCCGCCCTTGCACCACGGCGCTCGTCATGGCCGCGCGGGCGGCGGTGGCGCGCGGCATTGATCCGATTACGGACGACAGCGCGGTCGGTGAGCGGACCGCCACGCTCGTCAAGGCGCTGGCCAAGTCGGCGATCGACGGCTGGGAGGGCGTCGGCGATGAAAAGGGTGAGCCGGCCAGGCTGACGCCCGAAGGCGTCGAGGCGCTGATGGACCTCTGGCCGATCGCAGAGTCCTTCGAGCGGCAATATCTCGGTCCGGCGCTGCTGCTGGACGCCGAAAAAAACGCCTGACGGCCCGCGCCAAGTGGCACTTCGGCGGCGGGCCGGCCTATTGCGACGGGTGCCGGCGTGACGGCCGTCCCTGTGCGCGGGGCGAGTCCGGCGTCGACGGCGTGCTCTGCCCCTACATCGACAATGAGCCGCTGACCGATACCGGCTGGCAGGCTTGGGACGTGCTCACACGAGCAAGTAGCCAGCTGCGGATCGCGCCCGGCGCCGTGGTCGGCATCGATCTCGCGGCCGCGCTGCGGCTCGGCGAAGCGCTCGGCTATGACGCCCATGCGCTGGCCGAGCTCCTGCCCGCCGGCGAGGCCGGGCTGGTCAAGGCCCTGAACGAACGGATCCGCTCGGACGGTCTTCCATGACCACCCGCAATCTCGCTGTGCGCCTCGCCGTCATCGACGGCGGCAAGGTGAAGGCGGAGCTGCGCGATGTGGGCGAGAGCGGCCAGCGCTCGCTCAAGCGCATCGAGGACGCGTCGCGCCCTGCCTCGCGCGCGCTCCAGGCGATCGACGGCGCCGCCGGGCAGGTCCGCGGCTCGCTCGAAGGGCTGACCAGCCGTCTCGGCCCTCTGGGCGGGGCGCTCTCGCGGCTCGGCCCGGCCGGCCTTGCGGCCGGCGCGGCGATCGCGGGCCTCGGTCTCATCCTCGTCCGCGGGGTCCAGGAGGCGGCCGAGGCCGACCGGTCCTACCGCCGCCTCGAGGCGGTGCTGCGCGCGACGGGCCACGCCTCGGGTCTGACGGCGCGTGAGATCGCCGGCTTCGCCGAGGAGATGGAGCGCTCGACGCTCGCCTCGGCCGAGTCCGTCCAGGACGCGGCTTCGGTCCTCGCGACGTTCCGCTCGGTTTCCGGCGAGACCTTCACCCGCGCCATCCGCCTGGCGCAGGACCTGTCAACGGTGTTCGGGCAGGACCTGCGCTCCAGCGCCACGCAGCTCGGCAAGGCGCTCGAAGAGCCGATCCAGGGCATCTCGGCGCTGCGCCGGGTCGGCGTCTCATTCACCGCCTCGCAGCGCGAACTGATCGAGTCGCTGGTCCAGACCGGCCGGACGGCGGAAGCGCAGAAGGTTATCCTTGATGCGCTCGAACAGCAGGTGGGCGGCGCCAGCGCCGCCGAGGCCGGCGGCCTCACCGGCGCCGCCAACCGGCTGTCCGATGCCTGGGGCAATCTCCTCAAGGCCATCGGCCGCACGCCGGCGATCTCCGGTCTCGCCGAAGGCGCGCTCGACACCCTGGCGCGGGCGGTGGAAGGGATCACCTCGCTGTTCGAGGAAGACCCGATCTCGGTCCGCATCGTCGAGACCAACAGGCGGCTGATCGAGGCCGAGGACCGGCTCGCGAGGCTCAGGGAGAGCGGCAACCGGCGCGCCGTCGCCGTGACCCAGCGCCTGGTCGAGGATCTGAGGCGCCAGGTCGACGACCTGATCGCTGAGGCGCGCAGCGAGGCCGAGGCCTTCGCCGAGGAGCAGCGCCGCGCGGAAGCCGGGCGCCGCGCCGCCGAAGCGGAGCGCCTGGCCGAGCTCCTGAGCACGCAGCGCCGCGAGATCGACCGCGCGCTCGACCAGATCGCGACCGACCCCGCCGAGCGCATCGCGCGGGTCAACCGGGAGCTCGACGAGACGCGCCGGCGGCTCGACGCGCTCCGGGCGCCGGACGGCAGCAACGCGGCGGAGGTCGATTCGGCCATCGCCCGGGCCGAGGAGCTGGCGCGACGCCGGATCGAGGCGATCGAGCGGCCGGCGCGGGAGGCCGCGACCCGCGTCGCCGCCGCCAATGCCCGCGTGATCGAGGATCTCGGCCGGCAGCTCGCGGGCCTCGCCGACGAGCGCCAGGCCTTCATCGACCAGGCTCTCTCGCGCCTCTCGGAGGGCGCCACGGCGGCGCAGCGCGCCGAAGTCGAGCGGCTGGCCGGCGCCCTCTACGACGAACGCCAAGCCCGCGAAGAGCTCGCCAAGACGATGCGCGAGGAGGAGCGGCTGCGCGAAGAGGGGCGGCACCTCGTCGAGCAGCTGCGCACCCCGACCGAGGAGTATGCCGCAACCATCGAGCGCCTGAGCACGCTGCTCAGCGCCGGCGCGATCGATCAGGAGACGTTCAGCCGCGCGCTCGTCAAGGCGAACGAGGACCTGGCGGCGGCGCAGGACCGGCTGCTCCGCCAGAGCCGGGAGTGGCAGGACGGCGTCACCCGGGCGCTCCGGGACTATGCCGACGCGGCGAGCGATTCCGCCAAGGCGGCCGAGCAGGCGACCACGCTCGCCTTCAAGACCATGGAGGATGCGCTCGTCTCCTTTGTGACCACGGGCAAGTTCGAGTTCGCGTCCTTCGCCGACAGCATCATGGCGGACATCACCCGCATCGCCGTGCGCCAGGCGATCCTGGCGCCGCTCGCAAACTGGCTCGGCGGCGGCAACGGGAGTGGTGATCCGTTCGGCAGCCTCGGGCAGATCTTCGCGGGTATCTTTCATGAGGGCGGCCTTGTCGGGCGCAGCACAGCACCCGCGCGCGGCGTCGATGCGGCCCTGTTTCTGACAGCGCCCCGATATCACACCGGTGGCTTTGCCGGCATCGCCCCAGACGAAATGCCGGCCATTCTGCGCCGTGGAGAGGCAGTGCTGACCCGTGAGCAGATGGCAACCCTCGGCGCGGGGCTTCGCGGCAGCGAGGACCGGCGGCCGCCCGTCACCGTGGTGATGAACATCTCGACGCCCGACGTGGGCGGCTTCCGCTACGCCCAGGGCCAGATCGCGGCCGACGCCGCCCGCGCCATCGATCGGGCGCGGCGCAATCTCTGACGAGCACGGGCGATGAGCGGATTTCACGAAGTGCAGTTCCCGCCCGACATCTCCTATGGCGCATCGGGCGGGCCGGGCTACTCGACCACCGTCGTCACCACGGTCTCCGGGCACGAGCGGCGCAACGCCAACTGGGCGGACGCACGGGGCAAGTGGAACGTTGCTCATGGCCTCAAGAAGCGTGAGCAGGTGGCCGAACTCATCGCCTTCTTCCGCGCGCGGAAGGGCCGCGCCTACGGCTTCCGCTTCAAGGACTGGACCGACTTCCAGGCCTTCGCGCAGGTCATCGGGGTCGGCGATGGCACGACCAAGACCTTCCAGCTGGTCAAGCGCTATGCGAGCGGCGGCGAGATCGAGACGCGGCTCATCACCAAGCCCGTCGCCGGCACGGTGAAGGTCTATCGCGACGGCGTCGAGGCGGCCTCGGGCTGGAGCGTGAACACGGCGACCGGCATCGTGACTTTCACGACCGCGCCGGGAGCGGGCGTGCAGGTCACGGCGGACTTCGAGTTCGATGTGCCGGCCCGCTTCGACAGCGACCAGATGGACATCACGATCGAGACCTACCAGCTCGGCAGCTGGGGGCAGATCATCATCGTCGAGATCCGACCATGAAGTCGGTTTCCGCAGCGCTCGCGGCCCATCTCGCCGGGCCGGTGACGACGCTTGCCACATGCTGGCGCATCACCCGGCTCGACGGGCGGGAGTTCTTCTTCACCGATCACGACCGCGACCTCGTCTTCGAGGGCGATGTCTACAAGGCGAGCTCGGGCTACTCGCGCACGGCGATCGCCAATGACGCGAGTCTCGGCGTCGACAACCTCGACGTCGAGGGCGTGTTCGACGCGCAAGCGATCACCGAGGAGGAGCTGCGCGCCGGGCTGTTCGATCAGGCCGAGGTACGCATCTTCCTCGTCAACTGGGCCGACCCGTCGATGGGCAGCTTGCGCATGCGCCGCGGCTGGTTCGGCGAGGTGGTGCTGACCGAGCAGGGCGTCTTCCGCACCGAGCTCAGGGGCATGACCCAGGCGCTCTCCCAGCGCATCGGCGAGCTCTACAGCCCCGAATGCCGCGCCGATCTCGGCGACCACCGTTGCAAGGTGCCGATCCATCCGCCGGAGATCCAGCGCTCGGCCGCCTATGCGGTGGGCGACGTCGTCCGTGTCCGGACGTCCTCGGCGCTCACGACGATCGGCATCCCTTTCGTGAATCCGGGCTTCGACGCTGGGAGCCTATCAGGCTGGACTCTGGCGTCGGGCTCGGCGTCGGCCAAGACCTCGAGCGGCGCGCTCGGGCCGAAGACGGGAACGCACTTCCTCGAAGGCGGCAATGTCGCCAGCTTCGAGGTCCGCCAGACCGTCGATCTCGCAGGCGTGCTCGATGCCACCACGACCGAGAGCGGCGGCTACCGCCTCACCGTTGGCGCCTGGCGGGCCAATGGCGGCGGCAACACGGTCGACCAGGGCCGGCTGCGCGTCGAGCTCTTGGACGATGCGGGCGCGGTGCTCGCGACGCCGCTCGACACTCGCAACGAGGCGATGACGGGCGTCTGGACGCTCCGCCAAATCGCTGACGCCCTGGTGCCGGCTGGCGCGCGGCAGCTGCGGGTGATCTTCAACGGGACGCGCGTGAGCGGCACGGTCTGCAACGCCGCGCTCGACGGGATTTCCGGCTACTTCACCGACACCACCACCGGCGTCGGCACCGCCGCCGTCTACGAGAACCGGATCTACCGCTGCGTGGCGGCGGGCACCACCGCTGCGGTCCAGCCCGCCTACGACACGGGCGTCGGCCAGCAGACCACGGATGGCAGCGCCGTGTTCGAGGCGATGGAGGCGTGGAGCCGTGCAGGGCTCGTCGCGGATGTGGCGGACCGTGCTGTCTTGACCGCCTCCATCGACGAGCCGCGCGCGGCCGACGGCTGGTTCGCAGGCGGCGTGCTCACTTGGGAGAGCGGCCCGAGCACCGGCCGCTCGATCGAGGTCAAGGCCTGGACACAGGCCACGGGCCAGATCGAGCTCTTCCTCCCCATGGGCTATGCGATCCGGGTCGGCGATCTCTTCCGCATCCATCCCGGCTGCGACAAGCGCCTCGACACCTGCATCGCGCGCTTTGCCAACGTCCTCAACTTCCGCGGCGAGCCCTACGTGCCGGGCCAGGACGCCATCATGAGCTACCCCGATGCCCGCTGAGATAATCACGCCCGAGCAGATCGTCGCGGAGGCGCGGAGCTGGCTCGGCGTGCCCTGGCGGCACCAGGGACGGAGCCGCGCCGGCATCGACTGCGTCGGCCTCGTGGTCGAGGTCGCGCGCGCCCTCGATCTCTCGGACTACGACCACACCACCTATGGCCGCCGCGCACAGGGTCAGGGCTTCGTCGAGCACTTCCGCACCAATATGGACGGCATCGCCATTCCCGATGCCAGGCCCGGCGACATCCTCGTCTTCGCTGACCAGGCCTATCCCTGCCACTGCGGCTTCCTCACCGAGCGGCTGAGCCATCCGCATCTCATCCACGCCCATGCGCTCCGGCGCAAGGTGATCGAGGAGCCCTACGCCGGTGAGTGGCTCGCCAAGATCAAGTTCGCCTTTCGGTTCCGCCAGCCCGTCATCTGATCCATGGCCATCCTCGTTGCAGTGGGCGGGGCCGCGCTCGGCTCCGCCATCGGTGTCGGCTGGCAGGCCGGCTGGCTGGTCGGCGCGGTGGTCGGCAACCTGCTGTTTCCGGCCAAGGGCCAGAACGTCACCACCGAGGGACCGCGGCTCGGCGACCTCACTGTCTCGTCCTCTGCCTATGGGGCGTCCATCCCCATCGGTTACGGCACGCTGCGCATGGCCGGCAACATGATCTGGTCGTCGGGAATCCGCGAGCAGCAGAACGTGACCCGCACGAGGTCGGGCGGCAAGGGCGGCGGCGGACGCAGCACCCAGACCTCGATCAGCTACTCCTACTTCGCCTCGTTTGCGCTCAGCTTCGGCGAGGGGCCGGCCGAGGACGTGCTCCGCATCTGGGCCGACGGCAAGCTCATCTACGACAAGACCGGCGCGAGCCCGGACGTCGCCAAGCCCAACCTGCGGTTCCGCTTCTATCCTGGCAGCGAGACCCAGCTGCCCGATCCCCTGATCGAGGCCCATGTGGGCGCCGGGCGCGCGCCGGCCCATCGCAGGCTCTGCCTCATCGTGTTCGAGGACCTGGCGCTCGCCGACTACGGCAACCGCATCCCCAACATCACGGCTGAGATCACCTTCCGCCGCGCCGCCCAGCAGCCCTACCAGCTCCTCGACTTCATCACCACGGGCGAGGGCGGCTACTTCGGCTCATACCAGATCGACGAGCTCGCGGTCGATTGGCGGCGCGGCTACGGCTACTTCGTCTCGTCGAGCAGCAACGCCGATGCCGCCGGCCTCCATCGCTTCAGCCTGCGCACCATGAAGGAGGACCGACAGGCGCGGATGACGGACGTGACCAAGCTCACGCCCAACAACTTCCCCGCCACGCTGTTCTGCGGCGAGGACGGCCATCTCTACGTTGTCACCGGGTCGAGCAACTCGCGTCCGATCCTGCGCATCGAGCCAAATGCGCTGAAGGAGGTCGGGCGCTTCGGTTCGACGAGCAACGGGCTCTCGAATTCCACCCTCCGTTTCGTCGCGACCACGTGGATGGGCATGGTCTCGGCCTATGGCCCCTCCGGCCGCATCGACTTCCTGCTCACAGGCTCGCTCTTCGACGACATCGGGCTCCTGCGCGCCGACAGCATGGGCTACGTGTGGGGTGCCGGCCAGACCGTGACCGAGCCGCGCGTGCGCGGCGCCATCGGCGGGGCGGTCGGCGAAGGCTTCGGCGAGGGCTGGCTCCTCGGCAGCGGGACGGGGACCAACCATGCGAGCCTCGGACTCTACCGCATCCGGGTCTCGGCGCTCGCCCAGTACGATGCGCTCACCGGCCAGTCGCTGGGCGTCAGCTTCGAGAAGGTGGCGAGCTTCACCCCCGCCGAGATCGAGGCCGGAGCCACCGGCTTCTATGACACCGCCGGCGGTCTCACCTACGACGCCACCGACGACAGCGTGATCTTCCAGGCCCGGATCTCGAACGGCGGATCGGCGGGGACGATCTATACGCTCAAGTGGCGGGCGGATGCCGGCATCGTCTGGAAGACCGCCGTCCCGAGCCAGATCAACTACGAGGGTCCGTTCTTCGGCCAGAGTCGGCTCAAGGGGCAGCGCTGGACGCTGATGCGGGGCACGCGCGTCATCCAGCTGGACACCGCCACGGGCGCTCTTGTTCTCAATGAGATCTGGCCGGGTGCGGTCAGCGAAGGCGGTGCTCAGGTTTATGATGCCGTCACCGACACGCATCTGGTGCGCAGCAGCAGTGGGTGGGTGCGGCTCTTTCTCAATCGCGGCGGCGGCGAGGGCGAGGCGCTGTCGGCCATCGTCGCCGACCTCTGCGGCCGGGCCGGGCTGGGCCTGGCCGACATCGACGTCGCGGAGCTCGGGGCGACGGTTCCCGGCTATGTCATCGGGCGGCAGACCACCGTGCGCGGCGCCATCGAGCCCCTGGCGCAGGCCTATTTCTTTGACGCTGCGGAAAGCGACGACACGCTTCGCTTCCGCAGCCGCGGACGCGCACCGGTCGCTGCGATCCCGGCCGAATATCTCGTGCCGCTCGACAGCCAGACAGGCGAGAGCTGGCGCGAGCGTCGCACGCAGGAGGTCGATCTGCCCGAGCGCATCAGCGTCGTCTACATGGACCGCGATGCCGACTACCAGCAGGGGACACAGAGCGAGAAGCGTGCCTCGCTGCCGCTTGCGACCATGCACTCGCGCAACCAGGCGAGCCTCGAGCTGGCGCTCGCCATCGACGCCACCACGGCCAAGCGCATCGCCGCCAAGACCCTCTATAGCGCCTGGATCGAGCGCAGCGCCTATGAGGCCGAGCTGCCGCCTGACTGGCTGCGCCTCGATCCGACCGACGTTGTCGACGTGGTCTTTCCGAGCGGATCAGCGTTCCGCACCCGGATCACCCGGCTCGATGTCGGCGCCGACTTCTCTCTGGCGCTCAAAGGTGTATCGGAGACGGCCGCCACCTACGTCTCCACCGTCGCGGCCGACGGCGGGTCCGGCCGGCCGGCGCAGGTGATCGGGGCCGAGGCTGCCACGCGGCTGATCCTGCCCGACCTGCCGCTCCTGCGCGATGTCGATGACGCCGGCGGCGCCGGCTCAAGGGCCTACTACCTGATGGCAGGCTTCGGCAGCCCGGGCTGGCCGGGCGCCGCCCTCTATCGCAGCGCCGATGGCTCCGCATGGGCGCAGATCGGGCGCGCCTTGAGCGAGGCCGCCTGGGGCGCCACCGCCAACGCGCTCGGTTCGCCCCGCTCGCCCTTCGGCACGGACGAGGAGAACAGCCTCACGGTGTTCATGACCACAGGCGGCGATCGCCTGGAGAGCGTGACCCAGGAGGCGCTGGTCAACGGCGCCAACGCCGCCCTCGTGCTCAAGGCCAACGGCGAGCCGGAGATCGTCCAGTTCCGCGAGGTCACGCTGAACCCGGATGGCTCCTACACGCTTCGCGGCCTCCTGCGCGGCCGCCGGGGCACGGATGTCTTCGTCGACGGCCACGCGGCTGGCGAGCTCTTCGTGCTCCTGGATCCCGACGACATCGAGACGCTCGTCGTCTCGCTCGGCGATCTCGGCCTCGCGCGCTCCTGGCGGGCGGTGGGCTTTGGCACGCTGTTCGAGGACGCCGAGACGCTCGTCCAGAGCCACACGGGCCGCGACCTCAAGCCCTACGCGCCGTGGAACGTGAAGGCGGTGAGGAGCGGCAGCCCGGCGAACATCACGCTCTCCTGGGTCCGCCGCACGCGCATCGGCGGCGAACTCAAGGACGGCGCCGGCACGGTGCCGCTCGGGGAAGCCAGCGAGGCCTACGAGCTCGACATCCTCGACGGCCCCGGCGGCGCGGTGCTCCGCACGCTCGCTTCGACCAGCCCGAGCGCAACCTACGCCAACGCCGACATCCTCGCCGACTTCGGCACGGTGCCGGCCGCTCTCTCCGTCGTCGTCTACCAGTTGAGCGCGGTTGCCGGCCGCGGCTTCCCGCGCGCCGTCACCCTGGAGGTCGCCTGATGCCGAGCCCCAACCTCTCGATCACCCACGTCGCGGCCGCGCAGAACCAGAAGGAGGTCACGATCAACGACGCCTTCGACGCCCTCGACAACGCCATGAACCGGGCGCTGTCGCTGGCGATGGCCGACGCCAACGTGACGCTTACGGCGGATCAGGCCAATCGCAACGGGCTCATCGTGCTCACCGGCACGCTGACGGCCTCGCGCATCCTGACGCTGCCGGCAAACCACCGCCGGCTCGCGATCCGCAACGCGACCAGCGGTGGACAGGAGGTCCGCGCCAAGTATACGGGCTCGGGCGCCGAGGTCATCATCGTGCCCGGCGCGACCGTGCTGGTGCAGGGCAATGGCAGCGATCTCTTCGGCGTGGGCGGCGGCGCCGGCGCCTTCAACGACCTGACAGACGTCTCAGTCGGAGCGGCGGCGCCAGGCGATGTACTCCAGTTCGACGGCGCAGTGTGGGGACCGGCCGGGGTCGGCATCTTCCAGCGGGCGCTGCTGCCGTTCCGGGGCGCACTGGTGCGGCGGAGCACCAACTTCAGCGTCTCGACGACCGGCGCCTATGTCGCGATCCCGTGGCAGAGCGCCGTCTACGACAGCGACGCGCTCTGGGACGCCGGCCAGCCGACGCGTCTCACTATCCCGGCCGGTGTGACCAAGGTCCGGCTCGTCGGCAACATCGAGTGGCAGACCTCGCCGACGAGCCAGCTGGTCGAGATCCGCAAGAACGGCGGCGCCGTGGTCGGCGGCGGCTCCTTCATCGTCCGCGGCGACAGCGGGTACAGCAATCAGATGCGGAACATCGCGAGCGCGGTCCTCCCGGTCGTCGCCGGCGACTGGTTCGAGCTTGCGGTCTTCGTCGGCGCATCGGGTGAGCTCCGGAGCCTGGAGCGCACCTGGTTCGCCATCGAGGTGGTCGAGACCGATGACGCGGCCGATCCGCCGGCGGACTTCGCCTTCGCGAGGGCGGGCGCGCCCGCGGCCTCGGAGGTGCTGCTGCGCACGGTCGTGGCCCGGCGCTCGCGGCTCCAGGTCGATCTTGCCGGCAGCCAAGGGACAGCCGGGGTCGTGGCCACCGCGGAGACGGATCTCGATGTCCAGCGCAATGGCGCGAGCGTCGGCGCCATCCGCTTCGCGGCGAGCGCCACGATCGCCGTCTTCATCGCCGCGAGCGAGACCATCCTCGAACCGGGCGACCTCCTCGAGGTGATCGCGCCCGCGAGCCCCGACGCCACGCTCGCCGACATCGCGGTCACGCTGGCCGGGACGCTGGTGATCTGAGCCGAGCCGCGCTCGGCGACGACCTTCACGCCCGCCGTAAGGCGGGCTTTGTATTTCTGGAGGACTCCCATGAACGACCAACCCATTGACGGGAGGCTGGTGAGCCTCTCGCGCGCGGAGGTCGAGGATCTGCTCGCTGCCGCGGCTGCTCGCGGCGCGAGGCAGGCCCTCAAGGACATCGGCGTCGATAACGGCGAGGCGCGCGAGGACATCCGCGAGCTGCGCTCGCTTTTGGGCGCGCTGCGACTCGCCCGGCGCACCGTCTGGCAGACCACGGTGCGTGTCCTCACCACCGTGTTACTCGCCGCGCTTCTCGCCTGGGCGGGGGTCAAGCTCAAGCTGCTTGGCTGACGTCCTGATCTCCATCCCGATCCGAACCGTCCAACCGGCCGCCGCGAAGCGGCTTTTTGATTCGAGGGAGCCTCCCATGATGACGCCCACGCGCGCCCTGCCGCGCGGCATCCGCAACCACAACCCGCTCAACATCCGCTTGAATCCGGCCAACCGCTGGCAGGGGCGCATCGAGCCCGAGCGCAACACCGACGGCGCCTTTGAGCAGTTTGAAGGTCCCATCTGGGGCCTGCGCGCCGGCGCCGCGCTGATCATCGCCCACTACGACCGCCGCGGCACGGACACCATCCGCAAGCTGGTGCGCATCTGGGCGCCGCCCAGCGAGAATGACACCGAGGCCTATGCCGCCTTCGTGGCGCGTGAGAGCGGCTTCGGCGCGGATGAGACGCTCGACTTCCACCGCGTCGAGCATCTGCGACCGGTGCTCATCGCCATGATCCGGGTGGAGAACGGGCAGCAGCCCTACACGGACGCGCAGATCGACGCGGCGCTGGTCCGTGCCGGCGTGCTGCCACCCGGGCGGCCACTCGCCGAAACCCGGACCGTGCGAGGCGGACAGGCAGCGACGACCGGCACGCTCGGCGCAGCGGCGATCGAAGCGGTGCAGAAGACGATCGGGCCGGCACAGGACGCCCTGGTGGGAATCGCGCCCTATCTCGATGCCGCGAAATGGGCGCTGCTCCTCGTTACGCTGGTCGGCATCGGCGTGATGCTCTGGGCACGGATCGACGACCGGCGCAAGGGGCTCCGGTGATGTGGGCCCTGATCCAGCCCTGGCTCCTCCGCAACGCCCTCGGCCTCCTCGGCTGGCTTGCCGCGGTGGCCGCCGTCGCGGCCGTGCTCCTGGGCGCCCGCCAGGCGGGGCGCAATGCCGAGCGCGTCGAGCGCATGAGGAAGACCATCGAGGTGCAACGTGACCAGCTGGAAGCCGCTGCTCGCCGCCCTCGCGATCGCGACGAGCTTGCTCGCCGCCTGCGCGACGGCACCTTCTGACGGCGCGCCCTGTCCGCCGGTCGTGCCCTACAGCCAGGAGTTCCTCGCCCGGGCGGCCGACGAGCTCGACCGCCTGCCACCCGGCTCGGCCATCGAGCAGATACTCGCCGACTATCAGGTCATGCGGGACCAGATGCGGGCATGTCGGTGAAATCGGATTGGCGACTGATGGGGGCACGCCTATTCTGACTTGCCACGGAGGCATGAGCCACGGGATGCATTTGTTCATTCCAGTCTTGCCATTGCCAAATCGGCAAGACATCGGGGCAGTGCAGCGATAAGGCAGGAATACATGGCAGGTACCCACTGCCATCCGGCTGCCCAAGGTGCGCTCCCGAGGCAACCGGCTAAGGGATCTCGGGGATACCACCGGGAATACTACCGACCAGGGGTCAAGAGTGCTGAGCGATGGCGGACATTGTGGACAAGAAGCGGCGAAGTGAAATCATGTCCAAAATCAGGGGACGTGATACCACTCCCGAGCTTATTGTCCGTCGGATTGCTCACCGGCTCGGCTTCCGTTTCCGCCTGCACCGCAGGAATCTCCCCGGTCGTCCTGATCTGGTCTTTCCGCGGCACCGTCTGGCGATATTCGTCCACGGATGCTTCTGGCATCGGCATGGGGGATGCCAATACGCCTACATTCCCAAGACTAGAACGACGTTCTGGACCGCAAAATTCGAAAGGAACATTGCCCGCGATCGCCGCAGTGAGGAGGCGCTTCGGAAGCTCGGCTGGCGGGTTCTGGTCATCTGGGAGTGCGAAACCCAGGACGAGGAGGCTGTGCGAGGGCGCCTCATCAAACACCTGGGAGAGGGCTCCGGCAGGTGGTTCCCTCGAATCCATGACCTCATGAAATCATGAGATTCTGAAAATCGGACCTGGCCAAATCCGCGAAACCTGGTAACCTGGCCGGGTTGGCTCTGGTATCTTTGGGGATTCCGACAAGTGATCCGGGTGCTTGACATGTTCTGCGGCGCCGGCGGCAGCAGCGCCGGAGCGCGGGCAGCCGGCGTGGAGGTTGTCGCCGGCATTGACATGTGCGCCATAGCAACCGAGACGTTCGCCGCAAACTTCCCCCGTGCGCAGGCCATAACCAGCCGTCTTGAGCACGTCAGTCTCTGTACTCTAAAGAAGCAGATCGGCGAGATCGACCTCCTGCTCGCATCGCCGGAATGCACGAGCCATACCTGTGCGAAGGGCGCGGCACCGCGGGACGAGGCCAGCCGAGCGACCGCCATGCTGGTCGTCGAGTACGCTCGTGTGCTCAGGCCGAGGTGGCTTGTGCTTGAGAACGTGATCCATATGCGGCCCTGGTCCCGCTACGGCGAGCTGAAGCGCGACCTGCGAGAGCTCGGCTATCACCTTGAAGAGCATGTTCTCGACGCATCGGATTTCGGCGTCGCACAGACACGACGACGTCTCTTCCTGCTAGGAGATCGCAAGGAGAAGCCGCCCCGGGCTGTGAGCAAGCGCCCAGGCCGGCGCAAGTCCGCGAAGGCCATACTCGACCCTGCGGGAACCTGGACGACCTCTCCGCTCTTCGATCGCAGACGCGCGGATGCCACTCTTGAGCGGGCCAGACGTGGCTTTCAGGCGCTTGGGGAAGAGGCCAGCTTCCTGCTTGTATATTATGGGAGCGACGGCAGCGGTGGTTGGCAGCCTCTCAGTCGCCCCCTGCGCACAATCACGACCATAGACCGCTTCGCCCTTGTGGAGCACGACGGGAATGCCCCGAGAATTCGCATGTTGCAGGTTCCCGAGCTGAAGCGGGCAATGGGGTTCGACGAGGATTTCAGCCTTCCTGTGGGTACTCGTCGTGAACGCATTCGATTGCTCGGAAATGGCGTCTGTCCACCCGTGATGGACGCGGTAGTAAGAGCACTGGCATGCGGCCAGTAGCTCGCCAATGTCACGGTCCGGCCGCACCGTTCGGCTTGGGTTGCACCACTGCGGCCTGCTGTTTTGCCTTCCGCTCGCGAAAGGAGATCATCCCAGGACGAGCGCTGTAGGTATGGACATGGTTGATCAGGTCGGCGAGCAGCTGGTCGCGAAGGCGATAGATCGGCTTGACGGCTTCGGCGCTGTTCAGAGGGAGTGATACCTGGAATCTGGCGTTGACCCGCAACAATCGTACCTTTCCCTCGAGTTCAAAGGGCGGACTGGTCCACAGCGCCGCTGGCGGGGTGCCCTTCTTTGCCTTCGAGACTTCCATGTCCAGCCCGAGGTAAAACGGTAGAGGTCCGGGTTGTCTCTGAGCATAGTCGCACGCGGCCTGCGACTGGAGCAGTACCCACCGAAACTGCGCGTCGCCCGCGACATACCCGCTTCCAAAGAACTGCGTCTCGACGGCCGTTTGCGGTGAGAGACTGAAGGTCTCCTCAAACCTTTCACCTGACATTGCATCCGGCAGGGGGATGACCGCCCCGCGCTCCGCTCCCGTATTCGCATCGGTCGCCGGCGCGACATGAAGAAGCCGGTTCAGCTTCGACGCTTCGTCTAGCGAAAGGGCTCCATGCACATCCTCATTGGAAAATGCGTTCTTCCAGGTCTCGACGTCGCCATCACGAGATCTGAGCGCAGCGATACGATCGGCCAGGATCGGCAGCAATGCCTCGTTCACGGCATGAAATCGGTCGCGTTCCACATGCTCCTGGCCGACTCCTTCCACAGCCAATCTTGCAAGCAGACGCCCGAGCTCCGTCGCGCAACCCGCTGGCGCCGCTACTGATTCTGCGAGTTTGACAAGGGATGAGACCGTGTCAGCGGCCGCGCCCAGGACACGTTCTTCCCAGTTGAGTACGGCTGCGATTTGTGGCTGCCGGCTGATGATTGAGACGATCGCGGCCACAAGGTCCTCAATGCTCTTGACGTCCCCATCCGGAGAGAGATGGGTCATCTTGTCGATTGCTACGACAGAGAGAGGCTTCGACACACCTTCGAGGCGCTGTTCGAGGAACTGCTGGAGAGCATTTGCCTGGTCAGGATACTTCGTCCAGAGGATCAGCACATATGGACCGGAGGGCGTGATCGTTCCCTCGATCAGGCTCCCGATCAACCCGAAATGCTGGGCGTGATCGCTTGCTGCTCCGCTTTCCTGCAAGTGGAGATCGGCAAAGATCACTCGCACATGCGGGCACGCCTTGATGGCTGTGATGTCTCCGGTAAAATGAATCTGCAGACACGCCGCGCCGTATTGATTCAGGCTTTTCGCCAGTCCATCGAGATGCTTGGGCTCATCGTCTATCGCGATGATTCGTGGAGACGGCAGCATCATTTTGCGCCCTTGAAGATCATAGCGATGACCGCTCCGTCGAACCCATTGGGAATCTCGATTTCGGCGGGCTGCGGGAAGGCCAGCTGTCCGCCGTTCAGCTCCATCGCCAAGTTGGCGTAATACAGCCCGAGACCCATGCCATCCGGCTTTCGCGTGAAGAACGGCCGCACCAGATGTTCCGGATCGTCTCCTTGAAATCCCGCTCCGTTATCTGCGACGACGATGGCAGGACCTGCTTCGAACTCGTCCGACACCCCGATGTAGAGCTTCCGCTCGGGCGGTTCGTTCTCGGGCGGCACCTCCGGCCATCTGACCCTGAGCCAATACAGCGCATTGTCGATGAGATTGTTGAGCGCTCCTAGTACCAGTCCGAACGCGAACCTGGATTGGAATCCGTCGTCGTCAATGTCGAGCAATGGGCAGACGAGACGGACACGATGATGGCGGAGCCGAAGAACGTTGAACCGTCGCGCCGCATCGATAAGCTTTCTGGCGCTGTGCTGCTTCTTGCTGTCACGTCGGAGCAGTGTCGCGAAGCCGTCGAGAAGATGCATCAGGTCCCGTGCCTGACGGGCCGCGTCCTCGGGATTCGCACCTTCCACGATGACCTGATGAAGCGCCCGAACTCCTCGCTCCACCTCGTGAAATACGACCGCTAGGTTCAACCCCGACATGCCTGCCGACAGCAGCGTTTCCTGCATGTTCCGGTAGTCGTGCTCGATCTTTGCCACGTAGGGCTCGAACACGTCTCTCACCCCCCGTCTGTCGAGCGCGTGCCTCAGCTCCTCGATAGGCTTTTCGATCTTGGCGGTCGTTGGATCGTCCGGCTTGTCGGTCAGCTTCCTGATCCGGTCCTTGTCGAACTGCCGCTCCTCTTCAAGAGCGGCGAGAGCTCCGAGGACGACGCGGCGCAGTCTGGCACACGCATCGTTCTCAACGAAGCCCTCTCGATTGGTCTTCTCGATGAGACCTGTCGACGTCTCCAGCGAGACGTGAACCGCACCCAGAATGATGTTGCGGCTGATGCGACGCGTAGGGATGTTCACACGACGCAGGTCGAGGCCGAGCCAATCGTCACCGGGCTCGCCGTAGTTATATACCCGGATGCCGTCCCGGTAGACACGGACACCTCCCGCGTCATCGAGATAGCTGGTCAACAATTGAACATTGGCTAGGCGCCGGAGGACCTCGCGGTCCCGGTCATAGACGTAGAACTCACCTCTAACCGGGCCTATGCCTTCCGTAGTTGACTGGTCGGCGACGACCTTCTTTTCCATCCGATCATCGCCAGACTGCGGGGGCAGCTTAAGCCTGTCTCCTGACTTTTCGACAACCCTGCGGTCCAGTTTGAGTCCGGGGACTTTGCGGAATTCATAGGTCCAATCGAACTTCCCACCGTCCAGACGAAACGAGAACTTCCAGATCGCCCTATTCAGAATCTCTGTGACGTCCGGCAGATCAGCGATCCAGCTTTCGCGGCCTGGAACCTCCAAAACAGCACGAAATCCGCTCGGCTCCTCAAACGGCGAGCAGATGGATGTGATCTGATTGTGAAGGCGACGAACCTCTCCACGCGACCAGTCGGTGGTGCGCAATTGCTGGATCTGAATTCGCGTTCCGGTCCTCCTGCCCGTGAATACCTCCGGGCGGCGGACACTTATCCTGACCGGTGCCTCATCCAGATAGGGCTGGGCGATCAGTTCGTTCCAGTCTATTTCCACCACGCACTCATCGGAGTTCCGAGCCCGCGTCACCAAGCTGATGCGGTTTCCGAGCTTGTGAACAGCAAAGCGACCGAGTCCCTTCTCCCCGAGAGGGAGACGGTGATGTCTAGTTGTTCTTTGATGCGACTGCCGCTGCTTCTGTCGATAGTCGTCGCCGGGCACGAGCCATACCGACCGAAGCACCTCCAGCGTCATGCCTTCGCCATCGTCGGTCACGGTAATCATAGGCTCTCGCCCTCTGGCAATATCCAGGCGAACGACGACCTCGTTCGCATCCGCATCGTAAGCGTTCTTGACCAGTTCGAAGACGGCGAGACGTGCACTCCCGATCAGTTCGTCGCCCAGCAGCTGGAGCATCCTGGCGCGGGGCCGGAAGGGCTGGCGTATCTCCCTTGGCGTGGCAGCGCTCACGACCGCTTCCTCCGTACCCTGCCCGAAGGCTGTTCATCTGACGCGAAACCGGACATCCCTACCTGTCCTTGCGGCGATCGTGGAGATCGTCTTCGGAAACCGGAATCCCGACGCCTCGCAGCGCCCTGAGCACAATGGTTCGCTGCGTGGTTCCCTCTCTCGCCGCCATAACGTTTACTGCCCGTTTCACGCTTGCCGGAACCATGACCTGCAAGGCGACATCCTTCATCGAGGACGCCTTACCCCGTCCGCCAGTGGAGGTTCGCTTCGATCTGGCCATGGATCCTCAAGCGTCCTTGCAATATGTTAGGATTTCCTAACTTCATGATAGCGTGATCCTGCCCGATTGGAACCATCGGAGTTTGCTTCGTAAGCGTCCGCCTCGCATCCTTTTCTGCGGCCAGCCGACGGTGTGTGGGCAAAGCCTCCAGTGTGGCGGCGAGGCCTGCGTGAAGCTTCAAACGCTATTCCACCTTTACCGCATCGGCGAGGCCGAGCTCCTGCAGGACCTGTCGAAGCTCGTTCGCAAGGCCAGTCGCTGAATCGGCAGAGACGATGACCGAGAACTCAAGCCCGATCCTGAGTTCCGAGCCGGAGCGGAGCTTTGGCAGAATCTTCGTACCAAGGCGGTTCCAGACCTCCGGGGGGACGGCGCCCACAACGCGGAGGGTCCGTGTTGAAGGTGCAGGCCCGGGGACAGGGCCGGGCGCGGGACCAGGTTCCGAAACGGGCGGGACCGTGGGGCCCGGCTCGGGCTCCGGACTTGGGGTGGGCATCGCTGGCTTCCCGGCCCTGAGCGCTTCCGCCGTGCTCTTCCTCAACAGGAACACTCCGGCGTCGAAAGCGACCTCGTCAGACGCGACCGCCTCCTGGAACCAGATCCGCTCGTACGTGCCGTCGGCCTTCTTGCCCGATGCCAAGCCGAAATCGCCGCGTGTCACGAACTCGACGATCTTGGACTTCAAAGTGGCGTCGGGATCGACGAGCCGGGTCAGCGAGCCATTGAGAAAGCTCTGTCGAAGGCTCGCAAGGGGCCAGGCGCCCGAGTCCTTGAGCGCCGGCGGCCAGTTGCGTTCGATGTATCCGGCGCCGACCGACTCGTTCAGAAGCGCTTCGGACTTGAGGGCGGCGATGACGCGCCCGCAAAGCGTCTCGCCGCTCGAAGAATGCCCTGCACCGAGGTCGATCACCTTGAGCCCGTCCGCCTCCTGACCGTCGGCAAGGATCGCGAAGCGGTAGCCGCCCCAGACCTCGTCCTTGGCGGCCTCTTCCGCGTCCTTGACCTTCGATTGAAGCTCCGCCCGGTCATTGCGGTCGAACTCCCCGCCCAGCGTGCCATCGGCGACCTCGCGCGCGACCCGCCTCCACGCGAGCGCGAGCTCTACCTTCTCGCGCAGATCCCGCCCTGGCTTCTTGAGGCACCACACGAGCGCACCCGGATAGAGTCGGGGCGACTTTCCGCGGCTGCGGGTCCATTCGGCGATCTGGGTGCGGAGCGAACCGGTGCCGGACCATTCCGTTTCGGGATCGGCTGCGACGAGCGTCAGTCTGGGCGTGTCGGGAATCTCCGCCCCGTCGCGCGGGAACGGGACGACAGGGATGCTGGCGCCACGCCGGAACTCGTCCTCGACGAGCTTGCGCATGGCGGGCTTGACCTCTGTCTCGTGGTCGAGGGACGCCCGACGGTCGCTCACGACCTTCTTCATCGTCGGCTGATAGCCGATCCGGAATCCGTCCGTTCCCACTTTGCGCAGGAAGTAGGAGCGATCTTCAAGCGCGAAGGCAGCATTGTCGATGGTCGTCGTATCCAGCTCCGGCTCGCCAAGCGCGAAGCGGAGCTCCGGGAGATGCGCGACCTTGTCGGTCTGCCCGCCTGACGATTCGAACAGGATCGCGGTTCCGACCCGCTTGTGAATGTCGCGCAGCGGGCCCTTGGTGTCGGCGTCGAGCGCCCTCGCATGAGCCTGCTCGCCGGCGATATCGGTGTCGATCGCGGCAACGAGGCGCGACTCGCCGAGCTGGCCCAGCACGACGCTGCGGAAGCCCGGCTCGGCCAGCGGTGCCGACCCGAGCGTGATCAACGGCTCGGTGCGCGCCTTGCGGAACGCGTCCTGGGCCGCCAGCGATATCCACTGGGCCAGCATCGCGAGCGTGCCGCGCGTCTGCTGGTATTGCGGCAGCGCCTGCCATTTCCGTTGGAAGACGGACAGCGTCGCCGGGTGGAACGGATAACACGTCTCGAAGCGGCGCTGCAGGAACTCGCGCGCCTTGGCCTCGGTCGCTGCGGAGTCCACCGCAGTCCACTCGGGCGGGAGCTGGGCGCGCCGCTCGAAGCACCAGTCGCCAAAGGCCCGCGCGACGCTCTTGCGGATCCTTTCGCTGCCAAGGTCCTGGAACAGCCGCCGGCGCACGACCTCGCTGATCTCGGTCTCGTCGTTGGCGATCAGGTCCTTGGCGACGCGGCGCACCACCTTCGAAATCTTGTCCTGCCACTCCTGATCCCACTCGGTCATCTCCACCTGGCTGCGGGGGAGGGAAATCACGCATGCGCCGTGAGTGGTTCCAGTCGTGGCGACGGTCAGGTTCTGGATGAATGCGTGGAACGAATCGGCGCTGCCCCGGTGGCGGTTGAGGAAGTTCAGCACCTCGTCGAAGAGCAGAAGCACAGGTGCCCCGGCGGCCTGGAAGACCCGCGCGATCGCATCGGTGCCCGGCGGCGTGGTTTTCGCCGCAGGACCCAGCGCCTCGACGCCCTTGTCTCCGGCGAGCTGGCGAGCGATGTCGATCCACGGTGTCTCACGCCCCTCGCGCGGGTCCCATGCGTTGCCGACGAAGACCGCGACCTTTCCTTTCGGCACGGATGCAACGCCCGCCTCCCGCACGAGATCGGCCACGCCCGAATAACCCGCTGCCGCCTCGCCATTGCTTACGAGGTGGTAGAGCGTCGTGAGCGTATGCGTCTTGCCGCCGCCGAACTGAGTGATCAGCGTAAGCACCGGCGCGGTATTCTCGGTCTTTCCCGAGAGCCGCCGAAGGACCATTCCCGCATGCTCGCGCAACGCCCTTGTGAAGCAGGTGCGGGCGAAGAACTGGTCAGGCTTCCGGTAGTCCTCTGGCGCCGTCCCGGCCACGACCTGCTCAAGCGCGATGGCGAACTCGTCGGGGTTGAACGACCGGCCTTCGCGGACTTCCTTGCGCGGCGTCGCGACCTTGTACCAAGGTTCCATTGCGTTCCCCCTCCCTACGGTCTCTGCAGGCGCGCGAACAGGTCGGCCGCCGTTCTCTTCAATCGGGCCAGATTGGCATAGGCCACGGGCTCAAACCCGCGACCGCCCGCGTACATCCGGTAGCGGATGCCGTCGGTCACGATCACGTCGCGCGGTATTCCGAGCGCCTCCACATAGCCCTTTCCCTGTTCCAGCGCGCCTTCGACACCCGCACCCAGGCGCTTGGCTTCGATCACGAGATGACAGTTTTCCGGCGTGCGCGGCAGGGCCCGAAACACCGCGACGTCGATGTAGCGCCACTTGACGGCAATCCGCTCCGGCGGCCAGCCAAGGGCGCGCAGAAAAGGCACGACGAAATGGGCAATCAGCTCGTCCTCACTCGGAGGTTCGCCAAAGGTCTGGGAATCCTGGAACAGCGGGACGAGATCGGCGGCCTGCGCCACGATTCCCCGCAGCCCGTCAGGCACTTCATCGATCGGCGGCTCCTCGGCGGGAAGCTCAGGCAACGGTGCCGTCTGCCAATGCGTCGGCGGGGATTTGATGAAGCGCTCCGTGAAATCGATCACTTCCTGGCTCCACACCCGCGAGCAGCGCGGCGGATTGGCGCCGAAGGCGGAACCCGCGAACGTATGCGGCTCGGGGAGGCGGCACCAGCGCACCCGCCGGCCATGTTGCAGGTCCCAGCCATTCACGTCGTCGAACGCGTTCAGGTACAAGTAGTCGCTGGCCACGAGACCGACCGCCGCGATCGTCGCAAGACCCGTGCGCAAAAGGATTGCGTCTCCGACAGCGATCTCGCTCGCGAAGCGTCGTACGAAGCCGCCCTCGAACTCGTTATCGTCGCGTTCGGACTTCCAGGCCCCTGCATCGCCCGGGCCGATCAACGCGACACCATGCTTGAGCAGAACGTCGGCATAGGACCGCGATGCCGGCCCGGCCGAGACTTGCCACACTGTCCGAGCAGAGACCGTCATCGGTTCACCTCGGCACCGCGAGAAGCATCGCGTCGAGCAAGCGCTTCTCCTCGCTGCCCCTCGGGTAGAGGGCCGAGAGGGCGTTGGCGAGACGCAGGAAGTCCGGGCTGCGCTCCTGCTCCGCCTTGAGGAGTGCGCGCAGCGCGTTGGTGCGGCCGCCGGCCTGGAGCAGCATGGCCGCGTGGACGCGGTCGAGGGTCGTGGCCTCGCGTGCGGCAGTCAGGCTTTCGTCCGAGACGTCGACGGTCATGCGCCCGCTGCGGCCCCGTGCGCCCCGGCCGCGCACCTTCGGGGCCGCCTCCATTTCGGGGAACAGCATTCCCTGAAGGGGATTGACGCCAGTCGAGGTTCCCAGCTCGAGCCGGGCGGCAACCGCCTGTCCGCCGTCCTCGCCGAAGAGCTGCTTCGCCCGCTCGGAGATCGGCAGCAGCCGGACGACGCCCTTCTTCGTCTCGATGACGCGGCCTTCCCATTTGGGCAGGTCGATGCCCAGCGGCTGGGCGAAGCGGCGCACCACGTCGAAGACCAGCGTGAAGCCCTTCGCCTTGCCGCGCGACGCGCCTTCTTCGTCTTCGTCGTCCGTTGGCTCCTCTTCCTCGTCGTCGTCGCTTGCGTTCTCCGCCGCTTCGCCGTTCGTGCTCTGCAGGGTCCAGAGGAACAGCGCCGTGAGTCTCGCGTCCTCCTCGACAGCGCCGGCTGCACCGTTGCGGGCGCGCGCTTCGGCGGTGCCGAGCACCTGGCCGAGCGCGCTCCGACCCACGACCTCCCAGACCTTCTCCAGGTATTCGTCGAGCTTGACCTCCCGACCGTCAGCCGTCTCGACCCTGGCGTAGCGGCTGAAGATTTCGAGCGCCGGCCCGATGCAAGCGAAGACCAGGTCGGCGCCGCGGACGCCCTCGCCCTGCAGGCGCTCCATCCAGTCGCCGACTCGCTTCGGAAGTTCGCGCAGGACATCGGCCCAGTCGCCGATGGGCGCGTCGTCGGGGCGGGGGCGGCAGACGAGATGGATGCTGGTGGCGAGGGCGGCGGACTCGCGAGCTCGAAGTCGATTGGCCATTTCGGTGGCGATCGGCCAGGAACCTGTGATAGTCCACCCTCCACCGATCATTCCGCCAAGCAGAGCCTCCCATCCCTCTGTCGTCTTGTGGGCAAAGACGACGCCTCCAATTCCCTCCTCTCGCAGGATTGCTCGACCACGCGTGAACGAGCGAGCCATGGTGTGCTCGAAATACGCACGATCCTTGGCCTGTCCGGAGTGGATGCGGGTTTCGTCTTGGACGGCCTCCTGCTCCTTTGGGGAGAGTGGATTCCTTTGATCGTATGGATCCCGAAGCAACACGTGACCGGGTAACGTCCGCTTTAGCCATACGAGAAAGAAGTCCGACAGATCAGAGTACGGAATTGCGTCGTAATACGGTGGATCTGTGAACCATACCTGAGCGGTCTCGTCGGGCAACGGATGATTAGTAGCATCTGATTGCTGGATTTGCCCCGCCCGATCGAAGATGCTGGCGACGCTATCAGCGGCTCCCGCGACAACTTCAACCCCGTCCGAAAAGCTGCCTGTCGATTCGGATGTCACGACAGATTCACCGAAATCCCAAACCGCCGAGAGTGTTTGCCTGCCAAAGATGTGCTCAACCTTCTCCTGGTCGGCTTGGTATCTCCACAAGCAAAGCGATGAGCTGCGGCTCGCAACACGGTCAAGAGCAAGCGCCAGAAGTTCGGCGTTCGTATCGCCGCCCCCATGTCCGATAATCCGGCCGATGGTGGCCAAGGCAACCTTCTGCCTCGCCGTGAATAGATCGCCCCATTTCAGCATGCCGTAACGCTGCACGCGGAAGCCCAGCGTTCCGATCGGTGGGAGCGGCTCATCAGGCACCGGGCAGAGCCCCTGCTTTCCGCCGTGTTCCCATTCGTCGAGCAGCTTCGCCACGCGCGCCTGCGCCTTGCGCACCGCCTCGTAATCGCGTTCGGTGGGCAGACGGTAGTGCCGACCCGTCTCGCCAGGCTTCAGCATCACCACCGCAAGCATGCGCGCGCCGCCGGTGCGGTTCCCCTTCGCATCGAAGAGCACGTCCGCCCCGCCGCGCTGCGCAGCGAGCTGCGCGCGCACCTGCTCTGGCGGCAAGACCACGCCGCAGCAGACACAAGTTGCCTTGGCGCGCGTCACGGTACCTCCCGGCACCTCCTTCTCCGCCTTCGGTTCGAAAATCTCGAACTCGACGCACGGCGGCTCACCCTTTGACCGTTCAACCCGGTAGCGGAGCGCTCGCCTGCGGCTGGCCTTCTTGCTGAGCCAGAACGAGCGCGCGAGCGGAATCTCCGCGCCGCAGTTGGGTGACTCGCAGCGCACCGTACGCGCCCAGAGATAGGCGATCGGTGTCGCGCCGTCCGGATCCTTCGGATAGAGGTCGGCGAGTTCCCTTTCGACCTGCTTCTTGATCTCCGCCCCAACGCGGCGCAGCTCCTCGGCCAGCTTTGGCCCGTGCCGAGGGATGTCTTCCAGCATCACCTTGAGGATCAGGCAGGCGACCGGGTTGAGGTCACTCGCGAACGCTTCGCAGCCCACGCGCAGCGCCTCCAGAGGGATCGAGCCGCCACCGGCGAACGGGTCCACGACCAGCGGCGGCTCTTCCCCATGTGCCGCCTTCACCAGTGCCCGGCTGACATCGATGTAGGTGCGGTTCGCGGCGAGATCCCAGTTCGCGAAGTCGGCGATGAACCTGAGCAGCGCCTTGCGCAGGTCTTCGTCCGTGGTGCCCGGGTTGCACCCGGCGACCTGCCGCAGGAGCCTTCGCGCCTCAACCTTGAACTCACGCGGACACAGCGGATCGCACGGATCGGGCCAGAGGAGACCGAGCAGAACCGCGCGGCTCGACGCCAACGGCCGCCGCGCCCACCAAAGATGCAGCGTGCTCGGGTGCCCGTGCCGGATCGATTTCTCCCGCGCCGCGTGCCGCGACACCTCGGCGATCGGGAAATCCACCTCGGCCAGGCGCTTGCAATCCTTGGGGATCATCTTTTCGGTCCTTCGAAGGGCACCTGGTCCTCGCGGAGTTCCATCGGTTTCGTCATCGCGTTCACCGACAGGTAGTAGTGCGCGACCTTCGTCACCTCGTTCCAGTCGAGGCGCGCCGGGTCTCGGACCGGCTCCTGCAGGCGGGGAGCGGTGTCGCAGTCGGTGACGACGTAGAGCCAATAGCAGTCGCGCCGATCCTCGGCGACGCGTCGCTCGTTGGGCGTGAGCAGAATGGTGCCGGTCGACGCCCCGAGCCCCTTCACCTCGATCAGGCGCAGCTCGCCCGAAGCGAGATCGAGGCTGGTGATGTCGTAGCCCAGGTTCTTCGCGGAGACATCGAAAACCTGTCGACCCAGCGCCGCCTCGTGCTCCATGACGACGCGCATGGCGATCGCCTCGGTCTCGAAGTTCGGCTTCAGTCGTCGCACCTCCGGCGCCTCCCGCTCGGGATGCGGCAGGACGAGAACGCTGGCCAGCCGCTCGACGGCCTGAAGCGTAAGTGCCCGCTGGCGTTCGAGATCGGTGCGGCGGCGATCGCGGCGGGCGAGCAGCTCGGCATGACGCGCCTCGGCCTGCGCAAGGCGGCCTTCTGCGCCGGGGAGCTTCTGTTCGACGTCGGCGGCGGCGCGGCCGATCTCCTCGTCGGCGCGCTGGAGCAGCTCGGTCAACGACAGTTCGACGTGCGCGCTGACGCGCTCGACTTCGGTGAGCCGATCCTTGCGCGTCTCTTCGAGGAACGGCGCGAGCGCGTTCTCGTGGAGCCAGCTCGTTGCTTCGGGCAGCGTCGCGACCGTCGGCATCTCCGCCGGCGGGTCCGCAGGGGCAAAGTTGCCGAGCAGCCCGGGTTCCTGGAGGCGAGGCGTGCCATCCTCGGCAATCTCCACTGCGAAAAGGCGCTCATGGATGACTTGGCCCAACCCGTCCACGACCCGGGCCCGGTAGAAATCGACGCGTGCCGGGTGCTCGTGCTGCAACGAATAGAAGGTCGCGCCCTTGCCGAGGACATCCAGCGCCTGGGCGTGGGTGTGCCGCCGGATCGCCTCGAACAGCGGATGGCCGGGCGTGACCCACTCCAGCTTCTCCAGTTCGGCCGTGTCGCGATCGGTCGAGCAGCGTGGATAGCGGTCTGCCAGAGCCGGCAGCTTCCAGTCCGCCTCCTTCTCGTAGCGGCGGAGCACCGAGGGCGTGCGTGCCGGCTCGAAAGTATGCGGCAGGCTCGCCACCGGCTTGAGCGTGAACGGCACGAACTCGGCTGCCTCCCGCAGGAAGCGGGCGATGGTCTCGGGCACCACGCGACGCTCCTGCGCCCGCGCGCGCCGTTCGATCAGCATTTCGAGGTTGAGCTTCTTGCTCGCGAGCCCCTCCAGAGCATTCTGGCAGATCGCCCGGAACTGACGCTCGTCGACGTTGCGCAGCAGGCGATCTTCGAGGTCGGCGTCGCCCAGCCGGCCTGCGTAGTAATCGCGGAGGATGCGCTCGACGTGGGCGGCGGGCAGAACCTCGCCCACCACGTTGAAGACTGCGTCGTCCTCCAGCGCGTCGCGGATTTCCTGCAGCTTCTCCAGCAGGCGCTGCAGAACGCGGCCCTCGATGGTGTTGGTTGCGACGAAGTTGAAGATCAAGCAGTCCTTGCGCTGGCCGTAGCGGTGGATACGCCCCATCCGCTGCTCCAAGCGGTTCGGGTTCCAGGGGATGTCGTAGTTGAAGAGGATATTGCAGACCTGAAGGTTGATGCCCTCGCCGGCAGCCTCGGTGGCCACCAGGACCTGGATCGCGCCCTCGCGAAACTGCTGTTCGGCATAGAGGCGCGTGCCCGGCTCGTCGCGCGAGCCCGGCTTCATGCCGCCATGGATGGAGCCAACACGGAAACCCCATGACGTCAGCCGGTCCACGAGGTAGTCCAGCGTGTCCTTGAACTCGGTGAAGAGGAGCAGGCGCTGGTCCGGGTGATCGAAAAAGCCCTCCTTCTGAAGCAGTTCCTTCAGCTCCGAAAGCTTCGCTTCCGAGCCCGATTCCTCGACTGCCTGCGCCTCGGCAGCCAAGCGGCGAAGCTCCTGAACTTCCTGGCGAACCTGGTCGGCGCTGCCTGCCAGCGTGATCGCCTCGAGCATCGCCTCCAGCCGCTCGCGCTCGCTTTCCTCCATCTCCTCCAGTTCCTCCGGGTCGGGAAGATCCGGCGGCGCCTGGCGGGCGAGATCCTGGGCTCGCTTGAGCCCTTCTTCCAATCGACGCGCGCGATTCTCAAGTGAACGGCGCATAGCGTAGGTGCTCGACGCGAGCCGGCGCTGGTAGAGGGACATAAGGAACCCGATTGCCCGGGCGCGCGGGTCCTCGCCTTCCGCTGCGGCACGGGCGCTCTCGCGCTTCACGAAGCGCGTCACGGCGCGGTAGAGGTCGAACTCGGCACCGTCGATCTGAAAATCGACCGTGTGCGGGATGCGCTTGGTAAAGATCGGTTCCGCGGCCCAGGTGCCGTCGCCCCGCCGCTCGGGGAAGTAGACCATCGCCTCCTTGGTGCGGCGCAGGTAGAAAGGCGCGCGCCGGCGATCCATGGCCTCCCGGATCGACTTCACGTCGGCGTAGGCGTCGGCGTCGAGGAGCTGAAGGAACAGGCTGAAGTTCTGCGGATCGCCCTTGTGGGGTGTCGCCGTGAGCAGCAGCATGTGATCGGAAGTGTCGCGCAGCAGCTCGCCCAGCCGGTAGCGCAGGCTCTTGTGCGATTCGTCGGCGGCCGACATGCGGTGCGCTTCGTCGACGATGACGAGGTCCCAGTGGACCTGCCGAAGACCGGGCAGGATATCGGACCGTTTCGCCAGGTCGAGCGATGTGATCACGCGGCTGCGTTCCAGCCACTGGTTGACGCCGAACTGGTCGCGGATGTCCTGGCCCTTCATCACCAGGAACTTCGCGTCGAACTTCTCTTTGAGCTCGCGCTGCCACTGGAAGGCGAGGTTGGCCGGGCAGACGATCAGGATGCGTTCGGCGAGCCCGCGAAGCTCCAGTTCGCGAATGAGGAGCCCCGACATGATCGTCTTGCCCGCGCCCGCGTCGTCGGCCAGCAGAAAGCGCACGCGTGCGAGCTTGAGCAGATAGTCGTAGATCGCCTCGAGCTGGTGCGGCAGCGGATCGACCCGAGAGATCGAGAGGCCGAAATAGGGGTCGAACTCGTAGGCGATGCCGAGCGCGTAGGCCTGAAGCCCAAGGCGGAGCAACCGACCATCACCATCGAAGGAGCGCTGCGGTTCCAGAACGCTGAGGCGCTCCAGGTCGCTGGCGGTCATCGTCACTTTGCGGAACCGCTCGGAGTTCGAGCCCACGAGCCCGACGATCCAGCTTGTCGGTCCGTTGGCTTGTACCGTCTCCACCCGCATGGGCTCGTTGAAAAGCGGCCCGGTGAGGATCTGGCCGACACTCGGCGGAGGCGTTCCCTTCGTCATGCTGCCCCCCCGTACGGCATGGTTATTCCTTCGCCTCCTTCGCTCGGGCCGGGACAGCCTTGGTCCTGTCCAGCGCCTTCAGCCGCTCGTACTCCTCCACTGCCATGACTACGACGACCGGCCGACCATGCTTGGCAACTGCCACCGGCTCGGTGCGGGCAAGGTCGATCAGCCGGCCGAAGCTATACTTCGCGTCCTTCGCCGTGAGGGTCTTCATCCGAATCCCCGAGCTGCTCCGGGAAAGTTTTGGCCAATTTGGCCGAATTTGCAACAGCCGATGGCGGCGGAAGGTGCCAAGGATGGGGTCACTTCACGGAGGGATGTGCTGTGCGGGCAGCCGGAAGGCGCCTGGGCTTGGCCACTGCCGGCCTCGAGGGATGGCTATGTCTGCCTGCCGCCGTCATCCGCGCCGGCTGCCGGCCGCAGACCATCGCTTCGACGAGCTCCGGCGCCAGCAGGGTCCAGCACGGTCAACTACAGGAGCTGAGTGACGCAGAAGACCTTGATCTGCTGGCCTGAGGGGATCTTCTCGACCGGACTGCAGATACCGGGTATCCAGGCAGACGCGAGACCCTAATGGCAGGGGGCCTCTTCACATCATTTCTCATGCATGCGTGGCGTTTATCGCGATTACGAAGAGCGAGTTGGCGCAAGAGTCGTTTCCCTCCGCCATCGTTTCGTGGCGAACGCCGAACGGCGCGCTTCGAGCGCCGGATCGGTCCCGAGTCTCGGAGCGGTCCAGGGAAGCCGCGGAACCTCGAAAACCGACGCAGCGGCGGATTTCGGTCTCTGAACGGTTCTCGTCTCCATGCGAGCGAACGTCGTCCGAGCCGGCTCCGTTCCGTGAAAGCCGGGGCTTCCGCTCGGTTCCGCGCTCTGCGCCGACCCACCTCCTGCGGCCGTTCTTCCGGCTGCCGTCCGCGCCTCGAGGATGCGAGACCGGAGCACGTGCCCACCCGCTGCGAGCCGCGCGGCGACGGCACGAGCGCGCGGATCCGGCCCGCTGCCCCTTCGAGCATGCGGGGGCGGGGCCGAAGCGGCGGGACATCGAGTACCGAACGCGGAGGCGGCGAGAGGCGAGCCGTACGCCTCGTGCACGCACCCGGCGCGCATGCATGGCCTTCGCGTGGCGCCGCAGACGCTCGATGCGGAACGTGGGCACGGGCTCGGCGCGATCTGCGCTTCGTTCGAAGCGCCGCGATCCGGGTACCGCTGGATGACGTCGGGTCTGCCCGAGATGCGGACGTCACGCCCACCGGCCGCCTCGCGCGCCGGTGCACTCGACGGTGGCGCGCAGCGGCTCGTCGACCGGGCCGGTCTCGCCGCCTTCGCCGAAATGGAGCGTCGCGGGTACGACTTGCCGGTCGAGGGCCCGGACCATCGGCGCGCCCCATTCGGTGCGCCGGTTTCCGTCTCCGCGGCCGCTGCTGAAGTGCTCCATCGTGCCTTCGGGCGCGAGGTGGCCGTCGAGGTCGGGTCCGACGTCGGGGAACAGGTCGCTCCCGATTCTCCTTTCGCCTCACCGGCGCGCGGCCGATCCGTCGACGGCCCGACGCCGCGGAACTCGCGCTCGGCGCTCCCGCCCTCGACCCGGACGGGTGCCGGCACGGGTTCCCGGGTCGGGCACGTGCAGGTCGCGAGCAGCGGGCGTCCCGTGGCGCATGCAGCGCCGGCGATCGTCACCGCCGGGTGCCCGGGCCGAGCCTTCGGCTCTGCTCGTGCCGACGGGGCGTGGCGTTGCCGGCATCGCCCACGGCCATGGTCGCGAGAGGCCGCGCGACTTCGGCGAAGGCGAACACGGCGCCGTAGAAGCGAACCCCCGCCGCGAGATCCGGCACATCGATGCTGAAGGGGACGGAAACCGACATCCGTCAGCCCCGCCGCGCCGCGTCGATGGCGGCGTGGTCGATCTTGCGCATCGTCATCATGGCGGCGAAGGCGCGCTTGGCCTCCGCGCCGCCGGCCGCCAGCGCGTCGGTCAGGGTGCGCGGTGTGATCTGCCAGTTGACGCCCCAACGATCCTTGCACCAGCCGCACTCGCTTTCCTTGCCGCCATTGCCGACGATGGCGTTCCAATAGCGGTCGGTCTCCTCCTGCGTGTCGGTGGCGATCTGGAACGAGAAGGCCTCGGTCTGGGCAAAGATGGGGCCGCCATTGAGGCCGATACAGGGGATGCCGCAGACGGTGAAATGCACCACCAGCACGTCGCCTGCCTTGCCCGAAGGATAGTCGGCCGGCGCGCGAGAGACGGCCTTTACCTCGCTATCGGGAAAGACCGAGGCGTAGAACCGCGCCGCCGCCTCGGCTTCGGTGTCGTACCAGATGCAGACGGTGTTCTTGGGGATCATTGCGGGTTCCTCTCCCAATCGACGGTGCGGTCATCGCCACCGAAGGCCGGTGGCAGGGCTTCGTAATGCGGCAGGGCATCGCGCACCGGGGCGACCGCTTCCCGGCAGTGGATGTGGAAGCCGGGGCGGAAGGCGCCCTCGGGCAGCCGCTCGGCGACGATGCCGGTGAGGTCGCTGTCCGGCACGCGCGCGAATACGCGCGCGCCGCAGCGCGGGCAGAACGCGCGCGGCAGGCTGCGCAGGGTGAACGTGGCCACCTCGCCCGCGACGACCTCGACCGCCGCGGACGGATAGAGCGCGACGCCGACATAGGCCGCGCCGTGCGCCGCACGGCAATCCGCGCAGTGGCAGTAAAAGCCCGCGAGCGGCCCGGCGTTGACGCGCAGGCGCAGTGAACCGCACAGGCAACGAACTACGAGGTCGCTCATGGCATCGACTCCCGCACCACGGCGGCCAGCCGGGCGGGCTCGTCGGCCTCCCGGTAGGCTGCGAACCAAGTCTGCGCTTCGGGATCGATGGCGAGATCGCCCAGACGGTAGTCGATGTGGGTGACGCCTTGCCATTCGCTCACTTCGAACGACCAGATCACCTCGCCCGCGCGCGCGCGTCGCCGCCAGGAGCGGTCCTGTGGCTCCGCGGTCAGGCGGCGCTCGGGTTCGCAGGCGGTGACGGTGCCGACCAGATAAGGCTTCTGATCGGCGTCGCGCCATTCGACCCGGCTGCCGGGCGCGACCGGCGCATCCGGGCCGACGGTGGCCGGCACCAACATCCAGCGTCGCATCGGGTCCGGCGTCGTCAACGCGGCCCGGACCGCGCGGACCGGTGCGGCCACCATATGCTGCGATGTCGGCACGACGGACGCAGGCGTGCTCATGCCGCACTTCCTTCGGCAGCCCGTTCTGCACGATGGCCCACTCGAGCCCGAAGCGATCCTGCACCATGCCCCGATCGTCGCCCCATGGCCGGCGGGCGTACGGCACGAGCCCCGCGCAGCCCGCCGCGATGGCGCGGTCCCACCACATGCGGCCGTCTTCGACCACCAGTTGCAGGTGCTCGAAGCCGTTCTGGATGGTTCGGTGCTCCTCGCCGCCGGGGTTCATGCCGCCGTCGCTCGTCATCGGCGCGCCGCCGTAGATCGGCACCTGCCCGTGCATCACGCCGGGGCTGCCAACGTAGAAGGGCATCCGCCCGATGTCCTCGGCCCCGAAGGCGCGGGCGTAGAAGTCCATCGCCTCGGCCGGGGCGAGGTAGGACGCGACGTCCTGCATCGGGTCCGCCATCCTCGACGTCGATCGCGTCGTCCCCACCTCTCGGACGGGGCCCCGGTGCCGGCGAATCGGTATTTCGAAATCGAATGAGCGTTGATCGGACGATCCCCGACCTCCTGCCGAACGAGACGGTCCTCCGGATCCGCGACACCTGCCCGTGTCTCGCGGTGCAGCGTGCCGCGCGGCGGCTCGCCCGGCGCTTCGATGCGGCGCTCGGGCCCTTCGGCCCGACCAACGGCCAGTTCTCGCCGATGGTGGCGCTGAACCGGCCCGAACCGCCGCCGATCGGGCGGCTCGCGCCCTTGCTCGGCATGGACCCGTCCACGCTCACCGCCGCCGTCGAGCCGCTCGCCCGCCGCGGACTGCTTACCGTCGAGCCCGACCCCGACGACCGCCGCTCGCGCCGCCTGCGGATCACGCCCGCGGGCGTGGCGCCGATGCGCGAGGCGGTCGAGGTCCGGCGCACCGAGCATGCCGCCCTCGAGGGCGAGATCGGGAAAGGGCCGTGCGAGGCCCCGCGGGGCGGCCTCGCCGCGTTGCCGTGAGGCGCCCCTCGGCCGTCATTTCGGGGCGAAGCGGACGTCGAGAAGGTCGGGTCTCGGGCCCACCCCCGCCGCCGGCTCACGCCGCCGAACCGGAGCCACGGCCACGGGCGCAGCCGGCTTTCGTGTGCGTTCCGAGGGCCTCGCCGTGATCGGGTGACCGCGGACAACGGCCGGCCGTGCCGGTCTGCGCCCACGATCGTCGTCTCCACCGCTCCGTGCGGCGACCGGCACCTCGCCCGGCTGCACCACGGACCCGTCCTTCTCGAGCGCGTTGCGCGGCAGCCGGCGCATCGAGGATCCCGGTCACTCTCGTGCCTCGCACAGCGACCGCGGTCGTTCCTGTCCCGGCCGCGCGGAGGATCACGATGGCGCGCGTCGGCCTCACAGGTGTGTCGACCGCGGCGCCGCGCAGCGCGCCCGGGCGAGGCGGAGCGGGCTCGGCGGCGAGCGGAAATTTGTGCCACTTGTTTTTATCAGTGACGATGTTAAATAATGTTCGACGATGAGCGACGACGGCGAACGCTTCTCCCTCGACGAGCTCAGCGCCCTGGCGGGCCTGCCGAGGCGCACGGTACGGTTCTACATCCAGGAGGGCCTGGTCGAGCGGCCGCGGGGCGCCAAGCGGGGCGCCTACTACACGCGCGACCACCTCGAGCAGCTGCTGACCATCCGCAAATGGCAGCGGGCCGGACTGAACCTGGAGCGGATCCGCGAGCTGGCCGCCGGACCGGTCGAGGGGGTGGCCCTGCCGCCGGAGAGGCCCCGTCGTGCGGGCGACGTCACGGTCCGGAGCCACGTTCTCCTCCGGCCCGGCGTGGAGCTCGTCATCGAGCCGAGGGAGGCGGGTCTGACGCCCGAAGAGGTACGCGCACTCGCCCGGGAAGTGGCAACGCTTTTGGATCGTTTGAAGAAGGAGAGGACACCATGACGGCGGAAGCGGCGGCGGTCCTGCAGGGTGTGCACGGCGAGGTCATCGTTCTCGAAGCGGTCCGCGCCGAGGCGTCGATCGACGACCTCTTGGCCGAAGTCTCGGTCACGCAACACTATCGCAATCCCGAGGCGACGAACGTCGAGGTGGTCTACACCTTCCCTCTGCCCTCGGAAGGTGTGCTCCTCGGCTTCGAACTCGAGATCGGCGACCGCAGGCTCACGGGCATGGTGGTCGAAAAGGCGAAGGCCGAGCATCGTTACGAGGAGGCGATCACCGACGGCGATACCGCCGTGCTCCTGGAGCAGGCGACGCCCGGGATCTATACGGCGAGCCTCGGCAATCTGTTGCCGGGCGAAACGGCCACGATCCGCTTCCGCTACGGCCTTCTGTTGCGCTGGAACGGCGACCGCGTACGGTTCGCGATGCCCACCACGATTGCGCCCCGCTACGGCGACCCCGCCGCCACGGGCCTCGCACCGCATCAGTCGCCATGGTTTGTATTCGACGCGGAACGAGCGTTCGAACTCGCCGTGACGGTCCGCGGCCTACTCCGGGACGCGCGTTTCGTTTGCCCGTCCCACGACATCGACGTGACGACGACAGCCGAGGCGACGCGCATCGCGCTCGCCGAAGCGGCGGCCGTGGATCGAGACTTCGTGCTCGAGGCACATGCATCGCCACCGCCAGCGGCCACCGCGCTGGTCGCACGGGACCTCGACGGCTGGGTCGTCCTGGCGAGTTTTCGGCCCGAGATCCCGGCGGGCGGCCGGAACGGGCGCCGGAGCGTCACGATCGTGGTCGATTGCTCGGGTTCCATGGGCGGCGATTCCATCGCCCAGGCGCGCGAGGCGTTGGAGCGCATCCTGGACGGCCTGCGGGCGGGCGACCTCTTCGACATCGTCGCGTTCGGCAGCAGCCAGCGTGCCCTGTTCGGCCGCGCGACACCCGTCTCGGAAACGACCGTAGCCCAGGCGCGACGCTTCGTTCGTGCCCTCGACGCCGACATGGGCGGCACCGAGATCGGCGCCGCCCTCGACGTCGCCTGTGCCATTCGGAGCGCCGGCGGTCTCCAGCGTGACATCTTTCTCGTGACCGATGGCCAAGTGTGGGACTGCGGCTCGATCGTGGCGCGTGCGAAGCGGTACGGCCACCGCTTCTTCACCGTCGGCGTGGGTAGCGCCGTCGCCGAGGCGTTCGTGCGCGGTCTCGCCGAGGCGACGGGCGGGGCCTGTGAATTCGTGACGCCGCGCGAAAACATGGCCGAGCGCATCCACCGTCATTTCCAGCGCATGTACGCGCCGCGCGCCCGGAGCGCCTCGGTCCGCTGGCCGGCACGGGCGTCCTGCAGCGTGCCCGACGCGATCGGGCCGGTCTACGGCGGCGACACCGTCCATCTCTTCGCGTGGTTCGCCGAGAAGCCGGAAGGCAGGGTCGGTTTGCAGGTGACGCTGGCCGACGGGCGCGTGGTCGGGCACGAGACCGAGATCCGGCCCTTCGCGGAAAGTCCGGTGGAAAAGCCCGCTGCCGAGGGCGCATCGCTGCCGACCCTGACACGCCTCGCCGCCGCGCGCCGCATGGCCGCCACCGACGACGACGAGGCGGCGACCGCGCTCGCCCTCCGCTACCAGCTCGTGAGCGCGTGGACCCACTTCCTCGTCGTTCACCTGCGAGCGGAGACCGAGAAGGCGGAGGACCTGCCGACGATCGTCAGGGTACCCCAGGTGCTGGCCGCGGGCTGGCATGGAACGGGCACGGTGTACGCGAAGCGGGCCCTGCTCGCTCACCGGCCGCCGATCGACGAGCTCGGGTACCGGCGCATGGTGGAGGAGAGGCGGCGAGCGGACTTTCTTTCTGCCCACGCTTTTCGTGATGCTGCTCGTCTGCTGGCGAGGAGGACGACACGTCTGAAGAGGATGGCGAAACCTCCGGAGGAGGGGATGGCGGAACTTGCTCAGCGTCGCTTGCCGGTCGGCGCGGATGCAGGGCCGTCGCGAGACGTGGCTGCCGGTGCGCTCGGCCCGAGCGAGTTGGTGGCGCGGCTGAACGCGCGTGCCGCGTCTTCGTTGCCGTCAATCGCCGACCTCGAGCTCTGGGGCATTCCGGAAACCGTGCTGGAGGCGCTTCGGGATCTCGTGGACGAGGAGGAGGAGACCGTGGTCGTGGCGGCCTTCCTCTACGCGCTGGCCCGCACGGAAGCCGGCAACGCGCTCGATCGTCGGGTTCGCAGGCTCCTCCTCGAGGCCTGCAAAACGAGAACCCCGCCTCGGGCCGTCATGGACGCCGTGACGTCCGCCCTCGATGCCTGGCGGCGCTCGTAGGCCACGGCGGCAAATCGCTTCCGAACCTTCGCACGAGCACGGGCCGCGGAGACCGATCGACCGCACGATTCGTTGCGTTCGCGAACCGGAGGTGGCGTCGTCGCATTCGCGCCGCGCTCGACGGCAGGAACCGCACGGCGGCCGGTTCCGGACCACTCGGGATCGGATCTCGGTCCGGCGCGACGACGAAGGTGGATCGGGCAGAGGCGCCGGTCGCAACGATCCGACGCTCCTTTCGGATCGTTGCGACCACCGGACGCACCTCACCGGAGCCGGCTCCTGTCGAGCTCGTGCAGAACGCGGAGGACGCGTCCGCTCGTGGGGCGGGAGGCTCGCTCCCGTTCGGTGGGATCTCCCCCGAGGAGGGACGCGCTCCGCTGCGGGTGTCCTTTCGACGGAGCCGACGGCGGCGGGACCTCCGGCATCGGTTTCGCGCGGGCCCGGGCGGCGAGGGGGCGGTCGAAGGTCGCTGCGCGGCGACGAGACGCCGCCACGGAGAGTCGCCCTCGCGAGCGAAGAGGTCGCCATCGAGACGGTCGTCCGGCCGAGGACGGCCCCCTCTCGCGGTGGCGACGCGGCGGCGACGATCGTCCGGATCCGACGCGGATGCCACGCATGGGGCGAGCCACGGAGCGGTCGCAGCCGGCCATCGAGCCCCGTTCGTCGGAGCCGGAGACGCTGGCCCGGAGGCTGCGCCGGCGAACGGTCCCGGGCTTTCGCGCCCAGCACGATCGAGACGGGCTCTTCGAAGGGGCGCGCGGCTCGCTGGGCGGGCGCGGCGGCGCGCGAGCCGCCGCGTTCGCCGAGCCCCACCGAAGCCGATCCGGTGACGACGGCTGCGGTGGCCCGTCGCCGACGATCGGTCGCGAACCGCGTCGTCTCGAGCGGCTCGATCACGCCTCCGATCTCCGGGGCGCTCCGACGGCGTTCGCCGGCTACTCGAAGATGCCGCGAGGCGATCGAAAGACGCTCGATTGCCGCGCTCGCTCGGTCGGCCTTCGGCGGCCCGGCCGGCGGCGGGAAGAGGGTCGAGCGCCTCGCCGGGCCCGCTCGGGACCATGGGGCGAGCGGCCCGTCGAAGCCGCCCTGCGCCGAAGTCGCAGACCTCCTCCGCCGGACGGTTGCCGTGGCTCGCGGTACGGCCCGGCCAAGTGGGAGCTTTCGCAAGCGTCGGGTGCCGTTCGCCACGCCCGGCCGATGCCGGGTACCATCGCGTCGCGCGAGGAACGCGACGAGCCGCGCGCGGTCCCGATATTCGGAGGGCTTCGGCGACCGCGTCCGCGTCGGGGTTCGTTCGGCTCGGGGTTCGTTCGGCGAAGCGACCGCGTGTTCACCGAGCGCATCGCCCCGATGCCGGCGCCCGGCAGGTGGCCGGAAAGCCGGTACGCCACGGCAGGGGCTCGGTCGTCCGAAAGCGGGTCACGGGACGGGAACGGCCGCGGGCGGGCTAGGCCGGGTGCACCCCGCGCCGTATCGCGCAACGTTGGATCCCGATCACGTCGGGGCCCTCGAGGTGCGACCGCGGGCGCGGGACAGTGTCGGTGGGCTCGAGAGCCCTGCCTGCGCTCTCTCCCGCCCCGTGGCCGAGAGCCGAACCGGTTCGTGTCTCGGACGGGTCGCTTCGGACCACCGCTCGTCGAGGCGCTCGCGAGAGTGACCCGCTTCGAGCCCGACCCGCTCGACTCGCCGAACAGCCTCGACACGACGAGCGAGGGCCGATCGGGCCGTCGGCCGAGATCGAGGAGCCGCCGCAGGCCGGGCCGACGGCGGCGTGGACCGAGGACGGGCGGTCTCCCGACGAGCTCCCGGACGGCACGGCGGGGAAAGGGGGCGGCGAGGGCGACGAGAAGGCCGCGCGGGTCCTCGGGGGCGACCCCCCGTGGGACGCGGCGGAGGAGGGGCCCGCAGGGCACGCGTCGGGGTCGCTCGGTCCGCGATGACCCCCTCCGGCCGCTCGATCCGAGGCAGGGGCGCGGCGGCGATCTCGTTCGGCGGCAGCGCCGGGGGACGCGCCGCCGGCCGAGCCGAGGAGTCCCGGCGAAAGACGGGCGTCTCGCACGGCACGGCCGAGGAAGAGGAGCGTCGCCTGCTCGGTTCGTGACGTGTCGCCCGCCGTCGGCGCTCGGCCGTGCCGGCACGCGACCGGTTCCGGCGGCCGGCGGCGGCCGCGCGCCTACCGCCACCTGTGCCGGACCGGTACGGGCGACCACGAGCTGCGGCGAGCCGGCTCTGGACGGCGCGATCGGACGGTGGAACGCTCGGAGCCGAACCCGGAGGTCCCATGCCCGCGCCGATCGACTTCTATTTCGAGTTCGCCTCGCCCTACGGCTATCTCGCGAGTCTTCGGATCGACGCGATCGCCGCTGCCCACGGTCGCGAGGTCACCTGGCGGCCGATCATGCTGGGTGCCGCGCTCAAGCTCACGGGCTCGCAGCCCAACGTCAACGCGCCGTTGAAGGGCGACTATCTGCGGCGCGACGTGCCGCGCTTCGCCCGGCTCCTCGATGCGCCGCTCGTCTTCCCGCCGGTGCTGCCGATGAACAGCCTGGCGGCGAGCCGAGCCTATTGGTGGCTGTTCGAGCAGGACGAGGATCTCGCCAAGGGGCTCGCCCAGGCGCTCTATCACGCGCACTGGGGCGAAGGCCGCGACCTCTCGGCGCCGGAAGCGGTCGCCGAGGTCGCAGCGGCCCTCGGCATCGACCGGGCGGAACTCCTGGCGGCCGTCCAGGATCCCGCGGTCAAGGCGAGGCTCAAGGAGGAGACCGACCGCTCGATCGCGCGCGGCGTGTTCGGGTCCCCGTTCGTCTTCGTCGACGACGAACCGTTCTGGGGTGCCGACCGTCTCGACCAGGTCGAGCGCTGGCTCGCGACCGGTGGTTGGTGAGCCGCCTTCTTCTTTCGCCGGGCACCCGTCGAAGGCGGCCCGATCGAGCACGCGGAGCCCGCTCGCACCGCTCGGCTCGGCATCTTCTCGGGCGAAAGGCGGCCCGGACGACCTTCTCTGCCGGTTCCGCCGCGATCGCTCGAGCGCGCTGGTCTCGGCGCCCCGATCACGGTCGCCCGCGTCGAGCTGCTCGGGCCGCATCGCGCGCCGGCGGCTCGGGTCGAGGGGTCCCGGTCGGCGACGCGGGCTCTGCCGAGCGACACCCTCGGGGGCCGAACCATCGAGGCCCGAGCAGCCCGTCCTCGGGTTCGGGGACCCGATGGAGCAGGAGGAGAAGCGCGGCGCCTTGCAGGACGCGGCGCGCGCTCGCCGGCATCGGCCGCCCGCGCGTGTCGAGCGGTCCCGGCTCGCGGTCGGCGTGCCCGAGGAGCACGGCGGCGTCTGCGGCTCGCCGAGACTGCGACTGCGCATCGTCACCGAGTGGCGCTGGTGCCGCAGACCGGAGCCACACCCTGCGGCGAACGGCTCCGACCGGTTCGTTGGCGACCGGTCCCCGAGCGCGCGGGTGCCCCGCCGCGGACCGTCGTCCGTGGGCGCCGCCGGCTCGAGCCGGGACCGGCGGCAGGCCAGCCGTGGACCGCGATGCCACACGGCCGCCCGGCGAACGGCGTCTGGTGGCGGCCGAGGCGGCGGGCGAGGCACCGGGAGCCCCGTGCCGGCGAGCGCGATACCCGGGGAGCAGTCGCGGAGACGCGTTCGGGCGGTGCGCCCGAGACCGGCGGCCCCCTGGCCGGCCGGCGGGTGATCCCGGTACGGACGCCGATCGTTACTCGCCGAGGCTCGGTTTTTGTCCGGTCGTCGAGGGCCTTTCGCCGACACCGAACCGGGTCCCCTCTCCGGTCGATGCGAACCGGAACCGAAATCCGAACCACCCACTCGAGGCGGCTCGCCGTCCGCAACTTCGCACCGATCGCTCCGAGGGTCGAGCGAGGCGGCGAGAAGCCGCCCATCCGGGGCGCATCTCGGCCGAGGTCGTCACCCGCCGAGCCGCTCGGCGACCGACTCCCGCCGCGTTCCCACGAGGTCGAGTTCCACCGATCGCGACAGGTCGGCTCGCCGAGCGCGCCGGTGGTGCTCCCTCGCACCGCGACTGCGGCGCGCCCCGCCGCGGGCCGGAGCGAGGGTGGCGAAACCGTGCAGCCGAGTTCGAGAGCCGGTCGCACGCCGCTTCGAACGCCGAGGCCCCCGCCATCCCCTCCGTCCGGTGGCCCGGGCGGCGGAGGACACACCGCTCGGACCCCGTACCCGTACGCCCCGCCATCCCGTTTCCTCCGAAAGGTCGCTTCGTCCGAAGGGCGCCCGCCTCCCGACCGCGCGCGATCCGCTCGTTCCGCAGCCCTGCCCTCCGAGCCGCTCCGGGCCGGCGATTCGAGCCGGCAGCCCTCGCCCCTGCGCCCCCGAGCCGACGCTCGCGATCGCATTCGAGGGTACGATCCCCGCGCGCCGGCGCACAGCCGGGCCGCAGTGTGCTCCACCGGCCACCGAGACGGGAGGGCTTCGCGGCCCCCGGACGGCCGACGGGCCGTGCCGGCCCCGGCACCGATCGGAAGGTACGGAACGCCGAAGTGCGCCCGGCGCGCCGGCCCTCGCCCCGAAACGCCTATCGCCCGGGCGTGGTCCCCGCGCCCGTCGGCACCCGCCTTGTTCCGAAGGATCACGGACTGCGAACCAGGGGCGATCGGTTCCCGCTCCGGCCTGCGGGCCGAGACGATCCGGACCGCTGCCGCGCACAGCCGAGTGTTCCGCCGCCAACCGGCGGAGCCGCCGGGGCCTCGGTCGCGCCCGGCGGCGAAGTCGGCGGCGGCCGCTGCGGGCGACCGCGCGGCCGCTTCCTCGTGCACCATGTCGGGAAAGGGGCCGCGGCCCGGCCGCGGAGAGGCGGACCAGGCCGCGCTTGGCCGGGGCGGCCGGGCCCGTTACCGTGCGGGCCACGGTGCGGCGCCCGCCGCCCGCCAGCCGGGAGGCCGAAGACCCTGTCGCCCGCTCCTTCAGCCGAGTCTCGCGGTCCGAGGCACGCCGCTTGACGGTCATCCGCTCGCGCCTCGACACCCGCTCGGAGGCTTTCCGGGCCAACGCCGCCCGCAACCGGGCACTCGCTCGCGAGCTGCGCGAGCGGCTGGCGACGGTCGCCCTCGGCGGCGACGAGCGCTCCCGCCGGCGCCATCTCGAGCGCGGCAAGCTCCTGCCGCGCGAGCGAGTCGAGCGGCTGCTCGACCCCGGTTCGCCCTTCCTCGAGCTCTCGCCGCTGGCCGCCTCGGGCGTGTACGAGGAGGAGGTGCCGGCGGCCGGCATCGTGACCGGCATCGGTCGGGTCGGCGGGCGGCTCTGCGTGATCGTCTGCAACGACGCCACGGTCAAGGGCGGCACCTACTATCCGTTGACCGTCAAGAAGCATTTGCGAGCCCAGGAGATCGCTCGCGCCAATCGGCTGCCCTGTATCTACCTGGTCGATTCCGGCGGTGCCAACCTGCCCAACCAGGACGAGGTCTTCCCCGACCGCGATCATTTCGGGCGTATCTTCTACAATCAGGCAACCATGTCGGCCGCCGGCATCGCCCAGATCGCGGTCGTCATGGGTTCCTGCACCGCGGGCGGCGCCTATGTGCCGGCGATGGCCGACGAGGCGATCATCGTCCGCGACCAGGGAACGATCTTCCTGGGCGGCCCACCGCTCGTGCGGGCCGCCACGGGCGAGGTCGTGAGCGCGGAGGAGCTCGGCGGCGGCGACGTCCACACCCGGATCTCGGGCGTGGCCGACCACCTGGCCGAGGACGACGCGCACGCGCTCGCGATCGCTCGGCGGATCGTCGCGAGCCTCGGCCCGCCGCCTCCCCCGTCGGTGGCGCTCCACGACCCCGCCCCTCCCCTCTACGACCCGGACGAGCTCTACGGGATCCCGCCGGCGGACCTCCGGGAGCCGTTCGAGATCCGCGAGGTGATCGCCCGCCTGGTCGACGGCAGCGAGCTCGACGAGTTCAAGCCGCGGTACGGGCCCACGCTCGTCGCGGGCTTCGCCCGGCTCATGGGCTGTCCGGTCGGGATCCTCGCCAACAACGGCATCCTCTTCAGCGAATCGGCGCTCAAGGGCGCCCATTTCGTCGAGCTCTGTTGCCAGCGCGGCGTACCGATCCTGTTCTTGCAGAACATCACGGGCTTCATGGTCGGCCGCAAATACGAGCACGGCGGCATCGCCAAGGACGGCGCCAAGCTCGTGACCGCGGTCGCCTGTGCTGCGGTACCGAAGCTCACGCTCATCGTCGGCGGCAGCTTCGGAGCCGGCAATTACGGCATGTGCGGACGGGCCTTCGAGCCGCGCTTCTTGTGGACCTGGCCGAACGCGCGGATCTCGGTGATGGGGGGCGAGCAGGCCGCCAACGTGCTCGCCCGGGTTCGCCGCGACGCGTTCGAGGCCCGCGGCGAGCGCTGGAGCGAGGCCGAGGAGGAGGCGTTCAAGGCGCCGATCCGGGCCCAGTACGAGCGCCAGGGCCATCCCTATTACGCTACCGCCCGGCTCTGGGACGACGGCATCCTCGACCCCGTACAGACCCGCGAGGTGCTGGCACTCGGCCTGTTCGCGACCCTCGAGGCCTCGATCCCGACGACCCGCTTCGGCGTGTTCCGAATGTGAGCACGGAGGTGCGATGAGCGAGCCCGGCCCCCTGCTCGTGCGGCGCGACGGCCCGATCGCGACCGTCACGATGAACCGGCCCGAGCGGCACAACGCCTTCGACGAGGCGCTGATCGAGGCGCTGACGAGCGCCTTCGCCGGGCTCGGCGAGGACCCCTCGGTCCGCGCCGTCCTGCTCGCGGGCGCCGGAGCGAGTTTCTCGGCCGGCGCCGACGTGTCCTGGATGCGCCGAGCGGCCGAGTACGGCGAGGAGGAGAACCGGGCCGATGCGCGCCGGCTCGCGGCCATGCTCAAGACCATCGACGAGTGCCCGAAGCCCGTGGTGGCGCGGGTCCAGGGGGCGGCCTTGGGCGGCGGCACCGGCCTCGTTGCGGTCTGCGACGTCGTGATCGCGAGCCGAAGGGCGAGCTTCGGGACGACCGAGGTCCGCCTCGGGCTCGCCGCGGCGGTGATCTCGCCCTTCGTGCTCAGGGCGATCGGCCCGCGCCAGGCCCGCCGGCTGTTCCTCACCGGTGAGCGGATCGACGCCGATCGCGCGCTCGCGATCGGGCTCGTCCACGAGGTGGTCGAGGAGAGCGAGCTCGACCGAAGGGTCGACGCCGTCCTCGACCAACTCCTCGCCGGCGGCCCCGAGGCCCAGGCGGCCTCCAAGGAGCTCGTCCGGATCGTGCTCGGCATGCCGCAAGGCGGCTCGCTCCTGACCGAGGCCACGGTCGGCGTGATCGCCGCCCGGCGCGCCTCGGCCGAGGGCAAGGAGGGGCTCAGGGCCTTCCTCGAGAAGCGCGAGCCCGCCTGGCGGGCACGGCGCGGGGGCGGCGGGTGATCGGCAAGCTCCTGATCGCCAACCGCGGCGAGATCGCCTGCCGGATCGCCCGCACCTGCCGGCGGCTCGGGATCCGCAGCGTGGCGGTCTTCTCCGAGGCCGACCGCGACGCCCTCCATCCGCGCCTCGCGGACGAGGCGGTGGCGATCGGGCCTGCGCCGGCCGCCGAGAGCTATCTGCGGATCGACCGGCTGATCGATGCTGCCCGGCGAACGGGTGCCGATGCGGTCCACCCGGGCTACGGCTTCCTGGCCGAGAGCCCCGCCTTCGCCGCCGCGGTGCGCGAGGCCGGCCTCCTGTTCGTGGGCCCCTCGGCCGAGGCCATGGAGCGGCTCGGCGCCAAAGACAGCGCCAAGGCGCTGGCCGAGGCCGCGGGTGTCCCGACCGTCCCGGGCTATCGTGGTGCCGACCAGAGCGACGCGCGACTCCTCGCCGAGGCGCTGCGGATCGGCTTCCCGCTCCTGATCAAGGCGACCGCGGGTGGCGGCGGGAAGGGCATGCGGCGGGTCGACCGGCCCGAGGATTTCGTCGAGGCGCTCGCCGCCTGCCGGCGCGAAGCCGCGGCGGCCTTCGGCGACGACCGCGTGCTGCTCGAACGGCTGATCGAGCGGCCCCGCCACCTCGAGGTGCAGGTGATGGCCGACCGAGCCGGCGGAATCGTCCATCTCTTCGAGCGCGACTGCACTCTCCAGCGACGCCACCAGAAGATCGTGGAGGAGGCGCCGGCGGCGGCCCTCGAACCGGCGCTGCGCCGGGCGCTCGGCGAAGCTGCCGTGCGGCTCGCGGCCGAAGCCGGCTACGAGGGAGCCGGGACGGTCGAGTTCCTGGTCGCACCCGACGGTGCTTTCTTCTTCATCGAGGCCAACACGCGCCTCCAGGTCGAGCACCCGGTCACCGAAGCGATCACCGGCCAGGACCTGGTGGAATGGCAGATCCGGATCGCCGAGGGACGACCCGTGCCGCTCGCCCAGGAGGCGGTCTTCGCCCGGGGCCACGCCATCGAGGCCCGCCTCTACGCCGAGGACCCGGCCCGCGGCTTCCTCCCCTCGACCGGCCGGCTCGAGCGGCTCCTGTTGCCCGAGGGCCTGCTCGGGGTCCGGGTCGACACGGGCATCGCCGAAGGCGACCTCGTCACCCCCTTCTACGACCCGATGATCGCCAAGATCGTGGTCCACGGCCCCGACCGCGGCGCCGCGCTCGCCCTGCTCGAACGGGCCCTGGACGCGACCGCGGTGGCCGGCCCCGCCACCAACCTCGCCTTCCTCCGCCGGGTGATCCGCGAGCCGGACTTCCGCGCGCCGGCGATCGACACGCTCTGGCTCGACCGCGAGGCCGGCCGGCTCGCCGCCGCGGAGGACGAGCCCGAGCCCGTCGACCTCCTGGCCGCCGCCTTCCTGGTCGCCGAAGCGGAGCGCGAGCGGAGGCTCGCGGCCGCGGGCCCCTGGCGGACCTCGCCCTGGCTCCTGCTCGAGGGCTTCCGGCTCGGCGCCCCGAGCCGACGCGAGGTCCGGCTGCTCGCTCGGGGCGGAGAGCACGTCGTCCGCTTCGAGGGGCCGGAAAGGCCGGCCCCGAGCGCGAGCCTCGACGGCGTGCCGCTCGGCGAGGTACGGCTCCGGCGCGACGGCGACGAGCTCCGCCTCGAGCTCGACGGGCGGCTCCGCCCGATCCGGGCGACCCTGGTCGGCGATCGCGTGCTGCTCGCCCGCGAAGGGCGCACGCTCGTGATCCGCCGAGCCCCGGAAGCGGGCGGACGCTCGGAAGAGGTCGGCGGTGAAGGGCTGGTCGCGGCCCCGATGCCGGGCAAGGTCGTCCGCCTCCTCGTGACCCCCGGCGAGACGGTCGCCCGCGGCCAGGTGCTGGCCGTGCTCGAGGCCATGAAGATGGAGCATCGTCTGCCGGCGCCGCGCGACGGGCGGGTCGTGGCCGTGCACGTGGCGGTCGGCGAGCAGGTCGAGGAGGGCACGATCCTGCTCGACCTCGCCGACGCCGATTCCGACGGGTGAGCGCGGGCGCGCGGCGGCGGGCGGCGCCGGGCGTTCGCGCCCGTCGACGAGGCCGGCACGGAGCAGGCCGACCCGAGGCGAGGCGAGTTGCACGACCCGTCCGCGCGCCGGCCCGAAGCCACGGCCGCGGCTTCGCCGCGGCCCGGCTCTCGTGCTCGGCGCCGCCGCTCCGCGACCTTCGAGCGAGAGGAGTGGCGTTCGGGCCGGACGATCCGGCCGAGCGCCGCCCCGACGTCGCGAAGCGGCAGCGGCGGCTGCAGCGCGGTCGCCACGAAGGGCGGTCCCGACCGGAACGGTCGTCGCGGAGGCGGTGCGAACGGCTCGCCGTCGGCCGATGCCGAGGCGAGCGAGCAGCGCGCGGATCACGCCCGCGAGGCGGACGAGAAGCCACGCCTGTGCCTGGAGGAGGCGGCGGAGCGATGGGGGCACGGGCCCTCCCGCGGCTCGGTCCCGCACGGTTTCTCGCACGAAAGGGTTAACGAGCGGTTGAAGCCTCCGCGCGGGCCCGCCGTCCGACGTTTGCCACGGGCCCGAGCCGGCCTATCCTCCGAGGAGCGCGCCCTCGGAGCCCACGGCCGTGATCGGGATCCTCGCCGACCTGCCCGAACCGTCGCCCGATCCTTTGCGCCGGCGGATCGACGCGGTCGCCCACGAGGAGGAGGCCGCGGCCGTCGACCGCCTGCTCGCGGCCCTGCCGGTCGAGCCCGAGCTCCTCGCCCGGGTCGAGGCCCGCGCCCGCACGCTCGTGGCCGGCCTGCGCGAGGAGGCCGCCGCACTCGGCGGGGTCGAGGCCTTCCTGCGGGCCTACGGCCTCGACACCGAGGAAGGGGTGATGCTCATGTGCCTCGCCGAGGCGCTCCTGCGCATCCCCGATCCGCCGACCCAGGACCTTCTCATCAAGGACAAGCTCGCCGACCGCGACTGGCAGGCCCGGGTCGCGGGCTCGGAGAGCTTCCTCGTCTCGGCCTCGGCCTTCGGCCTCGTGCTGTCCGGCCGGTTGGTCGGCTGGGACCGCCCGGGCGAGGAGCTCGCCACCCGGCTCGCCCGGCTCGTGGCCCGGCTCGGCGAGCCGGTGGTCCGCGAGGCGATGCGCCAGGCGATGCGCCTGTTGGGCCGCCAGTTCGTCCTCGGTCAGACCATCGAACAGGCGGTCGAGCGGGCGCGCGCCGCGGCCGAGCGCGGCTTCCTCTACTCCTTCGACATGCTCGGCGAGGGGGCCCGCACGGCGGCCGACGCGCGCCGCTACCTCGAGGCCTACCGGCACGCCCTCGAGGTGGTGGCGGCGAGCGCGCCCGCGGGCGAGCTTCCCCGCCGCCCCTCGCTCTCGATCAAAGTCAGTGCGCTCCATCCGCGCTGGGAGTTCGCCAAGCGGCGGCGCCTCGAGGCGGAGCTCGTGCCGGTGCTGGTCGAGCTCCTGGCACGGGCGCGCGCGCTCGCCGTGCCGGTCACGATCGACGCCGAGGAGGCCGATCGTCTCGAGCCCCAGCTCGACCTCCTGGAGCGGCTCGCCCGGGACCCCGCCCTCGCCGGCTGGAGCGGCCTCGGCCTCGCCGTCCAGGCCTATCAGAAGCGGGCGCTGCCGGTCCTCGACTGGCTCGCGGAGCTCGCCCGCCGCACCGACCGGCGGATCCCGGTCCGACTCGTCAAGGGTGCCTATTGGGACGCCGAGATCAAGCGGGCCCAGCAGCAGGGGCTCGACGATTATCCGGTCTGGACCCGGAAAGCGGCGACCGACGTGTCCTACCTCGCCTGCGCCCGCCGCCTGCTCGACGGCGGCGACCTGTTCTGGCCGCAATTCGCCACCCACAACGCCCACACGCTCGCTTTCGTGTTGGAGCTCGCCGGCAACCGCCGCGCCTTCGAGCTCCAGAAGCTGCACGGCATGGGCGACGCGCTCTACGAGCGGCTCGCGGGCGAGCGGGCGGGGGTGCCGGTGCGCGTCTACGCACCGGTCGGCGCGCACGCCGACCTCCTCCCCTATCTCGTGCGGCGGCTGCTCGAGAACGGCGCCAATTCGAGCTTCGTCCACCGCGTGCTCGACCCGCACATCCCCCTGGATGCGCTCGTCGCCGACCCGATCGCCCGGCTGCGCGCGCTCGAGCCCAAGCCGCACCCCGAGATCCCGCGGCCGCGGGCGATCTTCGGGCCCGAGCGGAAGGCGGCCCGCGGGCTCGACCTCGCCTCGCCTTCGACCCTCGCCGGGCTGCGCGAGGCGATGACGGCCGCCCTCGCCGAACGGCGCCGGACCGGCCCGAGCCCGCTGCTCGATCCGCCCGCCGATCTGCCGCACCGTCCGGTGCGCGATCCGGCCGATCGCCGCCGCGTGCTGGGCGAGGTCGCGATGGCCGATGTCGCGACCGCCGAGCGGGCGGTGGCGGTGGCGCACGCCGCCTTCGCCCGCTGGAGCCGGGTGCCGGTCGAGGAGCGGGCCTCGATCCTCGAGCGCGCGGCCGACCGGCTCGAGGCGGATCTGCCGGCGCTCGCCGCGCTCTGTGTGCGCGAGGCCGGCAAGACGATCCCCGATGCCGTGGCGGACGTGCGCGAGGCGGTCGACTTCCTGCGCTACTACGCGCTCGAGGCGCGCCGGCTCATGGCCCGCCCGCTGGTTCTGCCGGCCAGCACCGGCGAAGCGAACCGGCTCGAGCTCCGGCCACGCGGGCCCTTCGTGGCGATCAGCCCCTGGAACTTCCCGATCGCCATCTTCACGGGCCAGGTGGCGGCGGCCCTGGTCTGCGGCGATCCGGTGATCGCCAAACCGGCCGAGCAGACCCCGCTTTGCGCCGCGGCGGTGGTCGAGCATCTGCACCGGGCCGGGGTGCCCGAGGAGGCGCTCCTCCTCCTGCCCGGCGAGGGCCCGGTGGTGGGCCCGGTGCTCGTGGGCGATCCGCGGGTGGCGGGGGTGGTGTTCACCGGCGGCACCGAGACCGCTCGGGCCATCCACCGCACGATGGCCGCGGCCGATGGGCCGATCCGGCCGCTGATCGCCGAGACCGGCGGCCTGAACGCGATGATCGTCGACAGCTCGGCCCTGCTCGAGCAGGTGGTGGGCGACGTCCTCGAGAGCGCCTTCCGCTCGGCCGGCCAGCGCTGCTCGGCGCTGCGGATCCTCTGCGTGCAGGAGGAGATCGCCGACCGGCTCGAGGTCCTGATCCGAGGTGCCATGGCCGAGCTCGAGGTAGGCGATCCGGGCCTGCTCGCGACCGATGTGGGGCCGCTCATCGACGAAGAGGCGGTGACCGGCCTCGAACGCCATCTGCGCGAGGTCGAGGCGCACGGCCGCGTGCTCTGTCGCTGCTCGCTCGCAGAGGCGCACGCCGGGGGCGCCTTCTTCGCGCCCACGCTCGTGGCGATCGACCGGATCGACCGGCTCGTGCGCGAGCCCTTCGGCCCGGTCCTCCACCTGGTCCGCTACCGGGCGAGCGAGCTCGACCGGGTGCTCGAGGCGATCGAGGCCACCGGCTACGGCCTGACCTTCGGGCTGCAGTCGCGCATCGATGCGACGATCGGGCGGGTGCTCGACCGCGTCCGCTGCGGCAACGTCTACGTCAACCGCAACATCATCGGTGCGGTGGTGGGCGCCCAACCCTTCGGCGGCGAGGGGCTCTCCGGCACCGGCTTCAAGGCCGGCGGGCCCTACTATCTCCTGCGCTTCCTGACCGAGCGGACGGTCACCGTGAACACCGCCGCGGCCGGCGGCAATCTCGAGCTCCTGGGTAGCCTCGGGGATTGACGGGCGACCCCGTGACCGCCGAGCCCGCCGCCTTCTTCGCGGGTGCCGCGATCCTGCTCGCCGCACCGATCGCCGGCAGCGCCGCCGGAGCCTTCGCCGGCCGCTTCCCCGACCGGCTCGCCGACTGGGTGTTCGGCCGCTCGCGCTGCCCGGCCTGCGGCACCACCCTCGCCGCCCGCGATCTGGTGCCGCTCCTGAGCTATCTCCTCCTGCGCGGCCGCTGTCGCCATTGCCGGGCGCCGATCGACCCGGCCGAGCCCGGCGCCGAGCTCGCGGCGCTCCTCCTGGCCGCCCTCGCGGTCGCCCTCCTCGATCCCCTGCCCGCACTCGTGGCCGCACTCGTGGGCTGGGTCCTGCTCGCCGCGGCTCTCGTCGACCGCCGCACGCTCCTCTTGCCCGACCTTTTGACCCTGCCGCTGATCGCAGCCGGCCTCGCCGCGGCCGGGTTCGGCCTCGCCCCGGCGAGCCCGCTCGGCTCGCTCGCGGGCGCGCTTTCGGGCCTCGCCGGCACCGCCCTCCTGGCCGAAGCCTATCGCCGGCTCAGAGGGCGCGAAGGGCTCGGGATGGGCGACGCCAAGCTCCTGGCCGCCGCCGGCGCCTGGCTCGGACCCGGCGCCCTACCGCTCGTCCTCCTGATCGGGGCCGCGGCCGCGCTCGCCGCGGCCCTCGCCACCGGCGCCCATCGCCGGCCGCAGGAGCCCCTTCCCTTCGGCCCCTGGCTCGCCCTCGGCTTCTGGTCCGTGCTCCTGGTCGAGCTCACGGGTCTCGGTCCCGGGGCGCCGTGAAGCGCAGGCCGCCGTCGACCTCGAGCAGCACGCCCGTCACGTAGGGATCGGTCAGGAACAGCAGGATCGCCCGGGCGACCTCCTCGGGCCGTCCCGGCCGGCCGAGCGGGGCGGCCCGGGCGCGAGCGAAGAACCGCTCGCGCTCTGCCTCGGGCCAGGCGGCGAAGATCGGCGTCTCGATCACCCCCGGGCAGACGGCGTTGACCCGCAAGGGCGCGAGCTCGACGGCGAGCGGCGGGACGACCGCGTTGAGGGCGCCGTTGTTGAAGGCGATCCCCGCCGTGCCGGGAAAGGCCGCGCGGGCGGTGGCGGCGGTCACGAAGGTCACCGAGCCGTCGGCCCGGAGGTTGGCGAGAAAGGCCTGGAGGGTCTCGAGGAAGGCCCAGGCCTTGCCCTCGACCACCCGCCGCAAGGCGGCGAGGTCGAGCCCGCGGAAGGCGCCCGCACCGCCGCCGGTGGCGAGCGAGAGCACGAGATGGTCGATCGGCCCGAGAACGGCTGCGAGCCGGTCGAGCGCGGCCCGCTCGGTCGCGTCGACGAGCCGGCCCTCGGCCCGCTCGCGCGGCAGGCGCGAAAGCGCATCGGCGAGCCGCACCGGATCGCGCCCCGCCACGATCACGGCGGCCCCCGCCTCGGCCGCCGCCCGGGCGGTCGCGAGGCCGATCCCGCTCGTCCCGCCCATCACCAGCACGCGTTGTCCGTCGAGCCGCATCCCGCCCCTCCGCCCGCAGCCGCTGACGGCGGCTGCACTCGCGCCTATGATGCCGACCGACGGACGCGCCAGAAAGCATCGGGGGAGCGAGCTGCCCGCCCCGCCCACGATCCGCCACGCCGCTCTGGCCCTCGGCATCGGCCTGTTGGGTGCCGTGCTCTCGCTCGGCGAGGCGGCGCACCGGGCCGAGGAGAGCTGGGGGCTCCTGGCGCTCTTCGGTCTGCGCGGCCCGCAACCCCCGCCCGAGGGGGTCGAGATCGCGGCGATCGACGAAGCCTCCCTCGCCCGCTTCCGGGAACTACCGGCCGACCCCGCCCGATGGCCCGAGCCGCTCGCCTCTTGTCAGCGGCGCGCGGGTGGGCTCGAGTCGTTGCCCTCGCTGCACGGCATCGACCGGCTGCCGCGCGCGTTGCACGCCTGCCTCCTCGAAACGCTCGCGCGGCTCGGTGCCGCGGTCGTCGTCTTCGACATCGCCTTCGGCGACGATCCCGGCCGGGCCGCCGGCACGGACGCGCTCGCCCGGGCGATCGCCGGGCACGGACGGGTGGTCCTGCTCGCCCGGGCCCGGCGGCTCTGGCGCGGCGATCCGGCGGGCGAGGAGCGGCCGCGCGACGTGATCGCACCGGTCCATCCCGCGCTCGCCGCCGCGGCGGTGGCGGTCGCCCCCTTCACCCTGCCGCGCACCGGGCCGCGCGTGCACCAGGTGTGGACCCGCCACCCCGTGCTCGCCGAGCCGGTCCAGCTGCCGGTGCGCGCGCTCGAGGCACGCGCCCTGCCGGTGCTCGAGCGGCTCGCGGGCCCGCTCGGCTGGTCGGAACCGGCCGCGGAGCTGCCGCCGGCCGCCCGCCTCGCCGCCCGGGTCGAGGCGTTCCTCGCGAGCGATCCCTCACGCTGGCGCGCGTTCGTGCCCGATGCACACGAGCGGGCGCTGCTCGAGGCGGTGCGCCGCAGCCGGCTCGGCCCCGAGGAGGTCTGGCTCGACCTCTACGGCCCGCCCGGGACGATCGCCCATCGCTCGCTCGCCGATCTCCTGCTCGGCACGGCCGAAGGGCAGCGGCCCTACGCCCCCGGCACCGTGGTGTTCGTGGGCCCGTTCGATACCCGCGCGACGCTCGCCGCCGACAGCTTCCCGACCGTCTATTCCGACCCGCGCGGGATCGACACGGCGGGCGTCGAGCTCGCCGCCACGGCCTACGCCAATCTGCGCGACGGCCGGCTCCTCGTGGTGCCGAGCGAGGCCGCCCGCGCCCTCCTGGTGTTCGCTTTCGGCACCCTCGCCACCCTCCTCGTGCTGCGCGGAACGGTCCTGCGCGGTCTGCTCACCGCCCTGGTGCTGGCCGGCGCCCACGCCGCTTCGGCCGCCGCCGCCTTCGCGCTGCACCGCCTCTGGCTGCCGCTCGTCCTGCCGCTCGCCCTGCTCCTCCCCCTCGCCCTCCTGCTCGGCCAACTCGCCCGCTATCTGGGCCTCGCCCGCTGGCTCGGGATCTACACGCCACGCCCGGTCTCGGCCGAGCTCCTGCGCGGCGGCACCGGGCCGGCGGCCGGCGGCACCTCGCCCGTGAGCGTGATGTTCACCGACATCGTGGGCTCGACCGCGCTCGCCGAAAACTGCCCGCCCGCGACCTTCAAGGCCCGGCTCGACGCCCACTTCACCCTCGTGACCCGAGCGGTCGAGGCGACCGGCGGCGAGGTCGTCGAATTCCTGGGCGACGGCCTCATGGCCTATTGGGGCGGTCCGCGCGGCCCCATCGACCACGCCGCCCGCGCCTGCCGGGCCGCACTCCTGATCGCGGCCGCCCTCGAGCGCGACAATCGCGAGCGCGAGCGCACCGGCGAGCCGCCGATCCGGCTGCGGATCGGCATCAACAGCGGCGACGCCACGGTCGGCAATCTCGGAGCACCCGAGCGCGGCATCTTCACGGTGATCGGCGATGCCGCCAATGCCGCGCAGCGGATCGAGCAGCTCGCCCGCTCCCTCTGCACCGACCGGCCGACCGCCGCGGTCCTGGTCGGCGAGGCGACCCGGGCGGCGGCCGGCGACGGCTTCGTCTTCGAAAAGGTCGGCGCGTTCCAGCTGCGCGGCCGGGCCCGGCACGAGACGGTGTTCCGGCTGATCGCGCCCGGCACGGTGGCCGAGGCCCGGGCGACCCCGCTCGCCGGTCCGAGCTGAGCGATGCGGTCGGCACGCGCGCCGGCGAGGCGTCTGCCCCGCCGGTGCGGCCGCCCGAGCGGAGCAGCTTCGTGGGCGGCCGGCTCTCCTCCGTGACACGCTTCCGCTCCGCGACATCGTCTGGCACCGTGCAGACCGCTCGAAGCGGTCGGACGCGCGCGGCCGTGGACAAAAGCGCCGTTCGGTGACACGGTCCCGTCGCCGCGTCGATCGGCGGTCGGGGGGAGGAGGCGGTGTCCAGGCGGCCGACAGGGCTCGGGCTGCTCGCCGTATTGGCGGCGGTCCTGTCAGCGGCTGCGGCTCGGGGGGAGGAGTGCCCGAGCGGGCGGCCCCGGGTCGGCACGGTGATCGCGGTCGAGGGCGAGGCCCGAGCGGGTGGTCGGCCGATCGATCCGACGGGTGGCCCGCTCTGCGCCGGCGAGACGGTGACGGTGGGGCTCGAGGGCCGGGCGGCGCTGCGGCTCGACGGGGCCGGCACGGTGCTGCGGCTCGACGGCGGCACCCGGCTCGTGCCGGAAGTGGCGGGCGAGCCCGGCAGCGGCCGGGTCCGACTGCTCGAAGGTCTGCTCTACTTCCTCTCCCAGGTCCGCCGCTCGCTCACCGTCGAGACCCCCTATGTGACCGCCGGCATCGAGGGCACCGAGGTCCTGGTCGAGGTCCGGCCCGGCACGAGCGAGCTTCTCGTCCTCGACGGTCGGGTTCGCCTCTCGGGCCCGGCGGCACCGGCCGATGCGGCTCCCCTCCTGGCGGGCGAGGGCGCGAAGGTCGTGGCCGAGGGTCGGCTCGAGCGGACCGGAGCACCGGCCGCTCCGGGCGAGGCTCTGCGTGCACGGGCCCGCGATCGGCTGGGCTGGACGCTGTGGTACCCGCCCGTGATCGAGGCCGAGGCGGCGCGCTACCCGCGCATCGCCGAGGCCGCTCGGGCGCTCGCCGCCGGCCGGGTCGAGCCGGCCCGGGCACTCTTGGCCGAAGCGCGCGTCGGCGAGGAGGCGGGCCTCGCCCGCGCCCTCGAGGCCGTGATCCTGACCGCCCGCGGCGAGCTCGAACCGGCCGCGGCGGCCGCCCGCGAGGCCGTCCGCCTCGCCCCCGAGGCGGCGGGCCCGCGGCTCGCCTGGTCCTATGTCCGGCAGGCCCGGAGCGACCTCGAGGCGGCCGCGGACGACGCCGCGATCGCCTCCCGACAGGCACCGTCGAGCGCGCTCGTGCGGGCGCGCGCCGCCGAACTCGCCTTCATGCGCGGCGAGCTGCGCGCCGCCCGGCGCGAGGCGGAGGCGGCGCTGGCACTCGCCGACACGGCCCTCGGCCGGATCGCCCGTGGCTTCGTGGCGCTCGCCGCCAGCCGGCCACGCGACGCCGAGGCCGATTTCGAGGCCGCCCGCGCGCTCGATCCCGGCAATCCCGCCGCCCATCTCGGCCTCGCGCTCGCGCGGATCCGCCAGGGCCGGCTCGACGAAGGTCGGGCCGCGCTCGAGACCGCCGCCGCCCTCGATCCCACGGGAGCGCTGCCGCGCAGCTATCTGGGCCGTGCGCTCGCCCTCGACGGCCGGCCCGAGAAGGCCCGCGAGCAGCTCGCCCTAGCCAAGGGTCTCGATCCCGACGATCCCACACCCTGGCTCGCCTCCGCGCTCCTCGAGCTCGAGGCCGACCGGCCGGCCGTGGCGCTCGCCGAGCTCGACCGGGCGATCGCCCGCAACCGCGGCCGCGCTCCGTTCCGCTCGCGCACCCTGCTCGAGCAGGACCGCGCCAGCCAGGGCGCCGCGCTCGCCCGCATCTACCGCGAGCTGGGCCTCGACACGCCGGCCCGGCTGCAGGCCCAGGACTCGCTCGCCCGCGACCCCGGCAACGCCGCCGCCCACCGCTTCCTCGCCGATCTCTTCGCCGACCGCCAGCGCTACCAGATCTCGCGCACGAGCGAGCAGCTCCAGGCGCAGCTCGCGGGCCCCCTCGAGGCCGAGCCGGTCTCGCCCCGGCTGGGTTACGGCGACCTCTCGATCGCTCCCGGGGCGGCCGCCCTCTTTCCCGGCTTCGGCGAATACGGCTTCGCCTTCGAGCGCGAGCGGCTGACGGCGCTCGGTACCGGCCTCGTCGGTACCTCCGAGACCGTGGCGGGCGAGGGCCTCGTGGGCGCGCTCTACGACCGCGCCGCCTTGAGCGCCGGTTGGCTGTCGAGCCGGACCGACGGCTTCCGCGACGACGCCCGGATCGACAACGACCTCTTCAACCTGGTCGGTCGCTTCCAGGTCGACGAGACGCTCCAGCTCCAGCTCGAGGGCCGCCGTCGCGAGACCGAACGCGGCGACATCGCTCAGCGCTTCGATCCGGACCTCTTCCTGCGCAACCAGGACAATCGGCTGCGGCAGGACCTGGCGCGGCTGGGTGCCGCCTGGCGGCCGCGGCCCGAGACCATGGCCCTGGGCTCGCTCATGCTCACCGACCAGCGCGAGGAGAACAGCCGCGCCGGGCCCAACACGACCCAGGAGAGTCGGGGCTATCTGGGCGAGCTGCAGCTCCAGGAACGGCTCGGCCCGGTCCGGCTCGTGGCCGGCGCGGGCCTCACCTCGATCGACGTCGACGACGAATTCTTCGGGCCGCCCCGAACGTTCGAACGCGAGGCCAGGAACGCCTATCTCTACGCCACGGGCGAGCCGGGAGCGGCGCTGCGCGCGACGCTCGGCCTGTCGCTCGATTCCTACCGCAACCGCCAGCACGACATCGACGCGGTCGACCCCAAGATCGGCCTCGAATGGCGGCCGAGCGAGACGCTCGCGCTGCGCGCCGCCGCGGCGCGGACGGTCAAGCGGCCGCTTCTGGTCGACCAGACCCTCGAACCCACCCAGGTCGCGGGCTTCACCCAGCTCTTCGACGACGTCAACGGGACCGAGGCCTGGCTCTGGGGCCTCGGCGCCGACGTCAGGCTCGGCGACGGCCTGCACGCGGGCCTGCAATTCACCTGGCGGACGCTCACCGTACCGACCTTCTTGGGCGACGGCCCGATCTTCGACGACCAGGACGAGATCCGCCTCGAAGGCTACCTCGCTTGGCAGGCCCTGCCCGAGCTCGGCCTCTCGTTCGAGCCGTCGCTCGAGCGGTTCGACGTGGCGAGCGGCGACAGCGCCCGCTTCCCCGGCCGCGCCGACACGCTCGTCCTGCCGCTCCGGCTGCGCTGGCTCGCCGCTTCCGGGCTGTTCGCCGAGGCCCGGTTGAGCCTCGTGCACCAGGCGGTTCGGGACTATCTCCCGGCCGACGTCGAGGACGGCGATTCGACCTTCGCCACCCTCGACGCCGCGTTCGGCTGGCGACTTCCAGGGCGGCGCGGCAGCGTCGCGCTGGTCGCCACCAACATCCTCGACAAAGAGTTCAAATATCTCGACGACAATTACCGCACCAACGAGATCCGTCTGGGCTCCTTCGTCCCGGAGGCGACCGTGCTGTTGCGGGGAACGATCCGCTTCTAGAACCATCCTTGGGACGTATCCGCCCGGAGAAAAGCCCGTGCCTCGCTCCGCTCCGCGCCACGCACTCGCCGCTCTCGCCTTGGCCGTCGCGCTGTCGGTCCCGGCCGCCCGCGCGGCCGAGGGGGATCCGCCCGCGATCGATCCGATCGCGACCGACGAGGCCGCCGCCCAGGCCGCCCGCGGCGCCCGGCTGCTCGTGACGGTCGGCCCGGCGGGAGAGCTTCGGGCGAGCGTCCGCGGAACCTCCACGGGCACCGTCGAGCCGCCGATCAAGGCCGACGATCCGGCGGTCCGGGCGGTGCTGACGATGCTCGGCCTCGATCGGCCGGCTCGATTCGCGATCGTGGGCGTGCAGAACCCGCAATGCATCCGGATCTGCGAGCTGATCGGCGGCGATTACGTCTGCCGCAAGGTCTGCAACTGAGCCGATGCCGGTCGCGTCGACGCCGCGAGAGGAGACACACCGTGCCCTCCTTCCTGCCCCGCCCGTTGAGGATCCCCGGCCCGCTGCTTCTCCTCCTGCCGCTCCTCGCCGCGACACCGACCGGCGAGGCGGTGAGCGCCGCCGCCTGTGCAGCGGTGGCCGCCCGGCCCGACCGTGCGCACGCGGTGCAGCCGATCGCCACTTGCGACGCCTGCCGGACGAGCGGCAGGCGGGCCGGCTACAAGCAGTGTTGCGAGCAGGTCGGTGGCGACTATCGCTGCGAATGGGTTCCGTGCTGAGGATCGCCACCGAGAGCATGGAGGAGCACCCGTGACGAAGCTCGGCGAGGAAGCCCTCGACCGCCTCGTCCGCACCTTGCGCGAGACGGTCGCGGAGCGCGGCATCAGCGGCCTTCTGCTGATCGACGGTGACGGCCGGCCGGTGCTGCTTCCCTGGGGCAATGTCGCGGCCGACGATCCCTGCGAAGCCGAGGAGCCTGTCGTCCGCACGCGCAGCTACACGCTCACGCTCGAGTGCGGGCCCTGCAAGACGAGCGGGCCGCACGCCGGCAAGCGCCGCTGCTGCGAGCTGATCGGCGGCGACTATATCTGCCGCTGGGTCGCCTGCTGAGCCGGAGCCTCGCTCCCCGCCGAGCCCGAGAGCACCCGCCCGGCGCCGCCGCCGACACGGCCGGCCCGCCCCGGCCCCGGACAGGGCCTGGCCGAGCCCCTCTGCCGGCCGATCAGCGCTCGATCGTGACCCCGGCCGCGGCGCAGGCGGCACGGATCGCCTCGTTGCCCATCGTGGCGTAGCGCAGAGGCTCGGCCTTCTTCGGATCCTGCTCGGCCTCGACCACGACCCAGCCGCGATAGCCCGCTTCGGCGAGGAGCCTCGCCAATTCCTCGAAGTCGACGCAGCCCTCGGGATCGCCGGGCACGGTGAACACGCCCTCGATCACGCCCCTGAGGAAGCTCCAGCGCTCGCTCCGAACCTTCTCGAGAACGGCAGGGCGCACGTTCTTGGCGTGCACGTGGAGGATGCGGTCCGCATGCCGCCGGAAAGTCGCGGCCACCTCGCCGCCCGCGAAGGTCAGATGGCCGGTGTCGAACAGGAGCCCCACGCTCCTGTCCGTGTTGGCCATCAACAGGTCGATCTCGGCCTCGGTCTCGACCACCGTGCCCATGTGGTGGTGGTAGGCCATCGGGCACTCTTCGGCCGCCAGCCAATCCGCGAGCTTGGTGAGCTTCTCGCCGTAGCGGCGCAGATCGTCGGGCTTCAGTTTCGGCCGGTCGGCGACCGGCACGCTCATCCGGTTCTGCACCGTACCGGTGGTCTCGGCATAGACCAGTACCGGACAACCCATCGCCTGGAGGAGGTGGAGGTGCGGGGCGAGCCGCTTCTTCTCCTCCTCGAGCGTCAGGTCCAACAGCCCGCCCGAGAACCAGCCCGAGACCAGCACGAGCCCGTGCGCCTCGAGCAGCGGGCGGAGCTCTTTCGGATCGTTCGGGAACTTGCCGCCCTTCTCGATGCCCGAATAGCCCGCTCGCGCCGTCTCGGCGAGGCAGCGCTCGAGCGGGATGTCGCCGCCGAGCTCGGGCAGGTCGTCGTTCGACCAGCCGATCGGATTGATGCCGAGCCGCACGCTCGCCTTCGCTCGCTCCGCCACGGCTCACACTCCCACCCGCTGACGCTGCTTGCCGGCCCGGTGTTGGGCGAAGGCTTCCTGCACGCTCGCCCGGGCGCTCACCTCGGGCGTGCCGCACTCCCACCAGGCGCCGTTGCCCTCGGTCCAGTCCCGGGCCTGCACCTCGACGTGGATCACGGTCGTCCGATCGGCCGCCTTGGCGCGCCGGAAAGCGTCCTCGAGCTCGCCCACCCCCCGCGCACGAATCCCGATCGCCCCCATCGCCTCGGCGTGCTTGGCGAAATCGACCCGAACGAGCTCGCCCGCCCGGCGGCAGTCCTCGAGCTGGTTGTTGAACGAGGGGATGCCCTTGGCCCGCTGCAGCCGGTCGATCACCGCGAAGCCGCCGTTGTCACAGACCACGACGATCAGCTTGTGGCCGGTCAAGACGCTCGAATAGATGTCGGAGTTCATCATCAAATAGCTGCCGTCACCCACCATGACGACGACGTCGCGCGAGGGGTCGGCCATCTTGGCGCCGAGCCCGCCCGCGATCTCGTAGCCCATGCAGGAGAAACCGAACTCGCAATCGAAGGTCGAGGTCGCCCGGCCACGCCAGGCCATGCACAGCTCGCCCGGTAGCCCACCCGCCGCGGTGAGCGCCAGATCGCGCGGATCGACGAGCCGGTTCACGATGCCGATCACCTGGGCGTAGCTCGGCACCTCGGCGTTGGTCGGTCGGGTCCGCTCGTCGATGAAAGCGTTCCACTCGGCGTAGCGCTTCTCGCCCGTGGCGAGCCAGTCGGCCGGTGCACGCCAGTCGCCGAGCGCGGCATCGAGCTCCTCGAGGGTGACGAGCGCGTCGCCCACCACCGGCTGCGCCAGGTGCTTGGTCGCATCGAACCGCGCGGCGTTGATCGCCACGATCCGCGCCTCGGGGTGGAAGAGCGACCAGGAGCCGGTCGTGAAGTCCTGCAACCGGGTGCCGATCGCGAGCAGGAGATCGGCCTCGGCGGCCATGGCGTTGGCGGAGCTCGAGCCCAGGATCCCGATCGGGCCCACGTTGCAGGGATGCTCGTGCAGCAGCACGGTGCGGCCGGCGATCGTCTCGGCGACCGGCAGGGCGCGCCGCTCGGCCACGGCCGCGAGCACCGCTTCGGCCTCGCTGTAGCGCACCCCGCCACCGGCGATCACGAGCGGCCGCCGTGCCGCCCGCAGAAGAGCCACCGCCTTCTCGAGCTCGCGCCGGTCGGGCCGCGGTCGCCGCGGCTCGTGGACCACGGGCTCGAAGAAGCGCACCGGCCAGTCGAAGGCCTCGCCCTGGACGTCCTGGCAGAGGCCGAGGAAGGCCGGGCCGCAGTCGGCCGGGTCGAGCATGGTGGCGAGCGCCTGCGGCAGCGAGGCGAGGAGCTGTTCCGGCCGCGTGATCCGGTCCCAATAGCGCACGACGGGCTTGAAGGCGTCGTTCACCGAGATCGTCGGATCGCCGAACTGCTCGACCTGCTGCAGCACGGGATCGGGCGCTCGGCTCGCGAAATAGTCGCCCGAGAGCAGAAGGACGGGCAGCCGGTTGGTGTGACCGACCCCGGCGGCGGTGACCATGTTCGCGGCCCCCGGACCGATCGAGGACGTGGCGACCATGATCTGCCGCCGCCGTTTCGCCTTGGCGAAGCCGAGGGCGGCGAGCGCCATGCCCTGCTCGTTCTGGCCGCGCCAGGTGGGCAACTCGTCCCTGGCCGCCTCGAGCGCTTCCGAGAGGCAGGTCACGTTGCCGTGGCCGAAGATCGCGAACACGCCCGGGAAGAGCGGCACCTCCCGCCCCTCGATCCGGGTCCGCTGGGCGATCAGCCAGCGCACGAGCGCCTGGGCCATGGTCAACCGGACGGTCCGCATGGGCCTCCCTCCCCGCTGCGCGAGGCGGACCATACAGCCCGCCGTGCCCGGGGCAAGGCGCGAGCGGCGGGCCCCGCCCCGCGTACCGGCCGCGCGGGCCGCGGGGCGGAGAGCGGTGGCCGACCGCGTCGCGATCGCTCCGGCCTCATCGCCGCCCACGGACGAAAGGGTTCCGATGCCCGGGTCCGGGCTGGGCTCACCCCTCCCGTGTCACTGTGACCGCCGCGCGCCGGCGCCGGGTCGGCGAGCCTCCTCTCGCATCGCGGTCGCGGCACCCGCTCTCGGCGCGGCGTCCTTTCGTGTCCCCGCCGCGGCCGCGGGACCGTGCGCTCGGCGCGCGCCGCCCTCCTCGTGATCGTCGAAACGGCCCCGTGTCGGCCCCCGCCGCCCCTTCTGCGTCCTCCGGGCAGCCTCTTGCCGACCCTGCGTCGCCCACCCGCCCGCCGACGAAGGCCGGCTGCCACCCTCGCCCGGCGCGCGCCGGAAAGGCGCTGCCGGCGATCGGGTGCGTCCGGTACCGCCCCGGGGGGCCCGGCGATCCTCCGGCCGCCGCGTCCGCCCGCACCGCCCCACCTTTGACAGGGGCGCGGCGATCCGCTCGACTCCGCCCGCCGTTCCGGGGGAGAAGGAAAATGCTCCGTTTCGCGCTGTTCGGCTGTGGCCGGATCGGCCGCATGCACGCGGGCTACGTGAAGGCACACCCGCGTGCCGAGCTCGCCTGGACCTTCGACGTCCACCGAGCCGCCGCCGAGGCGGTCGCCGCGGAGACCGGGGCGAAGGTCGCCGCTACGGTCGAAGAGGCGCTGGCCGATCCCACGGTCGGTGCGGTGCTGATCGCCTCCTCGACCGACACCCACGTCGATCTGATCACGAAGAGCGCCGAGGCCGGCAAGGCGATCCTGTGCGAGAAGCCGATCGACCTCGACATCGCCAAGGTCGACGCCTGCTGGCAGCGGATCGGCCATCGGGGCGTGCCGATCCAGATCGGCTTCAATCGGCGCTTCGATCCCTCCTTCGCGAGCCTCGCCCGCAGGCTCAGGGCGGGCGAGATCGGCGAGCCGCGCCAGGTGCTGATCACCTCGCGCGATCCCGACATCCCCTCCGACGACTACATGAAGGTCGCGGGTGGTCTCCTGCGCGACATGACCATCCACGATTTCGACCTCGCCCGGTTCCTCCTGCCGGAGGAGCCGGTGGCGGTCTTCGCCGTGGCGAGCGCGCTGATCGACGAGCGGGTGCGGCGGCTCGGCGAGCACGACACCGCGGTCGTGGTGCTGACCACCGCGACCGGCAAGCAGGCCGTGATCACCAACTATCGGCGCGCGGTCTACGGCTACGATCAGCGGATCGAGGTCGTGGGCGAGAAGGGGATGCTCAAGGCCGAGAACCGCCACCCGACCACGGTCGAGGCCTGGACCGCCGAGCACACCGGGGCGCGCGATCCGGTCCTTCACTTCTTCATCGAGCGCTACCGCGAGGCTTATGCCGCCGAGCTCGACGCCTTCGTGCGCGCCGTACTCGACCGGGAGCCCGTGCCGGTGACCTTCGCCGACGGCCGGGCGGCGCTGCGCCTCGCGGACGCGGCCTACGAGTCGCTCGCCACGGGCCGCATCGTCCGCCTCGATTGAGCGGCGGGCGGCCGGAGCCCGAACCCGCAGCTGCTCCCTCGGGCGCCGGGCGCCCCCGGGCTCGCGAGGTCACGGTCGCGCCCGGCGACGGTCCGACCACGGCCGGCGCCGGTCCCGGTCGGCCGGACCGTCGGTCGAAAGGGCGAGCAGCCGGGCCGTCGCCTCCCGCGGCCGGCCGATCGCACGAGCGCAGGCGCGGCAGCGCAGCGACTTGCCGATCACCCGAGATCGCGCGCCTCCTCGGAAGGCGAACCGAGCGCCCTGTCCGGCGAGGGCCGCGCCGCTTCGCCGCCGGGACGGGTGACGGTCGGCGGGGAGGCCGGCCCTCCGACCGGGCCGGCCGCCATCGGCCGGCCGGTACCGTGACCGGGTGGAGCCGATGGCCATGCCCGGCCTCGATCGTAGGACGATCGAGGCGGGCGCGCGGATCGGCGGGTCGGCGCCGTCCGGTCGGGCCGGGAGGGTCGAGCAGCCGCCGGCGCCGCACCCGGCCCGGGTGATCCCGCGAGGGAGGGACGGGACGCCAGGCGCGAAGACCGCGTGTCGCCTTCGGCGTACCGGCTCGGACGGCGGGGCCGCTCCGAGCCCGCGACCCGCGCGGGGGCGGTCCCGCGAGCCGGGCCGGCTCGAGATCGAGCGGCGCGCCGGCGACCGGTACCGGGAACGGTCGGCGCGGCCGCCACCCGTCGTTCCCCGGCGTGGTAGGCCTCGCACGAGCTCGCTCGCGCGAAGGCATCCTTTCGGATGCCTGCGGTCGGGTCCTTCCCGAGCCCACGCGCCGAGCAGTCCTGTCGAACGGACGAGCCGACCCGGAGCCGGCGAGAACCGGCCCGACGCGCCGCGAAAGGTCGAGCCACGGCCGAACCGGGGAGAGCACCGAAGCCGAGGCCGACGGCGGGTGCCCCCGAGCCGCCGTCGTCTCGAAGCCGCCGGCGCCGCTCGCAGGCCGGTGGCGGCCCCGGGTCGAAGGGACCGACGGCGGCTCGCCGCGGACGGTCGGCTGGCCCCTTCGGGAGCGCCGGAGCACGGCGTGCCGGTCGCCCCGCAGGACAGGCCGAGGTCGGGAACCGATCGCCGTTCCGGGCACCGGTCGCAGCGGTCCGCGCGGGGCCCTCGCCCGCCAGGAACGGCGTCGGCGGCGCAGCGCATCCGTCTCGCCGCGAAACGGGTCCCGCCGCGGCCCTCGAGAGTTCGGCCCCGGGACGGTGCGCCGGCGGGCCGCCTTCCCGTGCGGGTCGCTCCGGGTTCCTCTCGAGGGCCGGCACGCGGCCCGAGCGGTCTGCCCCCTCGTCCTCGCGGCCTCGACCACCGGCCGACGCGTTCGCCGCTCCCCACCCGGATCGTCGCCCGGCTCCGCGGGCGCCGGGCTTCCCGGAGGCGGTGCGAGCGGGAACGTGGCGCCGGGTGAACGCTCCTCGGATGCGACCACGGATCGTTGTCGGATCCGTATCGACTCCGATCGAAGCCCATCGCCGCTTCCGCCGATCGGCCGTCCTGCCTCGAACCCGGATCTCCTTCGAGGTGGGGGACCGAGCGGCGGCCGAGAAGCCGGCCGCGCCACCGCGAACCGCCCGGCGGGCCACCGCGACGGTCCGGCGCCGCCCCGGACCGCGCAGCCGGAGAGCCCGGCCCGCCGGGACGGCGAGCGGAAGTCGGGCGACATCCCGAGCCGACGGGGCCAGACCCGCTCCCTCGCGGCTCGGTTTCGCGAGGGCACCGAGGCTCGCGGCCGAGCACCGGTCTACGTCCTCGCGGAGCGCTTCGGTGGGGTCCGTCGAAACCGCCGGTCTCGTTACCGTTTCGTACCGGCGCGCGAAGCGGGTCGGCGCGGCGGCGCGACCCGCAAACGCAATCGACGAGGCCTTCGATGCCCGGCCCGTTCGGGCACACGCCCCCCTGCCCGGCTCGGGCGGCATCGCCGTCTCGCCGACCGACCCGTCTGCGCGCGGCGCACCGATCGGATCGGTCCGGGACCGGGAGCGGACCGTGGCCGGTCCCCTCGCTCACCGGAACCCCGAGGGCGGATGAGGTCGAGAACGCCACCTCCGGCGCCCGGCGAGCATCCGCTCCTCGGGCCCGCCGCCAGGACTGCGGTACCCGGTCGACGAGACGTGCCGCCACTGCGCTCCCGGGCCCAGCCGATCGCACGGGTAGCGGTCGCGAACCGGAGGGCGCCGCGCGCGGGCCCGCCCGGGCGGCGTTCGGAGCTCCTCGATCCGACGCCGCCACGGTCTCTTCCGGCGAGCGTCCGCTCCGCCGCGCAGGCGCGCCACCGACACGCTCCCGGGTCGACGCGCGCGATCGCCCGTCCGTGTCGCCACCCTCTCCCGGCGGGACGCTCGCGCCCGCGCCCGCGGCGTCGCGGCCGCACCGCTCGTTGCTGCCCGCGGACGTCGGGCTCGCTTCCGCGAGCCCTTTGCACTCGGCCCCTCGGGGCTCCCTCCGTGGCCCCCAGGTCCCCGGTCGGTACGCGCGCGGGGCGCGAGCCTGTCGGCGCGGGCGTCGTTTCGGACATCGAATCTTCGTCCGCGCGTCGGGGCGCGAGCGTCCGAGCCGCTGCGCCGAACCCGACGTCGTCCGTGCCCACGGGTAGGCAGGCGCAGCCGGACTCGCGGCCGTCGCTCGCGAGCCCTTCGCCCGCGTGCCCGCCGGGTCGCGACGGTGCCGAGGAAGCGAACCGGATCGCCCTGCCCTCGCGGGAGCGCCCACCGGGCGCCGGATCACCCGGCCCGACCGAGCGGGCCCTTCGATACCCCACCGGCCGGAGCGGACCGGTGACCCGGGCCTCTCCCGACGCGGGCGTCGCTCACCATCCGCTGCCGGTCGGTGGCGCGCGGTGCGGAATGCCCCCTCCGGTACACCCGGGACGATCGTACCCGTGTCCGGCGCGCGAGCAGCGCGGGTTCGATGGGCTCGCCACGCCCGGGATGCTCCGCTCCCACGGAGCGGACCGACCACCGTGGCCCCGTCGGCGGTTCGCGCAGGAGGGCCGCGGGTTTCCGGTCGACCGTCCGAACGCGTCGATGTTCCGTCTCCCCGCTCACCGGACGTCGGGCCGCTCTCGTCGCCGCTGTCCGCCGGCGGCGCTCCGGCGACCTCGCCCGTGCCGAAGGCGAGCGGGCCACCGTGGTCGCACCGCTCGGAGAGCCTCGGCGCGAACAGCCGGAGCGCGGACGATACCGCCCGAACGGCGGCCCGCACGCTCCCTCGCGCTCGCTCACGGTGTGTCCGATCGCCGGAACGCCGGCACGCCCCCGGGGTCAGGGCAGGCGCGGCAACGGCGTGTTCTGGGCGAGTGCCGCGGTCACCTGCTTGGCCTTCCCCGGTTCCATGGCGGCGAGTACGGCGGCGAGCTTCGCCTCGCGCATCCGACGGACGATCGGCAGCAAGACCTCGAGCGCGAGCTGGTCGAAGACCTGGGCCGCGTTCTTCGCTTTCATCGCCTCGTAGGTCTTCACGAGCTGGGCGAGCTCGGCCTCGTCTTTCTCGCGGATCTTCGAGGCGGTCGCCTCGAGCTCCTTCTTGAGGGCTTCGAGCCGGCCGAGCTGCTCGCCTAGGCGCGTCTCGACCGCCACCACCGTCGCCTCGCGCAGCACGAGCTCCTGCTCGCGCCGGTCGAGTTCGGCGGCCCGCCGCGCGAGTTCGGCGGCGACGTCGGCGAGAGGGTCGGCAGACGTCGGGGCGACACGGCCGCTGCCGGGGGCACTCGGGCCCGTGAGGTTCGCCGGCCCCGGGCCCGCGCCGCCCTCGGGGCCGGCGGCGGGCTCCACCGCCGGCACGGGCAGGAGGGCTTCGAGAAGCCCGGTCGCGGCGGCGACCTCGCCGTCCGGCGCATCGGCGGCGGCCGGCTCGGCCTCGGCCACCGCCGCAGGGGCGGTCGCTCCGGGCCACTCGATCCGTCCCGCGAGCTCGGCGAGCCTGAGTGCGGCGAGCAGCAGGGCCAGGGCGGCGGTGATCAGGAGCGGGCTCGGCCGGCGGCCGCGACCCGCGAGGGCCACAGCGAGGCCACCCGGCCCGTGGAGATGCTCGCCGCGACGGCTCATCGGAGCTTCTGCAGCGCCTCGAGGAGATCGTCGCGGACCCGCCGGCGAGGCGGGGCCGGTGCAGCGGCCGGCTCGGCCGCGGCGGGAGTTGGTGCCGGCGGCGGCTCCGGTTGGGCGGTCGTCCGCAGCGCCTGCGCGTCCTGCCGGGCCCTGAGCTCGGCCACGAGGCGGGCCCCCTGACCGAGCGCGTCCTCGAGCCGGCGCGCCATCTTCTGGGCGGCCTCCACCGTACGGTCGAGCTCCTCGCGCCGGTCGCGCGCCGCGCTCTCCTGGGCTTCCCGGGCGACGGCGGCCTCGCCGCTCGCCGCCTTCATCTCCTGCACGATCCGCTCGGCGCGGGCGGTGGCGGTCGCGAGCGATTCGACGAAGGCGGCGATCTCGGCCCGATCGGACCGCAGCGCCACGAGCCGGCGATGGACCCGCACGCACCAGAACGCCGTGACCGAGAGCAGCACGATCGAGAGGAGGTCGAGCGCCATTCGCAACATGTCGTGAGCCTCTCACCCGTCCCGTTCGCGGACGATTCGCTCCTCGATTCGCACCGATACGCGATCGCCGACCCGCCCGAGCTTGCCGAGGAGGAGCGGGACCCCGCCGCAGCGCAGCACCACCGGGTCGTCGGGGCGGACGTCGAGCGGCAGGACGGCGCCGGGCCGCAGGTCGAGCAGCTGCCGCAGGCCCACACTGCCGCCGTCGAGCACCGCCTCGAGCTCGACCGCGGCCCCCAGGATCCTGTCCTCGAAATGGCGCTCCCAGATGGGATCGCGACCGAACCGCTCGCCCGGGAAGGTCTCGGCGAGCCGTGCTCGGACCGGCTCGAGCGTCGCGTAGGGCAGGAGAAGGGCGAGGCCCCCGCCCCGGCCGTCGAGAAGGACGCTCAGGCGGAGCAGCACACAGCCGTTGCCCGGCCGGGTGATCGCCGCGAAGCGCGGATCGGTCTCGATCCGCTCGAGCTCGAAGCGCACCGCGCCGACCGGTGCGAAAGCGCGGGCGAGATCGGCGAGCACGATCCGCACGAACCGCTCGACGAGCGTGGTCTCGATCGTGGTCAGCGCCCGGGCTCCGCCGGCGAGAGCCGTACCGGCGCGGCGGCCGCCGAGCAGGATGTCGACGAGCGCGAAAGCCAGCGCCCGCTCGACGGTCAGGAGGCCGCGGCCTTGCCACTCGACGGCACGGAAGACGGCGATCGGCACCGGCCGCTCGAGGCTCCCGAGATAGGTCCCGAAGCGGCGCGCGCCGAGCTCGTCGGTGGCGAGATCGACCGGCCCACCCGTCAGCTCGCGCAGGCTCTCGACCATCGCGCTCCGCAGTCGGTCGACCACCGCCTCGAGCATCGGCAGACGCTCGTGGGCGACCGCGTCGCGGGCGACCAGGGCCAGGACGGCGGGTTTCGCCCCGTCGCGTGCCCCGCCCAGGAGCGCCGCCACCTCGGCCCGCTCGAGCAAGGGCTCGCCCGCTTCCTCCGCGGCCGGCCGGGCGGCCTCGCCCCAGCCGAGCCCGTCGTCGACCTCCTCGGCGCCGGCCGGCGTCGGCGCCTCGGGCCCCACCGTGTTCACCGCACGCCTCCCCACTCGCCCGGCGGCCTACTGGACCAGCATCTCCTTGAACAGGACGTCGTTGATCCGGTTCGGCGCGACCGCCTGGTTGATCCGCGCGAGCAGCTCCTCTTTGAGCGTGAGCATGCCGTTCGCGCCCTGGATCTCGTCGGCGTCGAGAGCCCGCAGATAGAGCTGGAAACTGTCCATGATGCGGGGCGTGAGCGTCTTCACCTGCTCGGCCGTGCGGGCGTCCTTCACCTCGAGAGCGACCTTGAGCTTGAGGAACCGCGCCCGCTTGTTCGTGGATTTGAGGTTCACGAGGATGTCGGGCAGATCGACGAAGGCGATCTGCGGGACCGGCGGTGCCCCGTGGCCGTCGGCCGGCGCGGCACCGTGATCCTCGGCGGCGGGTGCGCCGTGCGCCGGTGCCGCCGCCTCGCTCTTGCCGCCGCCGAACAGGCCGAGGAACCAGGCGGCGGCCCCGCCGCCGCCCGCGACCACGAGAACCGCCGCGAGGATCAAGACGAGCTTGAGCCCGCCGCCCTTCTTCGCTTCGCCCCCCGCCTCGTCGCCCTTTTTCGCTGCCGCCATGGCTCCACCCCGTGCGCTCGGGCACGCCGCATCGCGCCCGAACGGGTCCTAGCCGACCAAGGGTTAACATTCGGTTTCCTTCCCGCTCCCGGATACGCCGCCCGGCAGGATGTGCCGGGCAAGGCTTGCCGGAGCCCGACCGAGCCGACCCCACATCCCGGGATGCGACTGCGCCCGGGCCGGGTGGCACGGCGGATGCATGCGGCGGGCGGCAGGGAGAACGCGCTTGGATACCACCTCCTACGTCGCCTTGAGCCGCCAGATCGCCCTGCAACGGGCGTTGCAGGTGGTCGCCAACAATGTCGCCAATCTCGGCACGACCGGCTTCAAGGCCCAGTCGGTGCTGTTCGAGACCGTCCTCGAGCGGGCCGGCGAACCGCGCACCGTGGCCTTCGTCCAGGACGTCGCCACGGTCCGGGATCCGAGCCCGGGACCGATCCTGCCGACCGGAGGACCGCTCGATCTCGCGATCCGGGGGCCGGGCTACTTCACCGTGCTGACCCCGGCCGGCGAGCGCTACACCCGAGCGGGTCAGTTCCTGCGCGACGCGCAGGGCGAGCTCGTCACGCCGGACGGCCATCCCTTGCTCGACGAGGGCGGCCGACCGATCGTCCTGCCGCCGGAGGAGACCGCGCCCACGATCGCCGCCGACGGCACGATCGCCGGCCGCCGCGGTATCCTCGGCAGGATCGGCCTCGTGAGCTTTCCCGCCCCCGAACGGCTGCGGCCCGAGGGTGGCGGCCTCCTGGCGAGCGACGAGCCGCCGATCCCCGGTGCGCCGGGCGGCATCGTCCAGGGCGCGCTCGAGGGCTCGAACGTCCAGGGCGTGCTCGAGATCACCCGCTTGATCGAGATCACCCGGGCCTTCGAGGGAACCCAGCGCATGATCGAGACCCACCACGAGCTGACCCGGCGGGCGGTCGAGCGCCTCGCCGGGGTCAGCGCCTGAACCGGTCGCTCCCGCCCACGACGAGCGAGGAACCCATGCGATCCCTGAGTGTCGCCGCCACCGGCATGATGGCCCAGCAGCTCAACGTCGAGGTCATCTCCAACAACATCGCCAACATGACGACCACGGGCTTCAAGCGGATGCGGCCCGAGTTCCAGGACCTGCTCTACCAGAGCGAGCGGCGCACCGGCGCCGTGACCTCCGACACCGGCACGATCGTGCCGGCCGGGGTGCAGCTCGGTCTCGGCGTCAAGACCGCCGCCGTCTACCGCATCCACGACCAGGGCAGCCTCGTGAACACCGAGAACCGCTTCGACGTGGCGATCCAGGGCGAGGGCTTCTTCATCGTCGAGAAGCCCGACGGCGAACCGGCCTACACCCGCTCGGGCAATTTCCAGCTGAGCCCACAGGGGGTGATCGTCACCCAGGACGGTTACCCCGTGAGCCCCGGCATCACCGTGCCGAGCGAGGCGATCGACGTCTCGATCGCCGCCGACGGCCAGGTCACGGCCAAGCTGCAGGGCCAGACCGGCGTCGTCGTGCTCGGCCAGCTCGAGCTCGCGAGTTTCGTCAACCCCGCCGGGCTCGAGGCGATCGGCTCCAACCTCCTGATCGAGACCGAGGCCTCGGGACCCGCCCTGATCGGCCCGCCCGGCAGCGAGGGCAAGGGCACCGTGCTGCAGGGCCATCTCGAGAGCTCGAACGTGAACGCGGTGCAGGAGATCACCCAGCTGATCGCTGCCCAGCGGGCCTACGACATGAATTCCAAGGTGATCCAGGCATCCGACGAGATGATGGGCACCGTGACCCAGCTGCGCTGAGGCCGACCGTGCGCAATCGCCGCTTCCCGCTCCGGGCCACCCTCCTCCTGGCCGGCCTCCTGACGGCCACGGTCGCCCGGGCCGAGCCCGCCACCCTGGCCCCGCGCGAGCCCTTGACCGCCGGCGTCGTTCGCAGCCTGGTCGAAGCGGCGCTGCCCGCCCAACCGCCCGGCCGCCGTCTCGAGGTGGCGATCGCCGAGCCGCGCCTGCCGCTCGCGAACCCGTCGGACCGACCGGTGGTGCTCGCCCTCGAGGAGCTGAAGCTCGACGAGGCCCGCCAGCGCTTCGCCGCCCAGCTCGTGGTGCGGGTCGACGGCCGGGTCACGGGCGTGGTCGAGGTCGCCGGTCCCGCCCGGCCGCTGGTCGAAGTGCCGGCCCCCCTCCAGCCCCTCCGCGAGGGCCAGCCGATCGAGCCGGGCCTGCTCGGCACGGTCTGGGTCGCGGAGAGCCAGCTGCCTCCGGACGTGGTCCTGGCGGCCGATGCGGTCGTCGGTCGGGAGGCGGAGCGGCGGCTCGCCCCCGGCCGACCGATCCGGCAGGGCGACCTGCGGCCGGCCCGGCTCGTCCGCAAGGGCGAGATCGTCACGCTGATCTTCCAGCGCGGTCCGATCGAGCTCACCGCCCAGGCCCGGGCGCTGCAGGACGGTGCGGAGGGCGAGCGGATCCGGGCCGTCAACCTCGACAGCGAGCGGCCGGTGAGCGGTCTCGTGATCGGCCGCCGGCGGCTGCTCGTGGGTACCGCGGAGGTCGGCCGATGAGCAGCCTCGGCCGCATCGGCCTCGCCCTCGCCGTCGCCCTCTCGGCCGGCGCCTGCACGGTCGCCGAGCGCCTGGCCGAGGTCGGCCGGGCACCCGCGCTCGAGCGGCCGGCCAACCCGGTCGAGCGGCCGGGCTGGCGGCCCGTCACCATGCCCATGCCGGAGCCCGAGCCGCAGGTGGCGGCCGGCGCCAATTCGCTCTGGCGCTCGGGTGCGCGCGGTTTCTTCCGCGATCAGCGGGCGCGGCGGGTCGGCGACGTCTTGACCGTCAACGTCACGATCAACGACAAAGCGGAATTGTCCAACACGAGCCGGCGCACGCGCACCAACAGCGATACGATGGGGCTCACGAACATCTTCGGCCTCGAGAACAAGCTCGACAAGATCCTGCCCACCCCGATCGACCCCTCGAGCCTGGTCGACGCCAGCAGCGCGATGCAGAACCGCGGTGTGGGCGCGACCGAGCGCGAGGAGACGGTGCGGCTCAACGTCGCGGCGGTCGTCACCCAGGTGCTGCCCAACGGCAACCTCGTGGTCGAGGGTCGCCAGGAGGTGCGGGTCAATTTCGAGGTCCGCGAGGTGATCGTGGCGGGCGTGGTCCGGCCCGAGGACATCACGCCGCGCAACACGGTGCCGCACGACAAGATCGCCGAGCTGCGCGTCGCCTATGGCGGCCGCGGCCAGCTGACCGACGTCCAGCAGCCGCGCTACGGCGCCCAGGTGCTCGACATCCTGCTCCCCTATTGAGGCGGGCCGCCTCGCGGCGATGCGGCCGCCGGCCGATCGGCCGAGCGACCCGGCGGTCCCGCCCGCCCCCGCGCTTCAGGCGCGGGCCGGCCGGCGCAGCCCGCCGAGGCCCGGGATCCGGGCCAGGAGGTCGACGAGCCGGCCGCCCAGCCGCCCCACCTCGAGCGCGTCCTCGATCCGCCGGTCGAGGAAGGCCCAGGTCTCGGCGCAGCCCTCGGAAGCGTCGTCGAGCCAGAAGAGCGTGGTCGCGGAGAGAACACCCGCGAGCGTGAGCCTCCGGGTGTAGCGGTCGAGACCCGAATCGGCCTCGGGCGGCAGGCCGACCGCCTGCCAGATCCGATCGAGCGTGGTCCAGAAGCCCTTGCCGGCCTCGACCAGGTTGCCGGGCAGGCTGCGCGCCGCGAGCGCCCGGCGGACCGCCTCGCGGTGCGGGGTCAAGGGCTCGAGCCGGGCGCGGACGAGCCGGGCCACCCGGCGGCGGATCGAGAGCCGCTGCAGCTCGTCGGCCGGGCAGGCCTCGAGCATCCGCCGATCGGCCCAGTCGTCGAGCCAGGCGAGCAGGCTGTCGCCGCCCTGCGGGAACAGTCGGCGGGCGGTCGCCCGGTCGATCCCGGCATCGTCGGCGGCGGCCAGGAGGGTGCGGGTCGACCAGCCGTCGAAGGCGGCGTGCTGGAGCGCCGCCTCGAGGATCCGGTCGCGCTGCTCCTGGCGCTCGCGCAGGGCCTCACCGCTCATCGCACCTCCTCGGCCGCGGCCGCGGCGCGCTGCCGGGCGAGCTCGCTCTCGAAGGCGAGAGAGCGCAGATCGCGCATCCGCATAGGGAACAAAATCCCATCGAGATGGTCCACCTCGTGCTGGAGGATGCGGGCGAACAGGCCCGCCGCCTCGCCCTCGAGCGGACGGCCCTCGAGGTCGAGAGCCCGGAAGCCGACCCGCCGGACGCGCGGCACGAGACCGCGCAGCTCGGGGATCGAGAGGCAACCCTCGAAGGCCTCCTCGAGCGTCTCCTCGAGCGGCTCGAGCTCGGGGTTGACGAGCACGAGCGGGCTCGCCTCGCGCGCCCCCTCGCGGTCGGTGATCGGCAGCGCCACGATCAGCCGCAGGCTCGCGTGCACCTGGGGTGCGGCGAGGCCGATCCCGGAGGCGTCGCGCATGGTCTCGACCAGGTCGGCGGCGAGCGCACGGATCTCGGGGGCGGTCGGGTCGGGGACCGGCCGCGCGCGGGCGAGCAGGATCGGGTGGCCGAGCCGGGCGATCTTCAGAAGAGCCATGGCGCCCATCTATTCCCCCGCGGCGGCGCGGGAAAGGGGCGCCCGCGCCGGCGCGGCGGCTTGGCGCGGGAGCGAGGCGATGCTACATGAGGGCCACGTGCTCCGCGAGGAGCGCGGGAGTGTTTTCGTCCCGAATGACGGGCCAGAGCGAGGAGAACGCACCCTGATCGAGGTCCAGGTTCGCGACAACAACGTCGACCAGGCGCTCCGCGCGCTGAAGAAAAAGATGCAGCGGGAGGGCCTCTACCGTGAAATGCGGATGCGGCGGCACTACGAGAAGCCGTCCGAGCGCCGGGCGCGCGAGCGCGCCGAGGCCATCCGGCGCTACCGCAAGCTCCTCAAGAAGCGGGCCGAACGCGACGAGCTCTGAGCCGCGGCCGGCGGTCCTCCGCCGGCCGGCCCGCTCCGGCACGCCGTCCCCGGCCTCGACCCGGCCGACGCGACCTGCGAGCCACCCGCCGCGGCGGCTCCGGCCGGCCCGACGAGCGGGCCGGTTTTCGCTCGGCTCGCGGGCGCCCGAGCCGCGATTCGTTCCTCGGACGGTCCGGGCGGCGCCGCGCCTCGTTGCCGCTCGAGGCGCGCGGGTGCGGATGTCGCTCGCGAGTGGCGGCGCTCCCTTCGCGAGCCCCGGGGGGCCCCGCCTCAGCCGAAGATCCCGTGGAAGCGGCCGAGGAAGCTCTTGAGCCGCTCGTTCGAGGCGTTGCGGAACAAGAGGTCCGGCGGACCCTGCTCGACGATCCGGCCGCGGTCCATGAACAGCACCCGGTCGGCCACCTCGCGTACGAACAGGAGCTCGTGGCTCACCACCAGCATGGTCATGCCCGAGGCCGCGAGGTCCTTGATCACCGCCAGCACCTCGGCCACGAGCTCGGGATCGAGGGCGGAGGTCACCTCGTCGAGCAGCACGAGCTCGGGCTCCATCGCCACCGCCCGGGCGATCGCCACGCGCTGCTGCTGCCCGCCGGAGAGCTGGTAGGGATAATGCTGCCGCCGGTCGGCGAGACCGACCCGCTCGAGCCAGCGCTCGGCGATCGCCCGCGCCTCGACCTTCGGCCGTTTCTGCACCTTGACCAGCCCCAGCATCACGTTCTGGAGCGCGGTCATGTGCGGGAACAGGTTGAACTGCTGGAAGACCATGCCGATCCGGGCCCGCTGCGCGGCGATCGCCCTCTCCTTGAGCCGGACCCGCCTTCCGCCCTCGCGCCGATAGCCGATCGGCTCGCCGCCGACCTCGATCTCGCCCTGTTCGAACTCCTCGAGCAGGTTGACGCAGCGCAGGAAGGTGGTCTTGCCCGAGCCCGACGCGCCGATGAGGGCCACCACCTCGCCGGCCGCCATCTCGAGGTCGATGCCCTCGAGCACCTCGATCGTGCCGAACCGCTTGTGCACGTCGCGGGCGACCAGCACCGGCCGTGCCGGCCTGCCGTCGGTCTCGCCGCCCGCTTGCGCCTTCGCCTCGACCGCCATGCCAGCCTCAATAGCGCAGATGGGCGAAGCGGCGCTCGAGCACCGCGCCCAGTTGCGAGATCGTGAAGTTGATCGCGAAATAGATCGCTGTCGCGAACAGGTAAAATTGCAGGACGAGATAGGTCCGTGCGATCGTCTGCTGTGTGGCGAGCAGGAGTTCTATCACGCCGATGATCGAAAGAAGCGTCGTGGCCTTTACCATCTCGGCAGCGGTGTTGATCCAGGGCGGGACCGCCCGGCGCACCGCGAGCGGCAGGATCACGTAGAGGAGGCGCTGGCCGAAGCCGAGCCCGATCGCCTTGGCGGCCTCGCTCTGGCCGGCCGGGATCGACTGGATGGCGCCGCGGATCGTCTCCCCCACATGGGCCGCGCAGAAGGCAGAGAGCGCCAACACGCCGGCCCACTTGGCCGGGATGTTGATCTTGAAGAGGGCGAGCCCGTAATAGAGGAAGAGGATCAGCACGAGCACCGGGATCCCGCGCACGAGATCGACGTAGAGCCGGGCCAGAAGCCGCACCGGCCGAACACCGTAGGCCAGGACGATCCCGAGGAGTCCGCCCACGACCGTTCCGAGGAGGATCGTCCAGAGCGAGACCTCGGCGGTGACGAGGGCGCCGTTCCACAGCGCGTGCCGCGCCGTGTAGAGCTCGCTCCAGAAGCTCCGCTCCATCAGCGGATCACCGCGTAGCGCCGCTCCACCACCCGCAACAGGAGGGCGAGCGCACAGGAGACGGCGAGGTAGAGGGCCGAGGCGGTGAGCCAGGCCTCCATCACCCGGAAGGTGTTGGCGTTGATCTGCCGAGCGGTGAAGGTGAGCTCGGGGACTGCGATCGCGGTCGCGAGCGAGGTGTCCTTGAAGAGCGAGATCAGGTTGTTGGAGATCGCCGGCAGCGTGATCCGCAGCATCACCGGCAACACCACGTAGAGCTGGCGCTGCAGCGGCCGGAGCCCGATCGCCCGCGCCGCCTCGAGATACTGCCGCGGGATCGAGGCGAGGCCGGAGCGGAACACCTCGCACATGTAGGCCGCGGCGTAGAGCGAGAGGGTGAGGGCGAAGGAGGGGATCTTGTCCGGCGGCGCGACGTCGAACCGGTAGAGGTCGAAGAGCGCGAAGATCTCGGGCACTCCGAAATAGACGAAGACGACGAGAAGGAGGAGTGGCGTGTTGCGCACGAGCTCGACATAGACCCAGATCGTCCAGTCGAGCCAGCGCCGCCCGGAAAGCCGGCCATAGGCCAAGAACAGCCCGAGCAGCGAGCCCGCGAGCAGCGAGAGGATCGCGAGACCGAGGCCCAACAGCAGCGCGTCCAGGAGCTTGGGTGCGTTCCGGACGATGACCGACCAGTCGAACTGATAGGCGAGCACGGTCGCCCTCCCCGGGCAGGGTGATGCGTCCGGGCGCCGGAGCCGCGGCCCCGGCGCCCGGGCCGGCCTCAGGCGAACTCCTGCGGGAAGCCCACGAGCGGGGTCGGCAGGTCGATCCCGAACCACCTCTTGTAGGAAGCCTTCATGATGTCGAAGTCGACCCCCATGAGCGCCTCCTTGTAGACGGTGTTGATCCAGTTGAGCCAGATCGGATCGCCGGGCTTCACGGCACTCGCATAGGAGTTCGGCATCCAGCCGTAGCCGGCGTCGAGATAGCGCCCGGGGTTCTGCTGCATGAGCCAGCGGATCGCCGACTGGTCGGCGAGATAGGCGTCGATGCGCCGGGCATTGAGGGCCTGGAGTGTCGTGTCCGGGCCGTCGAACTGGTCGACCCTGGCCTGCGGCAGCGCCTTGTGGATCCATTCCTCGATGAAGACGTTCTGCATCGCCCCGACCCGGAGGTTCGGGCCGGCCGCCAGCGCTTCCTGGAAGTTCTTGATCTTGCCCTGCGCCAGGAGCAGCAGCCCCACGCCCTCGCGATAGTAGGGGATCGTGAACTCGACCTGCTGGGCACGGCCCGGGGTGACCGTCATCCACTGCACGACCACGTCGACCTTGTCGGTCACGAGGCTCGGGATGCGGGCGTCCGAGCCCTGGATCACGAACTCGACCTTGTCCGGATCGTCGAACAGGCTCTTGGCGATGAGCCGAGCGAGGTCGATGTCCATGCCCACGAGCTTGCCCGTGGCGTCCTCGAAGTGCCAGGGCGGGTTGGTCGAGCCCGTCCCGACGATCAGCTTGCCGCGCTTCAAGACCTGATAGAGCTTGCTCTTGCTCGCATCGAAGGTCTGTGCCTGTGCGCTTCTGGCGAAGGCGAGGCCGCCCAGGGCCGCACCCGCCGCCCCCACCGCGGCGCCGAGGCCCACGATCCCGCGGCGGGCGAGGCCGCCCGTCGAACCGTCCGTCCCGCTCATGCTCGTTTCCTCCCGGGCCCACGGTCGGCGGCCGACGCGGCGACCGGCCCTGCCCGACCGATCGAGCCGAGCACAGAGCGATGGCCGCCACAAGCAGGGCGACGTGCGGCCGCATCCCGACCGTCTCGCAGTTGCACAACGGCGCCGGCCCGGCGAGAGTGCGCGGCCGACGCGCGGAGGACACCCATGGACACGACCCGACGCCGGGCGCTCGCCGGCGCCCTCGCCACCACCGCCCTCGCCGCCGCTCCGCTCGCCGGGCCGCGCCCGCTGCGTGCCCAGCCGGCTGCGGTCAAGGTGGGGGCGGTGCTGCCCTTCTCGGGCGGGCTCGAGCTGTTCGGCCAGCAGGCCCGCCTCGGCCTCGAGCTCGCCGCGGCCGAGATCAACGCCGCGGGCGGTATTCTCGGCCGGCCGGTCGAGCTCCTGTTCGAAGACAACAAGACCGACCCCAAGACCTCGGTCGAGAAGGCCTCGCGGCTCATCGCCCGCGACGAGGTGCTGGCGATCTGCGGGCCGATCACCTCGAGCGCGCGCGACGCCATGATCCCGACCATGGCGCGCGGCCGCACGCCGCTCCTCTACGCCACCAACTACGAGGGCGGCGCCTGCGGCCGCTACGTCTTCTGCTTCAACACCGTGCCGAACCAGGAGCTCGCCAAGCTCGTGCCCTATCTCGCCCGCACCAAGGGCACGAGCTTCTACTGTTTCGGCGCCGACTATGTCTGGCCGCAAAAGATGTTCGCGCACGCCGAGAAGCTCGTGGCCGGGCTCGGCGGCACCATCGTCGGCAAGGAACTCACCCCCTTCGGCGTGAAGGAATTCGCGCCCGTGATCCGGCGCATCGAGGCGTCGGGCGCCAAGGTCCTCCTCTTCGCGCTGCCGGGCGCCGACGGCATCACCTTCGTCCGCCAGGCCGAGGACCTCGGCCTCTTGCAGAAGCTCACGGTGGGCTTCCTGGGCTTCTCCGAGGCCTATCTCGGCGCCTTCGGCCCCGGCAAGGGCCAGGACATGTACGTGGCGGTGCCCTTCGTCGCCTCCTCCGAGGCGACCGGACCGCGCGACTTCGTCGCCCGGATCCGCGCCCGCGCCGGCAAGGATACGGTGGTCTCGCACTACGTCATGACGCACTGGCTCGCACTCACCGCGCTCGCCCGGGCGGTCGAGAAGGTCGGCCGCATCGACCGCGAAGCGGTGGTCGAGGGACTCGAGGGCCTCACCCTCGAGGCGCCCACGGGGCCGGTGACGATCGGCGCCAAGGACCACCACGTCACCCTCGCCATGTTCCTCGCCCGGACCGAGGGCGACCGCCTCGTCACGGTCGAGGCGCTCGGGCCGCAGGCACCCGAAGCGGGCTGCGGCTGAGGGGCGTGCGGGAGCCGCCGACTTGCCGGCCCCGCTCCTCGAGCTTCGCCACCTCGTCAAGAGCTTCGGCGGCGTGCTCGCGGTCGCCGGCGCCTCGCTCGAGCTCGCCGAGGGCGAGCTCTTGGCGCTGATCGGGCCCAATGGCTGCGGCAAGACCACCCTCTTCAACCTCGTGACCGGGATCGAGCGGCCGGAGGCGGGCTCGATCCGGTTCGCGGGGGGCGAGATCGGTGGCCTGCCGCCGCAGGCCCGCGCCCGCCTCGGCATCGGCCGCACCTTCCAGGTGCCGGGCGTGCTCGCGGCCCTTTCCGCCCGCGAGAACCTCGAGGTCGCGGCCACTGCCGCCGGCCGGCCGCGCACAGAGGTCGCCCATGCGCTCGAGGAGGCGGGCCTCGGCCCCTTCGCCGAGCGGGCCGCGGGGACCCTGCCGCACGGCCTGCAACAGCGCCTCGAGCTCGCCATGGTGCTGCTGCAGCGCCCGCGCCTCCTCCTCCTGGACGAACCCACCGCCGGCCTCGAGCTCGGCGAGAGCCTCGCGGTGGCGGCTCGCCTCCGCCGGCTGGTCGCCGCCGAGGGGATCGCGGCCCTCGTGGTCGAGCACGATCTCGCCTTCGTCCGTGCGCTCGGCGCCGAGGTCGCGGTCATGCTGCGCGGCCGGATCGCCGCCCGCGGCGCTTACGCCCGAGTCGCCGCCGATCCCGAGGTGCGCGCCGCCTATCTCGGAAGTCGGGCCTGATGCTCGAGGTCCGCGGCCTCGTGGCGGGCTACCGGCCGGGAGCTCCGGTCCTTTCGGGCGTCGACCTCGAGCTCGCCCCCGGCCGGGTGCTCGCCGTGATGGGCCGCAACGGCGCCGGCAAGAGCACGCTCGTCAAGGCCATCCTGGGCCTCGCCCGGCGCGAGGCCGGCACGATCCGGTTCGAGGGCCGATCGATCGCCGGCTGGCGGACCGATCGGATCGCTCGGGCCGGTATCGGCCTCGTGCCGCAGGGCCGCGGCGTCTTTCCCGGCCTCACGGTCGAGGAGAATCTCCGGCTCGGCGGGCTCGGCCATCGCCGACCGCTGCCGACCACGGCACTCTATGCCCGCTTCCCCGTCCTCGCCGAGCGGCGCGACCGCGACGCCGCGAGCCTCTCGGGCGGCGAGCAGCGCCAGCTCGCGATCGCCCGGGCGCTCGCCGCCCGCCCCCGCCTGCTCCTGCTCGACGAGCCGAGCGAGGGAATCCAGCCCTCGCTCGTCGAGGCCCTCGGCGAGACCCTGGCCGAGCTCGTCGCGGTGGACGGTCTCGCCCTGCTGCTGGTCGAGCAGAGCCTCGAGCTCGCCGCCCGGCTCGCCGACGAGTGCCTCGTCCTCGAGGACGGCCGGGAGGTCGATCGGATGAGCGGCGCCGTGCTCGCCGACGAGCCGGCCCGCATCGAGCGCCATCTCGGGCTCTGAGCGTGCCGACCGCCCCCCTCCTGCTGCTCGACGCGCTGGGCCAGGCCCTGGGCCTCTTCCTGGTCGCCTCGGGACTCGCCCTGACCTTCGGGCTTCTGGGCGTGATCAACCTCGCCCACGGCGAGCTCTTGCTGTTGGGCGCCTACACTCTGCTCGCCGCCGAGCGCGCCGGGCTCGGCTTCTGGGCCGGGCTCGCCCTGGCGCCGCTCCTCGTCGGGCTTTCGGGCCTCGCCCTCGAACTCCTCGTGGTCCGCCGCCTGCGCGAGCGGCCGCTCGACACGCTCCTCGCCACCTGGGCCGCGGCCCTCGTGATTCGCCAGACGATCGTGGCCCTGTTCGGCCCGGCCGCGCACACCGTGCCGCCGCCGATCCCCGGCAGTGTCGAGCTCCTGGGGGTCCTCTACCCCGCCCATCGGCTCGTGGTGATGGGCCTCGCGATCGTCGTGGGCGCATTCCTCGCCTGGCTCCTGCTCGGGACCCGGCTCGGCCTCGCGATCCGCGGCACGGTGGCCGACCGCACCCTCGCCGCCGCCTCGGGCCTCGCGGTGCGCCGGCTCGATGCCACGGCTTTCGCCCTGGGTGCCGCACTCGCCGGGCTCGCCGGTGCCGCCACCGCACCGCTCGTGAGTGTCGATCCCCAGATGGGCCTCGGCTTCCTTCTGCCGGCCTTCCTCGCCGTCCTCGTGGCGCCGGGCGGCGGGCCGGCCGGCACGATGCTGGGTGCGGGGCTCGTGGGCGGCGGCGAATCGCTCGTGGCGGCCTTCGCTTCGCCCGTGGTGGCGCAGCTCGTCGTGCTCGCCCTCGCGGTCGTGCTCCTGCGTCGGGTGGCCGGCCGGCGGCTCGGTCGCGAGCGTTGAGGGAGCACGCCCCTTGAGCCGCGAGCCGCTCCTTCCGGCGTTTCTGCTCTGGACGGTCCTGGCACTTCTGCCGCTCGCCGCACCCGCCTGGCTGCTCGCTCAGCTCGCCCAGCACCTGGCCTACGGCCTGCTCGCCATGAGCCTCGCCTACGTCTGGGGCCAGGGCGGCCTCCTTTCCTTCTGCCAGGCGCTGTTCTTCGGTGCCGGTGCTTACGCCTTCGCGCTCGTGGGGCTCGGTCGCCTGCCGCCCCTGCCGGCCTCGCCGGGTCTCGGCCTCGCCCTCGCCGTGCTGGTGCCGACCGCCCTCGCCCTCCTCCTGGGCCTGCTTCTGGTCGGCGCCCGGGTGGCGACCGGGCCGGCCTGGGCCGTCCTCACCCTCGTCCTCGGCGTGATCGCCGAACGGCTCGCCGTGGCGAGCCCCTTTCTCGGCGGCTCCAACGGCCTCGCGGGCCTCCCGCCCTTGGCGCTCCCCCTCCCCGGCGGCACGCTCGAGCTGCTCGACCCGCTGCCGACCTACCTCCTGCTGCTGCTGGTCGCCGCGGTGGTCCAGCTGAGCCTCGCCCGGGCGATCGCGGCACCTTCCGGGAGCCTGTTGCGGGCGGTGCGCGAGGATCCGCTGCGGGCGGCGCATCTCGGTATCGATCCGACGCGCGTGCGCCTTCGCGCCTTCACCCTCGCGGCGGCGGTCGCCGGGCTCGGCGGCGGCCTGTTCGCCGCCCAGTTCGGCTTCGTGGCCCCACCGCTCCTGGGCCTCGGCCTCTCGACCGAGGTCCTGGTCTGGGTCGCGGTGGGCGGCCGCGGCTCGCCGCTCGCGGCCCTGCTCGGCGCCGTCCTCGTCAAGACCGTCGAAGGCCTGTTGGGCGAGTGGCTCGGTGCCGGCTGGCCGCTCGTCCTGGGCCTCCTCCTCCTGCTCGTCGTCCTGCTGTTCCCGCGCGGGCTCTTCGGCGGCCTCCTGGCCCGCCTCGGCGGGGCGCCCGACCCGTGAACCGGGCGCGCTCGACCGAAGCCCCGGACGACCCGCCTTCGCCCTGTGTCCGGGTCTGCCGGCTCGACGCCGAGGGCCGCTTCTGCCTCGGCTGCGGCCGCACCCTCGGAGAAATCGCCCGCTGGCGCGACGCCGCGCCGGCCGAGCGGCGGGCGATCCTCGCCCGCCTCGCCGCCCGGCGCGCTCGGCCGAGCGGCTGAGCGCGCGACACCCGTCGATTCCCGCTCAGGTCTCGACCAGCCGCGGCAGAGCGCGCGCCTGGCCGACCCAGTCGGCCACCTCCTCGGGCGTGGGCGATCGCCGGGCCAGGCGCTCTTCGGTGTTGAGCTCCTTGAGCCGCTGGTGCAGCGCCACCGGATCCTGGCGGGCGAGCGCACTTACGTCGCGCACTCCGAGGTCTTCGAGCATCATGCCGAAGACCGCACCGATCCCGTTGATCCGGGCCATGTCGGCGCGCTGGACGATGCGCAGGAGGAGCTCGGGATCGATGCCGGTCCGCTCGGCCAAGGCTCGTCGGGCCGCCGCCTTGCCGGCCTGCTCGAGCAACCGGGCGCAGGTGTTGATCCCCTGCCGTTTGAGCGCCATCCGCGCCGATGTGGGCACACCCCGCAGCTTGCTGATGGGAAGCGCGTAGCCGGTCGCGAGTGGCGGTCGAGCCGGTCCCCTGTCGGTCGGCCCTTGGATATGGCTCATCATGAGATCGCTGCCTCCATAGCGGCGGGGTCCCCGACCCCGCCGAAGAGGCAGGGGCAAGCCGTGTGCCAGCCCGCGGCGCGCCCGAGGGCCGTCGGCGAAAATTCCATATTTTCAGTATTCTAGATAACGATGTTGAAGCCGTTTCGAGATCCGGCCAAGGGCCGGCCCCCGGCGACTGTCAACGCCGGCGACGGTGGCGGAGAGAGTCGGTCGCTACGAGCGATAGGCGCCGAGCGCCCGGTCGAGCGCCAGGGCCAGGCCCCGGCACTCTTCGGCCGTCAAGAAGGCGCCGATCCGCACCCGCCGGCCGTGCGAGCGCAGCCAGAGCCGGGCCGCGGTCGGCCCCAGCTCCTCGAGCTGGACCCGCACCCAGTAGGGCTCGAACCGGCAACGCTGCTCGCTCCCGTCGGGTGCCACCCGGCGCAGATGCAGGCCGGTCGGATCCAGGCGGATCTCCTCGCGCAGCCGGGCGCGGCGACGCACGATCAGGAACGCGCCGCCGAGCGCCAGCACGTCGAGGCCGAGGAAGCCCGTGACCGGCCAGGCGCCCACGAGCGCGAAGACACAGCCGACGGCGCCGGAGACCGCGGCGAACCCCAGGAGAACGGTCGCGGCACCCCATGGACCGAGCGAGCTGTTCGGGTAGAGGACCGCCTCGAAGGGCGGTGGCGTCGGATCTCCGGCACGCATCATGCCGCGCCCCCGATCGAATGCGCGAGAGAGACCTTATGCCGAGCCGGCCCCGCCGTCCAACCCGCACCGCTACGCCCGCCGCCCCCGACCCGCGTTCGGACCCACGGGCCCGCGCCGAGGCGATCTTCGAGCGTCTGGCCGCCGCCCGGCCGGACCCGCACACCGAGCTCGTCTATCGCGACCCCTTCACCCTCCTCGTGGCCGTGGTGCTGTCCGCCCAGGCGACCGACGTCTCGGTCAACAAGGTGACCCCGGCCTTGTTCGCTGCCGCCCCGACGCCGCAAGCGATGCTGGCGCTCGGCGAGGAGGGCATCCGCGAGAAGATCAAGACGATCGGCCTCTACCGTTCGAAGGCCAGGAACCTCGTCCGGCTCTGCGAGATCCTGGTGAAGGAGCACGGCGGTCGGGTGCCGCGCGAGCGCGAGGCGCTCGAGAAGCTGCCCGGGGTCGGCCGCAAGACCGCCAACGTGGTCCTCAACGAGGCCTTCGGCGAACCCACGATCGCGGTCGACACCCACGTCTTCCGGGTCGCCAACCGCACCGGCCTCGCCCCCGGCCGGACCCCACTCGAGGTCGAGAAGAAGCTCCTCGAGGTGGTGCCCGAGCGCTTCCGCAAGGGCGCCCATCACTGGCTGATCCTGCACGGGCGCTATGTCTGCACCGCCCGCAAGCCGGCCTGCCCGAGCTGCCCGATCCGCGACCTCTGCGAGCATTATGCCCGGACCGTGGCGGCGGCGGGCGGCAGCGACGCACCCGCCGGCAAGGGCGGCAACGGATCGTAAGCTCCTTCGACGCCGCGCGTACCGAGCCGGCAGCCCGAGAGCCGCCGGTCGGCCTTCGCGAGCCGGAGCTCGAGCAGCCGCGCGGTCGCCTCGAGGAGCGGCTCGCGGCCCTCGGGCAGCTCGGCCAGGTTGCGGGTCCAGGCCGGATCCGCGGCCCGGTCGACCAGGATCGGCGGCAGGGCGGAAAAGCGCACGCAGGCGTACCGTTCGCCGAGATCGACCGCGAGCCCGCACATCTGCGGACCGAGCCCGAGGAGGGCCCCGCCGGGGTCGCGGACGTCGAGTTCCATCTGCGCCGAGCGCCGCCAACCGCCTGGCCGTTCACCTGTAAGGAAACCCGACAGGGATCTCCCGTCGCATTGCAGGGGAACCGGCAGGCCCAGGGCCTCGAGGACGGTCGGCAACAGATCGACGTGCTCGCTGAAGGCCTCGATCCGCCGCCCGTGGCCCCGCGGCCGACGCGGGTCGCGCAGCAGGCAGGGGACGTGGAAGGCCGCCGGGAAGAAGGCGCCCTTGCCCAGGAGCCAATGGTCGCCCAGAAGCTCGCCGTGGTCGCTCGTCACGACGACGAGCGTGTCGTCCCACGCGCCGCGCGCCCGGACGGCGTCGAGCAGCCTACCGATCTGGTGGTCGACCTCGGCGACGAGCCCGCCATAGACCGCCCGCAGCCGGGCCACGGTCGCGAGGTCGAGGTCGGCCGGGCCCTTGCCGATCAGGCCGCGGTCGAGCGAGCCCTCGAAGCGCCGTCCGAGCCAGACCGCCACGAGCGGGTGCAGCCCCGCCTGTTCCTCGACCGTCGAGGCGCGCAGAGGTAGCCGGGTCCGCCGCGGGTCCACGAGGCCGTGCCAGGGTGCGGCCGCGATCCAGGGCGGATGCGGTTTGATGAGCGAGACGTGCAGCGCCCAGGGCCGGCCGCGCGGGGCGCGGGCGAGCCAAGCGAGCGCCTCGTCCACCAGGAACGCGCTCTCGCTGTCCTCGGCCTTCCAGGGCGCCGGCTCGCACCAGGGCCGATCATAGGCCTCCTCGACCGTCATCCGGCCGTAGCCCCGGCGTGCCAGACGATCGAGCCAGGGGCCGGCGTCCTCGGGCAACAAGAGACCCGGCGCGAAGCCCGGCAGCACGCCCTCGTAGGTGCGCAGCCGGGGGTCGTCGGGCGCGAGGATGCGCGGATCGGCGCTCGTGTCGGTGTAGCCGAAGAGCACGGGGTCCCAGCCCGCCCGACGCAGCTCGAGAGCCAGGTTGGTGAGCGTCCAATCGAGCGGGGTGCCGTTCGTCACGGAGCGGTGGTTGAAGGCGTAGGTGCCGGTGTAGAGCGAGGCCCGCGCCGGCCCGCAGGGGGTCGCCTGGCTGTAATGTCGCAGAAAGACGGTCGCCTCGCGGGCGAAAGCCGCGAGGTTCGGGGTCGGCACCGGCCCCGTCCCGTCGAGGTCGAGATGGTCGGCCCGCCACTGGTCGGCGGTGACGAGCAGGAGGTTCAAGGCGGGCCTCCGGGTTCGCCGCTTCGGGGTTGAACCGTGCGCCGGCGGGCGGCAGGCTCCCGCCGTTCGAGCGGAGGATGCCCATGCGCGCGGTCGCGGTCGAGCCGGTCCTGGCCCAGGTCGAGCGGGAATTCGAGCACTCGGTCGCTCGCCTGGTCGAACTGTTGCGGATTCCCTCCGTCGGCACCGACCCGGCCTTCGACGCCGACACCCGCCGGGCCGCCGCGTGGCTCGTCGAGCGACTGCGGGCGGTCGGTTTCGAGGCCTCGCTGCGGCCGACCGAGGGCCAACCCATGGTCGTGGCGCACGACCGGAGCGCCCCGGCCGGTGCCCCGCACCTCCTCTATTACGGCCACTACGACGTCCAGCCGCCCGACCCCCTCGAGCTCTGGCAGAGCCCGCCCTTCGAGCCGGTCCGGGTCGAGGGACCGCACGGGCCCCGCCTGGTGGCCAGAGGCGCGGTCGACGACAAGGGCCAGCTCATGACCTGGCTCGAGGCCCTGGCCGCCTGGAAGGCGGTGCACGGGGCGCTGCCGGTTCGCGTCTCGGTCCTGATCGAGGGCGAGGAGGAGAGCTCGTCGAAGAGCCTCGAGCCTTTCCTCCTCGCCAACCGCGAGGAGCTCGCGGCCGATCTCTGCGTGATCTCGGACACGGGCATGCTCGGGGTCGACCAGCCGGCGATCACCACCATGCTGCGGGGCATCGCCTATTTCGAGATCGAGCTAGGGGGCCCCGCCCACGACCTCCATTCCGGCATGTTCGGCGGTGCCGTGCTCAACCCGATCCACGTGCTCTGCCGCATGCTCGCCGATCTGCACGATTCGGAAGGGCGCATCCGCTTGCCCGGCTTCTACGACGCGGTCGTCGAGCTCTCGGCCGAGCAGAAGGCGCAGTGGGCCGCGATCCCCTTCGACGAGCGGGCGTTCCTCGCCGCCGCCGGGCTCGACCGCTCGACCGGCGAGGCCGGGCGCAGCATCCTCGAGCGGCTCTGGGCGCGCCCCAGCTGCGACGTCAACGGCATCTGGGGCGGCTATACGGGCGAAGGCTCGAAGACCGTGATCCCGGCCCGGGCCTCGGCCAAGCTCTCCTTCCGGCTCGTTCCCGACCAGGACCCGGCGGCCGTGGCGGGCCAGCTGCGCGCCTTCCTCGAGGCGCGCACGCCCGCGGGCTGCCGGCTTCGCATCACCGAGATGGGTGCGGGCGCACCGATCCGGGTGCCGACCGATTCCCCGTTTCTCGCCGCCGCACGGCGGGCGCTCGCCCGGGTCTTCGGCAAGGAGCCGGCGCTGATCGGCTGCGGCGGCTCGATCCCGGTCACGGCCTCGATCAAGCGCCATCTCGGGATGGACAGCCTGCTCCTGGGCTTCGGCCTGGACGACGACCGGGTGCACAGCCCGAACGAGAAGTTCGAGCTCGTCTGTTACAAGCGAGGCATCCTCGCGCATGCCGCCTTCCTGGCCGAGGCGGCGGCGATCGGGGGCCGAGCCCCGGCCGCCCGGTGAGCTTGCGCGCCGGCCCGGAGGAGCGGCTCGGAGGGTTCAGACGTTGAACCGGAAGTGGCAGACGTCGCCGTCGCGGATCCTGTAGTCGCGGCCCTCGAGCCGCATGCGGCCCGCCTCCTTGGCCGCCTGCTCGCCACCGAGCCGCACATAATCCTCGTAGGCGATCACTTCCGCGCAGATGAAGCCGCGCGCGATGTCGGTGTGGATCACGGCCGCGGCCTCGACCGCCGTGGCCCCCTCCGGAATCGTCCAGGCGCGCGCCTCCTTGGGCCCCGCCGTGAGGAAGGTGATGAGGCCCAGGAGCGCGTGCCCCTCGCGGATCACTTTGGAAAGACCCGGCTCGGAAAGGCCCAGGGTCTCGAGATAGGCCCGCCGCTCCGCGGGCTCGAGCCCTGCGAGTTCGGCCTCGATCGCGGCCGAGATCACCACGTGCCGCGCTCCCTGGCCGGCCGCCATCGCCGCCACCTTCTCGGTCCACTCGTTGCCGCCGGCGGCCGCGGCCTCTTCCACGTTGCAGACCCAGAGCACGGGCTTCGCGGTCAAGAGGTTGAAGCCGCGCAGGAGCTGCCGCTCCTCCGCGCCGAGGGCGAGGCTCCGGGCGGGCACGCCCTCGCCCATCGCCGGCAGGATCCGCTCGATCAGCTCGAGCTTGGCCTTGGCCTCGCGGTCCTGGCCGCGGACCCGGCGGACGAGCCCGTCCCGCTGCCGCTCGAGGCTCTCGATGTCGGCCAACAAGAGCTCGGTGTCGACGAGTTCGGCATCGCGCAAGGGATCGACCCGGCCCTCGACGTGGGTGACGTCCGGATCCTCGAAGCAGCGCAGCACGTGAAGGATCGCGTCGACCTCGCGGATCGCCGCGAGGAATCGGTTGCCGAGCCCCTCGCCCTTGGAAGCACCGCGCACGAGGCCCGCGATGTCCTTGATCTCGAGCTGGGTGGGGACGATCTTGGCCGACTTGGCGAGCCGTGCCAGCACCTCGAGCCTGGGGTCGGGCACCGGTACCCGGCCGACATTGGGCTCGATCGTGCAGAACGGGTAGTTGGCGGCGGCGGCCGCGGCGGTCGCCGTCAAGGCGTTGAAGAGAGTGGACTTGCCGACGTTCGGCAGGCCCACGATTCCGCAGGCGAAGCCCATCTCAGCCGCTCCCCTCGCCCGCGGCGGCCGCCCGCGCGGCCTTGCGCTCCGCCCGTCGGGCCTCCTCCTCGGGGTCGCGGGAAAGGAGCGCGACCTTGTTCATGAAGCCCGAATCGTCGCCTCGGGCCAAGAGCGGTGCGGCCTCGGCGATCGCGTCGAGCAGCCGCTCGAGCCAGGGCCGCTCGGCCTTGGCGAAGTCGGAGAGCACGTGGCCGGTCACCTTGTCCCTGTGGCCGGGATGGCCGATGCCGATCCGCACCCGCCGGAAGTCGGGCGTGCCGAGGCAGGCGGCGATCGAGCGCAGCCCGTTGTGGCCGGCCACCCCGCCCCCGAGCTTGACCCTGACCTTGCCCGGGGCGAGGTCGAGCTCGTCGTGGAAGACCACGACGTCCGGATAGGGCAGCTTCAGGAAGCGCACGGCGGCGGCGACCGAGCGGCCGCTCTCGTTCATGAAGGTCTGCGGCTCGAGCAGGAGGGCCCGCTCGCCGTCGAGCGAGCCCTCGCTCACCCGGCCCTGCCACTTCGCCCGCCAGGCGGGGAAGCGCCAACGGGCGGCGATCCGCTCGACCGCCATGAAGCCGACATTGTGCCGGTTGCCCTCGTACTCCGGCCCGGGATTGCCGAGACCCACGAAGAGCTTCAAGGCGCCGGGCCCCGGTCCCGCCGTGGCCCGGCTCAAGAGGCCGGCTGCTCGCCCGCCGCGGCCGCCGGCGCCTCGCCGGTGGTCGGCGGCACGATCGAGGCGATCGTGAAGTCGCGATCGGTGATCGTCGGCCGGACGCCCTGCGGCAGGGTGACGTGGCGGATGTGCACCGAATCGCCGATGTCGAAGCCCGAGAGGTCGGCCACGATCTCGGCCGGAATGGCATCCGCCGGGCAGACCAGCTCGACTTCGCGGCGAACGACGTTCAACACACCGCCGCGTTTGAGGCCCGGGCAGCTCGCCTCGTTCACGAAGCGGACCGGCACGGCCACGGTCACCCGGGCGCCGGCCGCGGCGCGCACGAAGTCGAGGTGCAGCGGTCGGTCGGTCACCGGGTGGAACTGCGCCTCGCGCGGCAGTACGTGCTCGATCCGCCCGTCGATCTCGAGGTCGAGGACGGTGGCGAAGAAGCGCGGCTGGTGGAGCAGCCGCTGGACCTCCTTGGCATCCAGGCTGATCTTGAGCGGCTCGGCGCCGCCACCGTAGACGATCGCCGGGATCTTGCCGGCCCGGCGCACCGCGCGCGCCCCGCCCTTACCCGTCCGCTCGCGCCGCTCCGCCTTCAACACCTGCACCATCGATCGCTTCCTCCTGCCCCTCCGGTCCGCGGGAACCCCCGCCCGGACAGACCCTTTCCCGGCTCAGTCGAACAGGCTCGACACCGAGCTCTCGCTCGAGATCCGCTGGATCGCCTCGCCCATGAGCGGGGCGATCGACAGCACCCGGATCTTGTCGGTCACACGGACCGCCTCGGTCGGGCGGATGCTGTCGGTGATCACGAGCCTGTCGAGCGAGCTCGCCACGATACGCGCGACCGCCCCGGCCGAGAGGACCCCGTGCGTCACATAGGCCTGCACCGACACCGCCCCCGCCTTGAGGAGCGCGTCGGCCGCGTTGCACAAGGTCCCGCCGGAATCGACGATGTCGTCGACCAGGATGCAGCGCATACCGCGCACGTCTCCGATGACGTTCATGACCTCGGAGACGCCCGCCCGCTCGCGCCGCTTGTCGATGATGGCCAGTCCCACGTCAAGCCGCTTGGCGAAGCCGCGCGCCCGGGTCACCCCGCCCACGTCGGGCGAGACGATCATGAGATTCTCGTTGCCGAACCGGTCGAGGATGTCCGGCACCATGAGCGGCGTGGAGAAGAGATTGTCGACGGGAATGTCGAAGAAGCCTTGGATCTGCCCCGCGTGCAGCTCCATCGTGAGCACCCGCGACGCACCGGCCGTGGTGATCAGGTTGGCGACGAGCTTGGCCGAGATGGGCGTGCGCGGCCCGGGCTTGCGGTCCTGGCGAGCGTAGCCGAAGTAGGGAATGACGGCGGTGATCCGCCGCGCCGAGGCGCGCTTCAACGCATCGATGATGACGAGGAGCTCCATCAGATTGTCGTTCGCCGGGTAGCTCGTCGGCTGGATGATGAAGACGTCCTCGCCACGCACGTTCTCGTGGATCTCGACGAACACCTCCATGTCGGCGAAGCGGTGGACGGTCGCCTTGGTGAGATCGACGCGCAGATAAGCGGCGATCGCTTCGGCCAGCGGCCGGTTGGCGTTGCCGGCGATGAGTTTCATGGTCGACGCTTCCGGGAGGGGTCCGCGCGCGGCGGGGCTTCTACCAGCCGTGCCGCGCTGCGGCAATGCGCGCGGCGCCACGGCCCGACCACGCCGGCGTGCGCCGGCCGCTCACCCCTCCTCGAGCGGCACGCCCTCGTAGAGCCCGGAAAGCTCCAGCCCGACGGCGAGCTCGCCGAGCTCCACGACCGCATCCGGACCTTCCACCGCCTCCTCGACCCGGCCGCCCTCCCGCCGACGCACGAGGTCGACCCGCAGCCGGTCGGGATGCACCCCGAGGACGCATCGCAGGCTCGGGATGCTCCGGTTCGCGAGGCGCTTGCGGGTCAGATCGTAGAGCGCGGTCGAAGGCGAGAGCACCTCCACCACGAGCACCGGATCGTCGACCCGCGTGACGCGCGGATCCGCCGGCCCGCATCGGACAAAGGCATGGGGACAGATCACGTCGCCGCGCGGCGAGACGACCTTCAGGTTCGCGCCGTGCGGGGAGCAGGGCGTGCCCCGCAGACGCGCCGCCAAGGCGACCGCCGCGTTGATCGCGATCCGGTCGTGGCCGAGCGGCCCGCCATCGGGCGGACGACGCCGCCGACCCGCTCCCAGCGCTCCGGCTGGCGGTTCTCCCGGGCGAGAAACCCCTCGAGCCAGAGATCCTCCTTCCGCACCTCGGCCATGCACCCCGCCGCACGGCCATCGTGGCAAGGCCCATGGGCGGCGGCGAGCCGCCCGGGCCGCCTCAACGCCCGAGCAGGAGCCCGGGCAGCCAGGTCGTGAGCGGTGGCCAGAGCGTGATCGCGAGCAGCACGAGCAGGAGCGGGGCCAGGTAGGGCAGGACCGCCCGAGCGACGGCCTCGAACGGCAGCCGCGCGACGTTGGCGGTGACGAACAGGACCACGCCCACGGGCGGGGTGATCGTGCCGATCATGAGGTTCAAGACGAAGATCACCCCGAGTTGGATCGGGTCGATGCCGAGAGCGAGGGCCGGCGGCACGAAGATCGGCACGAGAAGGAGGATCGCCGCGATCGCCTCCATGAAGCAGCCGACCACGAGCAGAACGAGGTTGAGGAGCAAGAGGAAGAAGAGCGGGTCGCCGATCCCGGCCACGAGGGAGGCCGAGAGCGTCTGCGGCAGGCGCGAGACCGAGAGGCACCAGGCGAAGAGCCCGGCGGTCATCACGAGCGCCATGACCACACCCGTGGTCTCGAGCGTGTCCAGCAGGAGCCGCGGCAGATCGCGCAGCCGCAGCTCGCGATAGACGAAGAGGCCCACCAGGATGGCATAGGCCGCGGCGACCGCCGCCGCCTCGGTCGGCGTGAACATCCCACCCAGCATGCCGGCCAGGAGCAGCACCGGCGCGAGCAGCGCCCAGAGCGCCCCGAGCGCGGCGCGCAAGAGCACCCGGACCCCCGGGAAGGGCTCGCGCGGCAGCCCCTTGCGCCGGGCCGTGAGGGCGACGAGCAGCATGAGCGCGCCGGCCATGAGCAGGCCCGGTACGACCGCCCCCAGGAAGAGCCCGCCCACGCTCGCCTCGGCCGCCACCGCGTAGATCACCATCGGCAGGGACGGCGGGATGATCGGCCCGATCGTGGCCGAGGCGGCGGTGAGTGCGGCCGCCGTCTCGGGGTCGTAGCCCGCCTCCCGCATGGCCTTGATCTCGACCACCCCGAGCCCGCCCGCATCGGCCACCGCCGAGCCGCTCATCCCGGCGAAGATCACCGATGCCGTGATGTTGGCGTGGCAGAGGCCGCCGCGCAGCCAGCCCGTCATGGCCCGAGCGAAGGCGAAGATCCGGGTCGTGATGCCCGACGCGTTCATCACGTTGCCCATGAGGACGAAGAACGGTGCGGCCAGCAGCGGGAAGCTGTTGGCCGCCATGGCGATGCGCTGCGGCACGACGATCCCGGGAAACCCCGCGAGCAGCACGAAGGCCCAGCCCGCGAGGCCCAAGAGCACGAAGAGCGGGGCGCCGCTCGCGAGCGAGGCCGCCCAGGCCGCGAGGATCCCGCTCGCGAGGCCGGTCATCGGCCCTCGCCCAGCCGCCGCAGCACGAGCCGCAGGAGAAGCAGGCCCGCGACCGGCACGGCCGCGTAGACGAGCCAGAAGCCCGCGGGCATCGTCACCATCGGCACGTCGCGGTTGCGCCAGGCGATCACGCTGCCGTGCCCGAGGAGACCGAGCGCGAACAGGGCGGTCAGCGCCAGCGCGAGCCGGTCGAGGATGCGGCGGGCGGCCGCCGGCAGACGCTCGACGAGCATGCCGATCGCGATGTGGGTGCCGCGCCGAGCGGCCACCACCCAGCCCAGAAAGGCGAGCCAGACATAGAGGTAGCGGGCCGCCTCCTCGCTCCAGACGAGCGGTGCGCCGAGCCCGTAGCGGAAGACGATCTGGGCGAGGACGAGGGCGAAGATCACGAGGAAGAGGGCGACCGCGGCCGCCTCGACCGTCCGGTCGAGGGGCCGCGCCGGCAGCCCCTCCGAAGGCCCTCCGGCGGTCTCGCCGAGCTCGCGGCCGCTCACCGGACCGCCTGGATCCGCTCCCAGGTGCCTTTGCCCCAACGCGCCTCGAAGCGCTGCGGCACGACCTTCAGGACCGCGTCGCGGAAACTCGCCACGTCCGGGGTGATCACCGTCATCCCGGCCTTCTCGAAGGTCGCGGCGAGGCTCGCCTCGGCCTTGCGGATCTCGGCATCCTGCCAGGCGATACCCTCGGCCACCGCCTTCTCGAGGGCCGCACGGTCCTCGGGCCGCAGACGCTGGAAGGCCGCTTCGTTGATGACGACGAACCGCGGGGTGATGATGTGACCGGTGAGCACGAGATATTTCTGGACCTCGTAGAATTTGCCGCTCTGGATCGTCGGCAGCGGGTTCTCCTGGCCGTCGACCACCCCCTGCTGCAGGGCCAAGTAGAGCTCGTTGAAGTTCATGGGCGTGGGCCGTGCCCCCCAGGCCTCGGCCATCGCCTTGAAGACCTCGTTCTCCGGCACCCGCAGCTTGAAGCCCGCCATGTCGGCCACGGTCCGCACCTCCTTGCGCGAGGTCGTGAGGTGGCGGGTGCCGTAATAGGTGGTGCCCAGGATGCGCATCCCGCGCGCCTTGCGGAGCTGCTCGTCGAACTCCTTGCCGATCGGACCGTTCATCGCGGCGGCCAGATGCGCGGCGTCGCGCCAGATATAGGGCGCCTCGACCACCGAGATGGTCGGCAGCCAGGTGCCGAAATTGGCCGCTCCCTCGGTCACCATCTCCTGGATGCCGTTGGCGACCGCCTCGATCATGTCGCGCGAGCCGCCGAGCTGGCCGCCCGGGAAGCCCTGGATCTCGACCCGCCCCTGGGTCGCGGCCTTCACCGCCGCGGCGACCCGGTCGATCATCTGCACCGAGGGATGCGCCGCCGGCACCACGTCACCCCAACGCAGCGTCACCTCGGCCGCCCGCGCGCCGCCGACCGCGAACAGCAGGGCGGCACCCAGAAGCCAGGTCCGGATCATCGCGAGCCTCCCCCTTTCTGCTTCCCCGGGGGACCCTAGGAGCACCCGCGCATGCCGGTCAATCGCCGCGGCGGCGGGCGGGCGACGCCCCTCTCGCCCCCGGCCTGCTCGAGGCGGCCCGACGGCGGACCGGGCCCCCTCCGCCTTCCGACGGACGAGGCTCGGGGTCGGCTCGGGACGAGAAGCCCGGGCCCTCGCGGAAGCCGAGGCCCCGAAGGTCGAACTTCACCCGACAGAAGCCCACGGCCTCGCCGTGAGGCCGCGGGCGCGGATCACGTCGAGCGCGCGATCGGCCGTCCGGAGCAGGAGGAGAGCGTCCGCGGCCGCCCGCTCGGCCACCGGCAGTGCGGCGATCGCCTCGGGGTCGAGCCAGTCGTACCGGGCCCCCGGGCTCCGACCCTCGCCCTCGCCCGGCCGGGTCGCGACCCGCCGGGGGCGGATCGCCGTGGACCACTCGATAGGCCGGGGCGGCCGCCGGCGGCGGGAGCCTCGGCTCATCGGCCACGCACCGCGAAGCTCCGGCCGGGCAGGTCCATCGCCCCGTGCTCGGCGTCCCAGGCGTCCTGCACCGCCTGGAGGATCCGCATCGCCGGCAGCGCCGCCGCGGCCGGCACCCGCGGCTGCCGACCCTCCTCGAGCGCCAGCACGAAGTCGCGCGTCACCCGCGCGCAATTGCTCTGCTCGTCCTCGATCGCGACCGTGCCCTCGCGGGTCGTGAGCGTCGCCTTCAAGATGTCGAAGAGATAGGTGTCGCGATCGGTGACCAGGAGTTTGTCGTAGAGCCGAAAGCTCGCATGGTAGCTGCCGTGGACGAGGAAGGACTGGTCGGCCGCGGTTTCGAGGAGGACGACGCATTCCATGGGGATGCCGGTCTTGGCGTGCGGCCGGCCCATGTAGCTCGAGATCTTCGAAGGCGGCGCGCGGTCGAGGCCCATGAGCTGGACCGCGAGATCGACGAAATGGCAGAAATGGTGCCAGAGGATGTTGTCGGTCCAGGACCGCCGATAGCCCGTGGCCCCGATGTTCTCGAGGCGCGGGATGAAGAAGCGGCCCGCGAGATGCCGCAGATGCTCTTCCCCGGCCGCGATCCGCTCGAGCAAGGGCTCGCGCTCGCGCCGGAAGCGCATCGGGTGACACACGGCCAGCATCACCCCCGCCGCCTCGGCCGCCGCCACCACCCGCTCGGCATCCACAAGACGCATGGCGAGCGGGATCTCGACGAGCGCGGGCTTGCGCGCGGCCACACACGCCGTGGCGTGCGCGACGTGCTGCTCCGAGGGGCTCGCCACGATCACCGCGTCGATCGCAGGATCGGCCAGCATCTCTTCGAGGTCGGTGGTCCACTTGCGGTAGGCCCAGCGAGCGGCGAACTCGGCTGCGGCCTCCGGCCTCGGTCCGCACAGGGTGTGCAGCTCCACCCCCGGCATCCGCTGCAGAGCCTGCGAATGCCAGGTGCCCATCATGCCGTAGCCGACCATGCCGAGCCGCATCGCCTCACCTCCCTTCCCCGACGCCGCGCAGACAGCGGAAGTCGCAGCCCTCGGGGGCCTGCAGGATCTGCTCCTGCCACAGCCGGGCCCAGCCCCGCTCGGGTGGCGCCGGCGGTCGCCAGGCCTCCCGCCTCCGGCCGAGCTCCTCGGGCTCGACCAAGAGATCGAGCCGCCGCTCCTTCACCGACAGGCGGATCCGATCGCCCGTGCGCACGAGCCCGAGCGGCCCGCCCGAGGCGGCGTCCGGCGCCACGTGCAGCACCACCGCGCCGAATGCCGTGCCCGACATCCGAGCATCCGAGATCCGCACCATGTCCTTGACGCCGGCCCGGGCGAGCTTTTTCGGGATCGGCAGATAGCCGGCCTCCGGCATCCGCGCGGGCGAAGCGGGCCCGGCGTTCTTGAGCACGAGCACATCCGAAGGGGTGACCTCGAGGTCGGGATCGTCGATCCGCCGGGCGAGGTCCTCGAGCCCGTCGAACACCACCGCCCGCCCCTCGTGCTCGAGCAGAGCCGGGGTGGCCGCGGCGCGCTTGAGGATGGCACCCTCCGGGGCGAGCGTGCCGAACAGCGCCACGAGCCCGCCCTTCGGTGCGATCGGATCCCCGAGCGGCCGGATCACCCGCCGGTCGACCGGCTCGGGCAAGGGCTCGGCCAGCACTTCGGCGAGGCTCCGGCCGTCCACCGTCGGAACGTCGCGATGGAGGAGCGGGGCGAGCTCGCGCAACAGCGCCGGCACGCCGCCCGCCGCGTGGAAGTCCTCCATGTAGCCCTCGCCCACGGGCTTGAGATCGACCAGGACGGGGGTCTCCTCGGAGAGCGCGTCGAGCCGCCGCAGATCGAGGCCGAGCCCGGCCCGGCCGGCGATCGCCGCGAGGTGGAGGACGGCGTTGGTCGAACCGGAGAGCGCCAGGAGCACCCGCAGCGCATTGTCGAGCACGCGCGCATCGAGGATCGCCCGCATCGTCCGCCGGCCGGCCGCCGGATCGACCGCGAGGCGGGCGGCGAGCGCACCCGTCGCCTCGGCGATCCGCAGCCGGTCGGCGTGCACCGCGGGAATCGCGGCCGAACCGGGCAGGGCGAGGCCCATCGCCTCGGCGAGGCAGGCCATGGTCGAGGCCGTGCCCATGACCGCGCAGGTGCCGGCGGTCACCGCGAGCCGGCCCTCGACCCGGCCGATCTCGTCCGCGTCGAGCTCGCCCGCGCGATAGCGCGCCCAGAAGCGACGGCAGTCGGTGCAGGCACCGAGCCGTTCGCCCCGATAGCGCCCGGTGAGCATGGGGCCGACCACGAGCTGGACCGCCGGCAGGCCGGCCGACACCGCGCCCATGAGCTGGGCGGGCACGGTCTTGTCGCACCCGCCGACCAGCACGACCGCATCGAGCGGCTGGGCGCGCAGCATCTCCTCGACGTCGAGCGCCATCAGGTTGCGCAGATAGAGCGAGGTCGGGTGGAGGAAGGGCTCGCCGAGCGAGACGGTCGGGAAGGCGAGCGGCAGGGCACCTCCCGCCAGCGCCCCGCGGCGCACCGCCTCGACGAGCTCGCCCATCGTCCGGTGGCAATTGTTGAGCTCGGAAGGGCTCGCGCAGATGCCGACCACGGGCCGATCGAGCATCGCCTCGGAGAGGCCGGTCGAGCGCGCGAAGGAGCGGCGCAGATAGCGGGCGAAGGCGGCGTCACCATAATGGGTGAGGCCACGTTGCAACCCTTGTGGCCGATCGGTCACGATCTCCTCCCCCGATGCGCGACGTTCGGAGCCCCGGCCCGGGGTCCCGACCGCTCCGGTTGATGCCGAACCCCGGGGCGGCTTTACTCAGTGGTAACCATTCGCGGGTAGAGGGGAAAGCGCCGGTGCCGGCTGCGTGTGCCGGCGGTCGGGAGTTCGGGGCGATGAAGGTCGGCATCCTCGCGGGCGGTGTCGGCTCGCGTCTGTCGGAAGAGACGGTCGTCAAGCCGAAGCCGATGGTCGAGATCGGTGGCCGGCCGATCCTCTGGCACATCATGATGCATTACGCCACCTACGGCTTCAAGGAATTCGTGATCGCGCTCGGCTACAAGGGCGAGGTCATCAAGCGATACATGGCCGATTATTGCGCCATCGAGAGCGACATGACCGTCGATCTCGGCAGCGGGCGGGTGGAGCTGCGCCGCCACCACGGCCAGGACTGGAAGGTCGAGCTGATCGACACCGGCCTGCACACGGGCACGGGTGGGCGGATCAAGCGGCTCGTGCCGTACATGGGCGGCGGCACCTTCTTCATGACCTGGGGCGACGGGGTCTCGACCGTCAACCTGCGCGAGCTGCTCGCTTTCCACAAACGGCACGGCAAGATCGCCACCGTCACCGCGGTGCATCCGCCGGCCCGCTTCGGTCGGCTCGACCTCGAGGGCGACCGGGTCGTCTCCTTCACCGAGAAGCCGCTCGAGGAGGGCTGGATCAACGGCGCCTTCTTCGTCCTCGAGCCCGGGGTGGCCGACTACATCGAGGACGATTCGACCATGTTCGAGCGGGGTCCGCTCGAGCGTCTCGCCCGCGAGGGCCAGCTCATGGCCTGGCGCCACGAGGGCTTCTGGCAGTGCATGGACACGCTGCGCGACAAGGTGCGCCTGGAGCAGCTCTGGGAATCGGGCAGAGCACCGTGGAAGATCTGGGATTGAGCCGCGGGCGGCACCGGGCGGACGAGCGCGCGGGGAGCGGGCGCGGCGGTCCGGGAGGTCCCGCGGGCGAGGACGATCGGAAGGAGGAGCGGACGTGCGGGTGCTCCTGACCGGGGCCGACGGCTATGTCGGCCGGATCCTCTGGCGCCGGCTGCGCGGGCGCGGCCACACGGTCGTGGCCCTCGATTCCGGCCTCTTCGCCGGCTGCGCGCTCGGCCCCGAGCCCGACGAGCCCGTCGATCTGCCGCTCGACGTGCGCGCCGTCGAGCGCCGTCACCTCGAGGGCCTGGACGCGGTCATCCATTTGGCCGGCATCTCGAACGATCCCTTGGGCGATCTCGACCCGGCCTTGACCTTCGCGATCAACCACGAGGCCTCGGTACGGCTCGCCCGGCTCGCCAAGGAGGCGGGCGTGCCGCGCTTTCTCTTCGCTTCCTCCTGTTCGGCCTACGGAGCGGCGGGTGACGCGGTCCTCGACGAGGAGGCCCCCTTCAACCCGGTCACGCCCTACGCCGAGAGCAAGATCCGGGTCGAGCGCGATCTCCTGGCGCTCGCCGACGACCGCTTCTCGCCGGTCTTCCTGCGCTCGGCCACGGCCTACGGGCGCGCCCCGCGGCTGCGCGGCGATCTCGTCGTCAACAATCTCCTGGGCTACGCGATGACCACCGGGCGGGTGCTGATCAAGTCCGACGGTACGCCCTGGCGGCCGCTCGTCCATGTCGAGGACATGGCGGCGGCCTTCGTGGCCGTACTCGAGGCCCCCCGCGAGGTCGTCCACGGCGAGGCCTTCAACGTCGGCCGCGACGAGGACAATCACCGGGTCCGCGATCTGGCCGAGATGGTCGAGGCCGCGGTCCCGGGTGCGGTGATCGCCTACGCACCGGGCGGCGGGCCCGACCGGCGCAACTATCGGGTGAGCTTCGCCAAGATCCGCGAGCGCGTTCCCGGCTTCCGCCCGGCCTGGACGGTCGCGGCCGGCATCCGCGACCTCAAGGAGGCCTACGAGCGCCACGGGCTCGCGCTCGCCGATCTCGAGGGCGGCAAGCTGATCCGTCTCGCCCGGATCAAGGAGCATCTCGCGGCCGGCCGGCTCGCTCCCGACCTCACCTGGAGGAAGGCCGCGTGAGCCGGATCACGGCCTGCCGCGCTTGCGGCGGCGGGGAGCTCCTCCCCGTCCTCTCGCTCGGCGCACTCCCGCTCTCCGACGGCTTCCTCACGGAGGCCGAGCTCGCCCGGCCGGAGCCGCGTTTCCCGCTCGACGTCGTCTTCTGCCCGGCCTGCACGCTCGTCCAGATCCTCGACACGGTCCCGCCCGAGATCCTCTTCGGCCGAGACTATCCCTACTTCTCCTCGGTCTCGGCGACGCTCCTCGAGCATTCGCGAGCGCACGTCCTCGAGCGGCTCTGCGAGCTCCCGCCCGGGCCCGACAGGCTCGTGGTCGAGCTCGCCTCCAACGACGGCTATCTCCTCCAGTTCTACCGCGAGGCCGGCGTACGGGTGCTCGGGATCGATCCGGCACCCGGCCCGGTCGCCGCCGCCCGCGAGAAGGGGATCGAGACGATCTGCGCCTTCTTCGGTCGCGACCTCGCCCGGCGCCTGTCGGCCGAGGGCCTGGCTGCCGATCTCGTGCACGCCAACAACGTGCTCGCCCACGTGGCCGACGTGCACGGCTTCCTCGACGGCATCCGGATCCTGCTGAAGCCCGGAGGACGGGCGGTGATCGAGGTCCCCTATGTGCGCGACCTCGTCGAGAAGCTCGCCTTCGACACGATCTACCACGAGCACCTCTGCTATTTCTCGGTCCATGCGGTCGACCGGCTGGTACGGCCGCACGGCCTCTTCCTCGTCCGGGTCGAACGCGTGCCCGTCCACGGTGGCTCGCTCAGGCTCTTCTTCGCCGGACAGGACCGGCCCGATTCGACGGTCGCGGCACTCCTCGCCGAAGAGCGGGCGATCGGGCTCGACCGCCACGCCTTCTATACGGGCTTCGCCGAGCGGGTGGCGCGGTTGCGCGCCGATCTGCGGGCGCGCCTGACCGAGCTCAAGAGCGAAGGGAAAACGATCGCGGCCTACGGTGCCGCCGCCAAGGGCACGATCCTCCTCAACGCCTGCGGGCTCGGGCCCGAGCTCCTCGAGTGGGTGGCCGACAAGAACCCGTTCAAGCAGGGCCGCTGGGTGCCGGGAGTGCGCCTGCCCATCGTCCCGCCGGAACGGATCCTCGAGGCGCGGCCCGACTATCTCCTGATCCTGCCCTGGAACATCGAGGCCGAGATCGTGGCCCAGGAGCGGGCCTATCGCGAAGCCGGCGGGCGCTTCCTCGTCCCGCTTCCCGCGCCGCGGCTCGTCGCATGAGCCGGATCGAGGCCTGCCCCGCCTGCGCCTCGCGGGCCCTCGAGCCCGTCTGGCGCGTGCCCTCGGTGCCGGTCCATTCCTGCCTCATGGTGGAAAGCGAAGCCGCGGCGCGCGCCTTCCCGCGCGGCGAGCTCGACCTCGCCTTCTGCCGGACCTGCGGTTTCCTCTTCAACGCCGCCTTCGATCCGACCGTCCAACACTATTCCCCGGCCTACGAGGAGACCCAGGCCTTCTCGCCCCGCTTTCTCCGCTTCCTGACCGAGCTCTGCGAGGACCAGGCGAGCAAGTACGATCTGCGCGATCGGCTCGTGGTGGAGATCGGCTGCGGCAAGGGCGAGTTCCTCGTGGCACTCGCCGAGCGGACCGGCTGCCGCGGGATCGGCATCGACCCGGGCTTCCGGCCCGAGCGGCTCGCCTCGCCGGCCGCGGCGCGCCTGACCTTCGTGCGCGATCTCTACGGCCCCGCCTGGCGCCGTCTCCCTCCCGATTATCTCGCCTGCCGGCACACCCTCGAGCACATCGGCCCGGTTTCCGCCTTCGTCCGCACGGTCCGCGAGACGGTCGGCGAGCGGCCCGGTACGGTCGTCCTGTTCGAGCTGCCCGACCTGCGCCGCATCCTGATCGAGCAGGCTTTCTGGGACCTCTATTACGAGCATGCGAGCTACTTCACGGCCGGCGCGCTCGCCCGCCTGTTCCGTCGCGAGGGCTTTTCGGTCCACGCGCTCTGGCGCTGCTACGACGAGCAGTACCTCGTCCTCGAGGCGCGGCCCGCCCCGGGGCCGACCGCGCCCGCCCTCCCGCTCGAGGAGGATCTGGCCGAGACCCGAGCCCTCGTCGCGGCCTTCCGCACCGGCGTCGCGGAGAAGCTCGAGGGGCTCCGACAGCGGCTCGCCACCTGGCGGGCGGCCGGTCGGCGGATCGCGATCTGGGGCTCGGGCTCGAAGGCCGTGGCCTTCCTCGCCGTGCTCGGCCTCGAGGCCGAGATCGCGGCCGTGGTCGACGTCAACCCGCACAAACGGGGCCGCTGGCTCGCCGGCACCGGGCATCGGATCCTGGGGCCGGACGATCTGGCCGGGGTCCGGCCGGACGTCGTGCTCGTCATGAACCCGATCTACCTCGAGGAGATCGGCCGCGATCTTTCCGCCCGGGGCCTGGCGCCTCTGCTCGTGCCGATGCGCTGAGCCGCGGCCCGTCCCCGGCCGCGCCGGACCGCCTCCCGAGACCGGACCGTCGGGCCGACCTCCGCCGAGCGCCGGCCGCGGGTGGCCCGCCGCCAGGTCGTGCGCTTGGCGACCGTCCGGAGCCGATCTAGAACGGTTCCAAGCTCGTAAACCGCACGGGACGCGACCCGCGCCCGTCATGCGAGAGGACCGATGCTCGGTTTCGCCCTGCGGCCGCAGAAGCGGTTCACCGATCTTTCCGAGCGCGAGATCCTGGCGCTCGCCATCACCCTCGAGGAGGAGGACGGCCGGATCTACCGCGACTACGCCGAGGGCCTCCGCGAGCAATATCCCGCCACCGCCAAGGTCTTCGAGGCGATGGCGGAGGAAGAGAGCGAGCATCGCCGCCGGCTGATCGAGTTGTACCGTCAGAAGTTCGGCGAGCACATCCCGCTCGTCCGCCGCGAGGACATCCGCGGCTTCGTGCGCCGCAAGCCTTTGTGGCTCACCCGTCCGTTGGGCCTCGAGGCGGTCCGCCGCCAGGCCGCCGAGATCGAGGCCGAGACCGGCAATTTCTACCGGAAGGCGGCCCGGCACGTCACCGATGCGAGCATCAGGAAGCTCCTGATCGACCTCGCCGAGACCGAACAACAGCACGTCGCCACGGCCGAGCGGCTCGAGGAGCGGCACCTCGCGGGCGAGGCGGGCAGGAGCGAGGAGGAGCAGGCCCGTCGCCGCTTCGTCCTGCAGTTCGTCCAGCCCGGCCTCGCCGGCCTCATGGACGGCTCGGTGAGCACGCTCGCCCCGCTCTTCGCGGCCGCCATGGCGACGGGCAGCTCCTGGGAGACCTTCCTGGTCGGTACCGCCGCCTCGGTCGGCGCCGGCATCTCGATGGGCTTCGCCGAAGCCCTCTCCGACGACGGGGCGCTGACCGGCCGCGGCCATCCCTGGATCCGCGGCTGGGTGTGCGGCGGCATGACCACGCTCGGCGGGCTCGGCCACACCTTCCCCTACCTCATCCCCGACTTCCGCATCGCCACGACGCTCGCGGTCGCGATCGTGCTGCTCGAGCTCTGGGCGATCGCCTGGGTGCGCGCCCGCTACATGGACACCCCGTTCCTGCAGGCCGCCTTCCAGATCGTCGTCGGCGGATTCCTGGTCTTCCTCTCGGGTATCCTGATCGGCAGCGCGTGAGGCCGGCGGCCCGCGTCGTGCCGCCCGGCGCCCGGCCCGTGGTGGCCCCCGCGATCAGACCGAGAAGCTCGAGCCGCAGCCGCAGGAGCTCGAGGCGTTCGGGTTCGACACCTTGAAATAGGCGCCGCTCAGATCGTCGACGAAATCGAGCTCGGCGCCGAGCACGTAGAGGAGCGACAGGCCGTCGACCACGACCTCCACCCCTTCCGCACGGACGGTGACGTCGTCGGGTAGCGCCGCGTCGTCGAGTGCGAGCTTGTAGCGGAACCCCGAGCAGCCGCCACCCTCGACCGCCACCCTGAGCCTGAGCCCCGGCCGGCCGTCCTGGCGGACGAGCTCGGCGATCCGCCGCGCCGCCGCTTCCGTCACCCGGATCGGATCGGGCCGACCCTTGATCTCGGCCATACCGAGCCCCTATCCTGTGCCCACTTGCCCCAACGATGTAAGAATCGCGCCGAGCTTGTCAAACCGGCTCGCGGCACGGCGCATCGGTTCGGCACGGAGAAGGCCCCGATGCGGCTGAGCCTCGCCCCCTGCGCCTGCCGGCCGGAGGCGAGCCTGGGTCGTGTCGTGCCCGAGCCCGAGAGCCCTTTGCGCACCGCCTTCCAGCGCGACCGCGACCGCATCGTGCATTCGACCGCCTTCCGCCGCCTCGAGGGCAAGACCCAGGTCTTCGCGCCGTCCCTCGGCGACCATTACCGCACCCGCCTCACCCACAGCCTCGAAGTCGCGCAGATCGCCCGGACCGTGGCCCGTGCCCTCGCCCTCGAGGAGGACCTGGCCGAGGCCATCGCGCTCGCCCACGATCTCGGCCATTCGGCCTTCGGCCATGCCGGCGAGCGCGCGCTCGACCGGGCGCTTTCGGCCTTCGGCGGCTTCGACCACAATCTCCAGACCTTCCGCATCGTCACCGCGCTCGAGCGGCGCTACGTCGCCTTCGACGGACTCAATCTGACCTTCGAGACGCTCGAGGGCGTGGTCAAGCACAACGGCCCCCTGCGCGGGCCCCTGCCCGAGCCCATCGCCCGCCATCCGCTCGCCGAGCGGATCGACCTCTCGAGCCAGCCGCCGCTCGAGGCGCAGGTGGCGGCGGTCGCCGACGATGTCGCCTATTGCGCCCACGACCTCGACGACGGCCTTCGGGCCGGTTTCTTCGGCGCCGAGGACCTCCTGCCCCTGCCCGGTGTGGGCCCGCTCGTGCGCGGCCTGCTCGATGCCCACCCCGGCCTCGAGCGCGGCCGGCTCGCGCACGAGACCACCCGCCGGCTGATCGACGCCATGGTGCGCGACCTCGTGGCCGAGAGCCGGCGGCGGATCGACGAGGCGGCACCCGATTCACCGGCCGCGGTCCGCGCCCGACCCGGGCCGCTCGTGGGGTTCGCGCCGGCCATGGCCGAGACGGTGGCGGCGCTCCGGTCCTTCCTCGGCGAGCGCGTGTACCGGCACTTCACCGTCAACCGGATGAGCCGCAAGGCCGAGCGCCTGGTCGAATCCCTGGTCGCCGCCTTTCTCGAGGCGCCCGAGTGCCTGCCCGACCACTGGCGGGCCCGGGCGGTCGATCGGCAGGCGACGGCTGCCGCGGTACGCGACTATATTGCCGGCATGACCGACCGATACGCGATGGACGAGCACGACCGCCTCTTCGACACGGGCCGCGAGACGAGATGAACGCTTTCGACGACCTCGCCGATCTGGTCCGCGCGGCCCTCGAGGGCCTGGTGCGCGACGGCCGCCTGCCGCCGGGCCTGCCGCTCGGCTCCGTGCTCGTGGAGCCGCCGCGCGAGGCGGCGCACGGCGAGGCGGCCACCAACGTCGCCCTCCTGCTCGCCAAGCCCGCCGGCCGGCGGCCGCTCGACCTCGCCCGGAGCCTCGCCGAGGCGCTGCGCGCCGCCCCCGAGGTGGTCGAGGCCGAAGCCGCCCCGCCCGGCTTCGTCAATCTGCGGCTCGCCCCCGACTTCTGGCGCCGCCGGCTGCGCGACGTGCTGGAGCGCGGCTTCGACTACGGCCGGGTCGATCTCGGCAAGGGTCGACCGGTCAACGTCGAGTACTGCTCCGCCAATCCGACCGGGCCGCTCCACGTGGGCCACGGCCGCGGCACGGTCTTCGGCGACGCGCTCGCCAATCTGCTCGCCTACACCGGCTGGAAGGTCACCCGCGAATACTATGTCAACGACGCCGGCGCCCAGATCGAAACCCTCGCCCGCTCGGTGCATCTGCGCTACCGCGAGGCGCTCGGCGAAGCGATCGGGCCGATCCCCGAGGGCCTCTATCCGGGCGAGTATCTCGTCCCGGTCGGTCGGGCGCTGGCCGAGAGCGAGGGGCCGCGCTGGCTCGGCCGGCCCGAACCCGAGTGGATGCCGCTCTTCGCCCGCCGAGCCGTCGAGGCCATGCTCGAGCGGATCAAGGACGATCTGGCCGCCCTCGGCGTCCACCACGACGTCTTCCGCTCGGAGCGGGCGCTGGTCGAGGCGGGCGAGGTCGAGGCCGCCCTCGCCTTCATGGAGCGCAAGGGTCTCCTCTACACGGGCACGCTGCCGCCCCCCAAGGGCAAGCCCGTGGAGGACTGGGAGCCGGCCCCCCAGCTGCTCTTCCGGGCGACCGCCTTCGGCGACGACACCGACCGGCCCTTGAAGCGCTCGACCGGGCACTGGACCTACTTCGCCGCCGACATCGCCTACCACATGGACAAGTGGCGGCGCGGCTTCGACCGGATGATCGACGTCTGGGGCGCGGACCATGCGGGCTACGTCAAGCGCCTGCAGGCGGCGGTCACGGCCTTCTCGGACGGGGCCGCCACCCTCGAGATCCGCCTCTGCCAGCTCGTCAACCTGCTCGACGGCGGCAAGCCCTTGAAGATGAGCAAGCGGGCCGGCCGCATCGTCACGCTCCGCGACGTGGTCGAGGAGGTCGGCAAGGACGTCTTCCGCTTCATGATGCTCACCCGCCGGAACGACGCGCCCTTGGACTTCGACCTCGTCAAGGTGACGGAGCAATCGAAGGACAATCCGGTCTTCTACGTCCAGTACGCGCACGCCCGGATCTGCTCGGTGTTCCGCCACGCCGCCGAGCAGGGGCTGCCGCGGTCCGCGGCGGAGCTGCGCGACGCTCCTCTCGCCCGGCTCGAAGACCCGGCCGAGCTCGCCCTCGTCCGCGCCGTGGCCGCCTGGCCGCGGACCGTGCGGGCGGCGGCCGAGCAGTCCGAGCCGCACCGGATCGCCTTCTACCTGCAGGATCTAGCCTCGCAGTTCCATGCGCTCTGGACGCGGGGCAAGGAAATGCCCGATCTTCGCTTCCTGGTGGCCGAGGACCGGCCGCTCACGCTCGCCCGCCTCGCCCTGCTCGAGGCGGTGCGCACGGTGCTCGCGACGGGCCTCGCCCTGATCGGCGTCACACCGGTCGAGGAGCTGCACTGAGGAGGCCCGGCGAGGAGGACGAGGATGGCGAGCATCCACGAGACCCTGGGAGCCGGCCGCAGGGGCCATGCCACGCTGATCGCGGCCGACCCGCCGCGGCGCGGCGCGTTCCGCCGGATCGTCCTGCCGGCGCTGCTCGCCGCCGTGCTCCTGGGCTTCGTCGCGATCGTCTGGCTCGCCTGGCGCGACGCCTATCCGGGCGACGGCGAGCCACCCCTGATCCGCGCCGCCCCCGGGCCGATCAAGCGACCGCCCGACACCCCGGGCGGAGTCGACTTCGAGGGCGAGCGGCAGGGGATCGCGAGCGTGCTGAACGGGCCGCCGCCCGCTCCTCGGGTCGAGCGCCTCCTGCCGCGCGAGCCGGCACCACCGCGTACGCTCGCCGAGGCCGACCCGGCGCTCGTCGCCCCACCACCGGCCCCCGCATTCGAAGTACCCACCCCGGCCACGACCGCAGCGGCCTCGACCGCCCCGGCGCTCCCCGGCAGCGGTGCCGCGGCGGCCGACGGCACCCTCCGCCCCTCCGTGCCCGCGGCCCCGCCCGCGGCCCCGCCCGCGACGGTCGAGCCGCGCCCGTCGACCGCCGCCGCCGAGCCCGTCCGGCCGATGCCGCTGCCTTCGGGCGGCGGCGAACCCGTCCCGAACGCCGTCGCGCCGACCTCGCCGGCAGCCAACGGCGCTCCGGCCACGACGCCGGCCGCCCGCGCGAGCACCGGGCCGGCCGCACCCGCCGCACGCCCCGAGCCGACCACCCCGGTCCCTCCGGCTCGGCCCGCGACCGCGGCGCCCGTGGCCGGCCCCTCGGCGGTCCCGCAAGTCCCGCCCGCCCCGCCTTCCGCGACCGCCCGGCCGGCCGCGCCCGCACCGGCACCGCCGCCCGAGCGGCTCGCCGCGCGCGAGCCCGCCGGCGGCGGCTCCTGGGGCGTGCAGATCGCCGCGGTCAGCTCGCGCGAGGCGGCCGAGCGCGGCTGGAGCCAGCTCCAGAGCCGCCATCCCGATGTCCTGGGTTCGCTGCGGCTGCGGGTCGACGAGGCTCGGCTGGCGAGCGGCCTCACCCTCTACCGGCTGCAGGGGCTCGGTTTCCCCGATCGCGAGAGTGCCGCCCAGGCCTGCGCCCGGCTCAAGGCCGCCGGCACCGAGTGCTTCGTCGTGGGCGGCCGTTGAGCTCGCCCCGCCCGGCGATCGTCGCCCTCGAAGGTCCCGTCCTCGGCGTCGAGGAGGCGGCGGTGCTGGCCCGGCTGCCGCCCGCGGGCGTCATCCTCTTCGCCCGCAACTGCCGCGACCGGGCCCGACTGCGCCGCCTGGTCACCGATGTGCGTACCGCCTGCGGACCGCGCCCCCTCCTCCTGCTGGTGGACCAGGAGGGCGGCCGGGTGCAGCGGCTCCGCCCGCCCGAGTGGCGCTCGCTTCCGGCGATGGCGACCGTGGGCGCGCTCGCCGAACGCGACCCGGCTTCGGGCGAGCGCGCCGCCCGCCTGGTCGGCCGGCTGATCGCCCACGATCTGGCCGAGGTCGGGATCGACGCGACCGCGGCACCCTGCCTCGACCTCGCCTTCCCGGAGACCACCGAGGCGATCGGCGATCGCAGCTTCGGTGGCGATCCCGAGCGCGTCGGCCGGCTCGGCCGGGCCCTGCTCGAGGGGCTGTTCGAGGGTGGCGTGCTGGGTGTGATCAAGCACCTGCCCGGCCACGGCCGGGCCCGACTCGACAGCCACCGCGTCCTGCCCCGGGTCGAAGCCTCGGCGGAGGCGCTCGCCTCGAGCGACTTCCTGCCCTTTCGCGTCTGCGCCGATGCGCCCTTGGGCATGAGCGCGCATCTGGTGTACGAGGCGCTCGATCCCGAGCGGCCGGCCACCTTGTCGCCGCGCGTGATCGAGGGGACCATCCGCGGGGCGATCGGCTTTCGGGGCCTGCTCTTGAGCGACGATCTCGACATGGGGGCGCTCTCGGGTCCCTCGCCCGAGCGGGCCCGGGCGGCGCTCGCCGCCGGCTGCGACCTCGTCCTCCACTGCCGGGGCGAGCTCGCCGACACCACCGCCCTCCTCGAAGCCCTGCCGCCCGCCTCCGACCGTCTCCTCGAGCGGCTCTGGCGGCTCGCCGAGCGGCCCGGGCCGCGCGCTCCGCTCGAGGTCGCGGCCGCTGCGGCCGAGCTCGACCGGCTGCTCGGGACGGGCTGAGCGGTGGAGAGCCTGGCCGAACTCGGCCGCACCCTCTCGGTGTGGCTCCTCCCCGTGCTGCTCGCGATCACGCTGCACGAGGCGGCGCACGGCTGGGCGGCCGAGAAGCTCGGCGACGACACCGCCCGCCGGCTCGGCCGGGTCACCGCCAACCCGCTGCGCCACGTCGACCCGTTCGGCACCTTCCTGCTGCCGGGCCTGTTGATCCTCATGAAGTCGCCCTTCGTCTTCGGCTGGGCCAAGCCCGTGCCGGTCGCCTTCCACCGGCTGCGCGATCCCAAGCGCGACATGGTCTGGGTGGCGCTCGCCGGCCCCGCCGTGAACCTCTTGCAGGCGGTGATCGCCGCCTGGGCCATGCATTTCACCGACCTGCCGCCCGAGTGGCTCGGTGCCTGGCTGCACCAGAACCTCAACAACGCGGTCGTCGCCAACGTCTTCCTGGCCGCCTTCAACCTGATCCCGCTGCCGCCGCTCGACGGCGGCCGGATCCTCACCGGCCTGCTGCCCGCGCCCTTGGCCTGGCGCTTCGCCCGCATCGAGCGGCTCGGGCTCCTCGTCCTCCTCGGTCTCGCGGTCCTGGTGCCGCTCGCCGCCGAGCAGCTCGGCTACAGCTTCAACCCGCTCCTCCTGGTCCTCTTGCCGCTGGCCGACCTGCTCTTCGCCCTGGTCCTGGAACTCGGCCTCTGGTGAGACGGTCTCGGTGCTCGCCCCGGCGCAGGACTTCGCCGTCAGCCTCGAAGGCTTCGAGGGGCCCCTCGACCTGCTGCTCGACCTCGCTCGCGCCCAGAAGGTCGATCTCGGGCGCATCTCGATCGTGGCGCTCGCCGATCAGTATCTCGCCTATCTCGAGCGCGCCAAGGCCGCCCGACTCGCGCTCGCGGCCGAATATCTCGTCATGGCGGCCTGGCTCGCCTACCTCAAGTCCCAGCTCCTCCTGCCGCCCGCCGAGCGGGACGAGCCCGATGCCACCCTCGCCGCCCGAGCCCTCGCCGAGCGGCTCGGCACGCTCGACGCGATCCGTGCCGCCGTGGTCTGGCTCGAGGCCCGGCCCCGGCTGGGGCGCGAGCGGCTGCCGCGGGGTGCCGCCGAGCCTCTGCCGGTTCGGATCGAGCCGCGGCTGCGCGCGAGCCTCGCCGAGCTCGTGGCGGCCGGAGCCCGGCTCGCCGCGGGGCGCGTGCCCGAAAGGCTGCGCCTCGCGCGCCCGCCGCTCCTGACCGTCGAAACCATGCTCGAGCGCATCGCCCGCCGCCTGACCGGCCAGGATTGGCGCGATCTCGCGAGCTTCCTGCCGGCCGGTCTCGCCCCCGGCCTCGAGCGCCGCGCGGCCCTCGCGGCGGGCCTCGTGGCCGGGCTCGAGCTCGCCCGCCGGGGCACGGTCGAGCTCGAGCAGCCCTTCCCCTTCGGCCCCGTGCTGCTGCGCCGCCGAGCCTGATCGAGCCATGAGCGAACGCCCGAGCGCTCCCCCCGCCGGCACCGAGCGGACCGCCCGTCCCGAGCCGGGCTCGCCCCGGCCGGCTTCCCGGCTGCCGGCGCCCGAGCGAGCGGAGGTACCGGCTTCCGGCCTCGCCGAGGCGCCCGCCTCGGCCTTCGCCCCGGCCGTCGCCGAGGCGAGCGGAGTCGGCACGGCGGAGGCCGATCGCGCCGCGTTGGAGACCCGGGCCGGCACGCCCGAGGAGGCCGGGGCCGGGCCCGATCCGCTGGCGCTGGTCGAGGCCTACCTCTTCGCCGCCCCGGAGCCGGTCGAGGAGCGGGAGATCCAGCTCTTGTTGGGCGCCCGGGCCGACGCCGCGGCCGTGCTCGCGACGCTCGAGGCCGACTATCGCCGGCGCGGCGTGCGGCTCGAGCGGATCGGCCGGAGCTGGGCCTTCCGCACCGCCCCCGAGCTCGCCGCCCATCTGACCCGCGTCGTCCGGCCGCTGCGCCGGCTCTCGAAGGCGGCCCTCGAGACCCTCGCGGTGATCGCTTGGCAGCAGCCCGTGACCCGCGCCGAGATCGAGGCGGTGCGCGGCGTGAGCCTCTCGGCCGGCACCCTCGAGCTGTTGATCGAGGCCGGCTGGGTGGCGCCCAGAGGCCGGCGCGAGGTGCCCGGCCGGCCGCTCACCTGGGGGACCACCCAGGCCTTCCTCGACGCTTTCGGCCTCGCCTCGCTCGCCGATCTGCCGAAGCTCGAGGAGCTCGCCGCCGACGGGCTTTTCAAGCCGCCGGCCGGTGATTAGATCCTGGGCGTCGCAGGAGGGCCGGCATCGGGTCGGCCCGCGATGTCCCGGTGGTATGGCCGCGGCCGCGATCCTCGCCCGCGCGCCCGGGCGGCAGGGTCTGCGCGTCTCGGGTCTGTCGCACCGCTTCGGCTGGCGTCGGGTGGTCGAGAACATCGACCTCGTGGTGCCGCCGGGCGAGATTCATTGCCTCGTGGGCCCCTCGGGCTGCGGCAAGACGACGACGCTCAGGCTGATCGCCGGCCTCGAGACGATCCAGGAGGGCGAGATCGCGATCGACGGCCGGGTGGTCGCCCGGCCCGGCGCCATGCTGCCGCCCGAGGCCCGAAGGGTCGGCCTCATGTTCCAGGACTTCGCCCTCTTCCCCCATCTGCGGGTCGAGGAGAACGTGGCCTTCGGCCTGGCGGGCCGGCCGAAGGAGGAGCGCCGCGCCCGGGTCGCCGAACTGTTGCGCCGCGTCGACATGGAGCGGCACGCCAAGTCCTGGCCGCACACGCTCTCGGGTGGCGAACAGCAGCGTGTCGCACTCGCCCGCGCCCTCGCCCCGTCGCCCGACCTCATGCTCCTCGACGAGGCCTTTTCCGCCCTCGACACCACGCTCCGCGCCCAGGTCCGCGAGGAGACCATCGCCATCCTCAAGGAGACGGGCACCCCGACCCTCCTCGTCACCCACGACGCCGAGGAGGCGGTCCGGGTCGGCGATCGCATCCACGCCATGGAGGGCGGCCGGATCGTCCAGAGCGGCACCCCGGCCGAGCTCTACCAGAACCCGCGCGACCTCTTCGTGGCGGGCTTCTTCGGCCCGGTGAACCGCTTCACGCTCACCGCCGCCCAGGGCCATGTCGACACGCCGGTCGGCCGGGTCGCCGCCCCCGGGATCGCCGCCGGCACCCGGGTCGAGGTGGTGGTGCGCCCCGAGGGCATCGAGCTCGCCCCGTCGGGTGCCGGCCGCGGGCTGCCCGCCACCGTGGTCGAGCGACGCGATCTCGGGCCCGTGCACCTCGTCTGGCTCCGGCTCGTCGACGGCGGGGTGGTCAAGGTCCGCCGCACCCTGCCGCCCGCGGCCGTACCGGGCGATGCGGTCGAGGTGGTCCTCGACCCGGCTCATGCCTTCGTCTATCCCTCCACGGGCGCGGGCTGAGGCGGTCCGGTTGCGCCGGGGGTCGGGCTTTGCCAGATTCGGCGCCCGGGACGCGGCGGGACGCGGGCCGGTGCGCACGGAGCCCGGGTGATGTTCGACATCGGCTGGTCGGAAATGCTGGTCATCCTGGTCGTGGCCCTCGTGGTCATCGGCCCCAAGGACCTGCCCAAGGTCGCCCGTCAGGTCGGCCGCTGGACCGGCAAAGCGCGCGCCATGGCCCGCGAGTTCCAGCGCTCCTTCGACGACATGGCGCGCGAGGCGGAGCTCGAGGAGATCAAAGCCGGGCTGCAGAAGATGAACCCCGTCAACCTCGAGCACACGATCCGCGAGACGATCGACCCCGACCGTAAGCTCGAGAAGGCGCTCGATGTGCGCGACACCCTGGAGAGCGAGGCCCGCTCGATCGAGGACGCGCTCGAGCGGGCGCCGGCCTCGAGTCCGCCGCCGCCCGCCGGCACCGCCCCGCCCGCGCCCGAGCCCGCCCTCGCCGGCCCGGCCGAGCGACCCGCCGACCGCGCCCCGGAGCGCTCCTGAGCCATGGCGCTGCTCAAGGACATCGACGACCGCGAGATGCCGTTGCTCGATCATCTGATCGAGCTGCGGAACCGGATCATGTACGCGGTCATCGCGCTCGTCGCCGGCATGGTGGTCTGCTGGTTCTTCGCCGAGCCGATCTACCAGTTCCTGGTGCGCCCGCTGGCCGATATCTACGAACAGATGGGCTATCACGACCGGCGGATGATCTATACCGGGCTGACCGAGGCCTTCTTCACCTACCTCAAGGTCGCCTTCTTCGCCGGCGCTTTCATCACCTTCCCCTTCGTCGCGGCGCAGCTGTGGCTCTTCATCGCCCCGGGCCTCTACCGTCACGAGAAGGAGGCCCTCCTGCCCTTCCTCGCGGCCACACCCGTCCTGTTCTTCCTGGGAGGTGCCTTCGTCTACTACTTCATCTTCCCGATGGCTTGGCGATTCTTCTTGAGCTTCGAGACCGCTGCCGTCGAGCCGGGGGCGCTGCCGATCCAGCTCGAGGCCCGGGTGGGCGAGTATCTCGACCTCGTCATGAAGCTCATCTTCGCCTTCGGCATCGCCTTCCAATTGCCGGTGGCGCTCACCCTCATGGGCCGCGTCGGCATCGTCACCGCCGACGGGCTCGCCAAGGCCCGCCGCTACGCGATCGTCGGCGTCTTCGTCTTCGCCGCGATCATCACCCCGCCCGACGTGATCAGCCAGATCGGCCTCGCCATCCCGCTGATCGCGCTCTACGAGATCTCGATCTGGATGGTTCGCTGGGGCGAGAAGCGACGGGCCGCCCGCGAGGCAGCGGAGGCGGCCGCGAATGCGGGCGGGGCGGTGCGGCGCAGCGATTGACAAGCCCGCCCGCTTCCCCTTGCCTGCCGGCCGCCCCGCGCTCGCCCGAGAAGGCCTGACCCCGTGCACGATCTGCGTTGGCTCCGCGACGATCCCGGAGCGTTCGACCGCGCGCTCGCGCGCCGCGGCCTGCCGCCCGCCGCCGCCGACATCCTCGCCGTCGATTCCGAACGGCGGGCCCTCGAGACCACCCTCCAGGAGCGCCAAGCCGAGCGCAACCGGCTCTCCCGCGAGATCGGCGAGGCCAAGCGCAGGGGCGCCGATGCCACCCCGCTCCTGGCCCGGGTCGCCGCCCTCAAGGACGAGGTGAAGGCCGGCGAGGAGCGGCTGCGCGAGCTCCAGGCCCGTCTCGAGAGCCTGCTCGCGAGCCACCCCAACCGGCTCGCCGAGGACGTGCCCGACGGGCCCGACGAGACCGCCAATCGGGTCGTGCGGCTGGTCGGTCGGCCGCGCAGCTTCGCCTTCGAGCCCAAACCCCACGACGAGCTCGGCGCCCGCCTCGGCATGCGCTTCGAGCGCGCCGCCAAGCTGAGCGGTGCCCGCTTCGTCGTGCTCGAAGGCCAGCTCGCCCGCCTCGAGCGGGCGCTCGCCGCCTTCATGCTCGACCTGCAGACCCGAGAGCACGGCTACCGCGAGGTCTCGGTGCCGTTCCTGGTCCGCGACGAGGCGCTGTTCGGTACCGGGCAACTGCCGAAGTTCGCCCAGGACCTGTTCCGGACCGACTCCGGCCACTGGCTGATCCCGACTGCCGAGGTGCCGCTCACCAACCTCGTGGCGGGCGAGATCCTGTCCGAGGCCTCCCTGCCGCTGCGCTTCACCGCCTGCACCCCCTGCTTCCGCTCCGAGGCCGGGGCCGCCGGCAAGGACACCAAGGGCATGCTCCGCCAGCACCAGTTCCTCAAGGTGGAGCTCGTGAGCGTCACCACCCCGGAAACCAGCGCCGCCGAGCACGAGCGGATGACGGCCTGTGCCGAGGAGGTCTTGAAGCGCCTCGAGCTGCCCTACCGGGTGGTCCTCCTGTGCAGCGGCGACACCGGCTTCGCCTCGGCCAAGACCTACGATCTCGAGGTCTGGCTGCCCGGTCAGGGCGTCTATCGCGAGATCTCCTCCTGCTCGAACTGCACCGACTTCCAGGCCCGGCGGATGCAGGCCCGCTTCCGGCCCGCGGCCGGCGGTGCGCCGCGCTTCGTCCACACCCTCAACGGCTCGGGCCTCGCCGTCGGCCGGACGCTGATCGCCGTCCTCGAGAACTTCCAGGAGGCGGACGGCTCGATCCGCCTGCCCGGGGCGCTCGTCCCCTACATGGACGGGATCGACCGCCTCGAGCCGGAGGGTTGAGCGTGCGCATCCTGGTCACCAACGACGACGGCATCCAGGCGCACGGCATCAAGCTCCTCGAGCAGGTCGCTCGGACGATCAGCGACGACGTCTGGGTCGTCGCCCCCGAGACCAACCACAGCGGCGCCGGCCACTCCTTGACGCTGCGCCGGCCGCTGCGCTGGCGACCGGTCTCCGAGCGGCACATCGCGGTCGACGGCACGCCGACCGACTGCGTGCTGCTCGCGATCCAGAAGCTGATCCCGCCGCCGCGGCCCGACCTCGTGCTCTCCGGCGTCAACCACGGCGCCAACCTGGCCGACGACGTCACCTACTCCGGCACCATCGCCGCCGCCATGGAGGCGGTGCTGTTGGGTGTGCCGGCGATCGCCCTCTCCCAGGTCAGCCGCGACCGCCACAAGATCAAATGGGCCACGACCGAGCGGCACGCCCCGGAGGTGGTCCGCCGGCTCGCCGCCATGACCTGGCCCGAGGACGTCCTGATCAACGTCAATCTGCCCGACGTTCCGGCCCGCAGGGTCAAGGGCGTGAAGATCACCCGCCAGGGCAAGAAGAAGATCGGCGACCAGCTGGTCGAGCGGCTCGATCCGCGCGGCGAGCCCTATGTCTGGATCGGTGCCCTCAAACAGGAGCGGCCGCCCGAGCCCGGCACCGACCTCGCCGCGGTCGCCGATGGCTGGGTCTCGGTGACCCCGATCCACCTCGACATGACACACCGGCCGACGTTTCGACATCTCGCCAACGCGTTGGGCCTTCTCGAGTGGCCCGAGACCTCTTGATCGCGACCCGTCGGCCTCGTTAACGTCGCGCCATGTGGGTCCGACCGCGCCGTGTCCGGATGCCCGGGACGATCGCCCTTCTGGGCGCGCTCGCCCTCGCCTCCTGCACGGCCTACCAACCGGTCGATCAGAAGCCCGGCCAGAGCTGGGCCGAGGCGCGCGCCGCCGCCCAACGGGCGGCCGAGCGCGCCGCCGCCGAGCGTGCCGCCGCCCGGCGCTTCCATCGGGTGCAGGAGGGCGAATCGGTCGACCGGCTCGCCCGACGCTACGAGGTCCCGGCAAAGGAGATCATCGCCGCCAACCGGCTGGCACGGCCCTATACCCTGAAGACCGGCCAGACGCTCGTCATCCCGCCCCGGCCGAGCGACCCGCCGCCCTCCCCGGTTCCCGAGGCACCGGCGACCGTCGCCCAGGACCGCACCCTGCGCGGGGCCGCGGCGACCGCTGCCGCGGCCCTGGAGCCCGCTTCGCGCGAGCTCGGCACGGTCCGGGTGGCCGCCCTCGAGCCACCGACCCCGAGCCCGCCACCCGCCACCGCGCGACCCGTGGCCGAGCCGGCCGCCGTGCGGCCGGCGCCCGGGGCGGCCGCCGCCCGCGCACCGCTGCCGGAGCCCGATCCCGAGAGTCTGCGCCGGGCCCAGGAGGCGGCCCCGCCGCCGCTCTCGGGCGAGGGCTTCCTCCCGCCGGTCACCGGGCGCCTCTTGAGCGGCTTCGGCGACAAGGGCGACGGCCGCCGCAACGACGGCATCAACCTCGCCGCCCCGCGCGGCACGCCCGTGCGAGCGGCCGAGAACGGCATCGTGGTCTATGCCGGCGAATCGATCCCGGGCTTCGGCCGGCTCCTCCTGATCCGCCACGCCGAAGGTTTCACCACCGCCTACGGCCATCTCGACCAGGTGCTGGTGCAGGTGGGCGACCGCGTGGAGCGCGGCCAGACCGTCGGACGGGTGGGCGACACGGGCGACGTCAAGACCGCCCAGCTCCACTTCCAGCTCCGAAGCGGCGCCACACCGATCGACCCGCGCCCGCATCTCGCCGGCAGCGGCGGGGTCCAGCTCGCCTCCCGCCCGGCCGGCCGCGGCCCCGGGGGTTGATCCCGTCGCTCGGCGTCGAGCGCGCCCGACGGCCGAGCCGGTCGCTCAGCGCCAAGCGAGGAGGCGCCGTTCGAGCGCGCCGATCGTGCCCCCGATCGCGAGCCCCAGCACCGACAGGAGCACCACCCCGGCGAGCAGCCGGTCGCTGCGCATGAGATGGCCCGCCTGGAGGACCAGCGCGCCGATGCCGTGCTCGGCACCGATCATCTCGGCGGCGGTGAGCAGAACGAGGGCGATCGAGGCCGAAATCCGGCAGCCGGCCAGCACGCCCGGCGACGCCCCGGGCAGGATCACCTTGGCGAGGATCGCCCGCGGTCCGAGGTCGAAGGACTGCGCCATCCGCACGAGGCTCTTCGGGATCTGATCGACGCCCGAAGCCGTCGCGATCGCGGTCGGGAAGAAGGTGCCGAGCGCGATGGTCGCCACCTTCGAGGCCTCGCCGATCCCGAGCCAGAGGATGAGGAGCGGCAGAAGCGCGATCTTGGGCACCGGGAACAGCGCCGAGACGAGCGGCAGGCCGATCGAGCGGGCGAGGCTCGAAACACCGATCGCGAGGCCCGCCGCCACCCCGAGCGATGCACCGAGCGACCAACCGAGGGCGAGCCGGCCGAGGCTCGCCCGAAGGTGCGAGAAGAGCTCGCCGGAGCCGGCCATCTCGACGAGCGCCAGCAGCACCCGGCTCGGTGCCGGGAGCGTGAAGGGCGAGACGAGGCCGGCCCGACAGGCCCCCTCCCAGGCGGCGAGCAGCACGAGGAAGGCCGTGGCCCCCGCCCGCGGGATGCGCCGCGGGGCGAAGCCGCCGCCGCGGAACGGGACCTCACGCGGCGCCATCGCCGGCCACCAGGAGCGCCGCCTCGGCCCGCCGCGCATCCTCCCGCAGGAGCTCCCACAGCCGGAGCCGCAGCCGGGCGAGCTCGGCGAGGGCCGCGGGCCGGGACCGCTCGGCCTCGGGGATCGGCACCTCGAGCACGGTGCGGATCCGGCCGGGTCGGGCCGTGAGCAGCACCACCCGGTCGGCGACCCGCACCGCCTCCTCGAGATGATGGGTGACCCAGACGAGGGTCGCACCCCGGGTGAGGGTCAGGACTTCCTCGAGCAGGAGCTCGCGGGTCTGGGCATCGAGGGCGGAGAGCGGCTCGTCGAGCAGGAGCACGCCCGGCTCGACCACGAGGGCCCGGGCGATCCCGACCCGCTGCCGCATCCCACCCGAGAGCTGGCGCGGATGGGCCCGAGCGAAGTCCGAGAGCCGGGTGCGCGCGAGTGCCGCCCGCACCCGCTCGCGCCGCTCGGCGGCACCCAGCCGATCCTCGAGCGGCAGGGCGACATTGGCCTCGACCGTGCGCCAGGGCAGGAGCGCGAAATCCTGGAAGACGTAGGCGACCGGCACGAGCGACCCCGGCGGCGGCTCGCCTTCGAGCAGGACGCGCCCACGGCTCGGCCGCAGGAGCCCGCCCAGCAGTGCCAGCAGGGTCGACTTGCCGCAGCCCGAAGGGCCGATCACCGCGAGCCGCTCGCCCGGCTCGACCACGAGATCGAGCGGGCCGAGGGCTTCGAGCCCCTCCCAGGCGTGGGCGAGCCCTTCCGCCCGAAGGCGCACGGCTCAGCGCGGCAGGTTGAAATGCCCGGCCACGAAGCTCGTGTCGACGAAGCGGGCGGGATCGACCGAGGGGTCGACGAGCTTCGCCTGCTTGAGGAGCGCCACCTGCTCGAAGACGTTGCCGACGTCGAGCCGTCCCAGCGGATCGACGTAGGGTGCGCCCGCTCTGATCGCCTCGGGGGTCGCTTGGGTGTATTTGGCGATGATGGCGATCACCGGCTCCGCATTCGCCTCGAAGACCCGCCGGCCCTGGGCGTCGCGCCGGTTCATGACCGCGTGATAGTCGCGCGCGCCCTTCTGGTAGGCGCGCAGGAAGGCCTCGACCACCGGGCGCCGCCGCTCGACGTTGCGTGTCGAGGTGAAGAGCCCGCCGAGCGCGTAGGGCGTCCACTGGTGCACCCAACCGATCAGCTTCGCCTCCCCCGCCTTGTCGAGAGCCGTGGCGATGTGGCCGGGCAGGATCGCCGCGTCCACCTAGCCCGACTTGAGCGCGGCCTGCATGTTGGGGAGAGTCTCGAGCGGCACGAGCCGGATCGATTCGAGCGGGAAGCCGAGCTTGCGGGCCAGGAGTCCCGCCATGATGTGGAAGCTCGAGCCGTGCTGAGTGATGGCGAGGCTGCGGCCCGCGAGTTTCTCCGGCGAATCGAGGCCGGCTGCGAACGCGGTGTTGCTCGCGAGATAAGCCGAGAAATCGAAGCCCGGTTCCTCGCGGCTCTGGGCGCCGATCACCTTGAGCGCTCCCTGCCCGGCCAAATTGAAGAAGCTGGCCGTGAACGCGGTCACGCCGAAATCGGCGTCGCCGGAGGCCACGGCGACGGCGACGGGCTGAGCCGCGCGGAAGAAGACGAGCTCGGCATCGAGCCCCTCCTCGCGGTAATAGCCGCGCTCCTGGGCGATGAAGAGCGGTGCGGAGGAAACGAGAGTGAGGGCCGCGATCTTGACCGTCTCGGCCGCCCGGGCGGGAACCGCGGCGAGCAACAGAAGGGCGGCGACGAGCGCGGCGAGCCGGCGATCGTGCGGCACGGGTGGGGCCTCCCCTCGATGGCTTGGCGGGCGGCACTCTAGCCCGCGTGTGGCGAAGGTCCAGCCGCACCCTCGGAGTCTCGGGCGATCGCCGCGACCACCCCGCCCGTGAGCCGCACGAGCTCGTCGAGCCGGCTCTCGAACACCGCATGCGGGTGACCCGCGGCCGCCCAGATCCTGTCGAACCGGCCGAGGCTCGAATCGATCGCGCAGGCCAGCCGGTCGGGCAAGCCGACCGGCGCCACCCCGCCGATCGAAAAGCCGGTCGCCTTCCGCACCGTCTCGGCATCGGCTCGCCGCACCGGCCCTTCGAGCCCGAGGGCGGCCGGCAGCGTCTCGGCCCGACACAGCCGATCGCCCGCGACCAGCGCCAGGACCGGCCGCTCGCCCACGAGGAAGACGAGCGTCTTGACGATCTGGCCGACCGCCACGCCGAGGGCACGGGCGGCATCCTCGGCCGTGCGCGCGCTCGCCTCGAGCGTCAGCGGCACGGCCTTCGATCCCGCGGCCTCGAGCGCCGAGCGCACCCGCCGCACGGCCGGCCGGTCCAGGATCGCCCGCACCGCTTCGCTCACAGCGGCGGCAATGCGATGGTGGCGCCGGTCTGCGGCACGTCGTAGCCGCGCTGCACGGCCGGCCGCTCGGCGATCGTCCGGTACCAGCGGGCGACGTTCGGATAGTCCGCCCAGTCGATCCGGTGCCACTCCCAACGGGCGATCCAGGGGAAGGTCGCGATGTCGGCGATCGTGTAGTCCCGGCCCGCGAGATAGGGGACCTCGCCGAGCCGCCGGTTCATGACCCCGTAGAGCCGTTTCGCCTCGGTGTGGTAGCGCTGCTCGGCATAGGGTGCCTTGCCCGGGTTGAAGCGCAGGAAATGGTGGAGCTGGCCGAGCATCGGCCCGATCGAAGCCATCTGGAAGAACAGCCATTCGAGCGTGGCGATCCGCTTCGGCCGGTCCATGGGCAAGAAGCGCGCCGTCTTCTCGGCGAGATAGATCAAGATCGCGCCCGATTCGAACACGCTCTGGCCGTTGGCACGATCGACGATCGCAGGGATCTTGTTGTTCGGGCTGATCTTGAGGAAAGCCGGCTCGAACTGTTGGTCACGGTTGATGTCGACCGCGTGCACCGTATAGGGCAGACCGCATTCCTCGAGCATGATCGAGATCTTGCGGCCGTTGGGCGTCGACCAGGTGTAGAGATCGATCATCGCGGCCTCCCCGGGCACCTGCCGCGGCCGCTTCTAGCGGCGGCCGGCCCGCTCGCGAAGGTCCGCCCGGTCGCATCCCGCCCACCCCGATCCGGCTTCCGCCTTCCGGTGGATCGTGGCATCGCTCGGCCGATAGCGCGGGAGGCGAACGCATGCACGAGGCGGTATTCCTCGGGATCGCGGCGGCTTACGAGAACCCGGTGCGCGAACGGCTCGAGACCCCCTGGCGGCTCACCGTTCTGCCCGAGAACGCCGGCCCGGCTGCGGTGGCGGCCGCTCTGGGTCGGGCGGATGCGGTCGTCTCGACCCGCCTCGACCGCTCGATGCCGCTCGGGCCCCGGGTCCGCCTCGTCCAGGTGGGCGGTGCGGGGCTCGATGCGATCGACCTCGAGGCGGTGCCGGCCGGCGCCTGGCTCTGCAACGCCTTCGGCCACGAGGACGGCATGGCCGAGTACGTTCTCCTCGCGATCCTCGCCTGGCGCCACCGGCTGCTCGAGATGGCGGCCGGCTTCAGGGCCGGCTCCTGGCGCTTCTCGGGCCATGTCGGCGATCCGCCGCACGGCGAGGTGGCGGGGGCCACCCTCGGCATCGTCGGGCTCGGCCGGATCGGCCGGGCGGTCGCCCGCCGGGCCCAGGCGCTGGGCCTTCGAGTGATCGCCTGCAACCGCTCGCTCGTGCCCGATCCGCCGGTGGACGAGCTCGTGCCCTGGAGCCGGCTCGACGAGCTCCTGCCGCGCGTCGATTTCCTGGTCCTCACCTGCGCCCTCGACGAGACCACCCGCGGCCTGATCGACGCCCGCCGCCTCGCCCGCCTGCGCCCCGAAGCGGTGCTGATCAACGTCGCCCGCGGGCCGGTCTGCGTCGAGGCCGATTTGTTCGAAGCGTTGCGGGCGAAGCGGATCGGCGGGGCCGTGTTGGACGTCTGGTGGCGCTATCCGAGCCCGGGCGAACCCGCCCCGCGCCCCTCCGCCTTCCCCTTCCACGAGCTCGACAACGTGATCATGACGCCGCACGCGTCGGGCTGGACCGACGGCCTGTTCCGCCGCCGCGGCGGCCAGATCGCCAAGAACCTCGATGCGCTCGCTCGGGGCACCCCGCTGATCAACGTGGTCCGGGCACCGACCGCGCCCTGAGACGGCATCGAGCCTCCGCGGCCCGCGTACCGGGGCCGCACCGGGCCTCCCCCACCCCGCCGCACCGGCGTCTCTCTCCGGGGCCGCACACGCCGACCGGCACGGCGACCGAGCCCGCCCCTGCCCGTTCCGCGCCGGGCCTTCGCTCGGCCCGACCGGACCCGGAGAGACCCGGGCTCTGGCCGGCACCCTTGCCGGTACCGGCCGCCCGTGCTGGCATGCCGGCGTCGAGGGGAGCTGCCGGGATGGGTGCGCTGCACGACCGCGACTTCTACGCCTGGACGAAGGAGCAGGTGGAGCTCCTGCGCCGCGCCGGGGATTCGGGCTCGAACCTCGCGCTCGACTGGGGCGGGCTCGTCGAGGAGATCGAAGGCTTGGGCGCCACCGAGAAGCGCGAGCTCACCTCGAACCTGGCCCGGGTCCTGGAGCGTCTGGGCAAACTCGCCTGGTCGCGGGCGTCCGATCCCCCGCGGGTGTGGATACTGAGCGTCGAAGAGCACCGCGCACGGGCACGCGCGGTGATCGCGGACAGCCCGAGTCTGAAGCCGTCGGTCCCGGTCCGCCTGGAGACCGCATGGCAGATCGCCCTACCGCGCATCGAGCGCAGCCTGGGCGCATTGCCCGACGGCCGGCCCCTGCCCGAGACCTCTCCCTTCACGGCCGAGCAGGTCCTCGACCCCGCCTGGTACCCCGCCGCACCCGGCGGCTGAGGCCCGCGCGCCGGTCTCGACATGGCCGCTCCCCTCGATTTCGCGGGACTGCTCGCGGGCTGCTTCCTGGGCGGCGTCGCGCGCTACACCGTCTCGGGCGCGGTCGCCCGGCGGATCGGCGAGACCTTCCCCTGGGGAACGCTCCTGGTCAACACGAGCGGCGCCTTCCTCGCGGGTCTCGCTGCGGGCTCCGGCTTGCTCTCGTCGGAGAGCCTGCGCCTCGCCTTCGGCACCGGCTTTCTCGGCTGCTACACGACGGTCTCCTCTTTGGCCCTCCAGACCCTGCTCCTGCTGCGCGGCGGCGAGTACCACCGCGCGGCCGCCAACCTCCTGGGCTCGGCCCTGCTCGGCATCGCCGCCTGTGCGCTGGGGCTCGCTCTCGGCGGACTCCTCGCGTGAGCGCGCGGCGGCTGCCGCACCGGTTCGGGCTCCACCTCTGGGTCGGCGCCGGCGCCGTGCTCGGTGGGCTCGCCCGGCTCTTCGTGAGCCGCCTCTTCGCCGCGGGCCTCGGCCTTCCCGAGGAGGCGGGCACGCTCGTGGCCAACCTCACGGGCTCCTTCGCGATCGGCCTCTGGGCCGCGCTCACGGGACCCGAGGGAAGGCTGCTCGTCGGCACTCGGCAGCGTCAGCTCGTCACCACCGGGATCTGCGGCGGCTATACGACCTTCTCGCTCCTGTCGCTCGAGACCACGACCTTCCTCCGAGATGGTGCGCCCGCGACCGCCGTCGCCTATGCTGCGGCGTCGTTCCTGGGTGCGATGCTCGCGGTCTGGGCGGGCTACGGACTGGGCGAACGACTGAACCGGCCGCGGCGCCGACGGCGCGCTCCGGGGAGGACGTGATGCGCATACCCGAAGAAGCGTTGCTGTTGCGGATCTTCATCGGCGAAGACGACGAGGTCGACGGCCGGCCGCTCTACGAGGCGATCGTGCTCGCCGCCCGCGAGCGACATCTGGCGGGTGCCACGGTCCTGCGCGGGCCGCTGGGCTTCGGCCGGTCCTCGCGGCTGCACAGCGCCAAGATCCTCCGCCTGTCGGAGGACCTGCCGATCGTGATCGAGATCGTCGACGCCCCGGACAAGATCGAAACCTTTCTGCCGGTGCTCGACCGCCTGATGGGCAGCGGGCTCGTGACCCTCGAGAAGGTCCGGGTGCTGCGCTACGGCGCGCCTCCCGCCGGAACCTGAGCGTTCCGAGCCGCCGGCGCATCGAACGGGACCGGCGAGCCGAGCAGCGCCGCGACGAGCAACGTGAGGCCCGGGAGCACGACCGGTCCGAGCCCCGACGGGCAGGGGTCGCGCAGACGGTGGCGGCTCGCTCGGCGGCTCCCCCGGGTGGGCGCCGCGCAGCCGCCGGTCGACACGGCTTGCCGCCGGCCCGAACCGCCCTCGAGGGTGAAGCCTGGGGCGGCCGGCCACCGGCTTCGATCGTCGCGCGCCCCGGACGGATCGGGGGCCGCCGAAGCGGCCTCGGCGTGCCGGCGGCGCCGTTCGGCGGACCGCCCGGTCGGCCGAGGAGGAGGCCGTCGGCGCCGTCCTTCGAGACCCGAGCCGAGCCGGTCTCCAGTCCATTCGCCCGCGCGACCGCCGCCACGACCGGCGCCTCGCCCGCGTCACCACCGCGCGAGCCTCCCGGACCGGGGGAGTTCGGAGGGGCACGACCCGTCGCGTGACCGACGCGGGCTCGCCCGGCACGGCGAGGCGCTCGGCGTCGAGCTCGCAGTCGGCCGTCGCGGCGGGCTCGGACGGGCGCCACGGGGCCCAGGCCGAGGAGGCGAAGAACCCGGCCCCTCGGGGGCCTCCGGGAACACCGGTACGATCGGCGGACCCGGCATCGCCCGAAGCCCGGCTCCACGAGGGGCGGCCGCGTGCCGACCACGCCCGACATTCTCGGCGGTTCCGCGACCGACGCCGTCGGGTGCGCTCCCGGACCGGCCGCCAGACCGCGCGCACTCGTCCGTCGGAGGGCGAGCCTCGAGCCGCCGCCCCGGCCTGGCCCGCGCAACGCGGGTACGAAGCCGAGGCTGCCGCGGTCGGTCGCGAAACGACACGGCCGCCGTGTGCCGCGAGGCGGCCGTCGCGCCGCGGATCCGGTCGATGCCGCGTCGTCTGCGCACGAAGCCGTGGGTCCCGCTGTCGACCCGATGGGGCCCGGGAACCGCCTCGAGCTGGGTGACGCCGTTCGTCCGGCCGGGCCCACCCCGCTCGCGGCGGCAGACGGGGTCCGGCTTCCCACAGCCGGGGCCGCCGGGCGCCCGCGGGGACGCGACCCGCTTACGGGGCGCCACCGCCCCGATGGCCGGGACGATCGGCCGGCGACGCCTCGCCCCCTCGCCGATCGGCGACGCGGCCGGAGCCCATCCGCGCGCTCGGGCGACCAGCCGTTCGACCGGTCCGCCCCCGGCCCGCGACGCTCCTAGAACCCGAGCGCCTTGACCTGGAGAACGTTCGGTAGCCGGCGCACCTGTTCGACCACCGCCTCCGGGATCGGTCCGTCGACCTCGACGAGCGCGATCGCGTCGCCGCCCGGCCGGTCGCGTCCGAGATGGAAGGTCGCGATGTTGATCCCCGCATCGCCCAGGGTCTTGCCGAGCGCGCCGATGAAGCCCGGCTTGTCCGAGTTGCGCACGTAGAGCATGTGCGGGCCGAGCCGCGCCTCCATCGGAATCCCGCGGATCTCGACGAGCCGCGGATCGGAATCCTGGAAGAGCGTGCCCGAAAGCGTCCGCGGCCCGCGCTCGGTCACGACCTCGAGCGTGACGAGCGTCTGGTAGCCCTCGATCCGCTCGCGCTGGCTCGTCGTCACCGCGATGTCGCGCTGCTTCGCGACCGCCGGCGCGTTCACCATGTTGACACTGTCGAGCAACGGCCGCAGCAGAGCCGCGAGGCAGACCTGGGTCAGAGGCCGCGTGTTCAAAGACGCGGCCTTGCCGGCATAGGTGATCGTGACGCCTTTGAGCCCGGTCTCGGTGAGCTGGCCCGCGAAGGAGCCGAGCTGCTCGCAGAGCTTCATGTAGGGCTTGAGCCGCGGCGCCTCCTCGGCGGTGACCGACGGCATGTTCAAGGCGTTCACGATCGCCCCGGTCGTGAGATAATCGGCGATCTGCTCGGCGATCTGGATCGCGACGTTCTCCTGCGCCTCGCGCGTCGACGCCCCCAGATGGGGGGTGACCACCACCTGATCGAGGCCGAAGAGCGGCGATTCGCGCGCGGGCTCGACCGCGAAGACGTCGAGCGCGGCGCCGGCGACGTGGCCCTGGCGGATCAGATCGGCGAGCGCCTCCTCGTCGAGGAGACCGCCACGCGCGCAGTTGACGATCCGCACACCCGGCTTGGTCCGCGCGAGCCGCTCGCGGGAGAGGATGTTCCGGGTCTGTTCGGTCAACGGCGTGTGCAGCGAGACGATGTCGGAACGCGCCAGGAGCTCGTCGAGTTCGACCTTCTCCACGCCGAGCTCCTTGGCCCGCTCGGGCCCGAGGAACGGGTCGTAGGCGATCACCCGCATCTTCAGGCCCTGGGCCCGGTCGGCGACGATCGAGCCGATATTGCCGCAGCCGATGAGGCCGAGCGTCTTGCCCATGAGCTCGACGCCCACGAAGCGCGACTTCTCCCATTTGCCCGCTCGCGTCGAGCGATCCGCCGCCGGGATCTGCCGACACAGGGCGAGCATCAGCGAGATCGTGTGCTCCGCCGTGGTGACGGCGTTGCCGAACGGCGTGTTCATGACGATCACGCCCTTGGCGGTGGCCGCCTCGAGGTCGATGTTGTCGACCCCGATCCCGGCCCGGCCGACGACCTGGAGTTTCCGTGCCGCGGCCAGGAGCTCGGCGGTCACCCGGGTCGACGAGCGCACCGCGAGCCCCTCGTAGTCGCCCACGATCTCGAGGAGCTTCTCCTTGGAGAGCCCGGTCCGGACGTCGGCCACGACGCCGCGGCTCGCGAAGACCTCGAGGGCGGCGGGGCTCAGCTCGTCGGCGATCAGCACACGCGGCAACGTCGTCTCTCCCCGCAGTTCAGGCGTCCGCCGGGCGGCCGGCGACGGTCTCGAGTGCGAACCGCAACCAAGGGGCGAGCGCCTCGAGATCGGCCGTCTCGACCGTGGCACCACACCAGATCCGCAGCCCGGCCGGCGCGTCGCGATAGGCCCCGATGTCGTACGCGACCTTCTCCTCCGCGAGGAATTTCGTGATCGCCCCGACGATCTTCCGCCGCCCTTCCTCGTCGAGCGGAGCGACCGCGGGATGGTCGATCGTCAGACACACCGAGGTCGGCGAGCGGATCTCGGGCCGACGGGCGAGGAAGTCGAAGCCGCGCCTCTCCTCGACCAGGCGCTCGAGCACCGCGAGATTGCGCCGGCAGCGCTCGGCGAGCGCCGGCAGACCGCCGATCGCCTCGGCCCAGCGGAGCCCGTCGAGGGCGTCCTCGACCGCCAGCATGGAGGGCGTGTTGATCGTCTCGCCCTTGAAGATCCCTTCCGCGAGCTTGCCCTTGCTCGCGAGCCGGAAGACCTTCGGCACGGGCCAGGGCGGGCGCCGGCTCGAGAGCCGCTCGACCGCGCGCGGCGAGAGGACCAGCATACCGTGCTGCGCCTCGCCACCGAGCACCTTCTGCCAGGACCAGGTGACGACGTCGAGCTTCCGCCAGGGCAACTCCATGGCGAAGGCCGCGGAGGTCGCATCGCACAGGGTGAGCCCCCGTCGATCCTCGGCGATCCACTCGCCGTCCGGCACGCGCACGCCCGAAGTCGTGCCGTTCCAGCAGAAAACCACGTCGCGGTCGAAATCGACGGCCCCGAGATCGGGCAACTCGCCATAGGGCGCCCGCAGCGCGCGCACATCGGCGAGCCGCAGCTCCGTCTCGATGTCCTGTAGCCACCCCTCGCCGAAACTCTCGAAGGCGAGGCAATCGACGCCGCGGTCGCCCAGGAGCGACCACATCGCCGCTTCGAAGGCACCGGTGTCCGAGCCCGGCAGGATGCCGATCCGATAGTCGGCCGGGATGCCGAGGACCCGCCGCGAGCGCTCGCAGATCTCGACGAGTTTCGCCTTGGCCTCGCTCGCGCGATGCGAACGCCCGACCAGGGCACCTTCGAGCACGGAGGTGGTCCACCCCGGCCGCTTGGCCGTCGGCCCGGAGCCGAAACAGGGATTGGCGGGCCTGATCGAAGGTTCGCGCATGCGGGCCGTTCCTGGAACGCGGGCGGGCGGACGCTAGGCGAGCCTTCGCTGCGCTGCAACAGAACCGGTGTCGCAGCTCCCCGCGCCGTCCGAGGCCGGCATCCGCCCGATCGGGCCGGGGCGGCGGGCCGCGGACGGTTCGCCGCTTCGAGCCGGCCCGCGCGACCGGCGCCCCTGCACGGTCGACCGGCCCCCGGGTGGCTCGCCGTTCGGCGAGCGGCCGGACCCGCGTGCGGGTTCGATGGCCGGTCCCCCGCCCGGCCGGTCCGCCGGTCTCCCTCGCGCGATCGCGGGACCTCCCGAGGGGCCCGGGTTCCGGGGCCGGCCGCGCCCGGCGATCGCCTCCACCCGCCGCACCGTCGAAGCCCCGTGGGTCGCCGGCCCGTGTCGCGGTCGGGTCCGGGCGGAGCCGCTCCGCTCCCGCATGGAAGCCTCCCCCCGAACGAGGCTGGCCGGCTTCGCGGAGGCCGGCTAGCGGAGCACCGAGGCGCAGCCCCGCAGCGGGCCGCCCGGGGGGAGTGCGGACATGGCGGTGCGGCGCAACGAGGCTCTCGCGAAACTCCGGGCCGGGCGGCCGATCTTCGGCCCGGCGCTGATCTACGGCTCGGCCGATCTCGCCGAGCAGGTGGCGCATCTGGGCTTCGACTTCGTCTGGCTCGACTGGCAGCACGGCGAGAACGACGAGGCCACCCTCAAGAGCCAGATCGCCCGGTTCCGCGGCCTTCCGACGATCCCTCTGCCGCGTGTGCGCTGGAACGATCCGGGCCTGATCGGCCGGACGCTCGACATGGGCGCCATGGGGGTGATCGTGCCCCTGATCGAGACCCCCGAGGAGGCCGAGGCCGCCGTGCGCGCCGCCTTCTACCCGCCCAAGGGGCGGCGCTCGGGAGGCGGGGTGCGGCTGGGCTTCCTCGCCGATTCGGAAGCCGAGTATCTGCGGCGGGGCTCGGAGGAGATCATGCTCGTCGTCATGGTCGAGAGCGAGACCGCGATCGGCCGGATCGATGCGATCATGCGGGTTCCCGGGATCGATGTCGTCCTGATCGGCCCGAACGATCTGATGCTCGACCTCGAATCCCGCGGCAAGGGAGCCACCGAGCACGAACGGCTCTGCCTCGAGGTCGCGCGCGCGAGCCGGGCCACCGGTGTCGCGGCGGGCTATGTCTGCGGCTCGGCCGAGATCGCCCGGCGGCGGCTCGAGCAGGGCTTCCGCTTCATCAATTGGGGCCTCGACCATCACTGCGTCGTCGAGGGTCTGGGTAACGTGCTCGCCACCTGCCGGAGCTGGACCGCGGGGTGAGCCGCACGCCCGCTGCGCGCGCCGACCGCCGTACCCCGCCGCGACCCCACGCAGGAGCGCCGGGGCCGCAGCGGGCGAGGCCACGGCGCAGCGGCGCAGCCGTGCCGCGCGCGGAACCGTCGTCGACAGCGGAACCGACGCGCAGAAGAGGCAGAAGAGGAGAAGGATCGCGAGCACGCTCCTGGGGCCCGACCCCCGGTCGTCGACCCGCGAAGGTCTCGCACGAAAAGGTTGAGAAAGCGTCAACCGCGGTCCTGCGTCTCGACGCCCGACGTCGGCGAACCGGGCTCGCCGCCAGGGCCCGACCGGCTCGCGCCCCGGCAGGGCGTCTGCTACGCGACCGCTCGGCACCGGACGGCGTGGCGGCGGCCGTCGGTCCCCTCGGCCGGGATCGCCACCGAGGCCCGGCCGCATGCGGAGGAGCGTTTTGAAGGCGGAAGCGGCGGCCCTCGAGGCGCGGCTGCTCGCGGCACTCGAGGCATCCGGCCGACACCCGGACGGGCTCGGAGCCGCCGACCTCGCCACGATCGATGCCCTGCATCTGGGCGGAGCCGCGGCGAGTGCGGTGTTGCTCGACCGGCTGCCGCTTCGCGCGGGCCTCGCGGTCCTGGACGTCGGCTGCGGCTCGGGCGGCGTCGCCCGGCTCCTGGCCGCGCGGGGCAGCGGCCTCGTGCTCGGGATCGACCGCGATCCGCTCCTGCTCGCCCTCGCCCGCAGGCTCGCCGCACGGGTCGGCCTCGCGCACCGTGCGGTCTTCCTGCGGGCCGACGCTCTCGCCCTGCCCTTCCCGGACCACGCCTTCGACGGTGCGGTGAGCCTCCATCTTTCGATGGCGGTGGCCCGGAAGCGGGCGCTCCGGGCCGAGGCCTTCCGGGTGATCCGCCCGGGCGGCTTCTTCGGCCTCTACGACGCGACCGCCGGGCCGGCGGGCCCACCGCTTCTCTATCCCACCCCCTGGGCGGAGACGGCGGCGACGAGCTTCGTGGAGAGCCCGGCCGAGACCCGCGCGGAGCTCGAGCGGGTGGGGTTTCGGGTCGAGGCCGAGCTCGACCTCACAGAGCTCGCCCGCGAGGGGCTCCGTCGGCTGCGCGCCCGGCTGGCCGAGGCGGCCGATCCGGCCCTCCTGCCGGGCCCGCATCTGCTCATGGGACGGCGCTTTTCCGAGAAGCTCGCCAATCTCGCCCGGGCCCTCGCCGAGGAGCGGCTGCGGGCGATCGCCTTCCTCGCCCGGAAGCCCTGATCAGCCCGTCCGGGACCGGTCCTCGGGCTCGTCGTCGTCGTCGAGCAGGATCCGTTGGGCGGCACCGTCCAGATCCTCGAACTGGCCCGAGCGGAGCGCCCAGACGAAGGCCGCGAGCCCGAGGAGCCCCAGGAAGAGGGCGATCGGAATGAGATAGAGGAGCCCGCTCACGCCGCCGCTCCGGCGAGCGGCGCGTCGGCCGCCGCGCGCCCCGAGACCGGCCCGGACCGGCGCGCCCCGAGCTGGAGGCGGAGCGAATTGCCGACCACCAGGAGCGAAGAGGAGGACATCGCGATCGCCGCCAGGAGCGGCGTCACGTAGCCCAGGACGGCGAGCGGCACCGCGCAGAGATTGTAGGCGATCGACATCGCGATGTTCTGCCGCACGAGCCGCTCGGCGCGCCGCGCCACCTCGAGGACCTCGAGCACGGGTGCGAGCCTCTGGCCCTGGAAGACCGCATCGGCCGTGGTCTGCGAAACGTCGGCCGCGGAGGCGGGCGAGAGCGAGACCGAGGCCGCGGCCAGCGCCGGGGCGTCGTTGAGCCCGTCGCCGACCATGAGCACCCGCCGGCCCGCGCGCGCGAGCGCCTCGAGCCGCGCCACCTTCTCGGCCGGGGCCAGCTCGGCCCGCCAGTGCTCGAGCCCGAGCCGGCCCGCCACCGCCTCGACCGTCGCCCGCCGATCGCCCGAGAGGAGCTCGACCGAAAGGCCGCGCGCGCGCAGCGCCGCCACGACCTCGGCCGCGTCCGGCCGCAAGGGATCGGCGAAGCGGAAGCGCACGGGCGGCCGGCCCGGCCGGGCGAACCAGAGCTCCGCCCCGGGCCGCCCGTCGTCCTCGACCTCGGCCGCGAAGCCGCGGCGGCCGAGCCGCCATTCGCCCTCCGCCGTGCAGAGCCGCAAGCCCCGGCCCGCCACTTCCTCCACACCCGAAGCCGAAGGCCCGGGCCCGGCCGCGGCGGCCAGCGCGCGCGCGAGCGGATGGCGCGAGGCCCGGGCGAGCCGTGCCGCCGCCTCGAGGTCCGCTCGCTCGCCGCCCTCGATCGCCGCGAGCGCCATGCGGCCGGTGGTGAGCGTACCGGTCTTGTCGAAGACCACCGTGTCGACCCGGGCGAAGCGTTCGAGCGCGGTCGCCGATTTGACGAGCGTGCCGCCCTTCATGAGCCGACCGGCGGCGATCACCTGGACGGCCGGCACCGCGAGGCCGAGCGCGCAGGGGCAGGTGATGATCAGGACCGCGATCGCGCTCATGATCGCCGTGTGCCAGCCCGCTCCGGCGAGAAGCCAGCCCAGAAGCGTGAGCGCGGCCAAGGTGTGAACGAAGGGCGCGTAGAGCCGGGCCACCCGATCGGCCAGCGCCACGAAGCGCGAGCGGCGCTGTTCGGCCGCCTCCATGAGCCGCACGATCTCGGCCAAGAGCGTGCCCTCGCCGACCGCCGAGACCCGCACCCGCAGGGCTGCTCCGAGGTTGAGCGTGCCGGCGAAGACCCGAGCTCCCGGCTCGACCGGCTGCGGCACCGTCTCGCCCGTGACGAGGCTCACGTCCAGCTCGCCCCGGCCCTCGACGACCGCGCCGTCGACCCCCACCCGCTCGCCCGTCGCGACCAGGATCTCCTGGCCCGGCTCGAGGCTCTCGGGCCGCACCGCGCGGACCGTGCCGTCCGGCTCGATCCGGCTCACCGCCTGGGCCCGAAGCGCGAGCAACCGAGCCGCCGCGGCTCGCGCCGCCCCGCGCGCCCGCCGGTCGAGATACCGCCCGATCAACAGGAAGAAGAGGAGCGTCACCGCGCTGTCGAAATAAGCGTGCTCGCCCGCCCGGATCGTCTCGATCAGGCTCACCGCCGGCGCGAGGATCACCGCCAAGGAGATCGGCACGTCCATGTTGGTCCGGCCGTGCCGCAGGGCGGAAAGCGCCGAGCGGAAGAAGGGTCGGCCGGAAAAGGCGATCGCCGGCAAGGCGATCAGCGCCTGGAACCAGTGGAGGAAGGTCCGGGTCGCCTCGCCCATGCCGGTGAAGTGCCCGGACCACACCGAGACCGCCAAGAGCATGATGTTGCCGGCGGCGAAGCCCGCGACCGCGAGGCAGAGGAGCAGCTCCTTTTCGGCCGCGGCATCCGCCCCCTCGAGCCGCGCGGGATCGAACGGCACCGCCCGGTAGCCGAGCCCCTCGACGGTGGTGACGATCTCCGGCGCCCGCGCCGGATCGCCCTCGAACGCCACGGCGAGCCTGCGGGTCGTGAGATTGACCCTGGCCTCCTTCACCCACGGTAGACGGCCGAGCGCCCGCTCGATCCGCCGGATGCAGGCGGCGCAATGCACACCCTCGACCACGAGGTCGAGGCGCAGGAGGCCGCTGGCCGGATCGACCCGCACGAAGGGCGCGGGCTCGACCCCGGGCTCGCCGGGCTCGGCCGCGCCCACCGGCAGCGGGCAGGCCATCGGGGCAGAGGCGGGCGCACTCATCGCAGGACCAGCCGCTCGCTCACGACCAGCACCTCCCCGCCGCGCACGAGCTTGAGCCGCGCCTGCCACTGGCCGGCCGGCAGCGCGCCCAAGGCGGCGCGGTAGAGGCCGGCGCCCACGGCCTCGAGGCGGAGCTCGCGGTCGGCGCCGGGCTCGAGCGGCCGCTCGAGCCTGCCCTCGACCCGCAGGCCCGAGAGCGGCTCGCCCTCGCGGTCGCGCGCCTCGAGGACGAGCTCGTGCCCGCCCTCGGCCGTCGTCCGGGCGACGAGCCGCGTGTTCCAGCCGAGCGCCGCCATGGCCGCCGCCGCCTCGAGGTTGCGGTTGTAGTCGAGGCCGCGGTCGTAGGGCCGGTCGGTGACGAGCCCGGTCCAGGTCGAGGCGGCGAGCCAGATCATCACCCCGTTGACCGCGACGACCAGGAGGAACCCCGCAACGAAGGTCCAGGGGATCCACCAGCCGGCCGGGCGCCCGCGCGACACGGCCGCCCTCACCTGCGCGGTCCGCGGAAGGTCGAGACGAAGCGGCGGCTCTCCCCGCTCGCCACGTCCGTGAGCACGAAGGTCAGGTCCATGCTCTCCCCGCCCACCGCCGCCCGCGGCAGCTTGAGATAGATCCGGTGCGTGCCGACCCCGTCGGGCGGCGCCTCGAGCAGGAGCGTGGTCCGCTCCGCCTGGTCGCCCGCCAGCTGCAGCCGCGCTCCCGGAGCCCCCTCGACGACGAGCTCGTAGGTGCGCGGCTGCCGCTCCATGTTGAGGATCTTGAAGGTGTAGCCGTTGCGGATCGAGCCGTCGGCGAGCTGGACGTAGAGCGGGTTGCGCTCGGGCAGGATGTTGACCTCCGTGGTCCGCCGCAACAACAGCGTCGAGAGCATCACCGACGCCACCACCACGAGCACCGTCGTGTAGAGAACGGTGCGCGGCCGCACCAGACGATAGACGGGCGCCTGGCCCGCCGCCTTGAGCTCGAGGTTGCGCTCGCTGTCGTAGGAGATGAGCTTGGGCGGCCGGCCGATCTTCGCCATCACGTCGTCGCAGGCGTCGATGCACAGGCCGCAGCCGATGCATTCGAGCTGGAAACCGTCGCGGATGTCGATGCCCATCGGGCAGACCGCCACGCACTGGCGGCAGTCGATGCAGTCGCCGCGCCCCTCGAAACTCTGCCCCTTCTTGTACTTGCCGCGCGGCTCGCCGCGCCAGGCCTCGTAGGAGACCGCGAGCGTGTCCTGGTCGACGAGCGCTCCCTGGATCCGCGGCCAGGGGCACATGTAAGTGCAGACCTGCTCCCGGGCGTGACCGGCCAAGAGATAGGTGGTGAAGGTGAACAGACCGAAGAAGAAATAGACGGCGACGCCCGCCCGACCGGTGAGGATCTCGCGCACCACCGTCGGCGCGTCGTTGAAGTACATGATCCAGGCACCGCCCGTCGCCGCGGCGATCAGGATCCAGGCGGCGTGCTTGAGCGCCTTCTTGCCGATCTTGGCCGCCGTCCAGGGCTGGGCGTCGAGCCGGATGCGCTCGCCCCGGTCGCCCTCGATCAGCCGCTCGACCCACATGAAGAGATCGGTCCACACCGTCTGCGGGCAGGCGAAGCCGCACCAGAGCCGGCCGAAGAGGGCGGTCGCGAGGAACAGGCCGAAGGCCGCGAGCATCAAGATGCCGGTGAGATAGTATACCTCCTGCGGCCAGATCTCGATCCAGAAGAAATAGATCCGCCGGGTCTCGAAGTCGGCGAGGATCGCCTGCCCCGGCGCCCCCGGCCCCCGGTCCCAGCGGATCCAGGGAGCGACGTAGTAGAGACCGAGGAGGACGAACAGCGCCGCCCACTTGATCCGGCGGAACGTGCCGCGCACGCTCTTGGGATAGACCTTGATGCGTCCGGCGTAGAGCGGCGAGGCCTTCTGCTCGCTCCGCGAAAGCGCGTCCTGATAGTCGGCGACCTCGCTCATACTCTCGCCTTTCGGTGCCGCACCGGTGCGGCGCCGGCCTTCTACGAGTCGGATCGTGCCCATGCCTTGATCCAGCGCAAGTCCGCAGGCCTCGTCGTGCAACAGATTAGGAGTCCCTCACGGACCTCGCCTGTGACCGATCGGCGCGCGCGACCGCCCGCCGCGCCCTATCTGTTCCTTTGTACTTGACTTTTCTCCTATATCCGTGCCAATGGTCCGCAGCCGCCGCAGGAAGGAGCCGCCCCCTTGTCCACGTCCGGCCCCGCCCCTTCCCCCACCGAGCCCGCCGCCCGCCGCGGCGGCCCCCGCACGGTCGAGGGCAAGGCCCGCTCCGCCTTGAACGCCCTGCGCCACGGCCTGCGGGCCGCCCGCTTCGCCCTTCTCCCGCACGAGGACGCCCGGGCCTTCCGCGAGCTCGTCGAGGGCCTGCGCCTCGCCCACGCCCCGGACGATCCGGTCGAGCTCCTCTACGTCGATGCGATCGCGGTCGCGATCTGGCGCGAGCTCCGCGTCGACCGGCTCGAGGCCGAGATCCTGGCCGACATCGTCCCCGCCGAGCCCGGCCACGGCTGCGGTAGCGACCTAGCCGAGCCCGCCGCTCGGGCGAGCCTCGCCACCATCGCCCGCTACCGCGCAGCCGCCCAGGCCGAGCATCGCCGTGCCCTCAAGCTCCTCGAGGAGCATCGCCGGCTGCGCCTCGAAGCGCTCGAGCGGGCGGCCCTGGGCGGCCGGCCCGACGCGCTCGCCGACCTGCCGACGGTCGAGACCACGGCCCCCGAGCCGGAGCGGGTGAGCCTGCGCACCCGGGCCCGCGAGGAGAGAGCGGCGCGCGAGCGCATCCGGCTTCGGGCGGCGGATTTCGCGGGCCTCGGCGCCGGCGCCCCGGCCGATCCGTTCGACGGCCTCCCGATCGCCCCGTTCGCGAGGACGGCACCGGCCGATCCGGCCGATCACGCACCGGCCGGGGCAGCCCCCTTCGAGGCGCCACCCGCCGCGACCCGACGGCCCGATCCCCGGCCGTCGGATCCCGAACCGTCCGATCGCGAGCCGTCCGATCCCGCGCTCCCGGGCCCCGGTCGAGCCGATCCGGCGGCCCGCGACCCCGGGCCGTACGTCCCCTGCCCCGAGACCCGGGCCGCCGCCGGGCTCGACCCGATCGCCCACGCCCGGCTCCTCATCGATCGCTGGCTCGAGGAGCACCCGGACGGAGTGGCACCCGGGCGACTTCGGGTCGCCTGAGGCTCCGGCCGGCCGCCGCTCGGGCCGCCGCGCCGGCGAGCCCGGCCGCGGCCGCGAGCGCTGCGTCGAGCGAGCCCGCCTCGACCAGGCGGCGGACCGGTTCCGGCACCGCGATGCCGGGCGTCAGGCGCCGATCGGGCTCGACCGGCCCGATCACGGTCCGCACCGGCACCACCCCGGCCCAGACCGGTAGAGCGTAGTCCTCCTCCTCGTCGACGGGCGGCCCTGTGCGGATCTTGGCCGAGCCCTCCTCGATCGCCATGGCCACGACCGTGGTGGCCTTGAGCTCCTGCGCGGTGGGCGGCCGGAGTTCGGCGGCCCGGCCGGGCAGGATGCGGTCGAGAAAGGCATCGAGGGCGGCGCGCTTCTCCGCCCCGTCGGCAACGAGCGTCGCACGACCGAACAGCTGGACCGACCGGTAGTTGAGCGAATGGTGGAAGCCCGAACGGGCTAGCACGAGCCCGTCCAGATGCGTGACCGTGAGACAGACCGGCAGGCCGCGCACTTGGCCGCGGATCGCCCGGCTGGCGCTCGAGCCGTGCCAGTACACGATCGAACCCGCCCGCCAGTAGGCGGTGGGCGTGACGTAGGGCTGGCCGTCCAGGACCCAGCCCACATGGGCGATCAGCCCGGCATCGAGGATCGCCTCGATCGTCGCCCGATCGTAACGACCGCGCTCGTGCATCCGTCGGACCCGCGACCGCGGACCCGGCCCGAACCGCTCTGCGTCCATCGCCCACCTCCCGAGCCGGCGCGAGCCTCGCCCGAGGCGACCCCTGCGTCAAGAGCCAAGACGGTGCGAGAAGGGGTGCCGAGCGGCCGGTCGCCTCGCTGCGCGGCCGACGGCCTTGCCGGCCCGAAGCGGGCGGCTAGGCTCGCCGCCGCCCGCAGCGAGGGCCCGCAGCGAGGGGAGAACCGCCCGTGGACAAGCCGGACGTGCTCGTGCTCTGGCCCAACCGGCCCAAGCAGATGGCGATCCTCGAGGAGCGCTACCGGCTGCACCATCTCTACAGAGCACCGGACAAGGCGGCGATGCTGGCCGAGGTCGGCCCCAGGGTGCGGGCGATCGTCGCCTCGGGCGAGGTCGGGCCCGACCGGGCGATGATCGAGGCCTGCCCGAAGCTCGAGATCGTCGCCTGCTACGGGGTGGGGGTCGACGCGATCGACCGGGTGGCCTGCGCCGAGCGCGGCATCCCGGTCACCAACACGCCCGAGGTGCTGACCGAGGACGTGGCGGATATGGCCCTCATGCTCCTGCTCATGCTGCTCCGAGACGCGGTCGCGGCGGACGCCTACGTGCGGACCGGCCGCTGGGAGCGCGAGGGTGTCTTCCACATGACCCGCTGCCCGCGCGGACTCTCGGTCGGCATCGTCGGGCTCGGCCGGATCGGCAAGGCGATCGCTCGAAGGCTCGAGGCGATCGGCATGGAGGTCGAAGGATATCACGGCCGCAACGCCCAGCCCGCAGTGCCCTATCGGCACTATCCGGTGCTGCTCGATCTGGCCCGCGAGGTGGACGTCCTGATCCTCTCCTGCCCGGGTGGAGCGGCCACGAGGGGCATGGTGAACGCGGCCGTGCTCGACGCGCTCGGCCCCGAGGGCCGGCTCGTCAACGTCGCCCGCGGCTCGGTGGTGGACGAGCCGGCCTTGATCGAGGCCCTCGAGCAGAAGCGGATCGCGGGCGCCGCCCTCGACGTCTTCGCCGACGAGCCCCGGGTGCCGGAGCGGCTCCGTCGGCTCGACAACGTGGTCCTCTCGCCGCACGCCGCCTCGGGCACGTTCGAGACGCGCGACAAGATGGCCCAGCTCGTGGTCGACAATCTCGAAGCCCATTTCGCCGGTCGGCCGCTCTTGACGCCCGTCCCGCCGCCCTGAGGGAGGAGCCCGAGCGGCTCGGAGCCGCTATAAGCATATTTTCTTGACGATCCGATCTGGTTCCGGCATCCTGCGGCCGTCGGCAGGAAGCTGTGGACAGGCCGCGGGCAGCGGTTGCGTCGCCGCTTCGAGCGCGCTCTAGGGTGGTGCGCGCGTCACCGGGTCTCGCCATGCCGCACGCCGACTTCGTCCATCTGCGCGTCCGCTCCGCCTTCTCGCTCCTCGAGAGCACGGTCCGCCTCGAGCGGTTGGTCGCGCGCTGCCGCGAGCTCGCGATGCCGGCGGTGGCCGTCACCGACAGCGCCAATCTGTTCGGTGCCATGCAGTTCTGCGAGCTCGCCAAGAAGGCGGGGGTGCAGCCGATCCTGGGCTGCACCCTGCCGCTGGCCCCGGCCGAACCGGCCCGGGCCGGGCCGCGCCCGGCTGCCGCCCGGCCCGAGCCGATCGTCCTTCTGGTCAAGGACGAGGAGGGCTGGCGCAACCTCATGGCGCTCGTCTCCGAGGCCCATCTCGAGGCCGAGGCCGGCCGGGTCGAGACTCCGCCCGAGCGGCTCACCGGCCGGACGGGCGGGTTGATCTGCTTGACGGGCGGGCCCGCGGGGCCGGTGGGTGCCGCCCTCGCCCGCGGCGACCGGGCGGTCGCCGAGCGGCGGTTGGAGGAGCTCGCGGCTCTCTTCCCGGGCCGGCTCTATGTCGAGCTGCAGCGGACCGGGAGCGAGGTCGAGCGGCTCGTCGAGCCCGCCCTCGTGGGCCTCGCCGACGCCCTCGACCTGCCGCTCGTCGCCACCAACGACGTCCGCTTTCTGGACGCCGCCGACCATCCCGCCCACGACGTCCTGCTCGCGATCGCCGAGGGCCGCACCGTCCACGAGCAGGACCGCCAGCGCGTCTCGGTCGAGCATCGGCTCAAGAGCGCGGAGGAGATGCGCGCGCTCTTCGCCGACCTGCCCGATGCCTGCGACAACACGCTCGTGGTGGCCCGCCGCTGCGCCTTCATGGCACCGACGCGCAAGCCGATCCTGCCCTCCTTCGCCGCCGACGAGGCGGCGGAGCTCGAGCGGCTCGCAGCCGAAGGGCTCGAGCGTCGGCTCGAGACGGTGGTCTGGAAGCCCGAGGACGACGGCCCCACCCGCGAGGCCAAGGCCGCCCCCTATCGCGAGCGCCTCGCCTACGAGTGCTCGGTCATCAACGAGATGCGCTTCTCGGGCTATTTCCTGATCGTCTCCGACTTCATCCGCTGGGCCAAATCGCGCGGCATCCCGGTCGGCCCCGGCCGCGGCAGCGGCGCCGGCTCGCTGGTCGCCTGGGCGCTCGAGATCACCGACCTCGATCCCTTGCGCTTCGGCCTCCTCTTCGAGCGCTTCCTCAACCCCGAGCGGGTCTCGATGCCCGACTTCGACATCGATTTCTGCGAGGAGCGCCGCGACGAGGTCATCGCCTATGTCCGCGACCGCTACGGCGCCGACCGGGTCGCCCACATCATCACCTTCGGGACCCTCCAGGCCCGCGCCGCCCTGCGCGACGTCGGCCGGGCGCTCGGCCTGCCCTTCGGCCTCGTCGATCGGATCTGCAAGCTCGTGCCGGTCAACCCGGCCTCGCCCGTGAGCCTCGCCCAGGCGATCGAGCTCGAGCCGCGCCTCGCCCAGGCGATCGCCGAGGACCCGCAGGTCGCAGCCATGGTCGAGATCGGCCGGGCGATCGAGGGCCTGCCGCGACACGCCAGCACACACGCGGCCGGGGTGGTGATCGGCGACCGGCCGCTCGTCGAGCTCGTCCCGCTCTACCGCGACCCGCGCGCGGCCATGCCGGCCACCCAGTTCAACATGAAGGACGTCGAAAAGGCGGGGCTCGTCAAGTTCGACTTCCTGGGCCTCTCGACCCTCACGCTCCTGCACCGCGCCCGCACCATGGTCGAAGCCGCGACCGGTGCCCCCTTCGACCTGGATCGACTGCCGCTCGACGATCCCGCCACCTACGAGCTGTTGGGCCGCGGCGAGACCCTCGGGGTGTTCCAACTCGAATCCGCGGGCATGCGGGATGCGCTCAGGAAGCTCAAGCCCGACCGGTTCGAGGACATCGTGGCGATGAACGCCCTCTACCGGCCGGGGCCGATGAGCAACATCCCGCGCTACATCGCGGTCAAGCACGGGCAGGAGGAGCCCGGCTACATGCACCCGCTGCTTGAGCCGATCCTGGCCGAGACCAACGGGGTGATCGTCTACCAGGAACAGGTGATGGAGCTGGCCAAGCGGCTGGCCGGCTACTCATTGGGCGGCGCCGATCTCCTGCGCCGGGCGATGGGCAAGAAGATCAAGGCCGAGATGGACGCCCAGCGCTCGACCTTCGTCGAAGGCGCGGTCAAGAACGGCATCGAGCCGGCGCTCGCCGAATCGATCTTCGAGGCGGTCGCCCGCTTCGCCTCCTACGGCTTCAACAAGAGCCACGCGGTAGCCTACGCGCTGATCGCCTACCGCACCGCTTGGCTCAAGGCCAACCGGCCGCACGAGTTCTACGCCGCGGCGATGGGCATCGAGATCGCCGCCGCCGAGAAGCTCGCGGCCTTCCGCCAGGAGATACTCGCCCGCGGCCTCGAGCTCCTGCCGCCCGACGTCAACCGCTCCGACGTCTCCTTCACGGTCGAGGAGCGGCCGGGCGGCCGGGCCGTCCGCTTCGCGCTCGCCGCCATCAAGGGGGTGGGCGAGCAGGCGATGCGGGTACTCGTCGAAGAGCGCGGGCGCGGCGGGCCGTTCACCGACCTGTTCGATCTCGCACTCCGGGTCGGCTCGAAGGTGCTCAACCGCCGGCTGCTCGAGGCCCTGATCCAGGCAGGTGCCCTCGATTCGCTGGAGCCCTGCCGGCGGCGGCTGTTCGAGGCGGTCGAGGCGGCGCTGCGCTGGGCCCAGGCCGCGGCCGAGGCGCGCTCGAGCGGCCAGGCGAGCCTGTTCGGCGGCGAGACCGCGCTGCCCGACCGGCCGCCCCTGCCCGCGGTCGCCGACTGGCCGGCCAGCGAGCGCCTGCAGCGCGAGCTGCAGGTGCTGGGGTTCTACCTCTCGGCCCATCCGCTCGATGCCTTCGGCCCGGCCCTCCAGCGGCTCGGGGTGGTACCGGCCGTCCGCCTGGTCGAGCAGGTCGAGGCCACCGGCCGGACCCGGCAGCTCGTGGCCGGCGTACCGCTCGGCCGCCAAGAGCGGGCCGGCGAGCGTGGCCGCTGGGCGTTCGTCCAGTTCTCCGACCCGACCGGCCAGTTCGAGGCGACCTTCTTCGCCGAGCTCCTGGGCCGCTCGCGCGAGCTGCTCGACGCCCAGGAGCCGCTCCTCCTCGAGGTCGAGGTGCGGGTCGAGGACGGTGCCGCCCGGCTCGTGGCTCAGCAGGTGGAACGGCTCGAGGACCGGCTGCGGACCCAGCCGCAGGGAACGGTCGAGATCCGCCTCGAGCGGATCGAGGCGGCCGCCGGGCTCGCCCCGCTCCTGGCCGAGGGCGGCCGCGGCGCCCGTGTCCGGCTGGTGGTGCCGAACGGCGAGGAGGAGGTGGTCCTCGCCCTGCCCGAGCGCTTCGCGCTGGCCTGGGCGCGGCGGCCGGACGTGGCCCGGCTGCCGGGCGTCGCGGGCCTGCGCGAGCTCCAGCCGCGCTGAGCCGGGCCCGGCGACGGCGCGGGCGAAGGGGACGCTAGGGAGCCGGCCGCTCGGCCGGGGCGGACGAGCGGCCTCCCCGCCCGCGGGCCTCAGCCGATCCGCTCGACCCCCACCTTGATCGGGCCCACCGCGCGGCCGTGGACGAACTGGTCGACGTAAGGGTTGCCACTGTCGTCCAGCCGTTCGACCGGGCCCTCCCAGATGATCTTGCCGCCGTAGAGCATGGCCACCCGGTCGGCGATCTTGCGCACGCTCGCCATGTCGTGGGTGATCGAGAGGGCGGTCGCCCCGAGCTCGCGCACGAGGCCGCGGATCAGTTCGTTGATGACGTCGGCCATGATCGGGTCGAGCCCGGTCGTGGGCTCGTCGAAGAACAGGATCTCGGGCTCGGCGGCGATCGCCCGGGCGAGGCCGACACGTTTCTGCATGCCGCCCGAGAGCTCGGCCGGGAACAGGTCGGCCGCCTCGGGCCCGAGCCCGACCCGGGCGAGGGTGGCGATCGCCCGCTCGCGCGCGGTCCGGCGGTCGACCAGCCGGCGGGCCAGCAGGCCGAAGGCGACGTTCTCCCAGACCGGCAGGCTGTCGAACAGCGCCGCCCCCTGGAACAGCATGCCGAACTTGCGGCGGGCCGCGTCGAGGGTGGCGCGCGAGGCGCCCACGAGCTCGGTGCCGTCGACGCGGATCGAGCCGGCATCGGGGGTGACGATACCGAGCACCGACTTGATCAGGACCGACTTGCCGGTGCCCGAACCGCCGATCACCACGAGCGAGCGGCCCTCGGGCAGGTCGAGGTCGAGGCCTTCGAGGACCCGCTTCGGGCCGAAGCGCTTGTGGAGCCCGCGGATCGCGATCTTGACGGCCGATCCCGCGGGCGCGGCGGCCCGGCCGGGGCTCGGCCGGTCGGGCGAGGTGGGGGCGGGGCCGGTCTCGGTCACGGGCGGCTCAACGGGCGAAGAACAGCTCGGTGACGAAGTAGTTGGCAACCAGGATCAGGATCGAGGCCGACACGACGGCCCGGGTGGTGGCCGCACCCACCCCCTGCGCACCACCCTTCGAGCGGTAGCCGTGGTAGCAGCCCATGAGGGTGAGCAGGAAGCCGAACACGGCGGCCTTGACGAGGCCCGAGACCACGTCCTGGGTCTCGAGGAACTCGAAGGTGCGGTTGACGTACTCGATCGGTCCGAAGCCGAGCTTGTAGACCGACACCAGCCAGCCGCCCATGACCCCGATCACGTCGGCCACCACGACGAGGAGCGGCAACATGAGGGTGCCGGCCAGAAGGCGCGGGAAGACCAAGTAGCGGAAGGGGTCGGTCGCGAGCGTGGTCAAGGCGTCGATCTGCTCGGTCACCCGCATGGTGCCGAGCTCGGCGGCGATCGCCGCCCCCACCCGGCCCGCGACCATGAGGCCGGCGAGCACGGGCCCCAGCTCGCGGGTCATCGAGAGGACGACGATGGTCGGGATGGCGCTCTGGGCTTCGAAGCGCGAGAAGCCGGTGTAGCTCTGGAGCGCCAGCACCATGCCGGTGAAGATCGCGGTGAGGCCCACCACGGGCAGGGAGAAATAGCCCATCTCGAGCATCTGCCGGACGATCTGGCGCCAGTAGAGCCGGCCCGAGAGGCCGCGCGCGAGCGCTTCGGCCGCGAACAGGACGACCGCCCCGATCGTCGAGAGGAGCGAGAGGGTCGCTCGGCCGATCGCGGCGAGGAAGCTCAAGGCCCCCCCTCCGGGCCGAGCCAGCGGCGCTCGAAGCGCCGACCGAGCCGGGTCAACACTTCGTAGCCGATGGTCCCGGCGGCGGCGGCGAGCTCGTCCACCCCGAATCCCTCGCCCAGGAGCTCGACCGCCGTACCGGGGCCGACCGCTTCTTCTGGCAACGCGCTCGCGTCGAGGGTCAAGAGGTCCATCGAGACGCGGCCCACGATCGGCACCTCGCGGCCGGCGATCCGGACCCGACCGCGCCCCGAGGCGGCACGCGGCCAGCCGTCGGCATAGCCCACGGGCACGACCGCGATCCGGCTGCCCGGCCGGGTCGGATGGGTGGCGCCGTAGCCGACCGTGCCCCTCTCGCGCACGGTATGGACCCGCAGCACCGGTGCCTCGAGGCGGACGACGGAGCGCATCGGGTTCGGCCGGCCGGGGGTCGGGTTGACGCCGTAGAGAGCGGCGCCGGGACGGACCTGGTCGAAGCGGAAGGCCTCGCCCAGGAAGATGCCGGAGGAGGCGGAAAGCCCGGCGGGTGCCGGCGGCAGCATCGTCCGAAGTCGCGCGAAGGCCGCGAGCTGGCGGGCGTTGAGCGGGTGAGCGGGCTCGTCGGCGCAGGCCAGGTGGCTCGCCACGAGCACGAGCTCGAGCTCGGCGAGCGGGTCGCCCACCAGCGCCCGGACGTCCTCCTCGGCGAGCCCGAGCCGGGTGAGGCCGGTGTCGAGCAGGAGTGCCGTCTCGAGCCGCCGCTCGCGGGCGCGGGCGACGGCCCGCCAGCCGGCGAGCTCGCCCGGCTCGCCGATCACCGGCACGAGCCGGGCCTCGAGGAAGCGGCGCGGCGGTCGGCCGGCGAGCCCGTCGAGCACGAAGATGCGGACGCCCGGCAAGAGGCCGCGGAGCTCTTCCCCCTCCTCGAGGCGGGCCACGAAGAAACTCCGGCAGCCGGCCCGGGCGAGAGCGCGGGCGACCGGGACGAGGCCCAACCCGTAGGCGTCCGCCTTGACCACGGCCGCGAGCTCGGCACCTTCGGCGATCCGAGCGAGGGTGCGCCGGTTGGCGAGCAGGGCCTCGAGGTCGATCGTGAGCCGAGCCCGCTCGAGCCGCTCCGCTCCGCTCAATAGCAGCCTTCCACGTAGGCGTCGGTCTCGAGGTTGCGGAAGCGACCATAGGCCGCGTCGAACTGGAGCTGAACGCTGCCGATCGGCCCGTTGCGCTGCTTGGCGATGATCACCTCGGCCTTGTTGTGGACCCGCTCGCAGCGCTGCATCCACTCCTGGTAGCGTGCCTGGAACTTCTCGACCGCCTCGCCCTCGCGCTGGCTCGGCACCGCGCGGGAAAGATAGTACTCCTCGCGGAAGACGAACATGACGACGTCGGCGTCCTGCTCGATCGAGCCCGATTCGCGCAGATCCGAGAGCATCGGCCGCTTGTCGTCGCGCGCCTCGACCGCGCGCGAGAGCTGGGAGAGGGCGAGGACCGGGACGGCGAGCTCCTTGGCGAGCGCCTTGAGCCCCTGGGTGATCTCGGAGACTTCCTGGACCCGGTTGCCGGGCCCGTAGGAGCCCGAGCCGCGCAGGAGCTGGAGATAGTCGACGACGACGAGATCGAGGCCGTGCAGCCGCTTGAGCCGGCGGGCGCGGGTCCGGAGGCCGGCCACGGTCAAGGCCGGGGTGTCGTCGATCCAGAGCGCCATGGAGGCCAGACGCTGGCCGGCGCGGGCGATCCGTGGCCAGTCCTCCGCACCGATCTGGCCGCGCCGCAGCTCGTCGGAGGGGATCTGGGCCTCGGCCGAGAGGAGCCGGGTGGCGAGCTGCTCGGCCGACATCTCGAGCGAGAAGAGGCCGACCCGGTAGCCCGCCGGCTCGCCCGGCCGCCGCTCCGCCTCGGGCCGCGGGGTCGAGGCGGCATTGGCGGCGATCGTGATGGCGAGCGCGGTCTTCCCCATGCTCGGCCGGCCGGCCAGGATCACGAGGTCGGAGGGCTGGAGCCCACCGAGCTTCTGGTCGAGCCCCTCGAGGCGGGTCGGCACACCCGTGACGTTGCCGGCCTTGTCGAAGGCGCTCTGGATGTGGCGGACGGCCGCCGCGAGCACGTCCGGGAATGCGCGGAAGGCGCCGCCCGTGCGGCCGTGCTCGGCGAGCGCGAAGAGCTGCTGCTCGGCCTGCTCGACCTGCTCGGCCCCGCTCAGCTCGCAAGCGCGGTCGAAGGCCCGGTTGACGATCTCCTCGCCGACCCGAATGAGCCGGCGTTTGACCGCGAGGTCGCGGACGATCCGCCCGTAATGCGCGGTATCGACGATCGCCTCCGCGGCGGCCGCGAGCCGGGCGAGATAGCGGGCACCGTCGAGCTCCTTGAGCGCCGGGTCGGTCTCGAACAGGTGGAAGAGCGTCTTGTGGTTGGCGATCCGGCCGTCCGCGATCCACTGCGCGCAGGTGGCGTAGATCCGCTGATGGACCGGCTCGTAGAAGTCGTCGGCCGCGAGGAAGGTCTCGACCTGCTGGAAGGCCTCGTTGTTGACGAGGATCGCACCGAGCACGGTCTGCTCGGCCTCGAGGTTGTAGGGCTGGGTGCGGAAGGCGGGCTCGGCCGGCAGGGCGAGCGGCGGCACCCGAAGGGCTTCGGTCGTCGGCATGGCCGGAGCCTAGCAGCGCCGACGCCCGCCCGCGAGCCGGCCGGCTGCGCTTCCTGTGGGCCGAGTTGTGGACGGCCGCGCGCGGCTTGTGGACGAGGTGTGGAAGGCCGGCCCGGGGGCTCGGGGCGCCGGCCGCGACGGCGCACGGGCCGGGCCCGCGGTTCAGACGGCGCAGAGCTCGGCCACGGTCTCGGGCGAGGCCTGCAGACGCTGGTACTGCTCCTGGAGGAAGCGGATCGTCTCGGGTCCGTAGTCGGAGCGCGGCGCCCGCCCCTCGACCGCCGCCTCGGCGAACTCGATCGCCATGCGAACGAGCACGTAGTGGGCGACCGGGAAGCCCGCCCGGATGCAGATCGCGGCGAGCCGTCGCCGGTCGGGGTCGTAGAGCAGCTTGCGGACCCGGGCGACCGGCTCGTGGGCGTGCAGCGCCACGCCGATCTCGAAACCGGCGACGTCGCCGTCGCGGAGCATGGCCAACAGCGCCTCGTGGTCCAGCTCCCCGGCGCGGAAGCGGGCGCGCAGATGCTGCTCCTGGCGGCGGTCGCCGTGCTCGCGGGCGACGAGGTCGATGGCCGAGCGCTCGCGGGCGGCGCGGACGATCGCCTGGGCCTGCTCGAGCGGCATCCGGTGGGTGGAGACGAGCTCCCATTCGAGCCGCTCGCCGATCAGTCGAACGAGCCGCTCGACGAGCTCGAAGGAGAGCTCCGGCCGGCGTACGAGGCGCTCTTGGACCTCCTCTTCGCGGCCGAACTCGGCCACCACCCGTTCGAGGGCGGCGGCCGAGAGCCGGGCACCCACATTGCCGACCAGGCGGGCGACCACGGACGGTTCGCCCGTATCGACGAGGACGTCGGCGACCGCCTCGGAAAGACGGCTGCGGCCGGCCACCGCCAGCGCGTACTGGATGGCGTTGGTGCGGACGATGGCGATCAGGTCCTCGTCCGTGAGCAGCGGGCTCTTCTCGAGGACCGGAGCCGCCACCTCGATGTCGTCACGGGCGAGGCGGCGGACGATCGAGGGCGGCACCTCGCTGCTGTCGGCCACCGCCTCGGCGAGCGCCTTCCTGACCTCCTTGGCGACGTCGCGGACCAGGAGCTCGAGCACCGCCTCGACCAGGCGGGCATCGACCTCTCGGTTGAGATCGGCGACGCTGCCGCCGACTTTGGCGGCGATCTTCGCCCGCTGCGCGGGCGAGGGGTCGCGGCCGAGGGCCGCGACGTCGGCGGCGGTGAGACGCCTTTCCGGCATCGCTCCCGCCGCTCGTTCGCGGCCCAACAGAAGCTCGCGGCGCCGCCCGCCGGCGGGCGCCTCGCGGTTGAGGCTCTGGCTCATGGCACGCCCGTTGCGCTCGCACGCCATCACGGGGGTACACCCCGCACCCCTGGCCGACCCTCGCACGCCTCGGTTAAGAAAGTGTTGTGACGGCTGGCCCCCCCACCGGCCGCGAGGCGGTCGCCGCCGAGGTCCGCCGCGGCACCATGCGCCTTCTGGCCGAGCTCGGTCTCGCTCCTCTGGCCGAGGTGTCGCTCGCCTCGGGCCGCAGGCTCGATCTTTTGGCGCTGGCGGCCGACGGGACCTTCTGGGCGGTCGAGATCAAGAGCTCGCTCGCCGATCTGCGGGCCGATGCGAAGTGGCCGGACTACCTGCCCTGGGCCGACCGCTTCTTCTTCGCGGTCGCCCCCGACTTCCCGCTCGCCGCCCTGCCGGCCGAGGAAGGGCTGATCGTGGCCGATCGCTTCGAGGCGGCGATCCTGCGCGAAGGGCCGGTCCGTCCCCTGCCCGGCGCCCGCCGCAGGGCGCTCCTGCTGCGCTTCGCGCGGCTCGCCGCGGCCCGTGCCCACGGCCTCGAGGACCCGCCCCTTTGACCCGCCACCGGGCCCGTGGGGCTCAGCCCTCGGCCAGCCACTCGTCGATCAGGAAGCGGGCGATGCTGTCCGGGTTCGGTAGGCGGACGGGCCTCCGCTGCTCGTCGAGGAGCTCGGCGCGGTGGAACCAGCGGGCGTCCTCGAGCTCCTCAAGCTCGACCGCGAGCTCGCCACCCGCGCAGCTCGCACGAAAGCCGAGCATGAGGCTCTGCGGGAAGGGCCAGGGCTGCGAGGAGCGGTAGCGGATCTCGGCGACCTCGAGGCCGACCTCCTCGCGGACCTCGCGGCGGACCGCGGCCTCGAGGGATTCACCGGGCTCCACGAAGCCCGCGAGGGTCGAGTACATACCGGGCGGGAAGCGGGGGGCTCGGCCGAGCACGCAGTGCTCGCCCCGGGTCACGAGGACGATGACCGCCGGGTCGGTGCGCGGGAAGGCGTCGCCGCCGCAGGCGGTGCAGCGCCGCACGTGGCCGGCCTCGACCGGCTCGGTGGGGGCACCGCACCGACCGCAGAAACGATGGGTCTGGTGCCAGTGCGCGAGGGCTCGGGCATAGGCCAAAAGGCCGGCCACGGTGGCGCCGAGCACCGGGGCGAGGGCGCGCAGTTCGACGAGCCGCCCCTCGATCCCCGGCCGCTCGCCCTCGAGGTCGAGGGCGAAGACCGCGCGGTCTTCGAGCAGGCCCAGGAAGATCGCGCTCTCCGGGATCTCGCCGCCCAGGAGTGCCGGCGCGAGCGGGAACGGGTCGGGACCGTCGGGGCGGTCGATCACGAGGAGCCGCAGCTCGTCGAGCGCCACGACGCGCGAGAGAGGGTCGCGACGGCGCTCGGCGAGCCAGGCCGGATCGCGCCTTCGGGCGGCGGCGCGGTCGAGGCCCACGGTGGTGTAGACGTGCGGCGGGGGATTGGCGATCGGGCGCAAGTGGGCCTCCCGGGGCGGGAACACGACCCGCACCCGGCCGGCTTCTGGTCCGCCGCGGCATCTTGCGCAAGCGCCGCGCGCGGTCGATATAGCGCGTGGAAGGCTGGCGGCGGACGACACCCTCGCCAACCCGGTCAGGTCCGGAAGGAAGCAGCCGTAACGAGTTCCGTGCCGGGTCGTCCGCCAGCCTTCCGCCGCGGCCTCGGGGCCGCGCGCGTCCGCCTCCCGCCCCGACCCCGCAGCGGATGACCGAGCCCAGGGTGCAAGGCGCCTACCGTGTGCTCGCCCGGACCTACCGGCCGGGCCGCCTGTCCGAGCTGATCGGCCAGGAGGCGCTCGTGCGCACGGTCACCAACGCCTTCCGCACCGGACGGATCGCGCACGCCTTCCTGCTCTGCGGGATCCGCGGCGTGGGCAAGACCACGACCGCGCGGATCCTGGCCAAGGGGCTCAACTGCACCGGCCCCGACGGCAAGGGCGGACCCACGCCCGAGCCCTGCGGGATCTGCCCCTCCTGTGTGGCGATCGGCGAGGACCGCTCGCTCGACGTCGTCGAGATGGACGCCGCCTCGCAGACCGGGAAGGCCGACGTCCTCGACCTCGTCCAGGGAATCCAGCTCGCTCCCGCCTCTTCGCGCTTCAAGGTCTACATCCTGGACGAGGTCCACATGCTCTCGGAGAAGGCGTGGAACGCCCTTCTCAAGACCGTCGAAGAGCCGCCGCCGCACGCCAAGTTCGTGTTCGCCACGACCGAGATCCGCAAGGTGCCGGTCACCGTGCTCTCGCGCTGCCAGCGCTTCGAGCTGCGCCGGGTCGACCCCGCGACGCTCTCCGCGCACCTGGCCGCGGTCTGCCGCAAGGAGGCGGTCGAGGCCGAGCCGCGGGCCCTCGATCTGTTGGCGGCGGCCGCCGAGGGCTCGGTCCGCGACGCCCTCTCCCTGCTCGACCAGGCGATCGCCATCGGCGAGGGCCGGGTGGTGGCGACGCTCGTCCAGGACATGCTGGGCCTCGCCGACCGCGGCCGGCTCCTCGACCTGCTCGAGGCGGCCATGGGCCGCGAGCCCGGCCGGGTGCTCGACCTTTCGGGCGAGCTCCACGCGCTGGGTGCCGACCCGCGCATGGTGCTGCAGGACCTCTTGCACCTCCTCCATCTGGCGAGCCGGCTCGCCGCCGGGGTCGCCCCCGAGGGGCTCGGCGAGCCGCTCGCCGCACCCCTGCTCGAACGGCTCGCCGCGCTCGCCCGGAGCTCCGACCTGCCGCGGCTCGCGCGGGCCTGGCAGGTGGTGCTCAAGGGCCTCGAGGAAGTCCGGAGCGCACCCGATGCGGCGGCGGCGGCCGAGATGGTGCTCCTGCGCCTCACCTGCCTCGCCGACCTGCCGCCGCCGGCCGAACTCGCTCGGCTCCTGCGGGCCGGGGCGGGCGTAGTCGAGGCGGCCTTCCCGCCGCCTCGGCCGAGCGCCCCGAGCCCGTCCCCCACGGGCCCCGCGACGCCACCGTCGGCGCCCGCCGGCGCGGGCGGTACGCGCCCGCTGCCCGCCCGCGCCCTCGGCGGGCCCGCCACGGCACCGGTCGATCCGGGGTCGGATCCGCCGGCGGCGGTGGAGACGCCGACCCGCTTCGCCGATCTCGTGGCACGCTTGCGCGCGCACGGCTACGCCCCGCTCGCCGGCTGGCTGGTCGAGGGGGTCCATCTCGTGCGCCTCGAGCCCGGCCTCCTCGAGCTGCGCCCCCGGCCGGGCGTGCCGCGCGAGCTGCCCGGCGAGCTCGCCTCGGCGCTCCGGACGGTGACCGGTCGGCGCTGGATGGTGGCCTTGAGCGAGGCGCCGGGCGAGCCCACGCTCGCCGAGCAGGCGGCGGCGGCGCGGGCCCGGCGGATCGAGGAGCTCGGCCGGACGGGGCCGATCCGGAACCTGCTCGAGCTCTTTCCCGGAGCCGAGATCGTCGACGTCCGCCCGGCGGCGCCCGCCGGGGCGCGCGGTGCAGCCGAGGAGGAACACGGCCGATGAAGAACATCTCCAACATGCTCAAAGAGGCGCAGAAGCTGCAGCAGCGCATGGTCGAGATGCAGCAGCGCCTCGCCGAGACCGAGATGACCGGCCAGTCGGGCGGCGGGCTCGTCACGGTCGTTCTGAACGGCAAGGGCGAGATGAAGCGGGTCAAGATCGACAAGAGCCTGGTCGATCCGAACGAGGTCGAGATCCTCGAAGACCTGATCGTCGCCGCGACCAACGACGCCAAGAGCAAGATCGAGGCGCATCTCGCTGCCGAGATGCAGAAGATGACCGGCGGGCTGCCGCTGCCGCCGGGCATGAAGCTGCCGTTCTGATACCTTGGCCGCGGGCCCGATCGAGGATCTGATCCGACTTCTCGCCCGGCTGCCGGGGCTCGGTCCGCGCTCGGCCAGGCGGGCGGCGCTCGCGCTTCTGCGCCGACCCGACACGCTGCTCGAGCCGCTGCGGGCGGCCCTCGAGACCTGCGCCCGCGAGGTCCGCCACTGCGCCGTCTGCGGCAATCTCGACACCCGCGATCCCTGTTCGATCTGCGCCGATCCGGGCCGCGATGCGGATGCGATCCTCGTGGTAGAGCAGGTCGAGGATCTCTGGGCGATGGAGCGTGCGGGCACCTTCCGCGGCCGTTACCACGTGCTGGGCGGCACGCTCTCGGCGCTCGATGCGGTCGGCCCCGAAGAACTCGGCGTCGACCGGCTCTTGCGGCGCGCGGCCGAGCGGCCGGGGATCGAAGTGGTCCTCGCGCTCGGGGCCACGGTCGCCGGCCAGACGACGGCGCACTATCTGGCCGAGCGCCTCGCGGGTACGGGGGCGCGGGTGACCCGGCTCGGCTACGGCCTTCCGATCGGCGGCGAGCTCAACTATCTGGACGAGGGAACCCTCGCCGCCGCCCTGCGCGGCCGCCAGCCGGTCGGCTGAGCGGCAAACGATCGCGGAACCCGCAAGCACGATGGCCGTCCGCCGCATTCTGATCGCCCCCCACCCGCTCCTGAAGCTCAAGGCCCGGCCGGTCGAGACGGTCGACGACGAGATCCGCCGGCTCATGGACGACATGCTCGAGACCATGTACCGGGCACCGGGCATCGGCCTCGCGGCACCGCAGGTGGGCGTGTCGCTGCGGGTGGTGGTGGTCGATCTGGCCAAGAAGGACGAGCCGCCCGCGCCGTTGCGGCTCGTCAACCCCGAGATCACCTGGCGTTCGGAAGAGCAGGTGGTCATGGAGGAGGGGTGCCTGTCGCTCCCCGAGCAGTTCGCGGAGCTCGCCCGGCCGGCGGCGATCCGCCTCGCCTATCGCGACGAGCAGGGCGAGCCGCGCAGCCTCGAAGCGGACGGCATGCTCGCCCGCTGCCTGCAACACGAGGTCGACCATCTGGACGGGATCCTGTTCGTCGACCGGCTGTCGCCCTTGAAGCGCAACATGATCATGCGCAAGCTCGCCAAGGCGCAGCGGGCGCGCGCCTGAGGCGAGCCGCGCGTGAGCCTCGCCATCCTCTTCATGGGCAGCGCCGCCTTCGCGGTGCCGGCGCTTCGAGCGCTCGCCCGGGGGCCGTACCGGGTGCTCGCCGTCTACAGCCAGCCGCCGCGACCGGCCGGGCGGGGGATGGCGGAGCGCCGCACCCCGGTTCACGAGGCGGCGCTCGCCCTCGATCTGCCGGTGCGCACGCCGTCGAGCCTGCGCGATCCCGCGGTGCAGGAGGAACTCCGGGCGCTCGGGCCCGATCTGGCCGTGGTCGCGGCCTACGGTCTCATCCTCCCCGAGGCGGTGCTCGCGATCCCGCGGCTCGGCTGCCTCAACCTGCACGCCTCGCTCCTGCCGCGCTGGCGCGGTGCGGCGCCGATCCAGCGGGCGATCCTGGCGGGCGACCGCGAGACCGGCGTGTGCCTCATGCGGATGGAGAAGGGGCTGGATACGGGGCCGGTCTACGCCTGCAGGCGGACCCCGATCGGCCCGCGCGAGACCGCGGGCGGCCTGCACGATCGCCTCGCGGGGATGGCGGCCGAGCTCCTGCTCGCCGAACTGCCGGCGATCGCGGCGGGCAGCGCCGTGGCCGCCCCGCAACCGGCCGAGGGCGTGACCTACGCCGCCAAGATCGGCCCCGAGGATCGCCGGCTCGACTTCGCCCGCAGTGCCGTGGAGCTCGACCGCCGGATCCGGGCGCTGTCCCCCGCACCCGGCGCCTGGTGCCTGGCGCGCGGCGAGCGGCTCGTCGTGCTCGAGGCCGAGCCGGTCGAGGCGCCCGGTGGAGCCCCGGGCGAGGTCGTGGCACTGCCGCTCACCGTCGCCTGTGGCGAGGGGGCGCTCGCGCTTCGGCGGGTGCAGCGGGCCGGCCGGCGGGCGATGAGCGCCGAGGCCCTGCAGCGCGGCTTCCCTCTCCCCCTCGGCAGCCGGCTGGAATGAGCGCGTGCGGCGCTGGCGGCTCGTGATCGAGTACGACGGCGGGCCGTTCGTCGGCTGGCAGCGGCAGGCCTCCGGGCTCTCGGTGCAGGCCCTGCTCGAGGAGGCGGTGGCCCGGCTGACGGGCGAGCGCGTCGGCGTGGTCGGCGGCGGGCGGACCGATGCCGGGGTGCACGCGCTCGGCCAGGTGGCCCATCTCGACCTCGAGAAGGACCTGCCGCCCGAGCGGCTCGTCGGCGGGCTCAACGCGCATCTGCGGCCGCACCCGGTGGCCGTGCTCGAGGCGCGGCCGGTGGACGGGGGCTTCCACGCCCGCTTCTCGGCGCTGCGCCGGCGCTATCTCTACCGGATCCTCGACCGGCGGGCGCCACCGACCCTGGAGCGCGGCCGGGTCTGGCACCTGCCGCGGCGGCTCGATGCCGAGCGGATGCACGAGGCCGCCCAGGCGCTCGTCGGCCGGCACGATTTCACGAGCTTCCGGGCGAACGCGTGCCAGGCGAAGAGCCCGGTCAAGACGCTCGATCTCGTCCACGTCCGGCGGGTCGGGTCGATCGTCGAGCTCCGGGCGGTGGCCCGCTCCTTCCTGCATCACCAGGTGCGGAACATGGTCGGCACACTCGTCCGGGTCGGGCTCGGCGAGGCCGATCTCGGCTGGCCGGCGCGCGTGCTCGAGGCCCGCGATCGGCGCGCGGCCGGGCCCACCGCACCGGCCTGCGGCCTGTTCCTCGAGCGGATCGACTACCCGACCGGCTGAAGGACCGGAGCTGCGGCGAGCCAGGCGATCAGCCGGTCGGTGGCGCCGTTGACGAGCATGCTGACGATCACGTCGAGGAGGACGAAGCCGGCCGCCACCTGGCCCGGGGCCTCGAGCGCGGTCCGCACCACGAGCCACTGATAGGCGAGTGCGGCGAGCGTGGCGGCGGTGGCGAGCCCGGCCCCGGTCGGTTGCGGTAGGAGGGCCGCCAGGATCACGGCCGCGAGCAGGAAGTGGATCTGCAGGACGGCCGCCCAATTGCTCGCCACCACGAGGGGCACGAAGCGGCGGCCCTCGCCCATCGAGCGAAGAACGAGAGCCGCGGCGAGCGGAAAGGCGAGCCAGCCGACCACGTAGCCGGCGGTCTCGATCAGGAGGAGGAGCGGCAGGGCGATGGGCGCGCCCTCCTCGAAGAGGCCGCGCAGGACCAGCACGAGGTAGGCCGGGAAGGAGATCAGGGCCGCGGTGAAGGAGCCGAGGAAGCCCTCGAACGAGAGGTCGAAGCCCGCCATCGCCGCGGGCTCGCGCCGCAGGATCGCGATCGCACCCGCGAGGCCCCTGCGGATCTCCGCGGCCGAGGCGATCACGCGGGGAGGAACCGTTCGAGGAAGGTGGCGTAGATCCGCGCGAGGCCCTCGACGTCGGCGACCGCCACGTGCTCGTCGGTCTGGTGCAGGGTGGGCCCCGGCAGGCCGAACTCGACCACCGGACAGTGCGGGGCGAAGAAGCGCGCGTCCGAGGTCCCGCCCGAGGTGTCGAAGCGGGGCCGAAGACCCGTCACGGCCTCGACCGCTTCGGCGAGCGTGGCGGTGAGCGGCCCCTCCTCGGTGCGGAAGGGCTCGGCACCGATCGTGGTCTCGAGCGCGACCTCGCCGCCCAGGGACTCGAGCAGCGCCCGCAGCCGCCGCTCGAGCGAAGCGCCGCTGTGGCGGTCGTTGAAGCGGACGTTGAAGAGTGCCCGGGCCTCGCCCGGGATCACGTTCGCGGCGGGATTGCCGACGTCGATCGAGGCGATCTGCAGGGTCGAGGGCTCGAACCAGGGGGTACCCTCGTCGAGGCGAAGGGCGAGGAGGGCGGCGAGGATCTGGACCAGGCGGTGGGCGGCGTTGTCGGCCCGCTGCGGGTAGGCGGTGTGGCCCTGGCGGCCGCGCACGACGAGCCGCGCGGTCAAGGAGCCGCGGCGCCCGATCTTGGCGAGATCGCCGAGCCGCTCGCGGCTCGTGGGCTCACCCACGAGGCAGGCGTCGGGCGGCATGCCGCGCTCGATCGCCCAGGCGACGAGCCGGGCCGAGCCGTCGATCGAGGGCCCCTCCTCGTCCCCGGTCAGGAACAGCGAGAGCCGCCCGCGCGGCAGGCCGCGGCGGGCGAGATGGTGCGCGGCGGCGGCGATCATGGCCGCGACCCCGCTCTTCATGTCGGCCGCCCCCCGACCGTACAGCCGGCCGTCGCGCATCGCGCCCTCGAAGGGTGGGACGCTCCAGCGTGTGGGATCGCCCGGCGGCACGACGTCGAGATGACCGTTGAGGACGAGGTGCGGCCGGCCCTCCCCCACCGTGGCCACGAGGTTGGGCACGCGCGGCCCCGCACTCGAGAATTCGAGGCGGATGCAGGCGAAGCCGGCAGCCTCGAGCGTACGCGCGCAGAGATCGAGCGCCGCCCCGGCATCGGGCGTGACGCTCGGACAGCGGACGAGCTCCCGGGTGAGGGCGACGGGATCGATCTCCATGAGCGCCTTTCGGAACGAGCGCCTTTCGGGCCTGCCTCGGTTCCGGTCCACGTGGCGGGCGGCCGGCCGGGCGAGCGGACCGTACGCGGCCGCCCCCTCCTGTCAACCGCGCGGCGCGCCGGACCCGCCTGCGCCGCTCAGTCGCGCAAGAGCTCGTTGATCGCGGTGCGGGCACGGGTCTTGGCGTCGACCCGTTTGATGATCACGGCGCAGTAGAGGCTCGGGCCCGGCCGCCCGTCGGGCAGCGGGTTGCCGGGCAGGCTGCCGGGCACGACGACCGAGCCCGCCGGAACGCGGCCGGTGAAGATCTCGCCCGTCGCGCGATCGACGATCTTGGTCGAGGCGCCGATGAAGGTGCCCATCGCCAGCACCGCCCCCTCTTCCACGATCACGCCCTCGACCACCTCGGCACGAGCGCCGATGAAGACCTCGTCCTCGACGATCACCGGGTTGGCCTGCAGGGGCTCGAGCACGCCGCCGATCCCGGCACCGCCCGAGATGTGACAGTTCTTGCCGATCTGGGCGCAGGAGCCGACGGTGGCCCAGGTGTCGATCATGGTGCCGCGATCGACGCGAGCACCCACGTTGACGAAGCAGGGCATGAGCACCACACCGGGCGCGATGTAGGCGCTCTTGCGGACGATGGCGCCCGGGACGGCGCGGAAGCCCGCCTCCTCGAAGCGGGCCTCGTCCCAGCCCGCGAACTTGGGCGGGACCTTGTCCCACCAGGAGGTACCGCCCGGCCCGCCCGGGATCGTCCGCATGTCCTCGAGGCGGAAGGACAGCAGCACCGCCTTCTTGAGCCATTGGTGGGTGATCCACCGGCCGTCTTTCTTCTCGGCGACCCTGAGCTCGCCGCGGTCGAGGGCGGCGAGTGCCTCCTCGACGGCCTCGCGGATCTCGCCCCTGGTTTGCGGGCCGATGGTCGCGCGCTCGTCCCAGGCCCGCTCGATCACGCCTGCGAGCAGGTCGTGGTCCATGCTCGTTTCCCCCTTTTCGTGCCTGTCGCGATGCTCGCTCGGTGCGGAGGCGGGAGGCTAGCCGGTGCCGGCGAGCTGTCAATTCGGCCGGCGCTCGCCCGGCCGACCGGCGAGCGGATCACGACCGCGGTGACCACGGCGTTGCGCGAGCGGCTCGAGCGGGTGCGCCGCGAGCGGGCGGTCGATCCCGAGCGGCTGCCGCGGCTCGGCCGGGCGGTCGCCGAGCGGCTCGATGCGCACGGCCGGACGGTCGATCACGGCGCCTCGCTCCGCGACGAGCGGGGGCTGCCGCGGTGGTCCTCGACACCCCGGCCCTGGTCGCGGTCCTGCGGGACGAGCCGGAGGCGGCCGCCTTCGCGCGGGCGATCGCCGGGGCTCCGGTCCGCCGGCTCTCGGTGGTGAACCGGTGAGGCGGCGATCGTGCCGGCGAGGCGGCGATCGTGATCGACGGCGCGCGCGACCCGCTCGCGAGCCGGGGCTTCGACCGGTTCGCGCGGGCGGCGGGGCTGCTCCTCGAGCCGGTCGACGCGGAGCAGGGGTGGATCGCGCGCGAGGCCTGTCGCGACTTCGGCCGCGGCAGCGGTCGTCCGGCCCGGCCGAACTTCGGCGACCGCTTCGCCTAGGGGCTCGCCAAAGCGCGGGGCGAGGCCTCGCTCTTCGAGGGCGACGGCTTCGGCCACAGCGACGTCGAACGGGCGGTTCCCCGAGCCGGTCCGGGAGCGGTGTCGGGACGGTCCGAGCGGCCGGGCGCACCGGCCGAACGGAAGGGACCCTCCTGCGCGGCGGCGCTTGTCGGGGGGCGTCGGCCACCCTAGCCTCCCGTCATGGACCGAAGCGACCTCCCGCCCCCCGTCCCGTCGAGCTTCCTCGAGCGCTGCCGTGCCGTCCTCGGGCCCGCCGGCCTGCTCGAGGATCCGCGGTCGATCGAGCCCTACGTCACCGACTTCTGGCGCCAGCATCGCGGCCGCACACCGGCCGTGCTGCGACCGGCCGACACCGAGCAGGTGGCGGCGCTGGTGCGCCTGGCGGCCGAGGCCGGCGTGCCGCTCGTCCCCCAGGCGGGCAACACCGGGCTCGTTCACGGCGGCATTCCGGATGCGAGCGGCCGCCAGGTGGTGCTCTCGCTCGAGCGGATGACCCGGATCCGCGCGGTCGACCCCAGGGGCGAGCACATCGTGGTCGAGGCGGGCTGCGTGCTCGAGACCGTGCAGCAGAAGGCCGCGGCGATCGGCCGGCTCTTCCCGCTCGCGCTCGGGGCGCAGGGCTCGTGTCGGATCGGCGGCAATCTCGGGACCAATGCCGGCGGGCTCAACGTGCTGCGCTACGGCATGATGCGCGATCTCGTGCTCGGCCTCGAGGTGGTGCTCGCGGACGGCCGCGTCTGGGACGGTCTCAGGACGCTGCGGAAGGACAATACGGGCTACGACCTCAAGCAGCTCTTCATCGGCAGCGAGGGCACGCTCGGGATCGTCACCGCGGCGGCACTCCGCCTCTTCCCGGGCCCGCGCGATCGTCGCACCTGCTGGCTCGGAATCGACGGGCCCAAAGTGGCGCTCGACGTGTTCGAGCTGTTCCGGGCCGAGGCGGGCGAGACGATCTCGAGCTTCGAGCTCCTCACGGGCTTCGGCGTCGAGGCGGCCTGCGCTCACCTGCCCGGGGTGCGCCGGCCGCTCGCCGAGCCGCATCCCTGGCATCTCCTGGTCGAGCTCTCCTGGAGCTTCGAGGACGGGCTCGCCGAGCGGCTCGACGCGGTGCTCGAGCGGGCGGTCGAAATGGGCCTCGTGCGCGACGGTACGCGCGCCGAGAGCGAGGCCCAGCGCGCCAACATGTGGCGGATCCGGGAGGGCCAGTCGGAGGCCACCCGGCACATGGGCTTCATCGTCCGAAGCGACGTGACGGTGCCGATCGACCGCATCCCCGAGCTCGTCGAGCGAATGGCCGGCTGGGTGGCCGCGACCGCGCCCGAAGTCACGCTGATTCCCTTCGGCCACGTGGGCGACGGCAACCTGCACTTCAACTTCGTGACCCCGCCCGAGCGGGTGGATGCCCTGAAGCCGGTGCTGCTCGACCGGCTCTACGACGAGGTCACCGCGCTCGGCGGCTCGATCAGCGCCGAGCACGGCATCGGCCGGCTGAAGCGCGAGGCGCTCTGGCGGCGCCGGCCGCCGCTCGAGCGCGAGCTCATGGCGCGGATCAAGAGCGCCCTCGACCCGCTCGGCATCCTCAATCCCGGAGTGATACTGCCCCCACCGGCGCCGTCGGAGGACCCACCGTGAAGAGCCGCCGTCCGGCGGGCTGGCCGGCCCGCGCCACGATCGTCGAGGTGGGCCTGCGCGACGGACTGCAGGCCGAACGCCTCACGCTCCCGACCGAAACCAAACTCGAGCTCGCGAAGCGGCTCCTGGCGGCGGGGCTCCGGCACCTCGAGGTCACGAGCTTCGTGAGCCCGAGGGCGGTGCCGCAGCTCGCCGACGCGGCCGAGCTCCTGGCGGCACTGCCGCGCCGGCCGGGGGTCACGTTCTCGGCCCTCGTGCCGAACGCCAAGGGCGCCGAGCGGGCGATCGCCGCTCGGGTCGACGCGATGGTGGTGTTCCTCTCGGCCTCGGAGAGCCACAATCGGAAGAACCTCAACCGGCCGATCGAGCAGAGCCTCGCGGATGTGGCCGAGGTCCGGTCGATCGCCGAGGCCGCCGGCATCCCGGTGCACGCGGCGATCTCGGTCTGCTTCGGCTGCCCCTTCGAGGGCGAGGTGCCGCTCTCGCAGGTGCTGCGGATCGCCGAGGAGCTCGCCATGCTCGGCATCGACCGGCTCTCGATCGCGGACACCACCGGCATGGCCACGCCACCCATGGTGCGCGAGCGGGTCGAGGCGTTGCGTGCGCGGCTGCCGGGGGTCCGGCTCGCCCTCCACTTCCACAACACCCGCGGGCTCGGCCTCTGCAACGTCATGGCCGGGCTCGATTGCGGGATCGACCGGTTCGAGAGCGCGATCGGCGGCATGGGCGGCTGCCCCTTCGCGCCCGGGGCGACCGGCAACATCTGCACCGAGGATCTCGTCTTCCTGCTCGAGGAGTGCGGGGTGGAGACCGGGGTCGATCTCGGGGCCCTGATCGAGGCTGCCAAGGCCGCCGAGGCGGCGGTCGGCCACCCGCTGCCGGGCCAGGTCATGAAGGCGGGGCCGCGTCTGCGGCTCCACCCGCTCGAGGCGGTCCGCACCGCCGCGGGCTGAGGTCGGTCCTCGCCCGTGGGCGCGCTCGACGGGATCCGGGTCGTCGATCTCACCCGGGTGCTCTCCGGCCCCTTCTGCACGATGCTCTTGGCCGATCTCGGGGCGGACGTGATCAAGGTGGAGGGGCCCGAGGGCGATCCGACGCGCGCGATCGGCGCGGGCCGGGAGGGTCTCTCCTGGTACTTCGCCGCCTTCAACCGCAACAAGCGCTCGATCCTGCTCGACCTCAAGCGCGCGGCCGACAGGGAAGTACTCGCCCGTCTGATCGAGAAGGCCGATGTGCTGGTCGAGAATTTCCGGCCCGGGGTGCTGGATGCGATGGGGTTCACGCGGGCCCGGCTCGAGGCCTCGAACCCGCGGCTCGTGGTCTGCTCGATCAACGGCTTCGGCAGTGTCGGGCCCTATCGGGACCGGCCGGCCTTCGACTTCGTCGCCCAGGCCGTGAGCGGCTTCATGGCCACCAACGGAGTGGAAGGCGGTCCGCCGATGCGGACCGCCGCCCCGCTCACCGATCTGGCCGCCGGCCTCTACGGCGCGCTCGCGATCCTGGCGGGCTTGCGCGCCCGCGACCGCACGGGCCGGGGCCAGCGCGTCGAGGCCACGATGTTGGGCTCGATGCTCTCGCTTCTGGGCTATCTCGCCCCCGAATATCTGGCGACCGGCCGGCCGCCGCCGCGGACCGGCAACGATCATCCGATCCTCGCCCCCTACGGCCTGTTCGCGACCGCGGACCGCGAGATCGCGGTGGCACCCGCGAACGAGGGGATCGTGCGCAAGCTCTTCGCGGAGCTCGGGCTCGAGGCGCTGCTCGAGGATCCGCGCTACGCCGTCAACGCCGAGCGGGTGAAGCGGCGCGAGGAGCTGCGCGCCCGGATCGAGGCGGTGCTCTCGACCGCCCCGGCCGAGGTCTGGATCGCTCGGCTCAATGCCGCGGGCGTGCCCTGCGGTCCGGTCAACAGCCTCGCCGAGGCCATGGCCGATCCGCAGGTCGAGGCTCTGGGCATGCTCCTCGAGGCCGATCATCCGGGGCACGGGCCCGTACGGATGACCGGCTTCCCGATGCGCCTCGAGGCGACCCCTTGCGCGCTGCGGCGGCCGGCCCCGGAGCTCGGCGAGCACACGGCGGAGGTGTTGGCCGAGCTCGGGATCGAGCGCGAGGAGCGGGTGCGGGGCTGACGCGGCCCGCGGGCTCGCCTAGGGTAGCGGGGTGGACCACCGTTTGCGGGAAAGCCGCGGCCGTGTCGACGGCGACGCTCTACGATCGGGACTTCTACCGCTGGAGCCTCGAGCAGGCCGAGCGGCTGCGCCGGCTCGCGGCGATGCGGGCGAACCTCGCCGCACCGCTCGATCTCGACAAACTCGCCGAGGAGATCGAGAGCTCGGGAAAGTCGCAGGCGCGGGAAGTTTTCTCCCGCTGTCTCGTCCTTCTCGTGCACCTCCTCGAGTGGCGCCACCGGCCGCAGCGCCGCTCGCGGAGCTCGCGGAGCACGATCCGGACCCAGCGGATCGAGCTCTCGCGACCGTGCCGCGAGAGCCCGAGCCCGAGGGCGCGCCGGGCGGCGGAGCTCGCCCAGGCCTGTACCGAGGCCCGGCTGCTCGCGGCAGACGAGACACGCCTGCCCCCCGCGACCTTTCCCGAGGCCCGTCCCTTCGCGATCGAAGAAGTCGAGGATCCGGAGTTCCTCCCCTGAGTCGGCGATGCGCCTGACGGCCGAGCAAGTGGCGACCATCAAGCGGCTGGTGGCCGAGGTCTACGGGCCCGAAGCCGTGGTATGGCTGTTCGGCTCGCAGCTCGATGATCGCAAGAAGGGTGGCGACATCGATCTCGTTGTGGAGGTTCCGACAGGCGCTTCGCGCGAGATCTGGTCGGAACTGCGGCTGCAACGGGCCCTCGAGGAGGCGCTGAACGAGCGCAAAGTAGACCTGGTCGTGCACTATCGGGGCGATCGCGAAGGGCCGTTCTTGCGCATCGCCAAACGAGAGGGCGTGATCCTTTGAGCGAGCTTCAGGAACTCCTCCATCAGATCCTCCGGACGCTGGCCCGGACGGGCTCGGCGCTGCAGCGGCTGCGGGCGACTCTCGCTCCCCGTTTTCCGGTGACTGCCGAGCGCCTGAAGGCGTTCGACGATGCGACGTCCATCGCAACGGACGCGATGCTCAAGCGTTTCGAGCAGCACGTGGACGCGATCCGTGCCGCCGCACGGACGATCATCCGCATCGAGGGAGAACAGGACCGGTACCGCACGCTGCGGCACGCCCTCGATCGCCTGGCGACCTTCGGCGTGGTCGAGAATGCCGATCGGGTGATCCAGCTCGTCGATCTGCGCAACCGGACGGTTCACGCCTACGCACCCGAGAGCGAGCGGCAGGCGCAGATCCTGAATGCGGTCTTCGAGGCGGTCCCCGAACTTTTGGACCTCGCTGCCCGGCTCGCGCGTTTCGTGCGCGCGGAGAAGCTCTTGCCGGCCGAGGCCGAATCGGTGCTCGCCGAGGCCGAGGCGCTCGCCGCGCCGGGCTGAGCGACGCGTTGGGCTCTGGCCCGCGGGCTCGGAGCGTGCCATCTCTGGCCACGGGCGAAGCAGTCGGATCGGGGCCCCTGGCGATGGAAACCTACCTCAACCTGATCGGCGGCAAGTCGGTGCCGGCACGCGACGGGCGCACCTACGAGCATCTCTGCCCCTCCGACGGGCGGCCCTTCGCGACCGCCCCCCGCAGCGGGGCGGCCGATGTGGACGCCGCGGTGCAGGCGGCACGCGGCGCTTTCGAAGGGGCCTGGGGACGGATGCCGGCGGTCGAGCGCGGGCGGCTGCTCTCGAAGCTCTCCGAAGCGATCCGGCGCGAGGCCGAGCCCTTGGCCGCGCTCGAGGCCCGGGATACCGGCAAGCCGATGAAGCAGGCCCGGGCCGACATCGCCGCCGCCGCCCGTTACTTCGAGTTCTACGGCGGTGCCGCCGACAAGCTGATGGGCGACACGATCCCCTTCCTCGAGGGCTACACGGTCTTCACCCTCCGGGAGCCGCACGGGGTGACCGCCCACATCGTGCCCTGGAACTACCCGGCCCAGATCTTCGCTCGCTCGGTGGGTGCGGCGCTGGCCGCCGGCAACGCCTGCGTGGTCAAGCCGGGCGAGGAGGCGGGGCTCTCGATCGTCGCGATGGCCGGGCTCGCCCGCGAGGTCGGCTTCCCCGACGGGGCTCTGAACGTCGTTCACGGCATCGGCGAGGAGGCGGGCGCGGCGCTCGCCGCCCATCCCGACATCGACCATCTCTCCTTCACGGGCTCGCCCGAGGTCGGGACCCTCGTCCAGGCGGCGGCCGCCAAGAACCATGTGGGCTGCACCCTCGAGCTCGGCGGCAAGAGCCCGCAGGTGATCTTCGCCGACGCCGACCTCGAGGCCTGCGTCCCGGTCGTGGTGACCGCCATCACCCAGAACGCCGGTCAGACCTGCTCGGCCGGCTCGCGGGTGCTGATCGAGCGGAAGGTCTACGAGGAGGTCGCCCAGCGGATCGCCGAGCGGTTCGCCCAGGTCCGGGTCGGGACCCACGCGATGGACCTCGACATGGGCGCGCTGGTTTCCGAGACCCAGCGGAAGCGGGTCCAGGGCTATGTCGACCGGGCGATCGAGGAAGGCGTGCCGGTCCTCGCCCGCGGCCGGCTCGAGCCCGGCCTGCCGGCCGGCGGCTTCTACGCCCAGCCGGTGCTGTTCGGCCCGGTGCCGCGGGCCAACCGGCTCGCCTGCGAGGAGGTGTTCGGGCCGGTTCTGGCGGCCTTCCCGTTCGAGGACGAGGCGGACGCGATCCGGCTCGCCAACGGCACGCCCTACGGCCTCGTGGCGGGCGTGTGGACCCGCGACGCTGGCCGCGGCATGCGCCTCGCCCGGGCGATCCGCACGGGCCAGGTATTCCTCAACGCCTACGGCGCTGGCGGCGGGGTCGAGCTGCCGTTCGGGGGCTTCAAACATTCCGGCCACGGTCGCGAGAAGGGCTTCGAGGCGCTCTACGGCTTCACCGCGGTCAAGACCGTTGTCGTCCGCCACTGAGCGGGCGCACACCGGCCCAGCCGCGGCAGCCGCGCTCCTGCTCGTGGCCCTGGGCGCCTGCCAGCCGGCGGCGCGGCTCGAGCCGGCCGCCACGGTTCGGATCGTCCGGGCGAGCCCGGCCGAGGCCGGCGCGCGGGCAGCGGCCGCGCTGCGGGCGGCCGGCTTCGCCGTGACCGAGATCGCCGGTAGCGCGGCCCCCACTCTCCGCGGCGAGCTCGCTGCCGGGGTCGATCCGGCCTGGGCATACTGCCCGGGTATCTGGACCAGCGACCCGTTCAGCGACGTGGGCCAGTCGCGCTTCGTCCAGGCCGAGGGGCGGCGCGCCGTCGCGGTGGTGCGGACGAGCGCCCTGCCGCAGGGCACCGGTGTCGAGGTCGACCTGCAGGTGATCGGCCTCTATCGGCACGCCTTCACGGGCGACCGCGTCGAGGCGCGCTGCGGGAGCACCGGTCTGCTCGAGCGGCGGATCCTGGATGAAGCCGCGGGAATCGGCTAGCCGGGGCGGGCGAGGAGCCGAGCCATGACCGTCTTCACCCCGCCCCTTGCCGAGATGCGCTTCGCGTTGCGGGCGCTCGCCGAGGTCGAGAGCCTCGCGCGCCTGCCCGGCCTCGGCCATGCCACCCCCGACCTGCTCGATGCCGCGCTCGAGGAGGCGGGGAAGCTCGCGGCCGAAGTGCTGGCGCCCTTGAACGCGGTCGGCGACCGGCACGGTGCCGTGCTCGAGAACGGCGTCGTGCGCACCGCTCCGGGTTACAAGGAAGCGTACGCGAAGTTCCGCGAGGGCGGCTGGATGGGGGTCGTGTTCCCCGAGGCCTATGGCGGCCAGGACCTGCCCTGGACCTTGAACACCGCGCTGGCCGATCTGTGGAACGCGGCCAACATGACCTTCGAGCTCTGCCCCCTGCTCACCCAGGGGGCGGTCGAGGCCCTCCTCCACCACGGCAGCGAGCAGCAGAAGCGGCTCTACGCGACACGGCTGATCGCCGGGACCTGGACGGCCGCCATGTGCTTGACCGAGCCGCAGGCCGGCACCGATCTGGGTGCCATCCGCACCCGGGCCGAGCCGCGCGACGGGCACTTCCGGCTGTTCGGGCAGAAGATCTTCATCACCTTCGGCGATCACGACATGGCCGAGAACATCGTCCATCTCGTGCTCGCCCGGCTGCCCGACGCACCCGCCGGCACGCGCGGAATCTCGCTCTTCCTCGTGCCCAAATATCTGCCGGAGCCGGACGGCCGGCTCGGGCCGCGCAACGACTGGCGGATCCTCAAGCTCGAGGAGAAGGTCGGGATCCACGCATCGCCCACCTGCGTGGTGAGCTACGGCGAGGGTGAAGGTGCGGTGGGTTTCCTCGTGGGCGAGCCGAACCGCGGCCTGGCCTGCATGTTCACGATGATGAACAATGCCCGGCTCGCCGTCGGCCACGAGGGGCTCGGCCTTTCGGAGCGCGCCTTCCAGGCTGCCCTCGCCTATGCCCGAGGGCGCGTGCAGGGACGCGTGAACGGCTCGCCCGTGCCGATCGCGGTCTACCCGGACGTTCGGCGGATGCTCGTGCGCATGCGCGCCCAGATCGCGGCCATGCGCGGGCTCTGCTATTGGACCGCGGGCTTCGTCGATCGGGCGGCCCGCGCCGGCGACCCGGACGAGCGGCGCCGGGCGGCCGAGCGGGTGGCGTTGCTCACCCCCGTGGTCAAGGCCTGGTGCACCGATCTCGCCCAGGAGATCACCCACGCCGCGATCCAGGTCCACGGCGGCATGGGCTTCGTCGAAGAGACCGGCATCGCCCAGCACTGGCGCGACGCCCGGATCCTGCCGATCTACGAGGGCACCAACGGCATCCAGGCCCTGGATCTCGTCGGCCGCAAGCTCGCGATCGCCGACGGGCGGCTTCCCTGGGAGCTCGTGGCGGAGCTGCGCGCCGACCTCGAGACCGTGCCGGGCGAGTTGCGCCTCGCGCTGCGCGAGGCTCTCGAACGGCTCGAGGCCGCGACCCGCTACGTCCAGGCGGCGGGCGAGGAGCATCGCGGGGCCGCGGCCGCGGCGTACACGCGGCTTTTCGGCCACACGCTCGGGGGCTTCCTGCTCGCGCGGGGTGCCCGGGCGGCGCTCGCGGGGGCCGAGGGCGGCAGCACCTGGCCGGGCCTCGCACGGTTCTGGTGCGCGCACGTTCTGCCCGAGACGCTCGGGCTTCTCGCGAGTGTGACGGCCGGGGCCGAAGGGCTCGACCCGGCGCTCCTCGAGGGCTGAGTCGAGGCGGGCCACCCGGTTGCCGATGGGCAACGGCATGTCGCCCTGGCGGGACGATCGATTCTCTCCGCTTCCGCCGGTGGGCGACCCGGCTCGGATGCGCGGGTCCGCGCGGAGCCGCCGCCGGACCCGGCGGGATGGTTCGAACCGTGGAACGCAGAGGGGGAAGGCGCGGCTCGACCGGTTCGCACCCGCGCTCGCCGGGGGGCTGTGCGCCGGGCTCGCGGGGTCCTCGGCCGAGGCGCAGCAGGGCAAGGCCGCGGGTGAGGTCCCGGTGCGGCCGCGCCGGACGGTGGCGATCCCGGACGACCGCGCGCGGATCGACGGGATCGACGGCGGCGCCGATCTCTCGAACACCGCCCGGCCGGAGCTCGATGACGGCTGCTTCCCGACCGACAATCCGGCACTCGAGCGCGTTCTCGCGACCACGCCGCACGACATCGAGGTGAAGAACTCGATGATCGGCGACCTCGAGATCGGCGAGGTCTGGCTGTTGCCGCCGACGCTCACGCTCCGATACCGCTTCTCGCCGAGGGGGGCGTTCAGCCTTTGTCTCGGTGCCGACGTGAACTACACGTGGCTCTACGGGATCGGCGAGAAGGACCCGATCCAGAAGAGCGATATCGACCCGGCGTTCGGCCAAGCGCTGCAGGTCGGATTCGACTTTCGTCTCGGCGATCGCCGGTATCCGAACGTCGACATCGAGAAGATCTTTCTCGACGCCGGCGCCGAGATCGACCGCGCGATCGATGCCGAGGTCGGAATCGATCCCCGGATTTTCGGTCTCGGGGTCGGCTACCGGTTCTGATCGGCGAGCCGAGGTCGCTTCTGGGGAAAATAGCGAGGCGCGGGCCGACCCGGCCGGTCGCTCGCGCCTCCGTTCGTCCGGCGGCACTCCAGCGATGTCCCGAGCGACGGCGCGGCTCGCAGCGGGTCCCGGGTCGGTCGCTGCGCGACCGCGGCGCGCTCGGACGCCCGGCGAGGAGGGGTTGCTGGGGCCCCGGCGCGCTCTATTGTCTCCGATGCGGCAACGCCCAATGTCCGGGGAGGGAATCGCCCATGACCGACAGGACGGAAGCGGATGCCAGCGCGATCACCTACAGGGTGCGCGAGGCGGTCGGCGTCTTTCACGACCCCGACCGGCTCGAGGAGGCGATCGGGGCACTCCAGGAGGCCGGTTTCGATCGCGCCCAGCTCAACCTGCTGACCAGTCTCGAAGCGGCCGAGCGCAAGCTCGGGCGACCGATCGCCGATGTGCGCGAGCTCGAGGACGAGCGCGACATCCCGCACGGCAACCCGATCGACCGCCACGAGATGGCCGAGGGCAAGGCGGCGCTCACGGCAGGACTAGCCGGCATCGGCAGCCTCGTGGCGATCGGCACGGTGGTGGCCTCGGGGGGCGGCCTCGGCCTGCTGCTCGCCGCCGGCGCACTGGCCGGCGGGATCGGCGGCGGGATCGGCGCGCTCCTCGCCAAGGCGCTCGGCGACCACCACGCGGCGACGATCCAGCGGCAGCTCGAGCGCGGCGGCCTCCTCCTCTGGGTAGCGCTGCGCGACGCGGCACAGGAGGCGAAGGCGCTCGAGATCTTGAAAGCGCACGCCGCCGAGGACGTCCACGTCCACGAAATCGAACACAGCTGGGGCGCCGACGAGATCCCGATCCGCCGCTGGCAACCCGATCCGTTGCTCTTCAAGGTCTGAGCCGGAACCGAGGGCCGCGGGAGGCTCAGCCCCGACGGGTCACCTTGCGGGCGCGGCGGTCGAGGTGCCGTTCGACTTCGGCGAGGCGAACCCCCGCCGCGGCGAGCTTGACGAGAGCGAAGTAGAGGAGGTCCGCCGCCTCCCAGACGACGTCCTCGCGACCCTCGGCACGCGCCAGCTCGTCGGCCTCCTCGCGCAGCTTGGCGGCGAGCAGACCGGGATCCGCCAGGAGCCGTGCCGTGTACGAGCCCTCCGGGGGAGCCGCCGCGCGCGCGGCGAGGGTCGCCTCGAGACGGGCGAGGCCCTCGGCCTCGCCGAAGCAGGAGAAGCGTTCGAGGTGACAGAAGCCCGGGCCCCGCTGGCGGACGAGGAAGCGGAGCGCGTCGCGGTCGCAGTCGAGGTCGATGCGCAGGAGCTCCTGGGTGGACCCGCTGGTCTCGCCCTTCACCCACAAGCCCCGCGAGCGCGACTGGTAGACCCCCGCGCGCCGCCGGACGGCCTCGCGCAGGGAATCGCGCGAGCTCCAGGCGAGCCCGAGGGCGATCCCGCGCTCGTCGGCGACCACGGTCGGGAAGAGGCCGTCGGGCCGGTCGGAGCGCAGGGGCGCGGCGATGGCGTCGGCGAGATCGAGCCGGCCCGTGTAGAGCGCCATGCCGACCTGGGCATCCGCGCCGAGACGGTCGAGGGCGGCGATCTCCTCGGGCGTGGTCACCCCACCCGCGATCGTGACCCGGCAGGCGGGGCCGGCGGCGCGCACCACGGCCTCGGCGAGCGTCAGATCGGTGCCGCCGAGCCGCCCCTCGCGCTCGACGAAGGTGACGAGAAAGCCGCCCACGAAGTCGCGGAGCTCGGCGATCCGCTCGAGGATCCCCCGGCCGGTCCGCTTGCGCCAGCCCTCGACGACGACCTCGCCGTGGCGGGCGTCCAGGGCCGCGATCACCCGCTCGCGCGGCAGCTCGCGCAGGAGCTCCGGCCGGGCGGCGGTACCGAGCACGATCTTCGCCGCCCCGCGGTCGAGCCAGCGGCGGGCCGTGGCGAGATCGCGGATCCCGCCGCCCACCCGGCAGCCGAAGCCGGCATCGAGCAGACGCTCGATCAGCGCCGCGTTCGAGCCGCGCCCCATGGCGGCGTCGAGGTCGATCACGGCGATCTCGCCCGCCAAGGCGAAGCGCTCGGCGATCGGCAGCGGGTCGCCCGCCTCGAGGGCCATCGTCTCGCCGCCCACGAGCTGGACGGTCCGGCCGTCCTGGAGGTCGATCGAGGGGACGATCACGGCCGCACCGGCACGCCACGGGCGGCGAGGAATCGTTTGACTTCCCCGACCGTCCGATCGCCGTCGTGGAAGATCGAGGCGGCGAGCACCGCATCCGCCCCGGCCTCGAGCGCCTCGAGGAGATGCTCGGGCGTATCGGCGCCGCCCGAAGCGATCACCGGAACGTGGACCGCTCGGGCTACCGCCCGGGTCAGCGGGAGATCGTATCCGGCCCGGGTCCCGTCGCGGTCCCAGGAGGTCAGCAGGATCTCGCCGGCACCAAGGCGCTCGCCCTCGCGCGCCCACTCGACGGCGTCGAGGCCGGTGCCCTCGCGGCCGCCCTTGACCAGCACTTCGAAGCGGCCGTCGCGGCGCGCCGCGTCGATCGCGAGCACGCAGCACTGGCGACCGAAGCGGGTCGCGATCTCGCCGAGCAGCGCCGGTCGCTCGACCGCCGCGGTGTTGACCGAGACCTTGTCGGCCCCCGCCTCGAGCAGCCGCCACGCGTCGTCCTCGCTGCGGATGCCGCCACCGACGGTCAACGGGATCGCGAGCACTTCGCGCACCCGTCGGACGGTCTCGATCTGGTGGCCGCGGCCTTCCGGGGTGGCCGAGACGTCGAGGATCACGATCTCGTCGGCGCCCTGCTCCTCGTACAGCTTGGCCCGCTCCGCCGGATCGCCGGCGTCCCGCAGGCCCTGGAAGCGGACGCCCTTGACCACCCGGCCGTGGCTCACGTCGAGACAGGGCACGATCCGCCGCGCCAGCATCTCAGGTGGACTCCAGGGAGAGGAAGCGGTCGAGCAAGGCCGCACCCCAGCGACCGGACAGCTCGGGGTGGAACTGGCAACCCAGGACCCGCCCTTTCTCGACGGCGGCGAGGAAGCGGCCGCCGTGCTCGCTGCGCGCACAAGCCCAGCCGGGGGCGTCGACCGCCCGGTAGGAATTGGCGAAATAGGCCCAGCCCGGCTCGACCAGTCGGCAGGCGGGCTCCGGCTCGACGCGGTTCCAGCCGAACTGCGGCGTACGCACGGTAGCCGGAAACCGACCGACCGTGGCCGGCAGGACGCCGAGGCCGCCCACGCCCGGGCTCTCCTCGCTCGAAACGAACAGGAGCTGGTGGCCGACGCAGATCGCGAGAGTGGGCCGATCCTCGGCGATCCGGCGGCGGAGCGCCTCCGCGAACCCCTGGCCCATGAGGCGGGCCATGGCGGCACCGAAGGCTCCGACGCCGGGCAGCACGACGTGGCTCGCGGCCAGGATCTCGCGACCCCGCTCGGCCAGCCGCACGGTCGCACCGAGCCGACGAAAGGCGGCCGACACGCTCGCGAGGTTGGCCGTGCCGGTCGGCACGATCAGCACCTCGGCCATCGCCGCTCCCTTCCGCCGGGTACCCGCCGCATCGCCGTACCGAACCTCGTCTCAGAGCACACCCTTGGTGCTCGGCACCTCCGCCGAGCCGTCCGAGGATACGGCCTCGCGCAGGGCCAAGGCGAGAGCCTTGAAGGCCGCCTCGACCCGATGATGGTCGTTGTCGCCGCGCTCGACGTCGACGTGCAGCGCCATGCGGCCGGTCACCGCGAGCGAGTGGAAGAAATGGGCGAGGCATTCGCAGGCGACCTCGCCGATCCGCTCCCGCCGCAGACCGAGGGCCACGTGCGGCGCCGGCCGGCCGGACAGGTCCACGACGACCCGGGCGAGGGCCTCGTCGAGCGGGGCGAAAGCGGAGCCGAAGCGGCGGATGCCGCGCCGCTCGCCGAGCGCCGCATCGAGCGCGCTGCCGAGGGCGAGCGCGCAGTCCTCGACCGTGTGGTGGTCGTCGACCTCGAGGTCGCCCTCGCAAGTGAGCTCGAGGTCGAAGCGGGCGTGGCGGGCCAGCGCGGTCAGCATGTGATCGAGGAAGCCGAGACCGGTCGCGACCTCGCTGCGTCCCGTGCCGTCGAGCAGCAGCCGCACCCGGACCGCCGTTTCGCCGGTTCGCCGCTCGACCGCACCGACGCGGTCCTCGCCCGTGCCCTGCAAGCGTCCCTCCCCGCCCGACCGGCGTGCTCAAACGACGATCTGGGCGATGTCGAACACCACGATGTCGGTTCCGCCGCGCTCCTTGATCGCCCGGATGAGCTCGGGCAGTTGATGGCGCGGCACGGCGGCCTTGACCGCGAAACCGGCATCGTGGTGCAAAGGCGCGATGGTCGGCTCGCGCATGCAGGGCAGGATCTCGACCACCCGCTCGAGATGTTCCCGGGCGACGTTGACCTCGAGCATCACCCGTTTGCGGGCATCGAGGACCGAGCGCACGAGCAGCGTGAAGTGCTCGATCACCGGCCGCTTGACCCGGTCCTCGAGCGCCCGCGGGTGGGCGTAGAGCCGGGTCGAGCTGCGCATCACCTCGTCGACCACGACGAGCCCGTTGGCCTGCAGGGTCGCTCCGGTGGCGGTGTTGTCGACGATGCAGTCGGCGTCCTCCGGCGGGAAGACTTCGGTGGCGCCATAGGAACGGACGATCCGCGCCTCGAGCCCGCGCCGGGCGAGCCAGAGCGCGGTCAGTCGCTCGTATTCGGTGGCCACGACGAAGGAGCGCGCCGGCAACTTCCCGTCCTCGAGGAAGCCGGGCGACGCCGCCACGACGATCGTCACCGGGTCGAGCCCCGTGTCGACCAGCTCGACGAGGTCGGCTTCGAGCTCGGCCACCCAGTCGGCCCCGGCGAAGCCCAGATCGCGCGAACCGAGATGCAACATCTCGACGATGTTCTGCGGCTTCAGCAGCTTGGCCTCGAAGCCCGGGAGCGAGAGGGTGGGCCGATAGCCGCGCCGGTCGAAGGCGAGCCGGATCCCTGCATCGGCGAGGAGCTGCAGGACGTTCTCCTGCATCCGGCCCTTGGGCAGGGCCAGATGCACGAGCGGCGGAGCGGACGGGGCGGCGAGCGGCAAGGTGTCGGGGCCGTGGTTGATGGCGGGCGCCCGGCCACGATGCCTTGGCACCCCGCGGCGCCGCTTATAGAGAGCGCCGCATCCACGGTAAAGGCGAGCCGGCGACGGCCGGCCGGGGAGCGGCGGATGGCGGGTACGGGTCGGGTGCAGGCGACGATGGGGATCGAGATCGGCCGCACCCGAACGAGCGGGGTGTTGCTCGCCGCCGACGGCCGCGAGCTCGCCCGGGCTTCGACCGAGCATCGACCGCTCCTCGCCCGGGGAACCTTCTGCGAGCACGACCCCGAGGCCCCGTGGGTCGCGTTTCGCCAGGTGGCGACCCGGCTCAAGGCGCTGGTCGAGGTCGAACTCGTGGGCCTCGGCCTCGCCGGTGAGGCGGGCGGCCTCGTCTTTCTCGACCGCACCGGTGTGCCGGTGCGCCCGGCGGTGGCGGGTGCCGACCGACGGGCGGCCGAGGAGGCCCGGGAGCTCGTCCGCCGGCTCGCCGAGGCCGGCGTGGCGCCGCCTCGGGGGCGGTGGCCCGGTCCCTGTCTGCCGGCCGCCAAGATCCTCTGGCTCGCCGCCAACGAGCCCGAGGCCGCCCAGCGGGTGGCCCGGGTGCTCGCGCCGAAGGACGACGTGCGTCGGCGCCTGACCGGAGAACTCGCGACCGATGCCGCCGAAGCCTCGGCGACCGGGCTGCTCGATCTTGCCGGCCGGCGGTGGAACGCGGTCGTCCTCGAGGCGCTCGGCCTGCCCGCGGATCTGCTGCCCGAAGTGTTCGAGGGCGCCGACGTCACCGGCCGGGTGAGCGTGGCGGGTGCCGCCGAAACCGGCCTGCCGGAAGGGCTGCCGGTGGTAGCGGGTGGCACCACGCTCGCCTGCGGAGCGCTCGCCGCCGGCCTGGTCGGGGACGGTGACGCGCTCGCCTGGCTGGAGCCCGGGGCCGGTCTCGTGGTCCGCATCGGCCGGCTGCCCGAGGCGGCCGAAGAGGGGGTCGAGATCCTCTGCGAGGCGACCGGCGGCTTCCACGGGATCGCGGAAGTGCCGCTCGCCACGAGCCCGCTCGCTTGGCTCGCCCGCGAGCTCGTGCCCGAATGGGCCGAGGCGGCGCGCGCCGCCGGTATCGAGCCCGAGGACGCGCTCTTGGGCGAGGCCGCGGTGGCGGAGCCCGGAGCATCGGGCCTCCTGTTCTTTCCGGCACTCGACGGCGCCGCCGGCGGGTCGGCCGTGCCCGGCGCCTGGCTCGGTCTGCGGCCCGACCAGCGCCGAGCCGAACTCGCCCGCTCCTTGGTCGAGGGGCTCGCTGCGGCGCTCGCCGAGCGGACCGCCTCGCTGCGCCATCTGTTTCCGCCGCACGAGCCGGTGCGGCTGGTCGGTCGCGCGGCCACGGATACCGCCTGGCGGGTGCTGCTCGCCGCCCAGCTGGGCCTCGCCCTGGCGCCGCTCGAGGCCGGGCTCGACGCCGCCCGGGGAGCGGCGATGCTGGCCGGCGTCGGCGTCGGGCTCTGGTCCGATCCCGCCGAGGCCGTGGCGCGAGCGGCACCGCCCACGGGTCCCGTGGTCGCGGTCGATCCGCAGCTCCAAACCTTCTATCGGGCGCGCGAGCCTTTGCGGGCTCGGGCTCGAGCACTGCTCGCCGCCCTCGAGATCTGAGCCGGGACGGCGCGGGCCAAGGGGCCCGGCGCTCCGACGGCGGCCGCCGATCCGCGGCTCCGGGCCTGTCGGCGACCGCGCGCGTCCTCGCGGGCTCGGGCGGCGTCGCCCGAGCTCCGAGCGGCGGAGGCTCGGGCCGGCCGGCGAAGAGGCCGTTCACGGTTCCTTAAGTCCGTCGTGGCAGTCTCGCGAGCGGGGGCGGGAGAAGGGCGACGGACATGGCCAACCCCGAGGGCGGCCGACGGGGCGATCGAACCGGTGATCGCGCGGTGCTCGGGACACGGCTCGGTCGCGACGAGGGCGGCGCCGTGGCCGCTGTCGTGGCACTGATCCTGGTGCCGCTCGTGATCGCGGTCGGGATGGCGATCGATGTCGGGCGGGCGGTGGCGGCCCGGACCTCGTTGCGGACCGCACTCGACGCGGCCGCCCTGGCTGCCGCCCGGGAGACCTCGGAAAGCGCCGCACTCGCCACCCTGGAGCGTTATCTACGAGCCAACTACGAAGAAGCGCGTTGGGGAACGCTCTCCGAGTTCCACGTGACCCGGGGCGATCTCGCGCTCGCGGTCGATGCACGCGCCACCGTGCCCACCACGCTCCTGCGCGTGATCGGCATGAACGCGATCGAGGTCGCCGCCGACGCCGAAGTGACGGTCGGCGGCTTCAACCTCGAGGTGGCGCTCGTGCTCGACATCACCGGCTCGATGGCCGGTCAGCCGATCACGGACCTCAAGGCGGCCGCCAACGACCTGATCGACATCGTCGTCCGCGACGCGCAGACGCCATTCTACAGCAAGGTGTCGATCGTCCCCTACTCGATGGGGGTGAACGTCGGAACCCTCGCCGAGACCGTGCGCGGCCCGATCAACCCCGGCACCTGCACCACACCGGGCTGCCAGTTCTACCGCTTCACCGCCGCCGACGGCAGCACCAAGACTTTCCCGATCAGCACCTGCGTGAGCGAGAGGACGGGGGCCCAGGCCTATACCGACGCCTCGCCGACCGTGGCTCCGGTCGGTCGCAACTACGTGAGCGCGTCCAATCCGTGCCCGACCGCCCTCCTGCAGCCCTTGAGCTCCGACAAGCTCGCGCTCAAGGCCACCGTGGCGAGCTTCACGGCGGCCGGATCGACCGCAGGCCAGATCGGGCTCGCCTGGGGTTGGTACACGCTCTCGCCCAATTTCGGCATCTGGAGCGGTTCCAGCACTCCGGCCCCTTACGGCGAGGAGGAAACGCAGAAAATTCTCGTGCTGATGACGGATGGCGAGTTCAACACCGCCTACTGCAACGGCGTTATCGCCAAGAACTCGACGAGCGGCAGCGGCTCGCCTTCTCAGAAGATCAATTGCAACGCGACCAACGGCAGTTCGTTCAGCCAAGCGAGCCAGTTGTGCACGGCGATCAAGTCGCGCGGGATCACGATCTTCACGGTGGGGTTCGGCCTGGACAGCACGACCGCCATCAACTTCCTGCGCTCGTGTGCCTCGAGCACCCAGCACGCCTACACCGCCGACAGCGGCGCCGAGCTCCGAACCACCTTCCGGCAGATCGCCTCGCGGATCTCGAAGCTCCGTTTGTCCCGATGAGGTGCGGGAGCCCGGAGGCCTGCGCCACCGGGCTGCGCGCGTCCTCGCGTCCGCACTCGCGCCTCAGCGGCCGCCGGTCGGCCCTGCCCGCTCCTCCATGCCCGCGGCCGCCACGATCGCGCTCGCCGACGGTTCGCCCATCGGATCCGGCAGATCGGCGGTCCAGAGGTCGGCACCGGGGAAGATCTCCGAAAGACCCGAAGAGGTCTCGGCGAGACCGCTTCCGACCGGTTCCGCGAGCCAGGTCCGGCCGTCGATCGGCACCGGAGCGGTGCCTACATCGGGATCGAGGAAGCGCGAGAGCAGATCGTCCGTCGGCGGCTGCACGGGACGGAGGAACTCGCCCGTTTCGTGGAGCTCTCCGTCGATTTCGATGCCGGCGAGCGACCCCTCTCGGCCGCGATGGCCGACCACCACGGCGACGTCGCGGTCGTCGTGAGCGAGGTGGAGATCGTCGCCCTCGTACCGCACCGACAATCGCGACGGGTCGGCGCCCTCGAACCGGATCCGGTTAGAACCCTCGAAGTCGAAGATCCGATCGACCCCCGTTTCGGCGAGCCCGAGCACGTAGACGTCGTCGCCCGCGCCGCCGTAGAGGAGATCGTCGCCCGCTCCACCCTCGAGCAGGTCGTCGCCGGCGTCGCCGAGCAGGAGATCGTCACCGTCCTGGCCGTACAGGCGGTCGTCGCCGGCACCGCCGCGGATCTTGTCGTCGCCCGCGCCGCCCCAGAGCCGATTGGCGGCATCGTTGCCCTCGATCGTGTTGGCGTTGCCGTCGCCGACCACCGCATGGGCCTCGGCTCCGGTCAGACGCACGTTCTCGACGTTCGGTGCCACCTGCTGCTTGAAGGTCGGCGCGTCGGCCGGCGGCGATCCCAGAACGGCATCGCCGATCATGAAGGTCGCCACCCCACCTTTGGCGAGCGTCGGAAAGACCTTCTCGAGCTGGGCGCCGAAGTCCGGCGCGACGACCAGCGTGTCCCGGCCGCCGGCGTCCGGCCCCCAGGGATCTTCGAAGACCAGGTCGCCGGGTCCGCCTACCACCGCGGAATCGTCGCCGGTGCCACCGATCATCGTGTCGTCGCCGGCCCCACCGTCGAGCGAGTCCTGGCCGCTGCCACCGTCGAGCACGTCCCGGCCCTCGCCGCCTTGAAGGACGTCGTCGCCGCTCCCGCCGCCGACGCTGTCGTCCCCCTCTCCGCCGTCGACGGCGTCGTCGCCCTCCCCACCTTCGAGGATGTCGTCGCCACCGCCGCCCGCGATCGTGTCGTCCCCCCCACCGCCGTCGATCAGATCGTCGTCGGGCCCGCCCACGAGCACGTCGCCGCCCTCGCCGCCCACGATCTCGTCCCCGATCGGTCCGAGATCCTCGCCGGGCTCGGCCGGCGTCTCGACCGCCGGCAGCTCGACCTGGGTCGGCGGCGCGAGCGCGATCGTCACCGTCGCCGGCGGTGCCGCCGGCGCCGTTCCGCCGTCGAGCGGAACGGTCACCGCTTCCGGGCGCAGCAGCCGCAATGCCGCTTCGTCGAAACGGGCCTCGCCTCCGAGCCGGGTGAGCACCGCCGGATCGATCACCGCGCCGGCGGTCAGGACCGAGCCCGCCGCTACGGGAGTGGCGGCGAGCTCCTGCGTCGATGCCGCGGCCTCGTGCCGCTCGCCCGCCTCCTCGCCCGCGACCCGCGCCGTGCCCTCCTCCGGCGGGACCGGCGGCCGCTCCTGCGACCCCTCCGCCCCCGAGCCCGGATGAACCAGCAGAAGTCCGAGGAAGGTGGCGGTGAGCGCGGTGCCGAGGCCGCTTCCGGCCGTCCGCGCTTCGCCCCGTCGTCGCCCCGCCCCGACCCGCGGCTCCGATACCGGCGGCTTCACCGCCGGTCTTCCCACAGCGACCCCCTCGATCATCGCAGCGATACCTCCGTGGTCCGGCCGCCCCGGCCGGTGGTCCTCGCCCGACGACGGACCCGATCGCGCGGCTTCGCCCCGAGATCGCCGCACGCCCTCAATCTACCATTGTAACCCGTTCATTACAAACGATTTTCGGCCGACGATGAAAGTTCCGCTGGAAGTCGCGGTCGGTCAGGGCCTTGGCTCGCCCGGCTTAACCATTGGTTGAACACGACCGACGGATCCCGCGCTTCGCAGACCTCGCCGGTGGGGCTACGGTCCCGTCTCGTCCGTCGCCGCCACGACCGGAAGCGACATCTCGCCGAGGCCGCTGATGCCGGCCCGCACGGTCATACCCGGCTGTAGGTAGAAAGGCGGCTTCCGCCCGTGGCCGACGCCGGGCGGGGTACCGGTCAGGACGACGTCGCCCGGCAGGAGAGTCATGGTGTGGCTCACGAAGCTCACGATCGTGGCGACGTCGAAGATCATCGTCCGGGTCGAGCCGTCCTGCATCCGGCGACCGTCGACTTCGAGCCAGACGGCGAGATTCTGCGGGTCGGGCACCTCTTCGGGCGTGACGAGCCAGGGGCCGAGGGGGGCGAAGCCGTCGCCGCCCTTGCCGCGGGTCCACTGGCCGCCCTGGCGTTCGTTCCAGGAGCGCTCGGTGACGTCGTTGGCGATGCAGTAGCCGGCGAGGTGGGCGTGCACCCGCTCCGCAGGGACGCGACGGGTGGGCGTACCGATCACCACGGCGAGCTCCACCTCGAAGTCGAGTTTTTGCGAGCCCGGCGGCACGACCAGCGGGTCCCGGGCACCGGCGAGGGCAGTCGTCGGCTTCAGGAAGAGGGTCGGCTCGACCGGGAGGGGCAGGCCGAGCTCGGCCGCGTGATCGGCATAGTTGAGCCCGATGCAGACGATCTTGGAGGTTCCCGCCACCGGCACGCCCAACCGAGTCGCAGGGTCGAGCTCCGGCAGCGCGAGCGGGTCGATCCGCCGCAGCCGATCGAGCGCCTCGCACCCGAGCGCCGGGCCCGCGAGGTCCGCGACGACCCCGCCGAGGTCGCGCAGCGAGCCGTCGGGGGCCACGAGCCCCGGGCGCTCGCGGCCGCGCTCGCCGTGCCGGATCAGACGCATCCCGACCTCTCCCTCGCCGCTGCGAACCGGCTCCGGCGTGACGGATCGGCCACGCCGGGCCGCCGAGCTCCGACCGATGCGCGGGGTGGGCGTCGAGGCGGTCGATCCGTCGCCGGCAGCACGACGCTGTTTATGTATCGTTAACCGCTGCGATGCTACAGGCCGGTCGTGGGGCGGTTGGTCCGCCCCTTGCCGCGGCGTGCCCTCTCGGGGAGGGCGGCGGGCGGGATACGGGACCGAGGGCACGACGGGTGAGCACGGTACCTCCGACGATCGAGCGGGCGGCCGGGGCCGGAACACCGCCGCGGGGCCGGCTGCGCGGCCTCTTCGTCAACCTCGTGCTCCTGGCCGTCAGCGGCCTCCTCACGCTCGCCGGGTTCGAACTCGTCTTGCGTGCCTTCCCGGGCCTCCTGGGCGAGGAAGCGGCACTTCGGGTCCATTGGCTCGAGGTCGCCGGGGACACGGACAGCGAAGGCCGGGCCTTGATGGTCGACGATCCGGAGATCGGCTTCCTCTACCGCCCCGGCGTCGAGGGACGGATCGCGCGGGGCGATCTCGACTTCCGGTTCCGTCTCGATTCCAAGGGCTTCCGTAATCCCGAACCGTGGCCCGAGCCGGCCGGAATCGTGGTGCTCGGGGATTCGATGGCGTTCGGCTACGGCGCCGACGACGGTGCCGACTGGGTCTCGCGGCTGCGCGCGCGGCTGCCCGGCGTCGGCATCGTCAATCTCGGGCTGATCGGCAGCGGTCCCCTGCAGCAGGAGCGGATCTTCGAGCGCTTCGCGGCCGCGCTTCGACCCTCGGTCGTGCTGCTGTGCCTGTTCGCCGGCAACGACCTCGACGACGACCGGGCGTTCGCGCGCTGGCTCGAACACGGCGCGAGGGGCTCCTACCGTCGTTTCCGCGGGCAGGGCGATCGCTGGCTCGACGACAGCCTGCTCGGCCTCGCCCAGCGCACCTATCTCTTCTGGTTCGCGAACGACCTCGCGAAGGCGCTCGCCCAGCGTTCGCGGGGCCGGACCCTCGCGCTCGAGGACGGCGAGCGGCTCCAGCTCGTCCTGCCGCGAACGAGCGCCATCGACCCGGCCGACCTCGAGCGAACGTCGGGAGCGGTCCTCCGCCTGCGGGAACGGATCGAGAGTTCCGGGGGACGGTTCGCGGTTCTCTTGATGCCGACGAAGGAGGAAGTCTATCTGCCGCTCGCGGGCGAGCAGGCGCCGAGCCCGTCCGCGGCCGTGGCCGAGCGGCTCGCGCGGCGAGGGGTCGAAGCGCTCGATCTCGGTGGCGTGCTGCGCGGGCGGGCGACGCGGAGGGGACCGGCCTTGTACTTCGCGATCGACGGCCATCCCAACGCGAAGGGTCAGGCGATCGTCGCCGAGGCGGTTCACGGATGGCTCGTCGAGCGTTGGCCTTCGTTGGCGACGAGCGGGTCGGTCGGACCGGCGGTGGCACACTGAGAGAACGATCGATGGCCGGCAACTTCCATGAACGGATCCAGGCCCACGAACGGATCGAGGGCCCGAGCGACCGCTCTTTCGGGGTGACGGTCGGCGGTATCCTGGCCGGGCTCGGCCTGCTCAAGGGCCTCTGGTTCGCCGACTGGTCGGTGGTCGCCCGGGCCCTCGTGCTGGTGGGCGGTGCGCTCGTGGTGGCGGCACTCGTCCGCCCGTCTCTCCTCGCGCCGCTCAACCGGGCCTGGCTGCGGCTCGGTCTGGTCCTCTTCAAGATCGTCAACCCGATCGTCATGTTCCTGATCTACGCGACGACCGTGGTACCGATCGGCCTCTGGCTTCGGTTGCGCGGCAAGGATCCGTTGCGGCTGCGGCGCGACCCCGCGGCGGCGAGCTACTGGATCCCGCGCGAGCCGCCGGGACCGCCGCCCGAGAGCATGCGCAACCAGTTCTGAGGGGATTCGGACATGCGCTTTCTCGCCGAACTCTGGGCCTTCATGCGCGAGCGCAAGAAATTCTGGCTCCTCCCCGTCCTGGTGATGACGGTGCTCTTCGGCGGCCTCGTGGTCCTGACCAAGGGCAGTGCCGTGGCACCTTTCATCTACACGCTCTTCTGATCCGAGGAGCAGGGCGTCGATGCGGATCCTGGGTATCTCGGCCTTCTACCACGACAGCGCCGCCGCGATCGTGGTCGACGGCGACATCGTCGCGGCGGCGCAGGAGGAGCGGTTCACCCGGATCAAGCACGACGCCGGCTTCCCGGCCCGCGCGATCGGCTACTGCCTCGAGGCGGCGGGTTGCGATCTGGGCGGGGTCGACCACGTCGTCTTCTACGACAAGCCGTTCCTCAAGTTCGAACGGCTGCTCGAGACCTATCTGGCTATGGCGCCACGGGGTTTCCGCTCCTTCCGGGTCGCCATGCCGATCTGGATCAAGGAGAAGCTGTTCCAGAAGGGCATGCTCGAGGACGAGCTCCGCCGGCTGCCGGGTGGCGAGCGGTGGAACGGCTCTCTGCTCTTCACCGAGCATCACCTGGCCCACGCCGCCTCGGCCTTCTACCCCTCGCCCTTCGAGCGCGCGGCCGTGCTCACGATGGACGGCGTGGGCGAATGGTGTACGACCTCGCTCGGCCTCGGAAACGGCAATTCGCTGAAGATCGTCAAGGAAATTCACTTTCCTCACTCGCTCGGCTTGCTCTATTCGGCCTTCACCTACTACACCGGTTTCAAAGTCAACTCCGGTGAGTACAAAGTCATGGGTCTCGCCCCGTACGGCGAGCCGAAATACGTCAATCTAATCAAGGATCATCTGATCGATATCAAGGAGGACGGCTCGTTCCGTCTCGATCTTTCCTATTTCGACTACTGCACTGGACTGACGATGACGAACGAGAAGTTTCATCGTCTGTTCGGTGGGCCGCCGCGCAAGCCGGAAGTCCGGCTCACCCAGCGCGAGATGGACCTCGCCGCCTCCATTCAGAAGGTGACCGAAGAGGTGGTGCTCAAGCTGGGCCGCTCGATCGCCCGCGAGACGGGCGAGCGCAATCTCTGTCTCGCCGGGGGCGTCGCCCTCAACTGCGTCGCCAACGGCAAGCTCCTCAAGGACGGTCGCTTCGAACGGATCTGGATCCAGCCGGCCGCCGGCGATGCCGGCGGCGCTCTCGGCGCCGCTCTCGCCTGCTGGCATCAGTATCTCGACCGCCCGAAGGCCGCCCCCGACGGGCAGCTCGACGGTATGCACGGCGCCTATCTCGGCCCCGCTTTCGACCTCGAGGAGACCCGTCGCCAGCTCGACGCCTGTGGTGCCCGCTACTCGATCGTCGAAGACGACGAGGTGATCACGCTCACCGCCGATGCGCTCGCCGAGGGCAAAGCCGTGGGCTGGATGCAGGGTCGTATGGAGTTCGGCCCACGGGCGCTCGGAGCCCGGTCGATCCTCGGCGACGCGCGCTCGCCCACCATGCAGAAGCTCTTGAACCTCAAGGTCAAGTACCGGGAGAGCTTCCGCCCCTTCGCACCGTCCGTGCTGCGCGAGGACGTCGCCGACTGGTTCGAGCTCGACACGGACAGCCCCTACATGCTGCTCGTCGCCGACGTGGTGCCGCGGCGTCGGCGGGCCATGAGCGACGAAGAGAAGGCCTTGTTCGGGATCGACAAGCTCAACGTCGTCCGCTCCGAGATCCCGGCCGTCACACACGTCGACTATTCGGCGCGGATCCAGACGGTCCATCGCGAGACCAACCCGCGCTATTGGCGACTGCTCGAAGCCTTCAAGCAGCGCACGGGCTGCCCGGTGATCGTCAACACGAGCTTCAACGTGCGGGGCGAGCCGATCGTCTGCACGCCGACCGACGCCTTCCGATGCTTCATGGGCACCGAGATCGAGCGGCTCGTGGTCGGCAATTGCTGGCTCGAAAAGGAGCGCCAGGACCCGGCCCTCGAGCGCGACTACAAGCACCGCTTCGAGCTCGACTGAGGTCCCGCCGCCGCCCTCGGCGGACGGGCCGGCCGCCCGTGCCGGCCGCTGTCCGAGCTCGCGGTATCGGCCGCGGTTCCGGCGAACGTCCAAGAGATCGCGGCGAACGGGGGGCGCGCGAGGAGGCGGAGGCGGGCGTCATCGTGGTGCGGGAGAGCAAGAAGGCGATGGGGCAGATTTCGGCGTCGTCGAGCGAGGTCGGTCAGATCCTCGGGGTGATCGACGAGCTGGCGTTCCAG